>Ga0224531_1000006_pt1 | contig 197823 bp, 132 predicted proteins | sample CBST100metaG_FD_179876 | JGI IMG/M metagenome (GOLD analysis project Ga0224531, IMG submission 179876) | Peat soil microbial communities from Stordalen Mire, Sweden - C.B.S.T100 | ecosystem: Environmental > Terrestrial > Soil > Wetlands > Peat | place: Sweden: Norrbotten County, Stordalen Mire...
AAAACCTGGTTCGCGTTCACTCCAGCAGCCTGTGCCACTTGCGCCACGCTCGCCCCAGGAGCAAACGTCAGTTCCACGATCCGCCGCTTCTCGGCTACCGAACGGTGCACCCGAATCCGCCGCTCCACCCCCTGTGTCAGCAACTGTTCCATGACGCCATCGTCAAACCTGCGCAGCATGCCTGTCCAGAGGGGAAGACAAGACGCTTACGATGTACTCCCGAATCGCCGTTTCGTCACGCCCCACGGTCGACACAAAATAGCCTCGCGCCTAGAAATGCTGGCCAGCAAAGTTCTGTTTGTGTTCGCCGTAGGTCCGAGCCAGATGAATCGCGCTCTTGCCCTTGATGTACCCCACCACTTCCGACACCGCATACTTGGGCGGAATGGAAAGCAGCATATGCACGTGATCCGGCATCAGGTGGCCTTCCAAAACCCGGCTCTCCTTCTGCTCGGCAAGACGGCGAAACACCTCTCCCAAATGCTGACGAAGCCCTTCATACAACACGCGACGGCGACATTTGGGAATGAACGATACGTGGTATTTGCACTCCCATACGGAGTGACTTAGACTCTCCAATTGGTCCATCCAGTTTCTCCTTGATGTGTGCTTTGGTCGGCTCACGTCTGGAGTTTCTTGGATGGACTCCCGTAAATGTCAAACTCCTACTGCCACCCCGCCAAAGGCGGGGGATCTCCTCTCCCTTTAGTACTGCAGTTGTAACAAAGCGGCAGACAGCATGGAGCCTTGTTACAACTGTAGTACTAGGCCTCGTCCTCCTCGGCGCCCTTCACCGTTGGCCGCAATCGCGCGGTGGTGGGAATCGGTTCACTGGGAAGAATCACATGCGCCCGAAGCCGCTGTTGCGGAAAGTCTCTTGGATTGAGCGTGACGATAAAATCGGCGTTGCCAGCTTCGGCGCAGGAGCAGAACGGTTCGTCATCCGGGTCCGGTGAAATTTCGCTACCGACGGTAGCCGGAATTTCTTCTGCTTGTGAGCGGATCAAATTGATGACCGCACCAATGAGATGAGAACGGACACCGCGGCGCGCGAGAATCTCCTTGTACTCATCGACGATTTCTTCGCTGATCAACCAGACAAAGGTGTCGTATTCGATCCAGTCTTGCAAGAATTGGGCGCTTGGTACTGGCGGCTGAGCGCCGGGCTGCCTGAAAGCGGCGATTCCCGCAACGAGCACAGAGGTATCGACCACGCCTCTAGGCCGTTTTTTCTTGGGGTAGGGCAATGACGCTGATCTCCGGTGATTTCTTTCGTTGCGCCCGATACAGCTTGATCTCATCCAGGATTTCGCGGTCCGTCGTGCCCTTCAGGTCGCCGGAGGCTTCCTTGAAGGCGAGGGTAATCTCTTCTTTCCAGCCCTTCCGCTTTCTCCCGTTCGCTTCATCACTACGCGATTCCGTTATCGGAAGCTGGGCTTCGAGTTCTCTGGCCAATGCCTCAAGCGGAATTTCGATTTTGACCACTTCTTTTCCCCGAACCGGCCGCGAAAGAATCGAGATATTGGAAAACAGCCCGGCCTTCGATCTTTCCGCGTCCTTGAAAATCTCCCTGGTGAATCTCGCCAGCAGAGGCACAGACGTTCCCAGCGACTCCTTGAGGTAAAAAGCGACCTTCGCCTCCAGAAGAAGCGCAGCGTCGAAAACGAAGAATCTGTCCTTCCGCTGCGGCTGCAAAACGCCGAACTGGACCAAGTTCTGGAGGTCCTTGGGTGCAACGCCCAGAACCGCGCTGGCCTCCCGGAGTTTGAGTTGAATCGTCTGCATAGTATTCACCTTCATCTAAATATTAGATGAAGGTGGCGAATTGTACAAAGAAATTGTTGACTACCTACGGTCTGGTAGCGATTTGGAAGGTAGGTCTGGTCAGCAACGGCAAAGTGCCACAAGCTGTGGCACAATCGCTTATCCGACATAGCTACGACCCAGCACGCCCACAGCAATTGTGCAATATGCTGTTGTACAATTGCTCGTCTGGTCAGGGTGCAACATTTGTGTGATCCCTGCGTCGAATCCGGCATCCGTTCTGTCCACGACCAGGTTTTCAGAAGCGGTTGTGCAGTACGAGCATTCGGTAACCGCCCGAATGCTTAACAGCGGTTTTTCCAGCAGAGTATTCGGCTAGGCCGAATGCTCAACTCACGCGCAAACTTCGCCGAATTCTTCGCCGAATTGCGCGCCATAGGGGCTCCAAAACGTCCTCTGTTGTCCTCTGTACTCCGTTGATAACATGCGTACTCCGGGGTTAATGAGTGCACTGTTAACCGAAGGGTTGTAGGTTCGAGTCCTACCTGAGGAGCCAATTATTTTCATAGACTTACGAGCCTTCCGAACCCCCTGACAACCCCTTGAAAAACCCGATTGTGGGGACTTTTGTGGGTACCCCCTCGGGCAGCCCCGTTTCCTGGCTGGATTCTTCCACAGGTCGTCTCGTAACAATGGACTCCAGGGCGCGGCGCTTCGCCTCCATGCGAATGTGGCTATAGTGCTTGAGCATCTGCTTGGAGACATGCCCGGCGATGTCCATGATGGTCTGGTCGCCCGCGCCGCTTTCTGCGAGGTCGGTGATTAGCGTGTGACGGTTGTCGTGCCAGCGGCCTTTCACCTGGGCCTTCTTCCGCAAGGTGTTCCATGCCGTCTTGAGGGTGGTGACAGGGCGCGTGGGATCGCTCGGACTCGGTTTTCCGAAGGGGAAGACATACCATTCGGCTCGGGGTTCTCCGAATTTCATTTGATACCACTCGGCATATTCGGCGAAGACTTCCAAAAGAGTGGAGTTCAAGGGAATCGTGCGTCCCTCGCCCGCTTCGGTCTTGCTGCGGCCCACTGCCAGATAATTCTTCGTGAAGTTGATTTGCCCCCAAGTCAGGGTCTTGATTTCGGCATCGCGCATTCCGGCGTTGAGCGCCAGCGATAACGCAAGAAAGATGTGCGGAGACCGGGCCGTGCGGGCCTCTTCCAACATCCGGTCTTTTTCCTCTGGCGTGAAGGCCTTTCCTACGGTTTGGTGAACCTTCAGCTTGAGCATCTTTCTCTTGCGCAAGCGGATGCGGAGCAGGTCGCCCGGCTCATCCAGAATGCGCAGTAAAAAGCCGACTTCTTCATTGACGCTCTTGGGAGAAGCGCCCTCGTCGAGACGGGCATTCTGGTAGTGAATGATCGCCGCCTCATTGAAATCGACAAGCATCTTGCGGCCGAGGATTTGCTTCAGGTGATGGACTGCATACTCGGCAAAAACCATAGACTGGGGCAGCCTCAACTTGTAAGTGGCAAGGAACTCGTCCGCCAAGTCGCTGAATGTGCGGATCCGTTCGTGGCGCTGGTCGGTGAAGTTGTTGAAACCCTCTTCCAACTCGCGCTTGCGCTTCTGCTCAGCCCCTTTGGCGATAGTTTTCGAGGGCGATTTCGAGGACTCGCGGATGCGCCGCCCAGAGAACCAGAATTCGTACCACCAGATTTCACCGCGTCGGAAGAGACTCAAGGTCGTCTCGTAACAATGGACTCCAGGGCGCGGCGCTTCGCCTCCATGCGAATGTGGCTATAGTGCTTGAGCATCTGCTTGGAGACATGCCCGGCGATGTCCATGATGGTCTGGTCGCCCGCGCCGCTTTCTGCGAGGTCGGTGATTAGCGTGTGACGGTTGTCGTGCCAGCGGCCTTTCACCTGGGCCTTCTTCCGCAAGGTGTTCCATGCCGTCTTGAGGGTGGTGACAGGGCGCGTGGGATCGCTCGGACTCGGTTTTCCGAAGGGGAAGACATACCATTCGGCTCGGGGTTCTCCGAATTTCATTTGATACCACTCGGCATATTCGGCGAAGACTTCCAAAAGAGTGGAGTTCAAGGGAATCGTGCGTCCCTCGCCCGCTTCGGTCTTGCTGCGGCCCACTGCCAGATAATTCTTCGTGAAGTTGATTTGCCCCCAAGTCAGGGTCTTGATTTCGGCATCGCGCATTCCGGCGTTGAGCGCCAGCGATAACGCAAGAAAGATGTGCGGAGACCGGGCCGTGCGGGCCTCTTCCAACATCCGGTCTTTTTCCTCTGGCGTGAAGGCCTTTCCTACGGTTTGGTGAACCTTCAGCTTGAGCATCTTTCTCTTGCGCAAGCGGATGCGGAGCAGGTCGCCCGGCTCATCCAGAATGCGCAGTAAAAAGCCGACTTCTTCATTGACGCTCTTGGGAGAAGCGCCCTCGTCGAGACGGGCATTCTGGTAGTGAATGATCGCCGCCTCATTGAAATCGACAAGCATCTTGCGGCCGAGGATTTGCTTCAGGTGATGGACTGCATACTCGGCAAAAACCATAGACTGGGGCAGCCTCAACTTGTAAGTGGCAAGGAACTCGTCCGCCAAGTCGCTGAATGTGCGGATCCGTTCGTGGCGCTGGTCGGTGAAGTTGTTGAAACCCTCTTCCAACTCGCGCTTGCGCTTCTGCTCAGCCCCTTTGGCGATAGTTTTCGAGGGCGATTTCGAGGACTCGCGGATGCGCCGCCCAGAGAACCAGAATTCGTACCACCAGATTTCACCGCGTCGGAAGAGACTCATGGGAATCGCTCCTGTTCTCCTGCCTACTCTCTTTCCGCAGGGGAAGATGCAGATGAGGACGCGCGCCGGATGGTGCGCATATCCAGAAACATTTTTTGCGGGCGGTTTGCTGCGGCTCCTTCCAGCGGAAGGAAGCCGTAACGCGCATACCATCCTGCCTTGTCAGGGTAAGCGTCGGTGATGAGGCAACGGCAGCCGACTTCGTCGGCCACGCGCAACGTAATCTTGAGGGCCTCGGAGAGCAGCGCGTGTCCGAGACCTCGACCGCTGAAGCGCTTGTCCACGGCCAGGCGCGCCAGCAGGACCAGAGGCAATTCATAGGGAGACAAGCCGCGCACGTACTTCTTGGGAAACCGCTCGCGCGGAACGCTGGAGGTTGCCAGCGTGAAGTAGCCCAACACTGCGCGTGGCGCGGATTCCTCAAGCGCGACGTACGTTACGCCAATCGAGACCTTCTGCTGATTGGTCCACGCATGACGCTGCAAGTAACTGTTGAGCGGCGCGTCTCCACAATCGAAGTTCTCCACCTCGTCGAATTCTTCGAGACGGCGAATCGTGACAGCCAACTCAGTGCCTCATCGCCCGAAGAAGGGCTTCGGTGGGCTCGGCCGGCTTGCTGGTTGCAAGCACGGCGAGGCTTTCCAACTCCGCCGGTGTCCAGGCAATTTCAGTCTGCGGCAAGGTCAGTTCGGGCGCTACGCGCTCCAGGCGGGGAAAGAGCAACACCTTGCGTTCCCCGCTGGTGCTCTCGCTGACGATGCGGTGCCCGCTCTTGCGCTCGGCGACAGCCCAGCGAAAGAGCGCCAGGGCGTCGGCCAGGAAATCCGAGTTGCTGGCCATCTCCAGTTCTGCCTTGAGACGGCGCACCATTTGGTCTTCCGAGGGGGCAAGATCGGCCTGGAACTTGATCTTCGGTGCCTTGGCCCGCATGTGAAGCTGAGGCACCGCGTGTTTCGACTTTTCTTTGACGGTTGCAGGCATGAAAGTGCTCCTGAAAAGATGATACTCTTTTCAGGTTTCAATCTCGAGTGCTTGTCGAGTCGTATTTTGCCACCATGCTGCTGATCTTGTCCCCGTCTTGCAATGAATATTTGGGAGTTTATGTGCATCTGATTTATCCCGTTCGTCTTAACCGAACAGCACCCCTCACGGATCGCGGTTCAATCCGCTGGTCGGGATCATCGCCTCCGAAGGGCTGGGCCTGCGCCCAACGGTTCAATTCGTCCTCGTCATAACGAACCAGCGAGCCGAATTTGTGGTATTTCGGTCCCCGGTCCTCAAGACGCCACCGGCGTAAGGTGGCAAGGTTGATGCGTGTTCGTTCCGCGACTTGAATCTCGTCGGGTCCAATTCCCCGCCGCTTGCGGCGTAGCGTTAGCTCGGGTTTTTCGGGATACCTCGCCGCTTGCGGCAAGGTGGTTCATTTGGCGAAGAGGCCGCTCCCACCTTGATCGATTCGCAAAGAACACAAATCGATCAAGGTGAGGCATCCGGTTACGTGGAAATCAGCAGCGGGTGAAGGCCCGCTAGATCTGCATGACTTCGGCTTCCTTTTTCTGCGAAAGCTCTTCCATGCGGCGGATCTCGGTGTCGGTGATCTTCTGGATCTCTTCGAGCGCGCGCTCCTCTTCGTCCTCGCTGACCTTCTTTTCCTTGGCGAGTTTCTTGAGGGCGTCATTGCCGTCGCGGCGCACGTTGCGGACGGCGGTGCGCTGATCTTCAAGAATCTTATTAATGTGCTTGCAGACCTCGCGGCGGTGCTCTTCTGTCATGGGCGGAACGGGCACGCGCAAGAGCTTGCCGTCCGAAATGGGGTTCAGGCCCAGGTCGGCGGCTTGTATGGCCTTCTCGACCTCCTTGAGGACGCTGGGGTCCCAGGGCGAAATCAGAATCAGTTGCGGCTCTGGCGAGGAGAGCTGCGCCATCTGGTTGAGGGGGGTGGGGGTGCCGTAGTAGTCCACCTTAATCTGGTCGAGCATGTGCACGCTGGCCCGGCCAGTGCGCGTGGCGGCCAAAGCGGCCTGGAAGGTGGCCACAGCCTGATCCATTCTCCGCGTGAGACCGACATGAAGTTCTTTGAGCGCCGGAATACCGGCCATAATCGAAGCTGCCATTGATTTGTCCTCGTGGTGCCAGTTGCCAACGAACATTCTACTAAAATTGCGGCTGCATGGCGCGGCGGTCGCAAACACTGCATGAAAATCTATCTCCCGGTCGATGCAGCCTGTTGGTGGGCGTGGTAGCTGGAACGGACCAACGGGCCCGATTCGACGTGGCGGAAGCCCATTTTAAGCGCCTCGGCCTTCAACCCGGAAAACTCGCGCGGAGTGTAAAGGCGGGCCATGGGCAGGTGGTTGCGCGAAGGGCGCAGATACTGGCCGATGGTGAGGATGTCGCAGTGAACCGCGGCCAGATCGCGGAACACTTGGAACAATTCGGCGGTCTCCTCGCCGAGGCCGACCATGACGCCGGATTTCGTCAGTCCTTCGGGGCGCAACTCCTTGGCGTAGCGCAAAAGCTCAAGGGAACGTTCGTAGCGCGCGCCGGGACGAGCCACGCGATAGAGCCGGGGAACCGTCTCGGTGTTGTGATTGAGCACGTCGGGGCGGGCCTCGACGACGGTGCGAATGGCTTCCGGATTGCCCTGGAAGTCGGGGATGAGCACTTCGACGCGGCAGTTGGGGGACAGGCGGCGGATTTCTTCAATTGCCAGGGCGAAGACGCGTGCGCCGCCGGGCAGATCGTCGTCGCGATCGACGCTGGTGAGGACGGCGAAGTCCAGACCCAGCGCGGAGACGGCCTGCGCCACGCGGCGAGGCTCGTCGAAGTCGATGGGCTCGGGATGGCCCTTAGGCACGGCGCAGAAGCCGCAGTGGCGGGTGCAGAGGTTGCCCAGTAGCAGGAAAGTCGCGGTTTTGGCTTGCCAGCACTCGCCGATGTTGGGGCAGCGGGCGCTCTCGCAGACGGTGTTGAGCTGGAGGGAGCGGGCCAGTTGCTTGAGCGAGTGGTAGTTCTCGCCAACGGGGGCGCGGGCCTTGAGCCATTCCGGCTTGGGAGCCGGGGGCTTGCGGGCGGGCGCGATTTGGATCAGTTCCGTCACGATTCCATTGTACGGGGGATGCGGTTTCCGGCGATGTCAGCGCTTCTCCAGCTTCAGTTTCCGAGCGCGTAGAGCTTGCCATCGACGCTGCCGAAGTAGAGCGTTCCATCGTGCACCGCCGGCGAGGAGAGGATGGAGCCCATCGAGAACAGCTTGGTGCGCATATCCACAATGGTTTCGTCCAGCGTGGGACCAGACCAGACCGCATCCCCCTTTAGCTTCCCATCCGGGCCAAGGAAACGCGGTCCATTGGCGGCGAAGGCCGGCGTGGCAAAAGCGCCCGCATAGGCGCGCCGCTTGAGATCCACATCATGCAACTGGCCGTCGAAGGCGCCGAAATAGGCGTGGGAACCTGCAACTGCCGGCGAGGAAAAGCCATAGATGCCGGTCGGGAGCCAGTACAGCACTTTGCCGGAAGCGGCATCGAGAGCCTGGAAACGAAAAGTGTCGGAAGTGGTGTAATAGACCACGCCATCGGCCACGGCAGGCGAGGCGATCACCCAGGATCCGTCGTTCGGCGTCTTCCACTTGAGTGCGCCGGTCAGTGCATCCAGAGCATAGACATTTGCGTCCCGGCAGCCGAAATACACGACGCCATCGGCAATCGCCGCAGAGCCGGGAATGCCCGTCATGAGATGGATTTTGTTGTCTTCGCCGGTTTTGAACTTCCACTTCAAAGCGCCGGTTGCGGCGTCCAATGCGTAAAAGTACGTGTCCCAGCTTCCGATGTAGACGATGCCGCCGGAGACAGCCGGAGAGCCATGGACAACGTCGCCGGTTTTGAACTTCCACTGGAGCGCGCCGGAACTGGCGTCAACGGCATAGACATAACCGTCTCCGCTCCCGAAGTAAACCGCGCCGCCGACAACAGTGGGAGAAGAAAGGAAAAAGTCCCAGGGGTCCGGCACGACCTCCGTGGGAGGAAACGCGCCCAGCGTCCCGGCTTTGGTGAAGCGATGCTCTCCCTCGGTTGCAAAGAACCAGCGCTGCTTTCCGGTGATCGCATCCACGGCATAGAGGTTGCCGTCGAGACTGATCGCATAGACAACGCCGCCAGCAACTGCCGGCGAAGAATTCACCTGGCCATGGGCATCGAACTTCCAGCGGAGTTTTCCGGCGGCATCGACGGCATAAAGGCTTCCGTCATGGCTGCCAAAGTAAACCACGCCGCCAGCCACGGCGGGCGAGGAAACGATGGCTCCGCCGGTTGCAAAGGCCCACTTCAGCGAAAGCTGCCGCGGCGCTTGCGAAGCATAGACGCCCAGATGAGATGGGCCACCGCGAAAGCTCGATTGCGCTTCCTGCGCCACAGCGGCCGCAGCAAACAGACAGGCGAATGCTATCGCACTGAATCGATCCATGCAGGCGATTATAGCAATACGAAGATCACTGCCAAAACCAGCAATCGAAGGGGTTCTGATTCAGTTTTCTTCCACACAAGACATTTCATCGAAGGGAATACGACGATCGTATTTCCTTCAAATTACTCCGCGGCGGCGATGGCCTCAGCGATGCGCACGACGGCCTGAAACTCGGCGCTGCTGTCGGGGCGGTGGCCGTTGACAAGGATGGAAAAGGCGAGGGTCTTGCCGCTGGCCGCGGTCAGGTAGCCGGAGAGGGCGTTTACCTCATTGAGCGTGCCGGTTTTGGCCCAGAGACGGCCCTTGAGCACTGAGTTCTTGAAGCGGCCCGATAGCGTTCCGTCCACACCAGCCACGGGCAGGGTATCGCGCCAGGCCGCGCCCCAGGGCTGCCGCGAGGCGTAGACCAGCAACTGCGTAAAAGCGCGGGGGGCGATGCGGTCGTCGGGACTCATGCCGGAGCCGTCGTAGAAAAAGAAGTCGCTGTCGTCAACACCCGCGCCGATGAGAAACTGGCGCACGACGCGCGTGCCCTCGGCAAAGCTGCCGTCAGAGCCATGGACCTTGCCGAGCAGGCGCAAAAGCAGTTCGGCGTGCAGGTTCTGGCTGACCTTGTTGGTGACCGTCACATCCTGAGTTATCGGAACGGAAATGTGCGTTGCGAGCACCGGGCGGCCCTCGATGGGAGCCTCAACGGTCGACAAGCCGGAGCGGGTGAGCTTGAGCGGCTGGGCGCGCTCACCGATGAAGTCGCCGGTTCCGTACAGGAACTTGTGCCGCGAGACGGGGGCTCCGTCGACCGTGACGCCACGGCTGCGGAGCGCCAGCTTGAAGGCGGCGGCGGCGAACTCGGCGGGGTCGTCCACTGTCAGGCTGGCGTGAAAGCCCTCAACCGGTATAGTGCCCCAGGCGCGCACCATCCTGTCGCCGGGGCGGCGATCGAGGCCAGGATGAGCCGCCTCGCCGTGAGCCGCGGGCGTCATGGAACCATCCAGGGCGAAGTAGTCCACCGGCGGGTTCCACTCGGCCACGGTTGCCGCTGGGTTTTCCGGGTCGGCGGCCACCGTCAACTCCACGGTGTTGTCGTTGAAACTAAGCGCTGAGACGGGCGCGCCGTACTCCCACTGCAGGCTGTCCCAGGCCCAGGAAACGCCATAGGGCTCGTCGGGATAGAAGCTGTCATCGCCGACAACGCTGCCCTCGACCCGGCGCACGCCAGCCTGCTCAACCTGCTCGGCCAGCCGATTCAGCACGTCAAGGCTGCTGGTTTTGGGGGCTTCAGTGGCGGACGGGGTGATTGTGGCGCCAGTGGCGGCGGCTTCTGGCGGGTGGTAGGGATAACGGCGCGCGCTCAGAGTGGGATCGCCCGCGCCGAGCAGAATCAGATCGCCGTGGAGTACGCCCTGGTTGTCGATTTTGCCGCTGGCCACGACGCGGGTGGTCCAGGTGAGGGTTTCGACGGGCAACAGAGCAAAGGCGGCGGCAGTGGTCACCAATTTGGCGTTCGAGGCCGGGATAAAAAGCTGGCCCTCGTTCAATCCGTAGAGCGGCTGGCCGTCGAGCGTGGCCACGCTGATGCCGAAGTGGGCGCGGCTCAGCGCCGGTTCGGCGAGAATGGCCTGAATGCGGTCGGCAAGCTGGCTCTTGACCGGAGCGGTCGGCACCGCCGGTTTGACGGCGTGTTGGGCCTGGGCAGCGAGCCCGGTGAAAAGGAGCAAAGCCAACAAAAACGCAGGAAACCGCCGAAAAGACTTCATGGAGGGAAGTTTATCAGGGGCAAAGAGTTTGCGGCGTACCATCGAATAGTGGAGGACGTCTCACGCCGCCAAGCGAGGATAGGCAAAGGAAAATGACCGGTTTTAGCAGAACAATTACTTGCTGGAAATTGCGCACCCGTACGCTGGAAGTGGGGCGGCGGACGCTGGTGATGGGCATTGTCAACGTCACGCCGGACTCGTTCAGCGACGGCGGGAAGTTCCTTGATCCGGCAGTGGCCGTGGCTCACGCGCTCGAACTACTGGACGAGGGCGCGGACATTCTGGATCTGGGCGCGGAAAGCACACGGCCAGGCTCGCGCGCGGGCGGAGGCTCTTCTCTCCCGCCGCTGGTCAGCGCCGAGGAGGAACAGGCGCGGCTTTTGCCCGTACTCGAAGGGATTCTTAAAGCGAGGCCGGATGCAATTCTTTCGATCGACACCTACAAAGCGGCGACGGCTCGGGCGGCGCTTGCAACGGGCGCTGAGATTGTGAACGACGTGAGCGGTTTCTTTTGGGACGCGGAGATGGCCGGGGTTTGCGCCGGGGCTGGCTGCGGCGTGGTGTTGATGCACACGCGGGGACGGCCCGAGGAGTGGAGCGCACTGCCGCCGCTGGCCTCCGATGAAATGCTGTGCGCGGTGCGGAATGGCCTTGCGGCAAGTTTGGCTCTAGCGGCTGGGGTGGGCATCCCGTTGGAGGCGCTGGCGCTCGATCCGGGCTACGGATTCGGCAAGAGCTTCGAGGCAAATTATGCGCTGCTGGCGCGTCAAGAGGAGCTTCTGACGTTGGGGCGGCCGCTATTGATAGGGGTGAGTAGAAAGAAATTTCTAGGCCGGACGCTGGCCGGACTTCATGGCGGGAGCGACGCGCCGATCGAAACTCGCGAGGTGGCCAGTCTGGCGGCGATGGTGGCGGCCATCCTGCATGGGGCGGACATTGTGCGCGTTCATGCAGTGCGCCCGGCCGTGGAGGCGGCGCGCGTGGCAGACGCGGTGCTGGCAGGCCGGACAGCGTAGAGCCAACATGGACTATGATGGATTTTTCCGGCAGTGCCGGACTCGGATCGGCTCCTCGCGGGTCGAGGCAATAGGAGGCATTCATGCCGCAGTGCAAATGCTGTGCAACAGGTAAGTGCAAGTGTGCGATTTTAATGCGGGTGCTGGGGCTTTGCATCTATGCCGTGTCGTTTTTTCTGCCCGCCGTCCGTGAGGTTGCCGGGCCTGGCGGAGACGCGCCGACGGTGTTGCGGGGCTCGCGCTGCGCATGGATCACGGTGGTGAACTCGCTGAATCCGCAGATCTGGCACTCCAAATACGCCCTGGCGATTCTGAGCGGCTGGATCAATCCGCTTATGGTGCTCTACCTGCTCCTGCTGATCTTTCCGGTGCTGGTGTGGCCGCGCCGCATCGTGGCTGGCGCCATGGTGGCTTTCCTTATCGGGACTTGGGCGTTTTTCTATATTTATCCGCTGGTTCCGTTGGCGGGGCACATCCTGTGGTCCGTTGGAATTCTGATGGTCGTGGCTGGAGAATTGATCCGGCGGAAAAAGGCTGAATTGGCGGTTGACTGAGAGCCGAACTACTACTATGACCTTTCGAATTTTTCGTTCCCTGGTTCCAAGAACGGGGAATTCACCCCGCGGGCAGCAGCAGAATGCGGACAGGGCTGAGACGAACTGCTCTGCTCGCGAGTTCGAGCGAAGCTTCAGGTTTTCGATCGATTGCGGTAATCGAAGGTTCTCGCGCACGGCAAGCGCAACTTCCGGTATAATTCTCTGAGGCACGGAGAGATGGCCGAGTGGCTGAAGGCGGCGGTTTGCTAAACCGTTGTAGGGGGTAAACCCCTACCGGGGGTTCGAATCCCCCTCTCTCCGCCATATGATTGAGCAATCCGATAAAAACAAGCAACTTGATGGTATAGAACTACTTCGGCATGTCGGGAACCCAGCAATATATTTGAAAATCTTACCGATTTTGCACTGCTTACAGCCTGCAAACCCCAAAAACTCGACAATTCGACAATAGACAACAGGTATACAGACAACCCAACAACGCAAGCGGGGCGCGTTCTCCTTATGTGCTGGCGACGCCAGAGTTCAGGGCAGGCTGAGCGTTGTGCGCAGCGACCGCGATCAGCAAGCCCGAGCCGATAATCAGCGTGCCGCCGATCAGCATGGGCAGGCCGGGCTTGTCATGCCAGACGATATAGGAGATCAAGGCCCCGGTGAGCAGTTGTGTGTAGTGGAACTGCGAAACGTTGCTGGCCGAGGTGTGCTTGACGGCGAAATAGAAGCTGAGTGTGCCGGCCGCGCAGAAAACGCCCATCATTCCCATTGCCAGCCAGAGCGTGGGCGTGAGCGGCTTGGGGTGGAAGCTGGTGAGCGCCAAGCCGGCCATGGCTGTGACCACGCCAGAACAGAAAGCGAGGCTTTCGGGTGGCTCGGTACGCGTCAGCACGCGCGACCAAACCATGTTGACCGAAAAGCAGGCGACGCAAACCAAGCAACTGGCGAGGCCGATGAGATCGATGTGCTGCGCGTGGCCAAAAGGGTCGACCGCAATGACCACGCCACAGAAGCCGACCAGCAGGGCAAGAGCCTTCTTCGCGGTGATGCGCTCGCCGAGAAAGACGGCCGAAAGCAGAGAGATGACCAGCGGTGAGGTGAAGATGAGGATATAGAACATGGTCAGCGAGAGATGGCGCAGTGCAATCACAACGCAGACATTGTTCGCCATGTCGAGCAGGGCGCGCAGCACCTGGCGAATCACCGAGCGCGGGCGCAGATTGCCAAGGCGGCGGCGCACGGCGGCTTGCAGCGTGAGCGTGACCGCCATGAAGAAACCCATGAAGGCAACGATCTCTTCTGGCGGCAGGCCGTATTGCCCGATCCACTTGATGCAACTGTCGCCGAGCACCCAGCAGGTGAAGCCGAAAACAGCAAAGAAGATGGCGGTCAGATCAGAGACGCGGGCTTTCATCGGGCCCCGTCGCGTCGGGCAGCTCGGAATGGGGAGAAGATCCAAGAAAACATGATGTAGTTTCAGGATAGACGATCGGGCGGTCATTCAGCCGGAGCCCGGAAACCGTGGTGAGCAGCCGGAAGGACTTTCCGAAATTGAGAAAGGATGTGTCCTATTTCACATCGAGCATTCCCTGGGCGCTAAACAGGCTGCGGAAAAAGGCACAGAATCAGACTGTTCGGAAGAAAGGTTTGGCAGGGGCTAAAGCCCGCATCTCTACTTTATTGCAGCTACGGCACGACTGAAGTCGTGCCCTGTTACAAAGCAGCCTTTTGGAACACCTTCTACGAGTTTTTCCGCAGCCTGTCAAGCCCATCCCCTTCACAACATCAGCTCATGCAACGCTTTCTCGGAGCCTTCGCGCATACTGTCTGGTTTCAGTTGGCGAGGATGATTTGCGTTTGACGAGCTCTTGCGATATTGTTAGTCCGATTCAGCCCAAGATAGAGAATCCACCATGAAACTTCGACGAAGGTCTGTGACTATTATTGGAATCGCGGCAGCGTCTTTGTGCCTGGTGGTGTTCGGACTCGTGATCTGGCGCGTGGAGCGCGCGTTGGGCGGCGCCAATCGCGACGCGTCGCAACAGGACCGTTTCGACGTTGAAGAGCGAACGCTGGGCGCGCAGCCCAATCCGGGCTTTGAAGGAATCTGGGCGCCGGCAGTTTTCAAAAGCGCGGCCTTGTTTCAGGGGAGCATCTATCTGGCCGGTCCGGCGGGGCTTTACGCTTATGCGGCTGACGGAACGCTCGAACACATCTATCGCGTGGGAATGGATCTGCCCACGGCTCCTTTGGGACAGATGATCGTGGGCATGCGGAATGGCGCGCGCCAGCCGGAACTGCTGATCGCCACCCTCGGCGAGGGCGTTCTAACCTTCGATGGCCAGAGCTTCCGGCAGATTCGTGCTCGCCAGGATGAGGCGCGGGCCATCACCAGCGTGCTGCCGCTGGCCTCCGGGCGGTTGCTGATGGGCACAGCCAAACTGGGCCTGCTGATTTATGACGGCAAGACTCTGAAGCGCTTCCATACGACAACGAACAATGTTTATGTCACCGCGCTGGCCGGTACGGAAGCCGAACTGTGGGTGGGCACGCTGAACGACGGCCTGCTGCACTGGCATGGCGGGCAAACCGAGCGCATCGGCGAAGAGCAGGGACTGCCCGACCGGCGCGTCGAGCAGATTGCCCTGGCCGAAGGCCGCGCCTACGTGGGCACTCCGATGGGCGTGGCCGAGGTGCGCGAGGGAAAGATCGCGCGCGTGCTGGCCAAGGGCAGATACGCCCATGCTTTGCTGGCCGATGGAGACTCGCTGCTGGTTGGGCAGATGGAAGCCGGAGTGATGCGCATCCCGCTTTCCGGTCCGGAGAATGACACCAACGCCAGAAGGCCCATTGTGGCTCTCTCCGGTGCTGAAAGTTCAGGCGAAACCCGTGTAACAATGCACGGGAAGCATTCCTCAGGGGCAAAATCACTGAGCGAGCGGCCCGTGCCGGTGACCGTGGAGCAGTTTCTCACCGCGGGAGGAAGTCGCTATGCTCTGGCCTCCAGCGGGCTGCTGCGCCAGGAGGCCGATGGGCAATGGCGCCGGACGCTGGGCGGCGGCGGTGCGCAACTGACCGACCGGGACATCTCCGCGCTGCTGGTGGGCTCCGACGGGCGGCTCTGGGTGGGCTATTTCGATCGCGGGTTGGATATTCTGCCGGCCGCGGGCGGCGAAGTGGAGCACGTCGAAAACGAGCACGTCTTCTGCGTGAACCGAATTGTGGAAGACGCCCGGCACGGCGCGGTGGCCGTAGCCACGGCCAATGGCCTGGTGATGTTCGACCGCGACGGACGGCAGAAGCAGGTTCTGGAGCGCGAAGCCGGGTTGATTGCCGATCACGTGACCGATGTGGCGCTCTATGGCGACGGCATGGCGCTGGCCACTCCGGCGGGAATCACGTTTTTGGATGCCAGCGGCGCGCACAGCATCTATGCCTTTCAAGGACTGGTCAACAACCATGTCTACGCGCTGGGCGCCAGCGGAAACCAGCTCGTGGCCGGAACGCTGGGCGGGCTTTCGCTGCTGACTGGCGACTCGGTGCGCAGGAATCTCACGACGGCGACCTCCGGCCTGAAACATAACTGGATTACGGGGTTGGCCCAGGTGGGCAATGAATGGCTGGTGGGCACTTATGGCGCGGGCGTGCTGCGCCTGGCGGCCGACGGCAGTGTGACGCCGACCGAGGCTACGCGTCAGGGCGTCGTGGTGAACCCGACGGCGATGGCGGCCGACGGACGAATCGTTCTGGCGGGAACGCTGGGAGAGGGGTTGCTGGTTGGCGACGCCACGGGGATGCGATGGAAGACAATCACCGCGGGTTTGCCCTCCTTGAATGTGACAGCCCTGGCAATCCGCAACGGCGTGGTTTACGTGGGCACGGAAAACGGGCTGGTGAAGATTTCCGAAGACAAGCTGTGAAGCGGAGTTAGCGAGTCAGTAGCAATTCATTTTCGCCGCAATGAGGAACGCGATGAGACGAAGCGGTTGGTTGTTGGCGCTGTTGCTTCTGATGCCGATGGCGGCAGTTGCGAACAGCGGCGTGCTGGTTCCACTGGATAAACAGGCGCCCGATCCGGCGATTCTTTCGCTGACCTCGATGGAGGTGGAAATCTCCATCGACAACGGCGACGCCCGCGTCTGGGTGCGGCAGGTCTTCACCAACCACACCGCCAGCCTGCAGGAGGGCAACTACCTCTTTGCCCTGCCCGGCGGCACGTCGGTCTCCGACTTTGCCGTTTGGGACGGCCCGGTGCGCATTCCCGCCGTCATCCTGGAGCGCAAGCGGGCCAAGGCAATCTATCAGCAGTTGAAAAGCCAGGCCATCGATCCGGGCCTGCTCGAACAGGGCGAGCGCACCGAGGACGACGCGCGGCGCAACTCGGTCTTCAGCGTGCACATCGTTCCCATTCCCGCCTACGGCACCAAGCGGCTGGAGATCGAATATCACGAACACATTCCCGTCGCGGCGCGCAAGAGCTACTTCCTGCTGCCGCTCAAGCCGGACGCTTACACGGGACAGACGGTGCAGAAGCTCACCATCCACTTTCAACTCCACTCCGCGGGGCGGCTGAAGGATTTCGCACTTCAGGGGCATCAGCTTCCATTCCGCATCGATCAGCAGGACGAACACACCATCCGGGGTACGGTCGATGCCTCGAATATCAACATGTCCGAGGACTTTGACCCTTCGTGGACCATCAACGAACCGGGCAATGCTCTGGAAGTGATTACCTATCGCGATCCCAATCCGGCGGTCACTGTCGGCGCTGGAATTGACCCCGGAACGGCACCGTCTAACCCGAAGGACAAGCTGAAGCCCTCCGCCGAGCCGGGCTTCTTTGAGGCGCTGGCGCAGCTTTCCGCGCCGCAGGCCGCTAGCCCGGCAGGCGGGCAGGGAAGCCGCACGGTCGTCGTGCTGATGGACACTTCGCTCTCCATGCAGTGGGAGAAGCTGGAGCGCAGTTATGCGGCCGCGGCCAAGCTGCTGGAAGGCCTGGGACCGCAGGACAACTTCAATTTGCTGCTCTACAACACCAGAGTCGAGAGCTTCAAGCCCGCTCCAGTAAGGGCGGAGTTCGCCCAGGTAACGGCTGCGATGAACTGGCTGCGCCAGAGCCATCTGCGCGGCGGAACTGATTTACAGAAGGCTTTGGATGCTGGGCTCAATCAGTTCAGCGGCGGGGATGCGCCGGGCGCGGCGCTGGTTCTGTTGACCGATGGCGAGGCGACGCGCGGTGTGATTCAGAGCGGCAAGCTGGCGAGTTGGTACGCGGCAAAGTGGAAGCAGATGCCCGCCGTCCGCCGTCCGAAGACCGATATTTTCGCCGTGGGCGACGATGCGAATCTGCCTTTGCTGCGCATGTTGAGCCACAACGGCGGCGTGATGGAACAGGTGCTCTCCACCGAGCCGGTGGATTTCAAGCTGGCTGCCTTTCTCGGCAAGGTGGGGCGGGCTCCGATCGGCGATCTGCGGCTGACGGTGGCTCCGCAGGCCGCTGTGGACAAGGTCTATGCGCTGGAAGATTCGGTCTTCGACGGCGGCGAAGCGCGCTGGGTGGGACAGTACACCAAGCCGCAGAAGGGCGTGAGCTTCAGCGTGGACGGCCAGCAGGATGGCCGCTCCCTGACAGTGAAGGGCCAAGCAGACCTTCCGGCGCTGGCTCTCGAACACAATCAGTTGCCGCGCCTCTGGGCCGGAGCGCGGGTGCAGGCATTGCTTGACCAGATCGAACGCGACGGAGAAACCGAAGCGGCGATTAACGAGGTCATTCGCCTTGCGCGCCGATACAAGTTTGTCACACCTTACACCTCGTTTCTGGCCGCTCCTCGCGCGCTGCTGAGGCCGCGCGTGATTCGCCCCGGCGATCCGGTCCTGCGCGTGCATACCGACAAGGCCATTGTTTCGGTGATTGCTCTGTTCCCCTTTGGCCTGGAGAAGCCGCTGCGCTATTTGCCGGGCGAGGACGTCTGGCAGACGCGCTTCCTGGCACCCACGGATATGAAAGACGGTAGCTATCCGGTGCGGCTGGTTCTGCGCGATGCGAATGGGCAGGCTTATCGTGAGTCGAAGAGCTTTGTGATTGCCTCGACGCCGCCCACGGTCAAGGTGCGGCTCGATCGGAAGCGATTCCGCGCGGGCGAAACGATTCCGCTCAAGGTCAGCGCGTCGGAGAGCACGCGAACGCTGACCGCGCGCGTGGAAGGGCTGGCTCCGGTCAGCCTGCGCTGGGATCGTGAGCAGGGAGCGAGTACGGGCGAGATCGGCCTGCCGCGGGCCTTGCCTCCGGGCGAATATGTGCTGGCGGTAACGGCGGAAGACATGGCGCACAACCTGGGCAGCGCGGAGGTGCGAATTGAAGTGGTTCCTTAAGCGCGAATTTTCCAAGAAGTTTGTCTCCATGGCCGAAGCGCACGCATCCGGCCTCAGAATCGGATTGGGCGCGGTTGCCTTGACGGTGGCGGCGCTCACGGCTTCGGCTTCGCTGGTGGTCTGGCAGAGCCCCGGCTTGCTTTTGGGCGCGGGCAACGGAATCGCCCGGTGGCTGGAGAATGCCGAATCGGGCTCGGGCGTGGAGAAGGCGCTCTACCGGCTGATGAAGCTGCCCGGAGGTGAGGTGCTGTTTCGGCGCTCGCCGCGCGAAACACGTTCGGCGCTGGAGGCTCTGATCAGCGCCAACCAGAAGAGCGCGGCGCTCTACTCGCTGCGCGCCCTGGAAGACGAGCAGGCGCTGGACTTCGACGCCGCCGAGCGCGACTGGAAAAGCTGGGCGGAGCGAGCCGACGACAAGGCCGCCGCAAATCTCGACCTGGCGGATTTCTATGAGCGCCGGTTGAAACCGCGGGAAGAGCTGGCGGCTCTGGAAACCGTGGGCCAGACTGCGGCGAGCCCGCAGGAGCGCTGGACGGCGTCCGGCTCCGAGCGCTCGTGGAAGGCGTGGGAACGGACGCTGGAAGTGGTGGACCGATACGCGCTGGGCCGCGTGGCCGCGCAGCGAGAGTATGCCGGATGGGAGCGCCGTTATCCGCAGGAAGGTGCCGTCTACGAACGCGAACTGGCTTTTGATCTGGCAGGCAAGGACTTTTCCGCTGCCTCGGATTTGATTGCCCGCTATCGGAAAGCCATTCCCGGTGATGCCTTGTTCCCGGTTCGGGCCGAGGCGGAAGTCGCAGCGGGACGCGGCTCGGCAAGGGATGGGCTGGCTGTTTTCGATCGCAGTTTTCAGCCGTTGTGGCCGGCGGAGTTGGTGAAGAGCTACTGCGAAATGCTGACCAGCGGCCACCAGACGCTCAAGACTCGCGATGCGCTGCGGGCCAGTCTGGCAAGGAAACCGGAAGGCGGAGCCGAGACGCTGAAAGATGCGGCGAAGCTCTTCTATATCTTCCAGCAGCAGGGTCAACTGGAAGCCGCCAAGGCCGTGCTGGCCGAGTACCGCGAGCGCAAGGATGCGCACGCCGCCGCCTGGAGCGCCGACGAACTCTATACGCTGGGGCGTCTGCTGGAGGGCGTGCAGGATTTTCCCGAGGCCGCCCGCTACTACTACGCGCTGGCCGCCAACAAGCAGACTCCCGATGCCGAGCTGAAGGGGCTCGCAGGGCTGACGCGCATTCTGCTGACCGCCCCGGAGCAGCCGCTGCGCCTGGGCGGGGGCAATCTGGCGCTCTACAAGAGCATCGCCAGGATGGACCGCGGACCGGGCTACCTGAACGGCATTCTTTCGCTGTTCCTTAATTCGCAGCAGCCCGCCGTTGAGTATTCCAGCCAGGATCAGCTCGCCGCGCCTTACTTCCATCGCGCCAAAGCCGCCGAATTGCTGGCGGATATTGACCGGCGCTTTCCTCAATCGCAGGAGCGAGCGGAACTGCACGCGCGGCTGATGGACGCCTATGCGGCCTACGGCGAAAACGATGCTGTGATTCGCGAGGGAACTGCGTTTCTGGCGCAATTTCCGGCCGACGAGCGCCGCGTGGAAGTGGCGCTTGCCGTGGCCGATGTCTACAGCCGAACCAATCAGACAGAGAAGGAGTTCGCTCTTTACGCCAGTCTGTTGAAGGAGCTTGCAGCAAGGGCGGATGGCGTTCCACTGGGCGCGGAGGGAGCGGCTTACAGCAAGCCAGTCGCGCAACAGGCCGCGGGCAAGGTCCGCTCCGCCGATTATGCGCGCGTGCTGGACCGGTATCTTTCGCGGTTGGTGGCGATGCAGCGATTGCCCGATGCTCTGGTGGCGCTGCGCGGTGAACTGGACCACAATCCGCAGGACCCAGGGCTCTATGAAAAGCTGGCGGAGTTTCTGGAACAGAACCGCATGAATGCGCACGAGGAGGATGTCTACCAGCGGGCCATCGACCAGTTCCAGGACACCAGCTTCGGCACCGGCTGGTATGCCAAGCTGGCCCGCTTCTATCTGCGCCAGAGGCGCAATGCGGATTACTCCGCGCTTTCGCGCAAGGTGACCGGAATTTTTTCTGGAACCGAGCTGGAAAAGTATCTGAGCGAAGCTCCGGCGCCCGATGCGCGGCTTGCGTTGGAAGTCGATCTCTATGCCCATGACCGCTTTCCGCACGACCTGACTTTTGTTCGTAATCTGCTGGAGCAATACCGTGGGCACAAGCAGTGGAATGAGGCGGAGAAGCTGCTCTGGGAGCACTGGTCCGAGTCTCCCGCACTGCGCGACCAGTTGTTTGAGTTGCTGAGCAGAACCGGCCGGCTGGATGCGGAACTGGAGACGCTGCGCCAGCAGACCCCGGAGATCGACAAGGGCGATTGGAGCGTCCTGGCAAAATCCAACCCGGCGGCGGAACGCTTCTGGGTGGAGTCGTGTCTGTGGCAATCGCGCTATGAAGAGAGCGTGGACGCGGCCGATGCACTGGCCGCGGAGTATCCTGCCGATGAAGCGCTCGGCCAGCAGGCCTCGTCGCTCTATCGGTCGCTGGCTTACTTCCATCCCGAAGATACCGACAAGGCCATCGGAATTGAGAAGCGGCTGCTGAACGCCAAGCCGGATGATCTGGATACGCTGGCGCGCATCGGCGACATCTACGCCGACCGCGGTCGCTTTGCCGAGGCCGCGCCCTTCTGGACGCGCATGGCGGAGGTGCATCCGGGCGAGGCCGAAGGCTATCTGCAATCGGCCACGGTCTATTGGGATTACTTCGATTTTTCGTCCGCATTGGCGCAATTGCACAAAGGCCGCGAACGGTTGGCGGAGCCGACGCTGTTTGGCTACGAGGCGGGAGCAATTGAGGAAAGCCAGGGCGATTTGCCCAGCGCGGTCAAAGAATATGTCGCGAGTTCGCTCGGTGAAAAGCCCTCAGAGGAGAGCCGTGCCCGGCTGCAAACGCTGGCGCGTCATGCTGAGTTGCGCGACGCGGTCGAGTCTGAAACGGCGGGATTGCTGAAGTCGTCCGGACCCACCGGCGCGGCCATTGAGCTGCGCGTAAGCGTGCTTTCGGTGCAGCATCGCAACGCGCAGATCGCGCAGGAGCTGAAACAGGCCGTGGCGAAGACCGACTCTTTCGACGTGCTTGACGCGCTCACACAGGCTGCCCGCAATCACAGTTTGCCGGAGGTGGAGCAGCAGGCGATGGCGCGGCAGATTGCGCTCACTACCGACCCGGTGCACAATCTGGAGTTGCGTTATGAGCTGGTGAATCTGGAGGAGCAGCACAATCCGGCAGCCGCGGCGGCGGAAATTGAGTCCATCTACCGCGAACACGCCAAGGTGCTCGGCGTTGTGCGCGCAACGGTGGACTTCGATTGGAATCATCAGCAGAAGCCGCGCGCCGTCGCCGTTCTGCTGGAAGCGGCGGATGCCGCCTATCCCGACATGAAGCGGCAATTGCAGTTGGAAGCCGCGCGCAAGCTGACGGAAGAGGGCGAGTATCCGCGCTCGAAGAAGTTGCTGGAATCGCTGCTCAGCCAGAAGCCGCTCGATGCGGAGACCGAAGCCGCATTGGCGGATAACTATGCGCGCTCCGGCGATCAGGCAGGACTTGCGGCATTCTATCGGGCAGAGTTGACTGGCGTTCAGACTGCCAGCCTGGAGCGCGGTGAAAAGACGGCGCGGATCGCGCAGTTGCGCCGCGGAGCAATCGCGGCAGCCACCCTTCTTGGCAACTGGAGCGATGCGGCGGATCAATACATCGAATTGGTCAACGCCTATCCGGGAGATGCCGCGGTGACTCAGGAAGCCGCGCTCGTGGCCGGTGCGCACGGGCAGGGCGAAAAGCTTGTTGGCTTCTATCGCAAGACAGTTGCGGCTTCGCCGCGCGACGCTCGCTGGAGCATTGTGCTGGCTCGTCTGGAAACGGCGTTGGAGGATTATCCGGCGGCCATCGAGGCTTACGGCAAGGCGATTCGCGTGCGGCCGGAAGAGAAGGATTTGTATCTGTCGAAAGCCGATCTGGAAGAACGCCTCCACCGGCTGGATGATGCCGTCGCCGACTACGAACAGCTTTACAAGCTGAGCTACCGCGATCCGCAATGGATGGTGAAAACCGCCGAAGCGCGGGCGAGGCAAGGCCGCAATGCGGAGGCAGTGAAGGCGCTCGAGGAAGCCTGGATAAATGGTCGTCCGCAGCAGGCGAAGAATGATTTTGAGGTTGCTGTGAGACTCGAGCAATGGGGACTGCTCGACGAAGCGCGCAGGTTTGCCGAGCAGGGCGTGGATGCGGCTGGCGCCGATCTACTGGTGGATGCGGATAATCAGTCGGGCGCGGTGCTCTATGCGCGGATCATGGCGCGGCTGTGCCAGAGCGATACCGCTTTCACGCGCCTCGCAATCGCCCGGCAGAAGGCGGAAAACGTGCCCCTCTCTGCGGTGGCAGAGCAGGTGGTGAAACAAGGCTTCGGCGCAATCACCAATGAGGATTGGCGCCGTGAGCGGGTTGCCGAGCGCGCCAAACTGGCAAGGTCCGGCTTTGCGCAGGCATTGCAGTCCATGGCCGCGGTCATGGGCGAATACGGCACGCCGGAAGAGAAAACGCAGTTTGCCGCGTGGCTGCAGGGCAAGCGCGCCGGAGCCGCCAATGAAGCCGAATTGCGCGAAGTCTACTTGCCGGCCATGCAGGTGGCGGGGCTGGTCGACATGGAAGCCGACCTTCGATGGGAGTTAGCCGAAAAGAGCGGCGATTCCAATCGCGGGGGGCTGAGTGAGTGGCTGCAACTACAGCGGCGGCGGGTGCTGTTGGAGGGTGTCGGCGCAAAGCTGGAGAGGCTCGCCGCCACGCTTCCGGCCAAAAAGCAGCCGCCGGTCTTGCAGAAAGCGGTGGAAGTCTATCGTGCGCTGGGAGACTCCAGTGCGGAGCTGCGCGTGATGGAAAAGTTGCGGCCGTGGAATCAGGTTGGCGGAAGCGAGCAGCCGCGCTATTATAAGCTGCTGCTGGCCGCGCGGTCGCAGAAACTGGTGGAAAGAGCCGCTGGCACGGTGGGGTCGCGGAAGGCTGTCGCGGACAGCGCCGCGCAGTTCCTGGTGGCCAACGGCAACTCCGATCAGGCTCTTGCCGGAATTGCCGCGCGTTCCGCCGGGTTGCCCCCGGTGTGGAAAAAAGCCTATACCGGACTGACGGGCCTTTATCTGCGCGAGCATACGCCGCTGGTGCGCGCCAGCTTTGAAGGCGCGCTCGGCGGAGACCCGACCATCGCGGAGCGTCTCGCGCATCCGGTCGACCGCGAGCAGCAATTGGCGGGCGAAGTCTGGTTCTACTACGGCTCGCGCTACGGCGAGTATCTGGACGAGGAAAAGGACGAGCAGGCCGACAGCTATCTGGAGGCAGAACTGGAGCACACCCCGGACAGCGCCAGCGCCTATGCGCAGCTTGCGGAGTACCATGTCGGCTCTGGCCGGATTGAGGCCGCGCTCGAAGACTACCAGCATTCGCTCGACCTCAAGCGCGATCAACCAGCCGTGCTGGATCGCATCGCAACCATTGAATGGAAGCAGGGCCGGCAGGCGGAGGCGCTCTCCGCCTGGCAGTTGGCCGTTCAGCGGCTGGCCGACGAGATGGATGCACGCCGCGTGCCGGAAAGTTTCTGGGGCGACTTTACGCAGGTGCTGACGGATGCCGCGGCACAGCGACAATATGCGGCCATCAGCCAGCCCGTGGATGCGATGCTGCGCGTCTATCTGGCGCGCAATGGCGACTATCGCGCGGAGCCGTTGCTGGAGGCCGGCTATCACGCCCATGGCGACTCCATGGCGTGGATGCTGGAGATTACGGCGTCGGCCAGCAATCCGGGCTCGGTGCTCAGTTCACTTCTGCAAAGTGACTGGCGGAGTAATTGGACGCAGAAGGAACACCTGATTCGCCAAGACCAGATGAGCCAGCTTTATGCGCGCATTTTGGAACTCGAAAGACGCCAGGATCAAGTTAATCCGGGAGAGGCCAATTATGAACTTGAACTTGCCGAGTTTCGCTTGGTGGATGCGCTGCTCGACGAGAAAAAATTCACCGAGGCCCGTGCGGAATTCGCGCGCGTCCCCGAAAGTAGACGAAGCACTTCGCAGTGGCTCGGCGCTGAACTGCGTCTCTCCGAGGCGGAGGGCCGCTTGCCGCAGTTGATTGAACAGTGGAAGAAGCAGCCCGAAACGTCTCCCACCGCAAGCGACTTGCAGAATGCCGTCAGCGCATTGCGTGAGCCGTCGAGGCGCATGGTGATGCGCTTCTGCTATCAGCGCGCTCTCGATGCGCGCGAGCTGACCGCTCCCAACTTTTTGGGCCTTGCGGCCGTCGATCTGGATGAAAGCGATGTTCCCGGCGCCGTGGCCCTGCTGAAGCGCCTGGCGCTGGTCAGCGACAACACCTGGGCCGATACGGATTCGGCGGCTAGCCTTCTGGAGACGCGCGGCCGCTTTGCCGAGGCGCTGCCTTTCCTTCAACCACTGGCTGAGGCATTTCCCTGGAATGCGAGCTACAAGGTCCGGCTGGCTGCTGCCATACTGGCCGTTAGCCCGCAATCGCCGCAGGCGCTTGCAACGCTGACCGCCGTGGCCGCCGATCCCAAGGCGAAGTATGCGGAGCGGGTGGCCGCAGCCAAGGCGCTGAAGGGCCACGGCGGCGCAAAGTCCGATTCCGGCAGCGTGGAGTTACAGTTGCTGGCGCGCGACGGCTGTCCCGCTGCGAACGAGGTCAACAAACCATATTTTGTGGAAGCCCGCAGGGCCGCCGCAACCTGTGCGTCCGGCGACAAAGAGAGGGAACTGATTCTTCGCTCCGCCATTGCCGCCGCGCCCGACAACTCGGAGTTGCGCCTCCAGTATCTTTCGGCGGCCTTTGCGGCGGGTCAGAATGCTCGCGCTCTCGTGGCCGCGGAGCCAATTCTGGAAAACGGCGGAAGCTTCTACGGCCAGAGCTACGGGGGATACTACGGTTCGGACGATTACGAAAGCAATTTCAGCAAGCAGATCAAATCCACTCTTGCCGCACTGAAGCCAGAGGATGCGGCCAAACTTACTTGGTTTGCGATTCGCGCCAAGGAGACGCGGCATGAGAGCGACGAAGCCCTGCAACTTATGCAGAGTGCGATGGGCTCGGAAAAGGACTCGCCGCGGCAGCGCGCTTTTGAAGAAGAAAAGAAGCGGCTGGAGACGGATGTGGCCCGCAGTGTGGAAAACGAAGCGCGTGCTCCGAAGATTCACGCCGAGCTGGATCAAGACCGGGTGGTACGTCCACGATTGCTGCCGGGGATGCCGTTCACTCCCAGGAAGGCGGCCAGGACCGAGGAGGATGCGGAATGAAACGACGCCTCTTGATTTCAGCGGGCGCGCTGCTGCTGGGCTGTGCAGTGGTCTTCGCCGTGGGCGCATTGGAGCGGGTTCTCAAGCCCCAGCCCGAACTGCCGTCGCTGCTGCCCGAGGGAGCGTTGCTCTCCATCGAGGCTCGCGACTTCGGCTCCCTGCTGCACGACTGGAATAGCTCGGAGGAGAAGCGCGCATGGCTCGCCAGCGACAACCATGCGGTTTTCAGCGCTTCGCGTCTCTTCACACGGCTCTCTCAGGCGCAGGATGAGTTCTCCGCCGCGGCGGGACTTCCAGCCGACGCCAAACTGCTGGAGACAATTGCGGGCAAGCAGAGTTGCCTGGGACTTTACGACATCGGCAATCTCGAGTTTGTCTATGTCACGCGCCTCAATCAGCAGCAGATCGAAGGCACTCCGCTCTGGCAGACGCGGAGCAAATTTGAGCAGCGCAGCGAGGCCGGCAGCCCGTTCTACGTGCATACCGATGCGGCGTCGTCGCGCACCGCGGCCTTTGCCGCCAAGAATGGCTGGCTCATTCTCGGCACTCGCGAAGATCTGGTGGCGGGCGTGCTCGACCGCCTTGCCGGAGCCTCTTCGCACAACCTGGCCAACGAGGGCTGGTTTGCTGAAGCCGTCAAGCAGGCGCCGGGCGAGCGCGGCGATCTGCGCATGGTCCTGAATCTCGAAAAGATCGTCCCCTCGCCGTATTTCCGCAGTTACTGGGTTCAGCAGAACATCACAGAAATGAAGCAGTATGCCTCGGCGGTGAGCGACTTGTATCGGACCAGTCAGACTTACCGCGAGGAGCGCGTCCTGCTGCGCCGCGCCGGGCTGGCAGCCGTCTCCCAGGGCGATGTTCGCTCCCTCGTCGCTCTTGCTCCCGAGGACGCGGCTTTCTATGCTGCGCAAGCCTCGCCTGCCCCGGAGAGCGTGCTCGACACCTTGCGCGACAATCTGCTGGAGCCAAGGCCGGAGAGCGCGGCTGCGTCGTACACAACCGCTCCCGCGGCGGCCTCGGCGGAAAATGCCGGCAGCGCGGCGCAACTCGATGTGCGCATCGATCAGGCTCCGGATGTGGTCAAACAGGTGGATACATACGCGCCCCTGCGCGCACTGCTAGCTGCGCAGCTGCCCGACGCATCGCTGGAAGTTTTCTCTACGCGCGCTTCTCGGGAGGGTGTCTTTGTCTCGCTGCAAACGGCGATGGCTCTTTCAGCGCCGCAAAACTGGGATGAGGACGCGGTGCGCATGGCGCTGACCTCGGCCCTGCTGCCTGGCTTGACCGCCGGGAAACTCGGCGTGCGCTGGCAGAAGCGATCCAGCGCGGCGGGCGAGTATCTGGCCCTGGATGGCGCTGTGGCTCTCTGCCTCGCGGTGAACGGCAGGCAACTGCTGCTGGCCAACGATTCTCTCCTGCTGGAGCGTATGCTGGCGCGTCGTCAGAAAGCCGCTCCGGCCGATGAGAACGGCAGCGTGACGTATGCCGCCCTCTTCCGCCACACACAAGAGCAAGGCAATTTCCGCCGGCTGATGGCGCAGTTGGACCTCGCCGGGCATCGCGGCGCGACCGATCTTCAAGAAGCATCCGTCGACGGCCAGGCACCGGCATTCTTTTCCGGAAATGTGGCGAGCTTCAGCCGCGTCTTCTCCAAAGTGGAGTCGGAACAGGTGGAAGAAAGGGATCTCGGCGCCAAAGTGACGCAGACGGTTACTTATCAATGGCGTCGCTGACTGCGAAGCGATTCAGGCTGGCAACCGGCGCGTGGATCGTGCATCGAGCGGCCATTGCTATGATTTTTCTGCTCTTTTTCGCGTGCCAGATTTGGGCCCAGACCACGCGCGAGGCGCAGTTTTCTCTGGCGGCAAGGGCCGTTCTCGAGCGCAACTTTGGCGGCCCGGAAATCTCCTGGCTGCTACTCGATTCATCAGGCAGCGTGCTGGCTGAGCGATGGCCAGCGCAACCGGCGATTGCTCCCGGCTCCCTGGTCAAGCCGTTTCTTGCCATCGCCTACGGAGAACAGCACGGTGGCCAGTTTCCCATGGTGCACTGTCTGGGCACGCGCACCCGCTGCTGGCTTCCGGCGGGGCACGGAAACCTCGGACTGGAGGAGGCAATCGCACAGTCCTGCAATACCTATTTTCTGGACCTTGCAAATGGCCTGGATCGCAAGCGCGCGGCAGAGACCTTTGCTCGCTATGGGCTCGCCGGGCCTGGGGCAAATGCGCGCAGCGAAAATCTTGTGGGCCTGGGGACGGCCTGGAAAGAGATGCCACTGGCGCTGGCCAGGGCCTACCTAGCCATCGAAAAAGAACAGCACTCCGTCCTTCAAGGCAGGATCGTCAAGGGCATGCTCGGCTCAGCGGAGCATGGAACGGCGCGCGGAATCGATGCGGCTCTGGGCAGGAATGCAGCCTTGGCCAAGACCGGAACGGCGGTTTGCTCCCACACACCGCGAGCGGCTGCGGATGGATTCACCGTTGTGCTGTACCCGGCCGCGCAGCCTCGGCTCCTGCTCCTCGTGCGCGTGCATGGCGTAACCGGCGCTGCCAGTGCAGCCGTGGTGGGCGCAATGCTGCGCTCGCTCGGAGCCGGTGAAGGAGCGGCCAGGCAATGATCGACTCGATGCCCAGCGATCGCTCCGCCCTGATCCGCGCCTTTTACCGCGCTTGCATCTGGTCGACGTTCCTGCTGCTTCTTGTGGCCGTTCCGTCCGCCGAGGCACAGCAGGAGGTTCGCTTTGGCGTCCTGGGTTTATTCCATCCGCGCGAACTGCAACTCGAACCGGTGGACGGGCAAGTTCTCTCCGTAGTCGCCAAAGGCGCTACGGCCACTTCGGCGCTGGTGTTGAACGGCGAACCGGATCATCGCCAATTGCTCTTTCGTGCCGAGGGCGAACGCGTGTTTGTCGGTTCCCGATCTGCCGCTGTTTGGACCGCTACGGCCAGAAATGGCGGACTTGTCGCATTCCGACTCACAGTGCCCGGTAGATTCCACCGCGTCTATTCGGCCCGGCTGACCATTGAAGCGCGCAACGGGGAACTGGTGGCCGTCGCCGCCATGGATCGCGAAACAGCAGTGGCTTCCATTGTGGCTTCGGAGATGGATGAAAGCGCCCCCATCGAAGCGCTGAAGGCGCAGGCCGTCGCCACCCGCTCCTTCCTGGCCGCCGGCCAAAGGCATTTGGATTTCGACTTTTGTGATACCACCCATTGCCAGTTCCTGAAGTCTCCGCCCGCTTTTGCGAGCCGGATTTCCAGCGCCATCCAGGCTACGCGGGGGCTGGTGATCGAGTATCACGGCAAGCCTTTGGCAGCCATGTATTCCAGCCGCTGCGGCGGCCGTACGCGCACGCTGCGCGATGTTGGCATGGAGCCCGGCGAGGACTATTCCTATTACAGCGTTTCCTGCGCTTGGTGCCTGAAGCATCCCTTCACTTGGCGAAGCAGAGTTGGCAATAGCGGCCATGCGCTCCGGCCTGGCGACGAGCGTCAGCGGATTGCAGGCGTGCGGCAGTGGGGCTGGAGTGCGATTCCAGGCAGCGACTTTACGGCTACGAAAGACAGTTCAGGATGGCGGTTGGAAGGCCATAGCATGGGCCACAGTGTAGGAATGTGCCAGCATGGCGCGATCGGCATGGCAGCATCAGGCGCAAGCTTTCGCGAGATTCTTTCCTTCTATTATCCGAACACCGCACTGATTTCACTGCCGTGACGATTGGAGGATTCAAGGCTCAAGTGCAACCGCGCATATCTATTTGAATCTGTTCACGGAATTTGTTGCACTTGGAGTTTGAATCCACCAGGATCATTCTCTGTGGTGTGTGCGACTTTTACCAGACATAGATTGCCATCACTTTGGGTGGTCCAGCGGCAGTGTCCTTAACCTCAGTGCTCACGACGATCTGAACGTTTTTCTGCGGCCAGTCCTTCGGCGCGTTTTGCATGACATCTTCCAGCGTTTTCTGGTTCACAATGAGACCGGCCGCAGCGTCGGAACCGCTGGCCTCGATTCCAGCAACCAGGACGACAAACTGTCCGGTATTGGAATCCAGCAGGCGAGTCATCAATCCAAAATCCTTACCGGTAGAGCCATGGATGGTGGACCAGGAGCGGCCTGAAGTGCCTTGTTCCTGAATGCGAAGTCCTTTTTCGTCGTCGACGAAGAAGAAGTGCAACCCGGACGTCATCTCCATCGTCCAGGGGTTGCTGAATGCGCCGATCACCACTGCTGGAGAATTTCGCAGATCCTCATACGAGTAGCCATTGCCAATTCTGACTTCGCTGTCTTTTCCCTGATGCCCCATGAAATTGGATAGTTGGACGGCTGCTTGGACATCGCCTTGTCCTACTCCGTAGTCGGAAAACTCAAACATGTCGCCCCAGGTAAGCTTATCTTCTGGTCGCAGATGAGGGCGGTGATTCATGCGATATACCTCGCGATCGAACTCGCCGGGCACCTGAGCACTCCGCTTATATAGCTCTGCCGTGGGACGGTACAAGATCGGCTTCGGCAGACAGATCAGCAGCGGTTTGGATGAGAGAAGAGCCGGAGACCAGAATTGAGCAATTGCCGACTTGGGGAGCTTGGCAGAGTGTCTGGAAGAGAAAAAAAGAAAGACACTGATACAGGCCACAGCGGCCAAAAGACCCAACAAAAGGCCAAAAAAGAATGTCTGGTAGCTCTTCTTTCCCGGAATCCATACCCCCTCAATTTCTGCGACAGGCTTTGGATATGCGCTGAGCGGAACGGCAAGGGGCGCCAGGCCGGTCAACTCACCGCCTTCGGGCTTCTGTTTTACATCCAGTTTAAATTCAGGAGTATAGGACCCAAGGGGGAGATCAATTCTTAGCGGGCTTTCCTGCGCATGTGCCGCATAGTATTGTTCCAGCCGCCGCCGGACCTCCCGGGCTTGCGCTCGGACGACCGAATCGTCCCCGGTAGCGTAATCCAATGGCCGGTTGAAGAGAGCGGCACCGATCATGCGCTCTTTCAATGGCTCGGGGTGATTTTCCAACCGGTACTGGACGACGAAGCGTAGAAACTGTTTTCCGCGAGTGCTGCTGCGGAAGTGTTCGCTCTCCAAGATGTGTTTGAGCGCTTCAGCCACCAAAGCAGGCGAAGGGACAGACGCCTCATCCTCGTCGGAATGAGGTAACCGGGAGGGATCCGACGCGTTCTCCGTAGGGAACTGGCCTGGCTCCTCGCTGTGTCGTTTTTGAGAGATCTCACGAGTCATTATTCTTTGCCTTTCCTGTACCCGATCAACACAGGAGGGAGGAGGCATCAGACCTTGGGCAACAGACCGTGCACGAAGATCATTGTAGCGCGTAGCCTGAATCCGGGGAACGGAAATTTAGATAACATCTATCTTATCAACAAGTTTGACATGTGAAGAACCGTTTATACCTTGCAACTTCTCTGCTTGGAATTGCCTAGTAGGGATCGTTGGGCGGCAGATGGTTTTCAGGTAGTTTGCAAAAGCAACATGAAAGAGCGCTGTTTCGATAAACGAACTGAAACCCAGTAAGCGATGCGAAACGAGCAGTGAAGCAGTTCGGATCATTGAACACCACTTGGGAAGAGGCGGCCAGAAATCAGGAGCCTCATGGGGCATCTTCAGACAAGAAGCATCCAGCAACCCGAGTAAACGCATACCCGAAACCCGGAAGTCGCAATTCTTGGAGGCATTTCAGATGAAACGCACCGTATCTCTAGCACGCTGGATCGTCCTTTTCCTGACGATTGCAGCGCCATTCGTTGCCTGGGGACAATTCTCCACAGGCATTACCGGTCGCGTCGCCGATGCGACTGGAGCCGTCATTCCCAAAGCAAACGTCACAGCTCATAACGAGTTGACGAACGAGGACACGAACACCGTCACAAGTTCGTCAGGCGACTTTTCCTTCACCAGCCTCAAGCCAGGCCTTTACGACCTCTCGGCCACCGCGCCCGGTTTCGATACCGCTCGCGAGACCGGCATCCACCTGCAACTGGAAGCCACCATTACCGTTAAGCTAGCCCTCAAGCCTGGTAGCACCAAGGAGAGCATCACCGTCCTCGCCGACGAGGCGCAAATTGACCAGACCCACGCCGACCGCGGTGTGGTCTACTCGACGGACGAACTGGAGCAGTCTCCCTTCGACAGCGGCAACCCCCTGATGCTGGCCAACGCAGAACCGGGTGTCTACTTCAACGGCTGTGCAAGCTGCGGATGGGTACGCCCCTTCGATAACAACTCGATCAACCTGTTCTCGGCGAATGGTCAAGGTTCGGACACCAACGATTTTCAGATGGATGGCTCGCCGAACGATGCAAATACGTATGGCGGCCGCAATATCGGTTACGTACCTCCCACCGCCAGCATTCAGGAGATGAAGTTTGTCTCCAATCCCTACGATGCGCAGTACGGGCACACCGGCGGCGGCATCTTTGACGTCGTCACCAAGTACGGCACCAACAAGCTGCATGGGCAGGTTTATGAGAATGCCCGACGCACCTGGCTGGACGCCAACTCGCATTACGACGATAATCCGATCATCAAACTGCCGAAAACCAGCGATCAGCGCGACCAGTATGGATTTGAAGTCGACGGTCCCGTCGTGATTCCGCATCTTTTCAATGGCCGCGACAAGACCTTCTTCGAAGGGCAGTTTGAAAACTATTCTCAAAATACCCCGCAATCCGGAATCGACAATGTTCCGGCGCTTAGTCCCGGCTCGACTACCCAGAACGTGACCAAGACCGGCGATTTCAGCCAGGCGTATTACTGGGATGGAACCACAGATCAACAGATCAATACCTACGATCCCTTAACGGCGACCGGCGCCAACGGCATCCGCTCGCAATTTTCCGGTAACCAGATTCCGAGCGCGCGGTTGAATGCAACCGCACAGAAGTTGCTGAGCTATCTGCCGCTGCCCAACGTTGCCACCCCCTCCAATCAATCGTGGGGTATCGACAACTACAAATGGCAACTTACGGAGACGGACAAATTCAAGAATGTGGTGGCGCGCCTTGACCACAACTTCGGCGCCAGTGACAAAGCCTATCTCCGTTTTGCCTGGAACAAGCGCTTCCAGAACAATGGCGATGCAAATGGCCTTCCCGGCGCCGCGGAGACAGGTGTTTTTCCGCTGCTCCGTCAAAACCATTTCTTTACCGGCGACTGGCTGCATACATTTAACTCCAACTCAATCCTTGATCTGCACTTTTCCTACACGCGGTATATCGATGCGGAAAAAGAGGGGTTAACGCCATTCGACCTCTCTCAGGTCGGCCTGAGCAGCCTGGCCATCGCTGGCACGCCGTCCGTTTTCCCGCAGATCTCCGTTTCCGGCGTCTCCGGGTTCGGCAACTGGGCCAGCAATGGCGGCAACAAGATTTCGATCTCCAACACCGTTGCAGCCATGCCGATCTGGACCTACAACCATGGCAAGCACACGATCAAGGCGGGCATGGATTACCGCTGGATGCGCGCCAGCAATTTTACCTCGGGCGCCTCTTCCGGCTCCTTCTCCGTGGGTAACGGCTGGACCAAAATGCAGGCCCTGAATGACAACACAACCGAAAACACGCAGGGAATCGGCCTGGCTTCGATGTTGCTTGGCAGCATGGACAGCGGTTATATCAGCATCAATGCCAACTCATATTTCAGCTATCCCTACTTTGCTCCCTTTGTCCAGGACGATTGGAAGGTAACCCCGAAGCTGACCGTCAATCTTGGCGCACGCTGGGATATGCAGGGACCGCCTTCTGAAGCGCACAACAAGATGCTGGGCGATCTGGACACCACAACACCGAACCCCGTCATGTCCGAGATCACCACAGCTCTGCCGAACGGCACGGGCCTGGTTGGCGGCTTGACCTTTGCTGGCGTTAACGGCCGCCCTCGCACTCTCTTTAGCGAGGACTTTACCTCTCTTCAGCCGCGCGTTGGTTTTGCCTACTCGCTGGATAACAAGACGGTCATTCGCGGCGGCATCGGAGACACATTCATCCAGTTCGCCGGCCAGGGCTATAACAACGGATTCAGCCAGTCGACGAATTACGTCGGAAGCACAGACGGTGGATACCTTCCCAACGGCGCCACCATCAGCAATCCCATTCCGTCTATCGCTCAACCGGTCGGTGCGGGCCTTGGGCTTAAGTCGCAGTTAGGAAACAATATCAGCGTCTCCAACCGCAACTTCAAAACTCCCGGCGTGGTGAATTACTCCCTTGGAGGCGAACGTCAGCTCAATGCGCATACCTCTGTCGATCTGAGCTACGTCGGCAGCACAGGCTTTCACCTGGACACCACGGACAACATCAACCACGTCAACACCGGATTTGCGGCTCATTGCAATCTGGAAATGGGCGCCTCCATCACCACGTACAACAACTGCAATAGTCAAGGCAACAACCCCGAATGGGTGGCCAATCCGTTTCAGGGTGTTGACGGCTTCTCTACGGCCAACACCGGCAACGGCAATGGCTATTACACTAACTCTCTGATCTCGGCCGGCGCCTTTACGCGTCCCATGCCGCAGTTTGGCGATATTTACCAGAGCCAGCAGAATGACGGGGAGACACAGTTCAACTCGCTGCAGGCCGTGGTCAACCACCGCTGGAGCGATGCGCTGACGGCGCATGGCAGTTTCGTATGGGCAAAGACGATGGATTCGGGAACCATCATCGATCCGAACTACCGCATCCGCGGGCACTACGTGGACTTCGGTAACCGCAAATGGCGCTTCACCGCTAACGCCGTCTGGCATATGCCGGTCGGCAAGGGGCGCATCTTCCTGGGCAATTCCAATCGCCTGGTCGATTCCGTGATCGGCGGCTGGACGATGGGCGCCATTTACTACTATCAGGCAGGCACCCATTCCAGCGTCGGTTTCCCGTGGCAAAATCCCGGTATCTGCGGTGAGTCCTACTGCAACTGGGTGGAAGTGATACACAAACAGAACTATGGGGTGCATCGCACAGTGAGAAACGGAACACCCGTTATTGCTGCTTCCAGCACTTGCGTCGGCTACTACGACAACAACGGCAACCTTCAGAAAGAGGGCTATGCAGTCTGCCCGAAGTCAACCCCGACTGCGCGGGAGGACTTCGATTTCATTCAGAGGCCCAGTTGGGGCGCCTATCAGAACGTAAGCGATTCCGGCGTCTACAACCCTCGCGGACAGCAACTCGACATGAGCATGACCAAGACCTTCCCGGTATGGAAGCAGACGAAGGTCGAGACCCGTTTCGAGAGCTATAACCTGCCGAACCACCCGAACTGGGATGGTGAAGGCTATTGGTGGGCGCCGTGGGATCCGAACTTCGGCACCATCAACATGACCTACGCCGGCCAAACGACCTCCCCACGGAGCGTGCAGTTGTCCGCCAAGATCATGTGGTAAATCCGCGCGGCGCTGCATGGTCATTGCGGCCATGAGCGTCCCTTACCAACGAAACCTGCGCTTCTTTTCCTTGGAGGAGAGGCGCGGGTTTTGGTTCGCAGTAAGCGCATATGTAAATCACCTTCCACCTTAGTATGGTTTCCAATTACAAAGCTGGTCGAGTTCCTATTCTTGCAAATAGCGTATAACTGCCAGACTTCATGAAGGAACCGCCTGGAGAATCGATGAGAATGATCCTCGCCACCCAATGCAATCTCCGTGCGTATACTGCGCGCCACCACGTTATTCTTTCTATTCTTTTTCTTGCAGTATTGGCAGCGCTAGCCGCTTGCCGTATCCACGCGCAGTCCACCATGCTCGCTCCGACGCCGCCGATGGGTTGGAACAGTTGGGACGCGTATGGCACCACCGTTCGCGAAGAGGAGGTCAAGGCCAATGCCGATGCGATGGCGTTGGCGCTGAAGCAGTATGGATGGCAGTATGTTGTCGTTGACATTCAGTGGTACGAGCCGAAGGCGAAAGCGCATGGCTATCGGGATGGAGCAGCGCTCGCTATGGACGAAAACGGGAGACTTATCCCCGCTGTCAATCGGTTTCCATCGGCAGCAAACAGAGCGGGTTTCAAGCAGCTTGCCGATTATGTGCACAGCAAAGGGCTGAAGTTTGGCATTCATATTCTTCGCGGAATTCCTCGTCAGGCCGTCGAAAAGAATCAGCCGATTCTTGGAACCGGTATTCACGCCGCGGAAATCGCGAATACCGCCAGCGTGTGTTCCTGGAATGCGGATATGTATGGAATCGATATGTCCAAGCCAGGGGCCCAAGCCTACTATGACTCAATCGCGGCGCTCTATGCCTCCTGGGGTGTGGATTTTATCAAGGCCGACGATATGGCAAGGCCGTATCACAAGGATGAAATCGCCGCACTGCATCGCGCCATTGTCAAAAGCGGTCGTCCGATGGTGCTGAGCCTTTCGCCCGGCCCGGCGCCGCTCAGCGAAGTGGACGACCTGCGCGTGAATGCTGAGATGTGGCGCATTGAAGACGACTTGTGGGATAGCTGGAAGTCGGTTAAGGCAATGTATAAGGATGCCGCATCCTGGGTTCCGCTGGTGTCTGCCGGACATTGGCCGGATGCGGACATGCTTCCTTTGGGACGAATCGGCATCCGCGCAGAACAGGGCGAGGACCGCAACTCCAGATTGACTCCGGATGAACAGCGCACGTTGATGTCCCTTTGGTCGATGCTGCGTTCGCCGCTAATCTTTGGAGGTGACTTGACATCACTCGATCCCTTTACGCGTTCGTTGTTGACCAACAAAAATGTATTGGAAATCGATCAGCATAGCTCGAATGCGAAAATCGTCTACTCAGAAAACGACCTGCATGTATGGACCGCGAAGGGTGAGTTGCCAGGAGTGGTTTATGTAGCCTTGTTCAATTTCTCCGATTCACCTGTGCATGCAAATATGGCCTGGAGCCAACTCGGAGTAGCCGCCGCTCCTGCCAGCATCCGTGAATTGTGGACAGGCAAAATGCAGCACAGTTCACGTCTGGTTGACGCCAGCATGGCTGCGCACGGTGTCGTTCTCTACAAGATCGAAAGCCACAGATAGGCGGCAATGCGCACCGCATGAAAACTGGCGATGGCGATTCAAGCACGCCTCATTCAAGGCGCGAAGCGTAACACAGTTCCGCATCTCGGAAGAGAACAATCACACGAAAGGAAATGTGAAATGAGAAAAGCTCTTCAAACCCTCTTCTTTGGTGCGTTCCTGGTCTGGTTCTACGCCTCATATGCCGGTGCGCAGACGCTGACATCCGACGGCTTGCAGGGCATGAATTGGGCGAATCCAACGGACAACGCCAACGGTGCAGCGTGGCCCTCCGGCATGACCGGGACTGAAACCTACGCACAGGCGGTGGTAGAAGGACAGACAGTAGGCAATGCGGTCAAGAAAGCTGGCGGGAAGACTGTTCGCATGCCAATTACCTCCGCTCTGGCCAACAGCACCAACTGGCCGATTTACATGGGCGCCATTGATGGCATCAACAGCACTGGTATGAAGGTGATCCTCTGCTTCTGGGCGTACAACACGCACCATGTTGCCGACACAAGTGCGTGGTACACCATGTGGGACACCGTGAACGCCTCGTACGGCAATACCATGATGGTCCGATATGAACCCATCAATGAACCCGATGACTACAGCGCAACGGACCTCGACAACCTGTATGCAGGGTTCATTAGTCGCTATTCGCCGCCCGCCCGCAAATGCATTCTGGATGGAACAGGTTATGCGCAGAACGTGGTTCCGGTCGGTAGCGATTCGCGTTTGAGCGGCCAACTGCTGGGCCTCCATTCCTATCACTGGTACTGGGGCTCATCCTCAAACTGGAAGGACGATTACAACGCCATGGCCACCGCCGTTGGATCGTATGCCGCGCGGACGGTCGTGACTGAGATCGGTGTTCAGACCGAAGGCCGCAACCCATCAGTCGAATTTTGGCAGCAATGGGGAACCGACCTGCAACCAGACCAGGCGCTCCTGACTGGTGGACTCGACTGGGCGCGCGTCAATAACGTCGCAACCATCGCTTGGTCTGGTATCGACGATCCCGACCTTTATCACTGGTTCTATGCCTTCAGCAATCTCACAGAGGCGAACACAGAGGTTGCCAACATGTTTCGCTGGGCGTGGAGTGCTGGCTATAATGGCCAGTCGTTGACGCCACCGATGGGCTGGAGTAGCTGGAATCACTTCGGTTGCAGCGGCTTGAACGAAACGGCTATCAAGCAACAAGCTTCAGCCATGGCGTCCAACGGTATGAATGCGGCAGGTTATTCGTATGTAAATCTTGATGATTGCTGGATGGCGACCAGTCGTGATTCAAACGGCAATCTGGTGCCAGATCCAACCAATTTTCCCAGCGGCATGCCCGCACTCGTCAGTTACGTTCATAACCTTGGCCTTAAGATCGGGCTCTACGAAGACGTAGGAACTGCAACTTGCGGTGGACGCCCAGGAAGTTATGGACATTACGCGCAGGATGCAGCAACGTTTGCCACGTGGGGAATCGACTATATCAAGATGGACTGGTGCTCCAACACAGGCCTTGATCCACAAACGCAATACACACAGTTTTCGCAGGCGTTAACGGCGGCGAATGCAAATGTCGTTTTCAGCATCTGTGACTGGGGGACAAAACAGCCCTGGACATGGGCGCCCGCAGTGGGAAACTCATGGAGAACTACTCCGGATATATCGGATCATTGGCTTTCCATGATCAATAACCTTGAAGCCACCAGCGCGCTTGCCTCCGCAGCCGGACCAGGAGCTTGGAATGATCCGGATATGCTGGAAGTCGGCAATGGCGGCATGACCGATACCGAGTATCAGACGCATTTTACCATGTGGGCGATGCTGGCCGCGCCGCTGATCGCCGGTAACGATTTAAGCAACATGAGTGCTGCTTCTCTTGCAACTCTTAACAATTCCGAAGTTATTGCGGTAGATCAGGATGTAATGGGTACGCAGGGCCTCTTGTTGTCGGATAACGGATCCGGCTTGCAGGTATGGTCAAGGCAAGTAGTCGGCGGCACCATTGTGGCACTACTGAACAAGTCTGCTGCCACCGCGGCCATTACTGTAAACTGGAGCGATCTTGGAATCGATCCGACTCAATCAGAAACTGTTCGCGATATATGGAATAAGGCCGATTTAGGATCATTCACGAATAGCTTTACCTCCGCGGTTGCCTCTCACGGCGTGACTATGCTGAAACTGGCAATCAGCGCAACGGTCCCGGCGCAGACGATCTACGAAGCCGATGCCTCTGCAAATGTGGTTTCAGGTGGCGCGGTGATTGAGCCATGTTCATATGAATGGGGGTATTCGTGCCTGGATGGAAACGAAGTTGGGTACATTGGAAACGGCGGCACGATCACTCTGAATAATGTGAATGCAACAACGGCCGGAACATATAATATGACCATTTATGGCATGGTAAACGGAACGCGCACCTATGATGTAAGCGTCAATGGTGGCGCGGCCTCTGCGGTTAGCCTCACGGGAACAAGTTACTCCATCCCCTCTGCTGCAGGGGTCCAGGTGCAACTGAATGCGGGGGCGAACTCGATAGAATTTGCCAACGCAAGCGGATGGACGCCGGACCTTGATCATATCGTCCTTAGCTTGCAGGGAATAGAAACATCCTATTTTAATATCGCTTACCCCATCCAAAACGTCACCGTTGCTGCTGGAAATACAGCAACTGCTTCGCTAATGCTTGTGCCTATAGGAGGTTTCTCTGGCACCGTTTCAATCAGTTGCACGCTTCCTGCCGCAATGGTTGGAGCTACCTGTTCATTTGCGACTGCATCGCTCAGCAATGGAATTAGCGCTAATGTGTCACTCACTATTACCACAACCGCCGCCCAGACTGCCTCGCTGACACCGCAGGATAAAACCCGAACGGCATCGCTTCAACCTCCCTCCTCAACCACAAGGCATCCAGCATTGAAGATCTTTTATGCGGGCGCATTTCCCGTATCTGCTCTCATGCTGATCGGGATTGGGGCTTCGTTCAGATTCCCCAAAAAAAGCAGGTGGATGATTCTGCTTCTCTTCACGATCGTTTCAGCGGGCATACTCCAGACGATTGCCTGCGGAGGGGGTGAAACTAGTAGCGTAACAACTTGTTCCACCGTGCCCAATGCGCCAACGGGATTGTCCGCAGCATCGACTACCAGCACTGGAACTACGCTTTCGTGGACGGCAGCCAGTGTAGGCAGCAACTGCGCTGTAAGCAGCTATTCCGTTTATCAAAACAATAAACTCATCGGGACAACAAACAACTCGACCTACGCCGTGACTGGTTTGTCACCTGCAACAACATACAGCTTTTATGTGGTTGCCAATGATACAGCCGGCGCCTCGTCGTCCAGTTCCGCAGTAAGCGTTACGACTGGGTCCACAGCAACACCGAGTGGAAGCTATGACGTTACGGTCACCGCGACCTCGGGGAGCATATCACAGAGCAGCGATTTTCAGGTGATCGTTCAGTAATGGATTACCACAGACGGCATGACGGCGGAAATCCGAGAATGATTCCTGTAGTCATGCCAATAGCCGCTACGTCTATACCGAGAGGATAAGAGATGTATTCAAGAACCAGTCGGCTGCCGGGTGCAGCTTTGAAAAGTATTGTTGCACTGCTACTGCTTTGGGTGCCCTTGCAATGGGCGAAGGCGGTTGAAGCGCCGAAGATTGTAAAGAAAGATGGAAAGTCTGCGCTGTTTGTAGAGGGCAAGCCCTATTTGATGTTGGGTGGGCAGATTCACAATTCCAGCGGCTGGCCGAGCGAGTTGCCGCAGGTGTGGCCGTCGATGGAGGCGCTTCACGCCAATACAATTGAGGCGCCCGTGTATTGGGAGCAGATTGAGTCTCAAGAAGGGCATTTCAATTTTGACAATGTCGATCAGTTGATTGAAGGTTCGCGCGCGCATAATCTCCAAGTTGTCTTGCTCTGGTTTGGAACTTGGAAGAACGGGAACATGCATTATGTGCCCACCTGGGTGAAGGAAGACAGCAAGCGGTTTCCGCATACGATTCGTCCGGACGGAGAACCGATCGACGTGCTGTCTCCACTGAGTCGCAACACGCTGGAGGCGGACAAATCGGCATTTGTTGCGTTGACGCGTCATCTCAAGCAGATCGATGGCGATCGCCACACAGTGTTGATGATCCAGGTGGAGAACGAATCCGGCAACATCGGTAGTATCCGCGATAACTCCGATGCAGCGAACCGGGAATTCGAAGGAAGGGTTCCGTCTGATTTGCTGACGGCTGCACAAAAGCCTTCCGGTAGCTGGCGTCAGGTCTTCGCTGGTGATGCGGATGAGATCTTTCAAGTCTATCATCAGGCCAAGTATATCAATGAGATTGCTGCAGCCGGCAAGCGCGAGCTTGATATTCCGTATTCTATTAACGTCTGGGTAAATTATCCGGCGGGAGAGTTACCCCAGCGTCAACTGCCTCTTCCCGGAATTGGTTATCCCAGCGGCGGCGCGATGCAATCGCGTATAGGATTGTGGAAGGCGCTGGCTCCTTCGATCGATGTGATTGGGCCGGACATCTATTCATCAAACTCTCAGTTCGTTCTTTCTGTACTTCAAGCCTATCGTCGTCCAGATAATGCATTGTTGATTCCCGAGATTGGTCGGAATGACGAGTATGGAAAGTTCTTTTACTATGCTTTGGGTGCTGGTGCTATCGGCTTTACACCTTTTGGCGTGGATCAAACAGGATGGAATATCTTTGGCGATCTTCCCTGGAAGGCTCATGCGCGGAACTTCGAGTTATTTCAGCCCATGGCCGACGAGATTGCGCGCCTGGAGTTCGAGGGCAAAGTGAAAACTGCGGTAGAAGAACCGGGACGCAGCGAGCAGCAGATAGACTTTGGTTCCTGGCAGGCAACAGTCGCTTTTGGTTTTCCGCAATCGGACGGACACACCGCACCCGGCACCAAGGATGCGCATGGAGCAGTGATGGTGGCTCAGCTTGGCCCGGATGAGTTTCTTGTTACAGGAACAGAGGCGAGCGTCGTCTTCCATCTTCCGGGGAAGCAGCCGTGGATGCGCAGTCAGTTTGTGACTGCCGAGCAGGGAAGTTTTGAACAGGGTGTTTGGAAGCCGATTCGCCTTTGGAATGGCGATGAAACAGACCGTGGCCTGTGCTTCTATGACAAGCCCGAAGTGGTGCGCGTGCGCATGGGACGCTTTTGATTGATACATCACATTGAAGCGCAAGAGAAAACGGCAGACAGTGACTCCTGTCTGCCGAGTCTCAAAAAAAGACCCCCTTCTCCAAAAGGAGAAGGGGGAAGGAAGGTCACATGAGCGACGTTAACACGATGCTGCTCACATGACAGCGGCATTGCCTGCCGCATCTCAATTCCGATCTTGCATTTAGTTAAGCTGTCAGCGATGCGCGTTCAGGGGTAAGTTTCTGTGCCTTGATATCCCGCATCGGAGGCTGACCAAAGAACCTGCTGTACTCCCGACTGAACTGGCTCGGACTCTCATAGCCCACCTCGAAGGCGGCGCTCGCCGCGTCCAGTCCGTCCATGAGCATGCGCACGCGCGCCGTGTGCAGACGAAGCTGTTTCTGATATTGTAGCGGACTCATCGCCGTCAGAGAGCGGAAGTGGTGATGCAGCGTGGAGACTCCCATCTGTGCGACAGACGCCAGTTCCTCGACGCGCAACGGCTTGGCGTAATTCTCCCTCAGCCACGCAACGGCCTTGGCCGTTCTGTTGCTCTGCTCGCCCAGTGTAGCGATGGCGCGAAGATGCGTTCCTTGTGGTCCGCGCAGCAAGCGGTAGAAAATCTCCCGTTGAATCAGATTGCTGATAAATGGAATATCTTGGGGCGTATCAAGAAGATCGAGCAATCGGGAACATGTATCAAGCAGCTCAACCGAGTTTTCTCCAACAACCATGCCGCGCGTGACAGAAGTCGGCTCTGGAAGATGGAACTCTTCTTTGCTGACAATTTCCCGGATTGTCGGCATTTCCAGCCGGAGCATCAGTGCCAGAATCGGTTTTTCCCTGGATGCCTTTGTTACCTGACTGATTACCGGCATATCAATTGAGGTCAGCAGGAATGTGGACTTGTCGCACACGAGCGTCGTCTCGCCGACATTGATGTGTTTTTCTCCCTGGACGAAGACAATCAACTCAGGCTCGTAGGCTGCGGAAGTGCACTTCGTAGGGGCATTTCTGCGATAAAGGCTCAGGCCCGGTATGTCGCTTGCTTCTCTACCGTCCACGAGAATGCGGGCAGAGATCTTGCGAGCCAGATTCGCCTGCAGTTCAAGCAGATGCGCAGTTGTTTTCCCGTTAGTATCCTTCGCTTCTGGCATAAAACTCCGCGTTTGCCCTCGATATTCAGCGTACCTCAAAATCCGAGACAATACGTCTAAAAATCTTTCGGTTGAGACAAATAGGCAATAAATCGGCAGGATTGTGACATTGCGTAAAAATGAATCCGTGCCGTCTGGCCAGGAAGAACCACGCAGAGAATCAGACAATAGAAAGGAACGATCGTGATACCGCTCGCAAGCCATTTCTATATAGTCTTGATTGGTCAGAGGCAGCGCATGATGCGCAGATCAGACCTTTGCTTCAGATTTTGCACAATACATGGGGCATGAATGAGTTTGGTGTACTCCAGCGAGGACGCTACTGGTTCCCAAACTGCGGATGATGGATTCGTTCCTGTTGATGACGATCCCCTGTAAATCGCCCCAAATGACGAGCCTTTCAGATGGCTCGTCGGTGAACTCGCATGTGAAGATGCCGGCAGCACGGACCCGTGTATCGATTTGAACAGTTTGAAAGACGGTGATGACCCAGGATGGAGCAAGGGGGACGGCCAATGGCAACTCACGATGACGTCGTGAATATCGCGTTCCGTGCATTTTCCGCGCTGTTCATTGCAGTGCCTGTATTCAAGAGCTGCATTTTATACACCTGCAATTCAGCGCCGGGAGAAAGGAGGAAGCGCAACCATGCATCTGCTGAAAAGCATCTTTGACCACTTTGCACCCGCTCGAATAAGTCATCAAACCGGATGCCTGGAACGCTGGATCGACACCCGCCGCAGAACGGTTCCTCCCTCTGGGAAGCAGTACCGTCATCGCGCAGTCGAGGAGACCGCCGGTATGGAAAGGGCGCTGGCTTCCTACCACGCCGCTGTGGTCATGAAATATGGAGTTGAAGAGGCCGCAATAGCCTCTCTGGACTGGATCGAAGAGTTGCGGATGTCCAGCGCAGAGGAGCCCTCTGATTGGCGCTCAGTGACCACCGCCGCGGCACGCCGACTGGCTTGTCGCGTACTTGTATCCGAATGTGTGCAGAAGAGTACAGCCGAATAATGATTAACTGTTTCAGGAAGGAAGAAACGAAGATGCAAAAGCGCAAACTTGGAAGCAGTAACTTGGAAGTATCGGCCATCGGGCTCGGTTGCATGGGACTCAGCCACGGCTACGGACCCGCCACAGACAAGCAGGAAGCAATCACACTGATTCGCGCGGCCGTTGACCGTGGCGTAACATTTTTCGATACAGCCGAGGTCTATGGCCCTTTCACGAATGAGGAACTGGTCGGGGAAGCCCTCGCACCCGTTCGCGAACAGGTCGTGATCGCCACCAAATTCGGCTTCGATGTTGCTCCTGTGTCAGGAGAGCGGCGCGGAGGCCTCAACAGCCGACCGGAGCACATCAAGGCAGTCGCAGAGGCGTCTCTGAAGCGGCTGAAAACCGATGTGATCGATTTGTTCTACCAGCATCGCGTCGACCCGCAAGTGCCGATAGAGGACGTGGCGGGAGCTGTCAAAGAGTTGATCGCAGAGGGCAAGGTGCGGCATTTTGGCCTTTCCGAACCCGGTGTTCAGACGATCCGCCGCGCCCACGCAGTTCAGCCTGTAACCGCCGTTCAAAGCGAGTACTCTCTCTGGTATCGTGGCCCGGAAGCGGAGATCCTGCCAGTGCTTGAGGAACTTGACATCGGCTTCGTACCGTTCAGCCCACTCGGGGCCGGTTTCCTTACGGGCAAGATCGATGCGTCCACCAAATTCGATAGCACGGACTTCCGTAACAGTGTTCCCCGTTTCACCCCGGACGCATTGAAAGCGAATATGGCTCTGGTCGACTTGCTGCGTCATGTGGCAAAGCGCAAGAGCGCCACACCCGCTCAAATTGCGCTTGCCTGGCTTTTGGCTCAGAAGCCATGGATCGTACCGATCCCCGGCACCACGAAGCTGCACCGGCTGGAAGAAAATCTAGGAGCCGTAACTGTTGAACTCACCTCCGATGATCTCCGGGAAATCGATGCAGCTGCTTCAAAGATCCCCCTGCAAGGAGCGCGGTTGCCCGAAGGAGCACTGGCGATGACGGGGCGATGAACGGCAGACCGCGGCGGTACGGTTCGGTTGTTGTCTTGCTGTCATGCGCACCTCTCCATGGCCGTGAAATATTGCTAATTCGTCGTCATGTCGGGGCTGGAAAGCTTCCGAGACCTGACAGCGCGAAGAGGTGGTTGCCCAAAGAATTGACGGTACTCCCAGTTGAGCTGGTTCGCATTTTCATATCCGACCTCGAAGGCCGCCCTTGTAGCATCCACTCCGTCAACAAGCATCCGTTGCCGTGCCATCTGCAGGCGCAGCCTTCTTTGATATTGAAAAGGAGTCAACGACGTCAATAACCAAAAATAGTGGTGCAACGCAGAGATGCCCATATGTGCAACGGAGGCAAGTTCTTCCACACACAAAGGCTTGTTGAAATTCGCGCTTAGCCATGCAATTGCGCCTGCCGTTCGATGGCTTTGTTCATCAAGCGCTGCCATGGCGCGAAGATGGTCTCCTTGAGGTCCGGCGAGCAAGCGGTAGAGGATTTCCTGCTGGATCTGCTTATTGAGAAATGGAATATCCTGGGGCGTGTCCATAAGATTCAATAGCCGTAAACATGGGTCAAGCATATCGATCGGAGTTTTTCCAATCGCCAGACCGCGTGTACCTGAAGGAATTCGTAGTGGAGAAAAGTTCACCTGATTTACGATGTCACGGACAGTACACATGTCGATTGTGAGATGCAGGGCAAGAACTGGTTTTTCGCGTGTTGCGACAATGACCTGGCTTTCAACAGGAATTCTGACAGAGGTCAAGAGAAATGTTGATTCGTCGCAAAGGTACGTTGCATGACTGCAGTGAATGCGCTTTTGCCCCTGAGCGAAAACAATCAGCTTTGGCTCGTACATAGACGAAGCACATAGCGTGAGAGAGGTGCGCCGATAGAGGCTCACACCAGGAATCTCTGTATTCTGCTCCCCCTCAGTGTGGATATGCGTTGCAATCTTGCAAACCAGCGCCGCCCTGATCTTGGCAGCCAGAGACTGCGGTTTACGGCTCGCACTGTTCTGTCTTGCCATATTGTTTCTGGATTGCTCCCTCATGCTCAGCGTACTGCGAATCGTGCGCTTTTGTGTGCACAAGAATGAAAACTGAGAGGAACAGGCAATAAATAGGAAGAAATATGGAATCGCAGGTAGCACCCTGGCTCGTATGCTTGGAGTTGAGGAGATTGGATGTTGTTTGGAACGCTCGGAGACTTCACTCGTTCTTTCGATTTTCTCATCTAAACCTTGGCAGGGATAGTTAAGGGGTGCACATGTACAACGCAAAATCCTACTCTGCTGTGAGCGCGCGTCGCAGCTTGCTTCCACAAAGATCGTGCGGCGCGATCCGACCGACACTGACATGCAGTTGGAAATTCTTTTCTGCGGCGTTTGTCACATGGATTTGCATACGGTATCCGGAAGCCATGGAAAAGCTGACCGGCCGCTGGGTTGGGTGTAAGTCTTGAAGCTGGTTTCTTACTGAAAGGATACGATCATGGAAAGCGAAATTCCGCGTCGAACGTTTCTGAAAACAAGTGCAATCGCGCTGGGCGGTGTTGCCGCAATCAACTTGAGTAATATGGCCAACGCTGCTACGAAGCAAGACAAATCTCCGGTGTATTTTACGAAAGATATTAGCATCGGCGGATTGTTGAAAATCTACGAAAAAGTGAATGGGGGAATGACCGGAAAGATTGCCATCAAGCTGCACAGTGGCGAACCGCACGGGCCGAACCTTTTGCCGATCGAACTGATTCGAAACCTGCAGCCCCATATTCCGAACAGCACCATCGTGGAATGTAACGTACTTTATCCAAGTCCGAGGCAACATACTGCGACGCATCGGGAAACGCTGAAGACGAATGGGTTTACCTTCTGCCCGGTCGACATCATGGACGCTGACGGCGACGCGAGCCTGCCAGTTCCCGGAATGCGAGAGATTCTTGATACATTGCCATCTTCCACGAATGCTCTCTATACACCCGGCACGCATCTCACTGACGTCGCAGTAGGGAAAAACCTGCTGAATTATGATTCACTCTTCGTCTACACACATTTCAAGGGGCATACGATGGGCGGTTTCGGCGGATCGCTCAAGAATATTGCTATCGGTTGTGCGTCGGGCCAGGTGGGGAAGCTACAGATTCACGGCGAGGGGTGGCCAGGTGGGCCGCTTTTCCTGGAGCGGATGGTTGAGTCTGGCAAAGCCATTACATCTCATTTTGGCTCACACATCACGTACATCAATGTGCTCAAGAATATCTCCGTGGATTGCGATTGCGATGCGCATGGAGTCAAGCCAACCTGCAATGACATCGGCATTGTTGGATCACGAGACATCCTTGCCATCGATAAAGCCTCGGTCGATCTGGTTTATGCGCAGCCGCAACTTCAGAGACACGATATGGTTGAGCGAATCGAATCTCGAAGTGGCCTGCACCAGCTTGAATACATGAAGACCTTGCACATGGGCAATGATCGCTACGAACTGATCATGCTGTGAGAAAGTGCAGCGGCCTTCGTAGAGGACAATTGAAAAGTCGTTTCTAATTAGGATACTTGGTCACAATGGAGGAAACCACATGAGTAAACGCGTACTGATTCTGTCATCGAGTCCGAGGAAAGGTGGAAACTCGGACACGCTATGCCAACAGTTTATGGATGGGGCGATCGCAGCAAAACATCATGTCGATCGCATCTTCCTTGGCGACAAAACCATTCATTATTGCACCGGATGTTATGCCTGCAATAAAACCGGGAAATGCGCTCAGAAAGATGACATGAAGGATATTCTGGCGCTTATGGTTGCGGCTGACGTTATTGTCATGGCGACCCCGGTGTACTTTTACACCATGTGCGCCCAAATGAAAACTCTGATCGACCGAACGGTTTCCCGGTACACGGAGATTTCAAACAAGGATTTCTATTTTATCGTGACTGCGGCGGTCAGCAGTAAAGCGGCTGTGCAAAGAACGATTGAAGGTTTCCGTGGATTCACGTCTTGTCTGAGCGGAGCAAAAGAAAAAGGAGTTGTTTATGGAACAGGCGCCTGGGAAATCGGCGACATCTTGTCGAGCAGTGCGATGAAGCAGGCTTTCGAAATGGGAAAGTCTTTGTAGGCATCTGGAACAACACACGATTTAAACTGAAGAACAATGTTACACAAGGAGAAACAATCATGAAGATTATACGAATTGGCTCGTTACCTTCTAACCAAGGGCCAGCAGGCTATTTCACCGGAACTGTACGTGTCGACTCAATGTTCTCTGCTGAAGATCCTGCGCATGTTTCATGCGGCAACGTCACCTTTGAGCCTGGTGCGCGAACTGCATGGCATACTCACCCACTTGGTCAAACGCTGCTTGTCACGTCTGGTTTCGGTCGTGTACAGCGGTGGGGTGGACCTATTGAAGAGATTCATCCAGGCGATATCGATTGGATCCCTGCAGGCGAAAAACATTGGCATGGAGCTTCGCCCGCAATTGCGATGACACATACTGCGATCCAGGAGAGTCTGGACGGAAAAGCAGCCGAATGGTTGGAAAAGGTCAGCGACGAGCAATACGAAGCCAAGGCATAAGAAGTGCCCCTTGGTCGATGATTCTTTGTGACGTGCGTACTGTGAACGGCTTCCTGCTGTATAAAAATGTGGCGCACAAGAGGATAAGGCAACAAACAGGAAGGATTGAGTAACTTCATCCTGCACGTTTGCTCATATGATGTGAATTGGCAAAAGTCGCTCAGTGAGCAGGCTGACAAAGACCTGCTCGAGGTACGGAAATTATCAACCAGCAGACTATGGACGGAGATCTGTCTATTGACAAATAGAGCGCAAGGGGGCATTCAATGGCCATTACAGAAGCTGCCAGGAAAAATCACGAAGAGCTTTTCCCGAATCATCAGTCGAAGCTCGCAGTTACCGACCCCGAACTGATTGAAGTATTCGACAATTTCGCCTTCGACGAAGTTATAGCCCACGATCAACTCGACATCCGGACGAGACTGATGGTGATTTTGGCGTCTCTGATCGCCCAGCAGACGCTGAGCGAATACAAGGTGATTTTGGTCGGCGCACTGAACGTTGGCGTTACTCCCATTGAAGCGAAGGAGATTCTTTATCAGGCAGTTCCGTATGTAGGCATTGCCAAAGCCTTCGACTTTCTATTTGCCACCAACGAAGTCCTTGAGAGTCGCGGCATCAGACTTCCGCTCGAAGGCCAATCCACAACCTCGCCGGAGACCCGCTACGAAAAGGGACGGGCGCTTTCGAAGTCGATCTTCGGTTCAGCCATCGACAAGATGTATGACGAGTCTCCGAAAAACCAGGTCCATATTCAGCGCTACCTTTCGGCCAACTGCTTTGGCGATTACTACACACGCACCGGGCTTGAAATTAAGACACGAGAGCTTCTAACTTTCTCGATCATCCTATCGCTTGGAGGCTGCGAGCCCCAGTTGAAAGGCCATATTCAAGGCAATGTGAATATCGGCAACGATAAAGAGCTACTGCTTAATGTCGTTATTCAATTGCTGCCCTACATCGGTTATCCGAGGACGCTGAACGCGATTCGCTGCTTGAATGAAGTGATCCCTGAAGAGGGACGCGGCTAAAAGAGATAGGGATGCAGGTTGAAGCGCGCGCTTTTTTGGAAGAAACATTGCTCATTCAAAGGGGATGCGTCGCGAAGACTCAATACAACACAACTGGCGCCGCGTCCTGATGTTGGCAGAACCCTTTGCGCGGCAGGCAAGACCGTTGAGTTACTGCAATTTCCGCGAACACTTACCATTACAGTAGTTGACAGGAGATTCACGATGTCTCAACGCACATGGTTCATCACAGGCGTCAGTAGCGGCTTTGGCCGTCAGATCACAGATCAGCTTCTTGAGCGCGGTGACCGCGTTGTTGGGACTGTCCGCGATACAGGCAAGATTGCCGATCTACTCACGCGGTTTCCCAAGGACTTTTTTGCCGAGGTGCTTGACGTAACCGACACCGCAGCGGTCCATACCGTTGTCGATCGAGTGTTTGCCCAGTTCGGACGCATTGACGTGATCGTCAGCAATGCAGGCTACGGTCTGTTTGGTGCGGCTGAGGAACTCACCGACAGGCAGGTCGATCACATGATCGCGACCAATCTGGTTGGTTCGATTCAGCTCATCCGTTCGGCGTTGCCTCACCTTCGCAAACAGGGCGGTGGTCGTATCATTCAGATTTCCTCCTATGGCGGGCAAGTTGCGTTTCCCGGGAACTCGATGTATCACGCCACGAAGTGGGGCATCGAGGGCTTCGTGGAGGCAGTTGCCCAGGAGGTCGCGTCCTTTGGAATTGGCATGACGATCATTGAGCCTGGCGGCGCACGCACCGAGTTCCGCTACGGTAGCGCGCAAGTGGCAAATCTAACGCCTATCTATGACCAAACCCCGGCACACAGCTTCGTACGGATGCTTGATCCGAAAAACGGCCTGGCCCCTGGTGACCCGGTTCGAATGGCTACGCGCATCATCGAGAGTGTTGACGTGAATCCCGCGCCGCTCAGAATAGTGCTTGGCTCACAGGCGCTGGCAAGCACCATCTCGACTCTTCGCAAGCGAATCGTAGAGTTCGAAGCACAAACCGAACTCGCCGCGTCTACGGACTTCCCTCCCGGGAAGTGAATTGCGCTGCATTCAAACTCAAACGTGCTTGCAGACGGCAGCCAGGTCTCCTTTCACCAGCGCACAAGCTGTCGGTGGTCGAGCGCATCGCTGGGACAGCGAACGCAAACAGCCACCAAGCAAAAAAGGCCACCCGCTGAGAAGTGGCCGTCTTGCCCTTAAACTCTTTAGAATCTTTGGTGCCGGGAGGGGGTGCGAATTACAGACGGTGTTGAGAATATGTAAGTTACTGATTCTAGAATCGCCAAAATCGCTCAAAACGCCAGAAGCGACATCTTCAGGCACAAATTGGGCACGAGTCGGTGGAGCTTTCTTTCTTTTGGGTCCGGCTTCTCTGCATAGAATCGCGCTGCATTTCTAGCCAACTCCGGGGGAGGTTTTGCAGACCTTCTCTTATTGCGGGTAAAGCCTTTGCTTTCAGCGTCGCTTTGAGAAGATTCAGCGTTTTTGTCCGCTTTTTGTCCACCCCTCTTCCGCAAACGGTTTTTGGGGAACTTGTGCCAGGCGATAAGGCCGTCTACTGTCCAGAGCATTCCCTTTTGCTAAGCCCATCTGGACACGACAAGAAGGTAGAAAAGCCATGGAGATGGGCTGAGATCAGGGTGAATTTCGCTGTGATTCACCCTCCCAGTCCGTCACCGCCTCGAAGAGTGCTCATCTCTTCCGTGTCAGGGGATCAATCTCTGTGTGTTCAATGACTTACGAGACTTTGTAAGCCAGCCAAGTTGCTGCAAGTCCTTGAAAATACGTACGGGCCATTCGGCTTGCGTGTTGGACTGAGGGTTGATCGGCGGTTGATGACTTCGGCCTTGTAACCGATGGTCCTGCCATGACCGAATCCTGAGGATGGTCATGGAGCCATTGCCTTGTCGACCGATTACTGGATTCGCCGATGCCGCTCCTAGGAAAAGTCCAAGAGTAGGACTTCTTCTTTACTCCCACCACCCCTGCAGCGTCAAACAGTATTGTGATTTTTCTGTTTAAGAAGACATGGCCGATCCCAGGCCTGCTGGCTTCGTCTGCTGTTTGCGAAGGCAGTAAGACTGTGGTTTGCCAAAATGGAGATCTGCCGTCGAATCAAGCAGATGATGTATGCATCCACGTGGCTTGCCTCCATGTGGAATCGGTCGTATGCTGCGCCTCCTGAAACTCCTGTTGGTTGAGGCTCTTCGATCCTGTTGCTCTCGCCGTGATCTGCTCCTCAAAAATCTTGCTTTTCGGCAACAGCTCGCCGTTTTGAAACAAAGGCATCCTCAACCGAGATTTTCTGCTTCACACAAATTGTTTTGGGTAGCGTTGTGGCGGCTCTGGCCAGGATGGAAGCAGGCGTTGATCCTCGTCCAGCCGGAGACTGTTGTTCGCTGGCATCGGGCAGGATTCCAATTGTATTGGACTTGGTTTTCGCGGCATCGGACCCGCGTCGGAAGAAAATGTATTACCAAGGAATTGCGCGAGTTGATCTTTCGCTTGGTCGCCGAGAATCCTACATGGGGTGCGCCACGGATTCACGGAGAGTTGAAGATGCTTGGCTTTGATATTTCGGAACGATCGGTGCTGCCCTGGATGAGAAAAGCGCCCAGGAATCCCGAGCCTGCAAAGCGATGGTCGGCATTTCTGAGCAACCATCGTGAAGCCATTGCAGCAATGGATTTCTTCACCGTGCCTATGCTGACCTTCGGTGTTTTCTACTGCTTCTTCGTCATCGCGCATGACCGGCGCGTATCCTTCATTGCAATGTGACCAGACCTCCGAGCAGCCCCTGGGGCATCCAGCACTTGCGCGATGCCTTTCCCTACGACTTGGCGCCTAGCTACCTGATCTTCGATCGTGGCACGCAGTTTAACGAAGAAGTGATCGACACAATGAAGAGCTTCGGCATCCATCCCAAGCGAACCAGCTTCCGAAGTCCGTGGCAGAACGGTGTCGCCGAGCGCTGGGTCGGCAGCTGCCGCCGCGATCTTTGTCACACGCTGCTTGAGATCGGCGTTGAGTAACTCGTCAGGGTTCAGTTCCGGCGAGTAACTGGGCAAATAAAAGACCTCGATCTTGTCGGCGTTCTTTGCCAACCATTGTGGAACCAGCTTGCAGTGATGTACGCGCAGGTTAGCGAGAATCAGAATGATCTTTTTCTGCTGGCCATGCGTGAGCCGTTTCAGAAAGCGAAGGAGAATCTTGGCATTCAGCGCGCCGAAAAAGACCTTCCAGCGCATCTTCCCCTTGTTGGTTATTGTGGAGAGCACGCTCAGGCTCTGGAGGTTGACGTTGGCGCGCACCACGGGTGTCTTTCCTCTGGGCGCGTAGCCGCGTCCGCGCATATCGTCCGAGCGCAGGCCGTTTTCGTCGCCCCACTGAATCTCGGCATGCTCTGTTTTCGCGTGTTTGGCGATATTGGAATAGGTTTCGTTGAGCCACTTACTGACTGCCACGGGCGATTGCTCGAAAGCTTTCTTGAGTGGGCGCTGCGGAGTAAATCCCCAACGCTTCAAATACTTGCCGGTGTTGCGACGGTCAGGCGGATGCCGAAATGCGATTCGATCAATTCACTGACCGCTTGGCGAGTCCACAGCGCAAAACTCATCTGCAACTGGTCCGGCGTGTGGTCCTGAATCAAGCGCTGAACCTCGCGCTCCTGTTAGGCGCAAAGCAATCGGCCGCTGCCTTTGGTCCGGCCGGGACGCTTGATTTTCACCGCGACCCAACCCCCGTGCCGAAACGCCTTATGCGCCGCCACAACCGTGTGCGTGGATAACTCGCACTGACTCGCCGTCTCCCGAACTGGAACTCCTGCCTCGCGCAACTTCGCTGCTCGTTGCCGACGCTCATTCAATGTCGCTACTGGCAACTTGCGGGAATCAACCTTTTCCATATCTCTTGAGGCGATGAAAATTCATTTATGTTGCATTGTCTATGGGCGGGATCAATAATCATCGATCTTCAGATTGCCCGTTCCAACCTCTTTAGGCTCATCTTGCGTTGGAGAAGAGTCTGCCTTTACCCTGTTCCCCGTCTGCGACTACAATTCCAATCGTGACGACCCGTCTTTTCGACCTCTACAAGATCGGCGTCGGTTCCTCCAGTTCCCATACTATGGGGTGCATGCAGGCATGCGTGCGGCGTGGCATGGTGGCGGAAGGCATTCTGCCCGACGGGTTCAAGGTGAAGCGCCGCGCTTACTTGCTGGCTGAGCGGCTGCGCGAGAAAGAGGCGGATGGGTTGAGCTGCGATCCTCTGGCGCCGCTTGACTGGATTACGGTCCATGCCATGACGGTGAATGAAGAGAACGCCGCGTGCGGCCGCGTGGTTCCCGCCGAGGCTCACTATATGGAAAGGTTGAAGTGATCAAAGTCCTTTTCAATCTGGTGGTAGTGTTTTGTCTGGCCGGGGGAATGGGGTCCGGCCAGGAGATGCCCGCGCCAGCCGACAGAACTCTTGAGCAAGCCCGGCAGTGGGTTGAGTCGCATCAGTTGGAGAAGGCGAATGCACTGCTTTCCGAAAAGCTGCGGCAGGACCCGGGGAACGAAACGGTACTCGTGGAGCTGGGCCGGGTGCAGTTGGCCCAGGAACTGAACGACGATGCTTGCAAGTCGTTTGAGGCGGTTCTGGAGAGCGACCCCGATTCGTCGACCGCACGCGAGGGAGAGGTCAAGGCCGCGACGGCAGCCGCCCTGGCCGATCGCAAGGCGGGGCTCAACGACAGTGCGCTGATTTACCTGATCCGGGCCAGGAAGTTTGTTCCGGACTCTCCGCAGTTGCTGCTGGATTTTGGCATTCAGGCGGAAAGCATGCGGATTTACCGGGATTCGGATGCCGCTTTGACCAGGGCCCGCGAGCTTGCCCCGGACGATTCCCGCATTCTTTATGCGCTGGCGCATGTGGAGTTCGACGAACAGAAAATGCCGGAGGCGGAAGCGAATCTGCGCGCCTATTTGAAGGTGCATGCGGAGGACGCGACCGCGCACTACGGCCTCGGGCACCTGCTGCGCGTGCTGCTGCGAGACGACGAAGCAAAAGCCGAGCTCAAGCAGTCGATCACGCTCGAACCGCGGCAGAGCGGCTCCTATTACGAATTGGGCGAGATAGCCCTGGAACAGAACGAGAACAGCGAGGCGAAGGTCTACTACGAAAAAGTGCTGGTGCTGGCTCCGAACCACGGCGGCGCCCTGACCGGGATGGGGATTTTGGCGTTTCGCGCCAAAGACTACCAAGCCGCGGAAAAATATCTTCAGAGCGCCGTTTTCTATGCCTCGGACTATCCCACGGCACATCACTATTACGGTCTTGTCCTGGGCCGGCTGGGGCGCCAGGCCGAGGCGGAACGGGAAGCGGCTCAGGCCAAGACCCTCAACGAACAGCAGGTCAAGACGAGCCGCGGCAACTTCCTTACAATCATTAACTAGAGCAATTTCAGGATGACTAAGTCCGTTTGGTTTCTTGCCGGGTTGCCGCTCCCTTTACTCCAACGACGAAGTGGACGCCCTCTGGGCATCGTTGGGGACCCGGCATCGATGCAACTACAGGCGGTCAGAGCCCCGGGCCGAACCGGCGAGAGGATGGAATGAAGGACTTGAAAGAAAGAAAACTTTGGGGAGCATGGAAGTGCTGCGCTCTCTTGGCATTTCTTGTTGGCGGGTCTTTGGGGTGCGGGCACAAGCAGCCGCCATCCATCATGGTCATCACCCCGACCGGGGGAATGGAATACTGGGAGAACTTCGATCATGCTGTCAGGACCCATGCCGAGTCCGCCGGAATTCATGCAGAACTGGCGGCGCCGCAATCGGTGACCGATTACACCGAACAGGCGCAGATGGTGGAGAGAGCCATTTCCAGGCACGTGCAGGGAATCGTCGTGGTGCCTTCCCATCAACTGGTGCTGACGTCGGTGCTGCAAAAAGCCGTGCGGGCGCATATTCCGGTGGTGATTGTGGGCAGCCCGATCAACCTGTCGGCGAAGGATTTTGCGGCCTTTGTCGGCTGGGATGAAGCGGAAGCGGGAAGACTGGCGGCGAGGCGATTTATCGCGCTGCTGGGCGGCAAGGGCGAAGTGGGGATCGTGGGCGTAAGCCCGACTGTGGAGGGAAGCTCCCTGATCGAAAAAGCCTTTGCCGATGAGATTGCGCGAGCGCCGGGAGTGAAGCTGGTGGGCGCGAAGTACGGCCTTTCGGACTGGGCGAGGGGACGGCAGGCGGTGCTGGATCTGGTTGCGGAGCATCCCAAGATCAAGGGCATTTTTACCACCGACGAGTTCTCGACCCACGCGGCATCCTATGCCTTCGAGCCGGGATCGCGGAAGCGGCCCGCGTTGATCGGCATATCCGATGAAGGGAATGAACTGCATGGGCTGAAGGAGGGAAGAATCGACGCGCTGGTGATCAGCGATCCAGCAGAACTGGGCACACGCGCGACGCAGGCCATGCGCGCGGCGCTTTTGGGCCACAACGCCAGCACCTATTCCACGCAGCTTCCGGTCTATCTCGTCGACCGGCACTCCATGGAGACTGATCCGATTGTGGAATCTCTGACCAAAGGCTCCTAGCCTCAGTAGGGAGCGATCTTCACGTTGCGCCACGAGGCTTGAGCATAGAAAGAGCGCAGTCCCGCCACTCCCTCGGTCAGGCACTTGTTGTCCTGATAGTCGATCCGTGTGGGGGGAAGGTTCCCGCCCGGCGTGGCAGTCACGGTCAGCTTGCATCCCTGTGCGGCCAGTTCCAGGTGGTACCACGAGTTGGTCGAAATCGGCGTGGCCAGCTTCAATATCTGAAGAGAGTGCCAATCATAGGAAGCGCGGCCCAGGATCAGGGTCTGGTCGTCGGGGCGCAGTCCCGCGTAGTAGCCGCGGTAAGAATCGACGCCCTGTTCGGGGTCGGTGGCCCGAATCACCAGGCCTGCATCTCCGTAGTGCGTTTCCGAAAACAGGAGGTCGAAGCGGATATCGGCTGAGATGCGGTAGTTGGTTCCCTGCGAATGCTGGGCGATCAGCATATCTCCGCGGCCATAGTTCGAATTCGACAGCACGTCTGCATGCTCGGCCCAATTGCCGCTGATCCGCTGCCAGCCGCGCAGGGTTTTATAGCGGTTGTTTTGCCCTGAGCCCAGTCCCAGGCGCGAGGAGACGACGACTCCCGCGACCAGTGCAAGTCCGAGGGTGGCAGCAATGATGGCGGTGATCGCAATTTTGGAAGGAATCTGCATTGACGGTGGATCAAGTATATTGGTCTTGCTTTGCTTAGTTCAATATCCATCCTGTGGGGGACGCAAAAGAGGCACCCCATACGACGTGCCTACTGGCCGGTCTGCGGCCTGATTGCGCCGCTCGTGTTGCTCCTGTCCATCAGGGCGCTGGCGCAGGAGACGATCTCGCCCAAGCTCCAATCCATCGAATCGGCGATCCAGGCCGCTAACGCCTCCACGCATCCTGTGCCCGTGGTGGTGCGGGGCATCGTCATCCTGAATCGTCACGAGATTGTGATCGAAGACCGGACGGGGGCCACGGAGGTGAATCCCGTCCAGGCGGAAACGATTGCACTGGGAGACGAGGTCGAGGTCACGGGGCAGATGCGGTCTTCTCCCAAGCCGCAGGTTGAACAGGGGCATCTGCGCCGATTGTGGGGAGGGTCGATGCCGCTGCCCCTCTCGATTACGCCCGATGAAGCAGCGGGAGGAGAGAACGACCTCTTTCTGGTGCAGATAGATGCCAAACTGCTCGATTCCACTCCTGCCGGTTTGACGGGCGTACGATTGAATCTGAGCGGCGAACATCAGAACTTCTCCGCGGTTCTGCCCAACGACAACCTGGGCGGAGAGCCGGCTGAAAAGTTGATGCAGCCGGGAGCGACGCTACGGCTTACCGGGATTCTGTTTCTGAATCACGACCAGAGTGGAAGCCGCGGGGATGCGTTTACGATTCAGCTCCGCGCTCCGGATGATATTGAGCTGGTGGTCGGCCCATCCTGGTGGACTGGGCCGCACCTGCTTCTGCTGGCGGGGCTTGCGATCATCCTGATTCTGATCTGCATCAACGGGTATTACCGCATCCAGCACGTGCGCTATCGCGCCGTGGCGGAGGAACGGGCAAATATCGCGCGGGATATTCACGATACACTGGCGCAGGGGTTTGCGGGAATCGCGTTGCAGCTCGAAGCCGCGGAACAGACGATCGAACGCGACCCGCGTCAGGCCAAGGCCCTTCTGAAGGAGGCTTTGCAACTGGTACGCCACAGCCGGGACGAGTCCCACCTCTCCATCGATATCCTGCGCTCACTCTCGCGCAACGATCACTTGGATGTGCTGATCTCCCACTGCATCCTGCAAATGCGGGCGGCGTCCGGCACGGCAATCGAGCAGGAGGTTTCCGGCGAGCCGCTCCCGCTCTCGTTCGACTTGGTCAACAACCTTTTCCGAATCGTGCAGGAAGCCGTTGCCAACGCGATACGGCATGCGAACGCGAGCCAGGTGCATGTGCGGATCCACTATGAGAAGAACGGAGTGCTGCTGGAAGTGGAAGACAATGGAAGCGGCTTTGACCCGGGTAATATTCCGGGGGCCAATGAAGGGCACTACGGCCTCACCGGCATGCGCGAGCGCACGGCGGCAATCAATTCCGAACTTCAGATAGAATCGACATCCAGAGGAACGCTGATCCGCGTGAGGGCTGCAGCATGACGACTCAAAAATACGGCGCAAACTCGTCCACCTTGCCCGGCAACAACGCGCGCACGCCGGGAACCGTTCGCATTCTGGTGGCCGACGATCACCTTGTGTATCGCATCGGCATCCGCAGTCTGATTGGCTCCGAGCCGGGTTTTGAGGTGGTGGGCGAAGCTTCGGACGGAGATGAGGCGGTCGAGCTTTATCGCAAGCTGAGGCCCGACGTGCTGCTGCTCGATCTGCGCATGCCGAAAAAAGGGGGCATCGAGGTTGTGCGGTCGGTTCGCCAGGAATTTTCCGATGCGCGCATTCTGATCGTGACCAGCTACCAGACGGAGGAAGAGATTTTCCAGGTGTTGCAGGCCGGAGCCCTCGGATATACTCTCAAGGATCTGGGCCGGGAAATGCTCGTCGATGCGATCCAGACCGTGTGTGCGGGCAAGCGGTGGGTGTCGTCGGCCATCGAGAGGCAGTTCGCCGATCGCGGCCTGAGAACCCCGCTCACCGCGCGGGAGATTGAAGTGCTGAAGCTACTGGCCCGGGGTCTGACCAATCGCGAGATTGCCCACGTGTTTCACATTTCTGCGAGCACAGTCAAGAATCACGTGAATAGTCTTCTGGCCAAGCTTGAGGTTGCGGACCGCACGGAAGCCGTGAGCTTCTGCCTGTCGCGCGGCATCGTCCTGCCGGAAGATCTCTAATCCGAGCGGCTTCTCAAATATCTCTGCCCGCTGCGTTGCGTGAAGTGGAAAAATGCTCAATGCGCAAGCGCAGCCAGTGCCAATGAATCGACGCTGAGGAAGAACCCGCTTCGATTCTGCGCTCCGATCGAATGCCCTGCGCGACCAACGCCCTGCGCTTTGTTCTGCCTCGCGCCATCCAGCGGCGCAGGGCAGAATCTGCCGAAAAAGGCAAACCACTATACGCCGCTCATTTTACTCATGTCAATAGGCACTTCTACTCAAGCCGATTGTGTTCACCGGCGGGTACTCTTCACAAAGTTTGTAAAGCCGTATTTAGAAATGCATGAAAAGGTTTTCACTCAACGCAGTCAAAATCTTTGCTTCTGAACGCTTTCCGGGAGGTAACAAGTTGAAAATACGTTCATTGTTCAAGAGATTTGCCGCGGTGTTGTCGCTGATCCTGCTCTCCGGAGCAGTTCTTCACGCGCAGTCCGTGCAAGGTACGCTCGCCGGAGTCGTGACTGATTCCACGGGCGCTGTTGTTCAGCATGCCGAAGTTGGCATCGTGAACGAGGGAACGGGGGCCAGCTACACGGCAACAACAACCCCGGCCGGAGTTTTCCGGTTTCCTGATGTGGCCCTAGGTCGCTACACCGTTACGGTGGACGCCAACGGCTTCAAGAGTTCGGTGGCGAAGGGAGTGTTGGTGCAGATCAACACCGTCGCTACGCTGAACATCACCCTTCAACCCGGCGCGGTTTCGGAGCAGGTGACCGTCACCAGCGAAGCGCCCACTCTGGAATCGGAATCATCAGACATCGGCGGCATCATTACCGAGAAACAAATCACCGATCTGCCTCTCGCCCTGGGTGGCGTGGGCGCCATGCGCGCCAACGAGGCCTTCATCTTTCTGCAACCTGCAACCACAGGGCCTGGAGCGGCCAGCAGCAGCAACGGCATCTTCCTGTCCAAGGTGGCCGGCGGTCAGAATTATGGCAACGAAGTTCTGATCGACGGCGCCAGCCAGCAGCGTAGTGAAAACGGTTCTTCGTACGACGAAGAAGCACCCTCTGTCGAAGCACTTCAGGAGTTCAAGGTCACCACGTCGCTGCCTGAGGCCGAGTTTGGCCGTACCACGGGCGGCGTTGAGGATTTTGTTACCAAGAGCGGAACCAACATTTTCCATGGTACCGCCTATGACATTTACCGCGATGCCTCCTTGGATGCCAACACCTACTTCAACAAGGGCTGGCGCGCTTACAACTGCTCTGGCGCCAACGATACGGCTGCCTGTCGGGCGGGATGGAATACTCCCGTGGATCACAAGAACGACTTCGGTGGAACTTTTGGCGGTCCGGTGCGCATTCCGAAGATTTACAACGGACGCGATAAGAGCTTTTTCTTCTTCTCTTGGGAACAGCTCAAGTACGCCACGGGCGGAACGACAACGGTCAATGTGCCGACAGTAGCAGAGCGCGGGGGCGATTTCTCTGATCGTTTGACTACGACCCAATCCGGAACCAACCCTTGCGACGGCTCGCCGGTCTATAACGGGGAAATCTTCGATCCGGCAACCACCAAGACGATCAATCTGCCGGGTGGCGGTACAGCGGAATGCCGTACGTCGTTTATTCAGGAGAATGGCAAAAACGCGATTCCTTCCGGCCGCTTCAGCACGGTATCCAAGGCCCTTCTGGCCTACTATCCGCAGCCAACGACCGACAGCCTGAACAGTAACTACTCGCAGAGATCCGTTTCTCCGATCAACAACACTACCTATACCATCCGGATCGATCACAACTTTAATGAGAAAGTCAAGGCCTGGGGCTCTTACAATACTCGCGAGAACGACTTGTTCACGGGCGGGCCGGCAAACCTGCCTTCTCCCGTAAGCACGGCCGGATGGTGGCAAAATTTTACCACCCACTTCTTCCGCGCTGGCTTGGATTACTCCATCACGCCGAACCTGCTGAACTACTTTGTGATTGGTTCCAATCGCAGCAACAGCCAGAATTATTCTCAGGCCGTGTCGACTGGCAAGGATTGGTCGCAGATGGTGGGCCTCGGGAATACGGGTGGTAAGAACTTCCCACTCATCAGTACCGGCGACTCCCAGATCGGGTTGGGCTTTGGCAACAATGGCGACAATGTGGATAACGGCCTTCGCCTGAATGACGCCTTTGCCTGGACCCATGGACGCCACAATGTCAAGCTTGGTGTCGATCTGCGCTTCACGCAGTATTCACCGATCAACGGCAGAAATGAATGGATCGACTTCAGCAGCGTCGAAACAGCAGCATCGCAGGCCCAGGGTGGCGGACTTGGTTTTGCCAGCTTGATGCTAGGTGAAGCTGACAACGGCGGTACAAACGTCGTTCTGAAAGGACAGCGCTGGACCTCTTGGTACTATGCGTTCTTTGCCCAGGACGATTTCAAAATTACCAAGAACTTGACCTTGAACATCGGCTTGCGCTATGACGTGGATCAGCCGCGGACTGAAGCGCATAACAACACCTCCAACTTCAGCCCCACGGCCAATGATCCGGAATGGAACATTCCCGGCGCCTTGGTCTTCGGCGACACATGCACCCACTGCAATACGGCTTGGGCAAATACCTGGCGCAAGGATTTCGGTCCTCGTGTCGGTTTTTCCTGGTCGCCTGATTTCCTCCATCAGAAGACGGTTATTCGCGGCGGATCGGGCATCCTATACGGCCCGCTGGTCTATGACGACTTTGGCGGTGGCATGGTTACCGGTTACACGGCGAACCCGTCGGCTCCCAGCAACGGATTCGATCCGTCGTTTGCCATTGATGGCGGCATGCCCGCCTACACGCCTCCCCCGGACGAAGACCCCGGCTACTTCAATGGCCGCGCCCTGTCGGGTTCCTATATCACTCCGACTGCCGGTCGTCCCGCTACGCTCTACAGTTGGAACCTACAGGTCCAGCACGAACTGGCGAATGATCTGCTCTTTACGGTTGGCTATATCGGCAATCACGCGACCGATCTGGAATCCAACCTGCTGAATCCCAACAACATGTCCAAGAAGTACTTCTCGTTGGGCAATGCGCTCTATCAGCCCTTCATCGGCAACAGCGCAGGCATTGCTGCTCCGTTTGCCGGATTCACAAAGAACTGGAACAATCCCAGCCTACAGGCTGCCTTGCGCCCCTTCCCGCAGTACGACTACATCGACCAGGGATGCTGCCTGCAAAACGTTGGTATGTCCAGCTTCAATGCGCTGGTGGCCACCGTGCAGCGCCACTGGAAGGATGGTCTGAACCTTCAGGTTTCTTATACCTGGGGCAAGACCTTCACCGATGCGGACAGTGCTCTGCCCAACAGTGGTGTGGGAGTCTCGCAGGATATGGACGTAGATAACCTGCACAATGAAAAGGCCATCTCTGCGATGGACATCCGCCACACGCTGGTGATCAGCGGACTGTATGAACTGCCGATGGGCAAAGGAAAACTCTTCTTCAACCACGGGATCGCATCGCAGGTTCTCGGCGGCTGGGAAGTCGGCACCGTACAGCGTATTCAGTCCGGTCAGCCTCTATCATTCGGTTGCGAATGGGGCATCCCCGGATTCCAGAACTGCATCCGCTTCGGCAGGTATAAGGGCGCATCACTGAAGAGTGCTGTGTACAAGCGGGGCGCGAAGAATATCAAGCCCTTCGTCAAAATCGGCGCAACCGGATCCTTGGATCCGAATGTCAACACGATGTTCAACCTGGAATACAACGACGTAACCCGGACAGGTTCGCCTGTTAGTGGCGCGCCGATTGCCTTCTACGACACCAACGACAACTACGCCCGTGATTGCACCGCCGCGAGTCAAGCGAATTGCAATAGTGCCGGGTACAATCAACCCTACAGCTTTGGCACCGGTATTCCGCGCACCACCAGCGAGGTTCGTACCCCTGCCTACTTTAACAACGATTTTAGCGTGCTCAAGAAGATCACTTTGGCTGAGGGCTATACGCTCAGCCTCAAGGGCGAATTCCTGAACACCTTCAATCAACATACCTTCGGCATTCCCGACCTGCAGCCCTATGACTACGGTACCTTCGGACTTCCTTCGGGAACCATCAACGGGCCGAGAAACGTGCAGTTGACCGCGCGCTTCACCTTCTAACCAACAGCCGGTTTTTCACGGCAACCCAACCCAGGGGATACAGGGTTCTCCCTGTATCCCCTGTCTTTGAGTAGAATGTTCGCTGCCGGGGAGCGCTCTTCATTGGGCGCAGCAGAATCTGCAGCGGATGGACACAGCGCATTCCTTGTGCGAAACATGAATTCGCGAAACCGCGGAGGAGAATCCCAAATGAAGTGGATGATTGCGCTGTTGATTGCATTGAGCCCGATCAGTTTTTTGCGCGCACCAGCACAGACATTACCGGAAAACCCGGCGGGACCGAGCGATGAGGATGCTTTCCGCAAGGGCACCGAGGCCATCCAGGCTGGCAGATTCGCGGATGCCGCGAGTTGGATGAGCAAGGCGGTCAAACAGAATCCCCGCAATCCGGTCGCGCAAATGGAACTGGGCGTTGCGGAGTTGCGCCTGGGAAAGCCGGCGGAGGCTTCCAGCGCGCTGCGCCAGGCGATTGCGCTGCAACCGGACATGCAGGGAGTCAACCTGTTTCTCGGCATTGCCTATACCCAGATGAATCGCCTGGACGATGCCGTGGCGGCGCTGGAACGGGAGATCGGTCTGAATCCACAAAATAGCCAGGCGCAAATGTGGCTGGGAGTTGTGGAGATGAAGGCAGGGCATCCGGAGAAGGCGACGGGGCCGCTTGACCGCGCGGCGGAACTCTCTCCCAACGACCTCAACATCCTGGAGTACCGCGGCAAGGCGCACAGCGACGTGGCACACGATAGCTACGCGCGCATGGCTTCGATCGATCCGAATTCATGGCATGTGCACAAGGTGCAGGGCCAGCTCTTTGCCATGCAGGACAAGCACACCGAGGCCATCGCTGAGTTTATTGAAGCCATCCGCAGCGCTCCCGGGAACTCGGATTTGTATGAGGAACTCGGCAACGAGTATCGCAAGTCCGGCGAGCTGGACTTGGCGAAAAAGACTTTTCAGAACGAACTGAAGTTGAGCCCCAACAATCCGATCGCCATGTACAACCTGGCTGGCATCGATATCGAGCGTAACCAGGCGGAGACAGGCGTTCCGCTCCTGCTCAAGGTCATCTCCAACTATGCGAACGCTCCCGCCGCCTACTATTTTCTGGGACTGGGACAAAGTCAGCTGGGCAAGCCGTCGGAAGCGGTCGCGGCCCTGGAAAAAGCGCTCACCATGCACCCCGAGCCGGAGCTTGCGCCGCGCATTGAATACGAGCTTTCCCGCGCATACCGGAAACTCGGCAAGATCGCCGAGTCCGATCAGGCCATCAAGGAGTACAGGCGCCTGAAGGCGGAAAACGCAAAGAAGTATCCGGCTCTGCGCGAGAACGCGGCCACAGGGCAGGACCACGGACAGACCGCAGTCCCCGTCCCGCCGGCCAAGAATTAGATCGCAGCTGCAGGGAAGAATCGCCGCAAAAACAGAAGCATTTCAAAGTGAGGAAGAAATTCATGCGCCGTTATGGTTCACTCATCTTGTGTTGCATGCTATTGGTCGTTCTGGCGTCTTTGCCCGGCTGTTCCTCGGGCGGCGGAAGCTCCAGCGGAGGAAACACCAGCTCCACGCCGGCGGCGACGACAACCACGATAGCCTTGTCCAAAAACAGCGTGACCACCGGGACTTCCGTGACGCTGACGGCTACGGTGAGCACCACGTCCGGGACTGTGAGTTCGGGGACGGTGGCGTTTCTGGACGGCGCGACGCAACTGGGAACAGCTACGGTGAATTCTAGCGGTCAGGCTTCCTATTCAAGCACCAGCTTTGCCGCGGGCACGCACAGCCTGACGGCGAGCTATGGCGGAAACTCATCGTATGCGGCGTCGGTTTCCGGAGCGTCAACGCTGACCGTGACTGTGCCCACGCTGCAAAGCACTCTCGCTTTGTCGGCCTCTTCGGCTACCGCCATTCAGGGATTGCCGGTTGAACTTGTCGCGTCCGTAGCCGCAGCATCCGGTTCGGGCTCTGTTGTGCCCACCGGAACAGTTACTTTTGCGATTGGCTCAACCACGCTGGGTACAGTGTCGGTGGACCCGACTGGCGTGGCGAACTTTACCTCGACGCAATTGCCCGTCGGCAGCAACTCCATCATCGCAACGTACAACGGCGATGCGAATTATGCTTCCTCTGTATCCGGCGCAGCAGCCGTTGCTATCAACAAGGCAGCTTCTTCCACCTATACCAATCCGCTCACGCTCAACCTGACAGAGTCGCTGCACGGCGTGAGCTGCGCGGATCCTGCCATCTACAAGGATCAGCAGGGCGGAGTGAACACCTGGTACCTGTATTGCACGAGCGACGCGCTCTATGCGGGCGATCCGAACCCGCATTACCTCGCCATCTATCAATCTTCCGACCTGGTGAACTGGACTTATGACGACAATGCCTTTTCGGGTTTGCCGTCGTGGGCCAACGTAAGCGGCGCGTCGTTGTGGGCGCCAGCCATCAAGTACTTCAATGGGCAGTACTACCTTTACTATGCGGCTTCCGCCACCAGCCTGGCTGGCAACGGTTCGGCGATCGGCGTGGGTACCAGTTCAAGCCCGGCCGGCCCGTTTGTGGATTCCGGAAGCCCGGTCGTCGAGCCGGAAGTGGCCACCAACTGCTGCAACGGAGCGTACCGGTCCACCATCGACCCCGATGAAATCCAGGATGCGTCCGGCCAGAGATACATCCTCTTCGGTAGTTTTACCGGTGGCATCTACGTGCGCAAACTTTCGGCGGACGGCCTGACTTCCGACAAGTCGAGCGAGCAACAGATCGCGGCGGACAACCGCTACGAAGGCGGCAACTGGTGGTACGACAACGGTTACTACTACCTCTTTGCTTCGTCCACGAATTGCTGCAACGGTCCGCTGAGCGGCTACGGCGTTTTCGTCGGCCGTTCCACCACTCCCATGGGTCCGTACGACGATGCTCAGGGCATCTCCATGACCGCGACCAACGTGGGCGGAACGCCGGTCCTCAGGATGAATGGCAACAGTGTCATCGGGCCGGGCGGCAATGTGATCTTTGCCGATGAGTCGGGGCAGAATTACATCCTCTACCACGGCATCGTCAGCACCAGCCCGTATTACTCGGGCGATGTGGGCTACACGGCGAGGCCCGGATACATCGACGCGATCGATTGGGTTAACGGATGGCCGGTGGCCCGCGGTGGGTTCGGACCCTCCGATCAGGATGCGCCGCAGCCGCTTCCAGTGGCGCAGCCGGGTGGAACCAGCGGCTATGTTACGACGCTCGCCGCGCAGGATGCGGAGCGCACGGCGATCTCCGCGCTGTCGGATGAATTCAACAGCACGTCGATGAGTTCGCAATGGAGCTTCGTGCACAGCCAGCCGTCATACACCCTGACTGGAACCGCATATCAGGTGCCGACTGTCGGATTCGATACCACCAACGCCATGGCGAGCGTTCCCATGTTGGCGGAAAGCGCACCCGACGGCGATTACATGGTCGAGACCAAGCTGGACATCACGCTTCCCATCTCCGGCAACGGCAACGACTATGCTCAGGCAGGGCTGCTGCTCTACGAAGACGACAGCGATTATGTCCGGCTGGATTTGTATTCCAACAACGACACGCGGCAGGTGGAATTCATCAAGGCAGAGACCGAGCAGGCTACCGGCTATCCGACCTGGGGCGCAACCAACCTGGGGGCGCCGGCCATGACCACTGATGTGAATGCATGGCTGCGCATCGTGAAGAGAAACGTAAATGGCCAGGAGCACTACACGGCCTACAGCAGCAACGACGGCGTGAACTGGATTCAGAGCGGGACCTGGGTTCACCAACTGGGCAGCGCGGCAAAGATCTGCCTCTACGCGGGAAATCGAACCGGATACACAGTCAGCTTCGACTATGTGCATGTGTCGACGCTTCAGTAATGCGAACCGGCGGAGGCGCGCAAAGAAGCATGCCTCCGCCGGCAGGTACGGATACGAGAGCACATCCGACCGGAGTGAGATCGGAGTGCATGGGGAGATACGCAGTGAAGAGAATGATTGAATTTGCCGTTGCCTTAAGTTTTGCGCTGCCAATGTATGGACAGGTGACCGTCAGGGAGCCGATTCCGCAGACGGCAACGATTGAAGTGAATGCGGCCCAGGTTGGCATGCAGGAGATTCCCCGCACGATTTTCGGGACGTTTCTGGAGCCGATTGGGAACTCGACTTACAACGGGCTTTGGGCGGAGCTTCTTCAGAATCCCAGCTTCGAGGCGGGACTCTGGAGCCCTGCGCAGACAGAGCGGCTGCTTCACGATACGCCGGAACTTCGCCAAGCGAGCGATCTGATGTTGCCCCTGCCGTGGGAGCCGTTGGATGCGCGACAGGGAAATCGCTACGAGATCCATTTGGGCGATGCCGCCAACTCGTGGCAGTCGCTGCGGGTGTTTGCTGTTCCCGGCGAGCCGACAGGGATCAAGCAGAAGGTCTATCTTCCCATTCACCGCACACGCGATTATGTGGGAAGTCTCTATGCACGGCACCTGAGCGGGGACACGAATATAGTGGTCAGCCTTCGGGTCAGGAACCAGAACCAAGTGCTGGCTTCCGAGAGTATTCAGGTCACGGACAAGGCGTGGAAGAAGTACGCCTTCGCGCTTCAGGTTCCGGAAGGGAAACTGAAGCGGCTCGATCCGGCCGATTTCGTCGTGGAACTGGCGGGCAATGAGCGCGTCGAACTGGACCAGTTTTCGCTGATGCCTGCCGACGCGAAGAACGGCCTGGACCCGGATGCAGTGGCCATGGCCAAAGAGATGAACACGCCGCTGGTACGGTTTGGCGGGAACTTCACTTCGTCCTATCACTGGACTGATGGCGTTGGGCCGCGCGACCAGCGCAAAAACGCGATCAACAATTCGTGGGGAATTCCGGAGTACAACAGCTTCGGAACGGATGAATTCCTGGAGTTTTGCAGGCAGATTGGCGCTCAGCCCCAGTTTGCTCTGAACATGGGAAGTGGAACGCCGGAGGAGGCCGCAGCTTGGGTCAACTACGTGAATCAGCACTGGTCCACGCACTCCGGGCTGCTGTGGGAACTGGGCAATGAGCTCTGGGGCAACTGGAATCTCGGTTATCCTACGCGGAATGAACTCGCCGCCCGCACCGCCGCTTATAGCAAGGCTGTTCGCGCAGTCGATCCGACCGCACGGCTTATCGCCACGGGCAGCGATCCGGAAGTGTTCAACAGCTGGAATGCCATTCAACTGACAAATCCGGCGGGAACCTTCGATTATCTTTCGACCCACTTTGTGGTGGGCACGGCCGAAGTCGAACTCAAGAATCCGACTCCCGAGTTTGTCGCAGAGGCCGCGTTTGCGCTGCCGGTGGAACTGGGAAACCGGCTCCGGCAGGCACAGGGGCAGATCAATAGCACACCGGGCTATGACAGCCGTGCGCATCTTGCCTTCACGGAGTGGCTTTTCATCGGGGACCGCTACAATGCGCCAAGCTTTACCAACGCGGGCGGAGCGATTGTTACCAGTGGGCTCCTGAACATGCTGCTGAAGAACTCCGACATCGTTCCCATCTCCGACATGACGGGCATCATGGAGTTTGCGGGAATCTGGAAGAAGCGGAGCCAGGTGTTCGCGACTCCCGCGTATTACGCCTTCAGAATGTATGCGAGCGCCGACATTGCCAAGCCGGTTGCCGTAACGGCCAAGGCGGGTGAGTATTCCGTTTCGCAAGGGGTAAACCGGTTGCCGGAGATTGCTTCCGTCCCATATCTGGACGTGGCGGCCGCGATCAGCCAGGATGGCAAAACGCTGACGCTATTCTGCGTGAATCGCAGCCTGGCGACGGACATTCCCGCGCGTATTCAACTCCACAACTTTGCCGCGATTCGGACGGCCACCGTGCAGACGCTGAGTGCGCACAGTCTCACCGATGCCAACGACGAACTTGATCCGGCTCGCGTCAAGCCGGTGGACAGCGTCGATACGGTTCATCCCGATGGATGGGCGCATACATTTACCCATTCGAGCGTGACGGTCATTTCCCTGCATCGCAATTGATGTGCAGCGGGAATTTCACTTTTTGCGCTGGAGAACTGACCCAGGAGTTTTAATTGTGAAGAAAAAATCAGCAGGTATGCGCAAGCGATTCTCTAACTTAGTCTTGCTTTGCAGTTTGATTGTTGTTTCCTGCGGCCTGCTTCAGGCGCAGGAGCCGCGCTGGACCGAGTCGCGAGCTAATCAGTGGTACCAGCAGCAACCCTGGCTGGTGGGCGCCAACTTTCTTCCCTCCGACGCCGTTAACGAGCTGGAGATGTGGCAGGCCGACACGTTCGACGCGGCTGAGATCGATCGAGAATTCGGCTGGGCGGAAGGGATCGGCATGAACACCATGCGGGTCTTCCTGCACAACCTGCTGTGGGAGCAGGATGCTCCCGGATTTCAGCGGCGCATGGATCAGTTTCTCGCCCTCGCCGCGAAGCATCACATCCGCCCGGTGTTTGTGCTCTTCGATTCCTGCTGGGATCCCGATCCGAAACTCGGACCTCAGCATCCGCCCATTCCGGGCGTTCATAACTCCGGCTGGGTGCAGGCGCCGGGAAGGGCGATCCTGGCCGACCCCGCGCAATATCCGCGCCTGAAGGCCTACGTGCAGGGAGTGGTTGGAGCTTTTGCGAACGACCCGCGCATTCTTGCTTGGGATGTGTGGAACGAGCCGGACAACGACAACGGAAGCTCCTATGGAAAAGTCGAACCGAGAAACAAGCAGGAACTGATTCTCGCCATTCTGCCGCAGGCTTTTGCATGGGCCCGTGCCGCCCATCCCACGCAGCCGCTTACCAGCGGCGTCTACGCGGGGGACTGGTCATCGTTGGACAAAATGTCTCCCGTGGCGCGGGTGCAGATTGAGCAATCGGACGTGATTTCCTTTCATAACTACGATTGGCCGGAGACCTTCGAAAGCAAGATTCACGACCTGCAACAGTTCCATCGTCCCCTGATCTGCACGGAATACATGGCGCGCGGTGCCGGCAGTACGTTCGATACGATTCTACCGATTGCCAGGAAATATCACGTGGGCGCAATCAACTGGGGATTGGTGGAGGGGCGGTCTCAGACCTATCTGCCCTGGGACTCCTGGCAGCGTCCTTATGTCGTGGAGAAGCCGACAGTCTGGTTCCACGACGTGTTTCACACCGATGGGACGCCCTATCGCCAAAGGGAAGTTGAGATCTTTCAGAAACTTACAGGGAAGCAGTAACAGAGATAGGAAAATACTCGCGTCGTGACCTGAATCCGGGGTCGATCATTCGTATTCCATGCCTCAAGATTGAGACTTGGAGCACCAAGCGCTAGTACAACAAAAAGCGGCTAGAGACCAGGTGGCTTGGGAATCGCGTATTCCGGCGCGTGATATTCTTGCGCCAGTATTCTATGTATGCGACGGACGCTTGAATGGTGGAAGCGGAAACGAATCGGGCGGCACGGTGCTCGATTCGTTTCCGCAAGCTGGAAGTAGGGTTCGCGGCAGAGACTTATTTATCGAAATCGCCGAGCAGCGCAGGATGCTCCGGCGACGGAGAAGCAGGACTGATGCAGAATAGAAAATCGAGAAGACGAGGCTATGGCCGGTGGCTAAGGCTGTTCCTTGTCTTTGGGCTGGCCGCGATTGCAGCGCAGGCTCAAAACAGTTCCCCTCCCGCGCAATCGGGCGGGAGAGGCATGAATGCCGCGAAACTGGTGCCGGGACGCTTTGTGGACGTCACCGAGAAGACCGGGATCAAGTTTCTGCATCAGGCTCCGCACACATCGCGCAAATACCTGATCGAAACCATGGGCTCGGGCGTGGCGCTGTTCGATTGCGACAACGACGGCCGCCTGGATATCTTCCTGGCGAACGGTGCGCCGTTCACCGATCCCACGCCCAAAGGATTCATCCCGAAGAAGACCGGCCCTGAGTATTGGAATCGCCTGTATCACCAGAAGCCGGATGGAACCTTTGAAGATATTACGGAGAAAGCCGGCCTGCAGGGGGTTGGCTATAGCATGGGCGTGGCCGTGGGCGACTACGACAACGACGGTTACGAAGATCTCTATGTAACCGGCTATGGCGGCAATCGCTTATATCACAACAACGGGAACTGCACATTTACCGACGCTACGGAGCAGGCGGGCGTGGGCGGCAGCGGCTGGTCGAGTTCCGCGGCCTGGGTCGACCTGGACAACGACGGGCTGCTCGACCTGGTGGTGGATCGTTACGTGCAGTGGGACTGGGACGATCTGTGGTGCGGCGAGCATCGCGAAGGTTATCGCGGCTATTGCCATCCGGATGTGTTCGGGGCCATTCCGATGCTTGTGTATCACAATGACGGAAACGGCCACTTCACTGAGGTCGCGCACAAACTGGGGCTGGACAAACCAGCCAAGGCGCTCGGGATAGCCATTGGGGACTACGACCAGGACGGGCGGATCGATCTGTTTGTCGCCAACGACTCCATGCCGGAGTTTCTCTTTCACCAGAAGAAGGACGGAACGTTCGAAGAGGTCGGCCTCGAAAGCGAAGTCGCGGTCAACGCGGAAGGACAGACCTATGCCGGGATGGGCGTGGACTTTGTCGACTACAACAACGATGGCTGGCCCGACCTGGTGATCACCGACCTGGCCAACCAGCGCTATGCGATCTACGAGAACGCCAGAGACGGCACCTTTACCTACGCGAGTTTCTCCTCGGGACTGGGCAGCATGACGATGCTCCACTCCGGTTGGAGCCTGCGCTTTCTCGATTACGACAACGACGGCTGGAAGGACCTGCTGATTGCGCAGGGACACGATCTGGACACGATCGAGAAGAGCTTTCCGCAGTTGCGTTACAGGGAACCGATGATGCTGGTGCGCAACACTGGCAAGAAGTTTGTGGATGTGTCCGGCATTTCTTCGGAGATCTTTCATGAAGCCTGGGTTGGCCGGGGCATGGCGATCGGCGATCTGAATAACGACGGGCGCATCGATGCAGTGGTTTCGACAAACGGCGGACCGGCGCACGTGCTGCTCAATCTGACGGAGACGAATAATCACTGGATCACGCTGAAGCTCATCGGACACAAGAGCAATCGCGACGGGATTGGAGCGCAGGTGAAGATCTCGACGGCGCTGGGCGATCAGTGGGGAACTGTGAGCACCTCGAGCGGCTATCTTTCATCCAGCGATCCGCGGCTGCACTTTGGCCTGGGCACAGAACAGCTCGTTCAGCGCGTAGAGGTTCGTTGGCCCAGCGGAATCCAGCAGGTGCTGGTCAACGTGAAAGGCGATCAGCAATTGACGGTCGATGAACCGGCCCAATCCGATAGCGCAAAACCTGTTGCCGACGCAGTAACGCCCAAGCCGTAATCAACTCAGGATAGGGCTGAGTCATTGCCTTTTCGGATAGGGCTCACAGGCCTATTCCTGGCTGTGCTCGCTGTAGAGTCTCTGGCTCAGGCTGAATTCCTGCTGCGCACGTTCGGCTTGACCTGCCTGGCGCAGTGCGCGGCCCAGTTCGAAATGGGTTTTGGGGTTCTTGGGATCGAGCCGCGCAGCCTGTTCCAGTTCGGCAACGCCGCCGGTGCTGTCGTGAACGGCAAGCAGCGCGCGGCCGAGCTTTTCGTGGCATATCGCTGACTCGGGCCGAATGTGCGCTGCGCTGCGGAGCGGATCGATGGCTTCTTTCGCGCGATCCTTGTCGAGCAGAAAACTTCCCAGGTCAAGGAACGGCCATTCATCGGTTCCGTTTTTGTCTGTCCAATCGGCCGCATTGCGCAACGCCTGTTCGGCCAGGTCCGGACGATTGGTCGCATCGTAAACCAGGCCCAGATTCTCTTCCGCTTTCACGTGCTTCGGCTGGAGGGTGAGGACGCGCTCGTACATCCGTTGCGCATCGAGGTAGCGATCCTTGGAGTAATAGCACCGGCCAAGACTGTAAAGAACATCGGCGTCGGACGGGTCCATGCCGGAAGCTACTTCGAGCCAGTGGATGGCGTCTTCATAATCCGTGAGCAGTACGTAGTCGAGCGCGACGGAGCGAAGTTCTTTGGGCGTGGGCTTGCGATGCTGTGCTGCCCGCGTGTACATGTCCAAAGACTGCCGCGCCTTGCCCTCTCCGCGCAACACAAGCGCCAGGGCATAGAGCACATCGGCGGAATCGGGCTGGCGCGCCAACGCCTTGCGCAATTCGGATTCTCTCTGGCCCAGCGTAGTTTTAATCGAATCTGACTCTTCTTTTGAGTAGGCAGGGGTCGAGGGACGCGCCTCCTTGGTCGGACCCTGGGTCTGCGCAAGCAGTTGCGATCCTCCGCCGGCAAGACCGCAGCAAAGAAGAGCGAACCATACTGAGGATTTCATCACCATGCTTTCTCCAGACCGTCCTTCGATTCCCTAACATCTTTTCAAATGTTGCGCGGAAATACTACACCGCAAGGCTCATCCAATTCCCGGCGGCATTGCGGGGGAGGCTGCGGCGTGCCAAGTCAGAGCGCCGGGCGGCTGGGCGAAGCCTGAGATTTGCAGAGCTTGCCTCCGCACAGAGCGCCGGTAATGCCGCGGCCCTCGGTGATGGTGTAGATGCGGTCCACCGCGGGCAGCTTCACCATCTCTTTGGCGCCGGAAGGCCAGTGAATCTCCGCGGTTCCGGCATCGGTTGCGTCGCCGAGCCCGAAGTGCGGGCGCTGATCGTTCGAAGAGATGAAGCTGCCGCTGGAGAGCACGTCCTGACGCATGCGCATGCCGTTGGCGTTAAGATACACCGTGGCGCACATGGCATCGCGTGGGCTCTTCGGCCCGCCCACCAGCTTGATTTCCACCCAGTGATGATGGTCGGGGTTCACGTTTCTCAGCAGGGTGGGAGGGCCGTCGATGGGATTGATGATCACATCGATCTTGCCGTCGTTGAACAGGTCGCCGAAGGCCGCTCCCCGCGCCGGGATAACCGTCGCCAGCCCCGAACCTTTAACTGCTGGCATATACTCGAATCGCCGGCCATCCTTGCCCGCCACGTTGTGGAACAGAAGCGGACGCTCGGCAAAGCTGGTGCCCCAGTTCTGCTGGTCCACCTCGGGATAGACGTGGCCGTTGACCATGAACAGGTCGAGCCAGCCGTCGTTGTCGTAGTCGATGAAGCCATCGCCCCATCCGACAAAGGGTATCGTGGTCTGGGCGATGCCCGCCCCGTAGCTTACGTCGGTAAAGTCTACATTTCCGTCGTTGTGGTAAAGCACCTTGTAATCGTCGGAGAAGTCGGTCACGGCAAAGTCGATGTTGCCGTTGTTCTCATAATCGCCCACGGCAATGCCCATCGAGGCGATCTCGCGCCCGTCCTTGTTCAGTGCGAAGCCAGAGGCATAGCCTTGCTCATCGAAAGTCCCATCACCCTTGTTGATGTAGAGATAATTGGGTTCCGAATCGTTGCCCACAACGAGGTCCGGCTTGCCGTCGCCATTGATGTCCAGGAAGATCGATTCGAAGCCGTAGAACGTGTTCTTGTCGTCCACGCCGGCTTTTACGCTGGTGTCGGTAAAGGTTCCGTCGCCGTTGTTGTGGAAGAGGTGATCGGGCTCGCCCTGCAATCCGCGCGGTCCGCACAGCACCGTCACGCCGCGATATTGGCAGAAGGAATAGCCCACCGCCTTCGAGCCGGAAGTGGGCAGGTTGTTGCGATCGAAGTGCACATAGCCGGAGACAAACAGATCCAGCCGCCCGTCGCCGTCGTAGTCGCCCCATGTGGCGCCGGAGCTCCAGTTGCCCAGCGTGACTCCGGCTTTCTCTGCCACATCGGTGAAGGTTCCGTCGTGATTGTTGTGGTAGAGCCGGTTCTTTCCGTAGTTGGCGACAAAGATATCCGGCCAGCCGTCGTTGTCGAAGTCGCCTATCGTTACGCCAAAGCCCCAGCGGTCGTTGGTCACACCGGCCTTGGCAGTCACATCGGTAAAAGTTCCGTCGTGATTGTTGTGGAACAACGCGGCGTGCGGCGGTTCTTCCTTGCCGTCCAAGGCGTTGAAGGTCGACCCGTTGACCAGATAGATATCCAGCCAGCCGTCGTTGTCGTAGTCGAGCAGCGCCACGCCGGAGCCGTCGGCGTCGAGAATGAGTGGCTTCAGCGGCGAGCCCATCTTGTGGCTCCAGCCGGAAAGCCCCGCGGCCTTGGTCACGTCCTCAAAGACAACCGGGCCGGAGTCCACAAAGCCGCCCGCGGTGATGGGCCGCTTTTCCGCGTCATATACCGCCGCATAGGTGCCGCCTGTGGCATTGCCGCCCATGCCACTCGGCCGCGGTGGGGGCTCCTGTTGCGCCCGGCACTCAATAGGAAGGCAAAGCGAGGCGATTAGAACGCCGGAAAACAGGCAGCGCGAGCGTAACAACAGGGGCCTCCACATCTCACAGTTTATTGTAGTGATGCAGCGTCGATGGTGCGGGTTGCGGGCTGAATAAGAGTCTTCATCAGCGTTTTTCAAATGTGGGCATCGTGCTGTTCATCCTGGTTCACCAGCCACATGATCTCGTGCGTTGCGATGGAGTGCTGTGGTATCCCTCCCCAGGCACAAAAACAAAGGCGCGTCGAGGGCAGACCCAGCGCTTTGCTCCATCCGTGAAAATGCTTTGGATGGCTGCTGCACATACAGTTCAGGGCAAGCACCTGGCTCGAAAAAACCGATAGCTTGCCCTGTTCTTTCATGCTGCGATCGCTCGATATTGCCGCAACTTGTGACGGCGGCTGACGGTAAATGACTGCTATTTGTTCTTTCGGCCCACGCCCTGTTCCAAATGGGTTGCAGGCCCGTTGGAGCGTGCAACCCACTTGCTCCACAAACCCGGATCGGCGAGGAGCTTGATGTAGACTCCACCGACCACCGAGCGCGCCTGGAAGCCGACTTCACGGGCCGAGACAGTATCGTACCAATCGTTCATCGGGACGCGGTCGGTAGTTTGGTTGAGGAACTGGAAGATCGGGTGGACGATGGCCTGGAAGTCGGCCGGATTGCGGGCCAGAGTGGCGGACCACACCGTCCAGTCCAGCTTTGTGTAGGTGGCGCGGTTATCCAGCGGCAGCCCGAAGCGGTTCATGTGCGACTTGTAAAAGGCTGTCTCTTGTTGGGCTATCTCAGCGGGAAACATGTGTAGATCCAGAATCTTGTCCCAGACGAGATTGTATTTCTGGCTCCAGGTGCCGGATTTGTCGAAGGCAAGGCGGTAGTGGTCGCCGTCGGCTGCCAGGGGACCCCACTTGGCGGCCATGGATTTGGCGGCAGCTTCGTACTGCGCGGCGGCCTGGTGATCGCCCAGCTTTTCCGCCAGTTGGGAATATGCGGCCAAGGCCTCGATTGCCTTGATGGAGAGATTGGTATTGTGGGCGAGATGGCCGGCGAAGTCGTCGGTGCTGAGCTGGTTTTCAGGATCGAAACCCTTGGCCAGCAGATACGATGCCCACTTGGTGAGCAGGGGCCAGTAGCGGGCGGCGAAGTCGGTGTTCTGCTCCGCATGCTCCATGGCCGCCACCATCAGGATCATATCGCCGGACTCTTCCACCGGCATCTGATCGTCTTCGCTGATCTCGCCTCCGCCATAAAGCTGGCCGTTGGCGAGGGGATAGACGCCGAGGTCATGCGGGGCGAAAGGAAACTTCCAGCGCGTGGTCTGCGCATAGCGCATGATAGGCTCCATCTGCGCTTCAACCAGCTTCGGGTTCAGGAAAAGGAACATTGGCGCAGACGGGTAGATCACGTCGACGGTGGAGATGGAGCCGTTGCTGAAGTTCTCCTTGGGCATGAAGAAGGGAACGCCGTTCGCATCTTCGACGAGCTTGTGGGCGGCGATCGCCTGGCGGAATGCGAGCGTTGCAATCGCGGCGTACTCCGGGCCTCCGGCTTGCGAAAGGTCGTGCTCCAGTTCGGAGTCGTAGCGTTTGGAACGCTTCATCAAAGGCCGATAGTCGCGCTCCGCGGCCTGAAGCATTGCGCTGAAGCTGGAGAAGTCCTTGCGCCAGTAGGGAAGAAGCTTCTGCTGCATGTACTCCACCGAGTACTGGTCGTCATAGGCAAGGAGCGCATGACGGCTCACAGGGGTTGCGCCGACCAGGCCCAACGGCAGAGCCATGCTGAGCAGCGGAGGCGCAGGATAACGGCTCTGCGGCATGCGCGGCTGGTCGAGGTCATCCTCGTTGGGAACATGGCCGGTGGAGACAAAGCTGTTGCGATAGGTGCCATTTCCGGCGGCAAGCTCGGCCGTTCCTTCGGCCTGGGGTACGGCCATGTAAAAGTATCCCCAGTCGATTCTCAGGTCGTCCCCGAATTTCTCCAGCATGGGCTGCTTTGAGGTTCCCACCTTGAGCAGATGCAGATCGCCAGTCTCGGCGCGCGACCAGACGACAGGTTCGTCGGGGCGATTGGTGGCGATAGCTCCATCTGCGTCCAGATAGAGGGCGACATCATGCGCGGAGCCATCGCGTGACTTCACATCCCAGGTCACGTAAGTCACAGGGCGTGCCATGACTTTGAGATCGTCGGGAAATGCCGGGGTCAGAAACGTGATGGTCAGCTCGATTTTAGGGCTTTGCAGGTTGACAATGGTGCGTGTCGGAGTGATCCGGCGACCGGTCTCTTCCAATGCGGGAATCCTGCGATTCGCATCGCCGAGATAGCGATAGTTCTTGCCGTCGACCCGAAGGATGCCGTTCAGCGAATGAACGGCGCCTGTCCAGTGCCGCGTGGGGCCATCGGTCAGCCGGTCTGCGCCGGACCAGATGCTGAAGTAGGGATCGTGCGCGACCAAGGGGGTCGCTGGAGCGCGCAATACGGCTGCGTCCTGTTGCGCGGTCGAGGCGATAGATGCGCCACAAAGAAAAGCGGCGGCCATTGCGCAGTTGATCAAGGAACTCTTCATTGCAATATCCCTTCGAGCTTTAGATACAAAACACAAGTTTTTCAGCAGGGGGATACGGTGTGCAATGGGAGCTATTACCTATGGATCGTTTTTCGCTTTGCATGTTGCTGCTGCGCGCCGATGCAGGGGCAACGCGTGAAGTGGAAAACGATCCAGATCTCTGGCCGCGTGGCTTTACGGGACGTGATTGAGTGTCGAGGTCACCCAGGTCTCAAAAGCGAGACCTGGGTGTCTGACGTCAACTGGGCACCCGGCGTTGATGCAATTCCAAGCGGTCAGAGAACAGAGACTACTTTTTGCACTGCGGAAACGCGGTAATGCGCAGCTTGGCTGCCGCATAGGGGATCAGCGTGATGGTTTCCTCCGGCGAATCGCTGGCGACGGGGCTCTGCGGCAGGGGGTTGGCCACGCCGTCTTCCGCGCGCCACTCGTCGAGCCTGCGGGCCTTTACGGTGAGCCGGACAGGCGCGTGCCGGGCCGTGAATGGGCCCTCGCCAATTTCTGCTTCCGTGACCGCTATGCTCTTTGCTGGCGCGGCCGGGTCGATGTTCAGCGCGTAGTTCCACGGGGAGGTGGGAAACACCTGCCAGTCGGCGGTCATGCCGCGATCGCGCAGTTTGACCCAGTCCTCGCCGATGCCGTAGGAAAAGACGAGCGGACCGCTCTCGATGGCCACCGAGTCGTGAAACCAGTGGGAAGCTCGCGGGCTCATGGGAAAGTCAAGTTCGACACGGTCGCCCGGGTTCCAGGTGCGCTCGATGCGGGCAAAGCCGCCCGCGGCGGGACGGGACTCCGGATGGCCATTGACCGTAAGCGTGCTGCCCGCGGCCCAGGCCGGGATGCGGAGCTGGAGCGGGAAACCAACCGGGGCGGCGGGGTCGATGGTGAGCCGGACCGTTCCGCGGAAGGGATAGCTGGTCTCTTCGACCACATGGATCGGTGTGCCGCGCAAAACCGTGTGCACTTCGCAGGGAGCGTAGACGGCTGCAACGAGGCCCTCGGCATTCTTTCCGCCGGAGAGCATGAAGAGGCTGGAAACAAACTTGGGCCAGCCCTGGTGGAAGTTGGCCGCGCAGCAGCCGAAGTTGGGTTCGAGCCCGTAGATGTTCGACTCCGGCCCATCGGTGGTCCACGGCTTGTGGTGCAGGCTACACTCCACCTGGTTCGGCTCCTGGTTGTACTGGTGTGCCCACATATCGTCGGTGAGCGCGCCGGGCAGGGCATTGAAGGCGAGCCGCTCCAGACGGTCGCCGAGCGAGGGATCTCCGGCAATGGCGAACGCCTGCTCCAGCGAAAACATGTATTCGACCACCGTGCACAGCTCCGAGCCCTGGGAGGGGTCGCGGCCCGCGAGGTGCTCGTCGCAGGAGAACATGCCGTTGGGCAGGCCGTGGTATTTATCCAGCTCGGAGATCATCCTGAGGATTGCGGAGCGGTCGGCATCCGATCCGGAGACCAGCGACCAGACGGGGCCGGCCTTCACAGCCTGCCCATTGTTCACGCCGTGCGTGGCCAGCGCCAAATCCTTGAGTCCGTTGTTTGCTTCGTCGAGCTTCAGGAATTCCGCTGTCATGCGTTGGGTGTACTGGAAGTTCGTGAACTCCGCCGTCCAGTCATAGCCTTGTTTGTGCAGGAGACGGGCCAGGTCGAGCAGGTACGCCGATCCGGTGCGGTTGTAGAGCCAGATCAGGCTGACGAGCTCATCCTGCCAGCGGAATTTTCCCCAGTCGAGCAAGGGACGCCTGGGCAGTTCGGTGAGCTGATGTTGGAAGTATCTGTCCATCACGGGGAGGACCCGCGGGTCGCCGGTGAACTCGTGGTACTGGGTGAGGACCTTCAGCATCACCATGCGCGGCCACCAGTCGTCGTTCGACGTGGGGCCGATCATCCCATTGGCCGCCTGGTGATTCAGCGTCCAATCGAGATAGCGCTGTGCCTTGGCTTTGAGCCGCGCATCGTCGAGCAGCCAGGCGAGCGGCACAAGACCATCAAGGAAGTAGGGGCCTCTCTCCCACGATTCGCCTGTTCCGCCCAGCCATCCGCTCCTGGGGCCGACGTCCGCCCAGGTTTCGTCCAGGTGTCCGCCCAGTCCGTTGGCCTGAATCTCAAGCTGTTTTTTCAGCCAGCCGTCGGGCCGGATGGCCCCCAGCGGCAAGGCGTAAAACGCGCTGGGGGCCAGCGGAGCGCGGTTCTCGATGAGCGGCGAGGCTGCGGAAGGCGCGTGCGATGCCGAGAAAACAGGGCTGCCGGAGGAGAGAAGGAAACGGCCAATGGGCAACGACGATGCCAGGCCGACGACTCCGAAGCTGTTCAGAAACTGGCGGCGCGTGGAAAAGGCTTTCGATGAGGGCAGCAAGGTTTTACTCCTGAATCAGAGCGGAACCAGAGTAACCGTGCCCTTGGTGAAACTCTCGAAGATGGCTCTCTCTTAAGGAAGAAGCCACTTGGGGGGGGCGTGCATTCGGGAACATCCACTCAGGTTTCGCTATAGACTTGCTATTACTAGCTATAAACCTCCTAGAGGCTAACAGAACCGGCGCTCGTCGCGCATGGCCCAGACGACCTACTCCGAGGGCCGCGGGCAGCGCATAATGTCCGCCTCTCATTCAGGATGGTTTTGAACGGACAAGCGTACAGGTGGACCAGTGAAACAGGTTTTACCGTGACCGGATTCTGCAGCCTGCGAAGCCTTCTGCTCTCTCCGGATGTGTTTGCTTCCCAAAAATCCGTTTTTCGAACCGCTGTACCAGAATGCCGCTTGCTGCACCGGGCCACAAAGTCGGCGGAAAAGAAAGGCGCTGGTCCTTGCGGGGTTATGCATTCATGGATGTGTGAAGACCTCAAATTTAGAGTAAGCACCTCGGGCTGTCCCCAGTACACCCTGCGGCCACTCCCGAGAATCGCCTTTTCTCGGGAGTGGCATTGCAAGGGACGCAAAAATGAAATTGGTAGTAATCTGAATCGGCGCGAACGCGCGCTCGAAGATCAACAGTTGATGCCTATGAGGGGAAAACCTGGGACATCCTGGGCACAAACGATTTCAGGTTCCGCTAAAATATTGATTCTGCAAGTTATTAAGTCTGGTGCCGGGAGGGGGGGCGAACCCCCATGACCTTGCGGTCGGCGGATTTTGAGTCTGATTTTGACAGCTTTGCATCGAATCGCAATGTGTCGCACGTAAGCGAATAAAGTATTTGTATTCATAAAGATAAAGTGCGATTCTTCTTTGCATAGAATCGCACCGAAATGCAGAAAAGTTGGAAACGAACAGCCATCAAAACAGCCACTAGAATTGACCTGTTTCGGCCCGTCTTACGGGTACGTTATCCACGTGCAACAAGGCGAATGTCGAGGTCCATGCCAACCGCTGCGGCATACCGAATCAAGGTTCGCATGTTGGCGTTTTCCGGTTTGCGCTCGGTTCGGCTGAGTTGCGGAGCACTGGTCCCGATCTTCTCGGCAACCTCGGCCTGAGTCAGCCCCTTTTGCCGTCGCTGATTCGCCAACGCCAGACCAATCTTCAATACCTGCGTCTCTTCTTCGTACGCCTTCTTGACTGCGGGCTTACGGAGTTCCTTTTTTGCGTAGCTATCCCAAGCGGTCGTCATTTGCTTCCTTCTCCTTTTCCGCGTCTGGCCCCGGCGGGGCGCTTCGAGCCTAAACGAGCCTCGTGTTTTGCCATCCTCGCGCTGCCGATACGCTTGTCTGCTTCCTCTACTGCCGGAGTGTTCTTCGTCAGACCATGCAGCAAGATTGCTGTACGGTCGTCGTCGAAGAAGTACAGAACCCGATAGCGCGTTTTTCCAACCCGTAACCGAATTTCGCGGAGCCGTCCATCAATCTGTGAAGTATAGGGATAGTCGAGAGTCGGCCCTCCCTCTTTCAGCAGATCGATACGGGCAATGACCTTGCCTCGAACTTCCTCTGGCAGGGTGTCCAGCCATTTCATTACGGGCAGTTTTCCGTCATCGTCCTGATAGAAATCAACATTCCAAGCCATCGTTGGACGTTTGCCCTCCCAAACAGTTTATCAAATTTGATAAGTTTGCGCTACTCGTTGCGCAATGATTTTTTGAACCCCGCCACAAACGGAATCGGAACCGAATATATGGGGAGGCCACTCAAGCCACAATCCGTTCCGGGTGATCGCCGTTTGCATATTTACGCAGTTCGGCCACAGGAATCAAAACCCGACCTCCAATCTTTCTGAACGGGAGCCGTCTCGTCGCCACCAGATAGTCAATCCCGCGCACACTGATAGAGAGAAGTTGCGCGGCCTCATCGCGGCTAACCAACAGTTTGGCGTGGGACGGAACTGTAACCCGTACCGGCGGTTTCTTGGATGCGCTGTAAATTGGTTGCATGGTGCGTACCTCCAGAGAAGATTTCGCTGCGTAGAATTCCCAAACTCACAAACTTATCCCTAGTTCTGCCCCAAGGCTTAATTCGGAATGCAGGGCCTTCGCGATGTCTTGGGCAGGTTGAGCAATCCCGATTTGTGGCTCAAGCGCGCTCATATGCGAAACATCGCGGGCAAGAACATCTGCGAGCTTACCGGCGTTATTGGTGAAAACCTGCGCATCATTCTGCCCGCGCGAAATTGCAACGTAGGCCATGCGGTTGTTGAGCAGGTCTTTCGCGCCGAGTTCGGTATCGACGTGCACGAGCACGCGCTCGGCGGTTTGCCCCTGGCTGGAGTAGCTCGTCATGGCGTAGCCGTGGTCAATGTGCGGATGCTGCTCTGGGTCGATGGCGACACTACGCCCGCCGTCCAGTTTGAAACGCATCCTTCCATCTGCGCCGAATCCTTCCACGGTTCCAAGTTCACGATTGGCAATCTTCAGCTCATTGGCTGGCGAGGTGAACTGAATACGGTCTCCAACAGAAAAAGCCTTTTCCTGAGCACGGTAGGCGATAACGCCCATCTGTCGGCGCGGATCGTAGGTTTGCTCACTTCCGTCCGCACGCACCACCGTCACAAGATTTTTTTGAACATCAACACCGATAACGCGCGTGTATTCGCCCTTCTTGATGCCGGTTTCTTGAGAACTGCGCGAGTAGCGCAGAATGTCGTCCACTTGGTATTGCCGCGCCCAAGTGCGATCCGCGCCGGTCATCTCCTGACGCGGCACCAGCGTCTTGATGGTGTGTTCTTCGCGGTTCACCAATCCCCGCGACTGCATTTCACTATGAATCCGTTGATTGATCTCGGACCGTGATCGGTTGTCCGGCGAAACGACAAGCGTACTCTGGGGCGAGCGTGCGTATTCCTTTGCAATCGCTGCGATGCGTTCCTCGCGGCCCGTGTACTCGTGCACTCGTCCCTGCTCATCAAGACTGGCAACCGCCTGCCAAACTTCGCCGTGCGCCAATTGCTCCACGACTTGCTTCAATTCAGGATCACGCTGCCGAACAATTTCATCGAGCTTTGCTGTCTTCATCCCTGCTTCTTGAAGCTGAGCAAAGGGCCGTCCTGCCTCGACAGACTCATGCTGCCGCGTATCGCCAACTAACAGCACACGGTCATTTGTATGGAGACGTTGAATAAATTCGTGCATCTGGCGCGTGGAAGCGAGCGAAGACTCGTCGAGTATATATAATCGCTTTTCACCAGCGTCCGGTCTTGTGCCGTATGCAAGGTGCTGTTGTAGGGTAGATGTCTCGATTCCTGCCTCGGAGAGCTTTTGAGCTGCACGTGAAGTCGGTGCAAAGCCCTCCACGCGGTATCCGGCGCTCTTAGCACCCTCGCGGATTACAGACAATGTGGTCGTTTTGCCTGTTCCGGCAATTCCTTCCAAACCGACGATCTTTTCTCGCGCAAGAAAGATTTCATCGACGGCCCGAAGCTGTGAAGCGTTCAACTCCGGATGCCGGTCCTCTGTCCAGATGCGCACCTGCGGCGAAACCAGCATAAAGTCACCGTGATTACCTTGCTCCATTCCTGCAATGATCGCCTTTTCCATGTGGACCATCTCGGCAGTTGTGTATTGTGAAGCTGCGCGCCCTTCTCTTTGGCTAATGGCGCAAAATTCCCCACTCGTGACACGTTGCGAAAACTCCTGGCGCGCTTTGCCGTATGTGAGTTGTCCCATGCCACGGTCCAGCATCGATTGCAGGATTGTCCGCTCGTCCTGGACCGCTGAATGCTCGAAGACGTGATTCCGCGCATAAGTAGCAGACTGCTGCGCTGCCTTTTCTTGCCCTGGCTCGAACTGCTGAGCGTGTTCCCGCGCCTGCGCTACCACACGGTCGGCCTGATTGCCGAACTGCACAGCCAACTCACGATGCCGCCGCAAGACCTCATCCTGCGATTGAATTTCTTTTTTGTCGCGCGTCCGATGTGCCGCAACTTGTGCCGCGCCTGCGCCCTCTCTGCCGATCTCCTGCAAATGTTCTTTGATCTGTTCCCGCCGTGGACTCGATGCGTCCAAGTATTCCTGCGTGTATCCCTTAATCTCTGGCTGGCCGTGCTTGCCGATTTCAATCTCATAACCGAGCTTCTGTAACCTCATGGCAAGCTCAGAGCGATAAACGCTGGTGGCATAGTGCTGTGACTGAAACAAACTGCGTTCTTGCAGGGCATGAGATTGGCCGTTCTCGCACACTGTCATGTTGAAGACCACCGCGTGCGTGTGAAGCTGTGGCGCTGCATAACCATCGACAGGCCGCGCCGTATCATGCTCAAACGTCGCCGCAAGAAACTTGCCTGTGTTCTCCGGCGCATGAATATTGCCGATGCGCGCCTGTGTGTATCGCTCCAATTCTCCAAGCGCGACACGCACGCTCTCACGATGTGCATCCCGCACGCGAACATCATCGCCCACAAGCGCGGTAAGCGAAACGGACTTCGGCGCGGAAAAGGTTGCATCCCATCCGGCCCGGTGCTCGACGCTCGTTACCTGCTTGCCGTATTCGTTCTCGTAGGTCCTCGCGGGCTGATGTTTGACGAGTTGTGCTCCGTTCTCAGGATGCTGGCCATCACTCAGGTTCGCGAAGTGTTCTGCATGAACAGCACCGTGGAGATTCCACTCTTCGGCAAGAGCACCACGCCATTCGCTGTATGCCTGTCTATCTTGGCTCCAGTAGTTTTGTTTTTCTGAAGCGAATTCACGCGCATGGTAGGTTTGCGCCTGCTTTGCGGAAAGAGCTTTCGAGATCGTCAGCATCGCAAAAACTCCTCTGTAAGAGTCGCAGCATTTCACAAATGCCGTGCTGTTTAGCGTAACTCAGAATTGGCGCAAATAGTCGCATTATGACAAAAATATTTTTTCATTGATATTGCGTTTCGACCGCGTGGTTATTGATGTTTCGAGTATATAGCTGTCGATTATGCGCGTAATTGGATTCTGATTCATGGATGGATTACAAGGACAATTGCTGTGCGATTCAATCCGTAATATCGCACTCAATGCAAGCAGGATTACTCATCTCATCGAGTAACTAATCGCTGCCGATGAACACCTCTTGCCGTTGTCGTTACAGCCTGACAAATGATTCATGTTGAGCGGAAGTAAGGTCGGGGTCAAACAGGGCAAACCAACGCGGAAGCTGTTAACGATGACGACCGTATAGCGATGGGCTTGGAGAAAGGAAAATCCAGATGGATGAGAGGTCATTCCGTGTTGCTTTCATACATGCGAAAGAAGCATCGCGAGCATTTGTTTGCTTGGATGAATCACGGGCATCGCGTAGGTATTCGGCTCAGTCAATCCACTGCGATTCATCCCAGGCAATCGGCTCTTGCTGCACACCGTTCACTCTCCGCGCTCCGGGAAAGATGGACTGGCCTTGTACAGGGCTCTTCGGCTCGGCTTGAGAGGGCAGTTCCGAAGAAAGTTCTGTACGAGAATCAGCAGGCTGAATATTCGCTGGACTAGAGAGTGATTGACCCTGCAAAGCGGTTGGGATCGCAACCTTTTCCAAAGTCGGTTTACCGACACTTCTGCTGGTCCAATCGGCCAGCTTAGAGCGGACCTTTCCCAACCATTCCCGAGGCGTGATAGGGCGGCTGATTCCATGTCGATTCGGAGACACATCTCGCCAGTCATCCCGGGATGAATCCGCAGCAATTACCTCACGCCAAAGACGCTTCCATTCCCGCCACAACTCTGCCCTCGTTGTGAAGACGATGAATGCCACAATCGTCAGCGCAAAGGTACAGCCTTCGAGCAGAGGGAGAGCAATGAAATTCGAGTAAGAACGGTCATGATAAATGTTCGTCCCAAGAGCATCTTTCAGTTCGCCGGAATAGACCAAGTCGGGGGCAGATTTCTCCAAGCTAATCCAGCCGCTTTTGATTGCCGCAGAGGAGAGATGAAGGGACAGGTTTCCAGCCTTTCCGGTGGTCACATCGGAAGGGATTGCAGGCAAGCTCTTGCGTCCTGGGGCTGTCTTCATCAGCCACCGGATATCGGTTGCCGATCCTGCCTTTTCCGCTGCCTTGCTGCACTGCCAATAGTCGAGCAGATAATAACTTTGAAGCGGCTCGATCTCCCATACAAGCCATGCTGCAAATGCAAACACAGGCACACCCAAGAGCACGGCCAGAAGCGCCGCAGTTCGCCACGGAAATGCACGGCGAATCCACCGGAATCTCACGGCTATTTCTCCCCTGATTCGGGTGCTGTCTGGCTGCGCTTTCGGGCCAGCAATTCCTCTGCTTTCTGGTCCTTGATTGCGTCAGCATACGTGCTGATTCTGCGCAAGGTTTCGTCGCTCAATGGACCCTTCGAAGCAACCGCGAATAGGTTGACGATCAGGCTGCGCAAAGCCATCAGTTCCGCCAGTAGAACCGTGTCCGTTGTCTTCTCTTCACCTGTGGCGCGGGCCTGGGCGAGTGCGGCCTCGCGCAGCCATTCGGCAACTTTCTTCCCGGCGCTGGCAGCCGCAGATTCGACCTCGGCAAACTCGGCGTCGGTAAGCCGCGTCGCAATAGACTTGGTGCGATTGCTTTCGCTCGTCGGCACAGCAGGAACCACAGACGGAGCGGCGACGGGCGTTTTGCCATTGGCGGAGGTCATAGGCGAATACCTCAGTAGAGGCATTGTAGCGCCGTTCCTGTGGTGGTGCTATTGGGGCAGAACACGATAACCCCTTACGAGAGAATGTGTTCACGCGCAGAGCGCATTGGAACCATTCGACCTATTGCCGCGTTTACGGCTGTAAACGCAAAACGCTAACCGATTGAATATGCGCATGTTAACAAAAGCGCTCAATCGGTATACTTACAGCAACCCCACTGGGGATGACGTGTCAACGTTCATCCGCTGCGTAAGCAGCGCTGCGTCTGACAGGCCCGCCATAATCATCTGCTCTCTGAGAAGCAACCGAGGACGCTGCCTACGACAACAAACGCTTACTCCGGACCTGAGCAGTAGGATATTCAATGAGGAACGATCATGAGCCGTGAACGAATCCTGGAAGTGGCCCTGACGATGCTTGGCGCAGTTTTGCTGCTCATTGCATCTGTTGGCAAGTATCCTTATGGCTTTTACATGGTGCTCCGGCTTGTCATCACGGTTGGTGCGGTTTATTGGGCATGGAGAGTGTATAAGGCAGGTCAGCAATTTTGGACGTGGATATTTGCTGCGGTTGCGCTTCTTTTGAACCCGTTCGTACCAATACGTATGCAGCGAACACAGTGGCAACCGATTGATCTGTGTCTGGGCATTCTCTTTATCGGATGGTCAGGATATTGGCTCTTCCGCAAGAGAATTTGAAGTTAGTAGGCTTGCAGAAGAGAAGACGAAAAGCCATTCGTAGCTAACGAACTACTTCACCGTCCAGGGGGACGTAGCCATGACTACCACTGGGACTGTCGTCGTGACCACCGCTGCCGTCGTCCTCATCGCGCTGGAAGTGAAGGCGTGGTGGCAGTGGAGGAAGATTCCAGATGAGCAACTGCCGCCGCTCTTGAGAGGGACAACACAGAAAAAACTGACACCCATGCTGGTACGGTTCGTCCCCAGCGCTCTCGTCACCTGCGTCGTCTGGGTCCATATGTACAAGCAAATTTATCCCTATCTCTCCGAGCGCGTGGGGGAGGACGTCGCGTCCGGGTTGGCAGACTGGCTCACCACCGCAGCAGCCGCCCTCGCGGGTTACATCACCTACCACTTCATCAGCAAGTGCATGAAGCCGCTGCGCCGCAATGATAAATCTGCTAAAGAATCACGGGCTAAGGAGCAATGAGCCTTTGGACAGCAAAGCGAAAGGCAGGTTTCCAAATTCCAGTGGCTGTTCTTTTGGAGGTCTTTGAAATGATCATCTCAAACAGTTTCGTTCGGACTTATTTGTTCGGAAGCAAGATAGCGAGAATTCAAAACAACTCGTTCCAATGCTGCGTCAGTACGGCAAAAGAGGGTTGGTTTCTGAAGCGGTCAACCATAATCTTAGAACCTACTATTGGCAATATTGTCGGAGCAGCAGCCGCAGGATTACGTCCTTGTGGCAAGGTAATCTACTCGCCTACCCTCCGAACAAGTGACCGTTTCCAATTTCACGATGTCATTGCCAAAACGCTTGATGCGCTTGGAGAGGAAGGCTGCACTTTAGAAGAGGCACTCGAGCAGATATTTGCGGACTTGAAGCGCAGAGGCATAGCTGCGGAGACAATAAACCTCTCAGCGGATCAAGGCCAATCCGATGCGCAGTTCAATCTTGGGGGGCCGTACATAAATGGTGAGGGCGTCCCGCAGGACGACTTCACCCAAGAGGCAGTGCGGTGTCGCAAGTTGGCAGAGCAAGGCGACACCAAGGCGCAATACAACCTCGCGTATTTCTACTCGAGAGGCAGGGGTGTGCCCGAGGACGACGCCCAGGCTGCGTTTTGGAACCGCAAGGCTGCTGAGCAAGGCTACGTCATGGCGCAACACATGCTCGGGTATACGTACCGCTATGGCCTGGGTGTGACCGAAGACTACGCAGAAGCTTGTTTCTGGTTCGATCTAGCGGCTGCTGGCGAGTTGGACGCCTCAACAGCGAAAATCAATGCGGAGAATCGAGATGAAGTTGCGTTACACCTGACGCCGGACGAGTTGGCCCGGATTCAGGAGAGGGTGCGGAAATGGATTGAGGTGCATCAGGCGAAGCCACAATGACACGAATTGTGACGGAATGACCGTCAAGGTGACCAGGAGCGAATAAAATCAAAGCCAAATGCCGCTTGACCACTACATCCCGCAGGTGCATCTCAAGCACTTCTATTCGCCGGTCCTCGGTAACCGAATGTATGCAACACAGAAGAGCGACTTGAGACAGTTCACGCCCAAATCAGAAAATGTCTGCGGAATCAATGATGGCAGTACGAATGCCTATTTAAAAGAGGACCGGGCGATCGAGGAATTTCTGAAAACGATCGAGCCGGAATATAACAAGACCTTGGCGAAGCTCATTGAAGACAAGATCGACGAGCAGTGCATCTACACAATCGCCGGGTTTGCCGCCTACGTCGTATCCTGTTCTCCGGCAGGTATGCGCATTCAGTCTGGGCCGTTGAAGAGCACTGTCGAAACCGTGGCCGCCATGATGGACGCACGGGGGCTGATGCCGCCGCCGCCGCTCACGGAGCTAAAGTCGCTAGGACTACGCGGCGGGAGCCTTGTCGAACTTCTAGGTAACGGGGAGGTAAAAATCGAGGTTGATCCGAAATTTCCGCAGGCTATCGGCATCAGTTCGATCCGTCGGTCCCTCGCCATCTTCGGAAATTGCAGGTGGGACATCTTGCTCAATGACTTCAACGACAGCCCGTTCTTCACGAGTGATTTTCCAGCGGCAATCGAGGAGACGAGGAACCGGCTTATTATCAATCGCATCGTACCACTCGCACCAAATCTAGCAATTCGGATCAGGCCGGACTCGACCATTGACAAGAATCTCGCCGACTTCTCATTCACGAATTTTCACTACCGTAGGAGGAGTATCAGCCACCAGGAGGCAGAGGAGATCAACCGTTCGATTGTGAGGTGTGCCGAAGATACTGTCTTTTACCGCGATGACTCGGCATGGGTGCAAAGGTTCATCGCGAAAAACCGACACTACCGCGTCGAGTCAGGCATATCCAAGCAGCCCACGAGAAACGGCTCTCTCCTGACTTCGAGGCTGAAGATTGTCGAGACAAACCCGCGTCACACCTGACGCCAGCCAATCTTGCCCGCGAACTGGAACGAGCGCGGAAGTGGTTTGAGGCGTATCCGGCGAAGCCACAATGCTGGAAGGGGAACATGCCTTCGCGAATGTACCAGATGCCCCTGAATATATGACCTTCCCCGGATAATTCAATGACAAGCCGAGGCCGAGCCTCGGCTATGCTGCGGCTATCCAGGGATGTCAGGAGCAAGAATCATCCGTAACATTCCGGTGGCCGCGTTATCGGATTTGATGATATTCTTAGTCCGACAGAACAGCCATTGGAGGTTTTCAATGCGTGGCGTATATGAAAATCCTGCGGACAGCGGCATTTGGTGGATTCACTATTACGCGGATGGAAAACGGCACCGCGAAAAGGTCGGGCGCAAATCGGATGCGATCAAGCTGTATCAGTCACGCAAGGCCGATGCCGTAGCGGGTCGTAAGCTGCCGGAGTTACGCAACAGCAAAGTGGTAACGGTTGGCGAACTGATCGACGACGCTTTGGAGTTCGTAGCGAATCACAAGGACAACCGAAATTACAAAAGCAAGGCGGGCATCGTTCGCGAGGATATGGGGTCCCTTTCTGCGGCAGAAATGACGCCTCAAGAACTGGAACGCTGGCTTCGTGAGCACTGTAAAACGGCAGCGACGGCCAACCGATACAAGGCGTTCATTTCGCTCTGCTACCGGGAAGGAGTCCGCAACGGCAAGGTAACCGTCAATCCGGCCCGGCTCGTCCGCCAACGGAAGGAAGGGGGAGGCCGTCTGCGCTTTCTCAGTCGCGAGGAATACGACCGGCTGCGCGAAGTAATCGTCAAACGATTCCCCGAACATCTGGCGGAATTCGTGGTGAGCGTTCACACCGGAATGCGCCTTAGCGAACAATACTCCTGCACGTGGTCACAGGCTCACCTTGACCGCCGGACGATTGAACTGACAAAGACAAAGAATGGATCGGCCCGGACCGTTCACCTAAACTCGGATGCGATGGCGGCGATTGAATCGCTCCGGCTCCCAAAGCAGCGCTCCACGGATGCTGTCTTTCCGCGCGAAGGCACCAAGGGAAGATTCGATACGCGGTCATGGTTTCAGCCCTGTCTCGAAGAGGCGGGCATCACAGGATACGTCTGGCACTCTAACCGGCATACTTTTTGCTCCTGGCTGGCAATGGCCGGGGCCACGATCAAAGAAATTCAAGAAGCTGCGGGCCACAAAACGATTACCATGTCTGCTCGCTACAGTCACTTGTCGCCAGAGCACAAGCAGTCGGTGGTCGAGCGCATTGCCTCTGCTTCCAAATAGCCGTTCAGAAAAGCTGACATTCCCCGGATATTGGAAGATGTGCCGAGGCATAAGGCCCGGTGTCAAGGCTCCACGACCGCGAAGCGGCGCGCTTCAGCGCGGCCTTGACTCCGGTCCGGCCTCGGCTATGCTCCGTCTATCCGGGGAATGTCACTCGATCTTCGACGGGCCGAAGCCGAAAACAGCCACTAAACAGCCATTGACCTGCATCTCCGTGAGGCGTAGCTCTCTGTAAAACCCAACAGCCACCAGAACAGCCACCAAACGAAAACGGCCACTCGCTGAGGAGTGGCCGTTTTACGATTAAACTCTTTAGAATATTGGTGCCGGGAGGGGGGGTCGAACCCCCATGACCTTGCGGTCGGCGGATTTTGAGTCCGCTGCGTCTACCAGTTCCACCATCCCGGCACATCTTCGATGTCTTTATTCTACTGTATTTACAGTAAATTCCGCGTCTACATCCATCAACGTTAAAGTGGTTGTCCCCAGTGGAGTCACCACCTCTTCCTGCAACTCGACCCGACCAACTTTTCTATAGCCGCCGGGTTGTGCTCCGGAGCCAGACGGGCGTAGCGCATCGCCATCTGTATTGTACGATGTCCGATCCATTGCGCACCAGCCTGAGCCTCTGCTCCCGACTCTACCAGTCGAGACGCGAACGCGTGCCGGTTGCAGCGTCACGTGTCGTTCGCCAATTTGCTTGCAGGCTCGAACCAGTCGCGGAATTCGAGCCACGCTCTCCCTTCGGATTGGGGAACAAAATCCCTTTCCGCCGACTTTGCGTCCTGATGCAGCACGCGGCATTCGGTTCGGAATGCCGCTTGCTGTGGGGGGGGCTAATAGAGACGAGACGTCAGTTCTTGACCGGCTCGGGAAGAAAACGCCACGAGGCTTTGAAATCCGGAGTCAGCTTCTCATTCGTTATGATGGCGCGCAGCATCGCAACGGGCATCATGTTTTCATGCAGGATGGCGTCATGATACTGGCGATCGGTCATTTTGCCCGAGTCGACCAACTCGTGATGCAGCGAGCGGAATTGCAAGGCTCCCAGCATATAGGCGCATTGATAGAGCGGGTCGTAGCTTCCATTAAAGGAGCGGCGAACCTCGGCGACGGCGTTTTCGCGCTCGTGCCCCACCTCTGAGACGAGAAAGTCGGAAGCCTGCTCCGGCGTCATTTGCCCCAGATGAAAGCTCAGCGTGAAGATGATGCGCGCCGCGCGGTGCATGCGCCAGAACAGAGCGCCCATGCGCTCTTCCGGCGTGGCGTCGAATCCGTGATCCCAGTAGACCATCTCCCAGTAGAAGGCATTGCCTTCGATCCAGAAGCCGGTAGAAAACAGTTGCCGGTAAGGCCGGTATCGGGCGGTCATGTACTCCTGCAGCCAGTGGCCGGGGATCAGCTCATGGAAGACGGTGGCGCGTGAAAAGCTGGGGTTGTTGCCGCGCATGCTCATCATGCGCTGGTCGAAGGTCATCGAATCGGTGGGATAACTGACGTTGATGGTGTCGCCGCCGGTGAAGAATGGGTTCACGCGCTGCTGCTCCGGCGTCATCATCTCCATGCGCCAGGTTTCTTTGGCGAGTTCGGGGACGGTGACCAGGTCGTTCTTCTCTGCAAACTCCGCGCCTTCAATGGCCATGTCGTGGATCAGTTGCGGCTGCTGGCCCGGCTCGACGTAGGAGGCCTTTACCTTTTCCAATGCCTTGCGCCAATCGTCGCCGTAGCCCATTTCGCGGCTGGCACGCAGCATCTCGCGCTTGCACCAAGCCATCTGGTCTTTCGCCATGGCGATCAACTCTTCGGGCGTGTAGGGAATCATCTCGGCATCGAGCTGGTCGAGCAGCGCCTGCCGGCCGACGGGCGTGCCGATGACGGTTGTCTTGTCATCCGGCGCAATGCCGGCCACTTTTTCGCGCAGGAAAGTGGCGTATGCCTTCATGGCCTCGTCGGTCTGCTTGTAGGGCTGGGCGGCCCACCAGGTGAAGCCGGGATCGTAGCCGTTGTAAAACTCGAACCAGCGGCGAAGCTGGTCGCGCAGTTGATCGAGGTCGTCGGCCGCGCGCCAGGCGGCAATGCGGCTGGGGTGCGAGGTGGGCTTGGCCAGGGTGGCTTCCAGCTCCGCGCGCCGCGCGGCGAGAGCCGTGGTCATGGCGTTCAACTGGCTGGCCACGTTCTCGCCCTGAGGGCGCTCGGCGTGGCGCTTGCTGTCTTCCAGCGCAAAGATGGCTGGCGCAACAGGCAGGAGCGGCTCGACTTCCTTCCATTGCGCAGTGGCCAGGGCCAGATCGCGTTCCTCACGGGTCAGGTGGTTGCCGAGCAACAGATAGTCGGCCTTGCCTTCCTGGTCGAGGGCCGCAAAATCAACCGACGCCAACTGCTGTCGCCAGCTTGCATGGAAGCGGCTCATGCGTTCGCGCGTTGTGGGCGAAAGCGGGTCGGTGTAAACGCTGGCCAGGGTGTCGTGGTCGGCCGAGTAGCGTTCAATGAGAGCCTGCACGGGATTCGGCGCGTTTGCCGCCACACTGGCGGGCGCGGCCATAAGCAGTTGTGGGAAGGCTACGGCAAGAATGATGCAAGAGAAGAATCGGGATGAAGACACGGGCACGGAAGATTTCCTCCAAGAGGAAGAATAACGGAGATGCATTTCCTTCCTGTATCTGCCATGATATACAAAAATGTACGCAATGGCTCTCTCAACGGGGAGAAGCGGAGAAAGTTTTGATCGCAAACCGCGGAGGGGAATTTTCCACCAGCAATGGCGCCCGGCGGAAGGAGCGTTGATGTTCGTCACGGTGAATGACAAACGCGTGCATGTGGCCGAAGGCACAACAGTAGCCGCCGCGGTGATGATGGCCAGCGAGCCGAGCCGGATTTCCGTCAGTGGAGAGAGGCGCGCGCCCTTTTGTGGCATGGGCATCTGCATGGAGTGTTGCGCGCGGGTGAATGGCGTGGAGCACCGCCGAAGCTGCCAACTGCCTTGCGAACCGGGAATGGTGGTGGTCACGAAATGAGCGCGCGCTTCGACGTGGTGGTAGTGGGCGCTGGACCCGGCGGAATTGCCGCTGCGGCTGTGGCGGCGGAAGCAGGCAGGCGGGTTTGCCTGCTCGACAACGGTGTCGCGCCGGGGGGACAGATTTGGCGGGGATACCGCGCAGAAACGGCGGAAAAAGCCGCGCACGGCAGGGAATATTTGCACTGGATGAAGCGGCTCAAGCAGAGCAGCTGCACGGTGTGGACGGGCTGGCAGGCGATTGACCGGCCGACTGCCGGAGTTCTTCGTCTGGAGTGTCGCGGCGAAGGGCGCGACGTAGAAGCCAAGGCGCTGATTCTGGCCACCGGGGCGCGCGAGCGTTTCCTGCCCTTTCCCGGCTGGACGCTGCCGGGCGTGATGGGCGCGGGCGGGCTGCAAGCGCTGGTCAAAGGGGGACTCGATCCGGCGGGCAAGCGCGTGGTGGTGGCAGGCAGCGGCCCTTTGCTGCTGGCGGTGGCGGCTAGCGTCGGCGGCGCTGGCGCGCGCATTCACGGCATCTACGAGCAGGCTCCGCTGGGCCGGCTGGCCGGTTTTGGGCTTACGCTGCTGCGTCATCCGGACAAGCTAATCGAGGGCGCGGGCTACCGGATGCGGACGTGGCGCGCCGCCTACCGCACCGGCTGCTGGATTGTGCGGGCCGAGGGGCGGGACAGCCTGGAGCGCGTTACGCTGACCGATGGCCACAGGCAGTGGAGTCACAATTGCGACTGGCTGGCCTGCGGATTTCAACTGGTGTCCAACCTGGAGCTGCCTCGCTTGCTGGGCTGCCGCATTGAAGGCGGCCTGGTTGTCGTTGATAAATTGCAGCAAAGTTCCGTGCAGGGTGTTGCCTGCGTGGGAGAACTGACCGGCATTGGAGGCATGGAAAAGGCTTTACTGGAAGGGCAAATCGCTGGATGGGCGGCGGCCGGATGCGCGGCCCAAGCGCGCGCACTTCGGCCGCGGCTGCAGCGTTGGCAACGATTTGCCCTGCGGCTGAGCCGCGCCTTTGCGTTGCGTGCTGAACTACGCGGATTGGCGGATGCGGATACGGTGGTCTGCCGTTGCGAAGATGTGACGCACGCCGCGCTGGCCGGCCGCGCTGGCTGGCGCGAGGCCAAGCTTTATACGCGTTGCGGAATGGGCGCCTGCCAAGGGCGCGTCTGCGGCAGTGCGACGGAGTTTCTCTACGGCTGGCAGAATCCGGGTGTGCGGCCGCCGGTTTACCCCACCCCGGTTTTCGTGCTGGCGGATGATGCGGATGCCGCGTCAGCTCATCGTTGATCCTGGAAATTTTCCCCGCTCTTAAGCGGGCGTAGCGTTTTTATCCGAGAGGCTTTTATGCGAGTGGACAAGAATTTATTGAATTTCCGTTTTTCCTTCCATGCACGTCATTCTTGGCGCTTTGTACTTGGCTTGGCCGCCATCTGCCTACCGCTGGCGCTGCCCACAGCACTCAGTGCGCGCGTTTCCGCAGCCGACTACGAACGTGGGCTGAGCCTCAGGGAAAAGTACCAAGGCCTCGTTCTCCATCTGCCGGATGGCGTCGAGTGGATCGACGGAACCGACCGCTTCGTTTATCGCCGGACGGTTCCCGGCGGACATGAATTTATGCTCGTCGATGCGGAAAAGCAGACGCGGCAACCGGCCTTCGACCATGCGCGTCTGGCGGAGGCGCTGAACAAGTCTCTGCCCGACGCGCATGGCCAGCCGGTAAAGCCTCTGACGCTGCCCTTCGAGCGGTTTCACATGGAGGCTAATGGAACCGCGCTGGAGTTCGAGCGCGGCCCGGAGCATTGGCGCTGCGATCTGGTGGCGTATACTTGCGCGCAGCAGCCGATGCCGCCGCAGCCTCCAGTGGCCGACGACGATGGTGGCTACGACCAGACTCCGTCGGCGATCAACGGCGATGCGCATCCAAGCACTTCGCCCGACGGCAACTGGCTGGCCTTCATCCAGAACTACAACGTGGCCCTGCGGCCGGCGCACGCCAAGCCGGGCGAAACGGAGCGGCAGACAATCCTGCTGAGTTGGGATGGGTCGGAAAACAACTACTACGCGCTCGATACGCTGGCCTGGTCGCCGGACTCGAAGCACTTGGCGGTCTATCGCATTCGCCCCGGCTACAAGCGCGAGGTCCATTACGTTGAATCCTCGCCCGCCGATCAGCTTGAGCCCAAGCACTCGATGATGGTCTATCCCAAGGCTGGCGATGTGCTGCCGCTTTTCCAGCCGGTGCTGTTTGACGTGCCTATGCGCCGTGAACTGCCTATCGACAATGCCCTATTTCCCAATCCCTACGAGATGCAGCCCTTTGTCTGGTGGAAAGATGGACGCGGATTCACCTTCGAGTACAACCAGCGCGGCCACCAGCTTTATCGCGTGATTGAAGTGGACGCCGCCAGCGGACAGGCGCGCACGCTGATCGAAGAGGCCAGCCAGACCTTCATCAACTACGAGCCGCTCACGGCGAACCAGTACGACCACGGCAAGCATTTTCGCTTCGACCTGGACGACGGCCGACGGATTATCTGGGCCTCGGAGCGGGACGGCTGGGAACATCTCTATCTGCTTGATGGGCGCACGGGCGCGACTGAGAGGCAGATTACCCGCGGTCCATGGGTGGTGCGCGCCGTCGATCGCGTCGATGAGGCGAACCAGACCATCTATTTCGAGGCCAGCGGCAGGTCGCCGGACGAGGATCCGTACTACGTTCACGGCTACAAGATTCGCTTCGACGGCACCGGACTGACGGCCCTGACTTCCGTCCAAGCCAATCATGAGCTGAGCTACTCGCCGGACGGAAAGTTCTTTGTGGACACCTACTCGCGGCTGGATTTGCCGCCGGTGATGGAACTGCATCGCGCCTCCGACGCCAGCTTGGCCATGACCGTAGAAACCGCTGACGACGGGCCGTTGAAAGCAGCCGGGTGGCAGCCGGCCGAGCCCTTTCACGCCCTGGGACGCGACGGAAAAACGCAGATCTGGGGAGTGATTTCCCGCCCGCTCGACTTCGATCCACACAAGAAATATCCGGTTGTCGAGGACATCTATGCCGGGCCGCAGGGCTCGTTTGTGCCCAAAAGCTTTACCACGCGCGTCGATCCGCTGACGGCGCTGGGCTTTGTCGTGGTGCAAATCGATGGCATGGGCACCAATAACCGTTCGCGCGTCTTCCACGATGTTGCCTGGCGCAATCTGAAGGATGGGGGCTTCGCCGACCGGATTCTCTGGCACCAGGCCGCGGCGGCCAGCTTCCCCTGGTACGACATCTCGCGGGTGGGCATCTTCGGCACCTCGGCGGGCGGACAAAATGCCCTGGCGGCGCTGCTTTTCCATCCCGAGTTCTACAAAGCGGCGGTGGCCAACTCCGGCAGTCACGACAACCGCATGGACAAGATCTGGTGGAACGAGCAGTGGATGGGCTGGCCGGTGGGCCCCTGGTACTCCGCGTCGTCGAATGTGGATAACGCTTGGCGCCTTCAGGGCAAGCTGCTGCTGGTGATGGGTGAGATGGACAAGAACGTCGATCCGGCCACGACGCTGCAAGTGGTCGACCGGCTCATCAAAGCCAACAAGGACTTCGACCTTTTCTTCGTCCCCGGTGGTGGACATGGCGCCGGAGGCCGCTACGGGGAGCGCAAGCTAATGGACTTTTTTGTGCGCAATTTGCTGCTGGAGTCCACGCCGGAATGGAACAGAATGGCTGAACCGGAAGGGAAACAGCCCGAAAATCAGCTTAATAATCAAGGGGATACGAAGTAATGGGTACGCGTGGATTCCGCTCGCTTCGGCGAGTGGAATCCACGCCGGGCGACGCCGTTGAAAGGCAGAGGTAAAAAAGAAAAAGATTTTGCTTGCATAAAATACAAAAAGGAATACATAATTTCATTCCAAGTAGACAACTGGAATCGTTTTCTACTGAATGGAAGTCGGAGACAAAACAGCAGATCGTTTGGAGCGCTAAGCGTGAATCGCACTTCATTAGACGCGAAAAGGTTTTCCGAAAATTGTTACAGCAAGGTAAGGCCAGTAGTGAAAAGAGAGGACAGTATGACGCAAAAATTTTGTAGGACATGGTGCCTGCTGATGGCGCTGTTGCTGATCGCCGCGGCAACTGGAAGGGGCTGGGCGCAGTCTGGCTCCCAAGGTACGATTTCCGTTACGGTAACGGATCTCAGTGGTGGTGTCGTCCCCGGCACCTCGCTCCAATTAGTCGATCTTTCAACCAATGACGTTCGCAGTGCGACGACCAAAGACAACGGAACGTATTCCTTTGTCAACCTGTCCATCGGACACTACAAATTGACAGCCGCTCACAAAGACTATCAGCGCACGGAATTGATGAATATTGAGGTTCATGCTGCGATGACTACCGATGTCCCGGTTGTGTTGCAGGTGGGCGCTTCCTCTGAAACTCTGGTCGTGAATTCCACTACGACGCCTCTAGTCGAGACAAGTTCCAATTCCATTGGCACCATCGTTGACCTCAAACAGATTGATAATCTTCCTCTGAATGGCCGCGACGTCACCAGCCTGGCGTACCTCACTCCGGGATACAACGGTGTATGGAATGGCCAGCCTCAAATCAGTCAGGGGAGCAACCTGGACGGCACCATCGGCCAGTCAAGCCGCATGAAGATTTTCGGCAACGCGGAACCCGCGGTGGTGCCTCGTCTGGAAGACATTGAAGAAATGTCAGTGCAGACCGATCAACTCGACTTGGACCAAGGCTTCGGACAAGCGACCATGCAGCTTAACTTTGTCACACGTCGCGGCACCAGCGAAATACATGGCCGTCTCTTTGATAACTTCCACAATAGCGGTCTCAATGCCAACAGCTATTCCAACAACGTGAACGGCGTTCGCCGCGCCAAAAGTATCTACAACGATTTTGGCGGCGCTGTCGGCGGGCAGATTCTCAAGGATAGGCTCTTCTACTTTGGCAGCTTTGCCATGAAATACATTCCTGGCGGCTACACAACCGGAAACGGTAGTTACCTTTCCAGTTCAGCCCAATCAGGTATGCTTACATATCTGGACACGACCGGAGCGAAACAGACGGTCAACGTGCTCTCTATTGCCAATAATTTTTTGTCCACACTTCCCGGCAGCGTGAACAGCGTTGTAGCCCAGGAACTTGCGAACATCAATAAGTCGGTTTCTGCTGGAACAGTCAAGCCAAGCACAGCTGATCCAACCTTCCAGAGCGTTTCCTGGTATGTTGACAATCCCGACAAAACATTTTACCCGACCGGGCGTTTGGACTATAACGCCACACAGAACCTGCGTATGAACCTTGTCTGGTCCATGACCGAGGATATTCAACCTGGTTCCAATCCTGGGCCTTATCCTGGAGCAGAATTTACAGGCCGTACGGCAGGCAACAAGACGAAAAATTACACAACTTCGTACGGTGTGGATTGGATGCTCACTCCATCTCTTATCAACCAGTTCAAAGCCGGATTCTTGTACAACACAACATTCAGCAACTACAACGCGAGCAATGCCTATAAAGCCACGGGCTTTCAGATGGTTAGTTGGGCTATAGGCGATTCCGGCCTTGGAAGCTATACGCTTCCGCTGACTTCCTACTACCCGGCATTCAATGCTTCCGACTCGTTCACTATGCAGAAAGGTACTCATACTGCAAAATTCGGATTTTCCTGGTATCACGAGCAGGATCATTACTGGAATGCTCCAACCGGGTATCCTACCATCGCCTTGGGAATGGCGACTGGTGACCCCGCAATTAATGCGTTTACAAAGACCGCGAGTGGCACGTTGCCCAATGCCAGCGATTCGTCCGTCTCCAAGGCGCTCAGGCTATATGCCACACTGGCTGGCCGCGTCACGGATGTCGGCGGAGCCTTCCCGTACAGCACCGCGACTAAAAGCTACACGCAGGGGATGGGGACATTTGCGCTGGATGAAGTCAGCTCGGCGTGGGGACTGTTTGCGCAAGATTCCTGGCGGCTTACTCCAACTCTGACTCTCAATTATGGCTTGCGTTGGGATTTCACCAGCCCGACTGAAGACAAGAATCACCTGTATCATTCGGCAGACACAAGTTCTGTCTTTGGTCCTACGTCGCCCAGCGATCTCTTCAAACCGGGAACGCTCACTGGCAACGCCGATCCTACATTGGCCGTGCAAGATCAAGCCTTCGCGCCTTTCCACGTAACTCCGCAACCTGCCTTTGGCTTGGCTTGGAACCCAAAAGGTTCAGACAACTGGCTGGATAAGCTCATGGGAGACGGCAAAACTGTGATCCGCGCCGGCTACAGCCTGCGTCGCTTCACGGAGCCCTATCAGTACTATTGGAACAACATTTCCGATCAAGCTGCTTTCTATACCCAGGGGTATGATTACACGGCCAATACCACAGGGACTACCGGTACGTTTATGCCCGGCTCCATGACCCTGGGTAAGGATGTTTCCACATACTCGAATCCAGGCAATTACTCCAAAATGCCAACCAGCTACCAGACTTCATACCAGCAATCTGATTACACATTCAAGGGGTGTCTCGGCTGCACATACCCGGGTGTTGCTGGTATCGATAAGAAGATCAAACAACCCTACACGCAGAGTTGGAATCTTGGCATTCAGCGTTCCATGGGAACGCGCGCTCTTGAAGTTCGCTATGCTGGCAATCGGACCTTGCATCAGTGGATCAACAACAACACCAACGAAGTCAACGTCTTTGAAAATGGCTTTTTGGATGAATTCAAGCAGGCGCAATCCAACCTAAAGGCCTTCCGTCTGGCCAATAGCAAATGCGATGCAAATGGCACTTGCAGCTTTGCCAACAACGGGCTTTCTGGGCAATCCGCTGTGCCGACGATGAACGCTGCTTTCGCAGGCGAAGCATCGGGCGGTACTGGAATTCCGCTCGCTGACTATGCCAACAGCACTCTGATTGGCTTTCTGGATAGCGGTCAGGTCGGAGCCTTCGCGCAATATCTGACGACGCCGGGAACGACGAATTACTTATGCAACCTGGTGGGATCGAGCTTTACTCCCTGCATGACCAACGGTGGTTATTCGGGCGGCGTGGGAGCCGGCAAACCGATCAACTTCTTCCAGGCCAATCCCTATGCAACCGGTGAAGAGACGCAATACATGACAGCCGGCGGCTACTCCAACTACCACTCTCTCCAGGTGGATCTGCGCCAGCAGCAGTGGCAGGGACTCCAGTTCGACCTCAATTACACCTGGTCTCACACGCTGGGCTACCAGGTCAACACGGATGGCGTTACGGCGTCAGGTTATGCCTGCGGCGGATACAACGGATGGTGCGATTGGCCCGGTACTTTGACCCTGCGCAATCCAAGCCTTGCCTATGGTCCGGCGCAGTTTGACGTCCGTCATTCCATTCATTTCAGTGGTACCTATGATCTCCCCATCGGCAAAGGGAAGCTTCTGCTCAGCCAGAACAACCTGGCCAGCAGAGTCCTTGGCGATTGGACGGTAGGCACGCTGTTAACCTTCCAGACTGGTACGCCCCGTCAGATCATTGGCAACAACCTTACCTTCAACGACTATGGCGATGGCGGAGTTCGTTTGAACAATGTCACCATTCAGCAGTTACAGAAGGCTGTGGGCGTACACCGTGTTCCCGGCAAGCCGTACGCTTTGTTGATTAACCCAAAGTATCTGCAGAGTGCCGATGGATCAGGCGGCGCCAACACTAACTACATCACCCCCAACACCACGCCTGGAACGATCGTTCACCCGGTCTACCTCTTCGGGCCTCATGCTTTCTACAACGACCTGTCGCTGTCGAAGAACTTCCCGATCTACAGGGAATTCAAGATGAGGCTCCAGGCGGAAGCGACCAATGTCTGGAATCATCCGGTCTTTGGCAATACCTCCGGTTCCTTCGGCGGTTCGCCTAACTATGCGGGTGGAAATATACAGAACAGCGGATGGGGAACGAGTGGCGTCACCAATGATCCACGCGTGATCGAATTCCGCGCCAACATCGAGTTCTAGCTTGGATTGATTGCCATTCTGACTGCCGCGTTCTTCTCTTTCTGGAACGCGGCAGCCTTTTTGAGAGGCTATAGGCCATAGAATAGAACCAGTGGGTATTCTCGACATTATCCAGAATTATTGTTAGCCGTTGCGGAGAGGTGCGAAATGGCACCAGTGCAGCATGGACCTGTAGGTATTGATTTCGCAGCAATGGCCGCGCCAGTTCAAGACCGGAAGGTGAAGCTAGAATGGCTACTGTAGTTACCAAGACAGAAAAGAAAGCGACCCGGCAATCCGCCAAGGCTGAGCATGGAACCAGCGTAGGCATGGCGTTTAAACGGATTCGGGATTTGATTGTTCACGGCAAGCTGGCGCCGGGAACCTGGATCGTCGAAGGCGATCTCTGCGAGCACCTGAATATGAGCCGCACGCCGGTGCGTGGCGCGCTCTACCAACTGCAGCGAGAAGGCTATGTCATCGAGCGCCGCAACTTGAGCAAATCGCGCATGATTGTTGCGCCGCTGACCAAGGAAGACGCCAATGAACTCTATTCGATCATCGGCCGTATTGAGGGACTGGCCGGCCGCCATGCCGCGCAACTGCCGCAGAGCGAGCGCAATAAATTGGTTTCCAAGCTGAAACAAGTGAACGACAAGCTGGGGAAGATTGCGCGCGAGCGCAGTTGCAATGGCCCGGATATCTTTGACCTGGACCACGAGTTTCATCGCCTGGTGGTGGCGGCCGGATCGGGACCACGGTTGAGTACCATGCATCAGGCGATCGAGCCGCAGACAGAGCGCTACTGGCGGCTTTATGCCAGTGCGATCATCAACGATCTACATGTCTCGGTGGATGAGCACAAGCAGATTATTGCCGCATTGCTGGCGGGAGATTCAGAACGTCTGGAGACGTTTCTTTCGCTCAATTGGGAGAATGGTTACAAGCGCCTGGAAACGGTTATCGACATGTTTGACGAACAGGGCAGTTGGTAGGAATCGGCAAGCGAAAGATGCCAACCGGCTGGCGGCTTTTCAGGAAGCTGCCAGCCTTAGATCAACAGAACAAAAGAATGGCGCCGGTCACGGAAACATGACCGGTGCCATTCTTTTGCGAAATTGTTGTAAGGCGATGAACCGGCCTACTCCGCCAGCGGCTCGCGGGATTGCACGCCATTGACCAGTCGCAGAACGCCCAGCGGGTTGGCCGCTTGCAGTTCGGCTGGCAGCACGGCGTCGGGGAAGTTCTGAAAGCAGACTGGCCGCACGAAGCGGAAGATGGCCTGACTGCCAACTGAAGTGAAGCGGGCGTCAGAGGCCGCCGGGTACGGTCCGCCGTGAACCATGGCGTGCGTGACCTCGACGCCGGTGGGGAATCCGTTGAAGAGCAGCCGTCCGGCCTTGTGCTCGAGAATCGCAATCAGCGCGCGCTGCGCGGCCAACTCCTCATTGCCGCCCAGCAGCGTGGCGGTAAGATGGCCGTCGAGCGCTTCGGCGGCGCGAAGAAAATCCTCCGTCGTTGGGCAGCGGACGATCAGCGAGTCGGGGCCAAAGATCTCTTCGGCGAGAGCGGGCTGGCCGAGGAACTGCTCGAGCGAAGCTGTGAAGAGATGCGCATCGGCGGGGCAGGCAGGAGCGGTGGTTTGCGCGGGAGCCTGCGCGGCGAGCGTAGCCAAGCGGGCGCGTTCGCCGGTCAGGCGCGCATAGTCGCGAGCGATGCCGCGCGTCAGCAGCGTGAAGGGCTTCGCCTGCGCCACAAGCTCGGAAAGCTTCTGCAGAAAGCGCTCTGTTTCCGCCTGCTCAGGAACGAAAACGATGCCCGGTTTGGTGCAGAATTGGCCTGCGCCGAGGGTGAAGGAGTTGAACAGGCTCTCGGCCAGCGCCTCGGCTCCGCCGCGCAGAGCGCTGGGCAGAATGAAAACCGGATTGCCGCTGGACATTTCCGTGAAGCAGGGAATCGGCTGCGGCCGCGCGGCGGCCATGTCCATCAGCTTGCGGCCCGCTCCGAGCGAACCGGTGAAGGCGACGGCCCGCGTCTGTGGATGCTGGACCAGCGCCGCGCCGGTTTCGCTTCCGGAGCCGTAGAGCAGGGAAAAGACGCCCTCGGGCAGGTTGGCTTTGGCCACGGCTTCCTGTATCACTCCCGCAACCAGTTCGCTGGTTCCCGGATGCGCCGAGTGCGCTTTGACGATGACTGGGCAACCGGCGGCCAGCGCCGAGGCAGTGTCTCCGCCGGCAGCGGAAAAGGCCAGCGGAAAGTTGCTGGCACCGAAGACCACGACCGGTCCCAGCGGTCGCAGCATGGAGCGCAGACCGGGCCGGGGCATGGGCTTGCGCTCCGGCAGCGCGGAGTCCAGACGCGCCTCGACCCACGAGCCCTCCTCGAGTACCGAAGCGAAAAGGCGAAGCTGACCGGTGGTGCGGCTGACCTCACCCGTCAGTCGAGGCATCGGCAGCGCGGTTTCCAGATGCGCGCGTTCGGCTAGCTGCTGCTGAATGGCGTCGAGTCCGTCGGCGATGCGGCGTAGAAACGCGCTACGGGTTGTGCCGCTGGTCTGCGCGTAGACCGGGAAGGCTTTTGCCGCCAACTCAACGGCCAGATTGACTTCCTCAGAGGTGACCGAGGAGTAGACCGGTTCGAGCCGCTCGCCCGTAGCAGGGTTGAGCGCCTGGATCGGAGCGCCCGTCAGAGCGCCCCGTTGACTGCCAAGAAAAGATTGTCCTGTAAGCATCATCGTCATCACTCCATGGAAACGGAAATCATTACAGACTGAACGGCGTGCTGGCCTGAGCGACGGCCGGTCGGTTGGCCTGGGCGTGCGCGTAGGCGGCTTGCGTGGCGGCCAACTCCGCGCCCACCAGCGCCAGACGTGGAGCGCGGACGCGCGCCGAGCCTACGCCAGCCTCCTCTTCTACCTGTTTGATGAGCTGTACGAACTTCCGCACGGTGTCCATGCGCAGCAAGGGCAGGAACCAGCGATAGAGCTGGAAAGCTTCCTCGCTCTTTCCGGTGCGGGCCAGCTTGAAGAGATCCACAGATTCGCGCGGCAGTGCGTTGACCAAGCCCGCGACCCAGCCCACGGCTCCGGCTGCAACGCCCTCCACAATCGAGTCGTCCACGCCGACAAAGATCGACAGCCGGTCGCCGATCAGCGCGCGGATGGCGGTGACGCGGCGGACGTCGGTCGAGGATTCTTTGACAGCCGCGAGGTTCGCAAATTCGCCGGCCAGCTCCGCGATCTGCTCCGGCAGGAAGTCCGTGCCGTAGGCTACCGGGTTGTTATAGAGAAGCCCCGGCAGAGGCGTGGCCCGCAGAATGGCCGCGACGTGCGCCTTGGTCTCGCGCCAGTCGCCCTGGTAAACATAAGGAGGCAGGATCATCAGCCCCGAGCAGCCCGCAGCATGAGCCCTTTTGGCGAGTTCCACGGCTTCGGCGGTTGAGAGCGCGGAGATGGCCGCTACCACCGGCGCCTTGCCGCCGAGCGCGTTGATGACGGTCTTCAGCACGGCGAGCTTCTCCTCGAAGCCGAGTGTCGAGGCCTCGCCGAGCGAGCCCAGACAGATGATGCCCGCGCAGCCGTTTTCGATAAGCCACTGCGCGTGGTGCGCAACGGCTTGGTGATCGACGCTGAAATCCGGTCGAAAGGCAGTGGTCATGGCGGGGAAAACGCCGTTCCAGTTCATAGCTTCTCCTTTAAGAAAGGTCTGGATTGTTTATTGTGGGGCTTGCATGGTTATAGCGCCCCGGAAGATAAGGCTCCGGTGCAAGGTTCGTTTTTTTGCCGGTGAAGGCGGCCGCCAGCAACTCCGCTGTGGCGAGGGCGGTGGTAATGCCCAGGCCCTCGTGGCCGGTGGCCAGCCACAGCGTGGCGTCGCCTGTTGAGGGGCCGATCAGCGGCAGCTTGTCCGGCGTGGCGGCGCGGAAGCCGGTCCATGTGCGCAGGACGTTGAGCGCGCTGATCGCTGGCAGATAGAGCGCCGCGCGCCGCAGCATGGCGCTGAGTATCGCCTGATTGACTTCCGTCTCCTCGTTGCCGAATTGACGCGAAGAGCCGATCAGAACCTGCCCCGTCAGGCGCGGCTGCACATTGAAAGCCACCGAGTCGGAGGCGAGCGAGTGCGCGCTTTTCAGATAACCAAGTTCGACCAGTTGATGGTGGATGAAGCCGGGATAACGATCCGTGACTGCCAGGTGTCCCTTGCGCTTTTTCACTGGCAGCCCTGGCGTGCACGCAGGCGCTTCGGCGCCAGTGGCGTTCAGCAGACGCGGCGCGCGTAGCCGGCTGCCATCGTCCAGCGTGGCCTCACCGTTCGCCAAATGCGTGACTGCACAGCCCACCAGCAGGGTTGCACCCAGCGCTTGCGCCTGTTGCGCCATCCAGAGCGCCGCAACGGGCGGAAAGACGATCGCGTCCTCCGGCACCAGCAGTCCGCCCGCAAGTCCGGGACGCAGATTCGGCTCCAAGTCAGCCAGCTCCTTGCCGGAGAGCAGACGGCTGGGAACCGCATGTTCCTTGAGATAGCGGTCTTTGCGCTCCGCTTCGGCGAACTCCTCGTCGTCGCTGGCGACCCAGACCGTTCCGCAGTTCGAGAATTCGGCCTCAGGTGGCAGACTCGCGCTGAGCGCGTGCCACAGTTGCTGCGAGCGCCGGGTCAGGGCAAACTGCGCTTCCGAGTCGTCCATGACCACGATGTGTCCCATGCCGGCTCTGGTGCTTCCGCTGCCGAGCAAGTCGCGCTCGGCCAAAGCCACGCGCAGGCCAGCCTCTGTGCAGGCCAACGCGCAGGCCGCGCCCACAATCCCGCCTCCGGCAATCACCAGATCGTAGGACTGCGGAGCCAGAACGTTCATTCCGGCACTCCCAGTTGAAAGGGATCGGCGGGGTCGAAGATCAAGGTCGATTCGGCGGTCAAATACGCCTCTCCGGTAATGCTTGGCGCGATGCATCTTTCGCCGTTTTGGGCCGCGCAGTCAAGGAACTCAAAGCTGCCCTCGAAGACCGTGCCGAGAATGCCTTCCTGCCGCCAACTCTGGCCGGGCTTGAGCTGGCCGTCCGCGGCCAGACATGCCATCTTTGCGCTGGTTCCCGTGCCGCAGGGCGAGCGATCGTAAACCTTGCCCGGGCAGAGTACGAAGTTGCGGCTGTCATTGGCCGCCTCGTGTGCCGCCGTGAACAGTTCGACGTGGTCGATCTCCGCGCCGTCGGCTCCGGTGATTCCCGAGGCCGTCAGCGCATTGCGAATCGCCCAGGTAAATTCGGTAAGCGGCTCCATCTGGCTGAGCGTAAGATTCCGCGCGGCGGCGCATGCGTGTTCGCGCACCAGGAAAAACCAGTTTCCGCCCCATGCCACGTCGCCCGTTACCTTGCCGTAGCCGGGAACCTCCACCGTCACTCCGGCCAGATGCCGGTAGGCCGGAACATTGAGGCAGGTAACGCGGTTGGCGGAGTGCAATTGGATGTTGACCGCGCCGACCGGAGTGTCGATCAGGTGCTTTCCCATACCGATGCGCCCCAGGTGCGCCAGGGTTACGGCGACGCCGATCATGCCGTGGCCGCACATGCCCAGATAGCCGACGTTGTTGAAGAAGATGACTCCCGCTGCGCAGCCCGGGGTGAAGGGTTCCACCACCAGCGCGCCGACCAGGCCCTCGGAGCCGCGCGGTTCACAGAGAATGGCGCGGCGATAGTGGTCGTACTCGCGGCGCAGTCGCTCCAGTCGCTCGGCGAGCGGTCCGGAGCCGAGTTGCGGCCCCTCTGTCAGGATGCAGCGTGTGGTTTCTCCCGCCGAATGCGAATCGACGATCTCTAAACGAAGCGGTATTTGCATGGTTTTCATAAATATCGAAAAAGGTTAAGAAGCTGTCTCGGATGAAACCCATAGCCGGGAACGTTGTTCCTGGTTCTGCACTCAGGGCTGTGAGCTTTATGCGGCGGAGCCAGCCGCCGGTCTCCCAACAAGGCTCTATCGCAAAGTATACGAGTTTGGATACAATGGGTGCTACCTCATGCCGGAATTTTTTCTTTCGATGTATATTCAGAACATTCGGCAGGGGAAAAATGAGCTATGGGAGGCTCCTGCATGCGGTTCTTGAACAAGACAGGCTGGCTTGCTGGTGTGGGCGTACTGCTTGCGGCGGCGGCCCCGGTTTTTTGCCAATGGTATCCGGCTGGACGAGAGCCCAGGCTGGGCGCGATGCTCGATTCTGGGATGGTCACCTACCAGACTCCGGCGCTGACGCTGCGGCTGGTCCGCTCTTCGGGAACCGTGGCGGCCCTGGAGGTCAAAGACCCGGCAGCGAGAAACGAAAAGGCCTTCGACTTTACCCCCGCGGAATTGCTGGCGGCCCGCTCCACGGACGGCTACTATCACTTGGGCGACCTGGACCTGCGCTTGCGCGAGGCGGGTGCGGCCGAGTGGCGCGGCTACTCGACGGCGCGCGAACGGCATCCGGTGAAGGCGCTGCCGACGGGGTCGGGTGAGTTGGAGAAAGATGATCTGCGCCCCACGCTGCCCGCCGGATTTCCGCTGGAAGTAACGCGGAGCTGGGTGGTCGTGGAAGGAAAACTGGCGCTGCGCTTCACACTGCGCAACCCCGGCACACATGCCATCGAGATTGGCGCGCTGGGCATTCCGCTGGTCTTCGACAATATTATTAGCGGAAAAGAGCTGGACGAAGCGCATCGCGTGTGCAGCTTCACCGATCCCTCGATTGCACTGGATGGTGGCTATGTGCAGGTGACGCGGCTGAACGGGCACGGACCATCGCTGGTCGTTGTGCCCGATGGAAAGACGCCCTTCGAAGCCTATAATCCGATTGCCGAGGCGCGTGAAAGGCGGCCTGAACCCGGAGCGCCCCGCACGGGGCTTTTTGAGGATTTGACCCCGCGCAACATGACTTTTGAGGGCTTCTACGAGTGGATGGTGGCCTCGGCCGCCTACCAGCAGAACGAGTGGAAGCAGGCTGAAGAGTGGAATCCGGCCACTTCGATCGTGCTTCAGCCGGGCGAGGAGCGCACGGTGGGCCTGCGCTTCCTGGTTGCGGATTCAATTCGCTCCATCGAGAAAACGCTTGCTGAAGATCGCCGCCCCGTCGCCGTCGGTTTTCCCGGTTACATTCTTCCTCAGGACATTCAGGGCAGCCTCTTCCTCAAGTATCCCCAGCCGGTGAAAAAGCTGGAGGTTGAGCCGGCCGGGGCTCTCGACGTGATAGCCGACGGAGCGACCGAGCACGGCTGGCAGCGCTACGCAGTGCGCGGCAAGCAGTGGGGGCGCGCGCGCCTCACCGTGACGTATGCGGACGGCTTGGTGGAGACCGTGCAGTATCGGGTCATCAAACCCGAGGCCGAGGCTGTGGACGACTTGGGCCGCTTCCTTTTTACCAAGCAGTGGTTCGACGTGAAGGACGATTCCTTCCATCGCAGCCCCTCTGTGATCAGCTACGATCGCGAGGCCAATGCGCAGGTTACGCAGGAGAGCCGCGTCTGGATCGCCGGCCTGGGCGACGAAGCGGGTTCGGGCTCGTGGCTGGCGGCGGCGATGAAGGAGTACGGCCGCCCGGAAAAACATCAGGTCGAGCAGTTCGAGTCGTTTGTGGACAACGTGCTGTGGGGCGGCTTGCAGTTCAAGGATGGCCCCAACAAATTTGGCGTGCGCAAGAGCATTTTCTACTATCAGCCGGATCAGTTCCCGGCGGGCACTTACCGCAAGGATCTGGATTGGTCGTCGTGGGAGAGCTGGAACAAGCAGGCGAGCGAGGATGTAGGCCGCTCCTATAACTATCCGCACGTGGTGGCTGCTTATTGGGCGCTTTACCGCGTGGCGCGCAACCATCCTGGAATGGCGACGCATCACGACTGGCGCTGGTATCTGACGCAGGCCTATGAGACGACCATGGCCATGACGCGTTTTGCGCCCGATCTGGGCCAGTTTGGCCAGATGGAAGGCGATGTCTTTGTGGGTGTGCTCGACGACCTTCAGCACGAGGGCATGAGCGCGGAAGCCAAGACGCTGGAAGCCGCCATGCGCGCGCGCGCCGAGCTTTGGCAGAAGAAGGCATATCCCTTTGGCAGCGAGATGCCCTGGGACTCTACCGGCCAGGAAGAGGTCTACGCCTGGACGCGCCGCTTCGGAATGGACAACAAGGCGCAGGCCACGCTTGACGCCATTACCGGCTATATGCCGGCGATTCCCAATTGGGGCTATAACGGTAGCGCGCGTCGTTACTGGGACTTCCTCTACGGCGGAAAGTATCCGCGCCTTGAGCGGCAACTGCATCACTACGGCTCGGGAATCAACGCCATACCGGTGCTTGATGCCTATCGCCGCGATCCCAGTGACCTCTATCTGCTGCGCATCGGCTATGGCGGAACGATGGGCGCTATCAGCGGCATCGACCAGGAAGGCTTTGGTTCGGCGGCCTTTCATAGTTATCCAGACAAGATGGCTTTCGACCCATACACCGGTGACTATGGTCCTAACTTCTTCGGTCATGCCTGGAACACGGCGACTTATCTAACTAAAGATGCTGAGTTTGGATGGCAGGCTTTTGGCGGTAACTTGAGCGTGGCGGGCAAGACGGTAACTCTTGTGCCGCTGGATAGCTTTCGCCAGCGCGTCTATCTTGCGTCAAAGGGCCTGTGGCTTACTCTGGACAGTGGACAATTTGAGCGGGTCACGCTGGATGAGGCTACCGGCAAGGTCGAAGTGCTGCTGGCTCCGGCGGATCGGTACACCCCCGAGGCGCGTCTGCGCATCGAGCAGCCGGCGCGGGTCGCGGGTGTGGGCGCGATTGAGCCAATCGAGAATTTCACCAAGGAACGCGGAGCCTATTTGATTCCGCTGAACGAAAAAGGCGCGAGCCTGCATCTGGAATCAGCTCCAAAAGCGGAAAAATAAGGAGAACCAATGAGCAGAAAAAGCGTTACGAGGAGAGGCTTTTTACAGACTTCTGCGGCGGTGGCCGCGGGCAGTGTTCTGCTGCCGCGCGGGCTCTGGGCTTTGGGTCAGGACGCGGTCGTGGATGTGCCGCGCTCCAACAACTTCACTGGCTATGAAAAGGTGGCTTGGAAGGCGCGGCCCTTTCCCATGGCGCAGGTGCGGCTCCGTCCCGGTTTACTCAAAGATATGCAGGAGCGAGACCGCGTCTATCTTTACATGTTGCCCAATGACCGCTTGTTACATAGCTTTCGCATCACTGCGGGCAAGCCTTCCAAGGCCGAGCCGCTGGGCGGATGGGAAGCTCCGGATTGCGATCTGCGCGGCCACTTGGCGGGCGGCCATTATCTCTCCGCCTGCGCGCTGATGTATGCTTCCACGGGCGATGAGGCGCTGCGCGTCAAGGCCGAGGCGCTGGTGGCGGGACTGGCCGAGTGTCAGCAAGAGGACGGCTATCTGGGCGCTTATCCCTCCAGCATGTATGACCGCATGAAGAAGGGCTTTGAGACCCATCCAGAGCACGGCTGGAATAACTACGCGGATCATGTCTGGGCGCCCTTCTACACTTATCACAAGATCATGGCCGGCCACCTCGATATGTATGTCTATTGCGGCAGCGAAACCGCACTGAATACCGTGAAGAGAATGGCCGACTGGGCTGTTCGCTGGGTCACTCCGATCAGCGACGAGGAGTTAGCCAAAATCCAGACCATTGAGCACGGCGGCATGAATGAGGTTTTGTTCAATCTCTACGCCATCACCGGCGAAAAAAGGTATCTCGATGGCGGCTTGCGCTTCGAACAGAAGCACTTCTTCGAGCCGCTGGCGGCGCATCAGGACAAGCTCGCCGGTAACCACTCCAATACAAATATTCCCAAAGTTATCGGCGCGGCGCGCGGCTATGAGCTGACCGGCAACGAACGCTACAAGAACATTGCCGAATACTTCTGGAAGACGGTTGCCGAGCACCATAGTTTTGCCCCGGGCGGAACCTCGAACTATGACGAGGGATGGAGCGAGCCGGATACGGCCGGCACTCACCTGAGTTCGCATGGGCAGGAGTGCTGCTGCAGCTATAACATGCTGAAGCTGACGCGCCACCTCTTCGGATGGCAGCCCGATGCGCGCTGGATGGACTATTACGAGCACCTGCTGTGGAATGTCCGCGTCGGCACGCAAAACGAAAACGGACGCCTGATGTATTACGTTCCCACGCTTCCTGGCGCATGGAAGACATTCGACGATCCCTTCGACGGCAATCTTTGTTGTACTGGCACGGGCATGGAAGAGTACGCCAAGTTAGTCGATACGATTTACTTTCACGACGAGAGCAGTATTTATGTGAATCAGTTTGTCTCTTCCGAAGTTAGCTGGCCGGAGCGGCGTCTGCGGTTGCGGCAGCAGACAAATTTTCCTGAAGAAGAGCGCACCTCCCTGGTGGTCTTTGCCGAAGCGCCGGTCTCGTTTGCGCTGAAAGTGCGCGCGCCGCGCTGGGCGCAAGGCATCGCGGTTGCGGTCAACGGTGTGCCCGAAAAAGTTGTGGCGGGTAGCGACGGTTATCTCTTGCTCGATCGCACCTGGAAGAACGGCGACCGGGTTGAGGTAACTCTGCCGATGAGCCTGCGTCAGGAGTCTGTGGCGGGTTCGCCGGAACTAGCGACGCTCGCTTACGGGCCGCTGGAGTTGGCTGTGTGCATGGGCCGGACCGGGATGAGCCGCGACCTGATCGACGCCGGCCAGGGACCGGATATGGGCCGCCTGCCGGCTTTGCCGATTCCCAAATTTGAAGCAGCCGCGGAAGCTGGCGGTGAATCCTCGTGGATAAAAAAGAGCGATGAAGGCGAATTACTCTTCCACACCGTGGGGCAGACAAAGGATTTTGAGTTGAAGCCGCTTTATCAGGTGATGGATGAGCGCTTCTCGGTCTATTGGCAGAAGACACACAGGGCATAGAGCGAAACCAGAGTTACTGTATCCCGAAACCGAGGCACTCAAGTCGACGTGACCAGCAGGGAGCGGCGACCTTCGTGAAACTTGTTAGGCTATACCTACTCTGGTTTCGCTCTAATGGAGGGAAGATGAAGCAAGCGATGAACAGACGGAATTTTTTGGTCGCGACTGGCGCTGCGGCTGCGGTTGCGGCGGTCATGCCGCGCAAGGTGTGGGGCGCTTCGGAAAGCAAACAGCGCTTCCTGATTCGCGCCGAGCAGGAAGATGGCGTCGTCAGCCCGCTGTTGCATGGGCAGTTTGCCGAGCATCTCGGCTCCTGCGTCTATGGTGGACTCTGGGTGGGCGAAGATTCGCCGATCCCCAACATTCACGGCTATCGCAAGAGCGCCATCGAGTATCTGAAAGCTCTGGGCGTGCCGGTGCTGCGTTGGCCGGGCGGATGCTTTGCCGACGACTATCACTGGCGCGAGGGCATCGGCCCCCGGAAGCAGCGTTCCAAACGAGTCAATATCAGTTGGGGTAATACCCTCGAAGACAACAGCTTCGGCACGCATGAGTTTATTGGCCTCTGCCGGCTGATTGGCGCCGAGCCTTACCTGGCGGGCAATGTGGCCTCCGGCTCGCCCGCGGAATTGCGCGAATGGCTCGAATATTGCAACTATCCCGGCGGTAGCAAGCTCAGCGACGAGCGCGCGGCCAACGGTTCGCCCGAGCCCTTTCGCGTCAAGTATTGGGGCGTGGGCAACGAAAGCTGGGGCTGCGGCGGCAACATGCGGCCGGAGTACTACGGCGGGCTGTATCGCCAATTCGCCAGCTTCCTTCACGAGATGGGCGGCACCGAGCCCTTCCTCATCGCCTCCGGCCCGTCGGGCGACGATGTTCACTGGACGCGCGGCCTGCTCGACACCACGTCGCCCATGCTGCCCGACGGCATCAGCATGCATTACTACGAGGGCGGCCGCTTTGAGGCGACCAAGTTCGATGCTGCGGCCACCGAAGATCAGTTCAAGATTTTCAAGGGCGTTGAGTATGCGATTGACCATCAGCGCGAAGTCATCAACGGCTATCACGAAGGCTCCCGCGTCGGCATCGTGCTGGACGAGTGGGGCGTCTGGGACCAGATTCCCGAGGCCGACGAGAAGCGCTACGGCAAACTCTGGCAGCAGAGCACCATGCGCAGCGGCGTGGCTGCCGGACTGGGCTTGAATATGTTCAATCGCCTTGCCGACAAGCTTTATATGTGCAACATTGCGCAGATCACCAACGTGCTGCAATCGCTGCTCATTACTGACGGGCCGGAGGGAAAGCGCTGCGTGCCCACCACCACTTACTATGCCTTCCTGCTCTTCAAGGAGCATCGCGGCAACGTCTCGGTGCGCACCGAGAGCGGCAATGACGATCCTCTGGCGGTTTCGATTTCGGCCACCAAGGCCAAGGGAAAACTGGTGGTTAGCCTGGTCAATCCCAGGGATAGCCAGGATGCCACGGCCGAGTGTGAATTCCGTGGCGTGACGCCGCGCACGGCCACGGCGCGCATCCTGCACAACGCCGACCGCAACGCCGCCAACAGCTTCGATGCGCCTGACGCCATCTCGCCCAAAACGCATCCGGCACGCATCGAAGCTGGAAAGCTCATTGTGGATCTGCCACCGCTTTCCGTTGCCACGGTGATTGTCGACTTGTAACTTGCGACAATCGAGGAAGCAAAAGAGCGAGCCGGTCTCACAAGAGGCCGGCTCGCTCTTTTGGCTGTGGTTCTCTGCTCGACGTAATGTTTTGAAAGGGCACGACTTCAGTCGTGTCGTAAACTGAAGGCGTCTCAACCCAGACCCGAGATTCAGGGGGTTGAAGGCCCCGGCTCCCTCCGATAGCTGACTTCTGCATCAAATTGCAATCCAAGCTGCGGAATCGAATCAAGATGCGTTTGCCCTGGGCCCCAGGTTCACGACTGAACTCAGCGTTCCCGTCAGGGTGTTGGCTTTCTGCCGCAAACCCGTGCCCACTCGAAATTCCGGCGTGATCTTGCAAATTCCTTCCCAGAGTGCCGCATCCGGGGACAATGCCCACCTTTCCACACCCGAAAGCCCTCACTTTTGGCCGAGTACCATGCGACAATAGAGGCAACCGTGATGAATAACCCACAAAATATTCCCGAGCCGGTTTCAATCACCCCAGAATTGCTTGCCCAGCACAGCATTACCGCGGAGGAATACAGCCGCATTGAGGCCGCGCTGGGGCGCGTTCCTTCGCTCACCGAACTGGGCATTTACAGTGTCATGTGGAGCGAGCACTGCTCCTACAAGTCCAGCCGCGTGCATCTCAAGCGGTTGCCCACCAAGAGCGACCTCGTGGTCCAGGGGCCGGGCGAAAACGCTGGCATCATTGATGTGGGCGACGGCTGGGCTTGCGCCTTCAAGATCGAGTCGCACAACCACCCCAGCTATATCGAGCCCTTCCAGGGCGCGGCGACCGGCGTCGGCGGCATTCTGCGCGACATCTTTACCATGGGCGCGCGCCCGCTTGCCGTCATGGATTCGCTGCGCTTCGGGCAGATCACCCCGGAAGCGGGGCAGGACGAAGAAACGCAGGCGCTGATCGGCCGGAATCATGCCATTGTCGACGGCGTGGTGGCTGGCATCGCCGGCTACGGCAATTGTTTCGGCGTGCCCAACCTGGGCGGCGAAACCAAGTTTGAAGCCTGTTACAACGGCAATCCGCTGGTGAACGCCTTTGCTCTTGGTCTGGTCCGCAAGGACGAAATCTTCTATGGCAAGGCGACCGGCGTGGGCAACCCGGTCATTTACGTCGGCGCCAAGACGGGCCGCGACGGCATCCACGGCGCCACGATGGCCTCTGAAGAGTTCAGCGAAGGCTCGGAGGCGAAGCGCCCCAATGTGCAGGTCGGCGATCCCTTCATGGAAAAGCTACTGATGGAAGCCTGCCTGGAAGCCATGAAGACCGGTGCCATTGTCGGCATCAACGACATGGGCGCAGCCGGGCTGACCTGTTCGACCTGCGAGATGGGTGGTCGCGGCGGCGTTGGCCTGGATGTCGATCTCGACCTGGTTCCGCAGCGCGAAACCGGCATGAGCTCCTACGAAATCATGCTTTCCGAAAGCCAAGAGCGGATGCTGCTGGTGGCCACAAAGGGCAGGGAAGACGAAGTCCTCAGCGTTTTCAAGAAGTGGGGCTTGGACGGCGTCATTGTGGGCGCGGTTCATGCCGAGGAGCGGATGCGCATTCGCCATCACGGGATTCTGGTGGCCGACATCCCCAACCGCTCGCTCACTGATGAAGCGCCGCTTTACCATCGCCCGATCGGCGTCTGGAAGTCTCCCATCCCGCTGGAACCATCCGAAGAAATTCAAGCCGAACTGGCTGAGGACCGCGACTTTACTGCGGATCTGAAGCAGTTGCTGGCGAGCGTGAACGTCTGCGACAAGCGCTGGGTCTGCGAGCAGTACGACAGCATGGTGCAGACCAACACCGTTCTCGGCCCTGGAGGCGAGGCGGGCGTCATGCGCATCAAGGGTACCGGAACTCCCGGCCATGAGCGCGCGCTGGCCATGACTCTCGACGGCAACGGCCGCTGGGCCTACCTCGATCCCAAGCTGGGCGCGAAGCACGCCGTGGCCGAGGCTGCCCGCAAGGTTGCTTCGACCGGCGCAACCCCTGTGGCCGCCACCAATTGCCTCAACTTTGGTAATCCTGAGAAGCCTGAAATCATGGCCCAGCTTTCGACGGCCATTGACGGCATCAGCGAAGCCTGCACGGCCCTCGGCACGCCGATCACCGGCGGCAATGTTTCGCTCTACAACGAAACCAAGGGCGAGGGCATCTATCCCACTCCGGTTCTGGGCATCGTCGGCATTCTGGACGACGTGACCAAGGCTGTTCCTTCGCATTTTCAGGAAGGCGGCGACGCCATTCTGCTCTTGTGGCCCATCCCCGCCGGTCAAGAGCCCGATCCCAACCTCCATGTTCCCAATCATCCGGAACCAGTGGAAAGCCACGCCGATCCATTTGCTCCTGCGCTCAGCGGTCCGGATCTTCTCCATCCCGAGGAAACAGGCGAGGATGAAGTCACCGTCGCTCCCGAGGTGATCACTTTTGGTTCTTCGGAGTTCGCCAACGTGGTTCTCGGCGGCATCTGGGGCCAGCCCCCGCCGCTCGATCTCGATGCTGAAGCCGATCTGCACACGCTGCTGGAAGTTCTCGCCGACCGGCAACTGATTCGTTCCGCCCGCGACATTTCCGACGGCGGCATTGCCGTTGCCTTGGCCCAGGCCACATTCCCATTGGGGGTCGGCGCCAAGGTCGAGCAGGAGCAGTCGCTCATGGTTCATCCACTCTTCGGCCTTTTTGCCGAGCCGGCTTCCACCATGCTCGTTTCCGCTCACACCAGCCAGGTCTCCGCAGTTGAAGAGTTGGCCGCCGACTACAGCTACTTTGTCGCTCGCATCGGCACGACCGGCGGCGACCGCCTGGAAATCTCCGTTTACCACGAGCCGATGATCTCGTCTCTGGTCGCCGATCTCCGCAAGCCTTGGGCCACCGCGCTGGAAAACACCCTCCACGGCGAGGCAACGGCATGACGCAGCGGCTTTTTCAGGGGGTCAAGGGCGAAATCGACGCATCGAATTCGTTCGGATCGGTGAAGGGTAAGGGCTTTAGCCCGAATGTTGAAAATTCGGGGGCTTTAGCCCCTGAGGGAATCCATTCACTGTTCGAGTCGGATCCGAAGCTTCGCGAGGAATGCGGCGTCATCGCCATTTACGGCCATCCGGAAGCCGCCCGTCAGACTTATCTCGGTCTTTACGCACTGCAGCATCGCGGCCAGGAGTCGGCGGGCATCGCCACGGCCGACGGACAGCATCTGGCCAACATCAAGGGCATGGGGCTGGTTTCGGAAATCTTTACCGACGACGTGCTGGACAAGCTTCCCGGTTCAATGGCCATTGGCCACACGCGCTACTCGACCACCGGCGACTCGGCCCTGCTCAATGCCCAGCCCATTCGCGTTGAATCGACCAAAGGCCTCATCGCCATCGCCCATAACGGCAATCTGGTCAATCTGGGCAACCTGCGCGACCGCCTTGAACAGGACGGCGCGTACTTCCAGACCACGTCGGATTCCGAGATTATCGTCCAACTGATCGCCCACTCCCATGCCGGGAGTCTTGTCGATGCGATTGCCGACTCGCTTCGCCAGGTCGAGGGCGCTTTCTCCATTGTGATGATGACGCGCGACCGCATCTTTGCCGCCCGTGACCCGCGCGGCTTCCGCCCGCTCTCGCTGGGCCGCATCAAGAACCCAGACGGCCCCGACACCATCGTTTTCTCCTCAGAAAGCTGTGCCTTTGACCTGCTCCATGCCACTTTTGTGCGGGATGTGCTTCCCGGCGAGCTGGTCATGGTCACCGAGGACGGCGTTACCAGCCGCCAGTATTCCACCGGCACGCCCCAGTCCAGTTGCATTTTTGAGCACGTCTACTTTGCCCGTCCCGACAGCCGCGTTTTTGGCCGCTGGGTGCAGGAAAGTCGCGATCAGATGGGCCGCCAGCTTGCCCGCGAATCCGGCGTGCCGGCCGATGTTGTGGTCCCCGTTCCCGATTCCGGCGTGACGGCCGCGATTGGTTACGCGGAAGAGGCGGGCCTGCCTTTCCGCATGGGGCTGATTCGCAACCACTATGTGGGCCGCACCTTCATTGAGCCCGAGCAGCGCGTCCGCGACTTTGGCGTCCGCCTCAAGCTCAACCCGGCGCGCAATCTGCTTGAAGGCAAGCGCGTGATTCTCATCGACGACTCCATCATTCGCGGGACGACGAGCCGCAAGATTGTGCGCATGGTGCGCGGCGCGGGCGCCAGTGAAGTGCATCTGCGCATCAGTTGTCCGCCCACCATCTCCCCGTGCTTCTACGGCGTCGATACGCCCAGCAAGCGCGAACTGATTGCCGCCAACAAATCTATCGAGGAGATTTGCCGCTACATCGAAGCCGATTCACTGGCTTATTTGTCGCTCGATGGCCTGCTCAAGTGCTGCGAAGGCGAACAGCGCGTGGGCTACTGCACAGCCTGCTACACCGGCAATTACCCCACGGAGTGGGTCGATGCGGAAGCGATTCAGCCAGCGACGGTGAGCCTTTAGTACTACAGTTGTACTTGCTTCGGATCGTTCCGTTCCGGGCCTGAAGGCCGCGATTTATGGCGCATTTTTCAGGGGCTTGAACAGGCTGCGAAAAAACTCGTAGAAGGTGTTTCAAAAGGCTGCTTTGTAACAGGGCACGACTTCAGTCGTGCCGTAACTGCAACAAAGCAAAGATGCGGGCTTTAGCCCCTGCGTTTCACGGGCTAGAGCATCATCAATTTTGCAGACTTTCAAAACATCGGTTTGTTCATAAATTATCGGGTTTTCCCTTTCATATACCCTGTCTGCGTACTGCGCAGTTCTGCGCTCCCGCGCCGATTCCTGATGGAAAGGCCGCGCAGGCGCGGCCCGCTAGAATAAGGAGAGTGCGGATCGCAAAGAACGATGGCGTCGCGCCCTTGGTGACGGAATCATGGGTAGAGAACATTCAGATCCAAAGGATGGAAGCCGATATAGGGCGCTGCTCGGCCTCTCGACGGCCATTGCCTCGCAGCCCGATGTGCAGGAGGTTCTTCACAGCATCTCGGCGCTGCTGTCGAAAGTCGTTCACTTCGATTCCACTGCTCTTCTGCTTCTGAACCAGAAGAATGAGACCGCGCTGCTCTATGCGCTGGAAGCAGGCACCTTCAATCCAGGTTTTGAGGTTGGAACCGAGTTGCCGTTCAAAGATACAGCCGTGGCAACCGTCCTGGCGCAGCAGAAGCCAGTTTTTGTTTCTGATATCCGGAAAGAGTGGCAAAGAAATCCTCAATTTGCGCAGTTCAAACCGGTTGCGCCACTGGAGGGCGAGGGAGTTCTCAGTTCCTATATCTTCCCCATCTCCAGCTCCCGGAAGAATTTTGGAGTCTTGATTTTCGGCGCCATGGACCGCGAGCAATACAGCAGCGCGGATGTTGAGCTGATGACTTCGGTGGCGGCGCACGTTTCGGTTGCGCTGGAGGCCGCTCTGGCGCTGGATGCGGCTGAAACGTATCGCCAGGAACTGGAGCGTGAACGGGACAGGCTGAAACTTCTGCTGGAAATTAACAATCACATCATCACGCATCTTGATGTGATTGAACTGTTTCGGGCAGCGTCGATCTCGATTCGCGAGTTCTTCAAGAACGCCTTCACCGGCTTCTGGCTCTTTGAGGAGGCCTCCCATGAGCTTCAATGCATGACGCTTGATTTCCCTGGGAGCCGGGGCTTTGTAGAAGATATGCCCTCGCCCAAGTTGACCGACACAGATCTTGAAAGCATGCGCCTGCATGGGCCGACGCTGTTGAGTCGCCGGGAAATTGAAGCGTTGCCGGATTTCGTCTCGCAGTCTCTCGGTTCCGAATCGATTGTCAGCATTGCAAGTGTCCCGCTGACAGGCTCGGCGAATCCTCTCGGCATCATCTCGCTGGGCAGCCGGGAAGAGAATGCCTTCAGCCAGCCCGATCTCGATCTGCTGGCGCAGGTGGGCAATCAGATTTCTCTGGCGATCGAGAACGCTCTCGCTTATGGAAGATTGAATGTCTCGCGCAACCGGCTGGAAGATGAGCGGCACTATCTGGAGTCGGAGATTCAGTCGGAGTACAACTTCGAAGATATTGTCGGAAGCAGCCCTGCACTGCGCAAGGCTCTGGATCAGGTGTCCATTGTCGCGCCCACCGATTCCACGGTCTTGCTGGTCGGAGAGACCGGCACCGGGAAGGAGCTGATCGCGCGCGCCATCCACAATCTCAGCGCGCGGCAAGACAGGACCTTCGTGCGGTTGAACTGCGCCGCCATTCCGTCAGGCTTGCTCGAAAGCGAATTGTTCGGATACGAAAAGGGCGCTTTCACCGGAGCTCTGGCGCAAAAGCGGGGCCGGGTCGAACTGGCCGATGAGGGCACACTGTTCCTGGATGAGATTGGCGACATCGATCTTGAGCTTCAGCCCAAGCTGCTGCGCCTCTTGCAGGAAAGAGAATTTGAAAGGCTGGGCAGCAACCGCACCATCAAGGTGAACGTGCGGCTGATCGCGGCCAGCAACCGGAATCTGCCTGCCATGGTGCGCAAGGGAGAGTTCCGCGAAGACCTTTACTACCGGCTCAACGTGTTCCCGGTTCGCGTTCCGCCTCTGCGCGAGAGAAGGGAAGATATTCCCTTGCTGGTCCACTATTTTGTCTCGCAACTGTCGCGCAAGATGCGGAAATCCATTCGCAACATTCCGCGCGGCGTGATGGAAGCCATGTTGGATTGGCCCTGGCCCGGCAATGTGCGCGAGTTGCAGAACTTCGTGGAGCGCTCCGTGATCCTCTCGCGCGGTGAAACGCTGGCCGCGCCCATCTCCGAGCTGAAACGGAAGGCTTTGCCGAAGAGTACCGCGAGCGACAAAGTGCAGGCAACCGATCGCGAGGCGATTGTGCAAGCGCTGCGTGCAGCCAAGGGGCGAATCTCCGGGGCGGGAGGCGCTGCGGAGCAGTTGGGATTGAAACGCACCACCCTCCAGAAGAGAATGGCCCGGCTGAGTATATCGAGGCTGGAATACAACTGATAACTTAGAACTTATCCGTAAATAGGTAGCGCCGACCTCCCGGCCCACAGAAAGCCTCTGACGGCGTGGACTCCACCAGCATGGTGCCCCATCCATTTCCGCGTCTTTTGCGGAAATGGGTGGGAATACGATGTCACTGTTTTCGTGCCCGATCAATAATATCGAAGTCTCCGTTGACATGATTCCGTCGCTTTCTCCCACCGTGTCGCGCACGGGGTTCTTTCTGTCACGGGGCCCGCTTCTGCTGCCACTGCCACTGCCACCACGATTGCCACCGCAGTGGCAGTGGTGGCAATCGAATTGAATCTTCAGACCATGCTCGTTGTATATCAACGACTTGCGTACATCTGCGCAAATGGCCCAGCACATGCTTATACATGAGCGTGCTACGAATCACATTGCCAATCCGCAAAGATCCTCCCGTGTTTGTTTTGGAAGGCAGACTGGCTGGATTGTGGGTAAAAGAACTCATCCGTGTCGCCCAACCGCTTGGTCCGGGGACAAAATCGGTCTTCGACCTTGAGAGCGTTTTCTACGTGGATTCGCTCGGTGAGGAAGCACTGCTCTGGCTGAATAAACTGGGCGCCGCGTTCATTGCAGAGAACGTCTACGGCAAAGATCTCTGCCGGCGCCTGCACTTGCGCCGCACGACCGAGGCCAAGTCTGGCCTGCCGAGCCAGTCTGGGCAAAAAGCAAGAAAAGCACCGTCCCATGCTCCACCTCTCTCAATCTGACATGCAGGTGTGTCTTATGAGGGAGATGTTCCCAACTGAAAAGATGCTTTCCCGCAACGGAAACGATCCTTTTCAGCCAAGGTCTGGAATGATGCATTTACTTCATTCCCAATCGAACGAATCGCAGGAAGTAACAGGAAGGTTTTCTCGATGAAAATGTGCAATCACTTCAACGCCGTGAGAGGCCTGGTTTCAGCTTCTCTCTGGAATGTCCAGCCTGTGAAGATGGATCAAAAGCGCTGGTTCTCACTGCCAACCGTATTGGTGCTGTGCCTGGTTGCGATGAGCCCTTTCTTTGTGCTGCTTTCCGGCTGCCACGGAAATGTAAAGCCCGTGCCCATGCCGCCCATAGCCGTGCAGGTCGTGAAGGCACAGCAACAAGACGTGCTCGTCAATGGAGATTGGATCGCCACGCTGGATGGCTATGTGAACGCGCAGATTCAGCCGGAAGTCTCCGGCTATCTTGTTCAGCAGCTTTACCACGAAGGCTCCTATGTTCATAAGGGACAGGTCCTTTTCCAGATCGACCCGCAGACTTTCCAGGCCAATCTGGATCTGGCCAAGGCGCAGTTGGCGCAGGCCAAGGCAAAGCTCGCGCTCGACGTCATCAATGTGAAGCGCGATACGCCCTTGGCCCAGCAACATGCCATCGCACAGAGTCAGCTTGACTCGGAAGTCGCCGGACAGCGGCAAGACGAGGCCACCGTGCAAGCGTCGGAAGCGACGGTGAGACAGGCGCAGATCAGCCTGAACTTCACTCATGTCCGCTCGCTGACCGACGGCATCGCTGGCATGGCCACCACGCAGGTGGGCAATCTGGTTGCCCCCGGCACCGCGCTGACCTCTGTTTCCAAGGTGGATCCCATCAAGGTCTACTTCTCCATCAGCGAGCAGGAGTACATGCGCTTCAGCGGCGGACCGGAAAAGGCATCGAAGGACAGCGGGCAGAAGCGTAGCAAGGATCTGGAGCTGCAACTGGATCTGGCCGACGGCACAAAATATCCGCACCAGGGCAAGGTGATCTTTACCGACCGCCAGATTGATCCGCAGACAGGCACCATCAAGCTGGTGGCCGCGTTTGCGAACCCCGGCAACATCCTTCGTCCCGGCCAGTTCGGGCGGGTTCATGCGGCCACGGCTGTTGACCGCTCGGCAGTTCTCGTTCCGCAGCGCTGCGTAACGGAATTGCAGGGAACCTATCAGGTTGCCGTTGTTGACGCTGGGAACAAGGTTTCCATTCGCACGGTGAAGCTGGGTGAGCGTGTCGGTTCCTTGCAGATCATCGAGTCCGGCGTGAACGCCGGGGAAACGGTGATTTCAGAGGGCAATGCCAAGGTGCGGGATGGAATGGTCGTCAATCCCACCAATGCGGAAGGTGGAAGGTAACAGATGATCTCGAAATTCTTTATCAAGCACCCCATCATCGCCATTGTCATTTCCATCGTGATGGTTATTGTTGGCACCGTTTCGATGCTCACTCTGTCGGTGGCGCAGTTTCCTGAGATTGTGCCTCCTGAAATCTTGACGCTCGGCATCTTTCCGGGAGCCGACGCCAAGACGGTGGAGCAATCCGTCGCGACCCCGATCGAAAGCCAGATGAGCGGCGTGGACAACATGGATTACATGTATTCCACCAACGCAAGCAATGGCTGGTCGGAACTGCATACGGATTTCGATGTGAAGACGGATCCCAACATCGATCAGATCCTCACGCAGCTTCGCGTTAACCAGGCCTCCGCTCAGTTGCCGTCCGAGGTTTCCATGCAGGGCGTGCAGGTCATGAAGTCCATGTCCACGCCCCTGATGCTTTTTAACCTCATTTCTCCGCAGGGCACCTACAACCGGAATTTCCTGGTCAACTACGGCATCATCAACCTGAAGGACGAACTGGCGCGTGTTCCCGGCGTAGGCCGTGTCGAAATGCTGGGCGGCGACTACTCCATGCGCGTCTGGGTCGAACCGCAGAAGCTGGCCAATCTTTCGGTGACGGTTCCAGAAATTGTCGCGGCGATTCAGGCCCAGAACAAGGTCAACCCGTCAGGACAGATCGGCGGAGAGCCCGTACCGACGGGCCAGGAGTTCACCTACACGGTTCGTTCGCAGGGCAGGCTCACATCGCCGGAAGATTTCGGTAATATCGTGATTCGCGCCAATCCGGACGGCTCCATTCTTCACCTCAAGGATGTTGCGCATGTCGAACTGGGCGCGCAGTCCTATAACGTTACCGCCGATCAAAATGGCGCTCCCGCCGGCGGCATGACCGTCTACCAGTTGCCGGGATCGAACGCCGTGGAAACGGCTGCCAGAGTGCGCGCCAAAATGGCCGAGCTTTCCCAGCGCTTCCCGAAGGATATGCAGTACGTCGTTCCCTATGACTCCACCCTGGCGGTTACCGCCAGCATGCACGAGATTATTCTGACGCTGTTTGAGTCTCTGCTTCTCGTTGTCCTGGTGGTGTACATCTTCCTGCAGGGATGGCGGCCGGCCCTGATTCCGCTGGCGGCCGTGCCGGTTTCTTTGATCGGCACCTTCATGCTCTTCCCGTTGCTGGGCTTTTCCATCAACACGCTTTCGCTGTTTGGCTTGATTCTCGCCATCGGCCTGGTGGTCGACGACGCCATCGTCGTCGTCGAAGCGGTCGAGCACCACATGGAAGAGGGCCTGTCTCCGCGCGATGCCACGACCAAAGCCATGGAAGAAGTCTCCGGCCCGGTCATCGCCATTGCCTTGATTCTGGCTGCCGTATTCATTCCGACAGCCTTTGTCCCCGGCATCACGGGCAGGTTGTATCAGCAGTTCGCGGTTACCATCGCCGTCTCCGTAATCTTCTCCGCGTTCAACGCTCTGACGCTGAGTCCGGCATTGTGCGTTCTGCTTTTGAAGCCCGGAAAGGTCCATGGGCCATTCGCTCCTTTCTTTGAATGGTTCAACAAGACTTTTTCCAGCGCGCAGAACGGCTACGTCAAGTATTCCGGCTGGATGATCCGCAAGAGCGCGTTCAGCATGGTCTTTCTTGCCCTGATGGCGTTGGCGGCGTTCCTCCTCGTCGGCAGGCTGCCAACCTCCTTTGTGCCGGAGGAAGACCAGGGCAGTATCATGGTCCGTATGCAACTGCCGCAGGCGGCATCGCTCGAACGCACCGAGCAAGCTGTCAAAAAAGCGGAAGACATCATTCTCCATACGCCGGGCGTAAATGGCACCGCTGGCATCAGCGGCGTGGACATGATCAGTGGCACGCAAAACACCTACACTGCCTTCTTCTTCGTCAACCTGGATAGCTGGGACAAACGCCATGCCAAGAATTTGCAGGCGTCCGCCATTCAGCGTCAGTTGAATCAGAAGCTCTCCGCGGTTCCGGACGGCCAGGCGATTGCCATGGCTCCGCCCGCTATTCCGGGCATTGGCTCTTCCGGTGGTGTGACCTTCGTTCTGGAAGATCGCTCCGGAAAGGGTGGCGATTTCCTTTCCGACAATACGGACGCGTTCCTCGCCGCGGTGCGCAAGCGTCCTGAAATCGCTCTCGCATTCACAACGATGACTCCGCATGTACCGCAGCTCTTTGCGGATGTCGACAAGGATAAGGTTCTGCGGCAGCATGTCAGCATCAACGACGTGTATACGACCATGCAGACCTTCATGGGCGGGTACATGGTGAACTACTTCAACCGCTTTGGCCGCCAATGGCAGGTCTATATCGAGGCGGAAGGCAAATCACGCACAGACCCCAATAACATCAAGCAGTTTTACGTGACCAATCAGAGCGGGGCGATGGTGCCGCTGGATGCCGTGTCCAGCGTCAAGCCGATCACGGGGCCGGAGTTCACCATGCACTTCAACGAATATCCCGCGGCCCAGATTCTGGCCACCGCAGCTCCCGGCTACAGTTCCGGTCAGGCCATGAAGGCTCTGGAAGATGTGTTTGCCCAGACCCAGCCTTCGGAGATGGGATACGACTACATGGGCATGAGTTATCAGGAGCATAAAGCCGCAAAGGGCATCAGCGCCGGCCAGATTTTCGGCCTCTCGCTGTTGTTCGTCTTCCTGATTCTCACTGCGCTCTATGAAAGCTGGAGCCTGCCTTTCAGCGTGCTGCTCAGTACGCCGGTCGCCATGTTTGGCGGCTATCTTGCGCTTACCTGCCGCGGCATGGAAAACAACGTTTATGCGCAGATCGGCATGGTCATGCTGATTGGATTGGCAGCCAAGAACGCCATTCTGATCGTCGAGTATGCCAAGCTGGAGCACGACCGCGGAAAGAGCGTCGTGGACGCGGCATTGGCAGGCGCCAGGCTTCGTTTGCGGCCCATCATCATGACGTCTTTTGCCTTTCTTCTGGCCTGCGTGCCTCTCTGGCTTGCCAAGGGAGCGGGCGCTCAAGGCCGACGCCTGTTGGGCACAACGGTCATCGGAGGAATGCTGGCCGCAACCTGTATCGCCATCTTCCTGATCCCTGTGACCTTCACCATCTTCGAGAAGCTCTCGCTGCGCTTTGGCAAAAAGCATCCAGAGGTGCTCACTGAGGAAGAAATGGAGAAGGACAAATAATGCGGACAACATATATTTCACTCAGTCTTTCACTGATGCTCGTCCTGGCCGGTTGCCGGCTGGGACCGAATTACGCACGTCCTGCCGTCAATGCCCCCGGAGGCTACCGGGGGCAGGCGCCGGCGCTGGATGCGTCCAGCAATACTTCGTCCAGCAATACTTCGTCCAGTAATGCTTCGTCTGGCAATGCTCCATCCAGCAATGCTCAGAAGAGCCTGGGCGATGAAAAATGGTGGACGGTTTTCCAGGACGAGCAGCTCCAGTCGCTGATTCGCACCGCGCTGAAAAACAACTACGATGTGCGCATCGCGGCTGAGCGCGTGGTTGCGGCCAGGGCTCAACTCGGCATCATCCACGCTGACCAATTGCCTTCGTTGGGGGCTTCCGCCGCACTCACTTCTGTGCGCCAGGAAAAGACCTCGATGTCTCCGGTTTTTCGTTCCGACTCAGGGCAACTGGCCTTGAGCGCCGCATGGGAACTGGACTTCTGGGGCAAATACAAGGGCGCGACCGAGGCTTCGCGTGCGGATCTGGCGGCAACTGAATGGGGACAGAAGGCTGTCATCAGCACGCTTGTTTCCAATGTTGCCAGCGCATACTTCCAATTGCGTACGCTGGATCTCGAACTGGAAATCACACAGGAAACGCTGAAATCCAGGCAGGAATCCCTGCACTTGACCAAGGCGCTCACCGACGGGGGCTCCTCGCCGCTGATGGACCTGCGGCAATCCGAGCAACTCGTCTACGCCGCCTCCACGCAAATTCCTGTGCTCGAAAAGCAAATTGAGCAGCAGGAAAATTATCTGTCCATACTCCTCGGTCAGAATCCAGGCCCCATTGCGCGCGGCATGAAGCTGACCGAACAACCGCTTCTTCCCTCTATTCCGGCTGGACTTCCGTCCGATCTGATCGAACGGCGTCCGGACATTCGGCAGGCGGAAGAGACATTGATCGCGGCCAACGCGAGAATCGGTGTGGCGAAGGCCGCCTACTTCCCGTCCATCTCGCTGACCGGCACGGCAGGCTACCAAAGCACAGCGCTGACCAGCCTGTTCAGCGGCCCTGCCGGTTTCTGGAGTGTTGGTCCATCCCTGGCGCAGCCCATCTTCGAGGGCGGCCGGATTCGCAACAATGTGCGGCTCACCGAATCGCAGCAGCGCCAAGCCCTGCTTGCCTACCAGCAGACAACGCAAGGCGCCTTCCGCGAAGTTTCCGATGCGCTTGTCGCCTATCAGAAATCGAGGGAAATGCGCGAACAGCAAGAGCTGTTGACCGCGGCGGCTCAGGATGCGGCGCGCCTTTCGCATGTGCGCTACGATGCGGGCGCCACCGCCTACATCGAGGTGCTGACCAATGAAACCAACTACTTCAACGCGGAGTTGAGCTTGTCCCAGGCGCGTTACAGTGAAGTGCTCGCGCTGGTCCAGGTCTACAACGCGCTGGGAGGCGGCTGGCAGCAGTAGTGCATTTTCGAAAATCCCGCAGGCCGAATCCATGCTTCCAGGTCACAGCATGGATTCGTACCTTCGGTTCGTGGTTTCCCAGCTCCCAAAATCGAAATCTGGAAAACCGTATTTTTCCGCGGATGCTTGCGGGTCATTTCCAACCTCCGTCGCAAAATAATCTCGGAAGTCTCTTTTCCAGTCATCGTCCCGGTACGTTTTTTTGCGCCGCCGTCCAGCCGGAAGCTCCTGTCAGAGGCCGAAATTTAGAATAACTCCTTTCCTTGGAATATTTTGCAGAGAACTTCATTGTTTTCAATATTTTGCAGCGCAACCGTGCCCGTAAACCAAAGAAAACAAGGATTTTGCTTGCAAAATATGGGTGGGGTTATCCGCCGTGATCGCGTGCCCTGCCCTCGGCGCGTCTTTGTTCTTGCGGCTGGTATCTGACCGCTTGAAGTTGTACCAATGCTGGGTGCCCCAGGTCCCGATTTTGGGACCTGGGAACGAGAAAATCTAACGGTCACGGTACTGGAGCGGAACCAGCGTCACTGGAGCAGTCTGCGTCCTCTCAGAGCTCGGTACTGTCCGTCAACACCACGCCTGCCTCGGAGAACTGGTTTTCGATTTTTGCAACCGAGCCGTCGAGGTCGATGGCGCGGCACGCATCGCGCACGATGGCGGCGGACAAGCCCAAGCGCCGCGCATCGAGCGCCGAGTAGCCAACGCAGAAGTCGTAGGCGAGGCCAGCCAGGAACACGCGCGTCAGTTTCCTTTCTTTCAAATATCCGGCCAGACCGGTTGGCGTAACGCGATCATTTTCAAAGAACGCCGAGTAGGAATCGATTTGCGGCCTGAAGCCTTTGCGCAGAATCAGTTCCGCACCGGGCAGCCGGAGCGCGGGGTGGAATTGCGCGCCATTGGTGCCCTGAACGCAATGGACAGGCCAGAGGGTCTGCAATCCGTAGCTGAGTTCAATCTGTTCGAACGGTTGCTTGCCGGGATGAGCGGTCACGAAAGAACAGTGGTCCGCCGGGTGCCAGTCCTGCGTAAGAACAACGTGTTCAAACCGCTGCGCGACGCGGTGAATGACAGCGATTACCGAGTCGCCGCCGGCAACGGCAAGTGCGCCGCCACGGCAAAAATCATTTTGCACATCGACGACTAGCAGCACGTCCTGCGAGGTGATTTGCATCAGCTTTCCCCAGGGTTGCAGTGAACAGAGTTACGGGAGGGCGCGGTTTGCGCACTCAGAATGTTTACAAGATCATTAGAGCATTTTCGGAAGATATGTAGACTTTTCGGCGTGTTATAGCCGGAGTTTATCCAAAGGTAAAGGCGAAAGCCTGCACGCCGGGATCAAGGAATTCAATTTCGAAGGTGCGGTCTTCGATCGTCCCGTGCTGGCGAACGAGTTGATAGAGCCGGTCTTCCGTGACGGTTCCGAAGCCCTGTTCGTCGCAATCGACGCCATGATCCGCGCCGGGCGCGTGCCCATCGATGCGAATGCGGAACTGAACCGGAGCAGCACCCGGCCCCAGCACGAGATGCAAATCCCGCGCATGGAAGCGAAAAAGAATGCTGCCGTGCGCCGCGTTCAGCACGGCTGCTTCGCCATGGTCACTCCACGAGCCGGAGAATCCCCATTGATTGCGCTGAAGCGATTTCGGCGCAAGATAGATCTGGGCATGGTCGGGCCGCAACCCGCCGGAGGAGGAAAAGCGCTCCGCCCGTTGGTAGCCGATATAGGTTTCTGGAGAACCCAGGGTAGCGTTATCTGCCGCAATCTCGGCGCCGCTTGCCTGGAGCGCGAGAGAGCCGGAAGGAAGTTGCGTTGCGTCCTTCCGTTCCTTCAAAAGCTCTTGAATCCATCGCTCCGACTCCGCGTAGTTTCCCTCACCGAAGTGGTGGTGGCGAACTTTTCCCTTGGCATCGATAAAGTAGTGCGCGGGCCAGTATTGATTGTGAAAGGCATCCCAGATGCGGTGCTCGCTATCGATCGCCACCGGGTATGTAATCCCGAATTTCCGCAATGCCTTCTGGATGTTTGCAGGATTCTTTTCAAAATCGAATTCTGGGCTATGCACGCCAATAATCACCAATCCGCTGGCCTTGTAGCGTGCGTCCCAGGCACGCAGGTAGGGCAGGGAACGCAGGCAATTGATGCAGGAATAGGTCCAGAAATCAATCAGCACAACCTTGCCCTTGAGCTGGTCCCGATTCAAGGGCGGCGAGTTCAACCAGGAAGTGGCTCCGGAGAGATCCGGCAGCGTTTGTTGTCCACCAGCATTGGCCGCCGAAGCCAGAACTACAAAAGCTAGCAGCAGCGCCGCTTTTCGCACCCATCCTTGCAGCGCATCCCGGAGCCCTCGCGTCGCCGCTCTCTCCCCGTTCGCCATGCGAATTGCCAAACCCTGAGCACCCATCGTCCGGCACCTCATCTCATCTGAGTGCGGGCCTGCTGCCTCGGTTGCAAAAATTGTGCGTGCTGGTTCTCACCCTTACTGCTTGCGCGCTTCGCAGACCCGTGTCAGGCACTCTGGTTTCGCTCTGGAATGTATCGGATCGCAGGCAAAGCGTCAGAGATCGAACGCCCTCCGCTTGCCTGGTTCAGTGTCGTCACTCCGATTCATCGATGACTTCAATTGCCTCTACCGTCGCATAGTTGATGATCGGGTCGAACGTCAAATCGAGCTTCCCTTCCGGGGAAGGCAGCAGGTGATTGAATGTCTTGGTCAAGGCGTGCTGGCTGCCAGCTTCTTTGAAGATATCGAAGTTGTCGAGCAGTGTTGATCCGTTGCAATAGACACGGAACTTCCGGCTACCCACGCCCGCGCCATCCGAAGGGTCTGGAACCCAATAAAGTTCCGCGAAGTGGAGCACAAGCGTATAGTGGCCGCGTGGGTCGACTGGTATTGAGTAGGTGAAATGACCGTAGCGTTCCTGCGCGTAAAGGCTAGGATCGGGAGTGCCGTTGACCTGTCGAGGAGCATCGGAAAGCGTGCCATCCTGATAATAATTATCCGGATGCCACAGGTTTCCACTGTGGTCTGTGACTGCCGAGCGTTGCATGACGAGGCGAACGGGGCGCTGGCGATGCGGCATGCCGGGTAAAATCTCAAGCGCGCTCAGGGTAGGCGCTGATCGCTCCATGGAGAACTTCAGATGAAGAATGCCATCTTTGTCTGGATAGATATCCTTGAAGACGCGTTCATCGGCGATATTGGTTCCGAGAGAGTCAAAGGTGATGTTAAATGCTTTCAAAAGCAATTGGCCGTTGACGCTCACATTAAAGAAACTGGTCTTGGGATCATCTTGCGGCGAAGCCACGAAGAACAGGTGTAGCTCATAGGGGCCTGGCGCAAGGGGAATATCGTAGGTGAAGTCGCCTATTCGCCAATGTTCAAACAGCATTGGATCACTGGTTCGTGACACCGGGAGATCTGGACGCGGGAAGGCGCCGCCACCGTGAAAATACCGATCAGCCTGCCAGTACGCACCCGCGCTGTCAATCTTTGGATTTCCGTTGTACCCAGCAAGCAGGCGAAGCGGAACCTGCGCCGCATCCTGCGGTAAGGGCTGAGTTGTGTTGAGCGGATGAGACGTAACGGCGCCGGGCTGATAGCTCGATCTGCTTCGCGAAAAAAACCAGGCTGCGCCGAAGATTACAACGAGCAGCACGGCAATTCCTGCAACGCCATACAGCAGAGTTCGCTTTCGAAGAGCGCGCGGTCCGGGGTGGTTTGTCTCGACTATGCCCGTTTCAGACGAAACCAGCGTCTCTTTGGTGTCCGCAACAAGCGCTGAGGGCAAAATCACGACTTCATAGCCACCGGCCTGAGGTTCATGTAGCGATGTCGTTTGAGGGGATGAAGGGCGGTGGATGAACGCCGGGACGTAGCTCCCTGGTGGTAGTGAGATCTTAATCTCGTGATCTTGGCCATCTGATTTGTAGTACTCTTTCAACCTCTTTCTCAGCCGATGAGCCTCGACACGCGCGATGGAATCCCGAGAGGAATCGAAAGAGCCCTTTGAGCGACCCAAGACTTCGGTTGCAATGTTGTACTCATTGATCTCGTTGATTCTGTTCTGAAAGTATCTCTCCGCAATATACCTCAAAAAGCTCTCAAGACGAGGAGTGCGCACTAGAGCGGCCAAGACAAGTTCCAGTTCCGCGCGTTCTGCGTCCTTCACTTGAGAAGCCACGGCTTGGTCCATAATCCACTCCAGAAGGATGAATCCATAGTACGAAGGCGTTGCGAAAATGTCGATGTTAAATCCGCCAGGGTGACTGGCCGGGCGCCCTCGCTCCCGACGTTAAATATGTTTACTGTGCTGATAATAAAAGCGTTAAACATCTAAATTGAGCGTCAACAATTCTGTGCATCATTAACGATTGCGCACTCTTCTACGGCCCCCCTATAGTTCGACCTCGTTGAGCCAGGACCCGGAAATGCCCCTACCAGGTGATCGCGGCATCCTTGGCAACTGAAGCGAATTTCATTGAGAGGCCTCGTTGGTCCGATCAACGGTTTGAACAATCTGAATTTGAAGTTTGGAGGCAATCTTGTCGGAAACAATTTGGTGCAACTTTGCGAACATACTCGATGGCCGGCTGACATGGAGAGGTGCTCTGCGATTTTTGAGCATCTGCGCAGTCTTGCTAACGCTTTCTTTTTGTGGGATCGCGCAGACCTCATCCTCGATCTCCGGTACGGTGAAAGACGTTACCGGGGCCATCCTTCCTGGAGCGAAGGTGGTTTTGACCAATGAGAACAACAAGTCGACGCGCTCCTCGAAAAGCAATGGAGAAGGGTTTTTCTACATTGCCGGAGTGCCAGCCGGCACCTATGACGTGTCGATCTCTTTCAAGGGATTCGAGAACTGGACGGTGACAGGGATCGAGGTTCACCCGGGCGATAACCTGACGGTACCTAAAATTAGTCTTCAGGCGGGCTCGGTGACTGAGTCCGTAGTGGTTTCGGCTGAGGTTGCCGGCGTTGCCCTCGATTCGGGAGAGCACAGCACACTGATTACCTCGGCCCAGATCAACCGGCTCTCGACCGTCGGTCGTGACTCCGCAGAGCTGATTTCGATTCTGCCCGGGTTCGCCGTTTCAACGGGGCTCGATAACAGTGGAGTGAACTACCAGCAGGCGGGTTTCGGTTCATCCAATATCTCCAGTTACGGAGCCAATGGCTCCATGCCGAAGTCCGGATCTGTCAATGTGAGCTCTGACGGTGCCAGCCTTATCGACCCCGGCGACATGGGCGGCCAGATCTCCAACGTAAATATGGACCAGGTGCAGGAAGTCAAGGTTCAAACCTCGAACTTTGCTGCCGACCAGGCCAAGGGGCCCGTCGTGATCGATGCGATCGGCAAATCGGGAGGCAGCGACTATCGCGGCTCGCTGTACTCGTATCTACGCAATTACGACTTCAACTCCAACTCATGGGTCTCAAAACACGTAGGGCTGGCCCGCCCCGAGGAAAAGTATTTCTATCCGGGTGGCAGTATTGGCGGGCCCGTCCGGATTCCTGGGACTCAATTCAACAGGAACAAGCGTCTGACCTTCTGGGCCGGATACGAATACTACGGGCAGAAGGTCTATCAAGGGCAGAACCAGACCTTCGTGCCGACTCCCGCGATGATGCAAGGCGACCTGAGCCTCCCGACCATCGCCAAAGCGCTTAATGTGGACCAGACCGCCCTGCTGGCCAACTGTTCCGGGCCCGGTTCCGTGAGCGAAGCGTACAGCAATCTCGGCGGTGTCTGTGTTTCGCCCGGCTGGGGCGTGACCACCGCGTCCAGCGCCCCCAAAGACGAAAACGACAACGCGATTCTCAATGGAAAGATTCCCACCGCGGATATCGATCCGGGCATTGGCGCCTACTCCTCATTTTGGCCCAAGGCCAACCACACCCCTCATGCAACCGCCTCCGGCCTGGCCTCCGAGGGCTTCAACTACGTCGAGAATGTGATGGGGACCAGCAATGGGTATCAGTTCCACAGCCGTGTGGACTTGAGCATCACCGAGAACCTTAAGCTGTACGGCACGTACAACTGGGAGAAAGTCAACTACGTTCAAAAGGGCAGCAGCTCCTATGACTACAGCACGGGTGGAAATATCGACATGCCGACGGCGTTCGATTCCAACAGTGGAGCGCATTATCTGACGACCAACCTGACCAAGACGTTTGGCGCCTCGTCCACCAATGAACTGATCGCCTCCGTTGTGTACTTCACCGAGCCGGCACAGTACGAAAACCGCTCCAAGCTCGAGGACACAGGAACCGCGTGGGCGTCCGCCGGATACGGCGGTGGCGCTTCCGGGCAGGCCATGTACGGAATCGGAAGCAAGCAAGGCAAAGTCGGCGAAAACCAACTGCCCCATCTCGGAAGCTGGGAGGGGGCCAGTATCCCCACCCTCGATGCGGCGTATGTGTCGCCAAACAAGGGGCAGTTTATCAACAAGTACACGGGGTCCGTCGCCGACAACTTGACCAAGGTCTACAGGACCCATTCGTTCAAGGCGGGAATTTACACGGAACTGGTCGCCAACAACGGAGCGAACCTGGGCAGCAATCTCAACGGCACGATGCAGTTCATGCGCTGGGGAAGTTGCTTCGTCAATCAGCCTCTTACCTCCCATCTTCCGCCGGCATCCACTTCATCTGAACCGGACAGCTTCGGGGCCAGCAATGAGATAGGGAACTTCCTGACGGGTTGCCCTCTGTACTATTCGCAGGACCTCTCTGATCCTAGCCAGAATCTGCGTTATAAGTCCATCGAAGGGTATGTGACCGACGAATGGAAGATCAACTCGAAGTTGACTGTGACGGCGGGCATTCGCCTCTCTCACATCGGCCCCTGGATCGATCGTCATGGCCTGGGAGCTGCCGTCTGGGAGCCTTCGGAATTGACCAAGGGCGTGTATCTCGACTCTGTGGCGCAGGACCCGAAGACGTGGAAGGGCTTCAAATGGCATGCAGAAGATCGCAGCATTCCCGTGGCGGGCGTACCGACGCGGGCGCTGTTCTATTCCCCGCGCTTCTCGCTCGCCTATGACCTGTATGGCAACGGCAAGACCGTGTTTCGCGGCGGATGGGGCACCTACTATTACCACGATAACGTTGGCTACGGCGGCGGGGCATTGCAGACATCCCAGGGCAAAGAGTCGTGGAGCATCACGAATGCCGGAACTGGCTGTTCGTATGCGCAGTTGTTCAGCGCGTCGGTCATTCCCTGCGGGTATTACACCCGGTCTGGGGTAGGTGGTCAGTTGCCGGCGTTCAGCGTCAATGCTTTGGACCCGCACGACGACAAGCTGCCCACGACCTACAACTACAACTTCACGCTAGATCAGTCCCTGCCATCGAAGCTGATGTTAGAGCTGGCCTACGTGGGCAACCAGAGCACCAACATGACGACCGGGAGCGGCACGGCAAACCAGAACGTTATTCCTCTGGGCGCATTCTTCGGACCGGATCCAGTCACGCAGAAGGTAAATCCAATCAGCAGTATTCCCAACACCAACGACTACCGCCCCTATCCGAATTACTCCCAGGTGAATGTCCCCACGCACAAGGGCTGGGCCAACTACAACTCGATGCAGGCGTCGCTGAACAAGCAGACGGGAAGCTTGATTTACGGCGTCAACTACACCTGGGCCAAGAGCCTCGCGGTGCGTGACGGCGGTTTCGCGGGACAGGTGGGTGACCCGTTGAACCTGCAAAACGACTACGGCCCGTCCGCCATCGACCGGCGACAAGTGCTCAATGCGACCTATTCGTGGCAGGAAGGCTCCAAATTTCACGGTAACCACATCGTGGGTGCGGTCGCCAACGGATGGGAAGTATCCGGCATCACGACGCTTCAGGATGGACCGGATATCGCGGTTCTGACCAACACCAACTTCAATCTGAGCGGCGGTGCCGACTACTACTACACGGCCAATGGGACCACCACCCAGGAGAGCGTCCAGATCAGCAACAACACATGGCTTGGCACTTCGGATTACAACCTGCAACCGACTGTAACCTGCGATCCGCGGCAAGGCCTAAAGAAAAATCAGTTCATCAATGGCAACTGTTTCGGCCTTCCTGCTCAGGGAACCGAGGGCGTGTTCAAGCTTCCTTACGTGCCTGGGCCGAAATACTTCAAATGGGACATGTCGGTTTACAAGGACTTCAAGATCAGCGACCGGCAGAACATGCAGTTCCGCCTGTCCGGATTCAATTTCCTCAACCATCCCATTACCTCGTTTAACACCCAGTACGACACATCGTCTCCTCTGACGCTTCTGGTCGGAGATCCCAGCACGTCTCACTACACGTCGCTTCAGCAGGCGTTGAGCAATGCCAAGGTCGTCAACCCCAATATCTTTGGTTCAACCACCTTTAAGGCGGGGCAACGCATCGTCGAACTCGGCTTCAAGTACAACTTCTAGCCGCGCGGGGGAGAGCGCTTGGCGCTTTCCCCACGCACATGAGACGGAACGGAAACCGAAGGAGAAAAGATGCAGCAATTGGAAGAAGTAAACAAGACGAATGCGCGGCTACAGACCGCACTTTGGAGGCTTGAGATGTCGAGGAAGAATCGGACAAAGAACTGCCTGCCAACCATGGTAAGGCGGTATCTGGTCTTGTGTTTCATTGCGATGTTTGCGACCCTGGCGAGTCACGCGAGTTCGAATGTGCCGCCGGTCGTGCTATCGAGCAACAGTACAGTCGCTTCAACCGGCCTAAGCGGCAACCCGATTGGTATAGCACAGGACGCGTGCGGTAATTTCTACACCGTGCATGACGGTGGAGGAGATGTCTGGGAAACCCCGGCAGGCGGTGGAACGGCGCAGAAGGTCTATTCAGGCCAAGGGGCCTCCTGGTCGGGGAATCAGTTCATCTCTTTCAACGCCGCCAAGACCAACCTTTTTGTGTCCCAGGGATATGGTGGCAATGCAGGTGTCTTTGTAAAGATTCCCATGAACGGTTGCGTTCCACAGGCTGCAAGCGCTTCCGCGCTCAGTGACGACAATGGGAACTATTTCTTTGGACCATTAGCCATGGCGGTAGACGCCTCGGGAGATGTGTTTGTTGCCCAGATTAGTTGGCCGAGCACCGGGCAAGCTGTTGCGATCGAAGAGATCGTTCAAGGCCAGAGCTCGACAACTACGGTACAGCTGGTAGCCCCAGGCTACCTTCCTTCCAACGTTACGGGCATGGCGTTGGATGCTCAGAACAACCTGTACTACGCCGAAGGAAACACGGTGTACGAGTTGGCCTATAGCTCGGGCGCATACAGCTCGACTCCGGTGCAGATAGCCACCGGATACTCGAATCTTGGATTGTCCACGAGTTACACGAATATCGAGTCCCTTTCCACCGATGGCGCGGGCAATCTGTATATCCTGGATAATGGCAACCTCCTGGTAATCCCAAACGAGACTACCGGAAGCACTACCGCATTGAATCCGAACGACCAATACCTGGCAGCGACGGGATTGCCTAATAACCTCCCGGGACCGCTGGCGGCGGATGGGAACGGCAATCTCTACTATGTGAATTTCAACGCCCCTTTCAACGAAGTCTCTCTTGACAAGGCTAGCTTCGGCACCGTCGCCACAGGAAGCAATAGCAGCGTCACGCTGAATGCTGCCTTCAACGCAACAGTCACGCCTGCCAGCATCGCCACTGGATCGGCGGCTTTCGCCGTGGGTACACTGGGAACCTGCGCGTCCGGGACAAGCTACTCAGCGACGCAGACCTGCTCGGTTTCGGTCCAATTGACACCAACGCTGCCGGGCGCAAGTTCTACTCAATTAGTCTTCGCGAACACTTCCGGTTCAGTGCTGGGCGCGGCCAATCTCTCTGGCGTGGGTATTGGCGCCGGCCTCACAATCGACCCCGGCACCGTATCTTCCGTCGGTAGTGGCTACTCGGCGCCCAAGTCAGTTGCCGTTGACAGCTTGGGCAATGTCTTCATCGTCGATTCGGCGGCCAACACCGTTTGGGAAGTTGCCGCAGGCGGCGCCGCGGCAGCGCAGATCGGCAGTGGATTGAGCTCGCCGCAGGGTGTCGCGGTGGATAGCGTCGGAAACGTCTTTGTCGCCGATTCCGGAAACAGTCAGATCGTAGAAATCCCTGTAGTAAATGGAACGCCGAGCACGGCATCGCAGCGCGTGCTGATTTCAGACAGCGCGTCTCTGGGAGGCCAAACGCTCAACGCACCGGAAGGGATCGCGATTGACGGCTTCGACAACCTTTATGTGGCTGATACCGGCAACAAGCGCGTTGTTTATCTGCCTTACGTAGGAGGCTGGAATACCAATCTCGCTCAATCTCTCGGCTCCAATATGAGCGCTCCATCGGCTGTTTCGCTGGATTCCGCGGGAAACGTGTATATAGCGGATGCCGGTAACGGGAATGTCTACAAGCTCACGCTTCCGTTGTCTTCAGGCCTGCAAGGAACTGTGGCGAGTGGGTATACCACCCCCTCGGGCATTGCGGTCGATGCTTCGGGTGCTCTGTTTGTGGTTGATCAAGGCTCTGAAAAGGTTCTGCGCATTCCCTATATCTCAGGGGCATTCGTGCCCACTCAAGCCTTCAACGTCGTCGGCCAGGTGGACTCTACAGGAAATCCTGTCATTGCCGCACCCTACGGCGTGAGTCTTGACGCCAACGGGAATGTCTATGTGACCGACAGTACAAACTCCAAGGTCTACGGGATAGCGCGCACCGCAGCAAGCCTGAGTGCGGGGAAGAACGCGCCCGGAACAGTAAGCAACACGCTCACGGCCACGGCAGTGAACTCTGGAAACTCGCCGCTGATCTTTGGCGCTCCGTACTCGACGGCCTCCGGTGACACAAACCAGTTTTCCTTGTTGAGCAGCGAAAGCGGCGCTTGCGCAAATGGCGATTCGCTTGCCGTAGGTGAAAACTGCTTTGTGGAGGCACAGTTCACTCCCAGTGCGGATGGCTCCTTCACCCTCGATCTTGCGCTCTCCAGCAATGCGGCCAACGGATCGAATCAAACGGTTGAGTTTACGGGGCAGGGCTGGCCAACCGCTGCGACTACGACGACAGTCGCGCAGAGTTCACCGAGTGGCGCCTTGACTTATGACGAGGCGGCAACCTTTAACGTCGCGGTATCGAGCGATCAAGGGACTCCGATCGGCAAGGTTTCGCTCGTGGTTGACGGCGTCACCAATCAGACGGCAACGCTTTCGAGCGGAGCTGCCAGTTTCACGCTGGCGGCAGGCGCGCTTTCGGGCGGCAGCCACACCATCGGTGCGGTGTACAGTGGCGCTGACTCTGCCACTGTGACGTATGCGGGGAGCGGTGGCTCGATCACTATCGCGGTAGCCATTGTTCCCACTACCACCACTCTTTCCTACACGACTCTTTATCCGTCGCCCGCCAGCCAGCCAGCGGGGACACCGATGACGCTCACTGCAACCGTTGCGTCGGCCTATGCCGGAATGCCGACGGGCGTGGTTACTTTCACCGTCACTGATTCGGGCGGCAATTCTACTTCCGGAACCGGCACGCTGACAGCAGGATCCGGAGGCTATCAAGCCACCTATTCCTATAACCCCGTAAAGCCGGCGGCGGGCGTAGCCTACGACGTCGTCTCGGTCAAGGCCACGTATCCGGGAGACATCAACTTCGACTCATCGAACTCTGCCAGCGGCACATTCGATGTTGCTGGTCCACAAGGCTCGCTCGGTGTTACAGCCAGCGCATTGAGCCTGACCTCAAGCGCTATGTCTTCAGGCACGGTAACCTTCACCGCAACCAGCTATGGCGGTTGGAATGGTGTTGTCGGCTTCCAATGCGATTCCGCCACCTTGCCCGCCAATTCCAGATGTGTCTTTTCGCCGGGGCAAATGGCGGTAACTGCCAACACCTCCAGCACTACGAATCCACCCTCGACGTTGACGCTTTCGGTCGCGGTCAATCAGATGCCGACCACGCCGACAGCGAGCAAGATGATTTGGTGGGTGGGAGGACTCACCGGCTTGATCCTCCTGCTTGCGCGCCGCCGCATGAAGGCATTGGCCGTCTCAGGACCGTGGAACATGCTCCTTCTGCTCGCCGCCATAGGGTCCATAGCAGTGGGCGTCATGGGAACATCTGCATGTGCGAGCGGCACGGCGTCTGCAACTCCCAAGGGGACGAGTACCGTGACGGTTTACGCATATGCCGGCCCATACGCGTCTGGAACCTCAGGCAGCACAACCCAGTGCTCGACAGTCAACACCTATCCCTGCTCGCAACTAACATTCAAAGTGAATTTGATAGTGCAGTAGTTTTGGGTGTCTCATTCCTTCCTTCCGGCCGGGGGCGGTCATTCGCCCCGGTCGGATATTTTTCAAGTTCTTGTTTGAATAGCGGTACAGCGCCGCACTGGGAGTATTTTCAAGAATGAAACGTGTTCTCTCTTGCTTGACTGCTTGTTTCTGCGTTGTTGCTCTGTTGAGTGGCTGCAGCGGCGGCAATTACTCCTCACCAACTCTCGCAACACCCGCGATTAGCTGGTCCACTCCCACAGCCATCACCTATGGTACGGCTCTAAGCTCCACGCAACTGAACGCCACGTCCAACTACTCAGGTACGTTTGCGTATTCGCCGGCATCGGGAGCGATTCTGAGTGCAGGAACACAGACCCTGAATGCAGCCTTCACGCCCAGCGATCCGACCAAGGTGGCGGCGGCTACGGCCACGAATTCGATCGTCGTAAACAAGGCGACACCCACGATCACCTGGGGTACGCCCGTGGCGATTAGCACGGGCACGGCTTTGAGCGGCACGCAGTTGGACGCCACGGCAAGCGTCGCCGGCACATTTGTCTATTCACCCGCCGCAGGCACGGTGATGAACACTACCGGAACGCAGACGCTCTCGGTGACGTTCACCCCCACCGACACCACGGACTACACTACGGCAACCGTATCCGTGTCGATTACCGTGAATGCGGTAACCGGCACGCCGTCGTACTCGTGGACCAACGTGCGGATTGTGGCCGGTGGATATGTCACCGGCGTCTACTTTCATCCCACGCAGCAAAACCTGATGTACGTGCGGACGGACATCGGCGGGGCGTATCGCCGTGGGCCAAACGATACGCAATGGGTTCCACTGCTCGACTTCATGTCGCGGGCCGACAATAACTGGACAGGCGTCGAAGCGCTCGGGCTGGATCCAACTAACCCAAACATGCTCTACATGGCGGCGGGCCTCTATGATGCCAGTTGGTCTGGCAACTGCGCCATGCTGGTTTCCAGCGACCAGGGTGCCACAATCACGACCATTCCGTTGAGCTTCCAGTGCGGCTCGAACGAACCCGGCCGCGGCACGGGTGACCGAATCGCGGTTGATCCCAATCTGCCGAGCACCGTTTATTACGGCACGCGCGACAACGGTGTGCAAATTTCCACCAATTCCGGAAGTACATGGAACCAGATGACCGGCCTGACAGTTGTAACCCCTGATAATGCCGGCAGTGGGTATACAGAGTCGGACGGCGTGGTGTCGGTGCTTCCCATCGCGTCAACCGGCTCATCGGGTTCCGCCACGCCCGTGGTTTATGCCGTGGTGGCCGGCACGGGAACCGGCGGGGCTTCGCAGGGCTTTTATGTCTCGATCAATGGCGGCTCGACGAGCAGCAACTGGACCGTCGTGAGCGGGCAGCCGAACTTCACTTTGGCCGCAACGCCGCTTGCTCCGTTGGAGGGCAGGCTCGGACCCAATGGTTCCATCTATATTTTGTATGGCGACCAGACTGGTCCGGAATCGATGACCACCAGTCAGCTTTGGAAGTTTGTTCCCAGCTCCAACTGGACCTCGGGGACGTGGACCCAGATTACTCTGCCGGCCAACCTCTACTATGGTTCACCGGTCTCCGGCTCCCAAGGCTACGGTGGGCTTGCGGTCGATCCGAGCCACGCTGGACACCTGATGGTGGGCACGATGGACCAGTACTGGCCCACGGGCGATGTCGTGTATCGCTCGACGGACGACGGCGCCACTTGGCGCGACGTTTCCTCGGTGAACACGGGAGGGCAGTCGGCATCTCCCAATCTGGCCACACACGATAACACGATTGCGCCGTACTTTGGTAAGCCGGGGACTGTCTCTACAGGAAATTGGCCCACGGGTATTGCCATCGATCCATTCAATGCCGATCACGCGATGTACACCTTCGGCGGGGGACTCTGGATTACCACCGATCTGACCAATGCCGACCCCAGCGCGAGTTCGAAGGGAATTGTCGCCTGGACACTCGACGACCTGGGCATCGAAGAAACAGCCATCGAAGGGCTTTGGGCGCCTCCCTCCGGAAATACGATCCTGCTGAGTGCAATCGGAGATGTCTACGGCTTTGCGCATCAGGATCTGACCGTCTCGCCCGCACAGGGCAACTACAGCAATCCGGCGATGACTCCCACCTCCATGGACTTCGAGCAAAACACGCCAACCACCGTAGTGCGCGTCGTCAACGGACAGTGGGGATCCACGCCGCTGGGGACAATTTCCACGGATGGCGGATTAACGTGGACCGGCTTTGGCTCCAATCCATCCGGAACCACCAACGGCGCCGGCACGATCGCCATAGCGCCCGATGGATCGTCGATGGTCTGGGCCACGGGGGACACATCCTCGGTCTGGTACTCGAAGAACGGCGGAAAAACCTGGACGGCCTCGACGGGAATTGCCGCGCAGGCGCAGGTGGTGAGCGATCGTGTGAAGGCCGGTGTCTACTACGGCTACGATCCGACAAAAGGCACACTGACCATGAGCAGCGATAACGGGGCCACCTTCACAACGCTTCAGACGGGTCTGCCCACAGTCCCTTCTTATAGCAGCGTTCAGCCGATCCTTTATGTTCTGCCGGATGCCCAGGGAGATCTGTGGCTCACGGCAGGCTCAGAGGGCAATGCCAACGGAATCTATGTCAACACCGGCTCCGCCACTTCCCCATTGCTGACGTTGGCTTCCGGCATCCAGGACGCGTATCACCTGGGATTCGGAAAGGCCGCGCCAGGCTCTGACAAACTAACACTCTTCCTCGACGGGACGATCAACGACGCATGGGGACTGTACCGGTCCACGGACGGCGGTTCGACATGGATTCAGATCAATGATTCCGCCCATCAATGGGGAGGAATCGGTCCGGTTTGCGGCGACATGCGCACCTTTGGTACCGTCTACCTTGGAGCAAGAGGCATTATCTGGGGAACCAGCACATACTAGTCGTAGTCATAACGACAAATCGCGGAGCGTTGCGCCGAATCGCTCAACGCTCCGCGATTCTGTACCGTGTGGTTGTTCGGCAAGCCAAAGCCGACAGCAAGCCAGTCGAAATTGTGTTGCATCCAGACAGCCACCAGGAAGTTACCATTGCAGATAACGAAAAGGCTCAATTCAATCTCACAGTAAATCTCGTTGAAGGAAACACACCTTATGCTCAGTTCGGTTCTTCGTCGGCTTTCAATTCTGGCTGTTGGTTTCTCCGCCGCATCATCTTCCTTTTATCTTGCGGCCCAGCCGCAACAGGCCTCACCCCGAACCATCGTTGTGGATCTCAAAAACACGACTAGTCCAGTGGACCGCTTCTTTGATTTGTCTGTGGGGTCTGATTATCCCGGCACGCTCATTCGCGACGACAGCCAGGCGCAGCTCAAGCTCACCACGGAGGAGCTTGGATTCCGCTATATCCGTTTTCACGCGATCTTTCACGATGTGCTGGATACCGTGCGTATCGAAGATGGAAAGACCGTCTATAACTGGACGAAAATCGACCAGCTTTATGACGACTTGCTGGCCCGGCACATCCGGCCATTTGTCGAGCTTGGCTTCACACCGAAGGCGCTTGCCACGTCGCCGAATAGCATTTTCTATTGGAACGGCAACACCTCGCACCCGAAGCCGGAAGGTTGGCATGATCTTGTAGATGCTTACATCCGGCACATCGAAAAACGCTATGGCAAGGACGAAGTGCACACGTGGTATTTCGAAGTGTGGAACGAACCGAATCTCTCCGGCTTCTGGGAAGGCGGCGATCAGAAAGCATACTTCGAGCTCTACGATCTGACCGCAAAAACAATCAAGTCCATTGATCCTGCGCTGCGTGTCGGAGGACCGAGCACAGCTGGAGCGGCATGGGTTCCCGAGTTTCTCGCCCATGTAAAGCAAAGCGGCGCTGCAGTTGACTTCGTGACGACGCACACGTATGGAGTAGACGGCGGTTTCCTCGATGAAAACGGCGTGCAGGATACAAAACTTTCCGCCAGCGCCGACGCGATCGTTGGTGATGTGCGGCGTGTTCGCGAGCAGATTTCTGCTTCACCGTATCCGGGCCTTCCGCTGTACTTCACCGAATGGAGCACAAGTTATACGCCGCGCGATTCCGTGCATGATTCCTACATCAGCGCGCCTTACATCCTGACCAAGCTCAAAGCCAGCCAGGGGCTGGCGCAGGGAATGAGCTACTGGACCTACACGGATTTGTTCGAAGAACCCGGTCCGCCGTCGGCGCCGTTTCAAGGAGGCTTCGGGCTCTTGAACCCTCAAGGGATACGCAAGTCCGCTTTCTTCGCCTATAAGTACCTTCACGCACTGCAGGGTGAAAGCCTCGGAACGAGCGATTCGCAGGCAATGCTGTCTACTCAGGGTAATAGTATTACTGCGGTGATTTGGGACTTCGAGCAGCCGGACCAGAAGGTCAGCAATCGATCATTTTATACAAAGCTGATTCCTACCCATGCGGCCGCGCCCGTACAGTTGCAGGTAACGCATCTAGAGCCGAATGCTGCTTACCGCCTGGCAGTGTATCGCACCGGGTATCGCGCCAACGATGCATATTCTGCATACATCGAGATGGGCTCTCCCAAGGATCTGACTATAGCTCAGATTGCGCACTTGAAGGAGTTGACGCGGGATCTTCCGGAGAACAAGGTAATGCGAAGCGGACCCGCGGGAACGGTTGAGTTTACTGTGCCGATGAACAGCAACGATGTTGTGCTTGTCAAGCTTGAGCGCAGTCAGGGAGGCAATTGAAGAATCGCGAATTTGGTCTGTTCCTTACAAATAGGTCTGTGAACAAAACCATTTGTCGAGAGAGCTACCGAGAGAGAGGTGTCATGTCACTTAGAAAGTTCGTACTACCTTTTATCCTCATGGGCATGTTGAGTGCTGCGTCTGTAGCTCAGAATACCCTCGCACACCCAAGCTGGCCAGGCCCTGGGCAACTCTTTGTTGGAGCTTGTTATCAGCCCATTGATCGCACACCAGAGCAGATCGATCGCGACATTGCGATCATGAAGCGCGCGGGATTCAACGTGGTGCGCATGGGGGACCTTTCGTGGGACTCATTCGAACCCGCGCAGGGCAAATTTACATTCGCGTGGTTTGACAAGGTGATGGACAAGATGCAGGCCAACGGAATTCGGGTGATTTTGGACATCCCGGGGTCACCCGCCCCCGCCTGGCTCCATCGTGCCTATCCGGGTGTTGATCTGGTGAGTCAGAATGGCACGCGCATCCCTCCGGCTGAGCGCTACATGGACAACATCAGCGATCCGGGTTACGTGCGTGAATTGGGAATCTTGGCGGAAGCCATGACGAAACGATATGCACATCATCCTGCGGTGATTGCAGTCGGCTATAACAACGAGATCGGCAATGGCTTCATGTCGTATTCGGAAGCCGACCGGCAGCGTTTCATTGCATGGCTTAAAAAGAAGTACGGGTCCATCGAAGAACTCAACAAGGCCTGGGCGACGCAGCGATGGTCACGCCGGTTGAATACCTTCGAGGACGTAGACTTGCCACTCGCAGACGGGCCTGGATCCTCCGAGCGCTATCTGGATCTCCACCGCTATTGGTCGGATGTCACGGTGGACCGGCTGGAAGAGTTGGATGCGATACGGCAACGCAATATGCCGGACCTTCCGTCGATCTCGAATCTGTGGGATACGGCGCCGAGGCGAGGCTTTGATTATCTCTCCACATACAAGTCCTACGTGTCCTACGGCGCTGAGGGCTTCTATCCTGGTGATCCGGTCAGTGGCGCGTTTGGGGCACTGATGACGAAAGGCGATCTGGATAGACCTATCTGGTTCAACGAATTTACGGCAGGCGGAGGAGGTTACTACGGAACGCCGGGACGAAGCCGCATGTACGCGTATCTCGGACTCATGATGGGTGCGCAAGGGACGCTCGCCTGGACGTTCAATAGTCATCTTGGAGGAGAGGAGCAGGCGCTCTTTGGGCTGGTTGATCATGACGACACACCCTCCTGGAAAGTAAACGAGTTTGCGCGCATTGCTTCCGAATTCGAGCAACTTTCTAAATTCGGATTCCCACGCTACACGCATCCGAAAGTGGCCATAGCCTATTCTTTCGATTCCTTCATCGATTCAAACCCGAACGGTCCCTCCAATACGACGCGTCAATACTTCAAGCCTTCTTATACGGAGCAGGTACAGGGTGCATTTGAACCTTTTTTTCGTGCAAACATCGACACGGCGATCATCAACGTCGGGCACGCCAGCCTTTCACCCTATAAGTTGGTCATCGTGCCGGCCGATTACGTCATGGATGCCGCAAGCGCGAAGGCGCTGCGCGACTACGTCAGCAGTGGCGGAACTGTTCTGATGACCGCGTTTTCAGCCAAGGTGGACGAGCACGGGCAATGGTTCAATACGCCGCTTCCCGGTAGCTTGAGCGATGTATTTGGCCTGAAGACAAACGCGTTCTATGACGCTGCTGCGCTGAGTTTTCAGTTGGATAATCAGAAGATAGAGACTCAGGTTCATCACTATGAGGTGCTTGAGCCGTCAATGGCCACGGTCGTCGCGCGCTTCACGAATACCGCAGACCATACTCCTGCGATCACGATCAACAAATACGGCAAAGGAAATGCGATCTATCTGGCGATGGAATCGAATCCGGCCGTAATCGGATCGTTGCTGAACTATCTCTACACGGTTGCGGGCATTCAGCCTGGTCCGAAGACTCCCGATGGCGTTTTCGCAAGGGTCGTTGATGGTCGGACGCTTTACGTGAATACCACTGGGGATGAGAAGAAGATTCCCATCCTGTCCACCAAGAAGGGAATCATCAGCAATCGCGAGTTCAAAGATGTGGTGGTTCTTGGTGCAATGGAAGCGGATCTCATTCAGTGATCGATCGTCCTACGTCCGGAGCTGACGGGCTATGCGCATGATATGCAGCCGTCGAGCTTTGACCAAACAAATATGAGGAAGACAAAATGATTCAAATGAAAGTTGCAGTATGTATAGGCGTCGGCATACTCATGGCAGCGGCGTCGGCCATGGCAGCGCCGGTGCAAGTGATAAAAACGAGCGCCGGCCTGGTGATGCGCCATGACGACGAGACGTTGCAACTGAGCGTGTGCGGCTCGGGCGTATTGCATATCGTCGCCGGTCCTGGGAATTCCAAAGCCGCTTCTCCGGCTGCGCCATGGCTGGTTCAGCCGTGCGTGCAAGGTGCCTTCGATTTCACCTAGGACGAGAAAGAAGCCATGCTTCGCACCGAGCAGTTGCAGGTGAAAATTCGCCTGGAAACAGGACAAGTTTACTACTATAACGCGAAGGGGGATCTGCTGCTCTTCGAGTAGGATCGCCGGCCACGGGAATACATTCCCGACATCGTGAACGGCGAAAAGCTCTATCACGTAAGCGAGCGTTTCCAACCCGCGCCCACCGAGGGCTTTTACGGGCTGGGGCAGCACCAAAGCGGCGTCTTCAACTATCGTGGCAGTGTCGTGGAGATGGCTCAGGCCAATACGGATGTTGCCGTGCCACTGCTGATCTCTACCAATGGCTATGGAATCCTTTGGAACACGGCGTCGAGGTCCTGGTTCGACAATCGATTTGCATCTGAGCTCAAGTTGAAAACAGAGGTCGCCGACGCGATTGATTACTACTTCCTTTACGGTCCCGAGGTTGGAGAACTGCTCTATTACCTTCAGACAACAGAAACGGTCATTCCTGAGACCTTATTCGACGGTGACCGACTTGGCCAGGTTTCTGGGCTGGTCCACATCGCAACCGCGGCGGACGGCGATGTAGTAGGCCAGCAGTTGCAGAGGCACGATCTCAATCAGCGGCGCGAGCATCTCGGTGGCTGCTGGAATATAGATGACCTGCTCGACCAGACTGCTGATGGTCGTGTCGCCCTCGGTGGCTACGGCGATCACGCGGCCGGAGCGCGCGGTGACCTCCTGGATGTTGGAGAGCGTCTTCTCGTAGCGCAGCTTGGAGGCGGGATCGTTCTCGTCGCGAGTGGCCAGCACAACAACCGGCAGCGTCTCATCAATCAAGGCATTCGGCCCATGCTTCATCTCGCCGGCTGGGTAGCCCTCGGCGTGGATGTAGGAAATTTCCTTGAGCTTCAGCGCGCCTTCCAGAGCGATGGGGAAGTGAATGCCGCGGCCAAGATAAAGAAAATCGCGGGAGGTGGAGAAATCCTTGGCCAGTTGTTCGCACTGGGCGGAGCGGGAGCGCAAGACCTCTTCGATCTTGGTCGGAATGCGGCTCAACTCGCCGATGAGCGTGATCGACTGGGCAGCGTCGAGCCGGCCGCGCAACTGACCCAGCTTGAGCGCCAGCAGGAACAGCGCGGTGAGCTGCGCGATGAAGGCCTTGGTAGAAGCTACGCCGATCTCCGGGCCGGCATGTGTGTAGATGGCGCCGTGAGCCTCGCGGGCCACCATGGCGTCCACCACATTGCAGATGGCCACGGTCTTTGAGCCCAGCGAGATCATCTCCCGCTGCGCGGCCAGCGTGTCGGCGGTTTCGCCGGACTGGGTGATGAGCAGGCCGAGGGCGTTGCGGTCAGGGATGGGATTGCGATAGCGGTATTCGCTCGCGTAGTCCACGTCCACGGGTAGGCGCGCCAGCCGCTCAATCATGTATTTGCCGGTCAGCGCGGCGTGCCAACTGGTGCCGCAGGCGGCGATGTTGATGCAGGAGGCGAGAGCCAGCTCTTCGTCGCTGATCTTCATCTCGCCCAGGTAAACCTTGCCCGAGTCCAGCGAAACGCGGCCCAGCGTGGTGTCGCGCACGGCCTGCGGCTGTTCCCAGATTTCCTTGAGCATGAAGTGCTTGTAGCCGCCCTTTTCCGCTTGAATCGGGTCCCACTGGACATGTGTGAGCTTGCGCTCGATGGCGTTGCCGTCAAAGTCGGTCAGCTTGACGCCGTCCAGAGTCAGGATGGCCATGTCGCCGTCGGCCAGAAAGTAGATGTCGCGTGTGTGTTGCAGGATGCCCGGCACGTCGGAGGCGACAAAGGATTCGCCTTTACCCACGCCGATGACGACAGGCGGGCCGAAGCGTGCAGCCACGATCTTATTCGGTTCGGAGGCAGACAGAATGCCCAGCGCGAAGGCTCCGGTCAGTCGCTTGACGGCGCGGCGGAAGGCCACTTCCAGCGGAATCGGCGCGCCGGCAGCTTCCGCGTCCTTCTGCACCTGTTCGAGCAGATGGGCGATGACTTCCGTGTCGGTCTCGGTGACGAATTTGTGCCCCTGGGCGGTAAGTTCGCGCTTCAGCTCGATATAGTTTTCCACAATGCCGTTGTGAACGACGACAATGCGGCCCGTGCAATCCCGATGCGGGTGGGCGTTCTCTTCAGTAGGCCGCCCGTGGGTGGCCCAGCGCGTGTGGCCGATGCCGTAGGTGCCGTCAATCGGATCCGCGCGCAGCACTTCTTCCAGGTTGTGCAGCTTGCCCGGAGCGCGTCGCACTTCAAGAGTGGAACTGGAGGGACTGCCCACGGCGATACCCGCCGAGTCATAGCCGCGGTATTCCAGCCGCCGCAGCCCTTCGATGATGACAGGAACTACTTTCTTGGGACCAATATAACCGACGATTCCACACATGCAGTCATTCTAAACGACAGCGCAGGTGAAAAGGCATAAGGGAAGGGCAAAGCGTCCGGCGCTTGTTTGCAAATGCGAACTGCTTTAGCGGCCGCCATGCTTGTGCAGCAAATCCACCATGTCCTTGTTGCCCTTTTGCATCGCCTTATTTAAAGGAGAAATGTCCAGGTCGTCTTTGGCATTGACATTGGCCTTGCTGGCCAGCAGCAACGCTGCCATTTCCATCTGATTCTCAGATGCTGCCAAATACAAGGGGGTATCGCCGTTCTCGTTTCTGGCGTTGATATTGGCCTTGTGGGCCAGCAGCACCTTCGCTACGTCGATTCCGCCTGTGCTTGCCGCCAGATGCAAAGGCGTATTGCCATCTAAATTTTTGGCGTCAACATCGGCTTTGTGGGCCAGCAGCAACTCTGCTACGTTTGCGTAGCCGTCAACAGCCGCCAGATGCAAAGGCGAATAGCCAGCGCTGTCTTTTGCATTGACATCGGCTTTGTGGGCCAGCAGCAACTCTGCCACGTCCCTTTTGCCCATGCGCGCCGCCTCATGCAAAGGCGTCACGCCGTCGTTGTCTCTGATGTTGGATTGGGCATGTCGGGCCAGCAGCAAGGCCGCCACGTCTTTTTGTCCCGTGCGCGCGGCCAGATGCAAAAGTGTGCTGCCGTCTTTATCTTTGCTCAGAGCCAGGTGCGGATTCGCATTAAGCAGCGTCGTGACCTTCGCCAAGTCGCCTTGCTGAATCGCCTCGGAAATAGGGCTGCAAAGGCCCGAGCTGCTCCAGGCAAGCGCCGCGAACAGAACTGCGGCCAAGCGAATCATCGGCGAGTGAGAAAAAACTCCGACGAAAATGCGCGTGTTCATGGTTTCTCCGGTCTCCCGCACTTTGTTAAGCAACCTGAAAATGGCGCGAAAAACAGAAAGCAGGAATGAACCCTGCAGGCAGAGGGGCCGGATCGCGACATCTCCGATGTGATTTGCGCTCCGACCGCCAAAGCCTGCGTCCTATTCCTCGATGCGGTAGGTATACTCTTCGATCACCGGGTTCGTCAGCACCTCGCGAGCAATACGCTCAACTTCGCTGCGCGCGGCTTCTGCCGAGAGCCCATCAACGAGCGAAAGCACGAAATACTTGCCCTGGCGCACTGCGGTGACATCCGCAAATCCGATTTTGCGCAGAGCGTTCTGGATGGTCTGGCCCTGCGGATCCAGGACCGACTTCTTCAACGTGACAAAAACAAAGGCCTTCATTACCAATGATTATAGTAGCTTCTGTGGAAGAGGGAAGGACCTTCTGGCGGCAGAGTTCCGTTCCCTGAGCGCAGGCCGATGGCAGCGGCTGATTTTCGATTCGATGAATCGTGCTGGTCACGGCAATACCGCCTTGGCATTTTCACGGATCGTCGGGTTCTCATCCGGGCAGCCGGAGCTTTCTCCGATGTAACGCGCAGCAAAAAGAGCGGCGCAACCCTGAAAGGCCGCGCCGCTCTTTTTGCTCCTGCACCGGATACCCTTGTCTGGCGTTCGGGCCGGTTCCTGCCGTTTGCTCTAGAACTGATTCCAGAGCGACTGATTGTAGACCGAGTGATGGAACTGCACCTCGGAGCTCTTGACGATGGTTCCCAGTTCACGCGGAGAGCGGTTGGCGACGGCCTGCTTCAGGTCGGCGTAGCGGCCCTGAACGTCCGGGCTCAGAATGTTCGCGACCCACTTCGAGTTCTGGAAGTCCACGATTGCCTGCTGGATATTGTCGGGCAGGAAGTGTCCGCCAGCGCGCAGACCCTTATCGTCGGAAATTTCCCCGTCGAGGCCGGTCTTGAAGATCGAGTAGAGCACCAGGTAGGGGTTGGCGTCCGGCGCCACGGCGCGCACTTCGGTGCGCATCGAGCGGCTGTTGCCGATGGGAACGCGAACCATGGCGCCACGGTCAACAGCCGAAGCGCGAATCTGGTTGGGAGCCTCAAAATGCGGGTCCAGACGCCGGTAGGCGTTCACGCTGGAGTTGAAAACCAGGCAAAGGTCGAGCGCGCTGGTCAGAATGCGGTCCAGGAAGCTCCAGCCGAAGGTCGAAAGCTTTTCCTCGCCTTTTTCGTCCCAGAACAGGTTCGTCTTGCCCTTGGAAACGGAGACGTTGGTATGCATGCCGCTGCCGTTGACGCCCACCACGGGCTTGGGCAGATAGCTGGCTGTGTACCCCATATTGTTGGCGATCTGCCGGGTCAACAGCTTGTAGAGCTGAATCTGATCGGCCGCGCCCACCGCCTCGGCGTAACCATAGTTGATCTCGAACTGGCTGGGCGCCACCTCGGGGTGATCCTTCTCGTTCTGGAAACCCATGGCGCGCTGCACTTCGGCTGCGGTGTCGATGAACTGCCGCAGCGGATCCAGTGGCAGCGAGTGATAGTAGCCGCCGGTGCTGATGAGCTCGAATTTATTGGTCTCGCAATACTTCTGCTCCGCGTCCTTGCCAGCGAAGAGGAAGCCCTCGATCTCGGTGGCCGCGTTGAGGGTGTAGCTGTTCTTCTTGAACTGCTCGTCGGCATAGGCCTTGAGCACACCGCGCAAGTCGCCCGAATAGGTGCTTCCGTCCTTGTCGATGACGTTGCCGAAGACCACCACTTTGCCGGTGCCGAAAACGTCGGCGGGCACCCAGTAGAACGCGCTCCAATCGATGCCCAACCGCAGATCGCTTTCCTTCTGCGCCGTAAAGCCGCGGATCGAAGAGCCGTCGAAGGTCAGGTTCTCGTAGGAGCCAAGCAGGAACTTCTTGTCGTAATCGAGCAGGTGCAGGCGGCCTTCAAGATCGCTGAACAGCACGGTTACGGCCTTGATCCGCTTTTCGTCAGCCAAATACTTTAGCCGCTTTTCGCGAATTTCATCTGCTGGAACGCGATTGGTGCGGTCCGCCTTGGCTTGGAGGTTGAGTTCTTCCAGCTCCTCATAAGAGAGAGCTAGGAAATTGCGGTATTCAGTGGGCATTGGGCTCCTTTTTGGGTGCAGATTTGGATGCAGATAAGACTTGGACTATCTCCTACAGTATAGGATTCCGGCATAAGAAAGCCATGAAGATTTTGCACTGGATCCGCAAAAAACGCCTACCGCCGATGGGCAGCCAGGAACATCAGCAGAAGGGCCACCACGGGGATCAGCGCCAGAGCCGTATAGTAAAGGACGCTTCTCAGCCGCCGGGCCTTGCGCTTGTTCCAGCTATGCAGTTCCTCGCGGTCCTCGACGCCAACCTTGTCCAGATGCTGCAGGTCCCATGCAAAATCGTGGGCGCTGCCGTACCGGTTGCGGGGATCCCTTTCGAGAGCCCGGTAGATGACCTCCTGCAGCTCCGGTGAGATCGAGGGCTCGGCGACCCGTGGCGGGACGGGGTGATTCAAGAGCCGGTCATTCATGACCGCCAGGGGCGAGGGGCCGGAAAACGGCAGCGCGCCGGAGAGCATTTCATAGAGGATGATGCCCGTGGCGTAAATGTCGGTCCGGGCATCGCCACGCTTTCCCTTCACCTGCTCTGGAGCGATATAGTCCGGGGTGCCGAGCGTGGCCGTGATATTCGCATAGGTCAGCCGCCGCGCCGCCGAGTCGCTGGCAATGCCGAAATCGATGAGCTTGATGTCGTCTTCCGCGTCCACCATGATGTTTTCCGGCTTCAGATCGCGATGCACCACGCCGTTGGCGTGGATGTACTCCAGGGCTTCAAGAATGCCCAGCGCAATGCGGATGGCGCGGTCCTGCGGCATTTTGCCCTCGGAGAGAATCTGACGCAGCAGGCGGCCTTCGCACCACTCCATGACCATATAGATGCGGCAGCGCTTCTCATCGCCAAAGACATGCATGACCTTGGGATGGTTCAGCTTTTGCCCAATGGAGTCCTCGCGCTTGAAGCGGTCGAACAGGATGGGGTCGGCTTCCAAATCGGGGTGGGGAATCTTCAGGGCGACCTGGCGGCTGTCGCGCAGATCCGTGGCGCGGTAGGTGGTAGCCATTCCGCTATGGGAAACGACCGCATCAATGCGGTAGGAATCGATTTGCGAACCGGCTTCTATCGTGTCAAAAAAGCTCATTGTGCGGTCACTCCGTCTGCGAATACCCTTCAATTCTATCGGGGGAACTGCACAAGCAAGGTAAAGATTTCATAAGACTTTTTGCCCGGCCGCATCAAGCCAGCTTCCGGAAAGGCCGGCCGCGAGGCATCGTGCCCATCCGCTCGACCGAGCAGATGCGGATGACTTGAGCCGTCGTGTTGTCGTTCCCATCGACTTCGAGCGCGCGCGCCACCAGTTCGCCGGTAATCTCATTGATATCCTTGTCTTGCGAGACGATTGCGGCGATAGACTCCGCGTTCATTTCGTCGTGCAATCCATCAGAGCAGAGAACCAGCACGTCGCCGGCATGAACGGTAAAGACGCTGGTATCCGGGGCGACAAACATCTCCGGCCCCAGCGAGCGGATCAGCACGTGCCGGGCTTCGGATTCGGCCATTTCGCTCGCCGTAATCAGCCCTAGCTTTCGCTGCTGGTTCACCCATGTATGGTCGTCTGTGATTTGTCTGGCGCTGCCGTTGCGAATCAGGTAGCAGCGGGAGTCGCCCACGTGGGAGACGATCGCCTGGTCAAAGCGAAGAGCGCAGGCCACGATGGTCGTAGCCATATTCTTGCCCCACGACTCCGGCCCGACATTGCAGTCGTGAACCGCGACGTTGGCCTGTTCGATGAGGCGCGGCAGAAGGTGATTCAGCAGCGCGCCGCAGGCTGTTTTGGCAAACTCCCTGGTGAGAACCGAGACGGCCGTGGCCGAGGCGACTTCTCCCATATCGTAGCCGCCCACTCCGTCGGCCACCGCAAACAGATAGCCGTGCGTAAAAGTTTGTTGGCGCGAGGCGGGGATAAACGATCCCATGGCGTCTTCATTGTTGGTGCGAATTTTTCCAGGATCGCTGGCCTGGCCGAACTCAACATTTAGCATGACTGCCACCACCTTGAAAATCTAGCCAACTTGTAAGATGCTGCCGGACTCCAAAAATATCCGGTTCCTATTGATCCGGCAACTAAATACTGTCAGGGTGCCCCATCCATTTCCGCGTTTTTTGCGGAAATGGGTGGGAATACGATGTCACTGTTTTCTTGCCGGATCAATAACCACCGCAAGGTGGCTCTCTGCCGCAAATCTTCAAACAGAAGACAGCAGAGAAGCCACCCGGCAGTTGCGTTCAGTTTTATTCGTGCTCGTAACTCACTCTATCGTCGAGCAGGATCTCCTTGCCTTTCAGCCTGGAGGTGCGAAGGAAGTAGATGGCGCCGTAGATGCCCCAGACGGCGGAGATTCCCAACGCCAGAAGCGGTTCCTTGAAGGTTCCCAGTCCGAATACCGGGCTGATGATGTAGAAGGCCATGAGCACCAGGTTGGCGAGCAGCCCAAAGCCGGGAATCAGCAGGTGGCGGACCACGTTGAAGTCGGGACGCTTCCAGAAAGCCACAATGCACAGGAAGCAACTCAGCGCGTAAAGAATGAACGTGCCGAAGTTGGAGGTGAGCGTGATGGTCAGCAGCGAATTGGGCAGCGCGGCCATCTGCGCGTGGTTCGTATAGCCGAAGCTGGAGAAGATGCCGTGGGGCAGCGCGGCGATGGTTGCGTCGGTTGGCGCGCCGGCATCGGCAAAGACCAGCGATGTGGCTACGACGCCGATGAAGGCGGAAACGATAGCCAGCGTCCAAATGGCGCTGCGCGGGGTCAGCGACTTGGCGTGCAGCACGCCGAAGTGCGCCGGGGCCTCGTCGTCCTTGCCCATGGCGTAGGTTACGCGGGCTCCGGTATTCATGCAGCTCAGCGTGGTGCCGATCAGCGCCAGGAAGACCGTAAAGGCCTCAGCCAGCATGAAGTACTTGCCCAGTCCTTGTCCCAGCAGTCCGTCGCCGACAATGATCATCATGTCGCCGATGGGAGCTGCCGAGCCGGCCGCGCTCTGCATGGTATAGCCCGAGTTAAGGAAGTAGTTAGCCGCGAAATATTCAATCAGGTAACATACCAGGCCTTGGATCAACAGCGAGGCAATGACGGCAATCGGTATATGTTTGGTGGGGTTCTTGGCCTCGCCTCCCATCGAGGTGACCGATTCGAAACCAACCAGAATGAGAATGGCGACGGTAGCTTGAATGAACAGGAAGCTGAATTTATGCGGAGAGATCACCGATGCCGCAGATCCGTGGGTGAGAAAGTTGCCGCTGGAATCCTTCTCCGGGTAGGTGATCGTGTAGGGAACTGGCTTGCCGGCGGAGTCAAGCAGGGGCAGAGGCACGCTGCTGGCATCGCGGATAATCGTGCCGTCGGGCTTGGTGGCGAACTGATAAGTGAATGTGGTTTGCGTTTGCGCGTCGTATTGGAAGCCGGTCGCACCCGCTGGATGGTTGACGCGATAGCCGAGCGCCAGAACGCTGAAGACCAGCAGCGCGGAGATCTGCACGACATTGATGGCGAGGTTGACGGCCGTGGAAGCGCCAGCACCCTTCGACGCGATCCAGGCGACAAAGAAGGAGAAAACCACCGCGATCAAGGCCATGAAAACCCAGCCGGGGTTTCCGCCGCTGATGAAGTTAGGAAAGAGGAAGCCAACCACATAGCCCACAAAGATGCCTGTCGTGGCCACCATCACACCGGGATAGACCCAGTAGTACAGGTGCGAGCCCCAGCCGACAATGAACTTGGCAACGCGGGCGTATTTGAAGGCCTTGTCCTTGGAAAGCATGGCCTGCTCCGCGTAGTAGTAGCTGGAGCCGGTGCCCGGATAAAGCCGGGAGATTTCCGCGTAGGCCACAGCCGTGGCCAGGCAGAGCAACAGGGCGCCGAAGATACCCAGCCACATGGCTGGCGCGGTGGTTCCAGTGGTCGCCTGGATATAGAAGGTGAGCCAAAGGAACGCGCCAGGGGCGATAAGAGCCATTGCATTGCTAGTCAGCCCGGTCAAGCCGAGCGTAGCTTGCATTTGAGGTGCTTTTTGTTCTGCCATGTGCATTCTCCTGTATTGAAAGTGGTATGACTGGTTCCGCCGCTTGGTGTGACTTCTCCCGCGCTGGTGCCCGGGTTGACCTGTTCGCCCAAATCTAGCATTGAACTCAGAGACGATACGGATCGCCCTTCTGAGATATTTAAAGGTTAGAGCCGGATCAATCAGGATGGAATGAAGAACCTATGAGGATTGAATAAAGAAATAGCAGTATTTAGAAATAGCCTGAAAAAGCAAAGTCCCGGCTAACCCACCAGGCGTGGATGAGCCGGGACTGTAAGTTGATCCTGTATTATTGATCCGGCAACTAAATACTGTCAGGGTGCCCCATCCATTTTCGCGTTTTTTGCGGAAATGGGTGGGAATACGATGTCACTGTTTTCTTGCCGGATCAATAGCGCTTTCGGTTATTTCTGGATGTTGTTGCCAAAGATAAAGCCGAATTCAAGTACGGCCCGGAATTGATTCGCGTTCGTTCCCGTCTTGCCAAAGGCCGCGCCCGTCGTATAGTCCGATGCATGTACAAACGCGAGATCGCTGCGAAGGTACATGCCTCCCTTTTGGTAGGTTGGCGTCGCGGTGAAAGTCGTGCCTCCGCTGCCCGCGCCAAATCCCAACAAGTTGACCGATCCGTCGGTAGCACTCCCCGAACTCGTGATGGATTCAAAGCGCACTGGAAGCGAGAAGCCGCTTTTGAATGCGTAGCTGACATTCAATGCGCCGCCAGTTGCGGATGTGCCCTTGTTGACGAATACCTTCGTGTTGGTCGGCACGTTGCCGTACTGGAAGTACGGAGAAATGATCCATGGGCCCTTGGCGTACGTATAGATGACCGCGTGCATATAGCCGTTGTTCAGGTAGTTAGGCATCGCGGAAGTTTGGTAAACGGTCTGCCCGAGGTTCCCCATCCCGTCGTACACCAGGGTATGAGGACCCTTTGTAAGGGTCAGCGAGCCCGAGAGCCACGAGTAGCGGCTCGAATAGTAACCGTCGTTCCAGCTTAACGAGGCAGTCAGGTACTTATTCAGAGTTTGATTCACCTGGATGCCGCGATTGATGGCGTTTTCCTGATTCCAGACGATGCCGCGCTCGATGTTGAAGTTCTGATATGTAAACGTGGACTCGGCGCCCATCAGCGTGGGCAGCGCGCCGATTTCGAACGATGTGGTTTTTCCTACCGGTAACTTCAGGAAAGCAACTGGAACTGGCCCGTAGTAATTCTTCACGGTATCTTGCGCGCTTACGAACGGCACGCTGAGCGTCGGCATGGTATAGGCGCCCGCCTGGATGTAGTACTGAAGCTTTCCGTCCGGCTTCTGAATGAAGATCTGGCCGTTGCTCAGAGTAGCCTGCGCGCTGTCGTCTCCTGTCACGTGGTTATTCTGGAACTGCGAGAAACCTGTCAGGATGCCGTTGACGGACAGCTTGCCCAAGGGCCCGGCATCGAAGATCGCCGGCGGCAGCCATTGCAGTGGACCCGTGAGAACGAACGTGGAAAGCGGGGCGGGGGCTGTTGCCGGCGCCTGCGCGGCTTGCGCTGCGGGCTGATCTGTTGCCGACGTCGCCGGCGGAGCCGCTGTCTGTGCGCCAGCCGTCAGGGCGATTGCCATGGCTGTTCCGGTGATCGTTTGCAGTATGCGATTCGAGTTCATATGCATCGGTACTGTCCTCCCAGTATGATTGTTTGTTGCGGCAGGACGCGAAATGCACTCATGCAAAGATGAAACACCCGCGCCCTGCGTTTGCGCAATTCTTCCCCTGCCCAGCCGAGGCAATGTGCTGGGTGAATACAGAAAAAGTGAAATGCGCGTATCTTGCTACTCGTTGATGAACCGCAACGGTTAATGACTGATATTAGTAACGCAGATAAGTCATAAAGAACGTGTCAAGATAGAGAAAAATAGTTGCTTATGCGCAGATAGGCTGAAATGCATGAGTTAGGCAATGCCTTGAAGCGTGCGTGTCGTTAGCCTGTGGAAGAACTTATGCAAGATCAACGTGGGCTATAGCACTCGGGAAAATGCTGGCTTAGCCACGGAACTTTTTCAGAGCTTCTCTTATCTCTTTCTACATAAGGATGCAATGAAGAAACGCCGATAAGGCGGGAAGGTTCCTTCGTCGGAGAGGAGAATTGGAAACCTGCTAAAATTCTCTCAAGCTTTGTTTCATCAAGGGTTGGCCAGGGCGGGAGCAAACTCTCATGAATCTCGTTGAAATGGAATGGTGGGTGGTCGCTTGACGTTGAGCCGTATCCATTTCGGCTCCGTCTCCGGCGCCAAGCGCGTTTCCGGGCCGCGCGCGCTCCTGTTCGTGCTGGAGTCCGCGCTGGGGGTTCTGGCCGTCGTTCTTGTCTCGGCTCTGGCGCATTGGTTCGGAGGGCTGCTTTCCGTCTCCGTGCTGCTTTATGTGCTGATCGTGACGCCGACGGCTTTGCTGTGCGGATTCTGGCAGGCGGTCATTGTGTCTCTGTCGGCGGTGTTCGTGCAGGCCTGCTTTACCATGAACGAGCCGCGGGCCGATCTTATCGTCAACCCAGCCAATTGGGTTGTACTGCTGGTTTTCGTGCTGGTCGCGCTGGTGGTCAGCCGTCTCGCCGCGCGCGTTGCCCGTCACGCCAGCGACGCCGAAAGCTGGAACGGGCAGGTGCGCGACCTCTATGAGTTCACCCGGCGCACGCTCGAAATGAATCTGCATCTTGAGCCCGGGCCGCAGTTGGCAGAGCTGGTCCACGAGATTTTCGCGCTGGAGGCGGTGGCCATCTTCGACGCGGAGCTGCATGAGGTCTATTCGGCTGGTTATTGGAGCGAGGACCCGCGGGATCTGGTGCAGAACGTCTATTATTTCGGGACTTCGGACGACAATCCGGAGACTGGACTGGGACGCCGCGTGGTTCGTTTGGGATCGGTTCCCGTCGGAAGCCTGGTGGTGCGCGGTGATTCCAGCCCGCTGACAACCAACGCCATCGCCTCGCTGATTGCCATCACCTTTGACCGCTACCGGGCCTTCGCCAACGAGAACCGCATTGAGACCGAGCGCCGCACCGAGCAGTTGCGCTCCACCGTCCTCGACAGTCTGGCGCACGCTTATAAGACGCCGTTGACGGCCATCCGCGCGGCCTCGACCGGCCTGAGCGAAATGGGCCACTTGTCGGCGGCCCAAACGGAGCTGGTGGCGCTCATTGACGAGCAATCCAATCTGCTCGGCAGCCTGACCACCCGGCTGCTTACCACCGCGCGCCTGGATGCTGGCGAGGTCAAGATTCACGCCACTCAAGTTGGCGTTGCGACGCTGATCGAAGAGGTTGTGGCGAGCCTCAGCGACCGCCTGGCAAGCATGAAAGTGGTCATCGAGATCCCGGATGACGATCTGGTCCTCGCTTGTGACCGCCAGTTGATGGTCATGCTGCTGACGCAGTACATCGATAATGCCTGTAAATACTCGATCTTTGGCACCCCCATCACGATTCGCGCCGAGCGAGTGCGCGCCGAGATCATCCTTTCGGTGCGCAGCTTCGGGTCCGTGATTCCCATGGCCGACCGGGAGCGCGTCTTCGATCGTTTCTATCGCTCGGCTTCACCCTCCAGTCGCGCCGCGGGCACCGGAATCGGCCTTTCGGTCGCCAAGCGCGTCGCCCTCATCCATGGCGGTTATGTCTGGGTCACCAGCGATGAGGTGGAAGGAACCACGTTCTTTGCGGCCATTCCTGTCTCTGCGCAGAAGAGGAGTTCATGATGAAGCAAAGCGCCATTCGCATCCTTCTTGTTGACGATGAATCAGCCATCCGCAGGGCGCTACGGCCTCCGCTCATCGAGCTTGGCTTTCAGGTGGTCGAAGCCTCGCGCGGCGAAGAGGCTTTGCAGGTGCTGCGCTCGGGCGGCTTTGACGTCGTCCTGCTCGATGTGAATATGCCCGGCATCGGCGGCCTGGAAACCCTGCGCCGCATGAGGGCTTTGGCGCCTCGCCTGCCGATTCTCATGCTCACCGTGCGCGATGCCGAGGAGGAGAAAGTGGAGGCGCTCGAGATGGGCGCCGACGACTATGTCACCAAGCCCTTCAGCACGCGGGAGCTGATTGCCCGCATCCGCACGGCAGTCCGCCGCGTTCAGGCGCCGGCCCGCGCCGAAGACGCGCCCATTGAGATTGGCCAGCTCTGCCTGGACCCGGTCAAGCGCGTCGTGACCAAGTGCGGCCAGCCGGTGCATCTCACGCGCAAGGAGTTCGACATTCTGCATTGCCTGATGAGCCGCGCCGGTCGCGTCATCACCTACGCCCGGCTGCTCACCGCCGTCTGGGGCGCCGATTGCCGCGAAGAGGTCGAGTACCTGCGCACTTTCGTTCGCCAGTTGCGCAAGAAGATCGAGGACGATCCCTCCAAGCCTCTCTACCTGCTGACCGATGTTTATGTGGGATACCGCTTCGCCGACGCCCAGATGTTCCTCGAGGAGACCACGGGATCCTCAGCGCCAGAGGCCGCGTTGGAAGAGACTCCAGAAAATGCGCAGAAATAAGCGTCCTGAATTTTGATTTGGCACGAATGCTTGTGAGAAATCAAAATCTGGGTGCCCCAGGTCCCGATTTTGGGACCTGGGAAGTCTGAACTCAATGAAACTTTTTCATCCGGTCAGAGACATGGCTTGTGGCCGTTGTGTGTCCGTCGTCCACCGGCGAAGCCGACCCACGGGGGATAAAACTGTAGCGCCGGCCTCCCGGCCGGCTGTAGTGCGGGCGTTCCCGCCCGCGCTTCTTTGCCCAATGAAACATAATTATGCTGTCAAAGACCTAGCTGCGCGCTGTCTTGTGTCAGGGCACGACTTTAGTCGTGCCGAAGACCGCAAAATAAAACGGGGCTTTAGCGCCTGAGAAATGCGCCAAAGCCCCATCATCTTCCAAAACCTGCAAGCCCTCTACTCGTCGTAATGCAGCAGGCTGAAGACGTCGTACTCCGGGAAGCGCTGGCGGCCGTTCAGGAAGTCCAGCTCGATGGCAAAGGCCAGCCCGGCGATTTCGCCGCCCAACTGCTTCACCAGCTTGATGGTTGCTTCCATGGTGCCTCCCGTGGCCAGCAGGTCATCGACCAGCACCACGCGCTGCCCCGGCTTGATCGCGTCCAGGTGAATCTCCAGCGTGTCGGTCCCGTACTCCAGGTCGTAGCTCACCCTCGCCACCGGAGCCGGCAACTTGCCCGGCTTGCGCACCGGCTCGAAGCCGGCATTCAGACGGTAGGCCAGGGCGGGTCCAAAGATGAATCCCCGCGCCTCGATGCCCAGCACCAAATCGATCTTTTGCTCAATAAAGTGTGCCGCCATGGCGTCGATCAGCTTGGCAAAGCCAGCCTTGTCCTTCAGCAGCGTCGTAATGTCGTAAAACAGAATCCCCGGCTTGGGAAAATCCGGCACCGTGCGTATCAGCGCCTTCAGAGCTTCCACATCGACTGGCTTGATATTTTCGGGCATGAGTTGAGTCCCTTCCTGCGTGAGTCTGGAATGATTTTTGGGGAAGGGAACAAGTGACAGGCGTTCCGCTTCCCTGAAAATTATAGCGGGGGCGCCGAACAGCGTGCAGCGTCAACTGTCAGGCGCCCGTGGTGAAAGTCTGGTTTTGAAAGGGCACGGCTTCAGCCGTGCCGTAAGTGGCTCAAAAAACATGGGCTTTAGCCACTGAGGGACGGCTTTTCGGAACTTTTGATTTTCGCCACAGGCTGTCAGCTGTTTGCTGTTAGCTGTAAGCTGCTTTTACCACGCCCCGTCAATCCTGAACGAGCTCAGCTCGTCGGCTTCCTTGTCGTCCAGGTAATTCTCAACGAGGTGATCGACGCGACAGCCGCGCGGTCCCGAGCGCAGGCTGCTGCGGAACTTGGCCAGTTCTTCGGCGGAGCCGGAGGCCACCACCTCGACATCGCCCTCGTCGGAGTTGCGCACCCAGCCGCGCAGATCCAGTTGGCTGGCCACCCGCTGCACATACCAGCGAAAGCCCACCCCCTGTACGCGACCCTGAATTAGAAAATGAATAACCATCATAAAGAACCATCGTCAGTTTTGCAGATGCGCCGCCCCGGTGCAACTTCAATATTGCCAAGTAGGGAGTGCAACTAGGTCTCTGTACCTATCAGAAAGAAATGTAGCGCCGGCCTCCTGGCCGGCTGTAGTGCGGGCGTCCCCGCCCGCGCTTTTCTGCCAATGAATCATAATTATGCTGTCAAAGACCTATTGATCCGGCCGCTAATTACTGTCCGGGTGCCCCATCCATTTCCGCGTCTTTTGCGGAAATGGGTGGGAATACGATGTCACTGTTTTCTTGCCGGATCAATAGGGTGGAATATTTATAGCTTCTCCTACCTGTTGCCCATGTTCTACGCGCGCAAAAAACATTATTTTCGCGTATTTTTCTACGGGTAGAAGCCCACAAATCCCATGCGCGGAGCGTGTTCGCAGCACCGTAGGTGCTTGCAGATCATTTCCAACCTGCGTTGCACAATGATCTCAGAAGTTTTCCTCCCAACCATCGTCCCGGTACGTATTTTTCGTGCCGTCTTCCAGCCGGAAGCTTCTGGCAGAGGCCGAAAGTACGCGTAACTCCTTTTCCTGGACGATTTTGCAGGGAACTTCATTGTTTTCACGATTTTACAGCGCAACCCTACCTGTAAACCGAAGAAAAAAAGGAATTTGCCTACAAAATATGGGTGGGGGTACATGCCTGGTGCCCCATCCATTTCCGCGTCTTTTGCGGAAATGGGTGGGAAACGATGTCACTGTTTTCTTGCCGGGTCAATAGGGCGGGGCGGAGTTCCCGCTTTTGGGATCAGGAAACGAGGATTTCAAAGGAACGAGCTCATGCGGTCAGAGACCTGCTACATGAAAGGCGAATCGTTGCGAGCGGTGCGAGCGTCTGGCCCCACCGCAGGTGGCGCGCTACACTGGGTTCATCATGGTCTTTGTCCTCGACAACTACGATTCGTTTACCTACAACCTTGTCCAATACCTGGGTGAGTTGGGCGCTGAGGTCGAGGTCCATCGCAACGACGAGCTGACGGTCGAAGAGGTTGAGGCGCTGCATCCGGAGCGCATTCTGCTTTCGCCTGGTCCCTGCACCCCGTCCGAGGCTGGCATTCTGGTTCCGTTGGTTCGTTACATGGCCGGCAAAGTGCCCATCTTCGGCGTCTGTCTGGGACATCAGGCCATCGCCGAAGCCTTCGGCGGCAAAGTGGTCCGCGCCAAGCACCTGATGCACGGCAAAACCAGTCCGGTCACGCATGACGGCAAGGGCATCTTCGCCGGGCTCGCAAGCCCTCTGACCTGCACCCGCTATCACTCGCTGGTGGCCGACGAAAAGTCGCTTCCCGCCGAGCTGATGGTCACGGCGCGCACGCCGGAGATTGGCGGCTCGGTCGTCATGGGCCTGCGCCATCGCAGCCTGCCCATCGAGGGCGTGCAGTTCCATCCCGAGAGCGTCCTGACCGAATGCGGTCACGAAATGATCCGCAACTTCCTGAAGATGTAGAGAAGATGGAAAGAGCGATGCGCCGCACGAGCCCGATTTCTCGCATCACTCCGGCCGGATTGCTTTGGCTGGCGGCTCTTGCGCTGGCTCCGCTCTTGGATGCTCAGATTCCAGTATCTCCACAGGCTCTGGCCGGTCCCATCGCCATTGTTCCCATCGATACGAAGGACCCGGATGCCGCGGCGAAAGTGACCGGCGCGCTGGAGGTCTCGGCCGGCAAGGCAATCATCGCCGCCAGCGGCGCGGTCACCTCCGGCAGCCAGACCACGCAGGTCGTGCTGCCCCGTCGCGGCGTGCTGCGCATCTGTGCCTCCACCACCGTGAAACTGACGGCGGACACGAGTGTTCCCGCCGGAGAGGCGCCCGGCCTGATGATGGCCATGGATCACGGCGCCATCGAAGCCAGCTTCGCCACCGGCCGCAACTCCGACATTCTGCTGACGCCGGATTTTCGCATCCTCATCGGTGGTCCAGGCGCGGCGGAGGTCAAGGTTCGCCTCGGCCCGCACGGCGACACCTGCGTGGATAACGGGGTCGCCAGCTCCGCGCCGATTTCTGGCGCGAATGCTCCGTATGTGCTCGTCACCAGCGTCTTTGATGGCGGCGATTACCGCGTCAAGGCCGGGCAGCGCGTGATGTTCGAGCACGGCAGCCTGCGCGAGGTCGTTGACCAGGAAAAAGAGCCTTGTGGCTGCCCGCCCCCTCCCAAAGGCGGCAACGAATTTCCGCTGGCCCAGAGCGAGGGCCTAGCGCCCCTGCCGAAACCCGCTCCAGGCGTTCCCAGCCAGAGTTCCGTCGCAACGCAATCGATCGAGCCCCTGGTCTACAAGGGAGCCGCCCAGCCCTCGGCCACGACTTCGCCCGCCAGCGCGGCGGCAAATCCACCGGAAAATCCGCCCGCGGCGAAGAAAAAGCCCCGCTTTTTCTCAAGTGTCGGTCACTTTTTCCGACGCATTTTCGGCGCGGAATAGATTTCTCTCATTAAAAGACCTCCAGAGAGACTGCGCATCGCTCGTGGGGCGTTTCCTGCGCAGCCTCTTCTGAGAAGTCATTCATGCGGTTGCGCTGACCAGCGACCCGGAGGACAGACTTGTCAGAAAGCTGTCCAGGGCGCTCTGAGCGCTCGTGACGTCGCCGGAACTGAGTGCCGATCCAATCTCCGAGAGCAGGCTAGTGAACGAACTGCTGCTGGAATCCGTCGAGGTGCTGCTGGTTGAGGTGCTGCTGGTCGAGCTGGTGTTGTCGCTTGAGCTCAGCAGGCTGGTCAGCGAATCGTAGGCGGACTGAGCGTCTGTCACGTCGCCCGAACTGATGGCGCTGAACAGGTTCAGCACGTCCTGCCCGAGGGCGCTGATCGTGGAACTGCTGGAGCTGTCGCTGCTTGTCGAGCTGGTGCTCGTGGTGCTGGGGGTTGCGTAGGTTTCCAGCGTGGTCAGCGCGCTTTGCGCCCCGCTGATGTTGTCGTCGCCGAGCGCGGTTGAGACGCTGGTGAGAAACTCGCCCAGCGGGCTGCTGGAGTCGGCGTTCGAGGGCGCCAGCTTTTCCACCTCGGTCAGATCGGTCTTTGCTTTGCTGGTGTCTCCCGACTTAATGTCGGACATCAGGCTGGTGAGAGCGCTGTCGAAGGAACTCTGGCTGCTGCTGGAAGTGGACGAGGTGGATGACGTCGCAAGTTCCGAGAAAAGGGAACTGGTGCTTTGCAAACTTGAAATCAGCATGAGGTGCAATCCTTTTCGCGTAGATTGCCCGGGGCTTCAGTAGCGGAAAAGCAGAGGAATCCCGAGCTATCTATGTGGACTGCATCTTGATGCGCAATGAGGACAAAGAGCGGTGAGAAAGAAATTGACCAATTCCATAAAGGAATAGAAAACAAAGCTGTCCGAAAATGGAACAGTTCGCGGTTCCAGTTCGTCCCGCCTAATCCCTAATCCCTAACCCCTCGTCCTACTTCTCCCGCGCCCGCTCGATGGCCCGGATCATGGCCATCGCCTTGTTGATCGATTCCTGGTTTTCCGATTCCGGCACCGAGTCGGCCACGATTCCCGCTCCGGCCTGAACGTAGCCCTTGCCGTCGATGGCCAGCATGGAGCGGATCGCAATGCAGGAGTCCAGATTGCCTGAAAAATCGGCATAGAGCACCGCGCCGCCGTAGGTTCCGCGCCGCGTTGGCTCCAGCTCCTCCAGAATCTCCATGGCCCGCACCTTGGGCGCACCGCTGAGCGTGCCGGCCGGGAAGCAGGCGCGCAGCGCGTCCACTGCGGTCAGTTCCGGCCTGAGTTTGCCCTCGATGGCGCTGACGATGTGCATGACGTGCGAATAGCGTTCGATGAACATCAGCTTGTCCACCTTCACGCTGCCGAACTGGCTTACACGGCCCACGTCGTTGCGCCCCAGGTCGACCAGCATTACGTGCTCGGCGCGCTCCTTCTCGTCGTGGATCATCTTGTCGGCCAGTTCATTGTCTTCAGCTTCCGTTGCTCCGCGCGGGCTGGTTCCGGCAATCGGGCGGTATTCCACCTTGCCCTGATGCACGCGCACCAGCAGCTCCGGTGACGAGCCCGCCAGCTCCAGCGTTTGCGCTTCCTTTTTCTTGGAGCGTCCCGGCTTGCTGGAAAGCCCGCCCAGCGCTCCCTCCGGCGTAAAGCGCAGGAAGAACATATAGGGGCTGGGGTTCACCGTGCGCAGGGTGCGATAGATCTGGAAGCTATCGGCCTCCGGTTCCACGTCGAAGCGTTGCGAGAGCACGGCCTGGAAAATATCGCCTGCGGTGATGTACTCCTTGATGCGGTTGACTCCGGCCATGAAATCCTTCTTGGCCGTGCGGTGGATCACCTTCAGCCTGCCCGTGGTTTTGTGCCGCGGCAAGCTGGGCAGCGGCTGGGCCACCCGCTTTTCCATCTTGTCGAGCCGCGCAATCGCCTTTTCATAGGCTTTGGCAGGCTTGTCGCGCGTCACGTCGGCCGTTGCCACCAGCCAGATTTCCTTGCGCACGTGGTCGAAGGCCAGCACCTCGTCGAAGAAGAGCAGGCAGGCGTCCGGCACGCCCAGTTCGTCCTTGGCCAGTTCGGGCAGCCGCTCGATCTGGCGCACCGCGTCGTAGGCAAAGTAGCCCACTGCCCCGGCGGTAAACGGAGGCAGTCCCTTCAGCCGCGCCGGTTTGTGCCCGCTGAGAGCCCGCCGCAGCACGGCGAAAATGTCATCCTCGATCTGGACGACTTTTCTGCCTTCAGTGATGGTGATCTCGCGTCCCCGCGCCACAATGCGCTTGAAGGGCTTCAGCCCGATGAAGGTGTAGCGGCCCACCTGCTCGCCGTTCTCCACCGACTCCAGCATGAAACACTCCCGCTCCGGCCAGGCGGCGCGCAGAAACGCGGAAACCGGCGTTTCCAGGTCAGCGGTCAGGATGCGGCAGACGGGAACAAGCGTGTGCTCACGGGCGAGCGCGAGGAACTCCTTGCGGCTGGGCAGAACAGGATTCGAAGAGTTTTTCACCCTTCCAGTGTAATGGCTGGCCGCACCTTCGGGAGGTTTGTTGCCGTGCCTTCCGCCCTTCAATTTGCAATGAAATGTGGACGCCATATCCTTTCCCCAGTTTCATCGCGAAAAGGACGGGAGACCACGAACCCCGCTCCGTCCGGGTATCCTGATCTCTGATCTTCGGTTGCGGTTTGCTTGACGCGGCTCTCCGGCTATCCTAGACTCACTTGGGCTTGGGCTAGTGGATGCATCACCAAGACTGGGCCGTCCGGCAGGGGGTTTCGTCCCCAGAATGCCGGATAAGCAGCGCTCCGCAAATGCGGAGAAAGTCTTGTTGCTCGGCGGCTTCCGGGTGCGTTTCCCGGAGCCAGCGCCAAGCGGCAGGCAACCGGAATTCTGGAGGGGTGTATGTCATCGGTATCTCTTGAGCAGGAAATCAATCCCTGGGAAGCCCAGGAAGCTCGATTTGACTTTGCGGCGCGCAAACTGAACCTGGAAGACGGTTTGTGGAAGTTGTTGCGCACGCCTACGCGCGAGATCATCGTTCACTTTCCCGTCACCATGGACGACGGACGGACGGAGATCTTCACCGGCTTCCGTGTGCAGCACTCGATTGCACGGGGTCCGGGCAAGGGCGGCATCCGCTACGCGCCGGACGTGACGCTGGATGAGGTACGAGCGCTGGCCAGTTGGATGACCTGGAAGTGCGCGGTCGTCAACATCCCCTTCGGCGGCGCCAAGGGCGGGGTCATCTGCGACCCCAAAAAGATGAGTCAGGGCGAATTGGAGCGCATGACCCGCCGCTACACCTCGGAGATTATCGATTTCATCGGACCGGAAAAGGACGTTCCCGCGCCTGATGTGAATACCAACGCCCAGACCATGGCTTGGATCATGGATACCTACTCGATGCACATGGGACACACGGTCACCAGCGTGGTTACCGGCAAGCCCCTGAATATCGGCGGCTCGCGCGGCCGGGTTGAGGCCACCGGGCATGGCGTGCAGGTCATCTGCGACGAGAGCCTTCGCTACCTGAAGATGCCCATCGAGGGCTGTCGAGTCGTCATTCAGGGCTTCGGCAATGTGGGTTCCAACGCTGCCCGGTTGCTGATGGAGCGTGGCTACAAGATCGTGGGCGTCGCCGAGTTCGAGGGCGGCCTGTCAAACCCCAAGGGCATCGACATTCACCAGTTGATCGAGTACAAGCGGCGCAACAACACGACTCTGGGCTTCCCCGGCGCCGAGGCCATGCCCAGCGAGGAGTTGCTGGTTTCCGATTGCGACGTTCTCATTCCCGCCGCTACGGAGAATGTGATTACCAGCCGCAATGCGGAAAACATCAAGGCGAAAGTCATTATCGAGGGCGCCAACGGCCCCACCACCGCCGTGGCCGATGAAATTCTGGCCGAGAAGCACGTCTTTGTCATGCCTGACATCCTGGCCAATGCCGGTGGCGTCACGGCCAGTTATTTCGAGTGGGTTCAGGACCGCCAGGGTTACTTCTGGAAGGAAGACGTCGTCAACGAACGGATGGAAAGCATTTTGCGCGACAGCTTCGAAGATGTGATCCGCTATTCCGAGGCCCACAACGTCAACAACCGCATCGCCGCGTATATGCTGGCCATTGACCGCGTGGCGTACACCATCAAGCAGAGGGGCATCTACGCATAACGCGTCAGGGCTGGCGGCGGCAATTGGAGCGGGATGGACTTGCGGGTCCATCCCGCTTCGTCTTTTTGGCGCAGCGGAGGCTGAACGGCGCTCCCCAGACTGAATCACGGTGCAATAATAAGAAAGTTGAATCTCGAGCAACTTGACGGCGTAACGCAACTCCCATGAATCTTCCCAACTCCATTACGATGAGCCGGATCGTCATGATCCCGCTGCTGCTCTGGATCCTGTCGCCGGTTTTTCCCTGGCAGGGGCCGCATGGCGAGCAGGAAATTGCAGCATCTGTCCTGTTTGTGCTGGCTTCGATCACCGACGGCGTGGATGGCTACCTGGCCCGCAAGCGCAAGCAGATTACCACCATGGGCATGTTGCTGGACCCGATCGCTGACAAGGTCATGGTCACCAGCGCCTTGATTGCCCTGGTGGCCTACAATCCCGAGGTGGTCAAGGTCTGGATCGCTGTGGTCATCATCGGCCGCGAGTTCCTCATCAGCGGCCTGCGGTCGATTGCTTCCTCGGAAGGTTTCACCATTCAGGCCAGCGACCTGGGCAAGCTCAAGACCGTGATCCAAATCGTTTCAGTGGTTTCCGCTTTTTTGGCGCACCGCTGGTTCCAGTGGCAGTTTGGCTTCCTGATTGTGCCGGTCAAATGGATTGCCGTTGCCGCCATCTATTTCACCGTGCTGGTTTCCACCATCTCCGCCATCGACTACTTTGTTGGCTTCTGGAAGCAGATTGACCACGCCAGCAACAGTCGGCGCAAGTCCTTCGTGCTGACTCGCCGCAAGAGCGCGGACAAGCCCGCCGGTACCGAATGACTCTGGCGCGACCCTGCGCTTCGCTTGAGCAGAGGCAGGGCCTTTGCCGGGTTCAAGGACCGGCGCATATAAATTTTGGAATCTGGCTTTGAATGGGTAGGTCTGGGTCTCAGTTTCAGCGTTGCAATGGACAGAACGGAAGTTTCGTATTCCCCTTCAGTGGGCTGCAATGCTCCCACGCTCCCGATCCACTGTGCGAAGATTCTCCAAAGACCGCTTTTCCTATGAGATTCTTTCGCCTTCTTTCGATGTGCGCCGTTGGATCGGTTCTGGCTACAGTCTTGGCCTGGGCGCAGGCGCCGTCCGCGTTCAAGGCTCAACCCTCGATTCCGCTGGTGCTGGCTGGCGGCACGGTCGTGGACGTGACCAACTGGGGCCGCTCGGCGAAAGACCTTGAAGACGCGGTGGTCGTTGTTCGCGATGGGCGCATCACCGAAGTCGGCTCACGCGCGGCGGTCTCAATCCCGAAGAACGCCAGGATCATCGATTGCTCGGGCAAGTTCCTGATTCCGGGCCTCATTGACGGCTTTGCCGGCATGAACTCGCAGGGCCAGGCCGACGCCGATCTCTACATGGGCGTTACCACAGTGGTTGGCGTAAGCGATGCTCGTCGCGGCATGGTCGATGTTGCTGCTTCGCCCAGTCCCCATCTTTACCTGCTGGATTCGATCGGCTCGACCGACAACTGGAGCTTGCTGGCCAGGCATTCTCATTGGGCTTCCAAGCTCAGGGAGGGCGCTCGCCCGGTCGAGTTGAGTCCTGAAGACACTGTTCGCCAGCTCAACGACACCGCCCGGCTGGGGACGCGCGCCGTCTGGCTGGGCCACAACCTGACCGCCGCCAATGTCCAGTGGATGATCGCCCGCGCCCACCAGATGGGCTTGGCCACCTATGGCGAGTTCGTCGCCACCCCCTACGAGGTGGGTGTTGAGGCTGGCGTGGACGCGTTGGTTCACATGGGTCGCTACGAGCTGGGCGTCATTCCCGAGGAGTTGCAGCGGCCGCTGGTGGAAGACTCCAAAGGAACGGCTGCCGCCTCGGCTTACGACTATGCCGAGCGCCTGCCACCTACCGACCTGCACCTGCGCCGCTACGCCCATTTTCTGGCCTCCCATCACGCCGCGCTCATGCCCACCTTCAGCATCGACTACGCGCAGTTGCCCTCTCATCGCAATCTGTGGAAGGAGCCGGCCGCGGCGCTACTGGATCCCGCCCGCGTCTTTGATCCCGCTGATCGTTCCACCGGCGAAATGAACTACCCGCTTGCGCCCTGGGCCCGCCGCTTGCCTGCGGTCAGCCAGCAATGGGCTGAAGAGAATCTGCGCAAGAAGGCAAACCAGTCGATCCTGCGGCTGTGGCGAATCAACGAGGTTCTGTTTTCAGCCTATCCGCATTACCTGGCCGCCTCTGGCGCGCCGGTCAAGGGCTCCTTGCCCGGCATCTCCATGCACACCGAGCTGGAGTTGCTGGTTCGCCTGGGACTTTCTCCGCGCGAGGCCCTGGCCGCCGCCACCAACAATTACAGCCTCCAGTTCGGCTGGAACGAACTTGGCCAGATCACTCCCGGCCGCCACGCCGACATCCTTGTCGTCGATGGAGACCCCACGCAGAACATCTGGAATGCTCGCCGCATCTCCGGCCTCATCCTGGACGGCAATGTGATCGACCGCGAGAGGCTGTTGAAATTGAGGCATTAGGCCTCTGACCGCTTGAAGACATACCAAGCTGGGTGCCTCCCCTCGGCGCGTCGTTGTTTTTGCGCCTAGGCGGCAAACGATGTACCCGGAATCACGAAATCTGGGATCTGAAGCGCGTTTCCTTTGTCTGTGCAGCGTGAACAGAACCGCCGCGCATCGGTTAACGTAAAGATAGGCAGGAGCGTTGAGTGGATTTTCGCAGGTCTTTGATTTACATCCCAACACGGCTCATCCCGCTTCATCGACGGCACAATGTGTGGCTCATCGTGATTGCGGCCTTCAAGCTGGCGCAGGCCTTGCTGTTCTCGGTCATCGCCATGGGCGCCCTGGGACTGCTTCACAAGGATGTTGGCGATCTGCTCACCCAACTGGCCGACTACCTGCGTTTCAACCCCGAGTCCCGCTTCGTCTACTTTGTCCTCGACAAGGCTTCGCTGATCGACGACCGGTTGCTCATGCGCATCGGCGAAGTGGGCTTCGTTTACGCTGGCCTGGATCTGCTTGAGGGCATTGGCCTTTATCTTGAAAAAACCTGGGCAGAATATCTTACCCTGTTGATTACCGCGTCTTTCCTTCCGTGGGAGATGTTCGAGGTCTTTCGCAGGCTGACGGCGATTCGCGTAGGCCTGCTGGTGGTCAACGCCTTGGTCTTCTTTTACCTTTTTAAACTGGTGATGGTGCGTGGAAAGCAGAAGCGGAGCTCTGTAAACAGCGAGCCGGGTGCATAGCAGTGCATTTAGACAGGCGGCAGCAAGAGAAAATTTAATAATTTCGCTTTTTGTTCTCCTATCACGAAAGAGTTTGCTTGTACAGGCCCAGGATCAAAGCAGTAAACACTACATCTTGTGCCATTCAGAACTCTTGATCCATTAGCGGAATATCTCACGGTCCCATCCCCTCTTTTTCACGTTTGATCAATTTTTTACTTGGCGGGAGCAGGAATCAGGGGTAGTATCGTTTCATTGGTGGAGCAAAGTGGATAGTTGTGGAACGGATTGGTAGGTTTCAAGGAAAGTTTAGACGATTTCCCTCCTCAGTCCACAAGAATCGACACCAATCGGGCTGGAGAATCAGTTTCGACAACCGGAAACGGCAGCAAAAGGCAGGGAAGCGGTCGCGGCGCGCAATGCAAAATCAGCCGTGAGTGCGATGGGGTCAACAATGTTTCGCGGAAACCATCCAGCGAAGGTCGATGAGAAGGGACGGCTGAAGCTGCCGGCTGCGTTCAAGCAGTTGGTGGACGCGCAGCACGTGGCCCAGTTCTACATCACCTCGACGGACGGCGAGAGCGCGGAGATATGGCCGTTGCCGGAGTGGGAAGCGCAGGAAGCGCTATTGGCCGAGTCCAGCACCATGGACGAGGCTGTGGACAAGTACCTGAATCTGACCAGCTATTACGGCCAGCAGGTGGAAATGGATGCGCAAGGCAGGCTTTTGCTGCCGCAGATTTTGCGGGGAACGGCCAAGCTGGATGCGGAAGTTGCGGTTCGCGGAAAGTTGCGTTTTCTGGAAGTGCAGAACCTCCAGAAGCTTCAAGAAAGTTTGCCGGTCAACGCGTTCACGGCTGAGAACCGCCAGTCGCTGGCGGAGATTCTCAAGCGACGGAGTTGAACGGACTGACCCCCCAGGGGGAGCGCATGACGAAAACAGAATTCAGACATGCGCCGGTTCTTTATCAGGAAGCGATTGATCTTCTCCGGGTATGTCCTGGGGGCACGGTGGTGGACTGCACGCTGGGTCTGGCCGGGCACTCGGCCGGAATCGTCCGGCTGCTTGGTCCCCAGGGGCATTTGATCGGCTTCGACCGGGACCCGGAGGCGCTTGCGCTGGCTCGGCAGAAGCTGGAAGGGATTTGCCAGGAGTTGGGCAGCCAGGCGCCTCAAGTCACTCTGATTGGGGAGGCTTTCAGCTCGGTTACAAAGCATTTGCAGCCGGCTTCGGTGGATGGTTTGCTGGCCGACTTTGGCGTCAGCAGCCTGCAACTGGACGAGGCTGAACGAGGTTTCAGTTTTATGGCGGATGGGCCGTTGGATATGCGCATGGATACGCGCTCCGGCCCGACCGCCGCACAGGTGGTAAACGAGGCGAGTGAGCGCGAGCTTGCGGACCTTATTTACGAATATGGAGAGGAAAGGGGGTCGCGGAGAATCGCCAGAGCCATTGTTCGTGGGCGGCCGGTAACAACCACGGGGCAGTTAGCCCGTATCGTTACCTCAGCCGCCCCGGCAATGAAACAGGCGCACATTCATCCGGCGACCAGGACTTTTCAAGCTCTCCGTATTTACGTAAATCGCGAATTGGACGAGATTCAAGCCTTGCTGGAGGCCGCACCGAAGTTGCTCAAGCCTTCTGGGAGGCTGGTGGTGATCAGCTTTCATTCGCTGGAAGATCGCATTGCCAAAGACAGTCTGCGCGAGGGCGCGCAACAGAAAAATTGGAAGATACTCACCAAAAAGCCGGTTACCGCCGGTGAAGAAGAGTTGGATCGCAATCCTCGCTCACGGAGCGCAAAACTGAGGGCGGCGGAGAGAACAGGGAACAGCAAACAGCTAACAGCGGACAGTGAACAGTCTTTTCGCTTGCAGTGGGATTTGAAGCACAGAAGATGAAACGCGGCTGTGAGCCGCTTGTTAGGAACTGTTAGCTGATAGCTGTGAGCTGTCAGCTGAGGAGAAGCCATGGCGGCATGCACAACAACCTATTTTGAAGCGGGCAGAAGCTTGAGCGCGCGGGTTGCCGAGCGGAACGCAGAGCTGCTGGCCCAGCAGCCGATGCGCCGGCGGGGCGTGCGCACGCCGGAAGTTCCTTTTACCCGGCACTTTGACAACAGCCGCCTGGTCAAGGCTGCCGACCCTGCGCGGGTTCGTCAAATGCGGGTCTTCTCGCTGGCCGTTACCATCCTCTTTACGCTGATCATGGTCTATGGACTGCAGCACTTCAGCGCCATTGAGAGCGGCTACCGGGTCGAGTCGGAAAAGCAGGTGCGCGACCAGTTGCGCGAGGAGAACCGCCAGTTGCGTCTCTCCGAGGCACAACTGACCCAGCCGGGCCGCATCGACAGAATGGCCCGTGAGCTGGGCCTTGCCGAGCCGCAGCCGAATCAACTGGTTCACTCCGCTGCTGCTCCTGACGCTTCTGCTCCGGCTCTCGCACAAGTTGCTCCTCCTGTGTCCGCCGTACAATAGCAATAGGATTTCTGGCTCGCAATGCCCGTTTTATGGGCGAGGGACAGAAGGATATTTGCAGGCTGGATGCGGCGGGGAATGAGCCGCTGGAAGTTGGAGGCCAAGCAGTTCAATTCCCGGAGCGATTGCCCATGCTGTCCCCAGTTCGACCCAGCCGGAACCGCAACATTGCCTCGCGCGCCACGCCGATCAAGCGGGCGCGCTTCTGGCTTATATGCCTGTTTTTTCTGGTCTGGGCCATCCTGATTGTCTCCCGCCTTTTCTGGATTCAGGTGGTGCGTCACAAGGATTTCGTGGAGCGCGCCGACAAGCAGCAGGGACGCACCTTCGAGGTTTCTCCGCGCCGCGGCGTGCTGTATGACCGCAATCTGCACGAACTGGCCATGACCGTGCAGGTTGACTCTATCTTTGCCGTGCCCACCGAAATCAGCGACAAGCAGGCGACGGCTGGCACTCTAGCCGAGATCGTCCACACCGACCCCGACGACGAGCAGACCAGCGAGGAACAGATTGCCAACCGCCTTGAAGCCGGGCACAACTTTGCCTGGGTCGCGCGGCGAGTGACGCCGGATGTCGCTGCCCGCATTCGGGACCTGATCAAGAATCAGTCCCTCAAAGGCATCTACTTCCAGAAGGAATTCGAGCGCTTCTATCCGGACAATGAAATCGCCGCGCAGGTGCTGGGCTATGTAGGAATGGACGACAGCGGGCTGGGCGGCCTGGAGCAGAAGTTCGAAGCGCAGTTGCACGGCGTATCCGGCCATATGTACACGGCCATGGACGCGCGCCGCCACGTGCTCGGCTCCAGTGAGCGCGAACCCTCGCCCGGCCAGAGCCTGGTGCTCACCCTTGACGAGAATATTCAGTTTCTGGCCGAGCGGGCGCTGGACAATGCCATGGCGCGCACCCATGCGGACAACGGCACTGTCGTCATCCAGGACGTGCATACCGGCCAGATTCTGGCGCTGGCCATCCGCCCCACCTTCAATCCCAATCAATTCCGCCACACCACGCCGGCCTTGTTGCGCAACCACGCCGTCAGCGATGTTTATGAACCCGGCTCGGTCTTCAAGCTGATCGCCTATTCGGCGGCGCTGGAGCAGCGCGTTGCCACGCCCGACAGCATAGTTGATTGCCAGGGCGGCTCGATGACGCTGTTCGGGCGCGTCATTCACGATGACAAGGGCGACCACTTCGGGCGCATCACGGTGCATGAGGCGCTGGAGCACTCCAGCGACGTGGCTGCCATCAAGCTGGCGCTCCTGGTGGGCCAGGACCGCTATTACCAGTTTATTCGCTCCTTCGGCTTCGGCCAGCGATCCGGCGTGGAACTTCCCGGCGAGACGCGCGGCCTGCTGCGCCCGGTGAACAAATGGGACCCGGCTTCGATCGGTTCGGTCGCCATGGGGCAGGAGGTCGGCGTCACGCCCCTGCAAATGGTTTCCATGGTTTCAACCATCGCCAACGGCGGCGTTTACCTGCCGCCGCATGTGCTGATGCCGGGGCAGGTTGATGGATCGGGAAACAGACAGACGCCGCAGGCGACGCCATTCAAGGCGGGCGGTGAGCTGCCCAATCCTCTGCCCGCTGGCGCGCATCGCGTCATCTCGACCATGACGGCCGCCGAGATGCGCAAGATGATGGAGGGCGTGGTCCTCTACGGCACAGGCAAGTCGGCGCAGCTCAATGGCTACTCTTCCGGTGGCAAGACGGGCACGGCGCAGAAGATCGATCCCGCCACGCACCGCTACTCGAAGTCCATGCACGTGGCTTCGTTTGCAGGCATCGCGCCGGTCAACAATCCGGTGATTGCCGTGGCCGTCATCATGGACAACCCCAAGGGCTCCTACTATGGCACCGCCGTCTCCGCGCCGGTTTTTGCCGAGGTGGCGCAGCAGGTCCTCGAATATCTTGGCGTGCCTCACGACATTGACGTGCACCAGACTCGCCCCTTGTCCAAAGCCGATTTGCGCATGGCTGAAGACGATGCCCATGAAAGCACCGGCGACATCGGCGCTCTTTACGCCGCGGCCAATGACCTGCCCAGCGATGATCCGCTACGCGCGGCGGCCAATCAATCTGCCGCCGCGGCTCGGCCAAGCCAACCGCAGACCAGGACTCAGCCTCTTGCTAACGTCAGGGGCAAACCCGCCGCCCCGCCGCCGCAGAATCAGCCGCCGCAGCAGGCGACCAGAACCGTCATTCTTTCCGATGGGAAGAAGCTGCACGTTCCCTCGCTGATCGGCCTTCCGGTGCGCAAGGTGATCGAGCAGGCTGCCGCCGCCGGGCTTGAAGTTCAAATCACAGGCAATGGCACGGTGCGTGAACAGGCTCCTGCCGCGGGCGCCTGGGTCGCTTCCGGAACCAAGATTGTGGTGCGCTGCGGGCGATGAAGGTAGGCCGCGAAAAACGCATGAAAGGTCTTTCAATAAACCGTTTTGTGTCAGTCGTCCACCGTCTTCGTCGACCCACGGAGGATGAAACTGTGCCCCATCCATCGGACGTCTTTGTTTTTGTCCGATGGGTGGGAGTCCGTCGAACTCCATGACGTTGTCGTAATTTTGTTGAAATTGCATTTTTGTTTCTTTTTAGGGCACGACTGAAGTCGTGCCCTGACACAAGACTTGGCCTCGAGAAATGTTTTTCGCGCAATTTGCTCGAATCCAGGATCTTCCGCAGACTGACAATCCGCGCCCTTTCGGCAAGCAACACGCGAAGCAATCTAGAATGGAACCCGTGATGAAATGGAATGAACTGAAGGAAGAGATTACGGCGGTTGACGCCGGTGGCGGCTCGGATGAGCTGGTGACGGGTGTCGAGTACGATTCGCGCAAAGTGAAACCGGGCGCGGTCTTTGTCGCCATGAAGGGCGGCTCGACCGACGGCAACCGCTATGTCGAAAAAGCCATTGCGGCGGGCGCTTTGGGCGTTATCACCGACTCCGCGCCGGTCTTTGACCATTTGCTGGTCTATAGCGCCGGTCTGCCGGTGTTGCAGGTCGAGCACGGCCGCCGCGCGCTGGCCCAGGCTTCGGCGGCCTTTTTTGGCCATCCGGAGCGGAAACTCGCGGCCACGGGCATTACCGGCACGAATGGCAAAACGACCACGGCGTATCTCACGGAGGCATTGCTGAACGCCGCCGCGCGCAAGACCGTGCTCGTGGGCACCATCGAGTATCACGTCGCGGGCGAAGTGCGCCCGTCGCTGCACACCACGCCCGAGGCCAGGGACTTGTTCGAGCTGATGGCCGAGGGCGTCGAGCGCGGAGCCACCGAACTGGTGACCGAGGTTTCCAGCCACGCTCTCGATCAGGGCCGTGCGACAGGTTTGAACTTCGATGTGGCCGTTTTTACCAACCTTACCCGCGACCATCTCGACTACCACCAGACCATGGAGAAGTATTTCGCCGCCAAGCGACTGCTCTTCGACGGCACGGTCTATCCGGCTCCGCGCGTCGCCGTGCTCAACGCGCATGACCCGCACAGCGAGCAATTGGCCGAGGCCGCACGCTCGGCCGGAGCCGTGGTCCGCACCTACGGCATAGGCCTGGGCGATTGGCGCGCCGCATCGCACACGCTCACGCCCTCGGGCGCACTGCTTGAGCTGGAAACCCCTGCGGGCAAGGCCAAAGTAACTTCGCATCTAGCCGGCGAGGTGAATATTCTCAATCTTCTGGCCGCTCTGGCCGCGGTTCATGCGCGGGGCGTGCCGTTTGCCGATCTGGTCGAGTTCGTCCCTCAGCTTCAGCCGGTTCCCGGGCGCTTCCAATCCGTCGATGCCGGTCAGCCTTTCACGGTGATTGTGGACTATGCCCACACGGACGATGCGCTGATTAACCTGACCGCTCTGGCTCGCCAGATGACGGCGAAATCCGGCAAGCGCGTGATTACGCTTTTCGGCTGCGGCGGCGACCGCGACCGCACCAAGCGGCCCAAGATGGGTCTGGCCGCGGGCAAGGGAAGCGACTTCGTGGTGGCGACCAGCGACAATCCCCGTTCCGAGGAGCCGCTCGCCATTCTGGCTGAGATTGAACCTGGGTTGAAATCGAGCGGCGTTCGCTACACGGTTGAGCCGGATCGCGCTGCCGCCATTCGCCTCGCGTTTCACGAGGCTGCCGCCGGAGACGTGGTTTTGATCGCAGGCAAGGGCCACGAAAAACAGCAGATTCTTTCGAGCGGTGTCATTCCTTTTGACGATGTCCAGATTGCCCTTTCGGCATTGAGAGAAATGGGCTATGGTGGTGACCAATGAAACTTACACTCGCAGAGGCAGCCATCGGGACAGGCGCGGTGCTGGAGGCGCCTGCCAGCGTTGCCGGTGCCGGCTCGCTGGTCGTAAGCGGCTACTCGATTGACTCGCGGAGCGTGGCCGCGGGCGATCTGTTTTTTGCCGTGCGCGGCGAGCGGCTTGATGGTCACGATTTTGTCGCGGCCGCCATCGAACGCGGCGCAGTGGCTGCGGTTGTTTCCCGCGCGCGCGTGGCCACTCTGCCCGACGCGGCTCTGGCTGTTCCGCTGCTGATTGCCGACGATCCGCTGATCGCCCTGCAATCTCTGGCTGCGCATGTCCGTCGCCAGTGGGGCCGACGCGTCGTGGCTGTGGTCGGCTCGGCAGGCAAGACGACCACCAAGGAAGCCGTAGCCGCGGCCCTGGGCGCAAAGTTCAACGTGCTCAAGTCGCAGGGCAATCACAACAATAACTTCGGCCTGCCGTTGCAGTTGCTGCGCCTTCAGCCGGAACACGATGTCGCGGTCATCGAGTTGGGCATGAACCATGCCGGCGAGATCGCCGCCCTGGCCCGCATTGCCACGCCTGACTGGGGCGTCGTCACCAACGTGGGTACCGCGCACATTGAGAACTTTGCCGACGGCCAGGCCGGTCTGGCCCGCGCCAAATTCGAGCTGGTGGATGCGCTGCCCTCGACCGGCGTTGTCTTTCTCAACTGCGATGATCCTTACGTTTCGCAGTTTGGCCGCGATTTTCCCGGCCGCGTGGTATATTTTGGCTCCGGTCCCTGCGCCGATCCGCAAGTTCTGGAAGCCACGGAAGACCTTGCCGGCCTGCACGTGCGCTATCGCGCCGGGGAGCGCGAGGCCCAACTTACGCTGAATATGCTGGGCGCGCACAATGCGTTGAACGCCTTGGCGGGCTTGGCGGTTGCTCTTGAAGCTGGAGTCGATCTGGACAGCGCCATTGCCGCACTGGCCTCGCTGACGGCTGGCGATAACCGCGGCGAGATCATCGAGCTGAATGGCGCGATGATTGTCAACGATTGCTACAACTCCAATCCCGAGGCGCTGCGCTCGATGATCCGCACTCTGGCCGCTCGTCCGGCTCATCGCCGCATTCTGGTGGCTGGCGAGATGCTTGAAATGGGCAAGCAAGGCCCTGAGCTGCACGCCGCCTGCGGACGCGGGGCGGCCGAAGCCGGTCTTGACTTGGTTGTCGGTGTCAGCGGCAATGCGGAGCATCTTGCTGCCGCTGCCTGCGCGGGTGGAGTCGCTTCGCTGTTTTTGCCCAACGCCGAGGCCGCTGGCAGTTGGCTCAAGCAGAATCTCAAGCCCGGCGATGTGGTGCTGGTGAAAGGCTCGCGAGGCGTACATCTGGAGCGGGCCATCGCGGCGCTGACCAAGCCGCCAGAAGTTAGCTGAATTGGATTCGTTTGCTTTCGTAACCGTCGGCCCACCCGGCCTAGTAAAATTAACATGAATTCCGCCTCATTCCGGCTCTGGAGGCCCTTTGCTTTACTGGCTGCTCTACGAAAAGCTGTTTCCGTTCTTTCACCCGTTTCGGATCTTCCGCTACCTCACTTTCCGCACAGCTTTTGCATCGCTGACGGCGCTGCTGATCGCGTTGCTGGTCGGTCCCTGGGTGATTCGGAAGCTGCACGAGTTTCAGATCGGCCAGTATGTGCGCGATGACGGGCCGCAGTCGCACCTGAAGAAGTCGGGCACTCCGACCATGGGCGGCGTGCTGATCGGCATCGCCATTCTGCTGCCCACTGTGCTCTGGTCCGATCCCGCCAACCCCTTCGTCTGGATCACCGTTTTTTCCACGCTCGCGTATGGCGCCATCGGCTTTGCCGACGACTACATCAAGGTCGTTCAGCGCCGCAGTCTGGGCCTGACGGCGCGCGCAAAACTTTTTTGGCAGGGACTGGTGAGCCTCGTCATCGCCGGTTCTCTGGTTGGCCTTCAGCAATTCAAGCTTTTTTCCACGCAGTTGTCCGTGCCCTTCATCAAGAGCTGGCACCCCGATTTGCAATGGCACTGGCTGGGCTCCATTCCGCACATGGGCCTGCTGGCGTTTGTGCCTTTCATCGTTTTTGTTGTCTTCGTGCTTGTGGGCTCGACGAACGCTGTCAATCTGACCGACGGGCTGGACGGGCTGGCCATCGGCTGCACGATCGTTGCCGCTGCGGCCCTGACCGTGCTGACCTACGTCAGTGGCCATGTGGTCTTTGCCGACTATCTCGAACTCCAGCGCATGCCCTTGGTGGGCGAGCTCACCGTCTTCTGCGGTTCCATGGTGGGCGCTTCCATCGGCTTTCTCTGGTACAACGCCCATCCTGCTGAAATCTTCATGGGCGATGTCGGTTCGCTGGCCCTTGGCGGGGCCATCGGTACGGTTGCCGTCATCATCCGCCAGGAGTTGCTGCTGCCCTTTATTGGCGGCATCTTCATTCTCGAGGCGGCTTCCGTCATCCTTCAGGTGGGCAGTTACAAGCTGCGCAATGGAAAGCGCATCTTCAAGATGGCCCCCTTGCATCACCATTTCGAGCAGTTGGGCTGGGCCGAGTCTAAAGTCATCACCCGCTTCTGGATTGGCGCCCTGGTGTTTGCATTGTTTGCACTCACCACCCTGAAACTTCGTTGAGAGATGCTCCGCGCGGTGCACAATAAAGAGGTCGCGGAAGCCTGAGGATAAGACTCGATGTTGGAACTTAAAGGCAAGAAAGTCCTGGTCGTCGGATTGGGAAAATCCGGCATGGCGGCGGCGTTGTTCCTGCGCCATCATGGCGCGAAGGTCACGGTCTCTGACGTGCGCTCGGCCGAAGATCTGGCCAAGGAAATTCCCGCCCTGCTTGAAGAGGGCATTATGGTCGAGGCCGGCGGCCATGGCCTGCTGACCTTCCGTCGCCAGGACCTGATTGTTGTCAGTCCCGGCGTGCCGCTGGATACGCCCGAGCTGGCGCAGGCCAAGAGCTTCGGCCTGCCGGTCATCGGCGAGTTGGAGCTGGCCGCCCGCTTTCTCAAGGGCAAGATGCTGGCCGTCACCGGTTCCAATGGCAAGACCACGACCACCACGCTGCTGGGCGAAATCCTTGCGTCTGGCGGCCTGCCCACCCTTGTGGGCGGCAATATCGGCGTTCCGGTTGTGACTCTGATCGATGCCAGCACCGACGAAAGCTGGTCGGTCCTGGAGGTTTCCAGCTTCCAGCTTGAAAGCACCGACCAGTTTCACCCCGCCATCTCCGTCATTCTCAACATCACCCCGGACCATCTGGATCGCTACGGCACCTTTGAGAACTATGCCCGCGCCAAGGAGCGCATCTTTGCCGACCAGAACGAGCAGGACTGCCTGGTGCTGAACGCCGACAATCCGCGCGCCGCTCAGGCCGCCTCGCGCTCGGCCGCACGGGTTTATTGGTTCTCCGCCAAGCATCCGGTGGCGCAGGGAGCCTGGGTCGAAGACGGGAATGTGGTTTATCGCTCGGCCGAGGGCGCGGCCACGGAAAAGGTGATGCCGCTCAGGGGAATTCATCTCAAGGGCGCGCACAACGTCGAGAATGTGCTGGCCGCTGTGGTTGCTGCTCGTCAGGCCGGTGTCACGGCTGAAGTGATTCGATCCGCGGTTGAGAAGTTTCATGCCGTCGAGCATCGCCTGGAGTACGTGGCCACCTGCAAGGGCGTTGAGTTCTACAACGACTCGAAGGCCACCAACGTGGATGCCACGGCCAAGGCTGTCGCCGCCTTCCCCTCGGGCGTTCATCTGATTCTCGGCGGCAAGGACAAGGGCTTTCCCTACACCGTGCTGACGCCTCTGCTGCGCGAGCGTGTGTGCGCCGTTTACACCATCGGCGTGGCGGCAGCCAAGATCGAGGCGGACCTGCGCGGCGTGGTTCCCATCCACCACTGCGAAACCCTGGACAAGGCGCTTCAGGCCGCGGCCTCAGCCGCGCAGCCGGGCGAGGTGGTGCTGCTTGCTCCCGCCTGCTCCAGCTATGACCAGTTCGATAACTACGAGCAGCGCGGCAGCGTCTTCAAGCAACTCGTCAGAGATTTGCAGAACCAGGATTTGCAGGACTAGCATGGCGAAACGTGTCGGTGTGGACAAATGGCTGTTTTTCACCACTCTGTTGCTGGTCGTGGCAGGTCTGGTGATGGTCTTTTCCGCTTCGGCCGTCGTGGCGCAGGAGCGCTATCACTCGCCCTACACCTTCGTCGGCAAGCAGGCGGCCTGGGCCCTGGCCGGCGTGCTGGCCATGCTGCTGCTTTCGCACGTTGACTACAATGTCTTCAAAACGCCGCGCTTCGTCTTTCCCGCTCTATGCGTGACCACCTTTCTGTTGGTGCTGGTCTTCCTGATTCCCGGCTCGCACAACGTTCATCGCTGGATTCGCTTTGGCAATTTCTTCACCTTCCAGCCCTCGGAGATTGCCAAGCCTGTGCTGGTGCTTTTCCTGGCCTGGTTTCTCCATACGCGGCTTGACCAGATCAACGACTGGAAGAATACCCTGCTGCGCGCCGCCATCATTCCCGTGGTTTTGATTGCGCTGGTTGATCGCCAGCCCGATCTGGGCACGGCGCTGGTTCTGGCCGGAGTTACGGCCATGATGCTCATTCTGGCGGGCATGGACTGGAAGTATATGTTCGTCGCCCTTGGCGCGGCGCTGCCCGTGCTTGCCTATCAGCTTTTCAAGGTCGGCTTCCGCCGCCAGCGGATGCTGGTCTTTCTCAATCCAGATTCCGATTTGCAGGGCGCTGGCTTCCACATCAACCAGTCGCTGATCGCCGTCGGCACTGGCGGGCTGACTGGCCGCGGCTACATGGAGGGCGTGCAGAAGCTGTTTTTCCTGCCCGAGGCCCACACCGACTTCATCTTCGCCAATATCGCCGAGGAGTTGGGCTTCATCGGCGCGGTCGCCATCTTTTTGCTTTTTGTGGTCTTCGGTTTTCGCGGCATGCGCGTCGCCTTCCGCTCCCAGGATCCCTTTGCCCGCATGGTTGCCTTTGGCATCACCACGGCCCTGGTTTTGCAGGCCTTTTTCAATGTCAGTGTCGTGCTCGCCATGCTGCCCACCAAAGGCATTCCGCTGCCGCTGATCTCCTCCGGCGGAACCTCGGTCTTCGTGACCCTGGCCAGCATTGGCATCCTGCTGAACATCACCAGGAAGACGGAATGAAGCAGGGAATAGGGACTATTGATCCGGCAACTAAATATACTGTCTGCGTGCCCCATCCATTTCCGCGTCTTTTGCGGAAATGGGTGGGAAACGATGTCACTGTTTTCTTGCCAGATCAATAGGAAACAGGGACTAGGAATTAGGATTCGTGCAAAGTTGTCAATTATTGATTCCGGAGGGAGCAGGGGGCTTCAGCCCCCTGAAAACGGCGGATTTGAGGGGCCTTCAGGCCCGGGCCTTTGTGGGCTGCGGAAAAGCGCGTAGAACGTATTTCAGAAAGCTGTTTTGTGTCAGGGCACGACTTTAGTCGTGCCGAAAATGCTCCCAATGAAGTCGGGGCTTTAGCCCCTGAGAAATTTGGCTGAGGCGGTAACAAAATGCTCTTCAATTCGCAGTTGCAGTACATATTATTGATTTACGCATTTATTATGGCTTTCTATACATTTGCGGTGTTCTGTGTGCCGCTTAACCGCAAGAATGCGCCTGTGTTTTGTGAAAGTTATAAGAAGCATATTTCGGCGATCATCAAGACCCATGCGAAGTTTCTCCTGTTTTTACTCGTGTGTATGATATTTGCATCCTTCATTAGTCATTTACTGCCAAATTGGATGACAGGCGAAAGATTCGGCGTCTGGCGAGGTCGTAAATCGATTGGGGAAATCATGTGCGGGCTCTTTGTTTTTACTCTCATGCTCATTGAACGATTCGTTCTGTTTCTGGAATACGATGCAAACGATTCCGATTCTGAGAACAACCCCTCTTGAAAGGCATACATTTGTCGAATTTGCGTGTACTCATCGCCGGCGGCGGCACCGGCGGACACATCATTCCGGCCCTGGCCGTGGCTCACGAACTTGCCGAGCGCCACGCAGCCGAGGTGCTCTTCGTCGGCACGGCGCGGGGCATGGAGAGCCGTCTGGTTCCCGCTGCCGGCTTCAAGCTGCAGCTGGTCGAGGTGGGCCAGCTCAACAATGTCTCCCTGCTCACCCGCCTGCGCACCCTCACCGACCTGCCGCGCGCGATCTTCGCCTGCAAGCGGCTGATCCGCAATTTCCAGCCCGACGTCGTCTTCGGCGTGGGCGGATACGCCTCCGGTCCGGCGATGGCCGCCGCTCTGTGGCTCAAAATCCCGTCGATGGTCTTCGAGCCCAACGCCGTTCCCGGCCTCGCCAATCGCTTGGTGGGCAAGCGGGTTCAGGCCGCCGCCGTCAACTTTGCCTCGGCTGCTGCCTGGTTCCGGAACGCCGAGGTCTCCGGCATCCCGGTTCGCCCGGAGTTCTTTGCCCTTCAGCCTCCCGCCGCAACCCCTCAGCACCTGCTGATTTTTGGCGGTTCGCAGGGCGCGCGCCTCTTCAACACCCATCTGCCCGCGATCATTCCGGCGCTGTTGGATGCCGTTCCCGGCCTCACCGTCCTGCACCAGAGCGGAGCGCGTCACATTGAGCCGACGCAGGCTGCCTATGCCTCCAGCGGCGCCGACCCCAGCCGTTGGCAGGTGCTGCCCTTCATTGACGACATGCCCGCACGCTTTGCCCAGGCCAATCTCGTGATGGCGCGCAGTGGCGCTTCCACCGTGGCCGAGCTGGCCGCCGCCGCAAAGCCCGCCCTGCTGGTGCCGTTTGCCGCCGCCGCCGACAATCACCAACTGCGCAACGCCGAGGAGATGGTCAAAGCCGGTGCGGCGCTTTTGCTGGATGAACACGATCTTGATGTTCCCGGCAAGCTGCTCGACGCGCTCGTGAGCCTGTTGAAAAGCCCGGAACGGCTGGCCGCCATGGCTGCTGCCGCCCGCACCCAGGCCCATCCCGATGCCGCCGAGCGCATCGCGAATCGCCTGGTTGTCCTCGCGCATTTGTAGAATCGGAATCTGCTCGTTTCGAACGCAATGAAAAAGGCCCGCCTGCCGAAGCAGACGAGCCTTTTTTCGCGGGGGAGGGAAGCCGCAAAAGTTTTACCGGTGACCACCACCACCGCCACCGCCCATGTGACCGCCGCCACCACCACTGAAGCCACCAGCATGGCCGCCGCCACCAAATCCACCGCCGCCACTCACATGGCCACCACCACCGCTGAATCCTCTGGCTTGACCGCCACCGCCATAGCTCCTGGCCTGGCCACCGCCGCTGAAGCTTCTGACTTGGCCGCCATAGCCGCCACGGTTTACGTTGCCAGGTTGTCCGCCTGCATATCCGCCGCGTCCACCAGCGAAACCATTGCGTCCACCAGCGTATGCCTCACGCCCTCCGTAGCCGCCACGATTTCCCCATCCGCGACCACCACCGCGCTCATACCAGCCGCGATCACCCCAGCCATGATGACCCCAGCCGTGTCCCCAGCCCCAGCCGTACCACGGCCCGACTCCGAGGAAGATCCCGTTATAAAACCAGTTCGGCGCGTAGTACCCATATGGGGAGCATGCGTAGGGATAATAAGGGTAGTAGCCCCACTCGCAGACCGGAGGCCCATAGACCATGGGAGCGGGAGCAACCGCGGGACCGACTCCAACGTCATCCGTATATTGAGTATCCTGGGCTATTGCTGTTGCCGCCAGCGGCACAGTCAGCAGAGTTGCCAACAGAACCAGCCTAAAATTCCGCATACCATCCTCCTCGTGCCGCCCTATCCTGCATTTCTCGGACCGGGACCACCATCGATCTCAGCACTGCCGGCTTCCGGGCTTCTCGTTCCCATCTTCCCGTCCGGCTTCTAATCTCTCAGACAGCATTTCGGAGATTAAGTTGCGGTTCCTTGCAAGAAAGTTTGCATTGAGATCAGGAAAGGCCGTTCCGCCGCATTTCTGCCGGCAAAACGGCCTTTCAAAGAGGAATCTGTGATTGTATGGAGAGAAATCAATTTTGGGTGCCCCAGGTCCGTGGGGTGGAGATCTCGATTTTGAGACCTGGGAATGACAAGCCTAAAGGAAAGAATTCATGCGGTCAGAGACCTAGTTCGCCAGTACCGCCCGGTAGCGCACCTTGTTTTTCTTGACTTTATCGATGGCCGCGTTGGCCTGGGCCATGGGGAATAATTCTGTCTTTGCCTTGACCCCGTGCCGTGCCGCCACATCCAGCATTTCCCTCAACTGGTGGGGACTTCCAATGGGGCTGCCGCTGATGGAGCGGAGGCCGGAGATGAGCGAAAAGGCATGGATGCTGATCGGAGCCGGAGGAATTCCCACAAAGCACAGCGTCCCGGTGGGCCGGACCGTCTGCATGTACACGCCCCAGTCCTGGTCGGCGTTGATGGTGCTCAGAACAAAATCCATGGAGCTGGCCACTTCCTTCATGGCTTTCGACTCCCTGGTATTCACGAAGTGCTGCGCTCCCAGCGCGCGAGCCTCTTCTTCCTTCTCGGCCGAGGTCGAGAAGGCCGTCACCTCCGCGCCAAAAACGCGCGCGAATTGGATCGCCAGATGTCCCAGCCCACCGATGCCCACAATGCCTACCCGCGACGAGGGGTTAACGCCATTAGAACGCAGTGGGTTATACACCGTAATACCGGCGCAGAGCAGCGGCGCCGTCTGCTCGCTCTCCAGAGCGTCGGGAAGCGGAATGACAAAGCGTTCATTGGCGCGCACACGCTCCGCATATCCGCCGTGCCGGTGTACGCAGGTTGCTTCAGCCTCAGGGCAAAGGTTCTCCATGCCCCGTGTGCACCACTCGCATACGCCGCAGGAGTTCGACTGCCATCCCAGGCCCACGCGTTGGTCCACGGTCACCGAGCGCACCTCGGAGCCCACGGCCGTCACCTTGCCCACAATCTCGTGTCCGGGGATGAACGGATACTGGCTGTTTCCCCAGTCGTTCGCAATCAAATGAAGGTCGCTGTGGCAGACACCGCAGTGGGTGACCGCGATCTCCACTTCGTGCAGGCCCAACTCGCCTGGGTCGTACTTAAACGGCAGCAGTTCAGCGCCTGCCGCGTGCGCTGCAAGTCCTTGAATTAGGCTCATGGTCAGTTTTGAATCCTCGCTGGGAGAGGCAAAATAGCCGACAGATATGCCGAAGGCTCCTGTCTGCAAATTGTAAGAGGAAACTCCCCCATTGCTAGTTTAAACCGCCGCCCGAATCTATGCGCAGATTGAGCACCTGAAAACCGCTCAGGACTCCGTCGGCCGGTGCATCGGCTTCCAATTCTGCCGATTCGCCGTTCAGGCTCGCGTCCTGCGAGGCACGCAGGGGCTCCAGCACGTTCGACACTGAAAGCGGAAGATTTGAGAGCGTTTGGCCCTCCATTCCAGCCTGTGTTTCCGGCACCAGCAGACTCACGTAGATGCGGTCTGCCGCGTGCTGTCGCCGTGCCTGAGTGAGCGCCGTTTCCAGATCTGGAGCGTGGTTTTGCTGCCGGGGCTGATCCAGTGTCCGGTCCAGTGTTGCAGCGTCGGAAACCAGCAGCCGCACCGTGCCGGAGCCCAACCGCGTCGGCAGTTTCACCGCAATCCGCACATTGCGCGCCGCCTGCTGCCAGGGCTGTAGCGTCGCCTCCACCACCACCGTGTCTCCGGCATGTACCATGTCTCCTGAAACCAGCCTTGCGGCCTGCAGGTCCACCTCCACGCGCCGCGGAATAGCCTCCACATCGAGATCAATCGCGCGTACCGCACCCTGCCGGGTTCCGTTTGAGTAGAGTTTCGCGAACCGCTCCCCGGCCAGCAAGGCTGCTCCCATGGGCGCGGGAATGGAATCCCCGGCCGGTGCCCAAATGTCCAGCGGCGACGGCGGGTAGCCGTCCAAGTTAATGCTTCCGGTCAGGTGGTAGCTGGTCTCCGCCGTGTTGCCGTTCGTCTCCATCAGCGATTGGTACAAGGTCACCAGCATGGCCTGCGGGGTCATCGAGGGCAGGTCGAGGATTTCCACATTGAGCCGGCGGTCCTCGTTTTGTGCTTTGTTGTCGTCTCCCGCGCCATGCACCCGGATATGGACAGGGATCATTCGCGCCTGCGCGCCGAAAACGCCGCGAATGGCCGCGTTGCGATCTTCGCTGAAGGCGCCGATAGTCGCGCCCGTGTTCACAATCTTGAAGGCGTTCATGGGCGAAGCCAGCGTCGTGACCACCTCGGTCGTGGTCATGGGCAGGGAAACCGCTCCAGCCTGCAAAAGGGAGTGCCCGCAGGCCAGCAACTGCTTGGAATCAATGTAGGTTACCGTGCAGGTGGCCGCAATCTCCATGTCGCCGCGTACCAGTTGCGCGCTGATTGCCGATCCCGGCACGATGCTGGCGATCTCCTTGGCCGTGCTGGCTGCGTCTGCTTTCCCGGCGGCTTCGGAGCTTCCGCCCATTCCTCCAGCCGCGACCATCTCCAGCCCCGTCCCGGCCATTTTCTGCTGCCACAGCCGGATCGCCTCGGGACCGAATCCGCCCATTACCAGCGGCGTGTCCATTGCCTGCATGGTGTTCTGGCTGGGTAACTGCGCAAGCTGTTTGCTATTGGAGCGGCTAGTCCCTGGTCCCTGTTCCCTAGTCCCTGCTTTATCAATTGGAAGATCCCGCACCTCAAGCATCTGCTCGATGGGCGTGATGCCTGCGATAGGGGCCTTGCTGAATTGCCCAATGCGGAAGGCGAGCGCTCCCAGTAGCCGGTTGCCAATGTAGACCGGGCTGCCGCTCATGCCGGCCACCACGCCCGTGTACTCAGGCTTGGCTCCGTGCAACTGGACCAGAATCATGTCGTGACCGGGTCCGCGCGCCCCGCGCAGCACGCCCAGAATTTCCACCTCCATCGGTTCCGGCTTGCTGCCGGTGAAGACCGTCCAGGCCGTACCCGTCAGTCCGCGATGTACCTCGCTCAACGGAAAAAATCCGCCGCCCGTGGGTGGTTCGGCGGCCAAAGCAGTTTTCTCCGGCGCGGTTTGTGCCGGCAGCAGGCCGGAGGAGAGGAGCACGGTCCAAGCCGTGCCCAGCATCAGTGCCGGCAGAGCCCGCCGGAGCCAAGGGTTCTTCAGGTGAGTTCTCACATCCATAAGAGTACAACCCGCTTGATGTTTGTTGCCCACGTGTTGCTGCACTCGCCGGTTACGAGGGGTTGCGGGAGGCAGTTGCTGGGAGAAATCTATTCTGCGTGTTTGCTATTGCGGTGCGCCGGCTCCGATTCCTATTGATCCGGCAACTAAATACTGTCTGGGTGCCCCATCCATTTCCGCGTCTTTTGCGGAAATGGGTGGGAAACGATGTCACTGTTTTCTTGCCGGATCAATAGCGAGCTTTCAACTGGATCTTGCCGTCGCTGGCGCATATCTCTTCCAGAGCGCCACCGTTGACCAGATTGCGAATTTCGGCGCTCAGAACGCGGTCTCCAAAGCGTCCGCGGAGCTTGATGAGAATCCGCTCCCTGGCCTTCGGCGTAGCGCAGTATTTGCGAATGGCCTCTTGAGCCGGATTCAGCAGAGGCGTGGCTCCCGCGCCTCCCGGCGACAACGGCAGAAGCTTCTTCGGGTAGACGATCGTGACTCCGGGGTTTCCCAAGCTGTCTCCGGCGAGGAACGATCCGAAGCTCTCCGCATGGGCGGCCAGATACTCCCGGAGTTTCTTCCGTATCACTCCGCCTGCTCCCGTCGATCCGTAGCCATGAATGACCTCGATGCGGCCGAGGTAGTTACTTCTTACGCAGTCATTGTAGAAATGAACAAATTCCCGGATGGCCTCGGGAACGGTGCGATGGTGAAGGTCGATGGAGCGGGATTCCGTCATTTCGCGCAGCGTTTCCAAGCCTGCTCGACGTAGCTGTCGGTCATGCCTGCAATGTAGTCGGCGACGGTGCGAGCCAAGCCCTGGGTGGAAATCTGCGCCTGGTGGTCCTTGGGCAGCAGGCTGGGATCGGCGACGAGCGTCGAAAACAAGCCCTCGACGATCTCCGTGGCGTGGGTGTGCGATTCCTCGATGATGGGGGAAAAATAAAGATTGGCGTACAGAAACTCCTTCGTGGCGGCGCGCGCGGCCTCCATCTTCGGGCTCAACGCCGCCAGCCGTTGGGGAGCGCGGCGAATCTCGTCAAGCGTCGTTGCGCCCAGCGAGGCCACCTGCTTGTGAACTTCATTCAGCAGATCCGAGACCAGCGCGTTCAGAACGCGGTTGAGCGCCTCATACGCAGTCAGTTTTGGCGCGGCGGCAGGGTAATCGCGCAGCACGCCGTCATGGAAACCGCGAAAGAGAGCCACGCCCTCGCGCACTTGCCCCAGCGTGAGAATGCCGGAGTCGAGGCCATCGTCCAGATCGGCGGTCAGGTAGGCGATTTCGTCGGCCAGATCGATCAGTTGGGCTTCCAGGGGAGGGAATTGGTCGAGGAAGTATTCGGCCAGCTCCGGGTGCTCGGCGGCTGAGTAGTCGTGGGAGTGCTTGATGATGCCCTCGCGGAGGCCGACTGTCAGGTTCAGGCCGCGAAAGCCCGCGTAGCGCTCCTCGAACCATGTGACGATGCGCAAGGCGTGCAGATTGTGGTCGAAGCGCAGGCCAAATCCGCTCAGGCAGTGGTCGAGAGCTTTTTCGCCGGTGTGTCCGAAGGGCGGATGGCCTATGTCGTGCGCCAGCGCCAGCGCCTCGGTCAACTCCGCATTCAGGCCCAGTGCGCCAGCCAGCGTACGGGCAATCTGGGCCACCTCCAGCGTGTGCGTGAGGCGGCTGCGGAAGTGATCCGAGGCGGTTTCGGCGGAAAGGCGCGCGAAGACCTGGGTCTTGCCTGCCAGGCGGCGAAAGGCGCGCGCGTGCAGAACGCGGGCCGCATCGCGGGCAAACGGCGTGCGGTAGGGATGCGGCGGCTCGGGATGCGCGCGCCGGGCCAGTTCGCCGTCCGCGCGGACGGCAATCGCGGAAGGCAATGCGAGGGAGGCTTTGGGGTTCAAGTCCGTCATGGCGTCACATTTTTTGGTTCGTGCTTCATGACTCACACTTTACGATGCATGGCTTGGAACCCACAACCAACGATTCATGCTCTGCATCCAACACTGCTAGGCTCAGGCGAAATCTTCGTCCTGAAAAGACTTGCATGCGGCAAAGCGTTCTGTTCGGGCTATGAAGTTACTCATGCAGTTTCTTGCTGGACATTGCTTATGTTTTGGGGATACTATCCAGCCGGATTTTGTGAAAGGTCTGGCGCGGTCGGAAAACAGCCCACGCGCCGCGAAATCATTTTATGTTTCAACGGGGAGGCTGGCATGAAAGCGATCGTAAATTCTGCGTTGGCCTTGCTGACGCTGGCGATTCTGTTCACATCGGGCTGCGACAGGCACTCCTCCAAAGAGGTCTATTACCTGGTTGCGTCGGACATGGCTCTGCCTTACTGGCAGACGGCGGCGGCTGGCTTCAACAAGGCCGCGGAACAGTACAAGGTGAAGGCCAAGGTGGAGGGACCGGACGGTCACGATTCTCAGGCCGAACTGGCCGCGTTGCAGAAAGCGATTGCGGCCAAGCCATCGGGGATTCTGATCTCGGTAGCTGACGCCTCAGTGTTGCAGCCAGGAATCGACGCCGCCATCAACGCCGGTATTCCGGTGATCACCATGGACTCGGACGCGCCCGGAAGCCGCCGCCTCTACTTCATTGGCACCAATAACCTGGAGGCTGGAAGGCTTGGTGGCCAGCGTGTGATTCAGAAGCTGGGTGGCAAGGGCAACGTGGTCTTTTTCACGTTTGCCGATCAGGCCAATACCGAGGAGAGGCTGAAGGGGTTCAAGGAAGTCTTTGCCACACGGCCCGATATCCACATCGTGGCCGTGGTGGACATCAAGGGCGATTCACGTAAGGCTTTCGATTGGGCGCAGGAAGCGCTCGTGCTGACAGGCGCCAAGAGGGTGGATGCCTTTGTCAGTCTTGAATCGTCGTCGAGCAAGGCTGTCGCCGACGCACTCAAGCGGGCTAACGTGACCGACCGTCTGGTCATCGGTTGGGATGTGAATCCCGATACTCTGGATGAGATCAACGCCGGAGTCATTGATTCGACGGTTGCGCAGAAGCCCTACTCAATGGCCTATTTCGGGCTGAAGGCGCTCGACGAGGTTTTCCACGCGCCGCCCAAGTCGCTCACCAGGGATTACAGCGCCGACTCCTTCGCACCCTACCCGGTTTTTGTCGATACCGGTACATCGCTGGTGGACAAGAGCAACGTGCAACTCTACCTTGACTCACAGGCCGAGGAAACCAGATAGAGCGGTTGCTGGAACGTTCAAACCGTGGAATCAACAGAACGGCGGCCTTTCCGGTAAGGAAAGACCGCCGTTTCTTGTGTTTGAATCAAAACAACCGTTCAGGAAAACCACTCACCGCTCTATTGATCCGGCAACTAAATACTGTCAGTGTGCCCCATCCATTTCCGCGTCTTTTGCGGAAATGGGTGGGAAACGATCTCACTGTTTGCTTGCCGGATCAATAAGTGCCTATTCGCAAATCGTAGCGCCGACCTCCTGGTCGGCTGTCCTGTGGGCCTCCTGGCCCACGGGAGACGTCAGGCTGCGAGGATGCCGCCAGATCAGGAGACCAGTAAGCTCTTATTCCGGCTTGGGTTGGCCGCCCATGGCGCTGTTCTCCTTGGCGAGCTTGACGCGGGCGCTCTCCAGCTTCTTCTTTACCTTTGCCACTTCCGCCGGTTCCACGTCGGCCGGGGCCGACCTCGCGAACTGCGCCAGCGAAATCTCCCACTGCGCGGCGGCCAGCCGGATGCGGCCGGTTTTTTCGTAGAGGTCGCCCAGGTGGTCGTGGACGGTGGGGTCGGTCCGGTCGCGCTCGACGGCGTGGCGCAGATCCTCCTCGGCCAGTTCGTATTCGCCCATCTTGAAGTACACCCAGCCCAGCGAATCGAGGAAGGCGCCATTCATCGGCTCCAGCTCGACGGCCTTGCGAATCAGTTTAAGTGCTTCGGAAAAGCGTGTTCCCTTATCGGCCAGCATGTAGCCGAAATAGTTAAGGGTCATGGCGTTGGCGGGGTCCAGATCCAGCACCTGACGGAAGAATTGCTCAGCCGGTTCGAAGTGCTTCTGCCTTTCCGCCAGCGCGCCCCGAAGGAAGAGAAGGTAAATCCGGTCTTCCTTCTTTGTGGTCAGTCCTTCGGCTTTGTTGAAGGCCTCTTCGGCTTCTTTCCAGCGGTGCAATTCGGTATAGAACTGCCCCAGCCGCAGCCAAACTTGCTGATCCTGCTTGGGGTCGCCGAGCAGCCCTTTGGCCACCGTCAGCCCCTCTTCGCTCTTGTTCTCTTCCACCAGGATTCCGGCGAGCATCAGTTTGATGTGCAGGTCCTTGGGGTTGGCCGCCACGGCTTTACGTCCGACCTCCTCGGCCTTATCGAAGAGCTTGGCATTGCTATAGGTATCGACCTGGGCTTCAAAGCCGGTTATCGCCGCCTCTCCACCCATCTCGATCATTTTCTGGAAGGTGGCAACGGCTTGATCGACCTTGTTCTGTTCCTGATAAACCGCTCCCAGCCGCTCCAGGAAGATGCTGCGGTTGGCCTTTTCTTCGGCGGTATACGCGCCGTTGGCGTGCGAGGTCTGGTCCACCATCTTCTCGTAGACCTGCGCGGCTTCGTCGTAGCGGCTCAGCACATCCAGCAGCAGCCCTTCGTTGTAGCCGGCCTCCAGATTGCTGGCGTCCTTCTTGCGCGCCTTGCGGATGGAGGCCAGCGCGTCCTCATACTTACCCTGGCGGCGCTCAATCTCGCTGATGTGAACCAGCGTGCCAACATTCTCCGGATCGGCCTCGGCCAACGCCTTGTATTGCTTGAGCGCTTCGTCGAGCTGGTTGTCGTTGAGCAAGGCCTGGGCCAGCGCGTTCAGCGTGGCCGGTTCTCCCGGCTCCAGATCGACGGCGCGCTGATAGGCGGCGATAGCCTCCTTGGGCTGCTTCAACTGCTCATAGGCCGCGCCCAGCGCACCCTCCATCTTGGGCGACCGGTCTGCGACTTCCACCGCTTCGATCACCTTGGCGGCCTGTTTGAAATCTCCGCTTTCGGCATACAGCCGGGCCAGGTTCAGCACCACGGCTTCGGAATCGGGCTCCATCGATTGCGCGGTTTTGAACTGCTCCTCGGCCTTCTTCTGGTCATGTTTTACGGTATAGAGCTGGCCGAGGACCAGACGCTCCTCGACGCTTTTTGGCTGTAAAGCGACAATCTTCTCGAATTCGGCGATTGCCTTGTCCAGCGTGTTGCCGATGGAGGATGTGGAGGATGGAGCGTTTTCCCCTTCGCCCAGCGCGCGCAGGTAAATGCGCCCCAGCAGCTTGTGCGCGTCGATGTCGTCCGGCGCGCTTTTCAGCAGCGTCCGTGCCGTGCTCTCGGCCTCGCGCGAGCGGTTGGTACGGAAGTACAGCTCCGCCAGCGCATTGCTCAACTGCGGCGAGCCAGGGTCGGCGTCGAGCGCCAGTTTGTACTCCTCGATGGCCTGCGTCACATACTCCGGGTGACCCTCGCTGGCGGCCTTGTCTTCATAATTGCTGGCCAGCGTCAGGTGATAATACGCCTGGGCGCGGTCCGGCGGCTTTACGGCAGAGTCTGTGGCGCCGGCTGCTTCGATCTTGATCGGGCTCGTGATTGGCGTCTTGACCGGGCTGCCTTGCGCCGGGGCGGCTGTTTCTGGAATGGACGGCGTGGCGTCGCCCGGAGCTTTCTGGGAGGGAGCTTGGGCACGAGCAAGCCCGGCCGGAAGCGCGAAGGCGATTACGGCGGCAGAGAAGAGCCAAATGGGAAACAAACGGAGTTTTCTAGTCATCATCCTGGGATTCCATGCCTTTTCAGCCGGGCCGGCGAGTGAAAAACTACACGCTGTAGGGCTGTAAGGAGTCGTCGGCAGCCGGTGGGGGCAACTCTGCCTACTATAAAGACGATTCTAACCGCCATTGGGCTTGGAAAGCGCGGCGGATTCCGGCATTTTCCTGCTGGAACGCCCAAGACGTGGAGGTTTTGCATCAATTTCGAGCATTTTCGAGGATCTTTTAAGGCTTGGGTGGGTTACCACGACTCTATTGATCCGGCAACTAGAGCATTTTGTCTATTTCTGTAGAGCATCGAAGGGGAGACGGAACCAAGCCTTTGCGTCCTCATCGGTCAGTTGAGGCAGTAGTAGGGAAATGGCATTGTCGAGAGCTTCC
>Ga0224531_1000008_pt1 | contig 194736 bp, 155 predicted proteins | sample CBST100metaG_FD_179876 | JGI IMG/M metagenome (GOLD analysis project Ga0224531, IMG submission 179876) | Peat soil microbial communities from Stordalen Mire, Sweden - C.B.S.T100 | ecosystem: Environmental > Terrestrial > Soil > Wetlands > Peat | place: Sweden: Norrbotten County, Stordalen Mire...
ACCTCGGGGGAGGAGGGCCGCTTCCGCTACGCTCCAGCGTCCCTCCTCCCCCGAAATCCCTGCCTCAACCCTCTACTGGCTCCCTTTTACTTCGCCTCAGTGGTCCCCTTTTACTCCGCCCTTGACAACGCTGCGTTGATGCCATAACCTTCACGTCACCCAGGAATCGTCGGACCGAGAAGCGATTGCACATGAACGCAATTCACTTCTAATTGAGCTTTCCAACCGCTCCCGCGCCCGCTGCAGCTTCATCCCGTCCGCCAGCTCGATCAGACTGCGCATCTCGGCCTCGGTCAGCGGTCCCTGGCTAACTCGGAACTGGAGATTCAGGAACAGCGCCCGCAACGCCAGCAGCTCCGCAAGAACCACCTCACCCGTCTGCGCTTCATGCTTCTGGGCGTCCGCCTCGGGGACATTGAGCAACACCTCGCGAACCCACTCCGCAACCCGCAGACCCGCCGCCTGCGCGCGCTTCTTCATTTGCGTGTACTCCGCTTCGCTGACTTTTGTCCCAACGGATTTGGTTCTCAGCGGCGGCTTCACGCGGCACCGCCGTTTCGATGGTTGAAGGGAGCAAGGCTACACACTGCCCGCACCTCCTGCGGAAGACCGCAGGCCAGGCCACGGCGAGCAAAGAATGGATGCGCAAAGGGTTCCCCCTCAGCAACTTTCGCTCGCCTACAGAGTAACGCCACAACCACCCTTTTTCCTTTAGCCGCTTGCTTATATTACCGTTCTCGCTGAGTAACTGGCCGTTCCTTTACAGATCCCTGCCAGGGGTGGAGTGTCGAAGTAAACCCGATGCCGTAGGCAGCGCGCTCTTCGGGATGCTGGACGGGGAACGGAAACCGGCGGGCCAACTGCGCGGGAACCCACCCTTGCCACTATCAGACTGCGGAAGAAATGGAGCGCCTCACTTCAGCAGCCGGTCAAGGGTGGGGCACGGGTTATGCTACGCGATAGTACCGCAGTGGGTACAGTCGGTTTCGCTGCGGATTCTACAGCAAATATAAGACACAGATACTTGCGCCGATTTCCGGCACGCCCACACACGAACTGGACCCGCTCATGATTCTTCCGTCATCCAGGCGAAACTCATAATACATTGCGTCACCAGCCCGCCCTTTTCCACGAATAAAGTTCGTAATTACTCCAACCGAGCCCCCCTTCGTATCAAACGTCGGTCCTCGTACGGAGGCAATAATAGCCCAAATCCGATTATCGCCGGTACTATCGAAGGAATAAGTGGCATCAGAAGTGAACTTGTGGACTGTTCCCAACCAGTAGGGTAGTTTACAGAGGGATTCCCAGGAAGATATTGAATCGACAATGAACTGTGCGTTTTAAGACTGGTTCCAAGACTACTTCATAGTTGTTTTGGGAGACTGGCTTCGCCTATAAAGGGAGCCCCGTCGACGTTAAAAGAATAACTTGGCTTCCAGTTTTCACTCCTTCTTGGAGACCAATGCCTCGTGATTTATCCTACAGTTGCTCTTCCATCGCTACGCAATTCTGTTTGATACTGCATTTGCCGTTCGGCATCCACACTGAGCCATAGTACTAATGCAATAGCCGATGCCAACAATCCATAAGCTATTATGCAGGTGGTGAGGCCGCTGCTCGTGAGATGCTCCTTTCGCGGCAACGGACCTGTGAGTTCGTCCGGGATGGCTAATGGGCTAATGAACGATAACTTGATTTCCATTTTATCTTCCTCAAAAAGCCATAGCAGCTAAGGTAAGCTCACAATCAAGGAAAGCTCCGACAATACCGTGTATGGCTTTTTGATAGTCCACGTCCGCATCAGCATAATCCCCGCTATCCAAGTCAGCAAAGTATTTATTCTCGGCGCTGACTGCTTGATATAATCTCCATCCGCATGCGGCTAGAGCTACGCTATTTAGCGTAACCGTTACTGCTGTTCCTGCAACGGTTCCAGGGACACCTGACGCTGTCATCGTCAAACATCCAAAAGCAGTGGCAGCGGCACTCGTCGGGTCTTGCTTAAACGACTCCATGAGAAAACCGTCTACAAGCAACAAACCAACCGAAACACCGTGGCCTGCCCGATGTTTTGTACCAGTGCGATTGTTAGTGTAGCGCGGCGGGTAAGCGATATGACTCATCGCAGTAGTCAGGGGTGTGGAAAAGTGGGAAGCGTTCTTTGCTTTCCACTTATCCATGCCTCTAGGATGCTTCGGTCATCCATGCAGCCGGCGCGGGCGGTCTGTAACCCAGCGACGAGTGCGGCCTGACGGTGTTGTAGTGAACGCGCCAACGCTCGGCCAGCACACCCAGTTCCTTCAGCGAATAGAAAATCTCCCCGTTCAGAAATTCATCGCGCAGCTTGGAGTTAAAGCCCTCGCAGTATCCGTTCTCCCACGGAGAGCCGGGTTCAATATACAGCAACCGTAGCGTCCATATTGACTGGCCAGTGTAATGATGGTTTGAGTGAGTCGATCCTCGTCTTCGCGCTGCGTCGGTTGATAGCGTTGCGTGCCGCGTGGCTGAATCGCCAGTTGGCACTCTTGCCGTTCACTCATGCTGTGTTCTGTGGCATGATCGACCGCACTGCGCCGTTGCTCAGGGCTTAGAAGTTTCCCGATGCGATGTCTTTCAGCACCAGCTTGTCCAGACTCAGATCCCCCACCAAAGCTTCAGCTTCCGTTACTTCGCTTTCAGCTTGTTTCATGTCGGCGTCGCGTTCGGCGACGTCTCCGCGCAACCGTAGTTTCCCTGGATAGGGCAACTCTTGCGACGCTCCGACCCCGATGTAGGCAAGACACCTCTGCTCGGCTTGGCCTTCAACATTTACCATCTCTGGCTGACCGCTCGCGAAATGCAGCCAGAGAGGATGTCAACATAGCGAAACACGCTCCAGTCACTCTAATGTCTACTTGTCTGCCGAGCATTTGAACCGATCACTTCGGTGGTCGAAAAGACCGAGAGCGTCTCATTGTAAATATGGTACTTACGCGGCATTGTGCAAGGCAGAATGCGAGGGCGCGGCCCCCGCTTCGGATATGAATTCAGCAATTGAACGCAGAAATTGGCACTATCCCTAAACGGGGTGCAGGCCGATTCAGAACTTCGAGAGCATTGAACTCAACTTCCAGCGAAAAGCATTGATGGATCGCGGCAAGGGAAATGATGACCTTGCATTGATGGTGCAATTCCGTCACCGTGCCCTCGGCTCCCGCAAAAATTCCGTCACGGACTCGGACTCGCGTTCCGACGCTGACGCATTGATGGGGCCGCAGGAGCAGTCCACTTCTCAGGCCGTCACGAATCTTGTCCAGTTCTTCGCAACTGACCATGTCTCTTCCTTCATCGCCCAGCAGGCGAAGCACACCGGGAGTGGAGATAACCGCGATCCTGCTCTGGGGTAAGAAGCGGGCAAATAGGTACCCCGAAAAGAGCGGCCGCTCTGCGCCGACGGTTCGATCGGTCCACTTTACCCGCTCGGTGTAAAGCGGCAGGTAGTGTTCCACTGAGCGCACAACAAGGTGCTGCGCTACTCGCTTCTCATGGTTGGAGATTACATGCAAAACATGCCACGGATTGCTAGGCATTGGTCGCTCCTGGGGTAAAGCGTGCCCGAGCACGGAATGTGTTTCAGATCGTTGTCCCAGACCCCGCTTGCATCTAGAGTGCAGTTTTGGCGAGGCGGGAGTTGGTTGAGTTCAAGGAGTTGGGCTTCTACAAGACACGCACTGGATGATGGCCTATCAAAAATGATCTCAACTTCCAAAGCGTTTTCCAGATCTTGGTTGCTCGTGACTCTGCTCATCGTGGAGCAGCATCAAAGCTGTCCGCGCAGCACCAATGGACCTTCAGGATTACCAGGTGTTGACAATGTCCTGGAAGCGATCTAACGTCTCCGCGTGGAAAATGTGGTTCTACTCCAAGCAAAGCAATTAGCCAAAGAATTACTTGCAGTCTGCCGCGTCGTGATGCGGTAGAGAAATCGCTTGGTTGCCCGTACGCTCGCTCTGAGACCACGGGAACTTTTGTTTCCGGATAGCATGGTGCTAACTTCTCCTAGGCCAACGTGGCAAACTACCTTGAGGTTGAGTCGTCCAATAGAATCGCGGCGTTTATTGCTTGCACAAGATCAATTCGTTTCTCACCACGGCTGGATACCAGGTGGAGCAAGTTCTCCTATGGGAGCGTATTCGAAAGCTCACGAGGACGGATTGTAGATATATGACAAGAGATGGAAAAAGTACGACAATTTGCGCCATTTCCCCGGCTCTGTGTGTTTATGAGGATGCGCGAGCCTATACCCAAGAGAGGGGTTCAGAGATGCCAGGGAGGAAGCGAATGCGAATTTCAGCAGGAGTGATAGTAATCACTTGATGATCTAAGAGGTAATGGATCATGAAGTTACCGTGCTTCTTCAGCGACACAAGGTCGAACGTCAAACCTAGCTGTGACGGTTTAATTTTAGGCTTGATCTTGACCCGTCAGGAGGGCTCAGATTACTGGTTTGTATGGCGAATGCAAGGCGAATGTAAATCGTTCTTGAAGTCAGAATAGAAATGGGTTAAACTGTGGAACACATTTCGACGTAGGCTTTTTGTCTTACAAAAGAGCCTTGTGTAAGAGCAGGCATGCGATGTAGAGGAAAGTGAGGCGCACCGGTTCGACTTGTTGTCAATCGCTCTTATCGTCAGTTACGAATGTGCAAAATGGGCCCTGTGAGTGTTTTTCGAAAGGCCTATACAGTGACTTCAGTAATAGCGGAAAATCGCTCTCGGCAACAGAGACTGGACGGGTGGAAGTCCATTGCGAAATGTCTCGGCCGCACATGCCGCACCGTTCAGAGATGGCATGCCGAATACGGACTTCCCATTCATCGTCTCGGAGGCGATAAGGGTTCCATCTTCGCCTATTCGGACGAACTGGATGACTGGATGAGAAACCGCGGCCGACATCTGGCAAGCGATCCGACTGAGATCTCAGGACCGGCACTGCTTCAGGCACCTCTGGTGCGCGACGAACTAACTCAGTACCATGAGAATTCCTGCTCTGTGCTAACTCATGGCCCAGGGAAGCGTCGCTCTGCGGAGTTGGTTATTCACGCGGAAAGAATGTGGGGATGTCTTTCTCACGCAAATATAGACATGATTGTTCGCCTCTACCGAGAAGCTGTCGATCTTGATCCCTTCAATGCTGTAGCGCTGGGAGGCTTGGCAAAGGCAATTTCCGTAGCGTGCTTGCTGGGAAAGCTGTGTTCTTCAGTGGCATACCCGCTAGCGGGAACTGCCGCGCAGTCGGCGCTGGAGATAGACCCTGAACTTCCCGAGGCAAAATGTACGTTGGCTTTGCTCAAAATAGTTACCAAGCGGGACTGGCAGGGTGCCCGTCTCGCCTTTGATGAGGCATTGAACCTTCGCCCACTCATCACAGGCGCCCTGCTGGGACGGGCGTTGCTTTACATTGCGGAGGGATGCCTGCAAGAGGCTTCCCGCTTCTTGCAGGAAGCTAGAACGCAGAATGTGCTGAGCTCTCCGGTGGTGGAATTGTACTGTTGGAGCGAGTATCTGGCGGGCGAGTACGCCAACGCGATGGACCAGGTCGCACAGGCCCGCGCAAGTGGTCAGTTTGGGAGCGTGTTCGATGCGGTGGAAGCCTTGGCCGCAATCCAGACTGAAGCGCCAGATGCGCACATTCAACGCATGGAGGCGTTGGCCGTGGATTCTCCACATCATGCTGTACTGCAAGGCGCACTCGGATACGCTTACGCAGTGAATGGCCAAGGCCAAAGAGCGAGTGAGATCCTCGACGCGATGATGCACTCATGTGCGCGGGAGAAGATGTGCGAGCCGTATGCGATTGCGCTCGTCCAACTCGGTTTAAATCAAAGACAAGAAGCAGCGAAGCGGCTCGAGCAGTCGTATCGGGAAGGGTCTCTCTGGAGCCTTGGGTTCCAGTCTGACGCAATCCTGGAGCCTTTGCGCCATGATCCGCACTTTCGGCAGTTTATGAGTAAGGTCACGTACCCGGTTTCTGAAAGTACCTTTCAACGCATGGTATTTGCCGACTGAATTCAAGCATTGGCTTCGCACACGGCGCCTCACCGCTAGACGAGGGCGTTACAGGAGAACATTGGGGTAATTGCTCCACCCGTGAAAGTTGGTTGCATTCTGATTGTCCCTTTTGTCGTAAAACTCCAAGCATACGGCCTTCTCCGGTGGCCGGCGGCAGAAGCATGCCTCCCGTAGAATCGCACTTCGAGACGCACAGTTCCCGGAGGGGCTTCGGCAAGCACGACGGATTCGGTCCGATCCTTAGCCAGGGAAGGAGCGGAGGCTGGCCACCGCGTACAACGTCTTGAAGCTCCGCTACGGGCAAGATACTGCCGATCGTTTGTGTGTTGACAATCCACGTGCGGCATTCTTCGGTGAAAAAATGCCTGTTCAGCCGGAGCCGATTGGTCTCGTTGGGGAGTTCAACCCTTCGAAGCGAAGCTTACTTAGTAAAATGCTCGGTCGCTGAAAGAACGTGATCGGAGCTTTCACTTATTCAACCAAAGGCTTCCCAGATTGTCGGGGTACTTACTTGTGCATAATGCCCGTTGCAACTCCCACGCCATGGGCTGACATACCGACCGTCGGCGAAACCCACCACAGACTGGATCTGTGCTTCTTTAGCCGGTAGCTGACGAATGAGCCGTAGCTTACGAGCGCAAAATTCACACTCAATTGCCCTGCAAGAGACGAGGGCATCATGGGGTTCCCCTCACGGCAGTGATGATCCGCGATGCAGTGCTGGGTCAACCCCACGTCCAAGACGGCCATGCCGAGGTGCAGTCCGTTGAGAAGGACGAACTTCGAGTCAACGATTCGCGGAACCCTTACTGGAGACGCCGGAATTGTGCGAGTAAAGCCTGCCGCAGATGGCTCCATAGTACCAATTCCTGGGTTGAGGCTGCTTGAGACCAGACTACTTGAGTCTGTCTCGTTGCTTGGCCGCGCTGAACTCGCAGTAAGCTGCGCTTCCCGTTCGAGCTGCCTAAATGGAATCGTGGCGTTCTGTGCGTAGCACGTCGAAGTTACGATTGCAATCGCCAGACCGAGCATTGTTCTACGCGCGGTATTCATGATCTTCTCCCGCCGCCTTGTGTTTGCGACTGGTAAGGTTATCGGCCGAATACCGCGCGAAATTCAGGCTCTTTTGAAGCTATTGTGTTCGAGGTTGAAAATTACCGGATGGATTTGTTGCACTACAAAAAGATATGTAGGAAAGGGCACATTACGTTCGCGGAAAACGTATTGTTTTTTTGCTCCTTACAGGTGAACGCGGCGTCCTCTTCTTCCGATATATTTGTGCCCCACTTGCAATCAGAGCAAGAAGGTGGAATAAAATGACCGTGTATTGCCAGTCACGCCTATTTACGCAGCGCCCGGGTTTAGCCCCCAGGCAACCACCATAAGCAGGCGCAAGCCTCTTATTGTTGGGGTGTGCTTATTCTTCCTGCTGGTCTTCTCCACCGCTACCGTCTTCGTGAAGGATGCATGGGCGCTTCAGGCCTTTCAGATCGGCGTCTTTGCGTTGCTAGGCGTGTACCTCGTGGCAGGGATTAACAAAGGGAAGGAGCACCTTGCCAGCGGATGGGCGCCGTGGCTGGTGTACCTGATCCCTATTTGGGGACTGGTCCAGATTCTGGCACACACCACTGTTTCCAGCGTCGAGACCCGCGAATCGGTCTTGCGTTGGGGCGCCCTTTCCGGGGTGTTCTTTCTGACACAGGTTGCGGCTCCGAGCAGGATATTACGCCGCAATCTACTGAGTGGGTTTCTGATCTTCGCTACAGCGATGGCTGTGCTCTGTCTGACGCAACTCTTTACGTCTGAGGGACGCGTTGTATGGCTATTCCCGACCGGGTATTCGGATGTGTACGCAACGTTCCCGTCCTACAATAACTACGCGCAGTTCGTTGAGGTAGCATTGCCGATTGCCCTCTGGCGAGCCCTGCGCGAGGGTTGGCGATCCTGGTGGTATGCGCTTGCTGGTGGAGTCCTGTTTGGTTCTGTGATCGGGTCGGCCTCGCGGGCGGGCACGGCGCTTTGCTCCGCCGAACTGTTGGTGATGCTGGTGATTGCGTTGGTGAAATTACGTGACCCGAACACGGGCATGAAGACGCGCGCAACTGTGGCAGTTCTGCTGGTGGTTCCTGCCCTTGCAGCGGTCTTCACCCTTGCGGTCGGATGGGAACGCGTATGGTTGCGCTTTGAGCAGAGCGACCCCTATTTGGTCCGCCGGGAGTTCATTTTGGCTGCTGCGAATATGGCAAAGAATCGGCCGCTGATCGGTTATGGACTTGGGACATATCCGGAGGTTTACCAACGATATGCGATCAAGGAATTTTCATTTTATGCCAACCACGCCCACAATGACTGGGCTGAATTTGCCGCAGATGGAGGCGTGCCTTTTCTCTTGCTGGTATTGATTCCTTTTGTCTCGGCCATTCCCGCGATCGTTCGGAATCCCTGGGGGTTAGGACTGATTGCGGTCATGCTGCACGCGTGTGTGGATTATCCCTTTCCACGCCCTGCTGTGTCAGGTTGGATATTTGTGATGCTCGCGCTGATCTATATGTCGCAGATGTCGGGCCGAAGCAGTTTGCAAAAAGGCAAGCGGTCTGCTTGACCTAACCGCTGGTTACCCCCTGTTCCCGGCGAACTGGTTCCAAAGGTGACATGGGCTACGCCTGAGAGTTGGTCACATGAGAAGACGTTGTCCCAGAATCAGATGCGGGCATCCGCTCTGTTGTCAGATAGCGCAGGAAAAACAAGAACAGGATGAACGCCACAGCGAAGATAGAGATCACGACCAGCCGTTTGATCAGCCGCTGCTTGGTTCGAGAACTGGTGTGCCTCGTAGGCCGGCGAGTGCGCTTTGATCGGACCACCTGCTCTGTGACTGGTGCGACCGACACTGTGGAACTCGAGGCAAAGAAGCGCAGCCTGCACTTGCGGCAACGGAACGCTTCACGCCCGCGAACGCGCTGGAAGATATCGCTCCAGCGAGTACTCCTTGAAGCTCGAACTTCGGAACTTCCGCATTCTGGACAGGTCATGATTACGTATGCACCTGAATTTCTGTTGATAGTACCACGAGCATGCCTGAGACGCGCGGGGTTCCGAGGGCACGCTGATACACGAGGCGAACTCGGAGAAGGGATGTGCCAGCCGGGACTGTGAAAGCCAACACTGAGCGCTTCAACTCTTCGCTGGAGAGATCGGGGGAGTTGGCGAGGATGGCGTTCGACTTTGCATCGATGATTTGCCAGTGAATTCCCGTGGTTCCGGGGATACCGGATGTGCGGTAGGCATAGGCCATGGTGTAGTTGCCGGGTATAAGGGCCACAAATTGTTCAGCTACCATGCAATCCTCTGGTTGACTTCCCGTGAACTCCGTTTCCAGGCCTGACGGCCCAGGCCAGGAATGAAGGCCGGGATACTCCGGAAAGGACCAGTCGAAACTGACGGGCAACGGTACTCGCTCGAAGTTGCTATTGTTTGGCGTCGTTGTGTCGGCAACAGCCCAGTTCTGCTGGATCAGTGAATGCCACAACGAGGTAGCCGCTTCGGTATCGTTGGCGGCAACCAACCGGTTCAAAACTGAGAACAACAGCGGGCGATCCTCTCCTGCTTCGCCGACGCGAACCAGAAGAGGAGCAATTTTGGCAACAGCATGCAACTGATCCTTCGCTTGGAGAAAAGCGAGGTATTGCCGTACCAATTCGGGCTTCTCGTTAAGAATTGCCGTGGAGATCTTCTCAGGATCCGGCGCAATGCGCCAGCAAAGCTCAAAGAGTGGCCCTATGTCGTCGCTGGGCATATCGGCAGCGCTTCTGGCCCATACCCAAAATGCCGGCATGTTGTCGCGACGGAAATAATAGTTGGCGAGGCTCCAGCGGGGCAGATAGGCGTGGTCCACTTCATAGGCATCCAGCAGTAGTCTTTCCGCTTTCGTAAGATTGCCCTGGGCCTCATATTGCAGCGCCAACTCGATGTCCGCCTCTGCGTTGAAGCGGTTGAGGCGCAGTGCATTGGTGAGCAGTTCTTGAGCATGTTCTCGGTCGAACTGCGCCAGCCGCATGTAGTATTCCCAGTTGTCGGGCACCAGTCGAATCGCAAATCGAACCGCTTTTTCGGTGTTCTTCTGGAACAGGTAATCGGCCCATGCAAACTCCAGCGAGTACCAGATACCAAGGCTGCATGCACCTGCGATGATGATTCGCAGTGCAACCCCAATCGAGCGGCTAAACAGAGAATTCATACTCAACCCGAAAGCATACCACTCGAGCCAAGCCTGGCAATACGAGTTCGCAAAAAAGATGCGGCATGCCGTCTCGGCAAGCAGAACCGGTTTGTAGGTAGCGTGATGTCCAAAGACATGCACACGGCCAAGCCTTTAAGTCAAATCCAACAGGAAGAAGCGCTTAGGAGACTGGGTTGACGTTCGAAGTTCTCTCGGCGGGCCTTGCTGTATGACAAATGTATTACGTAAGTGGTTGATTCTAAATAATATTTATGTGCGCTACATGCCATTCTGCGGTATAAAGGACGAGTCGGTACCGATGAATATGGGATCCCCCAAATGTGCTGAGGGGTGAGGAGGTAGGAGATGTTGAGGAAGCTGCAAGCTTTGGTGGTTCTGATGTGTATGTCCTCCTATGCTGTGACTGCGACGGTTTCGATTGGCACGGCAAGCGCTCGCGGAAACATGCGCGTGGACGGCTATTCGGTCAAGGGCAACGCAACGCTCTTCAATGGATCGGTAGTTGAAACCGGCCAGGCTACAGCAGATCTGCGTCTCGCCAAAGGCACTGAAATCACCATGTCGACCGACTCGCTCGGGACTCTGTATAGCGATCGGCTGGTGCTGCAGCGCGGAGTAAGCGAACTGGCAGCAACCAGTTCCTTTCAGCTTCAAGCAAATGGCCTGCGCGTGACTTCGAATGGGCCGAGTTCGCGGGCAGTGGTCTCAATCAAGCCAGGAAACACGGTAGAAGTTGCGGCCTTGACGGGAAGTTTTGGGGTCACAAATGAACGTGGAATCCTGCTGGCGAACGTGCGTCCGGGACTGCCAGTTTCTTTTGCTATGCAAGCGGGCGGAAGCCCCACATCAATCTCGGACGTAGGTGAGGTCAGCTATGAGAATGGGCACTACTATCTGACCGATAACGCAGATGTGAAGTATGAGTTGACGGGCAAGAATCTAAAGAAGTACGTAGGCACCAAAGCGGTCGTCTCAGGCACTCTTCAAGCTGGCGCGACGCCGGTGATTACTGTGAGTTCAATAGCGATTAATGGAGCCAATGCCGGAATTGGGACGGAGAAGTCGTTGCTCATCTGCGGAACGGTTGTCGCCGCAGGCGTGGGGCTAGGGGTTGGCATTAACGCGGTCAACCAGAGTTCCACTCCGGCTAGCCGTTAACCCCGCGTCCGGGCCCCAGGCTGTCGAGCCGCAACTAATATCAAAATCCCCGATCTACGCACGAAGCCCCGGATATTCCGGGGCTTCGTGTTTTTGGTGCGCTTGCGACTTTCGCAACCGTGCCAGTGAAAAGCGCTTGCCTGGCGGTGAATCCCGTATCGAATGGCGACTGCGCCAGGGCAACAGTGAGCAAGAGAATGAGCAGGGGGAAGCGGCTGAGGATGGGGCTGGGTCGGCGCAAGCCACCCATGAGGACAGCATGCCACCGGTATTTGGAAATCAGCGTGGCGTTGATCGGCACCTCCAGCGGTCCAAATCGGGCCACGATATGCCACGAAGTAAGCCAAACTCGCCCGCCGTGTCCAATAACTTTTTGGGAGAAGGCGCTTGCGGATAGCGCAAAGATTTGAAAATAAGGCAACTTATAGGATACGTGGAGCTGGAAGTGATTGGTCTCCGAAAGCGCCGAAGCAAGCGATAGGTATCGAGCGTTTAGGTGCTCACGGAGATTTTGGACTTGCGGGGGCTTCGTAAGCGCCTACACCTAAGCCAGGGGCATTTCGCGGAGTTTCGGTTTGTTGGTGTGGATGCCGCTCGTCATTGGGAGTCTGGCCGCCGCCAGACGGAGGCTGCTGCGTGCGCGCTTCTTACCGTCATTGCTGCCAACCCTGAATTTGTCATGCGTACATTGGCAAAGAGAGCATGAACCCACCTTGGTGTTCTTCTCGGTGATCTCGGCTCCAAACAGGAGATCGCCGGTGCCGTCGACGACAATCTGGGGCATTGAGCTTTGAATGTGGCCCTGACGTTTTTCTTGACGCGCTCCATGGACTCGCGGGCAAGTGTCTCCTGTTCTGCGCCCTGACACAAGAACTGTCGCGCAAGGGCGCATATTGTCGCACAAATGGCATATTTCGTCTTATGTTAATTCTATCTGGATTTGCTGATGCGGCAAGTGACTTAGAATTATATACATAGGAATGCGCTATGAAGTAATAAAGGTCTTGCATTAGTCTGACATTTTTCTTGAGTCTTTCACAACCCTGTGCTATGTTCTGTGACATCCTGATTTTGCGTCATGAGATCAGTACGCTACAAGGCAGAGTAGGGCAGCGCCTGAACCAAGTGCATTAAACATTCACGGAAAGCGCTCTCAGTTTCTCGTAGTCGGTCTAGTGTTTTGGGACTTGGGGGGGCGAAGCCTGCCTCAAACGCACCTCCAATCTATAACTACTTAAGTTTCGCCTCCACCGATATGCCAGTCTCTTCCAATTGTTAGTCAAGAAACACTTGTGAATGGCAAGTGCGGCCTAGATATCTGCCAGGTACCTGAACTCCGATGACAGTTCTGAAACCCCGCAACAGAATGATTAGCGTCCGGATCTCCGAAGAGGAGTACTTGGCCCTCAGGCGGATCTGTTCCATGACAGGCGCACGTAGCGTGTCAGACCTTACGCGAGACGCCATGCGCACGCTGCTGAGTGGCGGAAATCGAGTGGACGGGATCGGAAGTTCCATGGACGAGTTTCGCACTGAAATCAGAAAGCTGGGCATAAGCATAGAGCAACTTGCGACGAAAGTCGCAACGTCCAAGACTGACAGCGACCATTGAATGAGATCGCAGAAGTTCTATCGGAATCGGGCAACAGGATACATGGGATGGACAGGATGCCGCAATCCGGTGTCCGGGAGTCGTTTATGAGATGCTCAACCATTTTGCTTCTGGCCATTGCTGCCAGTTTTGCTTCGGCACAACAGCAGGATACGTCCAGCCATGCGGGTTTTGGAGCAACCACCTTCAGCGATAGCTCCAATCTTCCAGTAGGTAAGCTTGGAAGGGACGATCTGATCGGCATTACTGTGTACGATTCACCGGAATTGATCCGAACCGTTCGCGTGGACTCAGAGGGCAATATTCGCTTGCCGATGGTTCAACAGCATATCAAAGCTGCTGGGCTCTACCCTTCAGAGCTTGAAAAAGCCGTTACGACGGCCCTGGTTGAGGAAAACGTCCTGGTAGATCCCATCGTGACGGTGTCAGTTGTGGAGTACCGCAGCCGGCCTATCACTGTTACAGGTGCTGTGAAAACCCCATTGACGTTTCAGGCCACCGGGACAGTGACGCTGCTTGAGGCAATTTCACGGGCCGGAGGACTTGCCGACGATGCCGGCTCGGAAATCCTGGTGAGCCACCCGCCGCCGGGCACAAACGACAAATCGGTAATCCTGACCGAGCGAATTCCGGCGCGCGCCCTTATTAATACTGAAAACCAGTCTTTGAATCTAGAACTTGAGGGTGGAGAAAATATCCGTGTTCCCGAGGCCGGCCGAATCTTCGTTGCCGGCAATGTAAAGCATCCAGGCGTGTTCGCTATTACGGATGGTTCCCAAAGCAGCGTCCTCAGGGCACTGGCACTCTCAGAAGGATTGGACTCATTTTCCGGCCACAAAGCCTACATCTACCGTATCGAAGGCAATGGTAGCAAGAACGAGATTCCAATCGATGTGAAAAAAATAGTGGCGCGCAAATCCCCAGATGTACCGCTGTATGCCAACGATATGCTTTACATCTCGAATAGAGCAGGCATGCAAGCTAGTGCGAAGGCTCTTTTAATAGCCTCAGGGATTGGCCTCGGCGTCGCAACCCTTATGGTCTATGCAACACGATAGGTTGTCTGAGAAGAGGGTTTATGCCTGAACAAGCAAGATTGCCGGAGGTCATTCCTTCTGGGCAGTCCAACAATCCGCCGGCGCTGGCCTACTATGCGCCGATGGCGCCGCAGCAGGAATTCGAAGCGGAAGAGCCGGCAGTGCCACTATCGCACTATATCTGGATTCTGCGACGTCATATCTGGAAAATCGTTGCATTCGTTGCGGCATGTGTCCTCGCGACCGTTATTGTCTCTGCGCGGCTGCAACCCATCTATGAATCAACGGCGACAGTAGATGTCGATCGTCAGGCCCCATCGGAAGTTGTCGGCCAGGATTCAACACGTTCAAACACTGCGAGCGACGCGGACCAGTTTCTCGCAACGCAGGTCAAACTGATACAGTCCGATTCGGTGCTACGTCCCGTGACTGAGCAGTTCCATCTGTTGGGTCAGGAAGGGCAGCTGAAAACTCCGAATGACGAAAAGGCGCAGGTGATCGCCAGGGCGCCAGTGGGGCTGAGTCGCCTCAAGGTAGTCCGCCCTCCGAACACGTACCTGTTGCTAATTAGCTACCGTTCACCAGATCCTGGCCTTGCTGCAGATGTAGCAAATGCAATCGCGAATTCCTATCTGGCACACACATATGACATTCGCATCAGGTCGTCGGCCAGCTTATCAACCTTTATGGAGAAGCAGCTCGATGAGTTGAAGGCAAAGATGGAAAAATCCGGGCTAGCCCTTGCGCAGTTTGAAAAGGATCTGGACGTTATCAATCCTGAGGAGAAAACAAACATCCTCTCTACGCGATTGCTACAGCTGAACACCGAGTATACGAATGCTCAGGCCGAAAGAGTCAGTAAAGAAGCAGCTTGGGAGGCCATAAAATCCGGTTCTGTTGCAGCTGCCCAGGTTTCATCTCAGGGAGAAACGCTCGCAAAGCTCAGCGATACTCTGAACTTGGCGCGCCAGCACTTTGCACTGGTCAAGTCGACTTACGGCTCCACCCACCCTGAATACCGCAAGGCCGCTTCGGAACTGGCAGAAGTGGAGAGGCAGTTCGACGACACGCGCAACAATATCGCCGAGAGAGTCGCAGTGCAATATCGTCAGGCGCTGAGCCGCGAGCAGATGCTCCAAAAGACCGTTGCAGACACCAAGGCGGAATGGGACCGTCTCAACTCCCGCTCGTTTGAGTATCAGCAGTTGAAGCGTGAGGCCGATACCGACAAGGCCTTGTACGATGAGCTCATCAAGAAGATCAGAGAAGCGGACATCAATGCTGGCTTTCAAAACAACAATATTCGGATTGCCGACGTAGCGCGGCCACCGTTGCACCCGGTGTTTCCCAATGTGAAGCTTAATATTCTGCTGGCCTCTCTTTTTTCAACCCTTTTGGCGGTAGGCGCGGCGTTGCTGCAAGACATGCTCGATACCACGCTCCGCGATCCAAAGGAGGCCAGCCGGTTCCTCGGAGCAGATGTAATTGGGACGATGCCCATCGACCGCCTTGCTGCCCAACTTCCGAAAAGTGCGGTGGCTGTTGCCGCGCCCGCCATAGTGCCTAAGCCTCCTCGAACCGAAAAAGGAAAAAACTACTATCGATCGACCTCCGATTTCGAAGAGGCCGTACGGACGATCCGTAATACCATCCTGCTATCCGATTTCGAAGGGCGGTTGCGCTCGATTGTGCTCACCAGCGCAGCTCCAGGCGAGGGTAAGACGACGATCTCGTGCCATCTTGCTATCGCAAACGCCGACCGGGGTAAGAAGACGCTGATTGTAGACGGCGATCTGCGCCGTCCCAGCGTCCACGCAGAATTCGGATTGACCCCGCGAGAGGGACTTTCCAATGTATTGACCGGCGAATTGCCTTGGCAGGATGTCGTGTTGCCGGTGGAGGGCAAGCCGAACCTGAGTGTCCTGCCGGCTGGACTGGGTTCTCATCGTGCAGCTGACCTGATCGGCCCGCGACTTGCCACTCTATTAGACGAGTTCGCGAAGGAATACGATCTCGTGATCTTGGACTCGCCTCCCCTCCTCGGTTTTGCGGAGTGTCTCCAGATCGCCACTGCCGCCGATGGAGTGCTTATTATCAGCAAGGCCGGAGAAACCAGGCGCCGTGCCGTTGCCGAGGCGATCTCGGTGTTGAATCGCCTGCGAGCCAACATCATCGGTGTCGTTCTGAACCAGGTGAGCCAAAACACGTCCGCGGATGGCTATTCGTACTATGGGTATTATCGCTACGGGCATTACCAGAAAACGGAGTGAAGAACCAAGTGGCACCCGCCGTACCTTTAGCGGTTATTCGGCGTATCTTCCTAACGGGAGTTTTATCGGACAAGGCAATGCATATTAAGCTTAGTTCTGACATTCGACGGATCCCTCAGAGACTAGCTTTAGCTTGTTGCATACTGTGAAGCCAATGGTCTTGGAACGGCCGTTGAATTCATCTGCCCGGTTGGATCGAACGAGGTTTATACGCAAATAGCCGAAGCGTGCGTATTCCTATAGACGTCGTTGCTCTCGCGCAAAGACATAGCCTCGGCTGTGAGGCAGTGATGGCGTTGTGATTGTGCGTGATCATGACGGGTTGGCCGGTAAACTGATGATTAAAAGTAGAGAAGAGGCCATTCGGCAACCGAGTTCCGAGAATGTGGGAGGGCTCGCGCGCAAAGGCGTAAGTTGGTCTATAACCCAGATCGTAGGCAATCAGGGGATCAGCTTGTGCGCGACTGCGGTTCTGGCAAGAATCCTTACGCCTCACGACTACGGTGTTATGGCTATGGCTATGACACTGACTGCTCTGTTTAATGTGTTTAGTGATTTGGGCCTATCATGGGTAACTATCCAGGAGCCTGATCTTTGCCGCAGTCATGTGGATAACCTGTTCTGGATAGGGAGTGTTGGCGGGATCGTACTATGGGGATCGTGCGCTGCTGCTGGACCCATGCTGAACGCGTTCTACAGACGCACAGATCTTGCACCTATAGCCGTAATCGCTGGTGCCGGCTTCCTGCTGAGCAGTCTTGCGGTGCAGCCTACATCTTTACTGCGCCGGCAACTCAATATATCGCAAATTACGAAGGCGGAGATTGCATCGCAGATTGTCGGTGCATTGCTGGGTATTGCTGTTGCGCTTTTGGGCGGTCGTTACTGGTCCTTAGTTGCACTGTCATTGGGAAAGCAACTTGTATATCTTGCGTTGATTCTCTGGGGCGCTCGGTACTGGCCCGGCCTCCCGCACGCCCTTTCATCCATGACGAGGTTTGTTAGATTTGGGGCGTACCTCAGCGCGAATGGAGTTCTAGTCTATATAGCTAGGAACCTGGACAATATCCTCATCGGGAAGTACTGTGGTACCGATCAACTTGCTTATTATTCCAGAGCCTATTTTTTGATGCTTCTTCCTGCCTCTTTAGCAACCGGCGTACTGTCCGGAGTAACAATACCGGCCTTGTCGGCCATAGCGCACGACCGTGAGCGAATGGGAGACGCGTTCAGGAGAGTGCTGCGAGCAATTTCAGCTCTCGCTTTCCCCATGGCAATTGGTCTATGCGTAGCTGCTCCAGAACTCGTCCGTTTCGTATATGGTCCAAAGTGGAATGCTGTGGTTCCACTATTGCGATGGCTTGCGCTTGCATCTGTTTCACAACCGGTGTACACGACTGTTGGCTGGCTCTACATCTCAGTCGGGAAGAGCAAGGAAATGTTTCTGTGGGGTTTAGCTCAGGCAGCGGTGCTAGCCTGTACATTCGGTGTGGCTGTACGCTGGGGCGCAACCGGGGTGGCAATTGGCTATGGGTTAGTCGCAACAGGTGGCGTGGCGCTTCCAGGCCTCTATTTTGCGCACCGAGCCGCTAACCTCCCGTTCTTGTCAAGCCTGAAGCCACTCATCCGACCGTTCTTTGCCAGCCTTGCGATGGGCGCTGCAGCGTTGGTTGTTAAGGCGTTGCTTAAACCCTTGGGACTTGCATGGCAACTTGAATTGACAATTATAGTACTGACGTGCTGCTTGGTCTATGTGGCGGCCTTTGGACCAACTAACCTGGCTGAATCCGTAAATGCACGCCCCATTGCCAATCTGCACTCGAGTCGGTTCAGTTATGCGTCCGTGCTAATAAGTTTCTGTAGGATATTCTCCTGATATTTCTGGTCGAAACCGCTGACAATACGGAAGAAAACGTCCCTGGAGGCATACTCCATTCTGCGCATTTTCCAGTGCTCTGTCGCAATTTGGCTTCAAGGTTACAGTGCTGCATTTAGACATTGGATCTGGAATGCGGATTCGTGAGAAAGAGTATCGTGACTCTTGGTTTAGTGGCATAAGGTGCATTCCTTCATGGTCGGGGGCGTATTTCCCCATTTCTCTTTGCGCATGCGTTCAAAAGATTAGGGCGTGTTAACACTATCTGAGGGCTTCGATGATCAGGACGAAATTGATAAAGGTGGGGAAGACGACATCGAGCTTTTCGAATCTGGAGAGGATGCGGCGGAAGCCTTTCAGCCTGCTGAGAAACCGTTCCACTTCGTTGCGCTTTTTGTAGAGCTCGCGGTTGTATTCCCAGGGATCGAGCCGGTTGGATTTGGGTGGAACCACTGGAATCATGCCCAGATCGAGTACCGACTGTCTCGTTTCGGTGCCCTCGTAGGCCTTATTCATCAGCGTCGGAAGCCCTTCCGGCATCGGCCCGAGATCTTCCAATAGCGCTCGGCCTTCCGGCGCATCATGCGCGTTGCCCGGCGACAGGGCGAAGGCTACCTCCGTTCGAGCATCCGCGTCAACCATATGAATCTTGGTGTTCTATCGGCCGCGGGATTTGCCGATGGCCTGGGCTCCGTTTTTTTAATGCGCCCGTGCCATCGGGATGAACCTTGATCAAGTTCGAATCGAGCGAGAAGCCTTCAATCTTGATGCGCACGATCTGCTCGGTCTGCAACTTCTCAAAGACGCGATCCAGAACGCCGTTCTTGGCCCAGCGATTCATGCGCGTATAGATGCCATGCCAGTTTCCAAATCGAGACGGAAGATCGCGCCATTTGCAGCCTTGCTCGGCAACATACAGAATCGCGTTGAGCACTTGAAGGTTCTGCAGTTTCACATTCCAACGCTGAATCGGCAGGCCATCCTTGATCTTTTTATACTGCTCGACCGTGATCTCCATTAACTCCAATCATAACAAAGTTAGTGTTAACACGTCCTAGTTCAGACTTAATTTTGTAAGTCCAAATAGCTCTAAGCATTGTCACTTAGTTGGCAGTGATTCGGCTGTTAGGGTTAGCTGATTATGACTTACAACTTGTAGCTCTACTCCGCCTCGGCACTTTGGGGTGTGGCGGAGTAAATCGAGCAGTTTGACCGAATAGGCCGCTGAAGAGATCCGCAAGCCTGTTCAGCGCCTGGCTGATTACACGTTACCTCAATGCGAATCCTATTCGCCACAACAGATGCACTAGACGCTCATGAAGCACCATCGCACCATGTCCTCGGTACCTCTATGGCCATGGCGAAGCTGGGGCATAATGTGACGGTGCTCCACCGTGCGGGGACGCGTAGCCAGAATCTGGAGCAGGTTCCAGGGCTACACATGCTCGCGACATCGTGGCCACGCATTCGAGGGGGAAGTAGAATCTTTCCTTTTCTCTTCGCGCGTCATTTGGCGAGTCTCCTCGCTCTTCAAGAATACGACTGGTTGCTCTTGAGGGTCACCCCACACCCCAGAATCCTCAGCGTTGTGCAGCAAGCCAGAATTCCAGTCGGAGCATACCACATTGGCGAGGAGCACGTCGCAATTCCTGCGGTCCGAGCGGTAGCTCCTAAATTGTCCCTCGTGGTAACGAACTCTGAGAGGACCGCTGCCACATTGACTAGGGAATTAGGAATTGCGCCCGAACACATCATGGTGACGCTCTTTTCCGGGGTGGCCCCGGAATTATTCTCTGAGGTTGATGATACGACTACCGTTCGGCGTCGTTACGGGCTAGACTCTAATTCATTTCTAATTTCGCACGCCTCTAGCTTCCGTTTGCACCATGACTTTGAGACCTTGTTCCAGGCCGTAACGATGCTAAAATTCCCCTATGAGATAGCACTGATTGGCACCGGTACACGAATCAACGAAATCAGGGAAAGGGCAATACAGCTTGGCGTGATCGCGAGGTTCCTTGGTTCGCTTCCCCTTCGAACTGTCTCGGAGGTGTTGACGGCGTCGGATGCCTGCGTGGATCCAGTAGTACACGAATGCACCCAACTGGGAAATCTACGGCCCGCCAAGCTCTGGGAATACATGGCAAGCGGAACCCCCGCTGTAGAGACCATTAATCCAGCAGCGCCACTTCCCGCTTGGGCAATTGAGTGCCTTGGATTGGTCCCTTGTGAAAATCCAACTGCCATGGCCGACAAACTTCGGGACATTAAGCAGCGCCCAGATGTCTGGCGAGACAAAGCCGCGATGGCACGGGATTGGGTCATTGCCAATCAGAGTTGGTCCCACATCGCAGCGGATTGTATAGCCTTCATGGAGACAGTAACAAGATCTGGAGTTGTGTTGTGAAGGCTCTCCGAGCAGTTGTGATTCTTCCTGTCTATAACCGTGCGACATTTCTTCCAGTCGTGATTGATTCTCTCACTTGTCAAACCTTCCAGGAGTTTGCGGTTGTCGCAGTTGATGATGCAAGTACTGACAACTCGTATGACCTCCTGGTTGACGCAGAGCGCCAGGCCCCGGAAAGGTGGCATGTGTTCCGGAACACACGGAATGTGGGTGGCGCTGCGAACGTGAACCGCTGCATCGCACTGCAGCGTGAGATGCTTCCTGGCATTGAGTACTTGGTTAGACTGGACAGCAGCTGTGTATTGGCGCGGGAGCAGCTGGCTTCTGGTGTCGCGGCGCTGGACCGGAATCCTGCCGCTGTTCTCTGCCACTTTCGCACTCTAATAGTGACCGGCAATCAGCGTGAAGACACTGCCGACTCCGGTTTTGCTCGGCAGTTGGCTGTGCACGGATGGTCACGCCATATCAGCCATACTATGCCGCCAGCCGACGCGCTTCGTATGTTCATTCGATACGACAATTTCGTCTCGTCTGTTGGTGGGGCATTCATCCGCCGGTCCGCGCTTGAGAGTCTCGAATGGCCCTGGCATGACGAAAGCTTTCTTCTCGCAGACTATGAACTCTGGACGCGCTTGGCGTCAAGTGGAGCTATTTGTTATATCGCCGACGTGACCACTCAAATTATGCGCGCGCCCGAAATGACCAGCACAATGGCAACGACACCCATTGCTGCTTTGCAGCTAGAAGCTCGCAAGATCGCGTTGCGTGCATTGAAACGTAGCTGGCGGACAATAGGTCCATTTGCTTTGGCCGGACTCATTCCGATTGCAGCCTTGAAATTGTGGTATTTAAAAGGATGGCCGTTGCTTCCATTTAAACATATTCTGCGAACGATGACCTGTGCGAAATTGCCACGCTAATTCCGTCACAGCAAGATTCGGAAGGGCATAATTATGGTTCTTCCTGAAAATACTTTGTACTCGCCAAATGGACACAGTTTTCCTGCCCTTTATGAAACGGCATCGCAGCCTCTTTGGTCACAGTTGGACGTGATGCTACCTTCGCTACTGGCTTTGCCGGTTTGCATGATCATAGCATTAGAGCAAGGCCATAGCGATTCCAGTATTTTCATGTACGCCGGGCAGAGTTGTGCTAAAGAAACGGTTCCCTATGTGCAGATTTTCGATAATAAGCCACCAGGCCTCTATGTACTTATAGTTCTCATTCCGAAGTTTAGCCTCTTCTTATGCGCGATTGCCCTGGCCCAGTTCGCCTATGTAGTGCACATGATCTTCTCAGTGAGCGCAAGCCTCAATCGGACGAGCGCACCAAGGCGCGTAGACTTCTTCTGGACACTGAGTGCGGTACTAACGGCGATCCTGCCGTTCTATATGCTGGGAGCATGACAGAGTCTTATGTGATTTGCCCGATGGTGTTCAGCATGCTCTATTATCTGCATGCCCTAGCCTCGCAATTTGACCATGTGGAGTCATTCGCGCCCTCTTGTCCTTTTGCCCGGCTGATCTTCAACCGGATTGTGCCTCCACTGCGCCAAGCAATGCAACGCCGGCTATACCGCAGTGCAGCCGCCGTCTGATTGACTGAAGAAAGGATATCTTCTTGAGTTCTTCTGAGCGCGCCAGTTATGATCGCACATACCGCCCTGATATCGATGGCATCCGAGCCATCGCCATTATCAGCGTCGTTTGTTATCACGCAGGTGTGCCATGGCTTCACGGCGGCTTCACGGGCGTTGACATCTTTTTTGTCATCTCTGGGTATCTGATCGGCGGCCATATCTTTGCAGAACTGTTAAGCGGAAGTTTCAGCTTCTTGCAGTTCTATCGGCGCCGAGCCAAGCGGATTCTTCCGGCATTTTACGTTGTCCTGGCATTCGCAATTCTGGCGGCTTTGGTCCTGCTATCGCCATTCGAGGCCGTAGATTTCGGGCGGTATGCTATGGCGGCCACTTTGTCGGTTTCGAATATTCTGTTTGGGAGAGAGGCAGGCAACTATTTTGCAGTCAAGAGCGAACTGAATCCGATGCTAATGACCTGGTCGCTGGGCGTGGAAGAACAATTCTATGCAGTGATACCACTTTTGATGGTTTTGCTGGCACGCATCCGGCGCAGTTTTCTTCTCCCGGCAATTATCTCTATTTGTGTTCTATCGTTTCTCTATGCTTGTTACGAACTGGGCATACATCCGCAAGCGGTATTCTATTCGTTGCCGGCCCGCGCATGGGAGCTGGGCGTGGGCATCGCCCTGGCAGTAGCTGAACTGAAGAGGAAATGCACCTTCCTCTCCAAACCGCTGGCACAATTAGCGGGTTTGACTGGCTTAGCTCTAATGCTGACGCCCATGGCCATGCTCACAACGGCTTCTCTGTTTCCAGGTGCGGCTGCACTACCCTCCGTATTGGGCACGACTCTCGTTATTGCGGCTTCGGCCGGTTGGGTTAACCGCCAGCTGCTCTCCTTTCCGCCGCTAATTCTCATCGGTAGGATTTCATACTCGTGGTATCTGTGGCATTGGCCCATACTTTCATTCTTGCGCATCACCTCCGGAGGTAATCTGCAACCTCCCACTGTCGCTTTGGCGATTGCGGCATCCCTGGGGGCGGCAACCGCCACTTACTATGTCATTGAGCAACCCTTCCGCAGATCTACGCTATCGGCTGCTTCCCTCCTGTTCCGTTATGCTATGGCTAGCCTTGTCGCCCTTGCAATATGCGGAACTATCTGGATGAGCCGTGGCATTCCTCAACGATACCCAGAAGTGTCCAGAATTGAGAGAAAGAATTCTAATGCGTATTTCATGCTAGCTTCTGATCCGTGTATTATGGAAAATGAGAAAACGGATCCAAACCTATCAGAAGTATGCTTTGACCCTCCAGACGGACACTCAGTTGTCGCTCTGTGGGGGGACAGTCACGCATCCGTTCTGGCGCCAGCTCTTCGTAAAATCATTCATGCACAGCGATACGGGGTTGCCGAATTCAGCAAATCTTCTTGCCCGCCCCTGATAGGCGTGTCTTACTATTACCCAGAAGAACCTGGTGTTAGTGCAAACTGTTTTCTTTACAACCGCAAGGTTGCAACTCTTATTAACAGCACAAACCGCATCAAAACAGTGATTTTGGCAGGTTTCTGGGAAGCGCCTTACTTACCAAGCCGAAATTGCTGGATAATTAACGAACTCAATATCATTCAAAAACGCCCCTCTGTGGAGGCGGAACGCACACTTTTCATCCATTCTCTAGCTACAACTATTCAATATCTTCAGGCAAGTGGGAAGCAGGTAATCGTGTTGGATGATGTTCCGAACTTTAAATTCGACCCACTCTGGATAGTTAGGACAAGCCACATCACCACCCGGCACAGGATCGCGGAGTGGATAGGAGCTGTGGATGTCAGCGATACAGGAGTCGCCCTCCAAAACAGTGCCCCATCCGCAGCGTTGGTTACTTCCCTCCTTCGAGATACGATGAGGGCGTTCCCTGGAGCAACGTTGGTAGACTTGAGACAAGAGTTATGCAACCAAGCTGGCCAATGCGCCTACCGCCAAGATGACCAGTTGATCTATGCTGACACGCATCACGTAACGGCGGACGGCGCGCGGTATGCTCTGCGAGATTTTCAGCTACCTCCCGTCGCCTCGATGGACGGCGGATCGTAACCTGCGGCGCGCGAGACTTGTATGCGACGAACTGCTTGTCGCTGCCATGGGATGACAAGGAGGGTGCGGGACTGCGCGAGCGGGATGCGCGAACTGAGTCATTATTGATCCGGCCACTGAAGAGTGGGACCTAAGCCGCATAGGCGACGTCTTTTGGGCCGAAGTAGTTGGACCCTGTTAGGCTATTTCTGGATGCTGCGCAGGGCGCCTATGGCGGTTTAACCTTGAGCAATTACGCAGCTTGGCGTGCCATTCTCTGATCACGGTGGCATCGCATTCGATGAGTCATCAATTGCTGACGGCTCTACCGGAAGCATGGTGTCAGTGGGAGGTTGAGAGATCGCTACGGTATGTCAGCGAACTCGGCGGAGATATGGAGTTATTTGCCTATCCCTGCGGCGACCCCAGGGCACTAAACGATAGCACAACGAAGATTCTGTCGCTACAAGGAGTCCGATTTGCCTACACCACACTCGCGGTGCGAATCTCGCGGGATTCGCAGCCTCTGTCACTTGGAAGGGCAACGATGTTTAATGAAAACTCCTTCCATTACATTCGGGGAACGGGAGGAGGCGCGTTCGAATTCTGGGATCGTGTTCGATTCGGAGCAAAATATGGCCACGACACCGCAATGCGAACGAAATGGGATGGAATGTCTGGAAACGAATAACCCCTCTCGACTGGGTACGCCTTCGCTGATTGGTGCAGCAACTCTGTTAGCTTTTGAGTTTCCCCCATGCTATGGCGGGGTGTCCAGACTCTGTGGCGCGCTGGCGCATGGCCTCCACGCAAGGGGCATCAAGACAGACTTAATCACAGACGCGAGATACGTGCATGATGTCAGTGATGATATTAACTCTGTCGAGATTGTGGGCCCGGCCCGGATTCAACGCGAATGGTCTGCTCTGGCGCTGCTGAGGAGACGTCTTGGATCGGGATTGGTCGTGTGTGGAATCTGGTATCCCGAAGGCACGCTGGCATCGCTGGCTGGTGTCCGTCCCCTTGTGATTCTGGCTCACGGCTCCGAAATCATGACTTCTCGAGCATTGTGGCGCCGCAAGACCTGGGCCGCTTTGATGCGAAGAGTTTGCGAGGCAGCCGACTTGGTTGTTGCAAATAGCGAATACACACGGCTGTTGGTATTGCGCACCAGTCCAAAAGCCAAGGTCGTTGCAATCCCTCTGGGAGTCGATCACAAGCGATTTACCTCGGAAGGACGAGAGAATGCGCGGAAGAGACTAGGTTTGGCGGGGAAGCTGGTGCTCTCCTCCGTTTCCCGGCTTCATGGGTACAAGGGACATGAGACGGTGCTCCGAGCGCTGGCGCAATTGCCGGAGATGGTCAGGCGACGTTTCGTGTACCTGATTGCGGGGAAGGGACCATACGAGCCGGCACTACGAAGCGAAGCGGTTCGTTTGGGCTTGAGTTCAACTGTGCGGTGGCTTGGCTTCGTAGCGGAGGAGGATATTCCAGACGTGTATCGGGCCTCCGATCTCTTTGTTCTCTGCACGCGCGAGACATCCTACCAGCAAGAGGTGGAAGGGTTCGGAATGGTATTTTTGGAGGCGCAAGCCTGCGGCACGCCGGTGGTTGGTACGAGAACGGGTGGAATCCCCGACGCGGTTCGGGAGGGAGAAGGCGGGTGGCTGATCGATCAAGATGATGCAACAGCTCTGGCTCGAGTTCTGGCTCAATTGGCCGAAGATACGGCGCCGTTTCGCGCGGCCGGAATCGCGGCAAGAAAGCGGGTTGAGCGCGAGTGCACCTGGGACCATTATATGGAGCGCTTTCTGTCGGCTCTAAGCGCACAGGGGATCCAACTTGGCTGAACAGGGTGTAACAGTCGTGGTCCCTACTCTGAACCGGAGCGAGGTTCTACTGGATTGTCTTGGGGACTTGCTCAAGCAGAGTTACCGGCCACTGGAAATTCTCGTGGTGGACCAGTCGGATCGTTCCTCTCCCGAATTAGAGCAACTGGTAGTGCAGCATAGCGAGATCATCCAGTGGTGTTGCGTCGACTTCCGGGGTCTTCCGGCAGCCCGGAATTTTGGGTGGCGGCACGCAAAGCACGAAGCTATCGTCTTCGTGGATGATGACATCCGCTGTGGCCCGTCGCTGGTGGATGAGCACCTTCGGTCGCTGCATCTGCCTAACGTGGGTGTGGTGGCGGGGGGCATTGAGAAAGCCCGCGGAGAACAGAACACGCCTCGCCGCGTGGGGCGTTTCAACCGCTGGACGGCGACCCCGGAGCGTGGCTTTTCTGCATTCATGGAAGGTGAGGTAGACCATGCTCCCGGGTGCAATTTCTCCGCGTGGTACGACGTCTTGGACAGGACAGGTGGTTTCGATGAGACGTTGCAGGTTGGGGCGGCATTGTATGAAGAGACGGACTTCTGCCTGCGTGCTCAACGGGCAGGGTTCCGAATCTACTTCAATGGGCGCGCTCGCCTCACGCATCTGGCCGTCGGTGGCGGCGGATGCCGTGTGCGTGACATATCGGCTTACGTCTATGGCTTGGCGCACAACCGCGGTCTCATGATGCGGCGGCACCTGGCTTGGTTTCATCTTCCAACTGCGGCTCTCCGGCTGGGCATGTTGTGCGTATCGTATGCGGCCCATTACAGAACACCTGTCGCAGTTATCTCCGGTTTGAAAGGAGCCGCTGCCGGCTGGCGCGCGGCAGGACGTCCGTCTCTATGCAGATAAGAAACGCTCAATACAACCTAGCATGCAGATTGAAGCCGAGACGGAAATTCGCTCGATTTGGCGACCGAGCGTGGTTGTTTTTCCTGCCACTCATGTTTCTTCCGGACCTAGGTTTTCGTCGGTCAACGGCTTTTGGAACTCTGGGGATCGGCGACTACCTCATCTTCCCGTACATTGTCCTGCTGCTGGTTGCGAAAGGCCAGCCCTGTCCTCGATTCTCCAAAGGACTGCGGCTAATTCTGATTGCCTTTCTGGCGTGGACGCTCATAGGGGTGGTTTCCATTAATATCCGTTACCCATATGATCTCGACTATAGTGCCATGAATTTTAGTCTCTTTAAGATAGCTAAGCTGGCATTGTACGGTCTTGCCGGAATTCTTACGATGAAGAGAATGAGAGACAGCATCAGGCGCCGCGATTTGTGCTGGTCGCTGCTTGGAGTCGTCGCCGTTTTGGCCATTAGCCTGCTGTTAGGGCCGGGGAAAGATATCGAGGTAAGGTCCAATACCGGCTACATAAACCATAATGCTATTAGCGTCACTGCGGCAATCCTAGTTTCCTATTGTGGCGGCTTATTGGTGTGTGGGTACGGGTCGAGGCGCTGGAAGTGGGTAGCTCAATTAATAGTGGTGATTGGGTTAACGGGGATACTCGTGTCCCAAGGACGAGGTGGCTGGGTGGCCACGATATTTGCTATAGCGTATGTTGCGTGGCGAAGAGGCTTGAGCAGTGTTACCGTTGCGCTCGTAGCTGGATTCCTGGTGTTAGGATTCGTCAGCTACCGAATGTTCCCGGAGTTTCAAAAGAGGTTAGATTTCACCGTGAACCCCGAACTCAGATATCAAACTGGTGAAACCCCTAATGAGACAGGCATCGATAGTGGAGGCCGTGTTGAGATATGGTTGTGGGAGGGTAGAAAGTTTATAGACGCAACTTTTTGGGGAACTGGCTTCTTCCATCGAGGCGGGTCTACCCGCATCAATCCGAACGGTAGTCACAATTTCTTTATTCAGATGTTCTTGGAGACGGGTTTGTTCGGGGGCCTTCTGGTTCTTCTTGCATTCGGGCGAATGTGGGTGGACGCGGGTTCTCGCGAAGCCCAGCAGGCCCTCTTGACGACGCCTTTGCGGGCGGCACTCATTGCCGCGTTCGTTGGAGGAATGGGAGGTGAGTACTATTACGGGGGGATTCCAGTACTGGCTCTGTTCCTTGTTTACGCGCCCACTGGGGCATTACCAGCGATGCGAAGAGCGCGTGTCGTTTCATACGTGGGGGGGATGGTCCGCAGTCCGGTTGAGGTGAAAAGACGGGCATGACTCCGCTGATTTCGGTGCAAATGCCGTGCTATAACTCCGCGGGTACTCTGCCGACGGCGTTGGCTTCTTTAGTGGCACAGACGTACGAGGCCTGGGAGTGCATTGTTGTCAATGATGGATCCACCGACGATACCGAAGAGGTCGTGAATGGGATTCAAGATCCTCGCATCCGCTACGTACGACAGCGCCACAGTGGAGGTGGGGTCGCTCGCCAGGTAGCTTTGCAGGCGTCAAGAGGGGATTTCATTGCTATATTGGACGCGGACGATTGGTGGTATCCGTGGAAGCTAGAAAGGCAAGTCGAGTTCCTGAAGGCGGACCAGCGTATCTCTATTCTCGGCGCGGGCATGGCTATCGTGGATGCCGCCGGCCATCTCGCAGGTGTCCGAGGGCGAGGAAAGCGCGACCAACTAGTGCCAAGGCGAATGGACAGGCTGACCGCTCCGCCTATGGCGTTCGGGCCATGCATAATAAGACGCGAGATCGCACTGAAAGTTGGCTTTGATGCGGCGTTCACAGTAGCACAGGATGCGCATTTCCTGCTCAGAATTCTGTTAGCTGGCAACACTTTCTGCGTTCTTCCAGAAGTGATGTACGTTTACACGGAATATCAAACGACAAAACCGAAGAAGATCTTTGAACAGAATGCTTTTGTGCGGCGCATGTTCTGGGAGCAGCGAGGGAGTTTCCCTATCGCGAGCCGCCTGCGAATTTGCGAGTTTTTTCTCAAGGATGCAATTCACAGGCTTGTTTTCGCCTGTGGCCGGCAAGACTGGCTGATCCGAAGACGTTCGAGCCCCCCTGGAGAGCAGGAACGGCAAGAGTTCAAAAAGGCACAAATAGCGGTCCTGGAGACAAAGCGAATGATTTTCGGAGCCGATTCGGACCTGGATAACGCCTGTGCAGATAAAGGATGGAGTGCCACGCGTGAATGATCGTAAAGCCGTAATCGTGATCCAGACCACGGTTCCGGCAACCCTTGAGGCCTTCTTCCGAGGGCAACTGCGATGGCTGCAGGAGCAAGGATTTGAGGTGCACGCAGTGTCGTCGTCTGGCGAGGCCCTGAGTAATTTCGCCGAACAGGAGGGCATAAAGGCTCACGCCATCGAAATGGGTCGGAGAATCACGCCCCTTGCCGATTTTCGTAGCCTCTTTTTGCTTGTCCGCTTGTACCGCCGTCTCCGCCCGAGGATCGTTCATGGATTTACAGCCAAGGGTGGCTTTCTTGGGATGCTGGCGGGCTGGATGGTGGGAGTACCGGTGAGGGTATATACGATTTTTGGAGTTCCTCCGGCTAGCCGGGGGGTTCGTAAGCGTCTAATGTACACGATAGAATGCCTTTCCTGTGTTCTGGCGCACACGGTTTTCTGCGAGTGCGAGTCAATCCGGCAGATGGCACTGAAAAACAACCTCACAGCGCCGGCTAAGACAAGTGTCCTCGCAGCATGGAGTTGGAACAGCGTCGGCGGAATCCTTGCTCGATTTCACACGCGCTCGGAAGATCGGCGGAGATTGCGCAAAGAGTTAGGCATTGCAGAAGATGCGCTGGTGCTGGGTTTCGTCGGGAGGATCGTCCCGGACAAAGGCATTCAGGAGCTGATGGATACTCAGTGCGTCCTTGCCAATGAGTTTCCGGACTTGTACCTTCTGCTCGTCGGAGAGTTGGAACGCGATCACCCGCTGAGTCCCGCGATTTTAGGTTATCTTAACAGCGCCCCGCGACTGTTGTGTGTTGGCTTCCAGACGGATGTGGCGTCGTATCTCGCTGTAATGGATGTGCTCGTCCATCCGTCGTACCGCGAAGGTCTTCCTACCGCGCCGCTGGAAGCATCGGCGATGGGGGTGCCGGTCGTGACCACCGACATCCCGGGGTGCGTGGATGCGATTCAACACGGTCAGACGGGCCTCCTTGTTCCGCCTCGGGACTCGGTCACTCTGACCGATGCTATCCGAATGTTATTGCTAGACCAAGAGTTGCGTGGCCGGATGGGCGAAGCCGGCCACCAGTGGGTGTTGCGGCAATGCAACACAAGGGAAACTTGGGAAGTACTGCTGAGTCGATACGAAGCGCTTCTGTCCAGAGACTCCTCATAACAATCGTTGCATCACACTCTAAGATCAGTGGGGAAACCCAATTGAAAACTGTAACCGTTCGAAGTCGGTTTCTTCCTTACTGTTAGCCGCATATTTCAGGCGAGGAGATCCAGGAGGTCGCGGATGAGATTACGACCCGCTCGTCCAGAAATGGTTGGATTTAGATGGCACTTACAATTTTGAGGACCGCCGCAGGCTCGGCGCCGAGCCCAGGTCAGTATAAGGTATTCAGAGATCTCGGCCTGCGCGTGGTTGCAGTAGATGCCGCCCCGCTCTCGGTAGGTTTCGTCTTTGCAGACGCAGCGTACCAGGTGCCGCTTGCTGCTGCGCCACAGTACGTCGGCACTCTCATCGAGATTTGCCGCCGCGAGCACGTCGACTGGATTCTTCCTGCGCTCGACGAGGAGTTGCTTACGCTGGCAGGCCGACGTGCTGAACTGGAGGCCTGCGGCACACGGCTTCTCAGCTCTTCGCTTGAATGCCTCGAAACCTGCGTCGACAAACGCGCCACGCATGCGTTCTTCCGTCAGCATGGAATACCCACGCCTGCGACCTGGGAGTCCGGCTCTGTACCCCTCGCCAACTTTCCCGTCATCGTGAAGCCTCGACATGGTCGCGGCAGTACCGGAATCTACGTTGCTCGCGACGTCCGGGAACTTGAGTTCTTCGGCGGCTACGTGTCTGAACCGATCATCCAGGAGTTCATGACTGGCCGCGAGATGACGGTTGACGTTCTTGCGGATCGCTCTTCCAATCCCCTTTTCATCCGACCGCGCTATCGCCTTCAAACCGAGTCGGGCATCTCGTACAAGGCCGCAGTGGTTGAACACAAGGGCGTCGCCGGTTGGGTCGAGAAGATCGTTCGTGCGTTGGGCCTGATCGGCCCCGTGAACATCCAGTGCTTCGTGGATGAGTCCGATGGCGTCTGGTTTACGGAAGTTAACGCACGGCTGGCTGGTTCGGTGGCGCTCACCTTTGAAGCTGATCCAGCGTTTGCATCAGCGCTCGTGAGCATTCTTAGCGGTGGATCTCCCGAACCAGCCGCAGGCCCGGCCAAATCGCTCGTCATGCTGCGCTACTGGAACGAGGTATACATTGAAGCGTCAAAGGTTGATCGAATATGTACCCATCTATGATCCGTGCTGTTGGCTTCGATCTCGATAATACACTCTATGACCAGGAACAACATGTATTCCCGTTTTTCTCCGCTGCCGCAACCTTGCTCGGTGAGGAAACTGGTTTTGAGCCCATGATTATCGAAAGTACGTTTCGTCAAGCGTGGCGCATACTCGGCCCTTCGCACCCGCGGCTCTTCAATTCCGTTTTATGTCAACACGGAATTTATGATAGTTACCGCGTCCAGACGCTTGTCAGGATGTACCACGATTACGTAGGCCCACTTGAGGTTTATCCCGGAGTGCAGTCGTTGTTACGGCGGCTCCGTGTAAGATTTCCACTCTTTCTCATTACGGACGGAAACGCGGTCATGCAGCGCCGAAAGATTGAGCGTTTGGGAATTGGCCCCCTCTTTCAAGTGGTCGTGTTCTCCGCTGAGCACGGCGGCGGACTCTCGAAGCCCAATGACGCACCCTTCCTCAATGCGCTACGCCAACTTCAACGCACGCCTAGCGACTGCGTATATGTGGGCGACAATCCGGGATGCGATGTAGCAGGCGCGGCTCGGGCTGGTATGAGAACCGTCCGCGTGCTCACAGGCCCATTCCGGGCCGAGTCCTCTACAGGGACAGAGGCCGACTTCACCATCGACTCCGTCACAAATATCGAAAAGATTCTCAAGTGACCAGACTCGTCCTAAAACGCTGTTTTGACATCGTGGCATCTGCTACCCTTTTAGTCATCTCAACACCTCTCATGCTCCTAACGTCCATACTCATCAAGCTCGACTCGCCGGGTCCCGTTTTCTTCTGCCAGAGGCGCGTCGGTACAAACGGCGAATTATTCCAGATTTGGAAATTCCGCACTATGGTGATAAATGCGGTTAACCAAGGAGCTGGGCTCGCTACTTTTCAGAACGATCCACGCGTTACCCGTGTCGGCACGTGGCTGCGTAAGTACCGCATCGACGAGCTACCGCAGATCTTTAATGTTTTGCGCGGCAAGATGAGTCTAGTTGGCCCGCGCCCTCTGCTACCTGATTACCTGGATGCCTACTCAGCTCGAGACCGTCGTCGCCTGCTTGTCAAACCGGGCGTGACCGGATGGCAGCAGGTCAACGGCGGATCCAGAAACACATGGGATGAACGCATTACGCTCGACCTTTGGTATGTCGACAACTGGAGCTTTTGGGTCGATCTGAAGGTTTTGCTCCTCACAGTGCTCGTAGTCCTCAAGTCCGACGGTGTGTACGGAAATGATGGCTGGCAGCGCAGTGGTTACCCCACAAGCACGCCGCACGCAATTAATAAACGAGGCGAGCAATGACAACCACTGTGCTGGTCATAGCCACCCATCCCGATGACGAAGTCCTAGGTTGTGGTGGCGTAATGGCCCGTCATGCGGCGGCTCATGATGAAGTCCACGTGCTCGTCATGAGCCGGGGAGCGGAGGAACTGTTTGCAACGCAACTAATTGCTCGGACACGAGAAGAGCTTGCTGCTGCGCATCGTGTCCTCGGCGTAAAAACTACAACATTTCTGGACTATCCGGCACCGAAGTTAGATATGGTTCCGGTGCATCAATTGGCTGATGCATTGCTCGGCCAACTGCGGAAACTTCAGCCGGACGTGCTGTATATCCCCCATCAGGGAGATCTCCACAGCGACCACAAAGCTACCTACTGGGCCGCCTTGGTAGCAGCGCGGCCCACTGGCGGCACGAGTCCCTCTAGAATACTTTGCTATGAAACACTGTCTGAAACGGAGTGGGGTGCACCAACCTCCGCCGAGGCTTTCGTACCTACTATATTCGTGAATATTTCTGAATACCTCCAGATTAAACTGCAAGCGATGGCCTGCTATGAGACCCAACTAAAGGCGCCACCGCACGCGCGCTCGCTGAAGGCAATCGAAGCACTCGCGACTTATAGGGGCGCGACCGTCTCCGTCGTTGCCGCCGAAGCGTTTGTGCTTGTCAGAGAAATATCGCGCTGATCTCTAATTTACCCAAGAGCGACAGGGGCCTTGTAGCCCCAAGGCATTTACTCCCTGAGTACCTGCCAAGATACACCACATTCCAGCGCCGGCGCCACGAGGTAAAGCACGGTATCACCGTGTGGGCGCAGGTCAACGGTTGTAATGCGTTCACTTGGGAAAAGACGTTTGATCTTGATGAATGGCACGTTGACCATCGGAGCTGCTGGCTCGATGTCAGGATTCTCTGGTTGACACTGCTGAAAGTATTAAAGCGAGATGGCATTAGTCAGGATGGGCACGCCATTATGCAGAAGTTCATCGGTACCACAAGTGCCACGAGACAACATGAATAACATCTTAGTGATTTGGGGTACTGGGGGGCACGGAAAGGTTGTTCTGGATGTAGCCCGCAGCACCGGACGTTTCGAGCGCATTTTGTTCTTTGACGACGATCCTCGTAGAGTCGATTCCACATTTTGTTATTGTTCGATCATCGGCGGAACAGAAAGCTTGAATTCTCTCAACGGAAATGCCTTCATTGTTGCTGTAGGTGATAACCGTGCTCGATCCAAGTGTTTTAGCAGTGCATTGGAACACGGGCTCGTGCCCGCTGTCCTTGTTCATAAGACTTCCGTTGTTTCTTCTTCTGCAAGCATCGGGCGCGGGACCGTAGTGATGCCAGATGTCGTTGTCAATGCGGATGCGGTAATCGGAGAAAATTGCATCATCAACACGGGGGCGATTGTAGAGCACGATTGCCAGATCGCCAATCACGTCCACATCTCGCCACGCGTTGTACTGGGTGGGTGTGTGTGCGTTAAATCGTTCGCGCATATTGGAATTGGTGCCGTTGTGCTGCCCGGCGCTACAGTGGGCGAGGAGTCTATCGTGGGCGCTGGTGCCGTTGTTCTTCGAGAAGCTCCTGCACGCAGCACTTCGGTCGGAGTGCCTGCCAGAACACTGCCACTCGCAGCTGGATCACAGACATGAAACGAATCTTGCTCTCAGTTCCGCACATGGACGGTTCCGAACAGGGCTTTGTGCGCGAGGCTTTTGAGTCAAACTGGCTCTCCACGGTTGGTCCCAACATTCTAGCTTTCGAAGAGAGCTTCGAAAACAGGGTCGGCCGGCCATCTGTCGCTTTGGGCAGTTGTACTGCCGCCATTCACCTCGGCCTGCGCCTTCTCGGTGTGAGCCCAGGGGACGAAGTCTTCTGTTCAACGCTTACATTTGTTGCAGGGTGCAATCCCGTCCGCTACCTCGGTGGCAATCCCGTGTTTCTCGACAGCGACTATTCCACTTGGAACCTGGATCCAAACATCCTTGAAGATGCTTTTCGGGAGCGAGCACTGCGCAAGAAAATGCCTCGCGCCCTGGTTGTCGTGCACCTCTACGGACAGTGTGCCGACATGAGTCCGATTCTGACGCTTTGTGATAGGTATGGGGTGCATGTGCTCGAAGACGCAGCTGAAGCTCTTGGTAGCACCTATAGGGGGCGGCCTGCGGGGACGCTCGGAGACATAGGGGTCTACTCGTTCAACGGAAACAAGATTATCACTACAACCGGCGGGGGGATGCTTGTCTCCCGCAACGCTGACTGGGTACGAAAGGCGCGCTTCTGGTCACAGCAGGCCCGCGATCCTGGACTAGCTTATGAGCACTCGGAGATGGGCTATAACTACCGCATGAGCAACGTGCTAGCAGGTATTGGCCGCGGTCAGCTCGATGTTCTAGATCTACGTATCGAGCAGCGTCGTGCTATCGCGTTCCGTTATCGCGACGCCTTTGCCGACCTTCCGGGAATCACTCTCATGCCACAGGCGCCCTATGGCCTTCACACAAACTGGCTTAGCTGCTTCCTTATCGACGAGCGAGAATTCGGCGCATCGAGAAACACGCTGATCCACACCCTCGATGAAGCCAACGTGGAGTCCCGCCCGGTGTGGAAGCCAATGCACTTGCAACCGCTCTATGCAGGATGTGAACGCTATGGCGGAGAGGTTGCTGAAGACTTGTTCAGACGAGGGATATGCTTGCCAAGTTCAAGCAGCCTGTCCGCGGAAGATCAGTTACATGTCATCAATAGTGTTCGAAAGGCTGCTGGAGCGGACGCGTTGACGCAAATGGTCCAAAATGGTGTCGCGCGAAAACCGGGCAGTTTGGGTTAGCCCGGTAAGGAGGCAGAATATGCGCAAAGTGCGGGAGTTCGTAGAGAGCCTCAAGACAATGCACCGGCTTGCCGTGTGGGCGACGCATATCGGGGTGTTCGCTTTCTCCGCAGTGGCGGCATTTCTACTGCGGTTCGACTTCAGCCTGCCGCCGGGGTATCGAGTCTACCTAGCCTATGCGCTTCCGATCTGGATTCTGGTTAAGATTGCAGTCTTCCACGTCGCGAGGCTTGATCGAGGCATATGGCGCTACGTGTCTGTGTGCGATCTCATTCGGATTGCTTTCGGCAACATCACTGCCTCGGCCGTGAGTTGCATACTAATCATCGTGATCGCGCCGTCTGGATTCCCGCGATCCATATTCGTGCTCGATCTGATGATCTGTTTCCTGGCCACGAGCGGGCTTCGAGGGGCGGTGCGGATGACATTGGAAGCCACCGCGCACGTGCGGAGCAGCGTGGCCCTTGAAAAGAGGTCGTTGATCTATGGAGCAGGTGAAGCAGGCATCACTCTGCTCAGGGAGATTCGGAACAATCCTAGATTGTCTTATCGTGTTGTTGGGTTCCTTGACGACCGGCCAGATAAGAAGGGCCTCCGCCTCGACGACGTAGAGGTACTCGGAGGAGGAGACGAGGTAGAGAGATTAGTAACAAAGCAGAATGTTGAGACTATTCTTATTGCCATTCCATCGGCTACTGGTGCTGAGATGACGCGGATTCTGGGTCTGTGCCATGCAGCGGGGGCGAAGTGCAAAACGGTCCCAGGATTGACAGAGGTGATTGAGGGCAGCGGCCTCGCTGGTCAGATTCGCGAAGTTGCAGTCGAGGATCTCTTGGGCCGGACTCCTATACGCCTTGAAGAGGGCCAGATTCGCGGCACGCTCGAAGGCAAAGTCGTACTGGTCACCGGCGCAGCAGGATCCATCGGATCGGAACTCTGCCGGCAGATTGCGCGCTTTCGCCCAGCCGGCATCGTCGGATTCGAAATCGCCGAGTCGCCACTATTCGAGATTGATCGCGAAATGTGCGAGAAGTTCCCATTGGTCCCCTTCTATCCGGAAATTGGAAGCATCCAGAATCGCGCTCGCCTGGACGACGTCCTGCGCCAATATAGACCAAGGGCTGTCTACCATGCTGCGGCTTATAAACATGTTCCGCTCATGGAAACGCACGTCTTCGAGGCGATCGAAAACAACGTTTTCGGAACCTATAACGTGGCCGTCGCCGCAGCGGAGCATGGGGTCGAAGAATTTCTGATGATCTCCTCCGACAAGGCCGTGCGGCCTACCAACGTTATGGGTGCCACCAAGCGCGTTGCCGAACTTCTCCTCCTAGCTCTCCAGAGCGGCCGCACCAAGTACGTTGCAGTTCGGTTTGGCAATGTACTCGGTTCTAATGGCAGCGTCATTCCCATCTTCAAGAGGCAGATCGCTTCCGGCGGACCAGTTACCGTGACGCATCCAGAGATGCGGCGCTTCTTCATGACCATTCCGGAAGCTTGCCAGCTCGTGCTGCAAGCCTCTGCAATTGGAAAAGGCGGGCAAATCTGCGTTCTTGATATGGGTCAGCCGGTCAAGATCGTGGACCTTGCCAGAAACCTGATCTTGCTTTCAGGACTCATGCCGGATGAAGACATTAAGGTCGAATTCACAGGTATGCGTCCCGGCGAGAAGCTCTATGAAGAGCTCAACTCACTCCTTGAAGACACGGTCCCAACCGAACACGAAAAGATTCGAATTTTCATGGGCGATGGCATGCCGGAGAGAGGCATCCAAGGCTTGCTTGATTCCCTCCACGAGATTTGCGAGTCTCGCGATACAGGCCGCCTAGTGGTAGCTCTCAAAGAGACTGTTCTGGACTACAGTCCCAGCACCCATCTACTGAAACGCGTTATTAAGCCTCAAGATCATCATGCCGTTGCGATGGCATCTGATTAATTCCGAACAAGGTGAAGACAACGCTCGGCACCTTGCCCAAGACAGGCCATCAGAATGCGAATCCACCAATTGAATTGATGAATGGGCACTTTATGGATTCGCGCTCTCTGGGCCTTCGCGTCGTCTCCATGGGTGGCGGAACTGGTCTGTCGACGCTCCTTCGTGGCCTGAAACACCGCGTTCAACATCCATCTGGCTTCGTAAACGATCCTCTCAATCCCCAGCCGTTGGTCATCTCCGATCTGACCGTAATTGTTGCCGTCACGGACGATGGCGGCTCGAGTGGCCGTCTGCGCCGCGATTTCTTGATGTTACCGCCTAGCGGTTCACAGTAGATTTTTCCGCAGTCTTTGGGCAAGATGTTGGGGGGCACAATTCACCTAAGATACCTCAGACGCGCGGGCTGCAAACGCGATACGTTTTGCAATACGCTGGTTCTCGGGGTGGTATTCGCTTACAAAGACATAGGGTGCCACCGGGGTCTTGTAAGTTGTTGAAATGCTTAATATTGGGTCTATGGCATGGAAGAGGTCGTCGGTTCGATCCCGACCAGGTCCACCAATTAAAATCAATCATTTAGAAGCACCTCCTTTCCTCGACTTTGTCGCATTCTTGTCGCAAAGTCCAAAACCACTCCACGAACCGGCTTTTGAGAACCCTCTATTTCCTTGTCGTGAGAGATCGTTGCGTCGTTTTGCTTTTGGCATGCATGGTTGTGCCGGGCCGGCCCGGATGACTTTGATCCCCACGTGCCGGTGCCGCGTCCAATGATTTTTGGGAAGCGCGTTATGCGTTTTTGAAATGACGAAGGCATGCGGCCGACAGATTCTGTCTGCAATTCGTAGGCTCGAATAATTTCCGGAACCCCTACGCCACCTTTATATAAGGATGCTTCCACGTTCGGACGGATTGAGACATAGCAGGTGAAGCTGGTTCCATCTGTCAGTTCGAATGGGGGACGTTTTGCGCCGAACGGCATTCGTGCTTTTTATTTTTCGACAACCGACTCGGGAGCAAGCAAAGAGGTGACTGCGCGGAAGAGCCGGCTTGGCGGTACTGCACAAATCAGCACCGGCAAGTATCCCCGTGTCGTGTACGCCGTTGCTGTAGACCTGCAAAAGACCCTGAACCTGTCTGACCTTGGAATCTCGCAGGCTGGTAAGGCCGTGGTCAAGACCTGTCTCGCTCTGGATAGCTTAGAACCGTCAACGGACCTGGCCCGCGAACTTCAGGCAGAAGGAATATAGGCATTTCCCTTTCCGAGCGTGGTAGGCGGCGATAGTAACATGGTCGTCTATCGCGCCAACTGCGGCCGGAAGGCATTGGCCCTCCAGAATGAAAAGGAAGTCATAGAGCAAGCAAAACAAATCACCGCAAAGTATCCGTAGCTTTGCAGCGAGAGCAGGATGTCACTCAGTTCCAGCGCCAGCACCGTGTCTTTCTGAATGCGCCGAAGGCAGCATTTACTCGGTGGGATTCAGCACTATAAATCCGCCCGAGTGACTGATATAGATTCTGTGAAAGATCGACGCGGGTAGCAGTCCCACCGCATCGAATGCAACGCCGTGACGGTTCTGAACTACGTCCAGATCTGGAACCATCGTAGTACCGACCTTTATCGTAATGCGTGAATGTAGGGTAATTCCGTTCGGCCCGCCGCTAAAGGCCATCGCACCACCCCAGAGATGGGATGGAAGGAAATCCTGATTGGCAGGAAATAGCACCGGCGTCTTGGCGCCAGTATCCAACTGCAACCGCACCTTGCCTCCGCTCACGCCTAGGAACTCCGTCCAAATCAGCAGACGGTTGGAGGTGGGAGCACCATGATATTCTCCGCTCGTCTCGAATCGACATCGCTCGCCCGCGGGAACCGCTTCGCCAAAGCGGAGCAAGCGTTTTTTGTAATCAATGAGAATATCGAACCGCGACAGAAAATCCTCACCCAGCACACCGCGTACGCCCGGAGCCAGAATTTTCACCTGCTCCAACTGATCGACGATAACGTCCATGCCAGAGGCGGAAACCTCGTCCAGGCGCACTTCCGCCAGCCGCACCAACTGGTCCTGCCGTACATCAAGAACCGTGGTAAGAGAATTTCCTCCGATGACCGGAGCCTGCAGTTGCTGCGCCAATTCCGGATCGATCACGGTGCGCGTCGTTCCTGTATCTACTAGAAAAGTATAGGGCCCAAAGCCATTGACCATGGCTTGAACGAGAATCAGATAGTGACCGCACAGGCGAAAAGGAACTGTATCGTGAATCTGGTGCGGTTGCGCCGCCAACGCTCCCGGAAGAGCGAACAAGGCCATAAGAATAAGACATCGAACAGTGAAACAACATCGAAGAAAAGGACAACATCGACAGGAGAGATGGCGGGCAGTCAGCATATTAGCCTTCTCATCGGCTACACGCTCAAAATCCTTGAGCGTTCATTGCCCAGAATGTAACGCTTGTCATAGGACATTGTCGAGGAGAATAATATTGCGGGCATCGCATTTTTTATTTCGTGTCCCACATCACACGGGATTTCTATTTGGCCTAGCTGTTCCAATCTTCAAAGGGTGCATAAGGCAAACAAGCCACAGTGCTCTGCTGGCCGGATGACTGCCGTTTTTGGGATCATTCACGGGCCAGAACCGACTGGACAACTTATGCTGTTTCTGTAAGCGGCATGACCGAGAGATTGCCGTCTCGGCCGGAGCCGTGGCACGGCCCAAAGATGATTTCAAAACGACTCAGTTCCTCATAGAGTGCTTCCTCGACCGCTGGCAGGGCGCCCCGCACTGCGGGAGAAAGTTCCATTCCCCATTCAATGCGGGCGGGCTCAATGCCAAACACCATAACCTCTGGCTTTCGATCATTGCCAGCCATAAACAAAACGCGAGAAAGATCGAGTCCGTGCAGTGAGGCCAACATGCCTGGATGCCGGCACTGGTCGAAGGGCACGCGATAGACAGTGCCCGGCACTCCGCCGCCTTCCATCGCATCGACGAGCAGAATCCGGTCTGCGTGAGCAATATCAGAGAGCACGTCTAGAAAAGCTGTTCCTGCCTCGACAACCGCAACTCCTGAAGGAAGTTCTCGCTGCGCCAGGGCGCGAACGACATGCACGCCCACGCCCTCATCAGAGAGGAGAAGATTGCCGATGCCGAGAATCAATGTGTTCATGGTCAGAATGTAGGTTGAGCATTGAAGATGGTCACCGGCGTTCCATCCGGGTGCAAAACATGCACGGCGCACGACATGCAGGGATCGAAGGAGTGAACCACGCGAAGTACCTCGATGGGCTGGTCTGCATCCAATACGGGCGTGCCGATCAGCGCTTGCTCCATGGGGCCGAGAACGCCATTTGTGTCTTTGGGCGAGGCATTCCAGCAGGTTGGCGTAATGACCTGATAATTGGCGATAGCGGCCATGCCATTGGGCGCCATGTTCGCGCTGGAAGCGGTGGTGAGCCAATGGCCGAGGGCGCCTCTAGAGGATTCGGTCAATCCTTCACCCGCTTTCTCAAAAGGTGTAACACAGGGAACATACTCCGGCGCGCCCTCCGTTAGCTGCTTAAGCCAAATGAGCATTTCGTCAGCGATTTTTTTCGCTTCATAGGCGCGTGCTACGTGACGATCCATAACCGAAATGCCAGCGCGATAATCGCCATTGACCCACATCCGCGCCAGAGGACCTCCTTCGCACGCATGGTTGCTGTAGCGTGGAGCCTTGATCCAGGAGTATGCGGCTGGCTTGCTCGCAGGATCGACCATTTCCGTTTTGCCGACCGCGGGGTTGGCATTGTTGGTCGAGTCGGCGTACCAGGAATTTGTAACCATCTCGGTGATGTTTACAGTGGAAAGCTTCTCCACGGAGGTAAGTTTCGAACTGAAGACCACACCGCGTTTGAACAGGCGATCGGAATTGGAAGTGTCGTCCAGTTCGAAACCGCCGAAAGCAATCAAGTTGCCGGGACCGCGCCCGATATGGTGGTAATCGCTGTATTTGCTGGAAAGCAATTGCGCATCCGGGATATAGCTGCCGTTAATGAACTCAATCTGCTTATTTAGATAGTCGGTGAATTTTCCGATAATGGCGGCAGTCGGCTTGGTGGTGAAACCGCCAGGCTGGATAGCGGTAAGTCCCGGCATTCTGCCCGCGAAGATTGCCGCCATTTCATGCGCCTCGCGACGCATGGAAACCGCCGACATAAAGTTGGTTGAGATCTGCCGCATCGACGGGCTGCGCATCAAATCGACGTTCCAACTAGCCGCCCAGGGCGCGGAGGCTGGTGGAGTAATGTAATCGAGCACCGACAGAAAATAAAAGTGCAGCAGGTGAGACTGGATGAAGTTCGCGCCAAGTACAAGATTGCGCAGAATGCGCGCGTTAGCGGGAACAGCGACGCCCGCGGCTTGTTCAATCGCCATGCAGGACGCAATGGTGTGCGAAACCGGGCAGACGCCGCAGATGCGCTGTGTAATGTAGGGCGCGTCCTTGGAGTCCCTCCCAACCATGATTTTTTCAAAGCCCCGGAACTGTGTTCCAGTGCACTGCGCGTCGGTGACCTGTTGTTTGCCTTTGACAGCATCAATAGTGACCTGAATTTTCAAGTGTCCTTCAACGCGAGTTAGTGGATCAATAACTGTTATTTTTGCCATTATGAAATCTCCATGCTTCGAGTGCTATTCATCGGGACGGCCGGCCATGCAGTTATTGCTGCAGCCCTGTTCCGAGCCAGAATGCTTCCGGCTTGACGAGTCCGAATAGAGCAAACCAGAGTTGGTGTACCAAGAAATCACATCATTCAAGTCGACGCGACCATCAGGGAGCGGCGACCTGCCACGATCTCACCAGTGCATAGCTACTCTGGTTTCGCTCTAATCAGGCCTTCCGCTCTCGTGGCAATTCATACAGGCTGCATTACTAAGCACCTCATGATCGAGCGGCGTTGCTCCCATAATACTGAACAAGGGTGCAAACTTGTCAGGAAAGCCACTCTCAGTGCAGCCGATGCACAGTGAATCAGCTCCATTGCCGGCGCTTGAAATCGTGCCCACGCACCAATTCGTTTCGTTGTTCCACAACCGCGTGGGACAATCGGCGTGGGTCTGAGGCCCCTTGCAGCCGAGGTTCATATTGCAAAGGCCGGTCGAGCTGAGAGAAGTGGACCAAGGTTTATCGCGGCGCGAGCATTTGCTATGAACCGTGCTGCCATAGAGTTCGGTGGGACGATGCTTCGCATCCAGCGCAGGGATCTTCCCGGCAAGCAATTGCGCGATCGTCCAGACAATCCAATCAGGATGAGGCGGGCAACCCGGTAGGTTGATGGTGGATACACCGCCGGCAGCGCTGACACCTACAATTTGCGTAGGGTTTGGATTGGCGCCGGCTACTCCGCCGAAAGCCGCGCAAGATCCAATAGATAGCACATAAGCGGCTTTAGGAGCGAGTTGCTTAACGGCTTCCAGTGCAGTCACATCAACGCCATTATGGGTATAAACGGTGCAGGTCTTTCCGTTGTAGAGAGTAGGAATGCCACCTTCAACCGCCAAAATGAACTTACCGGAAGAGGCCTCTAAAAGTTGCTGTACGGCGGACTCTCCGGCAGCTCCCATGAGCATGGGATGATAGACAAGATCGATGGTATGAATCAGCAGATCTGTAGCATCCACGGGTGCTGTTTTGGAAATGCGATTGGCGAGTGAGACCGTGCATCCCGAGCAGCACGCGCCCTTAAGCCAAATAATCGGCATTCCGCTTGAAGAGGCCAGTTCCCTTTCCAGCGGAGCTAGTACACTTGCCAGCCCTAGCGCGGCGGCTGACCCAACACAATAATTCAGAAACTCTCTGCGCGTGACCTGCATCTCTGCCTCATACTCATAAAGCCAAATAAGACCATGGTGTCTCTTTGCTTTTGCGGCACACTCTTTGCTCGCAAAAGCAACCGCAAGAACCAGTGTCCCGGTCGAGACACCATGTCCTGAACTTCATACTTTCTGCAGCGAGCGATTGAACATCAATTGACTGCAGTGTGCGCATTTTCTGCCAGCAGTCTTTCGATGTTGGCCACATATTTGGCCTTGACATCGCTATCGAACTTTCCGCTGCCCGAAGAAGTGAAACCCGTCTCAACAGCATGAACAAGGCCGTCTTTCCCAACAAAAAAAGTCGTTGGCCATGCATTGAGATTCACCGCCTGGGGCAATTTGTCGTGGACTTCTTTTTGCACACCTGCCACCAGATAAGTGTATTCGACACCGTATTTCTTGATGAACGAGTGCAGACGCGCGAGAGATTGAATCTGCTCCGGTTCTTCAAAATCGAGAGCTACGATTTCCACTCCGCGGGCGTGATATTTGCGATAAAGCTGAGCAAGATAGGGAGCCTCATCATGGCAGTTCGGGCACCAACTGCCTGTTACATTCACCAGCACAACCTTGTTTTTGAATTGAGCGTCTGTGTTGGACACCAACTTGCCATTCAGGTCTGGAAAACTGAATTGAAAAGGCTGCTGGGAATCTTTGACCGATGTATGTGTGCTGAAATCATCTGGCTCAGGAATGTTTTTGTCTTTCGCGTCTGCCAGACGATACGCTTTGAGCTTGGTGGGTTGCCCATCTTGCCCAGCATGCGTATGCGTGCCATATAGCGTGAGATCCAGCGTGCCATCTTCAGCAGGCGTAATTTCAAGAATGGAGGCTCGTACATCACCGAAATGGCTCAAGACGAATTTTCCGTTCTTATAGGTACCGGCGAGAACACCTGTGTCGCCGTCGACGCGGAGAATTGTGGCGTAAGCATTGGAAAGGTACTGATTCACGATCAGGCGAAAAGCGTGCTCTCCCTTTGCGCTCTCAGTGGGAATAAGCCACACGCCCTGGATGATGGGAGCCTGAACATCGGCTTGTGTAATCACCTGCGGTTTGAGTTCCAAAGGATAGGAAAAGCCCCCACCGTTCTTGCCGTAAGTTCCTTTCAAGACACCATTTTCCAGAGTTGCCTGAAAGGTAAGATCAAATTGTGCATACTTCAGCGTGATGGAACTGCCGCTGATACTGCCCTCTGTTGACCCTGAGCTCTGTGGCCCGTTAAGAAATGCCCCCTCCACGTGATTGCCGGAACCGGAGATATCAAGGTGCACAGGAACCGTCAATGTTTCACTGATTTTTGCTGTGCCATCCCATCTGCCGGCAATGCCTTGCGCCGAAGCAAATGAGGCTGACAAGGCCAAGAAGAAGAAAAGAACACGAGAAAACATTTTCATAAGCGGTAATCCTTTCTGATTCAGACGAGACGAACAAGATCGCGACTGAACGTTGCTTGGTCGATAACTAGTTGATGATTAATGCCGCCAACGTGGTGCGGCAGTCCACACTTTCCACTCCGACGGGTCCCTCGATGCTCAAGACGTTTATCCGTTCCTAAAGCGTGCGAACATATAATCGCGAGAGCCTCAATCTCGATCAGCAATTCAACACGGCTAAGACTCGTCTGTATTCCGATACGTGCAGATGCGGAATATACTTTTTGCTTTCTGCTTTACTCATAACCTCCCTCAGCGATGGCGTCGAGTTCGATCTCAAAGAGTAGATCGTCCCGGCAGACGATCGTGTGAGCAGGCGCAAGCGGCAGAGGAACGATTCCGCGCTCCTTGCAGATGGCATCAAACACTGAGAGATCGTTGATGTCGCGGAAGTACCCGATAGCGCGAACCGTGTCTGTCCACTCGTATCCACGCGACTTGAGAATCGCCTCGACCACATCCAGACTCATATGAATCTGTTTGACCACATCGCCTTCATACAAGGTTGCACCACCGAGCGCAATGCTGGCTGTACCCGAAATGGTGACATAACGACGACCGGGGAAAACGACCTCCACGGCGCGGGAAAAGGAACTGCGATATTCCGTAGCTGGGCATTGCAGCGGAGATGCAACTTCACGAATCACGACCCGGTCATGCTTGGGCCGGATTGCCAGCGCCCCCGAAGTCAGTGCCGCTCCGGCAGGGTTGGACGCGCCAATACCGGTACTGGCGGGTGTGAGGCGATCAAAGACGCCACGACTCTGAAAGAAGCTTGTGCGCGCCACATTGAATTCGTCATACCAGTCCAGCAGTTTATCCAGATACAACCAGGTACGCGCAACATACGAGAAATCCAACCCCACCTTTCCCAGTGCAGCCTCAATCTGTTCAAAGCTGCTGTACGTCTGCTCCCCTCGAGTTGCATCAAGACTGGCGGGCAGAATGCCGGCCAGCAAGCTGTATTCCGCATCTGCATCTTCCCAGTAGCTTCCGACAATACGCCCGTCCAGTTCGATGTATTGAACATCGGCCTCATCCACCATAAACGCCTGCGCACCAGATATCTGTGTCCCGGGGCAAACATCTCCCTGGAGCCAAAACAAAGGCCATTCAGGCCCGCCCAAGCGTGCACGCGCGGGTTCGTAAAAGCCGTTCCCGCCGAACACATACTGAGCGACCGTCTTGCGAGACTGCAAAGGCAGCTTATCTAAGATCGACAGCTCATCTGATCCACTGCGGCGCACACTGCCAAATTGCTTCCGCACGCTGCTGGGATCAATGGTGATTGCACGGTCTTGTAACGACTCATTGAGATAAAAGCTCATGGTTGGCTCATTTCCTTTTTGGCATATTTCACATCAGGGCGTGTCGAGGCTGTTCCAGGGGCTTTGTTGTAGTAACCGTTCAGATGCGACAACTTCCCATAATAACTGCTTCGACGACTTTGTGAAGATACCAGAAGTGTCCTGCTATAACTGCCAATCAACAGAACGCAAAAGACTCTGAATAAATTCTTGCCCTTTTGCGAATTGCGCAGATCGGCACAGAGTCCTACACCCGCTTGGGTGCAGTGGTGGATTCGTTTCGCGTCGCACTTGGACATCTGTCCGTACATCGCGATAAATGTGGTCGGCGAATCACGCAACTAGCAAACGTCATGCGTTTTTGCATCCTGTTCATCTCTTGTCACCTGAAAAGCCAGCTCTTCGAGGAGAAACATTTCCACTATCGTGCCTTCAGGTATTCAATTAGGTCGTTTAGTTCCGCCTTGGACAGATCACTGGTTCTTCCGTGCTGATCATTTGGGTTGTAGATTGTCCAAACCTCTTCAAGCGTGCGCGCAGAACCATCGTGAAGGTAGGGCGCGGTTAGCGCGATATTGGTCAACTGCGGTGTGTCTAGCGGGCCAACGTCGTCGGTAATTTTGGTAGTTTCCACATCGAAAGACCTTTTATCCGTGCCTTTGGGGCCGCTGTGGCAATGAGAACAACGATTGGCCTCTTCGATCGGATTGCCTAACTTGTCTACGGATCGCTCGAACAGCAACCTGCCGCGCTCCTGGGCTGGCGTCAGAGTGCCATCTTTACGAACGAAGCGATTGGGCCTTGCAGGCAGATTACGGATATAGATGGCCAGATCTGTCAGCGTTTTCTCGTCGTAATTCTCCGAGCGCCAGAAATACTTTTCGGTCCTTGATCCACACTCGACGTGAAGGCTTGGGTTAGCTCCATTCCACTTGTATGGCTCCGTATCCTTCACGTCTTCAAGGGTACGATTGTCCACAATATTTCGTCCAAAGCCATCCGGCTCCAGGTCCCAAGTAATTCCGTCAAAAGTGGAGTCGATGTGGCAACTGGAGCAGCTAATCTGTCCCTGGAAAGAATATCGAGCTGTGTAGAATGTCTGTTCTCCGTGACGCGATGCAGAGATAATCTTGGGACCAGCGAGTGTGATCGTGGAGACCACGCGATTAGAGTGAGTATCGATGACGCTCAAGGTATCGTCAAGCCGATTGGCCACAACCAGCTTCCGTCCATCGCGGCTCAACGTCGCGCCGCGCGGGTTCAGTCCAACGGGAATGCGCGCAACGACATAGTTGGAACTGGCGGCAAGATCATCAGAATGGGATCCGGGATGTGCATGAACAAAGCTAAGAAGCCGCTGCACATCGATAACCGTGACAATCTCTGAACCGCTACTCGTAACGTATATCAGCGATTTATCCGGCGCAATGGCAACGCCGAAGGGCTGCGAAGCATAGCGTTCCAATTCATCCAGCGGAACCTCGACGGGCGTACCAACGTCTTCGCCAAACAAGGTAATCGCATCGACAAAAGCCCCACCGTGTTCAAGGTGAGCCAGTGGCACAAGATTTTTGGGATGCAGCTCGGCCGCCACGCCCAAACGGCCATCCGCTGAAAGAGCCAGATGAAAGACGCCTGCGATGTTATGCAAGGGAATACGATCAATGACGCCAAGTTGCGCCGTGTCAATTACGGTAATCTCCGACTCGGGCGGGGTACGATTCTCCCGTCCTGTCCTGCTCGCCGATAAGTCTAGAATGGGATAGATATGCGAGACGTAGACACGGGCGCCATCCGGGGAAAGCGTGAGGTAACTGGCTCCGCGTCCAGTCTGTATCCGCTTTTCTTCCGTGCCAGTCTGAGCATTTAGCACTGCCACATCGCTACTGATGCGATTGGCCACAAACAGATGCTTGTTTTTTTTGTCTTCAACTACGCTGGATGGCTCCGCACCCACAGCCCATATTGCCGACACTTCCAACTTAGCGGTATCAATTACCGAGAGAGTATCGTCCCAGGAGTTGGCCACAAACAACCGGTCGCCGGACGGAGAAAGCGAGAACCCGCGAGGGGCGCGGCCAACGGCTATAGTTTTATAAACCGCATTATTTTTGGTATCCAAAACACGCACTTCATTGCTTTGCTGGCATAGCACATACAGACGCACGCCATCGGGAGAAAACAACACCTCCAGCGGAGATGCGTATGTGATGACATTATTTTGCACGGCCGCACGCACTGACCGCATCGTCCACAGCGTGCTCAAAAGAGAGGCCATGACTATAAAGGCCACCCTCATGCCTATCTTGATTTGAATGCGCCTGTTCAATTCAACTCCTTTACTAATAACTCGTTGTTTTCTCATTGCTGGCAGAAATAAAGTTCTATGTTAGTTAGTGATCCGCCCGCGCTGTGTGTCTTCTATGGCATGAACAGTGGAGAGATCTTTGGGAGTAGTGGATCGCAATAGCACGGCAGGCACGCGATTGACGGAGGCGTGCTCCGGCCCAGCATGGCATCCCACGCAGATACGCTGTTCGCCGCCGCGGCTCCAGAACCATCCATGTTCCTGCCGCAGGACCGCGCCGTTCTGGTCCAGCAGGGCAAAACGTATTGGCCTGTCCGCCGGAGTCTTCACAAAAAACGAGCCATCGGACTCAACCTGCGCCTTACCCGTGACGATTACTTTGCCCGCATCGTCCAAAGTCTCTAACTGCACCGTGGCGGGCGTTACTTTCAGAGTGCCATCGCGCGATAGCCGCGAGTCGAGCGCCAGTAAGTTAGCGTAGCGCCAATTGTGCAGCGCAGAGGGATGGCGCTTGGGCCTTGCGTGCGGCGCAACCAGAACCGGCTCGACAAGATCTTCGGCATCTTTTTCCGCCAGGGGTTGCAGGGCCGCGTCCCCTGGATTCCACAACTTCAGCGCATAGTGTGAATCAGCACCAGCACGCGCACTCAGCAGCCATGCACCAGCCGTCGTTTCGGCAAGCGAACCTGCATATTCGGCTTGCGGCGCATCAATGGCGGCCTCTTGGGCGAGTGGAGAAGTGAATCGCGCAAGCTTAGGCCCGTGGGTAAACACCACATCGCCCGACGCCAACTGATGACCGCCCCAACGCTCTTGCGAACCCTCAGCGTTGTGATCGCAGCGATACGATTCGACACCGGAGCCGTCAGAATATACCAGATACAGTTCCGAAGACGATCCTGCACCCAACGGGAAGCCGGACTCAAACAGAATGCGTCCATCTTGCAGAACATCCTCGGGAATTACGCTAACTGGCATATGCGAGATTGGCAGCACGGTTGAACCGACGTTTGCATCAATCGGATCAAGTGCCTGCTTTGCATCCTTGCCCGCCGTTTCCAACTGGAACCCATGCGCGACACGGCGAGCGTAAACTAACCTGCCGAAGGGAAGATAGAACGGGCGAATGACATCGCTCGCACCGCCGATTAGCTTGCGCACTGAATGATCGGCAAGCGTCAGTTCCCACACCTGCCAGAAGTCGCCCACGTTCTGCTTGCCTGCAAAAAGTACTTTATTGCCATCGAAGGAAACGTTGGCATCCGCAGAAGCAGAAAATCCAGGGAGAAGCGGATGCGCTACGCCTTGATGCAGTAGAAGCAACTGCGCGCCCTTGGGAAAGCGCTCCTTACCCCGCAGAGCTGCCAGCGGCTCATAAACCGGCGCAGATGTCACGATAATGTCTGCCCCCGGATTATCCAAGGGCTTGGGCCCAAACCCGCAGGCCGGCAGCGACGCCAGAACCGCAAGGACCGCCGTGACATTATTCTTGAATCTCATTTCACATTCTCCCCAAGAGCTCATCATGCGTACTGCATACATCTTGGCAAATTGCCTGCTTGAATCTACTTTGGATTGCCCGTCAAAGATGCCTCTTTGGCGGGCAATCCGAGTTGTTCTACTGTCCCGCCTTGGCGGAAACAGTGCTAGAGTCAGCTAACTCTTGCGATGGCTTCTCGCCAAGTAGTTTTTCGACATTAGATTCGAATTCCAGTTTTAGTTGTGTATAGAATTCCCCGCTTGCTGGCGAAGCAAAACCAGTATGCGTCGCCTTCACCTTCCCGTCACGCCCGATAAAGATGATTGTCGGCCAGCTATTAAGATTGGTGAAGTATGGGATCTTTTCCCAGACTTCGGCCGTGGTGCCAGCAATCAGATAGGTGTACTTGACTCCGTAGTGTTTTACGAAGGCCTGTTCGCGCGCCAGACTATTCAGTTGGTTCGGCTCCTCAAAGTCAAGAGCTACGATCTCAAGCCCTTTGTCGTGATATTTCTTGTACAGTTGAACTAGGTATTGCGCTTCATCGTGGCAGTTTGCGCACCAGGTTCCAGTAACCATGGCGATTACCACTTTGCCCTTGAAGCGAGGATCTTCGTTCGATACCTGACGGCCGTGATCGTCCGGGAAGTTGAATTTGAAGATCTCGTCCGGGTCGCGAACGCCGGTGTGGGCCTGATAGTCGTCTGGCTGCGGAAGCCCCTTAGCCTCTTCCACCTCGGGGCGGTAAGCGACCAGTTTACGAGCGTAACGGCCACTGACCTGCACGTTGGCCACATCGCTGGGCGACGCGGAATTGCTGACGTCCTGGGCTGCACGCTTCTGTTTTGCAATGCCACCAAGCTGCGTGATTTCGAGCGAACCATCTTTCGCCAACAACACTTCGATGACGCCTGGCCGTCCGCCATCATAATGGCTCAGCACCCATTTCCCATCCTTGTAAATTCCCGAGTAAGCACCTGTGTCTCCGTCAACGCGAAGGATTGACGCCTCGACGTAGGCTCGTTCTTGCTTAACGATGAAGCGGAATGCGTTTTCGCCTTTGATCGACGGAGAACTAAGCGGAATGATCCATGAACCACCAATCTGCGGTTCATCGGCCGGCGCTGCCTCTACTGTATCCACATGACGCACAGCCTGAAATGCCGAGCTTCCATAGGGATTTTCACCAAACTCTATTTTCTGCAGTTGTTCTACTTCGGAAGCGGCTGCATTAGTGTCTGCAACTTTTGACTTGACCGCAGTTTTGGCGTTTGTATCCCGCGAGGTAACCACATACCCAGTGAGTTTTCCATCTTGCAGCGTTGCCGTAATCGTAGTTAGGTATTGATCGAGCCTCAGTACAAGCTTGTTATTCTCAAAGCTTGCGCTGCTCGTACCATCGTTCGGCCTGGAACCATCATAAAGTATGCCCTTCAACGTCGGCCCCGATCCGGTGATGTCGAGCCGAAATGGAATCACTTGCCCTTGTGTAGTCAGACTGGCGTCCCAGCGTCCGTCGATCGCTTGCGTCGAATTCGTCGACTGTGCCATTGCAATGGACGCGCCAAGAATTACGAACGTTATTACGCGTCCGGCTGTTTTCGTAAATGTTCTCATCGTATTGCTCCCTCTTTGGTTGATGTCAGTAAGTTGCCGTTCTTGCCGATTCGGCAGTTAAGGCTTTCTGCGGTTACTTCCAGAAATTGGTTTTGCCGAAGATTGCCGACATGATTACGCAATCAGAATGATAGCCGTCCACCAACTTGAATAATGCGCGAGAAACCCAACTGTGATGTGATCGATCCAGTGGTACCGGTGGTAAACGCTGCCGACGTCAGGGTTGGCACACCCGTGCCCTTTGAAGGAAAGGTAAGCGTCTCATTGGGGTGTGAGAACTCCGGATTATTGAAGGCATTCAGAGCCTCTGCGCGGAATTCCAGGTTTACCTTTTCCGTAATTTTGAAGTTCTTGTTGATTGAGATGTCGGAATTTAGGAATCCCGGCCCTTTGCAGGCCAGCGTACGCGGAGCGTTGCCGTAAGTGTAGGGAAGCGCGGGCGTGAATGCGCTTAGATTGAAGTATTGGCCAAGGCGGTTCTTCGGTGAACCGGAGTAGCAAGGATTGACGCCGGGGACCAGATTTGGACGCTGAGTCGAACCGCCGACCCCGGTGGTTCCAAAGGTGCCGGAGCTTAGGTCCGTCTGGACGATTGGCAAGGCTCCGCCGTTCTCTAAAATCGTTATATCGTTGATCTTCCATCCACCAACAGCGACATCGGCAATGCGATTGACGTTGCCAAGAAAGCGCTTGCCGCGCCCCACTGGAAGTTCGTAAGTAACAGCGGCAGTGAACCGGTTGGGAATATCGTTTGTTGCCCGCGAGTACTCGCCGTTCTGGTTGTAATTATCTTGAGGCGCCGCAGCGTTTGGATTCAGCGTGTTCAATCCTGATACCGGACTACCGTAGAGGTTATCCCAATTCGATGACCAGGTATAAGCGAGCACTGAGGTAAGCCCATGGCTGAATCGCTTCTGCAGCTTCACGTCGAGAGCGTTGTAGAGACTGTGCCCTGTGCTTTGCGGCTCGGAAACGGAGGTAAACTGCGGGTAGGGCAACAGCGTTTGGGCCAGCGCCACCGTCTTTTTTGCGATGACGCCGGTGGAGGGATAGCCACCCACCGTCGTTGCGTAATAGGGATTGGCGACTGAAGTAGACAGATTCGTGCCAGCATACACGCCGCCAGGAGCATACGAAGCCAGAATGCTATCGGAGAGTTGGTTGATATTTACGGTATTCGCGAGATTGCGTCCGTGCGCTCCGACATAACCGATCTTGAAGACGATGTTGCCCGGAAGCTGCTGTTCCACATCCAGCGAATACTGCTGCACAAACGGGGGGCGAAGATTTGAACTCGGTACCGTGATAGCGCCGCCTACGCCAGTCAACACGCCTTCCGTATTGCCACTCGGCTGGAGCAGCGTCGCGTTGAATGGATTGGAAAGCCACGAGTTAAGGCCAGCCGTAACCGCACCCAGCGATGAACCGGAAGTGGTTGCATAGTTGGTAACCTGCGAATAACCCGTTGTTGCGGATGTCAATAAGGCGATTGGTCCGTAGAAAACGCCGAGACCTCCGCGAACCACAGTGCCAGAGCGCACCTCATAGCTCACGCCAAACCGGGGCGAAACCTTCAGGTGGTTCAGGTTTCCCGACCGCGTAGGGTAACCATTCTGGCCGGCGAAGGCTATTCCGCCGTGTGCCGCGACATTTCCGTTTGCTCCTGGGAACTGGTACGCGATATTGGGATCGAAGGCTACATCATATTGATTAGCCGACTCTCCCTCCCCTGGTTCATATTCAAACCGGATACCAGCATTGGCTGTCAGCTTGCTGGTCAAGCGTAGATCATCCTGAACATACACAGCCTGATAATGAATATTGTCGTTCAGGTTCGTTGGATTGATCTGAACGCTGGCCGACGAGGGTAGTCCAAGCAGCAGGTCGGCAATGGCCTGCGGCCCGGCCGACGGCCCTGATCCATTGGCCGTGGTGTACTCACCGTTGAAGGTGAACGATCCGTTGGCTAACGTCTGGGGAACATAATGGTAGATGAAGTTGCGGAAGACATAACCAGCCTTCAGGTTCTGCTTGCCGATTGTTTTGGTAATACCGGCCACATAGCTGTACTGTTCTTGATTCCATTTGAGAAGGTTGGCCCCGCCGAGGGAAGCCGCGTTGGATATGCTGCCCAGCGTAATGGTCGGATACGACTGTGACTGCAACTGCTTTACATAACCAGCCGGAAATCCATACGACGCTCCATTATCGACGAACCCCTTCGTCTGATCGAAGCCGTTGCTGTATTGCGGCTGGTTCTCGTAGTAGCTGCTATATCCGAAACCGAGAGTCAGCACGGTTGTCGGGTTCAGCGTGATCACATTGTTCAAGGCAACCGCGTTGACATGGCGCATCTCGTTTTGATCGCTCGCGGCAACCGTGTGTAACACGTTGCCGCCAGGCTCGTCTGTTTTCAGGTAAACGTATGAGGCTCCCAGCGACCACCGCTGCGAAAATTCATGGTCCAGCTTGAGCACATACTCATCGCCGCGTGTCTTGTAGTCGTCCGCGCCAGTGTAGTTTGTGCTGTTGACATAAGACGTGCTCGCCGTGGGGTCCGCAGTGGGAAAGGTGTTTGCGATCGCCCGGCCAATTGGATTGATCAAGTTCGACGGAATCACGCTACTAGGCAGTACGGCAGTCCGCGCGCCGCTCACAAACGCCTGCGTCGGATCGTAGAGAGTCACGTTGTCCAAGCTGAAGTCACCCTTCCGCTCGGCCGCCGTCGGAACATAATAATTTGCTCCGCCTGCAGGTTGCGCCTGCCGGTAGTTGGCATCGGTCGCCCAGAAGAATGTGTGCCTCAGAGAATGAATTCTGTCGCTCAAAGGCACTGGTCCACCGAACGCGGCTGCGGTTTGATAGGTTGTGTAGTCCGGCTTGACGGCGCCGGTGTGGTTATACCACCACTGATTGGCCACCAGTGCATTCTGCCTGGTCAAGCCAAACAACTCGCCGTGATACGTGTCCGTGCCGGATTTCAGTGACGTGTTGAAGAGACCGCCTGCGGTTCTTCCCAACTCCGCATCGTAGGTGTTGGATTGCACCTTGACGTCGGATACGGCCTCAACCGCGGGCACAAACGTCACTCCGCCAGTCGAGGTCGAGATGGGAATTCCGTCCACAACGTAGGTATTTGTACCAAGCGGAGCACCGGAGACCGACTGCGAATCGGTGCCGTTCTGATCCTCGTAGCGCACAAAGCGCGGATCGCCCACCGGCGTTACGTTATTGTCCAGTTTGTTCACCGTAAAAGGATTGCGCCCTTGATTGGGAAGTTCCTGAACCTGTTCCTCAGTGATGACCTGCCCGCCCGAAGCGGTTGCCGTGTCGATCAAGGGTTCCGTGCCCGTCACCTCGATTGTGTCGCCAACCACGCCCACGGAAAGGGATTCATCCACGGTTGCTGTTTGTTGAAGATCTACGATGATTCCCTTGTGCTCGACATTCTTGAAATTCTTTGCCAAAATCAACACGGAGTAGGTTCCCGGCGCAACGGCCGTAAAGAAATAGTCACCCGCTTGATTGGTTTGTGTGGCGCGCGTAATCTTTGTGCCTTCATTCGTCAACGTCACATCGGCATTAGCAATCACCGCTCCTGACGCATCCGTAATGCGTCCGCGCACAGTGCCATAATTCACCTGCGCCTGCAGGGGAGGTGCGCTGGTTTCCAACAGAGCCAGAACTGCAACCAATGCGAAGGCAAACTTAATCAGCTTCAAAAAAGCGAATTTCATTACACTCTTCTCCATCTTTTTGCGAATATAGTTGGGCCGGATTGCGTTCAAGCAATCTAGAAATATTCTTGGAGTTATCGAAAACAGAGCTTTTCGCAGGACTTGCGACAAGTATTTTCCATAGAAAAAGGCCTGCTCCAAGGTTCTGGGAGACAGGCCTTCAGGCAACTAAAAAGGCCCGCTCCAGATTTGCTGGTCAGCGGGCCTTATGCGCAGATTCAGATTTGGAATCTATTGCGCAGATGCGTTTGCTACACGCGTTCCCGGTTCCGCCAGCATGTGCTGTGCGAAACTACAACAACCGCGGGATGACAGAAAAGACGTGGTAGCCATGGGCTTATAGTGTGGTGGAATCGGAAGTTTTAGCTGTGACGGCCATCACACCGTCTCGTGACGGACATCAAAAGAACAAACTGAATACGCTATTTATGGGGTAGAATCCGACTATTCGGCAAACCATTTAGCCGTGAGGAAGTTGTTCGCATGAAAACAGCTGTACTTTCACTCCCCCCTGTGGCCGTAATCGCGGTTATAACCGCGATTTTCGACGCTGCCGCAGCCAAGAAGCCAACGCCCGCGGCGCCCGGCCGGAGAAGAGCACTCCTCTCTCGATGTACTCTCTGACCCAATAAATCCGCAGCATTTTGTCGACAAGGTTAGCGCGGCTGGCACTCAAGTTACTTGCGGCGCCTGTCATCGCGTATGCCAGACCTTCAAGTTGTTTGTCGCGCATACTGCTACTTCTTTGCGTCCGTCGACGATCACGCTTCTCGTTGGAACGGCCTTGCTGTCCAGAAGTATTTGCCAGTTCAAATCTGAAGCTTTGGAATCCCGCATTTTGTGCGGGAGAAAAAGTTGTATATGTTCCTACTTGTCTTTTCGAACTCTCTGAGCGAGCTATTGTCCCTGAGAGCACTAAGGACGCTTTTGTAATTCGCGAAAAGCAGCATAAACTCAGCCTGCTGTATTTAACAAAGGAGTGTTTGTTTCGATGCATATCTTAGGCAAGATTCTAGCCGTTCTATTCCTTTCTACAACGGGATTTCCGTTACTTGCGGCTTCCTCGGTGGACGCCCCCCATCTTCATGTTGAGTTGCTAATTCCACGCGACAAATTATTTGCAGACAGGTCGTTGAACGACGCTGGAATCTACTTCAGGATAGACCGCGGCTGGCATATTTACTGGAAGAACGCGGGCGACGCCGGAGATCCTCCGCACGTACGCTGGACCCTACCCACTGGCATGACAGCAGGAGATCTTGAGTTTCCAGCACCACGCCGTCTGAGCCTCGGTTCATTAATGGATTATGGCTACGAAGATGAGGTCTTGTTGCCACTGAAGATACGGGTTGACAAGAGCGTGGCGGTAGGTCCTGCTACCTTGCACGCCAAGGTGGACTGGCTGGTTTGCCAGGATAGCTGTATCCCCGGCAGCGCGGAGTTGGAGATTGTCAAGGACGTGGCTCTTGGCTCGCATTTATCGCAGCCATTATCCGACCCGCTTTTCAAACGTTATTTGAGCAGCATTCCCCGCTTCTTGCCCGCCACCGCCAATCCGGTTTTTTGGGCCACAAAAGAAGGCTTTCGCCTCACGGTTGAAACCGGCCAGCGCGAAAGAGGCGCTGCGTTTTTCCCTGCCGACCCAGACATCATCGATAATCCAGCGCCGCAGAAGTTTACTCCCACGGCAAATGGACTGATTCTTGACTTAAAAAAAGATGCGGCGTTCTCTGCTTCTTTAGCGCGACTGCGTGGAGTGTTGGAACTTTCCGGAGGGCGAGCATTTGAACTAACGGCGCTTCCCGCGTCGACGGTTTCTGCTGCGCAATTATCTGCATTAACTGTCCCGGTGTCTCCGGCGCCATTGCCTGCATACGCACACGCGTCAGGGCCTACGCCGGCCAGCGTCGGCCCTGGCAAAACGCTTCCCTTCTCCTGGGTTGCCCTATTGCGGGCCTTCGGGTTAGCTTTTTTGGGCGGAGTGCTGCTGAATCTGATGCCGTGTGTCTTTCCCGTGCTTTTCCTTAAGGGCTTGGCGCTGGTCAACTCAGGGCAGCAGGAACGGCGTAAGCTGCGCACGCAGGGGTTGGTGTATTCCGCCGGGATTCTGTTATCTTTCTGGGGATTGGTGGCTGTGCTGCTCGGGTTGCGTGCTGCCGGAGCAACGCTGGGATGGGGCTTTCAATTTCAGTCGCCGGTCTTTCTTGCGCTGATGGCCGGATTGCTTTTTTTTCTTGGGCTGTCGCTGGCCGGGCAGTTTGAGATTGGCCTGACATGGACCAGCGTGGGCGGTTCGCTAGCCAGCAAACAAGGTTATGCGGGGAGCTTCTTTACCGGCGTGCTAGCCGTCGTGGTAGCTACCCCTTGCACAGCGCCCTTGATGGGAGCGGCAATCGGTTATGCGCTGGCGCAACCCGCCGGCGCCATCTTTGCGGTCTTCAGCGCGCTGGCTCTTGGACTGGCGGCGCCCTATCTCGCGCTTACATTACAACCCTCCTGGACACGCCTTTTGCCCCGTCCTGGAGCGTGGATGGAAGTACTGCGGCAAGCCTGCTCCGTACCCCTCTTTGCCACCGTTATCTGGCTGGCATGGGTGTTGGCGCGAGCATACGGAGCCAATATTCTGACGGCTCTGCTGACGAGCTTTCTGTTGCTGGCGATCGCGGGATGGTTTCTGGGCCGTTGGCCTGCCCGGAGAGGAGCCGTCCTGCTGGCCGCGCTTCTTCTTGGAGCCGTCGTGGCGCTTGCCGCGTTCAGTCAAAGGTGGGCGGAAGTCCAGGCAGAAACAACCGGCGCAGATCGAAGTGCAAGTTCTTTTTCCGCCTCATCCACTGGCTGGCAACCGTGGTCTGATGAAGCCGTTCGCCGCTCTCTGGCGCAGGGCAAACCCGTCTTTGTGGACTTCACCGCAAGCTGGTGCCTGAGCTGCCAGGTCAATGAGAGGGCCGCGTTACAGCAACCGCAGGTCCAACAGGCATTCCACTCCACTAATGTGGTTCTGTTGCGTGCTGACTGGACACGTCATGATGAAGCAATTACGCGCGCGCTGACGACTTTGGGGCGCAGCGGGGTCCCTGCATATGTACTCTACATCCCGGGACAGAGTGAGCCGCGTCTGTTTCCTGAGGTGTTGACTCCCGGCATCGTAATTAACGCGCTGAACAGTCTGCCGAATACCATCGCCACGGCAACTCACTAACCGATGCCGCTTCAGCAGCTTATATTGATCCGGCCCAAAGGAATGCGCCTCTTCCCTGCCTCTGCGCCAGAAAAAGACGCAAAGACGGGGACACGGCGGGAGTGGATCAGTAGGCAGTACCGGGTCGCAGCGCGACAATCCAACACGAATTCTGACCGTGGGTGGTGTACAATCATGCAATAGTTCGGTCTTAGTTTTTCTTCAGCTAAATGGCCGATTAACGAGGCAGTAAAGGAAAGTACTTTCATTCGCAGCCTTTGTGGCTGAAATGGAGAACCGGGGAACGATGGAAGATCGAATTTTTTTCAGTGAGCCCACGGAACACCGCACCGGCGAACGCAGCAGTGACGTTCTTGCCCTGGCGATTTTTTGCAAGTCAATATGTATCGATAGATTATTTTGTACTCCCATTCGCTGTTGTAACTCCCTCTAAAATCCCGCTGGTGGCTGTCTGAATTCCTCGCGGAAGAAATACCTCCGGCAAATTTTGCCTTTTTGTGCGATGTGTCGCATGAAGGGAAAGATTTGGATTCAACAGGCACACCTGCCATCCGCATTTCCAGATCAATTTTCCGGTTTGCAGTGCGTCTCGCTTCTTGTCCAAAAGAATTGCTCTTGAGAAAAGCTTTCTAAGTTTTCACTTGGTGGCAAAAGCAGAAACGCTAAAATGATTTCTTCTTCAACCCACACACCGCGAATAGGGTGTGTATCACCGCATTCTTCAAGGAGACTTATGCACATTCCAATTCGTATCTCTGCTCGAATCAAGGCTGTAGTGCTAGCGTTGAGCGTGCTGCTGGCCGTGCCTGCTGTGTTCGCACAGACTCTGAAGCCCATCCAACTGCCCAAGCCGCAGACCACGGGCGGAAAACCCCTTTTGCAAGCTCTCGCCGAGCGCCAGACTTCTCGCTCATTCGCCGATAAGCCACTGCCGCCGCAAGTGCTCTCCAATCTTCTTTGGGCAGCTTTTGGCGTCAATCGTCCTCCGGAGGTTAAGGCGGGCTACGGACACACCGCGCCCTCGGCTGGAAACAAGCAAGAAGTTCAGCTCTATGTACTGCTTGCCGATGGTGTCTACACATATGACTCTGTGGCCAACACGCTGGTTCCCGTGGTGGCGGGTGATGCGCGCGGCAAAGTCGGCACATCCGCGCAAGCCGCAGCTCCTGTCACCATCGCGTATGTGGCCGATGTTAAGACGGACAAATTCAATGGCGTCGATACTGGATTTATTGGCCAGAATGTCTACCTTTTTGCTGCTTCAGAAGGTTTAGGCGCGTGGTTCCATGCTATTCATGGCGACGATGCTGCCAAGGCCCTGAATCTGACAGCGGATCAGCACTTGCTCTATGCCCAGGCGGTCGGTTACTTGGGAACGGCTCCCGCGGCAGCTCCGAAAAAGTAAGCAAAAGCACGATCCGTAGCGTTGATGTTCTATCTGTAGTTATCGTTCTCTCTGTCCGGTTGGCCGAGACTGCTTGCCAAGCGCAGAAGAGTTTGTTCAATCCGAACCTGGCAGAGTATGCCAGAACCAAACAGGAGGAAAGCAATGGAAAGAAGAACGTTACTGGGCTTGGGTATAGCTAGTGTTGGCGCATTGGCCCTATCAAATAAGGCTTCGGCGCTGCAATATTATCCCAGGCCATCTGATAAAAAATGGGCTGTGCTCTACGGCACTTGGGCTGGCACATCCCGCGACGCAGGTGTTTGGATTTCTGAAGGCCTGGGCGGCATCGCAGATGTCTTCGATGTGCGGGAAAAACCCGACCTGAAGAAGTACGACAACATTATCATCGGATCTTCGATCCGTTCAGGCAAAATCAAGCCTGAAATCAAGCAGTATCTCGAGGACAATGCTTCTTGGCTGAAGGACAAAGTCAAAGCTCTCTATGCCGTCGCAGGAAACGGACAGAAGCCAATCACTCCTGAATTGTTGAAGAAGTATGTCACCGATCAGTTGCAAGCCTTTAGTGGAGCAAAAGACGTCCCTGCCCATGTTTTCCCGGGCCGCGTTACGGCTGCTCTTCTTGACTCTCCGATTCGTGAGGCATTGCTATCCCGTGGTGGCGAATACGACAACCTGAAGCGCAGTGAGAGCCTGGCCTTCGGTCAGGAAATTCTTCAACACGTTTAGTGCTCTCGCCTTACCGAACATGTCATGCAGGCGCTGCACTTTCGGGGCGCCTCTGGGGGAACCACGGAATGAGCTGCCGCTTTTTGACGATGGTGGTCTGAGGATTATTCTTAGGCGCAATCTTGCATTCCTGGGAATAGTTCACAGATTTGGAAGTCTAACACAACCTTGTTTGCATCTCTGGAGGCCGTTTTTTTCGGTCTCCAGAGACACTACGCCCCAATACCATCCACTTCCAACTATGGCTGAGGCATCCATTGCCAAGCTGAGTATCGGATTCAGAGCAGATTGCTGTCATTGCTTTTCAGCGCCTGATCGAGGTCCGCGCAGAGGTCCTCTGGTGCTTCCAGCCCGATGGAGACGCGGAAGATGCCGTCACCGGCAAAGTCCTTGTAGCTTTTCAGCGCCGCGCCTTGCAGTGAAAATGAGCTTTCCAGAATATCTTTCGTCGAAATATAGAAAAGCAGGCTGCGTTGCTTGCCCAGTGAGACCGCATAAGTAAGGACTTGCAGCTTCCTGTAGAAGCGGCGCGCCACTTCCGCGCCATCTTCCCTTGTCTGGAAGGTCAACATGCCCGAGGCGTTGCTCATCTGCCGTTGCGCCAGCGGGTACTGCGGGTGCGAGGGAAGCCCCGGATATATGACGCGCTTGATGGCCGGATGCGATTCGAGATAGGAAGCCACGCGACGGGCGTTGTCTTCGTGTACTTTCATGCGCAGTTCAAGAGTGTGCAGGCCGCGCCGTATCAGCCAGGCATTAAAAGGACTGAGTGCGCCGCCAAAGTGAATCAGCGCGCCTTGCCTGAGCTTGCTTAGAGCGTCTTTGCGACCAATCACAGCGCCACCCAGCGCATCCCCATGCCCGTTGAGATATTTGGTCAAAGAATGCACGACCAGATCGGCGCCAAGCGCCAGAGGCTTGGTGGCAACGGGCGTGGCCATCGTGGAGTCAACGGCAAGCTGCGCGCCTGCCGCGTGCGCAATTTCAGCCACAGCCGCAATATCCGTAAGGCGCAAAATCGGATTGCAAGGGGATTCCGCCCACAGCAATCTGGTGTTGGGACGAACCGCGGCAGCAACCGCCTCCAGGTCAGAAAAGTTTACGGTTGTTACTTCAATTCCAAAGCTGGGCAACGTGTTGCGCGCCAGTTCCGCAACCCCGGCATAGCAGACATCGCTCAGCACCAGATGATCGCCGCCATGCAGCGTGCCCAGAATAAGAGCAGAGATCGCGCCCATGCCGCTTGCGAAACAAAGCGCATCTTCGCCATCCTCCAGGTCGGCGAGTTTCACTTCGAGCGCACGCACGGTAGGAGTCGACCAGCGAGAGTAGACGTTGGGCGTCTTGTCGTTCAGCGTTTCGGCAGAGAAGCCCGCATCGTCGGGATTGAAGACAAAGTTAGTGGAAAGCACCAGGGATGGTTCAACAGCTTGTGTGGAAGGATCTGCCGGCTCGCCAGTATGAATCGAGCGGGTGCTGAATGCTTTCTTGCGATTAATGCTCATGATTAACCTCGGATGGTTGATAAGTTACATAGATCGAGACGGTTCAAGCGGTCGACGGTCTATAAGTGTGCAAACTGTGGAGATGCGAACGCTTTTACGCCATACGCGGTATTTTCTCTTGTTATTTTGCGCCAACTCCGGCATGATTTCAGTGACGGGAGAAATTCCGTCCAGCCTACGGGCTGAAATCCACCCATGAAAAGAGAAACTCCAATGGACATGATGAAAATGGACATGAGTTCGATGTGTCGATGTATGGACGACTGCGGAATGTGCATGTCGATGTGCATGGAAACGATGATGAAGTGCGGCAAGATGGAAGGCATGACGCCAGAGATGGCCTGCATGCTCCAGGATTGCGCAGCCATGTGCCAGATGACGATGGGCTGCATGATGCGCGGATCGGCAATGTGCGCAAAAATGTGCATGATGTGCGCCGAGATGTGCATGATGTGCTGCAATATGTGCATGAAGATGGGACAGGACGAGATGATGATGCGTTGCGCGGAAATGTGCAAGCGTTGCGCCGAATCCTGCAACATGATGAACAAAATGTGCATGGCCGCCTAAGCGTCCGACGTTGCATTTGTTCCACAGTCGTTGCTTTTGTTTCAAAAAACACGTCGGAGCGGGTGGTGGCCCGCTCCGGCATGGGCAGCAGCTGAACCTTCTACAAAGACACAACCTTTGCAAAAGGTTCAGCTGCTGACTGATGGGCAGTCAGGTTGCGCTTTTTGATGCGATAGCTGCTTGGCTGACCGCCATTCACAACCTCAAAGACCTGTGCGACACGACTCTGGCAAGTGGGGCAGACCCGCCCGATTTCCGTCGTGACCAGACCGCGCATGCAGATGCCGCAGAACATCTCTCCGCTACTTTGTGAACTCCAGCTCAGGCGTGCGGCGTTGCTGCTCGGATTGCGTAGTACAGCGTAGGAACGGTCTGCCATCTTCTCTCCTCTTACCTGCTGCGGCAGGTTTTTCTCTCCAAATACAAAACGGCCCGCGATGGTGAGATCGCGGGCCGTGATAGAAACTGTATGAACTGACGTTATATCGTCAAACATCTGCAGCTTCCTCGCCCGCGCACAAAACAACACATGGCCATCATGGTCATGGACATCTGCGCCGAGATGAAGAAACTCTGCATAAGAAGAAGATAGCACAAATCGGAGGGTCGGAGGAAGAGAAGAATCGAATATTTTTAAGAAACAAAGACTTCCGTCACCTTGCAAACAATGAAAAGTCTCCACTGCATGTGGTTACCAGCCGCGGGTTTGGAGCCGTTCCATTTGAACTCCTGTCAGAAGTATGGGTCTATTCCTGACACATGGCGAAGCATCCGCCGAACAATGGTCAAGTGTATCAGTCGTTTCCGTGCCTTCATGCACGCTCTGGCCCGAGATTCGATAAACGCCAAGGAAGAGATTGGAGCCGGTCCCACACGGCCAGCCCTTTGACCCGTCGTTGAAAAGTGTGTCGCATTTTTGTCGCAAATACCGTCCAGAGGGCCGGTTGTGCCGGTTCGTAACTTATCTTCCATTTTCTTCTCGAACGAATTGCGTCAGAAGGGGCCGCGGATGCAGCCCTTTCTGACGCTGGAACACCATCTTCAGGATTGACGTGAGCTATTTGATAGCTGTCACCGTAATGGAAGCTCCCTGAAGGTTTCCTTGGACCTGCACCTTTTTTCCTGCAAAGGGCGCAATGAGTCCCTTCTTGGCGCTGAGCGTATAGACCTTGTTGCCTGATATCAGAACGTAGCTTGCCCCGGCCTTGACGCACTCTTCGACGCACTGGGCATCGGTCTTGCCCGGCATCATGTGCTTCTGCTTGCACATCGAATCGCTGATAACTCCGGTGAAGGATTGTGTAGCCGCGTTGGCCAGACGCAAAGCAGGTATGAGCAAGCTGAACAAAACGGCGGCGGTGATGATCATCCTTTTCTTCATTGTTTTTCTCCTTGATATTGTGGTTAACTTGCCGGTTTAAGTCGTGTGTGAAGCAGACAGAACTTCACACGATAAATCAAGATGAAAGGTTGGGCTCAGTCGATTGCACCAAGCGTTTCTGCATCGGCTTGACCTCCCAATTCCACTTCCAGATGGCAAAGATGGGGGGATAAACCACCAACTCCATCAGGAACGAAGTAAGAATGCCACCCAGCATCGGCGCGGCAATGCGCTTCATCACATCGGCGCCCGTGCCCGCCGACCACATGATAGGCAACAATCCAAAGACCATGCAGGCCACGGTCATCACCTTGGGACGCAACCGCTTTACAGCGCCGTGTACAATCGCCTCGCGCAGATCGTCCCATCCATGAATGCCGCCATTCCGTATGGCTTCGTTATAAGCCAGATCCAGATAGAGCAGCATGAAGACGGCGGTTTCCGCATCCACGCCGAGCAGCGCGATCAGACCCACCCATACGGCAATACTCATGTTGTAGTGCAGCAAATAAAGCATCCACACGGCGCCGATTGCCGAGAAAGGCACAGCCAGCAGGATAATTGCGGTCTTCACCGACGAGCCGGTATTGAAGTAGAGCAGCAGCGTCACGATGAAGAGTGTAATCGGCACGACCAGCTTCAGCCGTTCTGCCACTCTTTGCATGAACTCGTATTGTCCACTCCAGATAAGTTGGTAACCGGTTGGAACCTGCACCTTCTCGGCGACGGCCTTCTTTGCATCCTTAAGATAACTGCCAATATCGCGACCCGAGATATCGACGTAGACGTAGCCGCTCAGCCTTCCGTTTTCGTCGCGGATCATTCCCGGCCCGCTCTTCATGCGAATATCGGCAATTTCGCCGAGCGGAATCTGTGCACCGGAAGGTGTGGCCACCAGTACGCGCCGCAAGGAATCGATGTCACTGCGATAGTCGCGCAGGTAGCGCACATTGACCGTATAGCGCTCCCGGCCCTCAATGGTGGTGGTCATCGCGTCGCCGCCAATCGCCGAAGTCACCACGTTTTCTGCATCGTCAATCGTCAGCCCATAACGAGCCAACTGATCGCGCTTGAGATCGAAGTCAAGAAAGAATCCGCCGCTGGTGCGCTCGGCAAAGACGCTGGTTGTTCCGGGTACATTCTTCAACGCATTTTCAATCTGCGCGCCGATCTGCTGAATCTGATCGAGGTCGGCCCCTTGCACCTTAATGCCGAGCGGGGTGCGAATACCGGTGGAAAGCATATCGGTGCGTGCTTTGATCGGCATCGTCCAAGCGTTCGAAACACCGGGAATCTGCAGGGCCTCGTTCAATCCTCCCGAACCGTAAATTAGCTCTTGCGTGCTGATGTGATCGGGCCAGATCGTTCGCAACGCGGGCCAGCTCCACGCTGGCATTTGCTTTGTGTACCAGCGCTCAAGCCTGGGCCACTGATCCTGCGTTTTGAGCACGACTGTTGTTTCCATCATCGAGTAAGGCGCTGGATCGGTAGCGCTCTCGGCGCGGCCAGCCTTGCCAAAGACTCTCTCCACTTCAGGAAAGTCACTCAGTATCTTGTCCTGTTCTTCGAGCAGTCGCGTTGCTTCAGCCACCGAGATACCGGGGAGCGTCGAAGGCATATAGAGCAGCGTCCCTTCATCGAGCGGCGGCATGAACTCCGAGCCAAGCTTGAAGTAGACCGGAATGGTAAGAGCCATCGCCAGCAGCGCCAAAGAGACTGTGAGCCAGCGATGATTGAGCACGAATTCGACCACCGGATGATAGAGCTTCATCATCGGGCGACTAATGGGATGCTCTTCCTCGCTGTGGATCTTGCCGACATAGATCGCGTTGACGATTCTGGCCAGCCAGCGAGGGCGAACGTGAAGTTCGTCGATGCGCGAGAAAAGAATGCGCAGCAGTGCTGGCGCAAGCGTGATAGAGAGCAGCGCGGCAATCGCCATGGAGAAATTCTTGGTGAAGGCCAGAGGCTTGAAAAGACGGCCCTCCTGCCCTTCAAGGGTAAAGACGGGAAGAAAACCAACCGCAATGACCAGCAGCGCAAAGAAGCTCGGTCCCGCAACCTCTTTAACCGCTGCCAGCACCACAGCATGAGAAGGCCCAGGCCGTCCTGCCGCCTCCCACTGCTCCAGCTTCTTGTGTGTCTGCTCGACGAGCACAACGGAAGCATCGACGAGTGCTCCAATTGCTACGGCAATGCCGCCCAGAGACATGATGTTAGCCGTCATCCCTGACAGTTGGATGGGAATGAAAGCCAGAATCACCGTGACAGGAATAATCAGAATAGGAACCAGCGCACTACGCAAGTGCCAGAGAAAGATCAATACGACGATGCTGACGATGACAAGTTCTTCGATCAGAGTGTGCTTGAGATTCTCAACCGCGCGATCGATCAATTCGGAACGATCATAAGTGGGAACGATCTTTACGCCCGCGGGCAGCGTCGGCTCGATCTCCTTAATCTTTTCCTTGGTGCGTTCGATGACCTTTTCCGCGTTCTCTCCAAAGCGCATGATGACTACGCCGCCAACCGCTTCGCCTTTTCCGTCGAGGTCGGCAACGCCGCGGCGCAAATCGGGTCCAAAAGCGACAGTTGCTACGTCGCGCACCAGCACCGGGGTTCCAGTCTGTGCATTGTAAGAGACGACGATATTGTTGATGTCGTCGAGCGAGCGAATATAGCCGCGCCCTCGCACCATATATTCGCGCCCTGTGAACTCGACCAGCCGTCCCCCCACATCGTTGTTCGATTTCTGTACCGCATCGCTGACGGTTTGAATAGGAATTCTGTAGGCAAGCAATTTATTCGGATCGACGTTCACCTGATACTGGCGCACGAAACCGCCCACCGGCGCAACCTCGGCCACGCCCGGCACCGTTTGAAGCGCATAGCGCATATACCAGTCCTGGTAAGAGCGCAGTTGCTCAATGCTATAACGGCCAGAGGTATCGACTAATGCATATTGATAGATCCATCCCACCGCGGTGACGTCTTTGGCCAGTTCGACGTTCACGCCCCTGGGCAGCCGCTGCGTGATGGCACTCATGTATTCGAGCGTGCGTGAGCGCGCCCAATAAATGTCGGTGCCTTCGTCGAAGACAACATAGATGTAGGAGTATCCGAAGTCGGAGTAAGCTCGAACGTCCTTGACCTTGGGCAGTCCTAGCAAGGCCGAAGCAATGGGGTACGCAACCTGATCTTCCATGATTTCCGGGCTGCGATCCCACTTGGCATAGACGATCACCTGCGTCTCGGAGAGATCAGGAATTGCATCCAGCTTGGTTTCGCGCATGGAGCGCCAGCCCAGCAGAATGGCGACCACCGCAAGCAGCAGAATCAGGTATCTGTTCTTGTCGCTGAACTCGATGATTCTATCGATCATGGCGCTTCTCCTCAGTGCTGTGCAGGGTTCTGCGCGCCTTTGAGGCGGCTCTCGGAATCGATGAGAAAGTTTCCTGAAGTCACGACCGTTTCGCCCACCTTCAATCCGGAAAGGATTACGACCTGATCGTCAACGGTTGCGCCCAGCGTAACCTTGCGCGGCACAAAAACGCCTCCCGCCTGCGCCACAAAAACCTGCTGCTCGGCGCCGGAATCAACGACGGCCTCGCGCGGCACCGCGATTTGCGTGCCATAATACACATGCACCTGCGCGTCTGCAAACATTTGCGGCTTGAGGATGAAGCCAGGGTTTGCCAATTGCACGCGAACCTTGACGGTGCGAGTTTGCGGATCGACCGTGGGATAGATGAAAGAGATTTTCCCCGAGTAAGTCTTGCCTGGATAGTAACTCAGCGAAAATGTGACGCGCTGGCCAACGCGAACGTAGGGTACTTCGTTTTCATAAATGTCGGCCAGGGCCCAGACACTCGACAAGTTGGAGATTGTATAAAGCTCGGTGTCAGGCGTGATCGAAGCTTGCGGAAAGGCTTTGCGGTCGGTGACGAATCCGCTGACAGGCGAGTAGATTGTCATGGTGCGGCTGGCCTTGCCGCTCTGATCGAGCTGACGGATCTGCTCGTCGGTCACATCCCAATAGCGGAGCCTTTGACGCGCGGAGTCAAGCAGGGATTGCGCGCCTTGCGCGATTTCCTTGAAAGGCGCGCTGCCCAGCGTTCTATCACCGCGCTTGGCAATCAGATACTCTTCTTCGGTAGCCACCAGATCTGGACTGTAATAAGTGAAGAGCGGCTGTCCCTTATGCACTAACTGGGCAATCGAATTAACATAGGCTCGATCAATGAAACCAGAGACCTTCACGTGCACGTGAGAGATTCGGCTTTCATCGGCAACAATCTCGGCGGTGGTATGAATCTCGCGAGCCAGTGCCTTGCGCTCCACCAATGCAGTGCGCACTCCGGCCAGGGTCTGCTTCTCTACGGGCACGACAATAGCGCCCTGCGGCAGTTGGGCCAAGGAAGTTGCAGCGCTTGGCTGGGATTGCGGCGCGGCCATCATCGGCACAAGGTCCATGCCATCCGGGGCTTTGCCGGGTTTGTTGTAATGGTTCTGCGGGTTCATCGCGTCGTACCAATAAAGGATGTTGCTTTTCGCGGCGGTCTGCTCCGCCGCACGCTGGGCAAACGGCCAGCGATGTGTGGCGGCGAGATAGATCGCAACCAGCGCAATTCCAAGCAGCGCCAGAGCGATTCCCTTTTTGATGAAGCCGACAGCGCGGCTTCCTTGATTCATGGCTACATTCAGGCGCATGGTCACTTCTCCTTCGGGACGATCTGCTTGGCAGAATCTGTGGCACTTGGGAGAGCCGGGGCAACCTCTCCAGTCAAGCTCTCAATGCGCGCCAGGGCGGTTTGATAGTCGGCCAGTTGGCGATAATAGTCGGTCTCATAATCGAGCAGAGTGGTGGTGTTCTCGATAACCGGCTGAATGGCGATCTTGCCGGTTTGATACGATGCCATCGACGACTCCAGCGCCAGCGAACTCTGAGGAATGACGCCCTTTGTATAGAGAGTCATCAGCTTTTCCGCCGCCTTGGCCGCAAGATACTGCTGCCGCACTGCAAAGCGCACCTGATTCAAGCGCCCATCGCGCGTCTTTCCAGCGCTGATCAGGTTTTCACTGGCCTCGCTGATCGCCGGATGCTGCTTCGATTTGGAAAAGACAGGTAAGTTTACGCTGAAGGTGAGTCCGTTCATAGTTGGTTGATCCGCACGCTGCTGAAACATATAGCTGACGCCAAGATCGGGACGGATCTGCTTCTCCGCCAGCATCACGGCCAGACGGTTGCGTTGGATCTGCTTTTGATCGCCTTGCGCCTCGGCATCGTTTTCCGCAGCGAGTGCGTAAAGCTGATCGAGCGAAGATGTCATCGCAACTGGCTGAACTTCTTCGGCGGGCGGCAGAGGCAACTCGGGGGCGCGCTGCATCTGCGCATTGAGCTGCGCCTGTGCCGCGGAGCGTTGCGCCTCAAGCACGATGATCTTTTCCAGCATCAGAGAAACCTCGACCTGGGCGCGCAGTACATCGGGTTGCGCAGCCTTGCCAGCGCAATACTGGGCGGCGGCAATCTGCGCCAGTTCCTCCAGCGTCGCTTTGTTGCGATTGGCGGTCTGCAGGGCTTTGTCGTCGTAAAAATACTCGTAGTAGGCGGCCTTGACTTCGGCCGTGAGGCGGCGGCGAATAGCCTCATAGTTGGCTTGCGCGGCTTCCACATCCTTGCTCGCGATGGCCCTTTGCAGCTTCCGTTTGCCGGGAAAGGGAAACTGCTCGGAGACCGTCACGCCGCGATAGCTCGATGCATCGTGCGCCATGATGCTGAAGGGCGCTGGATTGCCCGCCCATCCCACTGCAACCGTGGGATCGGGCAGGGCTTCGGCCGGAGCCAAGCGATACTGCAGCGCCTTGATCGTGTGCAGAGCGCTTTCCGCTTCCGGGCTTTTTTCGAGCGCTTCGCGAACGACATCGTCCAGACGCAGCACCTGCACATCAGCAGGAATACGATTGCCGTCGGCTTGCAGCGCGGAATTGTCTTGCGCCCATACCGGCGTTGCCGAATACGCCACCAATAGGACGTATAGCCACGAATATTTCATGGGTTGCTCCTCGATTGATTAGAGAAAAAGGCAGCAGATCCCTTACGGGAGCCGCAGTTTTTCCATCGAGAGAGCGATTAGATCTGAAAAGTACAGAGGACGGACTGGATGCTGCAACTGAAGGCACGGAGAGGCGGCGTTCGATAGCCCTCCGACGCAAGTTGCGCAAGATCGGGCAGAAGCAATGCGAAATCTACCGAGGATACAACGGGCACCGTGAGCTTCTGCGCCTGCTGCATCATCACCGGCGCCGATATTTCACGGATCGCAGCGCAGTTGCACAGGGGCGCAGAAGACTCCATCGGAGTCAGCCTGAGCGCCTTCGCCGTCGGCGCATTCATCGCCGAGGCGTCCATACCCATTCCCTGGCAGCAACTCGCGCAGTGATCCTCGGCGCAACTGCTCCCAGCGCAAGGAATCTCCGCGAGCACAGGGAGCGCCCACAGCAGGATGCTGAGTACCAGGGCGACGGGTTTGGCGAAAGATCTCATTGTCGTGATGTAGATTCTATCGCGAATTGCTCCGGTAAGAGCAACCGTGATCTATCTCACATGATAGCGCACAATATTTCAGATGTCGCATCCATCATCTGTGAAATACAGAATGCGACCAGCCGAAAACCAGTCTCGCGCTTTTGCAATCACATTTATGTAGCCTATTTTCAACATTTCTCAAGCATCTCGAGTTTGTACCCAAGTGTCATAAAATCCGTCAGAAACGTTTCGAGCATCAGAATGACCCTGCTCTAGGAGTCTGTCGGGGATAGATTTTAGAGGGCGGAAAAGGTGCGGCACTTGTTAGTCCATCTTACTTATAATGAGATATATGGGTAATGGCTTTTGTGCTGACCGTCTGAATCAGTCCCTGCTTTTTCCTCCCTCACTGCATGATTGGCTTTCGGACAATCACCTGGACCGCTTTGTGGCGGCTGTGGTTTCGGCGCTTGATTTGAGCGCGATCTACAAGTCCTATCAAGACAGAATGGCGCGGGCACTCATCGCAGACGGCTGGCCGCCTTTGAGGCACTTCGTGGACTGATCGAACCTACAGGTCTTTCGGGATTACGTTCGTGTATTTGATCAAGCAGGACCGCATTCAAAAGTGACCTGTGAACCTTGATGTGCCCGTTGTATTCGATAAACCCGAGTTTGCGAAAGCGGTTCATAAAGAAACTGACGCGGGAGCGAGTAGTGCCGACCATTTCCGCCAGGGTTTCTTGCGAGATTTTGGGAATGTATTGTTCCGGCTCGCCTGGCTTGCTTAATTCCGCCATCAATAGCAGAATCCTCGCCAGGCGTTTTTCGCTCGAGTTAAAGAGCTGATCCACAAGATCGGCCTGGATGCGCATGCTGCGCTCCAGCATGAACTTCAAAAAGAGGTCTGAGAAGCTACGCTCCTCTGACATCACACGGATCATCTCGTTCCGGCTTATTTTGAGAGCGGTGCAGGGGGTAATGGCAGTAGCCGTGGACAAACGCAGTCCAGGCACGGCTGCAAGCGCCCCTTCTCCAACAAATTGACCTGGGGAGATCAGCGTGATGGTAGCTTCCTTCCCGGCTGTGGAAACTACCGTGACCGTTGCACGCCCCTTCTGAAGATAAAAAACGGAGTCCGCGGGATCTCCCTGCGAAAAGAATGCCTCCTTGGGCGCCAATTGGATAACTCTTCGTCCAAGACCGGCGCTCACCAAGAAGGCAGCGGCATCGAATCCGTGCTTTTCAAGTTCAACCACTGAAAAGCCTCCTTCCGATTGCGATCTTTGCTGGATGACCGCTGGAGAATGCGCTACCACATTGCCATGTAGTGACCAAAGCAGGTGCGCGATAGGTACAGAATCATTAGCTGCATACTAAAATCCAGACTCTCGCGTTCAACTATACGCCAGTTAGAGGGGGTGCTGTTCAGTTTTGCTCACCATTTTGGGGAATATTTCAGGTATCTTGGTTTTCGTGACGTCAAAATAAAGTCTGATGAAGCGTGCCGTGGACCTCGCCGCCAGAGCAAGCAGCCTGATAGTATCATTGCGACAGATGCCTCAAAATCAAGACGATGCGTAGCGTGTTAAGAAGGAACGGAACCGATGATTCATCCACAAAAGACACGTGAATTGGCCCGCAGGCTCGTTGCTCACGAAGCCGATGCAAGTGCGGCCTCCCTGCAAACCGAGCCTGCAACTGTGCGCGTCTACGAGAGGCTGCGCCGGCAACTCGGCGCGCCTGTGGGAGCTGACGATTTTCAGGTGCTCGCTTCCCGTGCCTTGGCTCTGGCCAAGTCGGAATCTCCCCGGCTCAGCGCGGTACAGATTACGGCAAATGGGGACTTGCGTGGTCTTGGCGAAGTTGAATCAACGGGCTCGAATGAGGAAGGCGAGGGAGGAATTCTTCTGATTGCGCATCTGCTAGGGCTGTTCCTTACCTTTCTTGGCGAGACAACAACGCTGCATTTGATAGAAGATCTACGCCTTCAGGCTGACATCAAGGCCAAGTCGGCCACGACCACCACAACGGACGCGACAGCCCCGGCGACCGATGGACCGGCAATGGCTGCGGCTTTCGAGGACCTTCTCAAAGAAATTGACCGGCTCAGGAGTGTGAGCGAACGCATTGAAATCCTGGCGGACAAACATCCCGGCATGGAAGCTGGACTTGCCAGTGTTGCGGGGAGTATTCGTAGTATCGCTACGGTTCTGGACATTTTCACGCTCATCCGAAGCAAGGCTGGCGGCCCGCAAGAAGACGCGCCAGACCTGCAAACGAATGGCTACATGAATTGAGTTCCGACAGCGCTACCTCCAGAGCCCCATTTTGGGCCCTTGGATGGAGAACATTCCAACCGCGAACCGCCGCCCCGATCCTCTTACGAAGCGCGTAACGGTTATCGGACTTGGAACAAGGCAGAGTTATAAGATGACAATTCCCCCAGAAAAGCGAAATTTGACCCATCGTCTTCTTGCTTTTGAAGCCGCTGCGGACAAGACTTCCGAGCCGGTGGAGTCTGTGACTCTTCGCGTCTATGAGAAGCTGCGCGTGAGTCTCTGCGCGCTTGCCGGGGTTGCCGCTTTTCAGTCGATCGCTTTCCGCGCTTTGACGCAAGCCAAGTCGGGTGCTCCCGGTCTTTGGGCGGTGCAGATAGCAGCGGATGGATCGCTACAGGGGCTGGGAGAGTTTGATCCTCAACCCGATGAGTTTGAGCCTCAACTAGGCTCCGGCAAGGAACAGGTCGCCGATGGGGGAATCATTCTCATCGACCACATACTCGATCTGCTTCTTATCTTTCTTGGCGAAGCTTTAACAATAAACCTGCTCCGGAATGCGTGGCCAGGTGCATCCTTTGATGATCGCAATGCGGAAAGCGGGAGAAAATCGTGAACACTCAAGGAAAAGTGACAATCAACCAGCTACCGACCGGAGTTCCAGGCCTCGACGAGATTGTGGGCGGCGGTCTCCCCGAATTTTCCTTTAACATCATTGCGGGTGCCCCCGGAAGCGGGAAGACAACGCTGGCACATCAGTTTGTGTTTGCCAATGCCACCCCTGAGCGTCCTGCGCTTTATTTCACCGTCCTGGGCGAATCAGCCATCAAGATGTTGCGATACCAGCAGCAATACACATTCTTCGATCCGGCCAAACTGCCCGACTCCATTCGCTTTATCAATTTGAGCCAGGTTGTTTTGGAGAAGGATCTGGGCGCGGTTTTGGAGGAGATTACCAAGGAAGTTACAAATGCCAACCCCGCCGTCGTGGTTGTGGACTCCTTCCGAACCCTGGTGCGGAAGCCGCAAAGCGACATGGAGCTGCAAACTTTCATTCAACGGTTATCCCTATTCCTGGCCAGTTGGCAAGCTACGACTTTCTTGATCGGTGAGTATGCCGAGGATGAGTTACGCGATAACCCCATTTTTACTGTCGCTGATGGTCTGTTCTGGATGAGCCAGATGGCGGAGCGAAATTCGATTGTGCGCAAGTTGCAGATCATCAAACTGCGCGGTCAGAATTCTGTGCCGGGGTTGCACACATTCCGCATCACCGACGCCGGAGTGCAAGCCTTCTCGCGCACTTTTGGGTTGACCGCGCGCAAGAGAGTTCCGCCCAGTGGCCGGCGACTTTCCTTCGGCATTCCGGAGTTGGACAAGATGCTGGATGGAGGCGTTCGCGAGGGCGATAGCGTGCTCATCGCCGGGTCTTCGGGAACCGGAAAGTCCGTCCTCGCAACCCAGTTCATCGCCGAAGGTGTACGTCAAGGGGAGTCAGGGATCGTAGCGGTTTTTGAAGAACGCCCGGAAGCATATGCAGAGCGGGCCACAGGCTTGGGCCTGGATCTAGAGACGCCGCAGAAAGATGGGAAACTCGAGATTCTCTATCTCCGTCCACTCGACCTCTCGGTGGATGAAACCATGCACTCGATTCTCGACGCAGTGCAGAAGCTTGGCGCCAAGCGCCTGGTGATCGATTCTCTGGCGGGCTTTGAAATGGCTCTGTCGCCCGGCTTCCGCGCCGACTTTCGTGAATCACTCTACCGGATGATCTTCGCCTTGACTGGAATCGGGGTGACGATTCTGAGCACGGTTGAGGTGGATGAATCTTTCACCGAATTTCCGTTCAGCACCTATTCGATTTCTTTCCTTTGCGATGACATCATCCGGCTGCGGTATGTATCGATTGATGGCCAACTGCGCAAGATTATGGTAGTGATCAAGATGCGCGGCGGAAATCATGCGAAGGATATTCGCGAGTATGAAATCACGTCGAAGGGCGTGGCGATCCTCGGTAAGCGCCTCACAAATTATCAAGGACTTATCAGCGGAATTCCTGTTCGATCGGACCGCCCCATCGCGCTGGAGGAGCCTTCGCTGGATACGAGAATCGAGCATAAAACCTAACGGAGCATCCACGAACTCGAAGCCATGGCCAGTTATGGCCTTGTTTTGTCGCGCGCTGGGTCGCGATCTGGTCCTCTCCATCCATCGTGGAAAGGGGCGTGCCTTCAGAGATGTAACCATGTGACCTTCACCGGTTCATTGTCTCTTCAGGAGCCCTGAACCTCATCCAGCAGTTCTTGAAATAGTCTGCGAACGTGAGCAGAACCGCACAGTATGCAGGGTGGATGCTCTCCTAGGCTTAAATCAAAGAGGCATCTTCGATCATCCCCCGCGCAGTAACCAGCTTTCCGCAGCCCTCCCATTCCTCCGTACCATACATGACGCCGCTTCATCTTTACCCTTCCATAATGCCTCTTGAGCGGGTTCGCTGGAAAGCGAACCCATTTCTCTACGTCCCAATTCCAATGACTTAGTCGTCAATAGACAAGAGACTCGTGATAACGTCGATCTCTGAGTTGGCAGCATTTTGCTCAAATCAGCTTAGAAACGGCAGTTGAGAGCCAGCGCAAGCGTTCTGCGTTAGGTTTCGCAATCTCTGAAAGTCTGTGCTTTGTAACAGGGCACGACTTTAGTCGTGCCGTAACTGCAACAAGTAAAGATGCGGGCTTTAGCCCCTGCCAAACTTTCCTTCCCGAACAGCCTGATTTTGAGATTCGAAGAAGATGACAAAATTGAAGGGGACTCAACCGCCGTTTCTAGGATCAAATATGGTCCATTTTGCTCAGACGATAACGATCCCGGTCAATACGCTAGATAGCCAAGGGACTTCATCGAAGGCCCCAGATTAACCAGGAGGGTTTATGTCCAGATTTAAGCTTGTTCTACTAGCGGCTGTTGCTGGATGTTTCATGATGGTAACCGCTCCAAAAGCGGCGGCGCAGGTTGCTATAGAAATTGGCGTGGCGCCCGATTGCCCCTACGGCTACTATGACGTCGCTCCATATGACTGCGCTCCCTATGGCTACTACGGCCCGGAATGGTTTACTGGTGGCGTTTTCATCGGCGCTGGCCAATGGTTTCATGGACCGGAAAACTTCCGGGGCCATGTAAATAACCGTTTTCACCCCGAACACGGCTACGCCGGCCCAAGGCCGCAGCGTGGTGAGAAAGCTGAGCCGTCAAGGCGTCTCGACAAAGTTTCCCACTTCAAAGGGAATGAAGTTCGTGATGGACGCGGCCACGTAGCCGGCGGCAAGAAATAAGAACAGCCATGCGCATGGCTCGATAACTGGCGGAAATTGGTTCTGGGCGGTTTGTCATCCCGTCCTTGTTGGTGGATCCTCGGTGGTCCCCTCAAGCCGGTCACACCGGAGCAGTCTGCGATGAACAAACTCCTTGCCTATTGCCTGCTGGCATCCGCAGCCCTTCCGGCGCAACAGATTCCCGCGCCTACCGAACTGTTCGGTCAACCATTCTTTATCAAGCAGACCCGAATCGTTGGAGGCGCGGGCAATTGGGACTACCTTACCGTGGATCCCGTGGCCCGTCGGCTCTTCATCGCACACGGCCTCGTGGTGCAAGTCGTCGATTTGGACACCGGCACACTCGCCGGCCGGATTGCCGGCTTGCGCGAGGCTCGCGCCATTGCTCTGGACGATACTGGCGAGTTTGGCTACATCAGCGATGGACTAGCCAGCCAAGTCAAGGTCTTTGACCGCCGCTCACTTCAGGTGGTGGCCAGCATTCCCACCGGTCCCGCCCCCCGTTCCCTGGTCTTTGAGCCCCAGAGCAGGCTGCTCTTCGCCATCTGCACCAGCCCGGTGACAGGCTCTTTGAACCAAGCCCCCAGCACCCCGCAGACTGCAAGCAATCCGGGTGAAACTCCCTTGAACGCAACTGGCCGCTCTTCCCCAAAGAACAGAAGCACACAGCCAGTACCTGGCAGAGAAGTCAAGACATCAGTGACGGTCATTGATGTGCAAACCCGTGAGCCGCTCGCGGAAATCCTTATGCCCGGCAAGCTTGGTTTTGCGGAGGCCGACGGCAATGGCCAGGTGTTCGTCAATATCGTGAACCGCAACCAGATTGCCCGGCTCGATGCGCAGGCGATTGCAACGCTGCTGCGCAAAAGCACTCCTGGGGCCGCATCCAGCCAGCAGGCAATCGCCCAATCCAGTCCAGCCTTGTCCAGCCCGGCTAAGCAGCTTGTGACGCCGACGGTCCTGGACTGGAGCCATGAGGCCCGCTTGTCCGAGTCCGCCGCGGGCCGCATAAGCATCTTTAGTCTGGGGCCCGAGTGTATCGAGCCCCAAGGTCTGGCGATCGACAGCAGCCACCAGCGCGTCTTTGTTGCTTGTGACAATATGAAGATGGTTGTGCTCAACGCCGCCACGGGTGAATTGGTGACGTCTCTGCCCACCGGCCCCGGCGCCGATGCCATTGGCTATGACCAAGGCCGCGGACTCATCTACACCGCCAACGGAGGCGAGAACGGCAGCCTCACCATTATTCACCAAGACGTTACCGACACCTACGCGGTGATTCAGATTCTGCCCACGCGCCGGCGTGCGCGAACACTGGCGGTGAATCCGGTCACAGGAGAAGTCTACCTGGTCACGGATCTTCTTGGTGTGAACCTCGCTCAACCCGCAACCATCGGTACTCTCCAGACTGTCCCCGTAAAGGGTAGCTTTCAGGTGCTTGTCATAGGAAACTGAAGCGAACGGGGCGCGCCCCGTCCATTTCCGCGTTTTTTGCGGAAATGGGCTGGACATCTCGGTTCCACTCTTTAGTGCCGGATCGGTAATCGCGTCGACTTGAGCGCTGAGCTTTCGGAATTTATGCTATAGGTGCCGGGCCATACTGTGCGTGAGTTTCTCCATTCTCCCGCCAATTAGAACATGATCCGCATTCTCATTCCGAGCAACGCCGTGGTATAGGCTCTATCTGCATAGGTTGGATGATTTGATACTTCCAGGTCTGGGCCAAGGTCAACGCTCTTCGTCAAGCGAAGCCGGTAAAAGGTCTCCATTACACTCTCATGATGTCTGGCGCCGAAGCTTGGCTCAGAGTGAATGAAAGAAATTCCGAACATATCTCCTTGCCTTCCGAAAGGCTTAATTTGAGCCAGACCAAGCTCTTCCACCTGTTTGATCGAGGTTCCCGTATTTGAGGCAAAGCCAAATCTTCCAAAAGGAGTCCAGCCGTTGCGCAGTTCATGCTCAAAGCCGATGCCACCGCCCACCCCGCTGCCAAGCGTTTGTGTGTCGTCGCGCCAGAGATTCAATCGATAATTTTTAAACCGCGTTCCTAAAGAACCCGCGAGCCAACCAGCTTCAATGGATTCCATGTACTTTCGATCAGCCAATGTTTTAAGGTTTCCTTGCGGTGTGCCTTCCGTATCGATGGCCAGTGCATGAAAGTAAAAGTGCCGCGTTGCCTGATATTCAACTGCTACTCCGCCGGCATATGCTCCATCGGAGGCAAACGTCAGATTGCCGTCGCTCCCCCCGTTCAAGAACTGAGCGCGTTCGTCGTTATTGAACATGCTCAGGCTAATGTATTCGTTCGGATGGATTTTACCGATGTAGAGGGACAGCCTCTTGTTGAGCAGATCCTGACGCCAGTAAAGGATGTTGATCGTGAACGGCTCCTGCGATCCCCCTCCCTGCATGCAATTCAAGGTCAGTGCCGACCCGAGGCTATTGCTGAGATTAAATTTCTGACTAATGCCGATATTCGTCTGTGTACGCGCAAGCAGACTAATGGTCCCTGAATTGCTTCCCTGGTCATAGACCTTCCATGCGGCCGTTAAGTCGCCCCGACCACTGGTTTGATCGTGTCGCACGCCATCCGGCGTGACTGTCGCATATTGGCTCACGAAGGTGTAGGTTTCGCCGATCTTGAGCCGCGCAGACTTATTAATCCAGTCAGTAAGTCTTTCAAACGGATCAAAGAATATCCCAAACGGATCAGTCGTAAGAATTGGGTCCGCTGGTACCCTCGACAATGCGACTGCGTCTCGGTCAAGTTCCTGGCGAAGATCGTCTGGTACCTGCGACAGGCTTGTATACGCTGCGGCGTCCACGCTCTGCGGACCGTGCTGGACGGGTCCGGAATTGGCATCTCTATTCTGACCGGCAGCCGCAAGGCTAAATGCAACAAGAAACAACAGCGGCACGGTTTTCATGGCAAATCCCCCCGCAGTTCATATTTATTGGTCTGGTATATTAAGTGGATTCGGCAAGTTGCAGAGGCAGTTTCACGGTCTCGTCTGTGATGCGATTCGATGATATGGCTTCTATCATGTTATTCTCACTTCCATTTGATCGTTAAGCTGACGGCCACAGCCGCATTCAGCATCTGTCTTGGCCTGACTAACGCTAAGATGCGGTCGTACCGGCTCCGCAACAAGCGGAGGATGGACATCGAATTTGTCGTCAGCATCGTCTTATAACGGTCACGTAATCATCGAGGCTCCAAGTCACGCGCGAAGCCAGCATTTCACCTGTACACTCGCATATCTGTTTCGTATTGCACATGTGCCGCGCGTGCATGCGGCAAAGAGTTATTTAGTTGCCGGCCGGTATTGGATCGGGACTGTGCAAGAGTGCACAGTCTTTGTTTTCTCTAGAGAGGACCATGGTCAATGACCGCGACCATGGTCCGGCGAGGAGATCGTCATGTCCGAACATCGCACTTTGAAATCCATCCCAACAAAGATTCTGTTGCCTATCGATTTCAGCCCGTCGTCCCAAGTGGCATTGGAGACGGCAGCCGACCTTGCTTTGCACTTCCATGCCGAACTATTTCTTGTGAATGTCATTCCGTTCTTTTCGTCTTTCACCTCCGAATATACTGCGCCCCAGATCCAATTCCAATCAGAGGAAAAGACGCGTGCTGAGCAGCATCTGGCGAAGGTACAGGCGGTCCTCACTGCCCGAGAAGTAAAGGCGGATTTCAGTGTCGAACTCGCGAATGACATCGCGGGGTCAATCATGGACGTGGCCGAGCGCGAGCATATCGACTTCGTCGTGATCTCCACGCACGGCATATCCGGCTGGCGTCCACTTGTGTTCGGATCGATTGCCGAAAAGGTCATTAAACTTATTCAGTGCCCCCTTCTACTTCTTCACTCAGCCAAGGCAGAAACAGGTGTAAATGCTTCTTTACATTCCTCCACAAAATGGTGGTAGCGAACATAGTGGCTAGTGGCTCAGAAGGAACTGAATATGTCGTAGCTCGTAAGAAGTGCAAAGCACCGGGCCGAGCCGGACTCAATCCATAAGTTGCTTGCCAAGTAACGCGGGATCGCGCCAAGGTAGAAGCTAAGCAATCTGAAGTTTGAAAGCCACTGCCAGAATGTGAGCACTTGCGGAGATAGAGAAAGGATGCGTTACGCATGGCTACCACCGAACACCCAATCAAAGTTCAGGATGACGGCACGTCTCAACCCTTCAGCAAAAACTTCGATCAGTTCGGCAACTCATCTGGGTTCATTTTCGACGTAAGTCTATCGACTGCGGTTGCGGCCGACGGCAAGACCGAAGCAAGAGCCCCAAAGCCAAAGGGACCGCTCTCGGCTGAAATGCTGGACAAGATGAATAGCTATTGGCGTGCTGCAAACTACCTTTGCATTGGCCAGATCTACTTGTGTGACAATCCACTGCTTCGCACTCCCCTCAAGGCGGAACAGATCAAGCCAAGGCTGCTCGGTCACTGGGGAACCTCGCCTGGGCAAAACTTCATCTACATTCATTTGAACCGGCTCATCAAAGAGCATGATGCGGACATTATTTACATCTCTGGTCCAGGACACGGTGGCCCTTCGCTGAATGCCTGTTCTTATCTGGAGGGTTCGTACACCGAGGTTCACCCAGAGATCACACGCGATGAAAACGGCCTGCGGCTTATGTTTCGCAAGTTCTCGACGCCGGGCGGCGTGCCCAGCCACTGCGGACCGCACGTCCCGAATTCCATGCACGAGGGCGGAGAGCTAGGCTACTCTCTGATGCACGCATTCGGCGCGGCCTTCGACAATCCTGATCTGATTGTTGCCTGCGTTATTGGTGATGGCGAATCTGAGACCTGTCCATTGGAAGGAAGCTGGAAGTCTGTTAATTTTCTTAATCCGGTGCGAGACGGCGCTGTTTTGCCGATCCTTCATCTCAATGGATACAAAATCTCCGGGCCAACCGCCCAGGGACGCACGAGTGACGCAGACTTAAAGGCCCTTTATGCAGGGCGGGGTTACAAACCCTACTTTGTCGAAGGCGACGACCCGGAGGTTGTGCATCAGTTATTGGCTCAAGCGCTTGACAATTGCTATGCGGAGATCCGTGGGATTCAGCAAGAGGCCCGCAAGAACCGATTTAAGAAACAGCCCGTCTGGCCTATGATTATTTTCCGCACGCCCAAGGGATGGACCTGCCCGAAGGAAGTGGATGGAATCCCCATCGAAGGCACATTCCGCGCGCACCAGGTTCCGCTGGCAACAGTCCGAGAGAACCCTGAACATCTCAAGATTCTTGAAGCCTGGATGAAAAGCTACAAACCAGAGGAACTCTTCGATGCGAACGGCGCATTCCGCGAAGAATTCGCGGCGCTCTCCCCTGAGGGGAACCGGCGCATGGGAGGCAATCCCCATGTAAATGGGGGACGCGAGTTAATCACCCTGGCGCTGCCTGACTTCACCGATTACGCGCTTGAAATCCCCGGCCCCGGACAGGTCTTGGCCGAGGCGCCGCGCAAGCTGGGCGATTTCTTCCGCGACATCTTCAGAGCAAACCCGACTAACTTTCGTATGTTCTGTCCAGATGAATCGAATTCCAATCGTCTGAACTCCATCTTCGAGGCCACAAAGCGGTGCTCAATGGCCGAGCTTGTTTCAATCGACGACGAACTCGGTCCGGACGGCCGCGTGATGGAAGTGCTGAGCGAGCATCTCTGCCAAGGATGGCTCGAGGGCTACCTGCTTACAGGGCGTCATGGCATGTGGTCCTCGTACGAAGCCTTCGCGCAGGTTGTCGATTCGATGACCACCCAGCACGCCAAGTGGCTTGAGCAGTGCCGCGACTATCCCTGGCGCAGGCCGCTCGCGTCGCTGAATGTTCTGCTCACGAGTCATCCTGGCGTAACGATCACAATGGCTTCAGCCATCAGGCAACCGGATACGTAGACAATGCGCTGGCGCGAAGGAGTGAAGTGATTCGCGTGTATTATCCACCGGATTCCAACTGTCTGCTGAGCGTCTTCGACCATTGTCTGCGCAGCCGCAATTATGTAAATATCGTCACCTGCGGCAAACAGCCGCAACTCCAATGGCTGAACATGGACGAGGCTCTAGAACACTGTTCGCGCGGCGCGTCCACATGGAAGTTTGCAACCAATGATGAAGGCGGAGAGCCGGATGTGGTGCTGGCCTGCGCCGGCGATGTGCCAACCATCGAAACCTGCGCGGCTTCGTGGCTGCTGCAGAAATACGTGCCGGGCATCAAGGTGCGCGTCGTCAACGTTGTGGACCTGATGACTCTGATGTTTCCTGACAAGCACACGCACGGGATGGACGAAATGTCGTTCAATGCGCTGTTTACCGAGACGGCGCCGGTGATCTTCGCCTTCCACAACAATCGCTGGCTTATTCACACGCTGGTTCACGGGCGCGCCAATGAAGGCCGCTTCCATGTGCACGGTTATATGGATCAGGGAACTACCACTACGCCCTTCGACATGGTGGTGCTGAATGAAATGAGCCGGTTCCACCTTGCGCTGGATGCGTTGAAGCATATCCCCCGTCTTCGTTTGCAAGCTGAGGATGCGATCAACTTCTTCAATCAGGAATTGCAGCGCCACCACGACTACATCCGTGAGCATCTGGAGGATATGCCAGAAATCCAGAACTGGCAGTGGACGAAGGACTTCAGCGAATCAACTGCGCCCGCTCCGCTGGCCAAGGGGCATCCCCAGAAGGCGATGTTCACCGACAGCTAGAGCGGTTCTCCAATAGCTGCACCCCGAAGGCAGAAAGCCGAGTGGCTTTTTCTTTATTGATCCGGCCCAATAGGCTAAGACTCCGTGCCCCGTCCATTTCCGCGTTTTTTGCGGAGATGGGCAAGATACTTAGGTTCCACTCTTTAGGGCCGGATCAGTAAGAAAAAGCCACCGCAGATAAAGTTAGTTAGCGTATATCAATTGGAGAACTGCTCTCAGCGAAAGCCAGTTGAAATCGAAGCGGAGGCCTGCCACCGCAAGAGGTTTTGCGATAGCCAGTAAGCGCCGCTCTGGTCGGCAAGGAACTTTGCGCCGGCCGTGGCGATACTAGTTTTCAAAGCCAGTGAACTGGCGGAGTTGAACTTCGGAAGGTGTTGCTGTGTTCGTCATGTTATGCCTCTTTTTCTTGAAGTGCCCCCCAACGGCAGAGGCAAAGGGGTACAGAATGCTGCCGAGCAAAGCGCGGCAGTCATAGCTTTTTGGGGAACCGTGACCGAAGGGCATATTGTGAGCAATATGCAACAGAGCGTGCATCTCGTCATCTAGGAGAATCAAAGGGTGAAGATACCGGCCAGCGCAACAGATCCCCTTTGGTACAAAGACGCGATCATCTACGAACTCCACGTAAGAGCCTTTGCCGACTCGAACGGCGACGGCATTGGGGACTTCCCCGGGCTGCTCGCGCGGCTCGACTACCTCCAAGACCTCGGCGTCACCTGCATCTGGCTGCTGCCCTTCTTTCCCTCGCCCTTGCGCGACGACGGCTACGACATCGCCAACTATGTCGACGTCAACCCGTCCTACGGAACCCTGGACGATTTCAAGCTGTTTCTGGATGCCGCTCACAAGCGCAACATGCAGGTCCTGATCGAACTGGTCATCAATCACACCAGCGATCAGCACCCCTGGTTCAAGGCCGCCCGTCTGGCTCCGCCTGGCTCGCCTGCGCGCGAGATGTATGTCTGGTCCAACACGAATCATCTCTACAAGGATGCCAACATCATCTTTTCCGACACGGAAAAGTCCAATTGGACTTGGGACGATACGGCCAATGCCTACTATTGGCACCGCTTTTTCTCCCACCAGCCCGACCTCAACTTCGATAACCCAGCGGTGATGGAGGAGGTTCTGAAAGCCATGCGCTTCTGGCTCGACATGGGCGTTGATGCGCTGCGCATGGACGCCATCCCGTATCTGGTTGAGCGCGATGGGACATCCTGCGAGAACCTGCCCGAGACTCATCTTGTCGTCAAAAGAATCCGCGCCGCCATCGATGCCGAATACGCCAACCGTCTCATCCTGGCCGAAGCCAATGAAGCGCCTGCCGATGTCCGTCCCTACTTCGGCAATGGCGATGAGTGTCACATGGCTTTCAACTTTCCCCTGATGCCGCGCATCTATATGGCCCTTCGGCAGGAAGACAGCCGGCCCATCACGGACATCATGGCCCAGATGCCAGCCATCCCCGACAACTGCCAGTGGGGCCTGTTCCTGCGCAATCACGACGAGCTCACGCTTGCCCTGGTCAGCGAAGATGAGCGTGACTACATGCACTTTGCCTACTCGAACGACCCTCGCATGCGCGTCAACGGCGGCATCCGTCGCCGGCTTGCGCCTCTGGTCGACAACAACCGCGGCCGCATCGAGTTGCTGAACTCGCTCCTGCTCAGCTTTCCCGGTACGCCCATTCTGTACTACGGCGACGAAATCGGCATGGGCGACAACATCTACCTCGGCGACCGCAACAGCGTTCGGACTCCCATGCAATGGAACTCTGACCGCAACGCCGGTTTCTCCAAGTGCGACCCCGCCCGGCTCTACTTGCCGATCATCATGGACCCCATCTACGGCTATCAGGCCATCAATGTGGAGGCTCAACAAAGCGATCAATCCAGTCTTCTGCACTGGACCCGTAACATGGTTGCTTTGCGTAAGCTTTTCCGGGTCTTCGGACGTGGGACCTTCAGCGTTTTAAACCCGGTGAATCGCAAGATCCTCGCCTACCTCCGCGACCTCGATCACGGCAACGGCACGCACGAGACGGTTCTCTGCGTTGCCAACCTCAGCCGTTTTGCCCAGCCTGTCGCTCTCGATCTCGCCGGCCACAACGGCGCCGAGCCCGTCGAGATGCTGGGCTATGTGTCTTTCCCGACCATCACCAAGGCTCCTTACGTACTGACCCTCGCTCCGTACGCCTTTCTCTGGCTCGAGTTGCAACCCCCGCGTCGAAAGCCGGCATGATCCTCATCTCGTTTGTCGGCATCCTAACTTTGTAGCAGAGTCTGGCCGGCTTGAGACTGGTCAGTTGGAGACAGTAGAAACCCTGCAGCCGGATTAGCATTGGTTTTCTGAATCTCCATGGCGACGATATATCCAATTTCCGACAGCGCCACCCCTTCCGCGCCTCCCGGCAACGGACTCCTCGTCCTGCTCGCCGCCATGACGCCGGAACAACTCGAACGAGTTCTCGCCAACCTGACTGCTTCTTTCCCGGCTGAAGAACTGCTCGTTGCTTCCCCAAATGCGCTCCCTGATGCGATCTCGGCAGACGCCCATTCCTCTCTGCGAATGGTCGCCGCACCCGCGAACAACCCCGCCTGGACCCTCACCGCCGCTGATTTCGTCAATGCCTGTCAACTCGCGGAAAAGAACGATGCGCGCGCCATTCTTATGCTGGGTCCGGAGTCCGGCTCGTTCGGTTCGCCCGCACTCCGCCAGCTTGCCAACGCCGTTCTCGCGACCGCCGACCTGGCAGTTCCCTGCTACGATCTGCCGCCGCATGCCGGCCTGGCCAACTCCGCCATTCTTTATCCGCTGACCCGCGCGCTGTTCGCCTCCCGCGTGCGCTTCCCTTTGGCAGTCGATCTTGGCCTCTCGCTTCGCATGGCTAAATGCCTGGCTGACGCTGCCCGGCGTTTCACCGCGATCAACCAGGGAGACGCACCTCTATGGCCGGTCAACGAAGCCATGGTAGCTGGGTTCGCCATTGAGCAGTTCGACGTTTGCCCACGCGTTCAGCCTCAACCCGGCAGACCAGACCTCAACATCATCCTCCCCCTGATCACCGGATCCCTGTTCTCCGATATCGACGCCAAGGCCGCATTCTGGCAGCGTTTCCGATCGTTGCCGCCCGCGGACAATTCCCTGCCCTTGCCGCTGGCGCCCGCCACCGATGCGGCCGCAGATATTGCCTCTATGCTCTCGGCCTTTCGGCTCGCCTATACCAACCTTCATGAAATCTGGTCGCTTGTTTTGCCGCCAAATTCGCTGCTCGGGCTCAAGCGGCTCTCCACAACCGACGCAGCAGCATTCCATATGCCTGAGAGCCTCTGGGCCCGGATCGTCTACGACTTTCTGCTCGCCTACCGGCTACGCACCATCAACCGTGGGCACCTGCTCGGCGCGCTGATTCCGCTTTACCTCGCATGGGTCGCAAGCCACATCAACATCACCGCGTCCGGCACAGATCCAGAACGCCATATTGAGGCTGTTGCCGCGGCCTTCGAGGCTGACAAAACCTACATCGTCTCGCGTTGGCGATGGCCAGACCGGTTCAATCCATGAGTGCCACCCCCATCAATTCCGTTGCCGGTACCAAAAAAGAAAGTCGATTCAAGGAGTGAGTTCCATGCAAAACATTCTTGCCCTTATGCTCCAGACCTCCATCAACCAGACCTCGCCGCCCTTGCCTGCCGACAACGCCTCGATCTGGCACCATATGGCCGACGCGCTTCATCAATCGTTCGATCGCATCCTCTCGCTGCTGATCGCCATTCTGCCCGGCATCCTGGCCTTCCTTGCTTCTTTGGTCGTGTTCAGCCTGATCGGATTCGCTTTTTCCGCGCTGCTGCGGCGTGGACTTGCCGCAGCCAGGTTGGATGAACACCTCGCCCACGGGCGCGGCAACAGCGACTGGATGCCATCGACTTCCCCCACCGCGCTGATTGCCCGAGCCTCCTTCTGGGCTTGTGTCTTGCTGGGACTTATCATCGGCGTCTCGGCCTTCGACGCCTCCTACGCCACGGCCACAACGCTGCCGAGCCGGCTCCTGCCCTACCTTACCCGCGTTGCAGGGGCCGCCGTCCTGCTCATCGCCGGCACTCTCGTCGCGCGATTCCTGGCCCGTTCGGTGCTCATCGGAGCTGTCAATGAGCAGCTCCAATACGCGCGATTCTTGTCGCTCGGCATCAAGTGGCTCGTGCTCGTTCTTACCGCCGCCATGGTCCTCGACCACCTTCAGTTGGGTGGCCATGTTGTTGAACTGGCCTTTGGCATTCTCTTCGGCGGCATTGTCCTCACGCTCGCTCTCGCCGTGGGGCTTGGCTCCCGCGAGCTCGTCAGCCGCTCGCTTGAAAGACACTCCGAACACTCCGGCGAGCATAGCGCCGCACCTCCTGCCACACCACCCCCCGGCTCCGACGATTCCATCCGGCATTTCTAGGGCGCGTTGCAACATTCGTGTCAGTCCTCCACCGGCTTCGTCGACCCACGAAGGATGAAACTGTGCCCCATCCATCGGACGTCTTTGTTTTTGTCCGATGGGTGGGAGTCCGTAGAACTCCATGACGTCGGCGTATTTTGTTGAACTTGCACTTTTGTTTCTTCCTATGGCACGACTTGAGTCGTGCCGAAACAAGCCGGAAAGACAAAGGGCTTCAGCCCCTCAGGGAATGTCTCAAATGGCACAGGAATCAGGAATAACTTCCTATACAAGAGAACAAGGAGAGGCAACATGAAATTCTTTCGTATGCGGTTGATTCTTGCGCTGGTGGTGGGAATCACGCTGGTCTCGGTTGCCTCGACCTACTTTGAGGTGTTGGCCCACAAACACGTTCTGCGCCAGGAACTGCAACGCAAGACCTCCGGGATGAGCAGGATACTGCAAGCGGAAATGGAAAAGTCACTGGCTGAAGGCCAGACCACTGAAATTGCCGCGGAGCTGACGCGGCTCCGCGCGCAGGACGAAGCATTGGGAGTGGCCGTTTATAACATGCAGGGAGAATTAGTGGCCGAAGCCGGTCCTGCCGGGGTCTTCGGAGCACTGTCGCGTGGCCCGTTGAACAAAGCCATTCAGCAGGGTGCTGACTCGTCCGCATTTGGGCCCCAGGACGATCAGCAGTGGCTGGAAGAAGCGACTCCGCTGTATGTCGACGGGCGCAAGGCCGGGGCGCTTGTGATTCTGGAGGATGCCAGATACATCCGTGCGGAGGGTGTAGCGGTATGGCGGCAGAGCTTCTGGCGGATTGCCGCCTTTGTGCTGCTGATTGTGGGCGTGACGCTGCTGATCGTCCGCTGGTTTCTGATGCGGCCCATGATGCGAGTGGCGGATCGGCTCAGGCGGTTTCGCACCGGTCAAACCGACGATCTTGCGGATGAAAGTTTGGCGGAATTGAGTCTTTTCACGCCGTTGGCCCGCGAGGTGGAATTGATGACCGACAGCCTGACGAAGGCCCGCGCCGCCGCTGAGACCGAAGCGAGTCTGCGTGACGCAGGAGAACACCGGTGGACCGCCGAGCGGCTGGCCGCGAATATTCGAGAGCGCTTTGGAGCGAGTCACATCTTTGTGCTGTCGAATCGCGAGCCTTATATGCATGTGCTCCAGGGCAAGGAGACCGTGTGCATTGTTCCTCCCAGCGGCCTGGTGACGGCGCTCGAGCCGGTGTTGCGGGCCTGTGATGGAGTGTGGGTGGCGCACGGCAGCGGCAGCGAGGATAAGCAGAACGTTGACGAGCATGACCGGCTGCGCGTGCCGCCCGACGATCCTCGCTACACCCTGCGCCGGGTGTGGCTCTCCAGCGAGGAGGAGGCTGGCTACTACGACGGCTTTGCCAACGAGGGGTTGTGGCCGCTCTGCCATATTGCACATACCCGGCCCATCTTTCGCGCTTCGGATTGGGAATGGTACCAGCGTGTCAATGAGAAGTTTGCCGCCGCGCTGCTGAAAGAGATGGCGGGAAGCGCCAATCCGATTGTCTTTGTGCAGGATTATCACTTTACGTTGGTGCCACGGCTGATCAAGGCGGCGCGTCCGGACGCGCGCGTGGCCATCTTCTGGCACATTCCCTGGCCCAACGCCGAGGCCTTCGGCATCTGCCCATGGCAGGCGAAACTTCTGGACGGGCTGCTTGGTGCGGATCTGATCGGATTCCATATTCCACTGCATTGCAATAATTTTCTTTCCACCGTGGATCGCGTGCTGGAGGCGCGCACCGACCGCGAACACATGACCGTGCGCCGGGATGGGCACACCAGCACGGTACGCCCTTATCCGGTGAGCGTGGCCCTGGACGGCGGCAAGCCAGAGCGGAAGACTCCACAACCCTCGCGCGAGGAACTGCTGAAGGAGTTCGGCCTGCACTGTGAAACCTTGATTGTGGGCGTGGATCGCATGGACTACACCAAGGGAATCGTAGAGCGGTTGATGGCGGTCGAAAAACTTCTTGAGGAGCATCCCTTTTACCTGGAGCGGTTGACCATGGTGCAGATCGCCGCCCCGAGCCGCTCGCGGATTCCAAGCTATATCGAACTGAACCACAAGGTGAAGGAGACCGTGGAGCGCATCAACCAGCGCTACCAGACAGCCTCTTGGAAGCCCATCCTGCTCATCGAGCGGCAGTGCAGCCACGCGGAAGTAGATCTCTGGTACCGCGCGGCGGCTCTCTGCCTGGTGACCTCGCTTCACGACGGCATGAATCTGGTGGCCAAGGAATATGTGGCCGCACGCGACGATGAGGACGGCGTGCTGGTGCTGAGCAAGTTTACGGGCGCGGCCACAGAACTGTTGGATGCACTGATCGTCAATCCCTATGACATTGAAGGCGTCGCCGAGGCCATCCATCAGGGCCTGGAGATGGATCACGCCGAGCGGCGGATGAGGATGCGCCGCATGCGCCAACATGTCATGAACCACAACATCTATCGCTGGGCAGCCAACATACTGGACGACCTGCACGAATTGCGCTTGGAGAGTCCAGCGGCTGGCGATTTGATCCCCTCCCAGCCAGCGTCTGATTCGCCAGGTCTCTGACCGCGTAATATTGTCTCTTGCCATCGAGCACTGTAGATTCCAACCCCGGTACTGTGACGCGTGATTTTGAATGTAGCGCCGGCCTCCCGGCCGGCTGTAGTGCGGGCGTCCCCGCCCGCGCTTGTCCAAGGCTAATGACCAATTTCATGCAGTCATAACACTATTGATCCGGCAACGAAATACTGTCAGGGTGCCCCATCCATTTCCGCGTCTTTTGCGGAAATGGGTGGGAAACGATGCCACTGTTTTCTTGCCGGATCAATAGGAAAGCTCTGAACAAGCCGATGTTTTGAAGGGTACGGGCTTTATTGATCCGGCAACGAAATACTGTCAGGGTGCCCCATCCATTTCCGCGTCTTTTGCGGAAATGGGTGGGAATACGATGTCACTGTTTGTTGCCGGATCAATAGGTGAAGGGTACGGGCTTTAGCCCGTACATAAAACCAGCAATATCAATGCGGGCATTACAGGCTGCGGAAAAACTCCATTCGGAGGGAGGCGGGGGTTTTAACCCCCGCATAAAGGCAACAGAATCAACGCGGGCTTTAGCCCCGGAAGAACGTTTTTTACTATTTCTTTCATAATTTTGGCCTTTTTCCGCAGCCTGTTTAGGCCCGGATCAGAGCATTGCATAAGGAACTCCGTGCCCCATCTTTGCGACTTTTTTCTGTCGCAAGGGTGGGAAACCGATGTATTCATTTTGGGCCGGATCAATAAGATGGGCATATTTATCGTTTTTTGTCGTGTTTTATCCCCACTGAATGCCGAGTACCCTATGCGCCGGGTCCCCTCTGCAGAACCGCAGGCGCTTGCGGATCATTTCCTGACTTTGTCGCACAATGATCCTGGAAGTCTTTCTTCGAATCATCGTCCCGGCACGTCGCCGCCTTCCAGCCGGAACCTGCTGGCAGAGGCAGAAAGTACGCATAACTCCTTTCACTGGACGATTTTGCAGGGAACTTCATTGTTTTCAAGATTTTACAGCGCAACTACGCCTGTAAACTCAAGAAAACAAGGATTTTACCAGGAAAAAATGGGGGGGGGGGGTACGACGGATTCAAGCTCCAAGGGCAACAGGAACGAGTTTAGCTAGCCAGTACTGGACGGAGTCTTGATCGTGCGTTAGCACGAACAGTCGAGAAGAGCATCCTCTCGTCAAAACAACCGGAAAATAAGCTGGACTTGGCGCAAAAGGTTCTACCGGAAGACTCCCAGCAGATAGCACACCAGCAGAATCACCAGCACTGTGCCAAGCCCTATGCCGGCGCCTCCACCGGTGCCCCACCGGTTGTAGCCGTAGTAGCCTCCGCCACCGCCGAAAAGAAGTACCAGAACAATAATCAGAACGATGATGAGCATTTCATATCTCCTTCACGTCAAGTTGCAACACCCGGGTTGTTACCAGACTCTGATTGTGATTGCTTGTGCTTCTTCGCATCTTCTTTCCCATTGACGCTGGGCAAGCGCTCAGGCGCTCAGAAGCAGGTTGACGGAACTGCTCTCGGCAGTCTGGACGGAGAGCCTCAAATCAGCGGGTTGCGTCTGACGAATGCTTGCGCGCACGAAGGAGCGCATATAAGACTGCGCCACCTGCTTCCATACCATCTGGCGCCCATAGGCGTAAGCGCGCTGGCGCATGGCCTGGCGCACCGCATCATTGTCAAGAAGTCTATTTGCTGCTGCTGCAATTGCATATGGGTTTCCAAAAGGGACCAGCACGCCGCGTCCTTTGTCCAGAACTTCGGCGGCGTACCAGTACGGAGTGGAGATGATTGCCTTTCCGGCGCCTATGGCATAAGCCAGAGTTCCCGATACAGCCTGTTCTTCATGGCAATATGGAGTGATGTAAATATCGGCCGAACCAACCAGCGCCACCATTTCCTGATGGCTGACAAACCGGTTGCGGAAGATTACTTCTTTCTCTACTCCCAGCTCCTTGGCCAGGGCCTGCAACTGATTCAAATATCGATCACCCTCGCGAGCCCTGACATGCGGCGGAGTGGCGCCGGCTATCAGATAGACTGCGTTGCTGTGCCGGGTCAAGATGCGCGGCAGCGCTCGAATCGCGCTCTCGAATCCTTTATTGGGAGACAACAAGCCGAAGGTGAGCAGTACAGACTTTCCTCCGAGTGAGAGTGATTCTTTGTAAACCTCCGGCTCCACAAAGGGCATGTTGGGAATGCCATGAGGAATCCGGTCGATCTTCTCGCCCGGAACTTCAAATACATCTTCGAGAATGTGCGACGAGTAATCGCTCATCACGATGAGACGCGCAGAGCGAGCAGCAATCTTCTGCATGACAATTCGCTGGTATGGGTCCGGCTCACGAAGAATGGTATGGAGTGTTGTTACTACTGGCATAACGAGGTGCTCCAGCAACTGCAGAACATAACTACCGGCAACTCCCCCATAAATTCCATACTCGTGTTGCAGGCATACCAAATCGATATTGTTGGAATTGAGAAAAGCTGCGGCTGCTCGATATGATGCGATGTCGCCTTCGGCAATCTCGAATCTCACGCGCTTGGGATAGGCATATGAAGATTGAGGATCATTGACAGCGACCACCGACAATCCAGTGGATCCGTACTCGGCAGTGATTGCATCACACAAATCAGTTGTGAAGGTTGCAATTCCACACTGTCGTGGAAGATGGTTTCCGATCACTGCCACGCGGAGCGGTAGTGACCGGTTGGGTTTCTGTTGCAGGGCTGATTCAATTCCGAATACCGGAGGCTGCGACTCGCGCCGCACGATGCGGTTCGGTTGCAAATTCAAAAGCGTATTCGGTGCAAACATAGCAGCCTCCTGATGGCAAATAGTTGAGCGCCATTGGGCTTAAGCAAATGGAATCAGCGGCAAAGCGCCCGAATCACCACCACTGCTTCATTCGTGACAAAGGTCAGAAGCAAGAGTGCGGCGCCGAGGCCAGCCCACGGCTTGGCGGGCGTGCTATCGACAAGAAAAGATGCCCCAACGGCCGATTCTTCGTTTTCCGATGCGATTAAGCGGAAGCCACGCAGAAAAACAAAGCCTCCGACGACGCTCGCACATAGCTTCCCCACAAGCGATCCGAGGTTAAGAATGCGGTCTGCAAAACGATTCATCATTGCCCGACTCTACTCCAACCGGAATTCAATAAATGTGCATTCCGGCTCACTGAGAGAGGAGGCAAATCTAGAATCCATTAAAGAGGGCGGCGGCAGCGTAGAAGGGGTGCTTCCTTCAGGGGAAGATCCAGCCGTATGATCCGGCATCGCTGCCACCGCTTTTGGCGTAGGCACCTATAAGAATGATGCTGTTACGCTCTTATCAACACTGTGCAATTCTGCTCATTGATCGTATTCTGCAGGCCACGTCAACCCTACTCGGCCAACTTTTCAATGAAAGCCATTCATCTTGTCGCTACGCGCGCAGTTCAGGATAGTCGGTATAGCCGTGTGGTCCCGGCGTATAGAAGGTACTGGAATCCGGAATGTTGAGCGAAGCGTTTCTGGCAAAGCGTACTGGAAGATCGGGGTTGGCGATGAAGAGCTGCCCAAAGGCCACTGCATCCGCCTCGCCGTCTTGGATGACTTGGTTAGCCAGCGCATGAGTATACTTTTCATTCGCAATGTAGACGCCGCCGAACTGCTTTTTGAGCTGCGGACCTAATCGGTCAGATCCGAAATACTCGCGCGCGCACAGAAAAGCAAGCCCTCGTTTGCCGAGTTCACGCGCCACATAACCAAAAGTGGCAAATGGGTTTGAATCGTGCATATCGTGGCTATCGCCGCGCGGCGCCAGATGCATGCCCACGCGCTTGGCGCCCCAAACAGAGATCACTGCATCGGCAATTTCAAGCATGAGGCGAGCGCGGTTCTCGATCGATCCACCATATTTGTCGGTGCGATGGTTGGAGCCGTCTTGTAGAAACTGGTCGATCAGATAGCCGTTGGCTCCGTGTATCTCGACGCCGTCAAAGCCAGCCAGTTTCGCGTTCTCGGCTCCTATGCGGAATCCTTCGACGATGCCTGGAATTTCGGATGTCTCCAGCGCGCGCGGCGTCACATACTCCGTGATGGGTCGTACCAGATTTATGTGACCGGCAGGCTTAATAGCGCTAGGAGCAACAGGAAGCTTACCTTCAAGAAAACGCGGATCCGAGATACGGCCCACATGCCATAACTGCGCAAGGATGCGACCTCCTGCATTGTGCACGGAATTGGTCACCGGCTTCCAGGCTTCGACTTGCCGCGGCGACCAGATTCCCGGCACATTCGCGTAGCCAACGCCCTGCGGCACAACCGGAATGCCCTCGGAGATGATCAGGCCGGCTCTGGCTCGCTGTGTGTAGTATTCGACCATGATCGGCGTGGGAATGTTGTCCGGCGTGCCATGCAGGCGGGTAAGCGGGGCCAGGATAACCCGATTCGGCAAGCTGATGTCGCCGATCTGGATGGGGTTTAACAGAGATGCCATAGTATGATTCCTCGAAACCAAATACCTTGCGTCTTAGGATGTTCCAAACAAATAAAAGATGCACACACCTCTGAATACAAGGGTTACATAGCTTTTTACAGCTAATGACAGCGAAAGTCTGACACTGATCACACGACGGCTCCGAATAGCCATCCGATACCCGCGGTAATCGCCATGCCCAAGCCACCCCAGAACGTGACGCGGAGTGCGCCAATCGTCACTCCAGCCCCACCTGCGCGCGCAGCCAGTCCGCCCAGGAGTGCGAGCAACGCCAGTGATGACGCAGATACAAGAAGAATCAATATTGCCTCTGGTGCCAAAGCCACGACCATCAGAGGCATCAATGCTCCGACAGCGAAGCTGGCGGCTGAAGCCAGTGCGGCCTGAATCGGACGCGCACGGAAGGTATCAGAGATACCAAGTTCGTCGAGAGCATGTGCGCCCAATTCATCATGAGCCATCAGTTGCTGGGCGACCTGTTTCGCAAGCGCGGGAGTTAGTCCGCGAGCCTCGTAAATTGCAGCCAGCTCCTTGTGTTCACCCTTATTGTCTGTTCTGAGTTCCGTACGCTCAAGGTTCAGTTCAGCCTCTTCGGTGTCTGCCTGCGAATGGACGGAAACATATTCACCAGCGGCCATTGACATGGCTCCCGCCACCAAGCCAGCAGTCCCTGCGACCAGAATGTTATGGTGAGTTCCATGCGCAGTTGCCACACCAAGCGCCAGACTTGAGGTTGACAAGATGCCGTCGTTCGCACCAAGAACAGCAGCTCGAAGCCAGCCAAAACGCTCAGTGTGATGTAGTTCCTTCTTCCCGAAATGCATTCTCATACATTCTCAATTAAGGAGACTCTTGAACGAATCATGTTCACTAGATCCACTTCATCCGCAACAACCAGACCTTAACACCTTGCGTGAGACCCGTGTAGGCAAGCAGCGTGAGCAGCAGGATCGGCCAGTACATTCCCGGCAAGCGTGTCAGGCCCAACGAAGATGCCAGTGGCGAAAACGGCAGCCACGCCCCAAAGGCCATAAGGAATCTCCTCCAGCTTCTTGAACTTCTCGACCAGATCTTTCTGGTGAAAATCAGTACTGTTCAGAATCGCCGTGTCCAGCAAGTTTTTCAGACCGGTCTGGAAGTGGCTGATGAGGTAGCCATCCAGAAGCACCTCATCCGTCTCGCGTCCGGCAACATTGCAATGCCGCTGAATGACAACCCTATCTTCCGTTAGGGTGCCGGTCTTATCGGCGCAAAGCACGTCCATGCCGCCGAAGTTTTAAATGGCATTGAGACGTTTGACGATCACTTTCTTGCGGCTCATGGCCAGCGCGCCCTTGGAAAGACAGACGGAGACAATCATCGGCAGCATCTCCGGCGTCAGCCCAACAGCTACAGCCATCGCAAGGAAAAACGCACCTTTCCAATCGTTTTTTGTGAATCCATTAATCAAGAAGACCAGAGATACCATGACGGCCATAAGCTGAATCATGAGCCATGTGAAACGGCTAAGTCTTTGATCGAAACTTGTTGGAGGCTCATCCTCCGTGATGGAAGTGGCCATGGTGCCAAGATATGTGTGGACTCTTGTCACAATTACGACTGCGGTCGCAGTGCCGCTTTGAACGCTTGTACCCATGAAGCATATGTTTGTTCGGCCGGCGAGTTCGCGGCCTTGGGATCGGAATCGTGAAACTTCTCTACGGGAAGCGACTCGCCCGTAAGTGTTCCTTGACTGACAAATAAATCTTTTGCGTCTATAACTCGAACGTCGCCGGGAATCATATCTCCCGCGGAAAGATTGATGATGTCTCCAAGAACCAGATCACGAAGCGGGATCTCTCTCGCCTTGCCCTCGCGAACCACCGTAGCGGTCACATGAATCATTGCCTTGAGCTTTGCCGCCGCGGAGTCAGCACGTGCCTCTTGCACAAATCGAAGCACCACGCTCAGCACCACCATGCCCGCCATGACGGTTCCGGCGCGCGCATCGCCCGTGGCAAAGGAAATCGATGAAAGAATTGCCAGCAGAATAACCAGCGGGTTGCGCAAAATAATCAAGAGGCGGATAAACCAGCCACGCCGACGTTCCTGCGCCACCTCATTCGGCCCAGCCGTGTGCGCCCGCTCTTCTGCCTCGGCTTGCGCCAGCCCTTCGGGAGCGGTGCGCAAGGACTGGAGCAGCTCTTTGCCGTCCTTCACTGCCGCATCGAGAACAGCAGGAGAAACGCGGATGTTATGCTCCCTTGCCTTCTCTGGAATCAGAGATGCGCCAGGAGGCTGAAAAGTCCCAGCGGCACCTGTGGCGCTGAAAGTTGTATTTGCGGAGAGCTTCTCCTTCGCTTGATTTGGATCAGGTGTAGTCATCTCTTTTCTCGCCACCCAAGCTGTGTGTATGGCATACCATGGCACTCATTCTCTGTTATCCTGCGTTGAACGCTGATGCTGCTTCAATTCTAGAGATGCTTTTTCCTCATCACCCAGCTGATCGCTGTTCCAGCCGCAAGGCCTGCCGCAAATGTTGCCACGACAGTCTCAATCGGATATCGTTGGACTCGCTTTTTTGTGTCATAAAAAAGCTCTGCTGCGGCACAGCAGCCTTGTTTTCCAATATGCCGCGCTCCTTCCACGCCATCCTCAAGTGCATCCACAACAGCAGATGCCGCTTGAGAAGCCTTGCGAGCCGAATCGGCAATTTCCTCGCGCGTTTGTTCAAACTTTGACTCTGTCATGATCTTTTGACCTCTCTCGTCTCCGAGTGTGATAGAGATTTGATTATCTCCCGACAGCCTTTTCGACCTTGCCGACAAAGCTCTGGACTTTGCCCACATTCTTTTCCGCTTTACCGTCAGCTTCCAGGTCGGGGTTCTTGGTAAGCTTGCCAGCCTTCTGCTTGATTGCGCCTTTGACTTCGTGAAGCTTGCCTGTTGTCTTATCGTTTGTGCTTAGTTTCATCGTGAGGTCCTCCTCTGTGGTGGGTTATAAGCAGCGTTTTATGATTGAAAGTCGCAACGTCTCGTATTGTCCGACTCTCGTTTTGCTAACGTGAAACCTATCCTATACACATGTTCGCTTTCAAAACGGTCAAAAACGACCGCTTTTTAATGCTGCAAACTCCACGCACTTTTTGACCGCTCGGGGTATTCAACCGGATGCCATCACTCGCTTGCGATCTACTCTAGAAACAATGCCAGCAGGTCCGCATTCACCTGTTGTTTGTGGGTCGAGCATAGTCCGTGCGACGCGCCCTGATAGACCTTCAGCGTGTATTCCTTGAAAGCTTTGCCGATAGCAGCGGCGAGTCCGCAATAGGCACAACCTGATCGTCGTCACCATGCAAAATCGATATTGAAACGTCAAACTCTTTCACGTAGGCCGCCGCTCCCTGTTGGTCGGGTCGACTTGAGCGCTTCGGTTTCGGGATGGATCAACTCTGGTTCCTCTCTAGCGCCCCGGAGTTGTTCGGATTGCGTTCTGTTCACGCCGCGCACCTTCCTCGAACAGATTCTTCAACTGCTGTGCGACGCGCGCTGAATCCTGTTTGCGCCCCAGCTTTCTCAAGATCAACAGCTCTTGATTGAGGACCGCGTGATTATCTGGTTCAACTTTGGCAGCCCGATCGAGTGCATCGAGCGCATCCGCAAGATCGTTTTCATCCGCGTCGATCTTGGCCTGCAGAATCAGCGCCTCTACATACTGCGGATTTCTCTTCAACGCGCGTGCAACCGCGGCCTTGGCTTCACTGAATTCCGGTGTCGATGGCAAGGTGCCCCGGCGCATTAGCAGATCTGCCAGAAGCGTATTCATGACCGGATCGTCTGGAACTTTATGCAGCTGTTGGCGCAGGGATTGCTCGAACTGTTCCGGCTGGTTCCTTTCAGCGTACAGAACGGAATGCGCCAGTTCGCTGAAGGCACTTTTGGGATCGAGTCCCCTCGCCTGCCCGAAATCTTTCTCCGCATCGTCATACCGTGACAACTCCGCATATGCGATACCACGGACCGCGTACAACACGGCATCCTGCGGCAGATGCAGAATGCCCACGGTGAGAACATCGACCGCCCGCTGCTCCTGATTGTGATCGAGGCAGAGCAACGCCATGTCCAGATAGTTGCGCTCTACCAGCGGACCCATCTCCACAGCCCGCTTCAGATCAAGGAAGGCCGCATTGAGATTACCGGCGGAACTCTCGACAGATGCGCGAAGATTCAGAATGTCCGGATCGTCATCCGGGGCCGGTTGCAGCGTGGCCAAAGCGTCCGCGTTCTGGCCATTTTCCGTTTGCGCCAGCCCCAGGTCATACCGCAAAACGCGGCTCGCCGGAAACCGCGCATGAGCCCGCTTCAGCAACTCGATCGCGTCTGCCTCGCTGTGCTCCTTGAGCAGGCAGGCGGCATACTCCGTCGCCGAGGTCTCTGTGCTCAAGACGAACTGATCGCTCTTCTGGAAGTGTGCGATGGCGCCGGTGCAATTGTGCGCTTCAAAATCCAACACACCGGCCATGGCGTGCGCTGCTGCTTCGTCGGGATGCAGCGCCAGCAGACGGCCAAGAAACACCGAGGCTCGCGGGTCGTGGTGCTGATAGGCGACTTGGGATGCGGCCTTCAAGGCAGGAACATACCGCGCGTCAAGGCTGAGAGCTTTGTTCAGGCTCTCCAGGCTTGCTTTTGTTTCTCCTGCTCCCTCTAACGCCATGCCTCGCAGAGTCCAAAGCCAGGGATCAGATGGGTGGGCCTTGAGAGCAGAATCTGCGATCTGCACGGCCTCCCCATACCGATGCTCCTTCAGTGCCGACAGCAGAGCAGAGCCGCGCGGCGCTTGGGACCACATAAGCGCAGAGATCTGGGCGGCAAAGAAGACCACCATGCAGAGCCGTCTTAACATGGTCAGCATACTCTGGAATCCTGCGCAACAAGCGCCCGGCATCTTCGATTGAGTCAACATCCATCAACGCCTCCTCCGCGTCGCAGGTGGCTCAATTGGAGTTTACAACCGCACCTTCTCAACCGAGTCCGGGCATCTGCTTTCTCAAAGCCATGAAAGCTTCACACTCTGCGATGGTTGGCATGGCTGTCTGTGCACCGGCACGGGTGACCGACAAAGCAGCGACGGCGCACGCAAACTCTGCCGCCTCTCGCGGAGCCATTCCCTTGTGCGCGAAAGCAAACGCGAAGGCGCCATTGAAGGCATCGCCGGCCCCCGTGGTATCAACCGCCTGCACAGCAACGGCATCAATGAATGCCGGCTCAACATCCTTGCCGGCCATGTAGACGCCCTTGTCGCCCCGTTTGAGAATCACATTTCTGACGCCCATATCCAGGAGCCGCTCAGCAGATTCCTGAACAGAGATTGCTGATGAACCATCAAAGTCTATTCCCAACAGGCATTGCGCTTCGGTTTCATTGGGAGTGAGCCAGGTGACGCTTTGAAGTAATTCCGGCGAAAGCTGGTATGCGGGAGAGGGGTCAAGCAGAAACGGGATGCCCGCCGACCGGACCAGCCGTCCCAGGCATTCCGTCGTCTGGTTGGGAATCTCCAACTGAGCAAGCACTATGCTGGCGCCTTCGATCTGCTGCCGATGCCGCTCAATGTCCTCCGGAAGCAGCGTGGCATTTGATCCCGGAATGACGACAATGCTGTTGTCGCCGTTTATCGAGCTTAGGATCAGGGCTGTTCCCGAGGCTCCGGGCACGCTTTCCACGCAACTTGCATCTACGCCCGCGCTCTCGATGCCCTGGCGCAGTTGAGCGGCAAAAGCATCGCTGCCCAGCTTGCCAATCATCTTGACCGGGGCTGACAAGCGGGCCAGCGCGACAGCCTGGTTCGCGCCTTTGCCGCCGCAATAAGTGTTGAAGCCCACGCCCGTGATGGTCTCACCGATGGCCGGATGCCGATTGACCCGCGCCACCAGATCGAGGTTCAAACTTCCTACAACAACAATTGGTCTCTGCATAAACCACCACGTGTGATCGAAAGAATGGGCACGGCAGCAACGACTGCCAGGCCGATGATGAAGAAGACAAACATACCTGTCGTTAACTTCTGCAGGTTGGCTCAGAAGCCCCAATTCATCATGCTCGCGAACATAAGTGCGAGCGCGATGCTATTCAGTGCGCCTCCTCAGAAGCGCCGGTCAGCAATCAGAAAGATGAGCGGATTTTCCGCCGCCAGAGGCGTTCAGCTCCTGGAAGAGTCTGATGCGTCGCCGGCCGCATAGCCTCAATGGCCTGCGTGACGGCGGCGCATCGTCGCCCTAGAAGCGGATGTGCGCGGACACCTGCACGTAGCGCGGCGCATCCTGCCCAGTCGATTGTCCGAACATCGTGTTCGACATATCGCTGACAGGGGTCGTCAGGTTTACCCGATTAAAGAGGTTCATGATTTCGCCGCGGATCTCGAGATTGCCTGCCTCGCCCAAAGTCGGTAATGCGAAGGTGCGCTCGGCCGTCAGATTTACGTTGGCGAACCCAGGGCCGTCATAGGTGTTTCTGCCCAAGGTGCCTTCCGTACCCGCTGTCGGAACAGGAAAGGCGCCAGCGCCCGTATAATCCGTTGCCGAGGTTGCATACTTCGAGAAGATTCCATGCTGCTTCAGGAAGTCGGAACGGCTGGTGCTGATGTGGCTGCCAAACGACGGCTTATTGGGCACGTCGTAGCCGAAACCGTCGGCGTTGTAGTCGCCACCCTGGCTGTAGTCAGTCGAGTTGTATTGAGCCGACGTGTAGACCGTAAATGGCTGGCCCGATTGCAGGATGATGACCGGAGAAAGTGTCCAGCCCTTGGTCAGCGTTTTAGCAATGCCAGACCCAAGGCCCGGCAGGTTCCAGACCGCATCCACCGAGAGGCGATGCCGGGAGTCGTAATCGGACCGCCCGTAGTTGCCGGCCAGGGTGTCGGCGTCTAAGACGCCCTCGGCGCTGCCGTCTCCGTTCACGCCGTTGTCGTTGTTGCTAGTCAAGTCAAGCGACTTTCCAAAGGTATAGATGGCGTGTACCGTCCAGCCTCTGGAGAAATGCCGCGAGATGCCGAACGCGGCCTCTTCCGTATTGGAGATGCCGATGCTTCTGCCGTAAGTCACCGACTCGAAGCTGCTGTTTAGCAGGTTGAGATTCCCGTTATTGACGATTTCATCTCCCGCGAACCGATTCACATCAGTCTGCAGAAAAAGGTCGCGGCCGGCAGTTCCAAAGTAATCAGCCTCCACGGCAAAGCCCGCGATCTTCTGCTGCACGCCCAGCGCCCAGCTATGCACAATGGGTATATTCAACTTCGGATCGATGCCTGCAACACCAATGCGGGTTCCTACAATCCCTCCGTGCGCATCAATCTGGAAGGTGATTCCCGGCGGCGGTGCAAAGCCCTGTGCGCCCGAACTGCTCGTTCCATAAGAGAAATTGGCTTGCGTGACGCCAGAGTTGTACATATTGATCGACGGATTCACCGCATCGGGTGGATTCTCGCGCATGTTGTTCATGTAGGCGTACTCGCCGAGTTTGTTGTTGAAGAAGCCATAGCCGCCATGCACAGCCGTATTGCCATTGCCGAAGACATCCCAGGCAAACCCAATGCGCGGCGCGATGCGATATTTTGCATCGGTGGTCGCAATTCCGTTGCTGCCGCGCACAAGCATTGATCCATTGCTCACTTGGTCAGCAAACGTGGAGCCTAAGCCAGGCGTGAAGAAGGCGATAGGGTTGTGTCCGTTTTCCAGAGTCGAGAGATGTCCAAAGTAGTCGAGGCGCAATCCGGCGTTGATGGTAAACCGCCGGTTCACTTTCCAGTCATCCTGCACAAAGGGCGCAAAATAGAACAGTTCGACGCGCTGGTACAGGTTGGTTGCCACTTTGCCGGTCTTGGGGTTCATCACTGGGCCGCTCTGAGAGAACGGCTGGTCGGCCGCCATATCGAGCAGGTTGAGCATATTGAAGTTGGGGCGCACATCGCCATTCTCGAAGTTGTCGAAGTCCTGCTGGCGATCCACGTCCACGCCAACGCGGAAGGCGTGAGAGCCGCGCGTATAGTTCAGTGTGTCATGCACAAACCAGTTGTTCTGCGCCCATCCAGAAGGACCCCACTGCCAGAACGTCGCGTCGATGCCACCAATCCAACCGATCGTAGGCAGCGAGGGGAGGCGGTCCGGCTGAAATCCTGACACCCGAGTGAAGCCCAGGCTCGCCTCATTCACCAGCGAGGGAGAGAAGGTATGCACATAATCAAGCTTGTTATAGATGGTGGCATTCGGGCTGGTGTACGAAAGCGCCGGCCGCACATTGGCTGTCATCGCCTGCGTGGTGTTACGAAACAGGCTGTAAAACAGCTTGTCCGTATCACCGCGAAGGTTATGGTCTATCCGAAGGTGTCCTTGGAACCCATTATCGGGGGCTGATGTGCTACTGATCATTTGCCCGGATGCCACCAAGGTGTCAGGAATATTCGGAGGCGTGAGAATGCTAGGGTATTGAGAATTAACATCGGCAACCGTAAGGAAGTTCGTGGTCGGGAAGGCGCGAGGCGGCGCCGCGGCGAAGAACTTTGTCGCCATCGAGTCGGGGTAGTTCTGTTTGACGTAGTCCTCGAAGTCCTTCGTCTCCACATTCTCGTTGAACGTATTGCCTTGCAGGCTCCTCATCCAGAAAAGCGAGCCGAAAAAGAATGTGCGGTTTCTGAAAATTGGGCCACCGATGGTTCCACCAAAGTCATTGCGCAGGGAGTGCGCTACGGGCGTCCACTCGTTGTGAGCGGTCATGGCAGCGTCGGTGTGCACCTCCGAGAGGCTTCCGTGAAACTTGTTAGTGCCGGGTTTGGTGAACACCTCAATCAGCGCGCCGCTCTGCCGGCCCTTTTCCGCGGAGAAGGTTGACGAGCTAATCTTCATCTCCGCCACCGTATCGGCTTCCGGCGAAATGTTGACGACGCCGTCGCGGGAGGTGCTCATCACGTTGGTTCCGTCCACCTGGAACTCATTGGTGTCCTGGCGCTGGCCGGCGGCATTGATTTGGAATCCGGCTTCCGAGTTGAAGCTGTTGGTTCCCTGCGATCCAGCCGAGGCGATGGAGCCGGAAGCGTCGCCGAGCCCGGTCACGCCCGGAGCCAGCGTTGCAACACTGGCGTAGAGACTTCCGCCCACCAGAGGCGCCGCGGCGACGGTTTGATCCTCGAGCGTGCGGCTTACGGTTCCCTGCGTGGTTTCCAGGCTCTCATTTTCAGCCCGCACCTCAATGGTGGAGGAGCTTTGCCCGATCTTGAGTATCGGATATACAGCACGGCGAGCACCACCCTCGACCAGCACGTTGCTCTGGACCCACTTCTCAAACCCTAGAGCTGTGATCGTAATCCGATACTTGCCGGGGGCGAGGTGCAGAATGCGCACATATCCCTGCGCGTCCGAGGTTACAGTTTGCTCAACCCGTGTGTCCTGGTTGACGACACTGCATTGCGCACCCGGAACAGCAGCGCCAGTCTGATCGAGGACCGCGCCCTCGATTCCGCTTGCATACTGGGCAAAAGCAGGAGCGGCCACGAGCACGGAAACCAGTGCCGTGAATACGTAAAGACAAACCAGCCTCAAATTCGACGACATTGCGATAGTCTCCTTCATCCAAGCGCGCTTTCACGGCAAGGAAGTGTGAATCGCTTCTTGAAAGCTTTCAAATCTCGATGCAAATTGTATATTCGTTATTTTTCGTTTGTCAATGGTTTTTTTGTGCGGCAGGTTTTTCGGTTGACTTGAGCTTGGTCCATCTTCCTGAATCGACCCTGAAAGTTTCGTAGAAATAGATCGTAAATAAATACAGACAAATAAGATACCATCTATTCTCTGGCGCCATACAGACGGTCTCGCAAGGCCAGATGCACGTGCTGGCCGGTTCGGGAAAAAGGCCTTTTGCGCTCACTCTCTCCGTACCTCGCAAAGGAACGCCCTGTACTTTTCACATGAAAGCTTTTATATTCCTTTCAACAGTTTTGAGCAGCGATTTTCCATTGGAGAGCAAATCATGAACCGCGTGCTTCGTCCTCTTTGCCTGCCGGTTGCCTGCCTTATCTTCGTCCTCTCTCTTCATGCCCAGGACACCCACGCCGCGCCTGTCTGGGAACAGATTCCGGGACCGTCCTGCGCCGCTGTCCCGCAGTGGGACTCTCCCCTTCAGCCAGCGCCCTGCACCGAACTGCAAATCAACGAATGGCTGCGCGACATCGCCCACTGGCGCACCGAACGGCGAATCCGCATCGGCTACGAAGACAACCTCTATCGCGAGCCTGCCTTGCAGTGGGCCCAGTCGAGTTTTGTGCAGCCACAGATGATGGTTCACGACCGTTTTTTCTACGATCCGGTTCAGCGCCACTACACCGTCGGCCGTTATCTTGCCGACGTGACGCATCGCTATGGCGGTATCGACAGCGTACTTATTTGGCACACGTACTCCAACATTGGCATCGACAGCCGCAACCAATACGACCTGTTTCGCGACCTGCCGGGCGGCGCGGCCGGCGTCAAGCAGATGATTGACGACTTCCACAAACAAGGCGTGCGCGTGCTGTTTCCCACCATGCTCTGGGACCAGGGCACGCGTGACGAGGGAGTTCCCGACGCCGAGGCTCTGGCGCGCGAACTCGTCTCGGCTGGCGCCGACGGCATCAACGGAGACACGCTGGAAGGCATGCCGCGATCCTTCCGCACCGCCTCCGACAAGCTCGGGCATCCACTGGCGCTCGAACCGGAAACCGGCTTGGCTTCGGACGAGATGCTGGCCTACAACAGCCTGAGCTGGGGCTACTGGAACTACACCTTCGTGCCCTCGGTAAGCCGCTACAAGTGGCTTGATACGCGCCACATGGTCAACATCTGCGACCGCTGGTCCCACGATCACACCGACGAACTGCAGGAGGCCTTCTTCAACGGCGCCGGCTTTGAGAGTTGGGAGAATGTGTGGGGCATCTGGAACCAGATGACGGACCGCGACGCCGAGGCTCTGCGGCGCACGGCGACGATCGAGCGCGCCATGGCATCGCTGCTCACCAGCCCCGCATGGGAACCGCATTTCCCGACGCAGCAGTTTGGCGTCTTTGCCAGCCGCTGGCCGGCCGAGCAGGAAACGCTATGGACCCTTGTCAACCGCAACGCCTATGACGCTGCTGGTCGACAGTTGCTCGTGCCCTATCAGGCAAACGCCCGCTATTTCGACCTCTGGCACGGCGTGGAACTAACTCCGCAGCGCGAAGGCGCACGGTCGGTGCTCTCTTTCGGCATTGAGAGCAAAGGCTTCGGCGCTATCCTAGAAACCACCGCGTCCAGCGAGCAGCTCAACAAGCTGCTGGCCACCATGCACGCGCTCACGGCGCGTCCGCTCAGCGAGTTCTCGCATGAGTGGCACACACTGCCGCAGCAGATTGTGCCCATCGAAGCCACAAAAGCCGTTGTCTCAGCCCCTGAAGGCATGATCAAGATTCCCGCAGCCGACTATATCTTCCGCGTCAACGGCATCGAGATTGAAGGCCAGAACGACGAAGGCGTCGACTTCCAGTACCCATGGGAGGACTCGGCCCGCCGCTTTCACGAGCATAAGCTGCACATCGCATCGTTCTGGATCGACAAGTACCCGGTGACCAACAGCCAGTTCAAGCGTTTTCTCGATGCGACTCACTACCACCCTGCAGACGATCACAACTTTCTTAAGGACTGGTCCAACGGAACGTACCCGGCAAACTGGGACAATAAGCCTGTCACCTGGGTCTCGCTCGAAGATGCGCGCGCCTACGCGCAATGGGCAGGCAAACGCCTGCCTCACGAGTGGGAGTGGCAATACGCCGCGCAGGGCACCGACAACCGCATGTATCCCTGGGGCAACCAGTGGGCCCGTGAGCCCGAGCCCAGTCCCGAAGGCGTGCAGGTCATCGTTCCCCCCAGCATCGATGTGCCTGCTCCCGACCGAGGACGCGACATGCAACCCGCGAGCGATGTAGACGCGCACTCCGCCGCGGCCAGCCCCTTCGGCGTGCTCGATCTGGTGGGCAACGTGTGGCAATGGACCGACGAGTATGTGGACGAGCACACTCGCGCGGCCGTGCTGCGCGGCGGCAGCCATTATCAGCCGCAGGGCTCGCGCTGGTATTTTCCGCAGGCTTACAAGCTCTCGCAGCACGGCAAATATCTACTCATGGCCCCCAGCATCGATCGCTCCGGAGCGGTAGGCTTCCGCTGCGTCGTAGATGGCCAATGAGGGAACACGGGGGCTGGTTTTCTTCTTGTTGAAACGTTCCAAAATGAGTAAACTGTTGCTGTTTTGTCAGCCGTAAAAATACCTGAGATCCAGTTCTGAGGCACGGAGGGTTCAGTTGAAGGGAACGTGTTCGTTCTTGATGCGAAACAAGCGCGGCGCTCTGCGCGGAGGACTCGGACGTCTGGCGGCCCAAGCGGCGCTGGCATCTCTCTGCCTGATGGAACAGACTCTGGGCCCGGCAGTGGCGCAAACGTTGGGCCCGGCGGACCGGCTTGAGATCGCCCGGCCGGTGCGGCCCTGGCAACCAGCCGACACCGTGGGTCCGCAGGCAGCCTGGTTCGGCAACGAGGCTGGCAGCCTTGAGGCCTGGGTCTATCCGCTGAAGATCCTGCATAACTTCCATCTTGTCTTTCACGCCGAAGGTCATACGATGGAGGCCGCGCCGCTGGCGCGCACCATCATTGCGCGGCCTGAGTCGACGACGATTGTTTATGCTTCAGACACCTTCAGCGTGCGTGAAACACTGCTTGCGCCCATCGACAAGGCCGGCGTGCTGATTTTACTGGACATACGCAGCAGCGCGCCGATGGAAGTGGAAGCGCGATTCGAGCGCGATTTTCAGTTGGAGTGGCCGGCCGTGCTGGCAGATCCAGAGATAAACTGGATTCCGCGGTTGAATGGCTTTGCTTTTGCCTGCGAGCGGCCGGGCTACACTGCGATTGTCGGCTCGCCGACGGCATTGCTGACCGAAAGCGAGTATGCAACCAACTACGCAAGCTCGCGGATGAACGGCTTCCGGCTGGGCCAGAGCGAGCGCGGCGAATCACATCGAGTAATTGCGGTAGCTGCATCCGTGCACAGCGCCGCCGAGGCCGAAGCCACCTACCGCGAACTGATTGCGCAGGCCGATGGCACGGCCGCAAAAACCATTGCGGCGCTAAACGACAATCTACGCACAACGGTCAGCCTGGAGCTACCTGACCGCGAGTTACAGCAAGCCTACGATTGGGCGCGCGTGAGCCTGGCGCAATCGATGGTGCACAATCCGCAACTGCCTGAGGGCATGATTGCCGGCTACCGCTTTGCCGCCGATGATCGCCGGCCCGGCTTCAACTGGTTCTTCGGCCGCGATGCGCTGTGGACAGCTTTCGCATGGAATGCGGAGGGCGACTTCAGGAGCACGCGCGCAGCGCTTGATTTTCTTGGTCACTACCAGCGCGCCGACGGCAAGATTCCGCACGAGATTCCGCAGAGCGCGGCACTGATCGCGCCGCTGAACACGAATGCTTTCTCCTATGCCTCGGCCGACGCCACGCCGCTCTACCTGATTGCGCTGGACGACTACCTGACCCGCAGCGGCGACTTGGAATTTGTGCGCAGCCAGCGCTCGGTGATGGAACGAACGCTCGGCTATCTGCGCTCGACCTTCGACGAGCATCATTTGGCAAAGGACGAAGGCTCGGGGCACGGATGGGTGGAAGGCGGCCCGCTGTATCCCGTGCGCATGGAACTTTACCAGGCCGGATTGGGCGTGGAAGCAACCCGATGCGCAGCGCGGCTGGAGCAGGCGCTGGGTAACACGCAACAAGGCGAGGAACTGCGGAAGGAAGCCACAGAGGCAGCTGAGCAACTGGAGCGCGTCTTCTGGATGGAAAGCGCGCAGCACTATGCGTTTGCCTTGGATTTGCAGGGCAAGCAGGTGGATGCGCCCAGCGTGGAAGCCACCGTGCCTATGTGGTTTGATCTGCTGCCCGCCGCACATGCGCGCAAGATGCTTGACGAACTGGGGCAGGGCGCACATCAGACGGACTGGGGCATGAGGATTGTTTCGTCCGCGGATGCGCGCTACGATCCGGGCGGCTATCACAACGGCAGCGTCTGGCCGCTGTTTACCGGATGGGCCGCGGTGGCGGAGTATCGCAACCACAGAGATTTTGCGGCTTACGAGAATCTGCGCGCCAACGCACTGCTGACCTTTGCCGGAACGCCGGGCCGCGTGACCGAGGTACTCTCTGGCGATGCCATGCAGGAGTTGGCCACCAGCACGTCGCATCAGACATGGTCGTCGGCCATGGTGATTGAGCCGCTGCTGCTGGGCATGTTTGGGCTGCGCGTGGATGCACAAGCCCGCACAATTGCGCTGGCGCCGCATCTGCCCGCGGACTGGCCCTTCGCGACGGTAAGCAATATTCGCGTGGGGGACGCCTCGGTGGACGTGCGTTTCGAGCAGTCAAAGAATCGCTGGCGCGCGGTGATTGATTCGAATCATGCGCGGGGCGCTGTGCTCGAATTGAGCCCGGCCATCAGTCTCCATGGACGAATTGTGAGCGTGACAGAGGGCAGGCATAAAATTGCCTACAACGTGGAACCGACGGCAGACGACCAGCAAGTGCGGCTACGCCTGACGCTGAGCGGAGAACGGCAAGAGGTGGAAATTCGCACCGAAGGCGACGTACGGCTGGCCTATGATGCAACGCTGCCGCAGTTGGGCGAATCAAGCCAGGGCGTGCGGCTGGTAGGCGAGCAGTGGAACGCGGATCATTCGCTGTGGACGCTGGAGTTCGAAGGCAGACTGGGCGCCGCTTATGACATGAAACTGGGCGGCGCGGATTCGGTGGAGCGCGTCGAGGGCGGCGCTTTCGAGCCAAGCACCGGAGCGCTGCACGTTTCGATTCCGGCAAATGGAGCGCCGCATGTGACGCTTCGCATCGCGCTGCGGGAAAGGAAGTAAAGCGATGAAGCAGAGATCAACTTGGACTTTGGTCCGGAGATTTCAGCAAAGACTGATGCTGGCTGCAGTAGCAACAAGCTTGATTGCGGCGTTGACTCCGGCTCTGGCGCAGAAGCCGCAGACTGAAAGCGCGCCCTGGTGGCGTCACGCGGTCTTCTATGAAATTTATCCGCGCAGCTTTGCCGACAGCAACAACGACGGGCTGGGCGATCTGAAAGGCATTACAAGCAAGCTCGACTATCTGCACCAGTTGGGCGTGGATGCGATCTGGATTACGCCCTGCTATCCATCGCCGCAGTTCGATTTTGGTTACGACGTGGCCGACTACGAAAACATTGATCCGATGTACGGCACGCTGGGCGACTTTGACGAACTCACGCGCGAGGCGCACCGGCGCGGGATTCGCGTCATCATGGACTTTGTGGTCAATCATTCGTCGAGTGCGCATCCATGGTTTGTCGAGTCGAAGTCGTCGCGCACCTCAGCCAAGCGCGACTGGTACATCTGGCGCGACGGCAAGGCTGCGGGCCAACCGCCAAATAACTGGGAGTCGGACTTCGGCGGGTCGGCGTGGACATTCGACGCAACCACCAGCCAATACTACTATCACTACTTCGAAGCCGAGCAGCCGGACCTGAACTGGCGCAATCCTGCGGTGGAGCGGGCCATGTTCGATGTCACGCGCTTCTGGCACAGGCACGGCGTCGACGGCTTCCGTCTGGATGCAGTCGATACGCTTTTTGAAGATCCAGGACTCAAGGACAATCCGACGTTGCCCGGCAAAAATGAGTTCGGCGATCCGCAGATGAAGAACGTGAACAACGACAAGCTGCCCGAGGTGCATGAAGAACTGCGCCGACTGCGCCAGGTGACTGATGAGAATGGGCAGGTGCTGATCGGTGAAACCTGGACCGATAGCATCGACGAGCTGAAAGCCTATTATGGCGCGCACAACGACGAAATTCAAATGCCGATGGACTTCATGTTTGCGACAGTCAACAAGCTTTCGGCGCCGGAGTTCCGGAGGCAGATTGGGCTGGCCGAGTCGGCTGGCTGGCCGGTGTTCGTCTTTAGCAATCACGATATACCCCGCGCCTACACACGCTATGGCGATGGCTTGCACAACGAGCAGATTGCCAAGCTGATGGCCAGCATGATGCTGACCCTGCGCGGCACGCCGATTCTCTACTACGGCGAAGAACTGGGCATGGAGACGCATCCGCCCGAGCGCAAGGAAGACGTGAAAGACCCGCTCGGAATCAGCGGCTGGCCACTACAAAAGGGACGCGACGGCGAGCGGCGGCCGATGCAATGGAACTCGGAAACAAACGCCGGCTTCACGCACGATCAGCCATGGCTGCCGATTGATGTGGACTTCAAGCAGCACAACGTCGCGACGGAGAGCAACGATCCGCAATCGCTGCTCAACTTCTATCGAGCACTGTTGGCGCTGCGCCATGCCAATCCCGCGCTGCTCGATGGAGAGTATCTACCGCTGGCTGAACATGACGCGAATGTGCTGGCCTATCTACGGCAGACGAAGGCAGAAACGATTGCCGTGGTGCTGAACTTCTCGGCTGAGGCACAGAAGCTAGAGCCTGACTGGAAGGCGCTGGAAATCGATCGCGCAACACTGAAAGTCCTGTTGACGACCTGCGAAGAGGAAACCGCAAAGCAGGCAAAAACGGGGATTGTGCGGCTCTCGCCCTACTCTGTGGTGATTCTGCGCGCTAAAACGAAGGGTGGAGAGACGAAGCAAAAATAGTGGCGCAGCAAATTGCAGTGCTCTTGATCCTGCACCATTGGATTTCGATATGAGAGAAGAAAAACAACCGCGGGTCCTTCGACTCCCTGCGCTACCCACCCCAGCGAGCAAAGGCCGCTCAGGATGGCAGATCTTTGGTTATGCAATGGTTTGTGCCGGATCAATAAAGCGCGCGTGGCAAGGGAGGCTGTGATGCGAAGGTTCCTCGCTGGAATTTTGCTGCTGGCTTGCGGAAGCGCGGCGGCGCAACAGTTATCCCGCGAGTCGATGGACGCGCTGGCTACGACGCACGATTACGTGCAGAAGCGCGCATCGAGTTTCGATCGGAGCGGAGGAAACGCCGACGCGATTGCGATCAGGCCGGGAGAAACCGCAACGCTACTCGACGCCGAGGGACCAGGCGAAGTGACCCACCTCTGGTTCACGATTGCGTCCGATGAAGACTATCACCTGAAGAAGATTGTGTTGCGCGCCTACTGGGACGGCGAGGCGACGCCCAGTGTGGAAGCGCCCATCGGTGATTTTTTCGGGCTTGGCCTGGGCGAGTATTTTACCTACGAATCGGCGCTGCTGGCCGTTGCGCCGGATAAGGCGCTGAATGCGTTCTTCCCGATGCCTTTCGCTCACCACGCGCGCATCACAGCGACCAATGAAGGCACGCTGCCGGTGAACAGCTTCTATTCCAACATCGACTACCGCCAGTATGCGCATCCGCTGGCGGCGGGCACGCTCTACTTTCATGCGCAGTACCGGCAGAAAGCTCCGAACGAGGGCTGGTTGAAGACGGCGCTGCCGAACGACGATCCGCAGGTGCTCACGCGCAAGAACCTCGACGGCAAAGACAACTACGTGTGGCTGGAAGCCAGCGGCCGCGGTCACTATGTGGGCGTGACGATAAGCGTGCTGCAGAACCAGGATGGATGGTGGGGCGAGGGCGACGATATGTTTTTCGTCGATGGCGCACAAACACCATCGATTCAGGGCACGGGGTCGGAAGATTACTTTCTGGGCGCGTGGGACTTCGGGACAACGAGTTTCAGCTATGCAAGCTTCGGCGCGCCACAGAAGGGAGCGGAGTTGGCCGGCAGCCGTTCGTCGGTCTACCGCTTCCACCTCGACTCGCCCATTCCATTCACGCGGTCGTTGCGCGCCACCATCGAACACGGGCACGCGAACAGCCGCTCCGACAACTATTATTCGGTTGCCTACTGGTATCAGACCGAGCCGCACGCAGCGTTTTCGCCGTTGCCGCCTGTGGCCGAGCGCATACCCGTTCTGCATCCGGTTCCGACACGATAAGCGAAACAGTGACGCAGACAAACGAAGGCGTGACCGCACGCCAGGAGAATCAAGTCATGCACAGATGGATCATTGTGGCCTTCACGGCACCCTGCGTCGCTTGCGCAGGTGCAGTTGCACAGGTGGTGCGCGTTGATATTGCGCCAGAGCACATTGTGAACCGGATTGCGCCAAGCCAGGCACTGGGCGGCGGAGTGGACCGCATCAGCGTACAGGCGATCGACAAGACGATGACATCCGAAGTGCTGAAGCAGACGGCGCCAATGGGCTGGGGGCCGATGACCTATCGGCAGAACACTGAGCTTTCAGTGGAAGCGTGGCACTGGAACCCGAAGGGCACATGGAGCGACGCGCGCGGTCGCGGCTACTTTACCGGTTCGTCGCAACTCGGCGAGCCGATCCGCTATTCCTTCGGTTACTCGCTGCCGCGCCGTGGCTCCACGCGCAACGACGGCACGGGCGATTCGGGCTACTCGATGCTGACCGACGGCGACCTGAACACCTTCTGGAAGAGCAATCCGTATCTGACCAAGCGCTACACGGGCGAAGACGATGCGCTGCATCCGCAATGGATTGTCATTGACCTGAAGCAGAAGGAGAGCGTGAACGCGGTACGCATTGCGTGGGGCGAGCCTTATGCGCGACGCTACCAGGTGCAGTCCTGGGTAGGCACAGACCCCATCGGCGCACCGGCACACGGCTTCTGGGCAGCGCCGCCGAATGGCGCGGTAAGCGAAGGCAAAGGCGGCAGCGAAGTGGTGCGCATTGCGCAGGAGCCGATGCCGATTCAGTATCTGCGCGTGCTGATGAGCGAGTCATCAGACACCTGCGATGCCGACGGGCCATCGGATCCGCGCAACTGCGTCGGCTATGCGGTGCGCGAGATTTATGTGGGCACGCAGTCGGCCGACGGCAAATTTCACGACGCGATCCGACACACGGCGGACCAGGATCAGACAACCACATACAGTTCGTCGGTCGATCCGTGGCATGAGCCATCGGGGCTGATGAATCAGTTGCAGGCGCAGCCCGGCTTTGACCGCTTCTTCACCAGCGGCGTAACGCACGGACTGCCCGCGATGATCCCGATTGCGATGGCCTACAACCAGCCCGAGGACGCGGTTGAAGAGCTACGCTACCTGGAGGCGCGGCACTATCCGGTCTCGTGGGTGGAGATGGGCGAAGAGGTCGACGGGCAGTACATGTCGCCCGAAGACAACGCCGCTCTCTACCTCCAGTTCGCGCGGGCTCTGCACAAATTCGATCCAAAATTGAAGCTGGGCGGGCCGGCCTTCCAAGGCTCGAACGAAGACATTGTCACCTGGCCCGATGCCGAAGGGCGTACCTCGTGGCTGGAGCGTTTTCTGGCCTATCTAAAGGCGCGCGATGCAATGAAGGAAATGGCCTTCTTCTCCTTCGAGCATTACCCGCTCGAACCGTGCCACTTCTCATGGAATGCGCTCTACGACGAACCAAAAACGGTATCGCACATCCTGCAGGTGTGGAAGACGGACGGCCTGCCTGCGGAGATGCCGATCTTTATCACCGAGTCGAATCTTTCCTCCGGCGCCAGCGAAGCCTACTATGACAACTTTGCCGGACTGTGGCTGGCCGACTATGTGGGTTCCTTCCTGGCTTCGGGTGGCGATGGACTCTACATCTTCCACTATCTGCCGCTCAAAAGCTATCGCGGATGCAGAAATTCTTCGGGCACCTTTGGAATGTTTAGCGTCGACAACGACTTCAAGATCGTGCAGCCGCTGGCGCAGTACTTTGCCAGTCAGATGCTGATCGGCGAGTGGCTGATGCCGGGCGATGGCTTGCATGCGATTTACCCAGCCAGCGCAACGCTCGACGACGGCGCAGGGCACATGCTGGTGACGGCCTATGCCGCCCAGCGGCCCGACAAGAAGTGGTCGGTGTTGCTGGTCAATCGCGACCAGGAGAATGCGCATGATGTACGCGTCGTCTTCCAAAACGGGGCAGCGGGCGCAGAGATGCGTTTCGAAGGCGATGTGGAGTCTTCGGTCTTTGGCAGCGGGCAATATCAGTGGCATGCTTCGGGAGTTCTGCCGATGTCGCACCCGGATACGGCGGCGCAAGGCGCAGTCCCTGAAAAGCCAGTGGAAGGCTACGCCGCCCCTGACGGACCGTTGGTGCGCACCACGCTGAAGGGCAAAGCAGACGGCTCGTTCACGATTCCGCCGGCTTCGATTCTGGTGCTGAAGGGAACAATTTCCAGCAACAACGCCGGTAAATAACTGTGACAGAAATACATGGGAGCGTTTTCGCTTCACATTCTTACATCAGGGAAACATGGAGGGTGGCTTTTTCTTCAAGAAAAAGCCACTTTGCCGCATGGATTCTGTAAGAACTTCAGTGGCTCAAACGCAAAACAAAATCTATACCCTGGGGGGATTAGGGGGGGATGGGGTAGTCCTACAGCTTCGACCTGCATGGAGTGCAACCTCCTTTTTCATGATGCGCTGCTGGAGGATAATAATCTGCAAGCACCAGCGGTGTGGCTGGCACGCTTCGCGGATGGGGTTCATGGGCTCGCACCCTTCGGGAAAATTTCGCTTCGGCACCGCGGAACGAAACGACTCTGTGCAATACTACCCCAGAGTTCCGCTACGCTTCTCCGCTGTTGTTACCTACCTGCTAACTGAGCAGCGCGTCAACCTCGGCGCGGGTGGCCATGGAGGGTTGCGCACCAGCACGCGTAACGGAGACAGCTGCGGCCGCCGCGGCAAAGCGCGCAGCAGCGGCGGGCTCAGCACCGAGCATGAGCGCTGCCGCAAAAGCTCCGTTGAAGGCGTCACCAGCCGCGGTGCTGTCAACGGCGCGCACCTTGAAGGCTGGCTGGTCTGCGCGCAGACCAGCGCTGGTGGCCAACGAAACGCCTGACTTGCCGCGCTTGAGCACGACACCCTCGACGCCTTGTGCAAACAGCGCATCGCGCTGCTGATCTGGATTCTGCGCGTGCGTATAGAACTCAGCTTCGGTTTCGTTGGGAGTAAACCATGTGACCGAACGCAGCAGCTGCGCAGGCAGCACACAGGCTGGCGCGGGATCGAGGATGAGCGGAATCTGCTCACGGCGGCAAAGCTGCGCAAGATGGTCAACGGTTTCGATGGAAACCTCGAGTTGCGCAAGAATCACGCCGGCCGCGCGCAGCAGATAGATGTGGCGATCAAGGTCGGCGGGCATCAGACGCGCGTTGGCGCCGGGCGCGACGACGATGCTGTTTGCGCCCGAGGCTGCCACTTCGATGAGCGCGACACCCGAGGCCTCGGAAACGGTGTCAACCCCAGCGACGTTGACGCCCGCATCGGTCAGGCTCGACCGTAGCAGGCCGGCAAAGGCGTCATCGCCAAGCTTGCCAATCATATGCACCGGGCAGCCAAGTCGTGCCGCAGCTACGGCCTGATTGGCGCCCTTGCCCCCCGGAAAGACGTGGAAGTTGGAGCCGAGCAGGGTTTCGCCGCTGAGAGGAATGCGCTCGGTCTGGCAAACCAGGTCGGCGTTGATGCTGCCCACCACAACAATTGGTTTGTGAAATTGAGTTCCGTACATAATTTCCTTTGTCGATTCGATGAATTGTGGTTGTGTGCCTTGGCTCAGTAAAGCGGCGCAAGCGCGACCAGCAGCAGGCCGGCGATAAACAGCGCAAACATGGCCACCACCAGCCGCTTGGCCTGCGCCGGAGCAGAAGCGAACTCATGCCATACAAAAACGCCCCAAGCTGCAGAAATCATCGTGGCTCCCTGCCCTATCGAGTAGGAAGTTGCCGGTCCGACGACGGTTGTGCGGGAGGCCACAAAGTTCAGCGTGGTTCCGGTACACCAGATGACGCCGCCGAGCAGGCCCCACAGATGCCAGCGCGCGGGCGCGGCGAAATAAGGCTTCATGCCCACCGGCTGATCACCGTCGAGCGGCCGCCGCATTAGCCAGGCGTTGGCTGGAATGGTGCTAAGCAAAACGGCGATGGCAAAGACAAGCGAGGTAGAGTACGGCCCCAGCGCCGACTCACCGCTCATGGCGCGCGAAACGAACGGATAAAACAGGCCCATCAGCAATCCGGCGACGACGCTCAGGATAAGGCCGCGACGGCTGGCGGCGGCCTGTTTGCCTTCGCGCGCGCGGTAGGCGGCCGCATCGCACAGAATGGCGGCCACCACCAGCACGATGCCGCCGAAGAGCATCCACGGATTGCCGCGCGGCGCGATGCAATAGCTGGAAACGGCGCCGACCACCAGCGCCAGCCCGATGCCGACCGGAAAAGCGACAGCCAACCCGGAAAGGTTGATGGCGGCCACCAGCAGCAGGTTGGCGATGTTGAAGGTGACGCCGCCAGCCACGGCCAACCAAATGTGCGCGGCGTCGGAGTGCGCCAGATCGGCAAACAGCGGTAATCCGGTCGAGCCGCAACTGCCCAGCGTCATGCCCCACACCAGCGAGGAGACGACCAGACCAACCGCATAGTCCCAGTAGAAAAGCTGGAAGCGGAAGCCAGGGCAAAGCTTCATGGTGTTGGCCCAAGAGCCCCAGCAAAACATGGTGGCAATCATGAACGAAAGCGCCACGACGTAGGTTTCCGGCTGATACATGAGCAGACCATCCTTCCCAGGTCGAGCGCATACCGCTGCTTGCAGAACCTGGTCGCGAAAATAGGAAGATGAAAAAAATAAAAGCTTTCAAACTTCCGTGAACGAGATTAGGCTAGTCCTGTTGCGCTGTCAAGATGCGGACAGGCACATCGCTATGATTGCTAAACTGTTGAATAGCGGATCGGCGGCGAAACGGAGTGATCGGACGCGGGCAATTGGGCAAGAATCCGCGCAATTTGGCCGGAAGCTCAAAATGTTCCTGCTTCAAATTGCAGGTTTTTCCCGCACAAAGACCCGCGTAGGCACGGTTTGGCTAAACAATTTGGCTAAATAAGGAGAGTCCACTTCATGGCGAACATGAAACAGATTGCAGCGCTGGCGGGCGTTTCACTGGGGACGGTTTCGCATGTGCTGAATGGCACGGCCAAGGTGCGCGAGCCGCTGCGCAAGCGCGTGCTGGACGCCGTGCAGCAGTGCGGCTACCAGCCCAGCCAACTGGCCCGCGGCCTGCGCCGCGACCATACGGACATGATCGCCATGATCATTCCCGATATTGCCAATCCATTTTTTCCGAGCGTAGTGCGCGGGGCCGAGGATGTAGCCTTTGCCGATGGCTATCGGCTGATTCTGTGCAATACCGACAACGATCACACCAAGGAAGTCGTGCAGTTGAAGGCGCTGCAGTCCTACTTTCCTGCGGGGCTGATTGTGATTCCTTCGAACTTCAGCGATCTGACGACGCAGGCACGCTCCTACCGCGAAAACGGCGCGGCCGTGGTGTGCGTTGACCGGCTGCCGCCCAACTGGGATGGCGACACGGTGACCTGCGACAACATCGAAGGCGGTCGCAAGGCCACGCGCTATTTCATCGAACACGGTCACCGAGCCATTGCCATCATTACCGGGCCGCTGTTTCTGACCAATGCACAGGACCGCCTGGAGGGATTCCAGCAGGCAATGTGCACCGCCGGGCTGGATGTTCCCCCGGGCCTGGTGCAGGAGACCTCCTTCGATCAGGCCGGAGGCTACGCCAAAACAAGGGTTTTGCTTCGCCTGCTGCCGCGGCCGACGGCCATCTTTGCCAGCAACGACATGATCGCCATCGGCGCTTTGCGGGCAATCAAGGAAGCAGGCCTGCGCTGCCCGGACGATCTTTCGCTGATAGGCTTCGACGGGCTGGAAATCGCCGAAATGATCACGCCTTCGCTGACGTCGGTCTATCAGTCGCCCTATCAATTGGGAGCGACCGCGGCAAGGATGGTGCTGGACCGCGTGAAGGGCCAGGAACTGCCCGCGCGCCACGTTGTGCTGGAGACGGAACTGCAAGTACGCGAGTCGGTGGCAACGCTGCGTTCACCCTTGGCGTAGGTCTATAGCAATTCAAATCCTTTCTGTGGTTTGGAGTCTCTTTATAAAAAATGATTGACTTTTAAATCGTTTCAAGATAATTTGTACGGCGAAGGACTGGTTTGTTCTTGGCAGGCGCATGAACCCGTTCAATTCTGCTTACGATCCGTCCTACCGCGTGCTGGTTTGAATTGTTGGTGTGCCTTGTTTTCATGCATCGCAACCACCGCGCAATCAACCATTTAGCGAAAACGCAGAAAGAGGAAGCGTCTATGGTTCTCACATGGAAAACATTCAGGACGCTACGCGTCTTGATTCCACTGTTGCTGTTTGCAACGGCACCGCTGCTCGTGGCACAAACCGCATTTGTACGCGTCAACCAGGCCGGCTACGAGGTCGGCACAACAGCTCGGGCCTATCTGATGACCACCGCGGCTCCCGCACATGCAAAGTTCAAGGTGATCAGTCAGAGCGGAAAGACAGCTCACTCGGCCAGCATTGGTGAACTGGTTGGAACCTGGGCGCACAGCTCCGACACGAGCTACAACGTCTACTCCCTGGACTTCTCGGTTCCAGCCGGCATCTACTCGCTCGCCGTCAGCGGCGATGTAACTGCAACCTCGCCACGCTTTGCCGTCGATACGCCGGAGGCACTCTATTCCGGCCTGCTGCTGAACACGCTGTTCTTTTACCAGACTGAACGCGACGGGGCCGACTACGTTCAGAACGCACTTCGCAGCAAGCCGGGCCACTTGAAGGATGAGTACGCAACGCGTTACCAGACACCGCCACTCGACGATAACGACTACATCAACAACGTGCCGCCGGCAAGTCCCCTGGTCAAGTCAGGGCTGTCCAACATGGATGCATCCGGCGGTTGGTGGGATGCGGGTGACTATGAGAAGTACGTGTCGAACATCAGCTACACAGCCGCACTGATGCAGATCGGCGTACGCGACTTTCCCGCGCAGATGGGCGCAGAGGCGCGTCACTATCCAGCCGCTCCACCTGTCTCTGCCTCCTATGCAGGAACCAGCGGCGCTGGCGCGCCCAAGTCAAGCGACTTCACAGCCGAGGCGCGCTTTGGCGTCGACTGGCTGCTGAAGATGTGGGACAGCAAGACCAAAACGCTTGCCTACCAAGTGGACAACAGCCAGGAGTGGAACTACTACGGATGGGGCTATCCGACCTCGACGGCCTGCGGCGGCGACTATCCAAGCCCCTATTGCCTGATTACCGAATATGACATCTGGACGCTGCCGCAAGCAGCCGACAACTATCAGCAGTCGGGCGACCCCAGGCCCTGTGATGTCGACACGACCTACTTCATCTGCAACCGACCTGTCTTCACCACGCTGCCGGCACAGACCACGCTCAGCCCGAACCTTGCCGGACGCCTGGCGGCCGACTTCGCGCTGTGCGCCACTCTGGAGCGCAATCACGATCCGAATCGCGCCAATCGCTGCCTGGCAAATGCCGAAACCATTTATGCGATGGCCGACCTGACCTTCACTGATCCTGCGCCTTCGCCCGGCGATGGAAGCTGCGCAAACTGCCTGCTGACCAGCACGCCGCCGAACGCCGAGACGGTGTGGGACGACGACATGGAGTTGGGCGCAACCGAACTCTATTTTGCGCTTTCGGCAGCCAATTCTTCAGGGCACGCGCCCGCCGGACTTCCCCAAACCGATCCGCTTGTCTATCTGAAACAAGCCACGCAGTTTGCGAAAAACTACACCAACAACATCTATCCGTATGGTTACGGCGACACGTTGAATCTTTACGATGTCAGCGGGCTGGCGCACTTCGAGCTCTATCGCGCCATTGCCGCCGCCGGCAATCCGAAGGGGTTGGCCATGTCGCGCACGGCTCTGCGCAAACAACTGCTCACACAGGTTGACGCGGCTATTTCGCAAGCCACCTCTGACGCTTGGCAGTTCGGCGAAGAGTGGGACAATGGCGATGTCACCTCGCATGGAGCCGGACTCTCCGTAATGGCCAGCGAAGCCTACTCACTGACCGGAAGCGAGAAATACAACCAGTATGCACAGCGCTGGCTGGGCAATATCCTTGGCGCCAATGCCTGGGGCTCGTCGTTCATCGTGGGCGCTGGCACCACCTTCCCCAATTGCATTCAGCACCAGGTAGCCAACCTGGCTGGCTCGCTCAGCGGCACCGCTGGCGGCACGCCGATTCTGTGGGGGGCGTCCGTCGAAGGCCCGTCGAACGATACCAGCTCTGGCACACTGAGCGGAATGAACCTTTGCCCGGCCGACGGCTCCGATGCGTTTGAGGTGTTCAATGGCAACAGCGGTGCCTATGACGACTCGATCTACACCTACTACCAGGACAACGTTCAGTCCTACACAACGACCGAGCCGGCCATCGATCTGACCGCATCATCGTTCCTGATGTGGTCCTGGCGCATGGCGGGTGAACCCAGCTTCTAGAATGGTTTTCCCAAGTGGCTTTTACTTCCTCCTCAGCGACAACAACCTGTCGCAGGGGAGGAAGAAGCCACGCAGATGTATGAGCCGCGGTCGAGGTAAGTGCCACTCTATTGAGGCCCGGCAGCCTGAACAAACAACTGGACCGACGGCGCAATCTTGTTGAGCAGGACGGCCTCGGGCTTTGCCGCAGCTTCGAGCAGTTGCAGATTCTTTTGAAAAGTAGCAGCGTCCAACCGGCGATGAAGCTGCAGATCATCGAGAGCCTGAAGCCCGATCATGGCGACCTGAGACAAGCCACGCGAAACCGGGATCAATTCTCCGGTAATCTCCGAGCCTTCCAATGTAGGTCGCAGTTTGGCGTCGTTGTCACGCCAAAGCACAAGCCAGTTCCGTGCTTCTTGAAGCTGTTGGGGAGAGGCTTGGGCGGCGGCGATCAGCTTTGCAAGGTCACTGAAGTGCCGCGCCGTTTCACTTTCCGGAGGCACGGCATCCACAAGCCGGTTGAGCGGAGTCGAGGTGAAATACTCCTTCAGTTCCTCTCTCGCGTAGCCTTCCGGAGGCTGAACAACCGCCGCAAGAACCCGCAAAGCCTGGGGATCATCCTCGCCACTCATGCGCCGCAACATGAAGTTGGTTGAGGTTTGATGTTCCAGACCGCAGGACTCCAGCTTTCGCGAGACAATTGCGAGCCGCTGATACATTGAGCCAACATCCCGAGTCTCCTGTGGCGACCACAGCCGTTCGGCAATCGCCGCAGTGCGGGGCCAGATGCGGCTGTCGATGTTTTCCGGAGTAACGAACTCACTCCACATCGTTGCTTCGCCGCCAAGAACGCGCACCTTCTGCTCCGCGGTCAATACGGCGCCATCGCCTGCCAGCGGATCGGCCAGATAGTGCTGGGCGGCAGACTGGTTCAAGTCAATGTAGTAACCAGCCGAAAGCAGCGCGCGATTCCCTTTCCGCGCGGCTGCGGCGAGAGCCTCCGGTCCGCGCCAGGATTGAATCACAACATCGCGCGGCGTGTCGGGCTGCAGCACCTCGTCCCAACCCTCCATGATCTTGTGGTGACTGGCAACCAGCTTCTGTACCCTGCCAGTGAAATACGACTGCAAGGCCGCATTGTTTGGAAAGCCATGGGCCTTCATGTAGGCCTGAATGCGCGGGTTTGCGTCCCATTCCTTGCCATTGCACTCATCACCGCCAATATGGAAATAGGCATCGGGAAAGAGCGCCGTCATTTCGCCCAGAAACTTATCGATAAACTGATACGTGCTTTCGCGCGTCGGATCCATGGCCGGATCAAAAATTCCCCAGCGCGTTTGAGGCTGGTAAGGGCCCGAGCCGCTGGCTAGCTGTGGATAGCCAGCCAGCCACGAACTCGTATGGCAGGGCATATCGAACTCGGGAACCACGCGGATTCCTCGATCCCGCGCATACTCTATGACCTCGCCAATCTGCTTCTGGGTATAGTACTGGCCGCCGGAGCCCTTCTCTTGCAGCAAGGGAAACTGCTTGCTTTCCACGCGAAAGCCTTGATCTTCGGAAAGGTGCCAGTGGAAGACATTCAGTTTGACGGCTTCCATCCCGTCCAGATTGCGCTCAATAACCGGAACCGGCATGAAGTGCCGTCCGGCATCGATCATGAGCCCGCGCCAAGGAAAACGCGGCTGGTCGTCGATGGCAACTGCGGGAACGCTGAAGCCCTGGGGAGTGATTCTGACCATCTGCAGAAATGTTTGCAACCCATGCAGCACACCCAGCGGATTGGCCGCCATTAGTTGTACATGGCTGGAGGTGATCTTCAGATGATAGGACTCATCCTCGCCTAACTGCTGCACCGGATCGCTGGCCCCGGCAGTTACGATGATGAAACTCGGCTGGCTGGCTTGCGCCGCGCTCTGGAGTGGGATTCCTGTTTCGCGGGCGAGCCTGTCCAGGAAGCGCTGCTTGGCCCGCAGCAGGCGGGAATCCGTGTAGCCTTCCAGGACGACGCCAAAGCTGCCATCAAGGAGGAACTGCCCCTCTCCCGGCGCGATATGCGCCGGGAGAGGCATCAAGGAAAACCTGCTTTCATCCTGGGAGCGAAGCAATGGAGCACCAGGCAAAACCACAAAGAAAGACAGGAGAAGCAAGACCAAGCGTGGCGAATGATTTGTCTTCAAAAGAACTCCTCCTGAAATCCACTTCAGCTTAGAATGTAAACCTCGACCCGAACTGGAATTGGCGTGGGCTGTTCAAGGTTGAGGTAATCTGGCCAAAATTATTACTGACCCATCCGCTGGAATACGAGGGAACACCCGGCGCTGCAAACTGCGCTTTGTTGGCAATGTTGAAGGAAGATACCTCAAAGCGAAGATTCCTCGCTTGACCTAGCGAGAAGCTCTTGAACAAGGAAATATCCACATCGTTGGCTCCCATGGTGCGAACGTGGTCAAGATACGCCGAAGCCGTTCCAGGAATAAACGAACTATCAGGCACGGCAAAGCAGTTCGGGGTGAACCACTGCGCTGCCGTATGCTGTGCGCCCTTGCTCGGATCGCAAGTCAAATCGGCACGCTGGTTGAAGTAGGAGACTGATGCGCCAATAACCGGTGCAGCAATGGGAACGCCGGTGCTCAGATAAAAGACGCCGTTGGTCGTCCAGCCGCCCAGGACGGCATTCGCCGGTCCACCAAGACTCAGTGCCCTGCCTTTTCCCATGGGCAGATCGTAGGATGCTTGCCATGTGAACTGATATTTCACGTCCTGCGGGCTGACGGAATGCTCGTATTTCATATTCTTCCAGTCCTGAGGCGCTCCGGCATGAGAACCAACGAAGCCAAGCGGAGGATTGCCGTCATCCGTCATCAGCTTAGCCCAGGTAAAGGAAGCCAGCGTGGTAAAGTGCTTGGTCATGCGCTTCTGCACCTTCGTCTGCAGAGAGCTGTATTCGGAATCGCCACCGGGATAGCCATGCACTTCAACGCCGCTTCCGTAGCTGCCGCTACCAAACTGCGGATACTTCTCCAACGACATCCACAGTGGAACGTTGCTCTGATTGGAATAGGTGTTCGTGGCTGGCAGAATGGCCTCCCACTGATTGTTCACCGCAACGCAACTCGCATCTGAAGCATCAACGCACAACGATGCTCCGTACTTCTGGATGGTACCAAGATCAAGCTGGTTCAGGTCGACATTGCTCAACGGGAGGAAGAGTCCTCGGCTGCCCACATAGCCAACGCTGAGGATAATGCCACGCGGAAATTCATACTCGACGCCAAAGTTGAAGTTATAGGTTTCCGGTGTGCGCTGCGAATGCAGCATCGTGTTCAGAGTTGTGCCTAGATTGTTCCCAAGTCCTTTCGGCGAGCTGAGGAGCGGAACAACACCAGTAGGGAATGGATTGCTCAGCGAGTAGATACCCGTCGAACTCGGCACAGGGCTGCCCGCCGCTGCGTTTACACATGCGCTGGTGCTGTTGTATACCGAATTGCCATCGGAATTCATACAGGTTGCATCCCAATTGCTTACCGAGGAGTATCCATCGCTGTCCAAAGAAGCAGTGCCAACCATCTGCGCACTCGGACCATAGTAGAAACCGCCACCGCCACGAACTACCAAGCGGCTGATGGGCTGCCACGAGACCCCAAGACGCGGGCCAAAGTCCTTCATATTGGCAGTAAAGGGAGAACGGCTGCCATTGGAAACGTAGACCTCGGCGCCGGTAAAGGATACACCGCTGACAGTAGCCGTGGCCTTCGGATCAAAGTACTCAAGGCGGTTATGGCGCTCCGTCTTGCCACCGAAGATATCCCAGCGAAGCCCTGCGGTAATTGTGAGAGCGTGACTAGCATGGTATGTGTCTTGGATGAAAGTGGCGTAATATGGGCTAGCTTCTGCTACGAAAAGGTCTTTTGTAAAATTCTCCGACTCAGAGCCTGGCGCGGTTCCCATGCCTAGAAGGAATGATGCAAAATCATTGCCATAGGGAAGAGCATTGCCGTTTGCATCCGTAGCAGGATCTTTTGTGTTGTCGTCTGTTGCGGATCTGTCGAAGACATACGATCCAGAAGGCGCAGGCGGCTGGCCAACGTTCAGGAACCGCTTCATATATTCCGCGCCGACACCGATCTCGTGCTTACCCAAAATCTTCGTGATAGTCGCATTCACGTCGCTGTTTTCGCTGGCATAGATAAAAGTATTCCAGTTCGCAGTGCCGCCGATGCCGCCGCCCACGTCCGAGAAATTCACATACGGAAGGGTCTTGTAAACCTCCTCCGCGGCAAGTGACGAGGGAAATCCCAGTGTGGTGATGTCGAAGCCATCCTGGCGAGGATCGCCACCCTGATCTTCATAGTGCCGTGTGAAGGAGTAACGCACCTGCAACACAGTGGTCGGATTGATGGTGTAGTCGTCCCCAATCAGGAAGTTCCGACCATTGGTAATATTCTGGGCGTAGTTCAAATCCCACATATTATTGAAGGCATTCACACCCGAGGAGAAGAGCCGGTCAAAGGAGAAACGGCCGAAGATACGCTGCTTATCGCCGAGGTAATAGTCCATGCGAACGTCGAACTTCTGCGCGGTGGTAGGGTCCAGACCTGGGACATAAAGGTTGTTTGCGTGATGGGGATTGTTGATCGGGTCGTAAGTGGTCACTGTCGGCTTCGGAAACTGGGACAGGAATTTCTGTGCAATCGGATTGAGGTAGGCGCTGGGGATGCAGTTGAGAGTGGATGTGGTGCATCCGGGGCCGCTATTGGTGCCGATGATCTGATTCCTTGATCCATCCGCATTGGTAGCAATAGGGTCGAAAATCTTGATGCCGGTGTCGGCGGTAAAGTCGCCTTGAATCTCTGCCGCCGTGGGAACCGTGAAGGTGTTGGAGCCATCAAACGATTTCTGCTGAGTGGCTTCGTAATCGCCAAAAAAGAAAAGCTTCTTGTGCAGGATGGGGCCGCTGACCGAACCGCCTTCCTGGTAGCGGTGAAAGTCGGGAGATTGATTGGACTCGCCTTGCAACAACTGGCTTTGTTTGTTGAAGTATTCGTTTGCGGCAAGCACATTCGGCCGCAGAACCACGAAGCCGTCACCATGGAACTGGTCACCCCCGGACTTGCTGACCAGGCTGATGACGCCAGCTCCGCCGCTCTGATAGGAGGCCGGAGTGTTCTGTGTCTCGACGCGGTATTCATCCACGCCATCCTCGGGAATATCAAGGGCCGGGATAATAGCGCCGGTATTTTGTTCTGCAACGCCCAACGGGCTGCCATCGAGCATGTAATAGACAGAACCTTCAATGGCACCATTGATGGTGTACGACGAAACATCAACGCCCGGGCGTCCGGACGAGATGTTGGTGATGGCCTGCGAACTCGAAGAGTTAGGCGATCCATTGGCCGGGGTCACGCCAGCGCTGAGCTGCACCAATTCAAAGACATTACGGGTCAACAGCGGAACGCGGTCGATGGTTTCCGAAGAGATGAGCTGGCCAACTGTGGAGTTGCTGGTTTCCACCAGATCAACCGATTCCGACACGGTGACCGTATCGGTCACGCTGCCGACGCGAAGCGTAATATTTGCGGTGCTTACCTGATCGACGCTCACCGTCACGTTGTCTTGCGCAACGCTTTCAAAGCCTTTTTGGCTGGCCGTCACTCGATAGATGCCAGGGGTAAGCGACACGAATGTGTACAAACCTGCCGAGGTCGTGACGGAATGCTGCGCAATCCCGGTTGCATGGTTGAGCAAGGTAATTTTGGCGCCGGGGACAATAGCGCCGGTGGGATCGGAGACCAAGCCACTGATGCCGCCCCTGCCGGCTTGGGCAAACGCGGCAGTTCCCGCACAGAGGATCAGAATCCACGTACAGAAAAGAATCCGCATCGAAGACATGCTCACACTGCTGTTTTTCATGGCCACCCCTCGTCAAACATTGGGTTAAAACGTTTGAATCTTCCAGAAAAGGTAAGGTTTATTTTGCCCGCTGTCAAGTAAAATCATTGCGCAAGGCATTACTTTACCCCCGGCTGCCGTCTTCCGGCGCTACGTTTTCCCAAAGCTGTTCAATCGCCGCAGACGAATCGAAATGGCGCATAGCCGCTGCGCCTTGGGCAACAAGGCGGAAACCGCTTGACAAGGAAGAGGAAACAAGAGGATATTTCCCTTATTCAAACGATTGAATGCAGGCTTCTTCTCAGCCATTCAGTTCGGAAGGTGCTTATGAAAAGAACAACTGCTCCTCTGTTCATGGTGTTAGCAAGTTTACCGGCGGTTCTGCAAGCAGCGCCCATCACACCTCTTCACGAAGGATGGCGGGTGCAGTCGGCCTGCAAACTTCAGGCGACCGGCGAAGCCATTGCCACAGAAGGGTTTTCGACCGAGGGCTGGCTGAAGGCCGCCGTTCCCAGCACGGTTCTGGCCGCGCAGGCTGCCGCGGGAACGGTTCCCGATCCCTACTACGGTATGAACCTGCGGCAGATTCCCGGCGCGAGCTACCCTGTCGGTCAGAACTTTTCCAACCTTCCCATGCCGCAGGACAGCCCGTACCGCTGCGGCTGGTGGTATCGCGACGAGTTTACGGCGCCCGCAGCATCGCAGGCGGAAGGACATCACTGGTTACACTTTGCCGGCATCAACTACCGCGCGGAAGTCTGGCTGAACGGCCACAAAATCGCGGATTCGACACAGGTTGCAGGAGCCTATCGAACATATGACTTTGATGTGACCGAACTGCTGAGGCCCGGCCAGAAGAATGTGCTGGCGGTGGAGACCTTTGCGCCCACGGAAAAGGACCTGGGCATCAATTGGGTTGACTGGAATCCCTGTCCGCCGGACAAGGATATGGGCCTGACCGGCGCGGTCAATCTGGTCTCGACCGGCGCGGTCACGCTGCGCTCGCCGATGGCGGTCACGCACTTCAGCGACGGCACACTAAACTCAGCCGAGCTGACTGTCTACGCCGAAGTGCACAACGCCACGGATCGCACGGTGAAGGGCTTGGTCGCGGGTTCGGCCGCTGGAGTTCGCTTCGAACAAACGGTTGAACTGGCGCCGCATGAAGACCGCAGTGTCGTCTTCACTCCCGAGAAGTTCCCGCAACTGCACATTCGCAGTCCCAAGCTCTGGTGGCCACATCAAATGGGCCAACCGCATCTCGAGCGCCTCACGATGAGCTTCAGCGTTCAGGGGCAGATCACGGACGAGCAAGGCGTGGACTTCGGCTTCCGCGAGGTCATGTCGGAACTAACGGCGAACGGCAATCGCCTGTTCCGCGTGAACGGAAAACCCATCCTCATTCGCGGCGCTGGCTGGTCGCAGGATATGCTACTGCGCACCGACGAAAAACGGCTGCGCGAGCAGTTCAACCTGGTGCGCGACATGAATCTGAACACGATTCGCCTGGAAGGCAAGCTCGAAACCGATGATTTTTTTCACTTGGCCGATGAGGAGGGAATTCTGGTGATGGCAGGCTGGTGCTGTTGCGATCACTGGGAGCACTGGAAGGACTGGACGCCGGAAGACCTGAAGATCGCCACAGCCTCGCTGCGCGCACAGATGCTGAGGCTGCGCGCTCATCCGAGCCTGCTGGTGTGGCTCAACGGCAGTGACAATCCGCCGACAGCCGAAGTGGAACGCGCCTATCTGGCGATCGAAGCCGAAACGCACTGGCCCAATCCCATCCTGTCTTCGGCGACCTCCACGCCCACCACGGTGAGCGGAGAAAGCGGCGTCAAGATGACCGGGCCTTACGATTACGTTGCGCCCAGCTATTGGTATGTGGACCGGCAACACGGCGGCGCATACGGATTCAACACGGAAACCAGCCCAGGACCGGCCATTCCATCGCTGGCCAGCCGACAGAAGTTCCTGCCCGACGCCGAAGCATGGCCACCAATAGCCGCTTGGAGCCTGCACAACGGCGGCACCGAATTCGCCACCCTCAATGTCTTTGACGAATCGATGGCTGCAACCTACGCCAAGCCGCACTCCGCAGCCGAATACGAGCGCCTGGCGCAAACCATGGAGTACGACTCCGAACGCGCTATGTTCGAGGCCTACGGCAAGAACAAGTACGACTCAACGGGCGTCATTCAGTGGATGCTCAACAACGCATGGCCCTCCATGATCTGGCATCTCTACGACTATTACCTCGATACCGGAGCTGGGTACTTCGCAACCAAGAAGGCCTGCGAACCGCTGCATATTCAATACTCGTACGACGACAGCTCGATTGTAGTGGTCAACAGCACCTATGAGCCTGTTGCCGGACTTCATGCCAGCGTCCACGTTCACAACCTGGCGTGGAAGGAGTTGTTCGCTTCCGAGGCTACGCTCACTGTAGACGCCGACGGCGCACAGCGCGTCTTTTCGATTCCGGAAAGCATCTATACAGGCACAGACCGGATCTTTTTCATCGATTTGACCTTGTCGGATGCCTCCGGCCACATCGTGAGCCGGAATTTCTACTGGGTGCCCTACACGCTCACCAGCTTCGATTGGCCGAAGACCGACTACACGCACACGCCCGCTCTTCGCCATGAGGACCTGACCGCTCTGGCGAATCTGCCTCCGGCCAAAGTTTCGGCTCATGCGGAGATCGAGAAGACCGCGCGCGGCAGCGAACTGCGGTTGCATCTCGACAACCAGTCCACGGCATTGGCTTTTCAGGTCCGGGCCGCTGTACGCACTTCATCCGGCGGGCTGATCGCTCCCGTCTTCTGGTCCGACAACTGGATTGAGTTGGCGCCGGGAGAGTCGCGCACGCTGACCGCGCTGTTGCCGGGCGATGCGGCTGGCGATTCTGTCGTGCAGATCGGGGGCTGGAACGTTGCCGCCGAAACCATTACACCCACGGCGGCGGCTGCGCACTAGGTTTCCGACAGCATAATTCTGTATTTTGCCATCGAGTGCCATGGACTCGCACTACAGTTGTACTTGCTTCGGATAGTTCCGTTCCGGGCCTAAAGGCCCAGATTTATGGCCGATTTTTCAGGGGCCTAAAGGCCCCTGCTCCCTCCGAATCGCCGATTTACAGCTGTAGTACTGGGCGCAAAAACAAGGACGCGCCGAGGGTGGGGCACCCGGCTTTCCACCCCAGCGACGAAGACCTGTCGCTGGGGACCCCGGCCATACCCCCACCCCTATTTTGTACGCAAAATCCTTGTTTTCTTTAGCTTACAGGCAGGGTTGCGCTGTAAAATCCTGAAAACAATGAAGTTCCCTGCAAAATCGTCCAGGATAAGGAGTTAGGTGACGTTTCGGCCTCCCCCAGTTGCTTCCGGATGGAAGGCGACACGAAAAAACGTACAGGGACGATGATTGGAAGAAAGACTTCCCGGGATCATTGTGCGACAAAGGTTGGAAATCATCCGCAAGCAACTGCGGCGCTGCGAACGCGCTTCGCGCATGGGGGTCGCGGTCTCCCATCCTTCGCAAAGTACGCGAAGGATGGGGCACCCGGCGAGCGCTGAATGCCGGTGCAGTCGTCACCTCTCACTCGTGCTCGCAATGGTACTTAAACGAAATACTCAACTTCGTACGAAAGACCGGCTTCCCGTTCTCAAGGTGGATGTCGAACTTCACGACTTCAGCCACGCGCAAATCGTGCAACGACTTGGCCGCCGTCTCCAAGGCCACAGCAGCCGCCTTTTCCCATGACTCGGTGCTGGTGCCAACCAATTCAATTACCTTGTAAACGCTATCGGACATCCCGCCTTCCTTTCTGCCAGGGTTTCCTTTTTGGCTTCCTGGCGTGGCAGGATTCTACCATTAGTCGTGTTCGGGCGGGACGAAATTCTCGAGGTTTGGCCTGTTTTGGAGCTCCTGTAGCACGCAAGGAACAGAAAAACCGGATCGTTCCGAAGCGAGGACTCCCAGTCAGCCTCGTTTCAAACGATATCTCAGCCCCCTTCTCTCCATGGCCATCCTCGACACCCGGAATTGCCGCCTCTTTCAGTCCGCTGTTCCGCCGACAGGAGTGCCATTTCTGACAGTTCTGGCAGGATGGTCGCCAACTCTTCCACGACGTGATCTGGCTCACGTCACGTCCGAGTCGGCGGTGGTCCGTTCGGGAAAACGCGGATTATGTCTCATTACGGTGTCGGAAGGCGCGATATGCACGTTGCACAACAAAAAATAACGTTGAGAAACAAAGCAGAACGATCAACATCAACCAGAGTCCGAACAGCCAATCCGGAATATCACCAAGTTTGCTAAACGATATCATCGCGAAAAACACCATGAGCGTGATGACTCCGCACTCCACCACTCTGTTTCCGGGATTCTTTTTGAAGACACGCCAGAAGTACACGAAGTAGAAATTGGCGGCGCACAGGGTGCCACCGATGCTCTGAATCATCTTTCCATCTATCGCAATCATATTGCAGATGATTCTAGCGCAGCCCCAGCTCGATGGAAAATGCCGTTCAGTATGGGAGAAGATCGTTGCCAAACCGTTTGTGACGACTTGGTCAACAGACGGCTGGCGGGATTCCAGCGTACCACCAATTCTGAAGGGCGGAGCGTCGCCAGAGGTTTTCTGTGGGCCTGAACAGGCTGCGGAAAAAGTCCTGAATTCAGCTTGTCCAGGAAGGAAGGTTTGGCAGGGGCTAAAGCCCGCATCTTTATTTTGTTGCAGTTACGGCACGACTGAAGTCGTGCCCTAATTAGAAACAAAAATGCAAGTTCAACGAGACACAAGGCTATGGAGTTCTACGGACTCCCACCCATCGGACAAAAACAAAGACGTCCGATGGATGGGGCACAGTTTCATCCATCGCGGGTCGGAAACACCCGTGCGGGACTGTTACAAATCAGCCTTTCGAAATGCCTTTTATGAGTTTTCCGCAACCTGTGAAGGCCCACAGAACAGCCGGCCAGGAGGCCGGCGCTACTTCGCTACTTATTTACGGATTGGTTCCAAGCCCTTCCGGATTCTCGAGTGGCAGGCTGTCCTGGCAGCGTTCCTTCATTGCAGCTTGAAGAGCGCGGAGAGAGTGCGGGTCGCGGAAGGCCGACGTGCCTCCGCTGGCCGTGGTGGACCATGCGCCGCTGAGATTGCCACAGGCAAGCGCCTGCTCGATGGGTCGGCCTTGCAGCCAGGAGTGCAGGAAGCCGGCATTGAAGCTGTCTCCCGCGCCGACGGCATCCACGAACTGGACGGGACGCGACAGGACATGCCAGGACTGCGCTCCGGTAAAAGCGGAAGCGCCCTTGACGCCACGCTTGACCACCAGCAACGGAACCAGCGTGCGCAAGATTGCAATTGCCTTGTCCAGCTCCGGCTCGGCGGCCAGCAGACAGGCCTCGCGCTCGTTGGGCATCAGGATATCGACAAAGGGAAGCGACTCCAGAATGCAGCGGTCCCACTGCTGCGCCGGATCGTCGTTCGGATCCAGAGAGATAGTCAGTCCGGCCTGCTTGAGCGTCGAAAATAATTGCGGAATCTGCGGCGTGAGCGAGCGCTGCAAGTAATAGGACGCCATGTGAAAGTGGCGCGCATCCGCCAGATAACTCAGGTCAAGGTCGTCATACCCCAGGTGAAAGGTGGCTCCCGCATAAGTCAACATGTGGCGGCGAAGCTCGTGCTGAAGATGCACGGTCACGCCGGTCTGCGCCTGCTTGAGTGGCACGCAACGGGAAAGATCCACACCCGCCTGGCCGAGTTCCGCCTGACACAGCTTTCCAAGATCGTCTTCGGCTGCCGTGGTGATGAAGCCGACGGAGTTGCCCAGAGCCGCCAGATTGTGCGCGGTAATCGCCGCCGAGCCGCCCGGACGAATCGCCATTCCGCTGGCCAGCAACTCCTGTTCGGAAGGCAGATTTTCACTGAGTCCGTAAAGCAGGATGTCGAGGTTGGCATCGCCCGCGAGGGTCACGTCGAAGCGGCGGGAATCTTTCTTCGCCGGGAGCAAAGGCTTCATGCAGTCTCTCCGGGAAGAACCGTGAAACGGCGACGAATCAAAAACAGCAGAATGCCAACCGCCGCCCAAATCGTACCCACCAGCCGCGCCAGCGGACCAAGATGAATCCACAGGAAGAGGCAGGTCGCCATGCCGCCCAGCGACAACAGCATCGGGAACCACTGCGACCAGCGGCCATGCCGCCATCCACGAAGCATGGAAGAGAGATTGACGCCCATGAAAGCCAGCAGCGCGCCAAAGTTCAGCAACTCGGTGCCGAGTTGATAGCTGAAGACCATCGCGCCCGCCAGACAGATGGCGCCGATCAGCAGGACATTGTTGCGCGGAATGCGGTTTTTGCGGCTGACCGCGCCGAAGAATCGCCGGGGCAGCGCGCCATCCTGGCCCATGGCGTAGAGCAGACGCGCCGCGCCCAGTTGCGAGGCCATGCCGGAGCCGATTGTCGCCAACAGCAGCGCGGCATTCACGATGAGAAAGAGCATCGGGCCGCCCATGCGCCCGGCAACGTGGACGTAGGCGGTGTCGATGTCCGGGAAGGCCATGCCGCGCGGCCACGCGAGCTGAGCCACATAGACTTCGATGCTGGCCAGGACGCCGGTGATCAGACAGGTGAGCACAATGGCGCGGGGCACGCTGCGCGCCGGGTCCTTGGCCTCGTCGGTGAGCGTGGAGATGCCATCGAAGCCGATGTAGGTGAGCACGGCGATCGATGTGCCGCGCAACAGGCCACCGGAGTTGAAGGTGGCGCGATCATAAAATGGATTGAGGAAAAAGCTGGCCGTGGGATGAGACAAAAGCAGGAGCCAGCGCACCGCGGCCGCCAGCACCAGCAAAATCACGAGGCCCAGAGCCACGGCCATGCCAGCGTTGATGCGCGCCGAAGTTTCCACGCCGTTCAGGTTCAAGGCAGTGAAGAAAATGGCAAAGAAAACGGCGAAGGCAATGTACGGCACGCCGGGCAGGAAATTCATGGCCGCGCGGCTGCACCAGATGGTGCAAATGAGCGGATTGAGGGTGTAGTCCATCACCAGGCACCAGCCGGTGATGTAGCCGAGGCTGGGATGAATCTCCTTGCCGACATAGAGAAACGCCGAGCCGCCGTGAGGATAAGCGCGCGCCATGCGCCCATAGCTGAAGGAGGTCAGGAGCATGGCAACCATGGCGAGCAGAATGGCCGTGACCACATGGCCGCGCGACTCCTGGTAAATGACGCCAAAGACGGGCATGGGCGCCGTGGGCTGGATCAGGATGATGCCATAGAGGATCAAGTCCCGGAAGCGCAGACTGCGCTTGAGGCCAACGATTCCCGGTTCGGTGCTTCCCGCGGCGGTAGCCATGCAAATCCCTGTGGTGCTGACGGGCGCTACGAACCGCGCCTATTCAAACGATTCAATCATGGAATATCGCCCATTCCTGCCCGATCTGTCAAGAGCCATTTGCTTTTTTCTCTTTCAGCCGTGCAGGGCGGGTCGAGGACATGCGCACCACCAGCTCTGGCTGCGCCTTGTAGAGCCGCGGCCCCTGGTCGATTTTTTGCTCCAGCGCTTCGACCATCCACTGGGCAGCCCGCATCCCCATCTCCTTCAGCGGCTGCCGGATGGTGGTGATTCCCGGCGTTGCCACGGCGGAGGGCAGCACATCGTCAAAACCGAGCACGGAACAATCTTCCGGAACCCGCAGCCCGGCCTCCGTCAACCCGCGCACCACGCCCAGGGCCGTCAAATCATCGAAAGCGAGTACGGCTGTGAAACGGCAGCCAGAGGAGAGCATCTGCTTGGCAAAACGCACTCCCCCCTCAAAACCGGAATTCGGGTCGACCACGCCGGGCAGTTGAAAGACGAGTTTCGGATCGAGCGGAACGCCCGCCTCGGCCGCGGCTCGCTGCGCGCCGGCCCACCGCGGCTCGCTGTCGAAGAGTTCTTTCGGCCCGCGGATCACAGCGATCTGCCGATGGCCGAGTTCCAGCAGGTGACTCATGCCCAGCGCGCCGCCAGCGTCGTTATCAACCAGCACGGAACTGATGCCACGCGCGGTCAAATCCCGGCCCACAATCACCACGGGAACGATGTTCTTTTCGATGTCGGCAAGCAGGTTGGTTTCCTCGAAGATCCAACTGGCGATGACGATCACGCCTTCGGCTCGCCGCTCCAGAATCATGTGCAAATAGTTGTCGAAGAGTCCGCGCTGGGTCTGCGCGTCTATCAGCAGCGGCAGATAGCTAGCCTTCTGCAAGCCGGTCTGAATCCCACGCACAGTTGGGATGCAAAACGGATCGGAGAGATCGAAGGCGAGGACGCCGACGGTCTGGCTGCGCTTGCGCCGAAGCGAACGGGCGAATGCGTCGGGATAGTAGCCCATCTGCTGCGCGGTCGAGCGAATCAGTTCGCGCGTCGCAGTCGCCACCTTCAGCGAGAGCGGCGCCTCGCTGAGCACAATCGAAACCGTTGACACAGCAAAACCGCAAGCCTGCGCAACGTCCCGCAACGTAACATGGCCGGATCTTCGATTGACCACTGCCCCTTCTCTCCGCCAGCTTCTCTCAAGCAATTGTTGTTCAGCGCTATTCTTCCACAATTGCCCCGGTCGAGGTTCGCTTGCCAAAAAAATCGACATTCATCGAGGCTTCTATCAAAATAATATTGAAACTCTGAAGCCTTTCAGTCGATAGATATGTGATTTGTTAAATGAGCGTCCTCCGGCAGATTCGGAGGCTTTACGGCATACTCCGGGAACTGTCATGCTTGGCTATCACTCCGGCAGAACCCGGGATTGCCCAACGGATTGAGCAGGCATGGGCATCAAGCCTCCAGCTCGAGAGGAATCCGCAGGAATGTCGTCCCCGAGCAGCATCCGCAAATTCGAATACAGGCCTTGCCGGATCACAACCGGCTTTGACGTCGATTTCATGCCCGGCAAAGAGACATTCCATGGAGTATGCAAGAATGTCAGCCATGCAGGCCTTCGAGCTACTTTCTATGATCCCGTGTCCGCCGGCAATTCCGGATTATTGATCCTTCGCCATCCAATAGGTGTACTTGAACTCGAAGCCCTGATCGTCTACGTTGACGAGAGTCAGGTGGGATTTGAATTTCTCTTCCAGTCACCTCGGGAATGCGTCATGACCGCGGAATATATGGATTCGATCGTGGATCAGGCAGCCTCTACCCTGATCTTCCGATTCCCCTAAAGCGCATGTTTTTCGCAGTATCGCCGGCTTGGTCACGGAGCCATGCGTTTCGTTTGGGCTTTGTAACGGAAACGACCGCCCTTCACTTGCTGGAAGCCAGCAGACGATCACTTCACCTGCGGCAAGGATCCCGTGCTGACGGCCACGGGCGGATGCTGGGCAACATATTGAATAATGATGGTGACCCTGCGGTTGGAGGAATCGAACGGCTGCTTGGGATTGCGCAGGTTACGATCGGCGTAACCACGCACTTGCGAAATCTGTTCTGGACGTACCCCTTTGCTCTCCATCAAGCGTCTGGACGCATTCGCCCGGTCTGCCGACAGCTCCCAATTGCCATACGTAGTCGAATCAGAATAGGGCCTGGAATCGGTGTGCCCCTCAATCGAAATCGAATTCGGCAACTTCCCGATTTCTGGAGCCAGAATTTTCAAGATACTTTGCATGATCGGGGTTGGCACCGCACTTCCGTTTTCAAAGAAAGTTCCGTGAGGGTCCTCCATCAATTCAATCTTCAGCCCTTCCGGAGTAATGGTCAGCTCGATCAGCTTCCGCAGTTTGTCGAAGTCCGGCATCTTCGCCAAGGACTTCATCAACTGCTCTTTCAACTTGACCATGTCTTCATTCTGCACGGGACCAGGCTTGCCAGCCACGCTCACTAACGTTCCAGGATTCTTCCCGGTACCATTCGGATCACGAAAATACCCGCCGACAGCTTCCTGTACGGGCTTACTTTGGTTCATCAGCCACAGAACGATAAACAGCGCCATCAGGGCAGTCATGAAATCGGCATAGGCGACCTTCCAGGCAGAGCTGTGGGCGCCGCCGTGGCCGCTTACCCTCTTGATAACGATGATGGGTGGTTCTTCGCCTGGCATGGTTATCTGTACCTATGCGGCTTGGGATTCTGCCGCGGGCTCTGCGATTTTTTCCCTGCACGCCTTTTCCACTTCAAAAAAGCTCGGACGAACGTGCTCGGGAATTGCGCGGCGCCCCATTTCAATCGCCAGCATGGGAGCTGTGCCCTTGATAAAAGCAAGCATCATGACACGAAGAACATGGTAATAACATTGCTCTTCTTCAGCGGTCCCCGACATATTCGAAGCCAGCGGTCCTACCAGTCCGTAGCACAGAAGAATTCCGAGGAACGTGCCAACCAGCGCAGAAGCCACCTTCTTTCCAACTTCCTCAGCTGGCCCCCCAAGCGCTCCCATCGTCACCACAATACCCAGCACTGCAGCCACGATACCCAGCCCCGGGAGTGCATCCGCCATCGTGGTCAAAGCTCCACTGGGCTTGCTTGCCGAATGCTGATGAACCTCCATATCGAGTTCCATCATCTGGTCCACGTCAAACGCGCTCACGCCGCCGGTAATCATCATGCGGAGGGTATCGCATACGAAATCGCGAATATGGTCGTTCTTCAGGAACTCTGGATAGCGCGAAAATATCGAGCTTTGGTTCGGCTCTTCGATATCGTTTTCGATGGCGATCGCACCATCCTTCCGAGAAACGGTTAGAAGGTCGAACATCATCTTGAGCGTGTCCAAATAGCGTTTTCTCGTATAAGGCGATCCTTTGACTACACTCACAAGCCCCCGGCCGATATCCTTCAGCACGTGCATCGAGTTGGCTGTCAACACGGTGCCAACCGCAGCGCCGCCGATGATAAGCAGCTCGGCCGGCTGCATGAGCACGGCGATTTTGCCCTTTTCCATAAGGTATCCTGCCACGACACAGGCGAAGACTATGAGTATCCCGCCGATTGATGACATGCTCTAGTCCACCTTGTCTGGAAGGAACTTTCCGTCAGGTCCCGGAAGGACGGGAAGCCACGGAACCTCCTGCGATGAATAGATCCACGCGCTTGCCCCTCCATCGGCAAAACCGACTATCTCGTTCAACGGAAGACAACAAGAATGCGCTCATCCACTACTCAGGCGGTAGTATCCGCAATCCCAAAGAACACATCCAGGCGGTGGATGACGCCTGAACGCTCGAAGATCGTGGCGCTGGACGCGGCATCGAGTTCGAGCGCTTCTACTGTACGAAGAGCCCCATCGACATGGGTGATCTCGATCCTCCGCGGCCCACAGCGATGGGCCACCACTGGCATCTGGCAGGTGGTAAACGCCATCGTGCCAGGATCAAGATCGAGACTGCATGGCCGGCCGTCAACATCGTAGAAATGAAAGGCGGTCGCCGCCGTCAGGAAGTCGTCGCGACGGACCAGATGCTGGCGGAAGCAGAGCCGTCCGCCCTCAACCACGACGCCCATCTCGCCCAGCCGCGAAATGATGTCTTCCTTCACCTGACCGGTCATGCCCGGCTGCTGCGCTCCGGCGAATCCCGGCGTGTGAGAGTAGGGATCGGTGGGAATCGCGCCGTAGAGCGCTGGCGACTTGTGCACGCCAAGGCCTTCGCGAATCGCGCGATAGTGGCTCATCAGCCGCTCGGTCACGGCGGCGTCACCGCCCTCTTTTTCGGCAGGGATCATCACCTCCTGCACCGCCAACAGCAGCTTGGAGACCATGTGCCAATAGATGCAACCCAGCCCTTCGTATTTATAGAAGGTGCCGGAGCGGCCGGTGAAGGATTGGTGATCGAAGACCTGCTCGTAGAGCGCGAGGATACGCGCATTCTCTTCCTTCGCCAATCCCAGCGCAGGTAGCGCCTTCTTCAGTTGCGCGCCGTTCCGGAAGGCCGCGTTGAAGTGCGACCCGCCGTTCACGTCCCGCACCACGATGCGATGGTCGTTGCGCGCGATCATGGCCTGCAGCGGCTTCGATTGAGCAATGGCCGAGGCGGGAATGTTGTTCTTCTCCAGGAAGCCCGGCAGTTTGCGGTCCGGATAGAGCACGTAGCTGTTCTGATCGGCGCGATAAAGACGGCTCTGGCGCAGCGCGTCCAGCAGTGCAGCCGACTCTGGCGCAGAGAGCGCGCCGGAGCTGAGCACGGCCACCTGGCCCTCCAGCATCTCGTAGAGCCTGCGAATCGCGATTCCCTCCCCTTCCACCTTCATCAGGTTGTAGGAGTGATACAGCCCATCCGTCCGGCGGTTGGCGCGGATCGAATGGTCGATGTAGCGGACAGCCAACTCGCAGAATGCGACCAACTCCGCGACCGTGAGCGGCGTCTGGCTACCAGACAATCCACACTCGTAAAGCCTCGCGCGATACTCGCTCCCCACGGCGCCCAGTGCATCCAGCATCCGCTTGCGCTTCCGGTCCGGAATCGCTCCGTCGAGCAGGTTTGCATTTTCCTCCAAGGTTTCCGCCACGCGATGAAAGGCCTCGGCCACCTCCGAGGAAACCTCGATTGGCTGCGCACCCGCGGCGCTGAAAACCTCCCGGCACAGCGACAGGAAACGGCGCAGGTAGCAGAGCGTCACCATGGAAGCGCCATAGCCCACCAGCGCGTTGTTGGCGTCATTCCACTCCGGCCGCTGGGTGTTCATCCAGAGCCCTGCTTCGGGAATAAAATTGTAGAGCCGGGCCAGCACCAGCACCAACAGCTTTTCCGTCAGATTCGCGCGGGTCAGTGCACCGTGCGCGTCCACCAAAGCTTTACCGTCGGCGCCCATCGCCGCGGCCCGGCGATGAATCTCGCGGTTGAGCGCGGCATCGTAGTCAATGGTATTGTGCGGATCTTCGAGCAGCGCGGCATAGGGCTTGATGCGGTACGGAACGTTGGCGTAGGTGAAGACGCGACGCCGCAGCAGCCTGGCCAGCGCGCCCGGATGGTAGCGCTCTGAAACTTCCAGCAGTTTCAGCAGGTAAGGCACCTGGTGGTCGCCCCAATAGCCGATGCACGACCAGGCGTCTTGCGGGTCCAGAGCCTCCCAGTCGTAGCCGTCGCGCATGATGCGATAGGGATTGTAGCCGTCCGCCGTCGAGGAATCGGCAAACTTGAAGATCATGCTCTCGACGTAGCCCGGATAGGAGAGCGACAGCGCCTCCCAGTTCTGAAAAATGTCGCGCCAGTTCCCCTGGTAGTTCAGAATCTTTTCGCCCTGCTCGTTCTTCACTTCGATGGAGAAGATGTTCCATGGGCGGCTGGGATCGCCATGACGGCGGCTGAAGGTCAGTGGCAAATATTCGTATGCCAGCCTCTCCAGATCGGGATCGCACTGCGCGCGCGCCAGATCCAGAAATCGTTCGTGTGACAAGCTGGACGGCAACGCCTTCAGAAACGCGCCTTGCCGCTCGACCAGCGCGCGATTGGCCTTGCCGAGAAAGGCCTTGAAATCCGCGCAGGAAATCTCGTAGCCGCGCGCGGGAATGCCCCCGCGCATGATGTTGAACAGAACATTGGAAAAATGCCGGTTGGCGCTGAGATTGTCACCCGTGCATTGCAAGGCGTCAGCCGCGGCTGTCATGCGGACCAAGTTTGCTGTCCCGTTTTCGACGTCCTTGTCTATCAGCACGCGCAAATTTTCGCCAGAGTGGAGAAGCTGATTCAGCGAGGCAACCTGCGCCGAGTCCTGCTCGACCTCCGCCACCAAGCTCCACTGCTTGCTACTGCCCGCAGCCAAATCCAAGCGAGCGTTGAGAAAGTAGGCACCGCGCCGCCCGCGAATCAGCGTTTTCTCCGCCACCGCCTCTCCCTGCCGGAAACGATCAAGCTGCGCCGCGCATAACAGGCGGCGCGCGGATTCGATTCCCTCCGACCACACCGTCGTCACCCGCAGCGCCTCATTCGGCTCGGGCCGGTCGGCTGGCACCGAACTCAGCTTGAAGAGTCCCAGCCCGGTTTCCGCAATCAGTTCGTTCTCCTTGTAGCCATCCGCCAGGGTACTGTAGTCCTGCTGAAAGCGGCGCGTCAGTCCGGCAGGCATCAGGTTTTGAATGCCGTCCAGAAGATCGATTTCGACAGGCTCCGCGCTCTGGTTCGCCAGCACAGCACGGCGCACAAAGCCGAACCGGTCACTCAACATCCAGTAGTAGGAAAAGGAAAGCCCGAGGTCGTGGTTGACTTCCTCAAAAACAATCTTGTTACTGTAAACGCTTTTGGCCAAGCTGCGCGTAATGCGATACAGGCCCTCGTAGCGCTGCGAAAAAGGCTCCCACAGCGATCTCCGCCCGGCGCGCTCAATCAGCAGGATAGTCTTGGCCCCGGTCAGATCCTGGCTATCGTGAATCCGGTCATCGGTGGTGTAGGGAAACAACGCGCGGTCCGGATCTCTGCGCCCGGCCGTCAAGGCGCCGGTCGAAGAAACGAACATCCAATGGTCCGAGTCGCCGGCAATGCTCATCAGGAACGGCGCCATCGCGTCGATGTTGACAATGCGGTAGAAACGCTCCCCATCGATCTCCGTCTGACTTCCCTCGACCTTTTGCGCGCCGCGATGGAGAAGCGTATTTCCCACAAATGCCGTATTCATAGTTAATCCTTTGATTCCAACCTCTCGAAAGTTCGCCGGCTTTGATCCTTGTCTTCTATCGAATCGGCAAATCACTGGCTGGAAAGTTACCGGCCAAGTTGCTTGTGATTCGGGAAAATGCTTTCCCCGCAAAAGCCTCGCTTTGTGCCTTACTTGGATTCAGCTGACTTATCGTAACTAGGCGAGGTGGGTCCGCTTGATATCAACTCCGGATATAACCACTGCATCGCCAACTTAGCCTTGCGCCCTTCGGAAAACAGCCCCCAATGGCCTTCCGTCCCAGTTCCCTTCCAGGGCTCATCGAAAGCCTCAAAGTAGAAGGTCGTAACATTGTTCGCCTTCGCCCATGCGGTCAGTTCCTCGTAATACCGCTTCTGCTTCTTCTCGTCGCCGGCCTGCGGCACATGCTGATTTCCCACCGAGTAACTAGCCCAGCCAGCCTCGCCGAGCACAACGGTCTTTCCCGGATGTGCCTTGCGCACATTCTCGTAGTTTTTGATCGTCGAGGCCATCGCTGTATCGATATCCTCGTGGCCCCACATGGGATAAGTGTGCATAAGGATGAAATCCACGTGATCCGCCAGCTTGGCCTGCGGCTGCTGCCAGTAAAGATAGTCGTCCGCGACCGTGACCGGGCACTTCACCGCCTTCTTGACCTGCTCGACATACTCGATTGCTTTCTCCTCGGTCAGCTTGTGATCCGACCAACTCACCAGAATCTCGTTGCCGACATTGATTGCTATAACAATCTTGTTGTATTTGTTCGCCAGACGAATGCCGGTCGCCATCTGCGACGCATTCTTGCCCTGCTGGTCTGGGTGACCGTCTAGCCAGATCCCGAGCAGCACCTTGATTCCCAGGTGATGGCGCTGGATCACTTCCAGCACATCCTGCGAATGTTGATCCCCGCCATAAAGCCGGATCAGCGGCCAGTTCTTTTTCAGAATTGTCAGGTCTTCCAGAATCTGCGCCTGGCTTGGGAACTTATCAAGTTGCGGACTCTGTCCCGCGCGATAGCCAGAGTAGTCAATTGCATTTCCATACCATTTCTGCACCGACAGATCGGGCTTCACCACCGCTGGCTCGGCAGCCAGCGCACAAGCCGGCAAGCCCACAACAAGCGCACAAAACAGAACGATCTTCTTCAATGTGTTCATGCCTCAATCTCCCCCCGACGCTTTTTCAAATCCGCCTCGATCTTCACCATCATGGTGTCATTGAGCGGATAGAACGCCATGGCAGCCGCGGCCATCACCAGCATCACCCCTGGAATCCAGCTCATCGAGAGAATGATGCCATGAATCGAGCGGCCAGTTTGCGCCACATTCGCCGTGTACCCGTAGAAAGTAAGGATCAGACCCAGCATCCATGCGCCCACGGCAAATCCGATCTTGGTGGCAAAGATTGCCGAGGCAAAGACCAGCCCGGTATTGCGCCGCCCCGTACGCCATTCGGCATGATCGGCCGTATCCGCGAACATCGCCCACACCAGCGGTGAATTGAAGCCGATGATGAAGCTGGAAACGATCTGCAGCGCGAACATCAGCCAGATATCATCCGGCTTCGCCAGCGAGAACAGCATGACAATCAGCCCGCCAGCGCCCAACGCGAACATAAAGAGCGGCTTCTTGCCGATGAACTTGTTCAGATACGATGTCAGTGAAACGGCCACAATAAATGCAAAGCCGTTCGAGAGCAGGAAGAGTCCGATCAGATCTTCGCGATGGACAAAATACTTGAAGTAGTAAGCGGTGACCGAGCCTTTCACCGCAAAGGCCGCCAACGTCAGCAGCAGTACCCCAACCAGCACTATCCAAGGCTTGTTGTCGAAGAGGTTGATCACATCGCGCTTGATATTCGGATTCTGCTGCGCGGGCGGAGTAACGCGCTCTTTGGTGGTGGCAAAACAAAGCAGCAGCAGCGTAATGGCGCAGAGGCCGTAGACCACCATCGTCAACTGCCAGCCGCGTGTATCGCTCCCACGGCCGAGGAACTTGACCAGCGGAAGCGTGCACCACTGCACCAGCATCCCAGCGGTAAAAGCGCCGATAAAGCGAATCGACGATATCTTGGTACGCTCCTGCGAATTCGGTGAAATCACACCCATCAGCGCACTGTAGGGAATGTTCACCGCCGTGTAGATAAACATCAGCAAGCTGTAGGTAATGTAGGCATAGACCAGCTTGGCCCCGCTGCCCAGATTGGGCGTGGTAAAGGTCAGCACGCCGGCCACCGCGAACGGCAGCGCGCCCCACAGAAGATAGGGACGGAAGTGGCCCCATCGCGACTTGGTCCGGTCGGCAATTGAACCCATCACCGGATCGGCAACCGCGTCGGCAACGCGCGTCACCAGCATCATCATGCCGACCGCGGCCGCCGAGATTCCAAAGACATCAGTGTAAAAAAAGACCACATAAAACTCGAAGGTCTTCCAATAGAAGTTGGAAGCCGCATCTCCCAAGGAGTATCCAATCTTCTCCTTAAGGGAAATCCGGTCTTCCCGCGGCACCTCGATTTTCGCTGCTTTCACTCTTACCTCTGCTCTCCGCTACGCATGGATGCGCCGGTTATCGATAACTTTCTTAGTTGGTATACACCCGCACGTATTGTGCCTGCACTTCGGAGGGAAAGGGCGTAGTGGAGTTAGGGTTTCCCGGCCAACTGCCGCCGACCGCCAGATTGAAAATAATGAAACTCGGGCCGCTGTCGAAGGGCCACACCGAGCCACTATAACCGCTGACGCTGGACGGCGTATAAGTGCTGTAGGGCTTGGTGGGATCGTCAATGTAATAGGAGACGCTGCCTTTGCTCCAGATCATCCCGTAGGTATGCCAATCCGCCGCTGTTTCTCCGGTGGGAAAGGAATAGTCTGACCCCAGCAGGCTGCCGGTAAATCCGGTTCCATGAATCGAGCCGGCATTCCAATCTGGCGAAGTGGCCGCGTCGATCCGCTCCATCACGTCCATCTCCCCGCAGGCAGGCCAGTTGACGGTGTCGATGTTATTTCCCATGAGCCAGAACGCCGGCCAGAATCCCTGCGCCTCCGGCACTTTGGCTTTTACCTCGATGCGCCCGTACTGAAAGCTGAACAGACCCTCGGTCTTCATCCGCGCCGAGGTGTACACCCCGGTCGAGGGTTCTTCTGCCACAATGTTCAGGCCACCGCCCGGCGCTACATAAGCATTCGGTTTGCTCGAGTCGCATGGTGAGGTCGTCGACCCGTAGGCGCAATAGTCTTCCAGTTCGCTGTTTCCCCAGCCGCTATTGTTGCCAGTGTCATAGGTCCAGATGGAGGAATTGGGCTGCACATTGCTGCTGCCGGAGTTAGCAAACTCGTCGGACCAAACCAGCGTCCCGGAAGCAATACTGGGCGAAAAGGCCTGCGTCGTCACGTTGCTGTTGCTGTCGCCCGAGGCCACAGTAATCGCATTGACCGTCAGGTTCGAGGCCACCAGAAACGGCGCCTCGTACACCATCGAGGAAGTGGTGGGAGTCGTCCCATCCAGCGTGTAATAAATGGTTGCACCGGAAGTCGTTGTGGCCAGAGTCACCAGCGAAGCGCCATTCTGCACGCCTAGGCTGGTACTGGTGCTGGCAGTGATCGTGGGCGCTGTCGCCTGCGTTGTGCTTCCGCCGCCGCTACCGGAAGCGCTGCTGCCACCGCCGCAGCCCGCAAGGAGAGCCACACCTGCACACAATGCACACCGGAATCCTGAGATTATGAAATCTACCATACGACTATTCTCTCCTTTGGCCTGCTGCATATCTTCCGATTCCTGGCCTGAAATTGCAATACCGGCGCTAGATACGGAAAGTTATGGATGAAGACTCCGGGCAGCCAGCATGCGGTTGCCCGGAGAAGTTCCAGGGTTGAGTTAGAAGGTGAAACGCGCGCCAAACTGGCCGACACGCCCACCAACGCCGCCGTAGCCGTTGATGTAGCCAAACATTTTCTTGCCCGCCGCGTTGGTGTCGTTCAGCCCAGTGTCCGGGCCAGCCAAGGCGTCACGATTGAACACGTTGAAGAACTCCACGCGGAGGGTCAGGTTATACCGCTGATCAGGACCCATCGCAAGCTTCTTGTGCAGGCTCAGGTCCTCAGTTGCCGTGCCAGGATTGCGCACCTGTGACAGATAATTTCCTGCCGTACCCAGTTGGCCAGCAGCCGGATTCGCGAAGCAATCTGGATTCAACCATTGCTGGTTTAGCTTGGGGCTCCCTTTGGTCAACTTGCATCCAGGAACCAAGTCGACATAGATCGAATTGAATCCAGTAATGGAGTTAGTGGAGTGCACCGAGATTGGCGTGCCGGAATTGTAGTGGACATCGCCATCCAGGCTCCATCCGCCAATGAAAGCATCCGTCAACGCATCGACATTTGAGAACAATTGCTTGCCACGGCCGAAGGGCAAGTTGTAGATGATGTAGCCCTTGACAACATGCGTCACATCGAAGTCAGAAATGTCCTTGGCTTCGTTCTTCAGGTCGTAGGTGTTCTGCAGCGATCCGGTGCCCCATGGCTCCTGGAAGTCCGAATCGACATCACCGTGGGTGCGCGACCAGTTATAGCTGAGTTGCGCGGAAAGGCCCGAGGCCGAGCGACGCGTGACGCTGACTTGCAGGCTCTTGTAGTCGGCATTGCCCAACGGAGAACCGACCGAAAGAAGTGGTCCGGTATAGCCGGCAAAGACCTGCGGATAGGGAACGAGCGCGACCAGCGGATACTGGTCATAGCAAGAGCTCCATGCAGCGCAGATTGTTGTCATGCTTTGTGGAGTTTTACCAGTGGCAACATAGTTCTGGTAGTCGGCGATCTTCGGCTGATCGTGCTGGAAGGCGCCGCTCTGCAGGTGGTAGCTGTGGCTTTGAATCCAGTTCACATCCACCTTGGTCACACGATCCAGCTCGCGCTGCACGCCAATGCTGTACTGCTGCGTGTTGCCCGGCGTCAGCGAGCGGGGGTCGATGCTGATCACATCAGAGGTGATAAGTTTCGGACTCTGCGCTCCGACTGTCTGCGGAGTCACCAGCGTCGGGTTATAGCCATTGTCCCAGTTGAAGTTGCCTTCCGAAGTAATGTTATGGAAGCCCACGTTTCCGGCCTGCTGATAAGGAATGCCGCCCCAGGTGTTCATGTTCAAGGGAGCAAAGAAGACGCCGATGTTGGCGCGCGCCACCGTCTTGTCGTTCAGCTTGTAGGCGGCGCCGATGTGGGGCGCGTAGTTGTAGTAATCCTGGCGGCGCTCGAAGCTTTCGCTGCCGTTGTGCAGGTACTCATAGGTTCCCATCAAGCCGGTGAGGGTGTTGAAGTCGTCCAACTCGAAGCTCGACCAGTGGCCGTACTTCTCATGATAGGGATTGTTGAAGTCCCAGCGCAGGCTCAGGTTGACCGTCAAGCGCTGATTGACCTTGATGTCGTCGCTGAAGTAGAGCGCGAAGGCCTTGCGGCGTCCGTACTCGTTGTCAGGGTTGTTGCTTTCCGCATTGTAGACATCGCCCAGCAAGAAACTGCCGAAGGCGTTGCCGGTAGCCTGCCAGCCAGCGCCGGCGGTCGTGGACGGATCGAAGATGATTGGATAGCCGCCCATGAATGTCCCTACGTCGGTGTGGTAGTTGAACTGCATGGCGCGGAATTCTGTGCCCATCTTGATGTTATTGCGATGATGGCTCCAGACCAGTTCATCGCTGTAGATGAAGGTGTTGCCAGCATAGTCGTCGTTAAACTGGCTGCCCAGTGTCGTGAAATTCCAGCCATTCTGGTAGTTGGCGCCATTGGTGTACTCGCCAGTCTCAAAATAGATCAGCGGGAAGTTTCCGGCTGGATTCGTGACGCCGCTGGCCAGGCCCAAATCGGCATCCCACTTACCTGTCTCCGAGGTGGCCTTGCTCGGATTGTGGAATCGATTGAAAGTGGCATAGACGGTATTCAGCAGGTTCGGCGAGATGGTAATGGTGTCGCTCAGGCGCGCGCTGGGCGCGGTGGTGTTGTGCCAGTACGAGTTGGCCATCGGTCCGCCGTATTGCGAATTGGGCGACCACACTCCGCCCTGATCTGCATTGATGCGCGGATAGTTGTCGTAATAGAACGACCCGTTGATGTGCTGCCGCTGACTTGGAGTGTAGTCCATCTTGATGCTGCTCTGCGTGTTGTGGAACCAAGGATCGGGGCTATAGGACGGCCCTGCGTTGTTCGCCGTCAAAGTCGATTCCGGCGCATAGTACTTGTGGTATAGCTGAAGAATCTTGGCGGTTGTCTTGCTGATCAAGGCCGTGGGAATCTGGTTATTGTTGAATACACATCCTGTTCCCGGCATATAGATTGCGCCCTGATAAACAGGAATTGCAGAGGCCGTCGTATCGCAAACTCCGGCGGCGTTTACAGGTACTGCGCTGCCCACTACATTGCTGGTCGTCAGCACGGCACTCATATCGGCATACGACTGGGCATTGCCACTCGCATCCCAGCCCATCATTTCAGGCGTGGGAACAGTGCGCGTATTGGCGCCCAGACCCCACATCGACTGCATGTACCGTTCAAACGCGCCGTAGTAGAAGAGCTTGTCCTTGATGAGCGCGCCGCCAAAGCCGCCGCCCCAGTCGGAAAGCGAGTCGTTCAGCTTCAAATAGGCGCTCTTGTTGGCGGGATCGTTGATGGCCGCAAGTTTATTGGAAGCACTCAACGCGTCCAGATCTGTCGAGTGCATGAAGCCAAAGGCTGATCCGTGAATCTGGTTGGCGCCGGACTTCATTTCATACTTGAAGACGCCGCCGCCGCTGCGCCCCGAATCGGCGCTGATGCCCACTGTGTCGACTTCCGTCTCCTGGATGGATTCCATCGGGGGCTGCGACTCACTGATGTAGCCGCCCAGTTGCGAGACTGCCGAGGTGCCATCGATCAGCACTTCCTTGGTCATAGCCATGCCGCCGTTGATGTGCGAACTGTAGTCCGAGCCTTCCGCGCCCGGTACATAAGCAAAAATGAAGTTGGAGAGATTGCGGCTGCCCGAAACATTCAAGGGAAGCTCGGCCTGCGCTTCCGCGTTCAGGTTGGAGGAAACTTGTGAATCATCGGTTTGCAGAATCGGAGTGGCGCTGGTCACTTCCACCGTCTCCGTGGCCCCGCCCACCTGCAACGTGGCATTGACCTCCGCCACCTGGCTAACCAGCAGGGTCAGGCCCTTGCGCTCCACGGTTCTGAATCCAGCCTTGGTGAAACTGACCGCATAGCTGCCGACCGGCAGATTGCCAACCCGGTAAAAGCCAGTGCTGTCCGTGGTTGTGTTCTCAACCGCGTTGGTGCCTACGTTGGTCACCTGGACCTGCACGCCAGGCATCACCGCTGACAGCGAGTCCTTGACCGTGCCGACGATGGTGGCGCGGTCCGATTGCGCGAAGATGGGCGGCGCTATGGCAAGCGCAAACAGCCCTAATAGGAGTAAACATCTCCTGAACGTCATGGAACGCCTCCGTAAAAGCCTCACAGAGAGTGCGGCTGCTGTGCGCACCCGTCGCCGGCTCGGCCCGCATGTCGAGCCGGGATGCGCTTCAGTCAACTGAACCGGTTGTTTAACCGCTTTTTCAACCGGTTTATTAACCCTGTTTAATACCGAAAGACACTTTACTGTCCTGCTGATACAGATGTCAAGTGCTTTCTGATAACATCTTCTTGTGCGTAAATCACGACCCCATCCCGGCAGCCCCCTTCCGCCTCCTGGGACCTCATCCAAGCCCGTTAGTTTGCGCGACTTGGCCGCCTACCTGGGGCTTTCCCGCACGACCGTTTCGCTGGTGCTCAACGACTCGCCTGTTGCCCAGGCACTGACGCCGGCAACCCGCGAACGCGTTCTGAAGGCCGCGGCCGACCTGAACTACAAAGCCAACTATTTTGCGCGCATGCTCAACAACAAGCGAAGCCAGATGGTGGGCATCCTTTCACCCGATTTCGGCGAGGGATATGACGCCTCGATTCTCTCCGCCATCGAGCGCGTGATGATCGAGCGCAATTACCTTTATTTCGTTTCCAGCCATCACTGGGACAAGGCCTTGATCCAGCAGCGTCTGCAGGTCTTTGCCGAACGCGGCGCCGAGGGCATCATCCTGATCAACACACCCGCCCCGGCCAAGTCTGCACTTCCACTGGTTTCCATCGGAAGTCTGAAATACGATTACCCGCTGACGCGCATCACGGTAGACAATGCGTATGGCATTCGCTTGGCGCTGAATCACCTGTATGCGCTGGGGCATCGGGAGATAGCCTTTCTCAAGGGCCACGCGCAATCGAGCGACGCCGAATCGCGTTGGAGCGCCTGCGTAGAGGCCGCGCGAGAGCTGCACTTGCACATCCACGAGGAAAACATAGTTCAACTGAAGCGCATCGACGATGGGCTGAACCCGATTCGCGAGGGGTATATCGCGGGCAAGCAGTTATTGAAAGCGTCAGAAAAATTTACCGCGTTGATGGCCTTCAACGACCTGTCGGCCATCGGCGCCATCAACGCCTTCCACGACGCGGGCAAGCGTGTTCCGGAAGACATTTCCGTGATTGGGTTCGACGATATTCGAGCGGCAACCATCATTCAGCCGGCCCTGACCACGATCCGCCAGCCGTTGGCGCGCATGGGCATGCTGGCCGCTACGGAGCTCCTGGAGCGCATCGAAAGCGCCAACATGGATACGCGCAGCATCCTAATTAAACCGGAACTGGTGATCAGGCAGTCGACAGTTGTTTGCCCACAAGGCGCTTCCGATCATCACGCAAAAGTGTCCAAAGTCCGATCCGCATCGAAGGCGCGCGGCGCCACGACGGCGGTTCGAGCTAGCCAACATCCTGCGCAAGCGCAGGAGAGCACACGGACGGACGAAGCTCCGGTTCCCGGTGGCTTGTCAATCTAGGTTTCTGACAACATAATTTCGTGCCTTGAGTTGGTTTTTTCCCAGGTCCCAAAATCGGGACCTGGGGCACCCAGTTCTGGTACATCTTCAAGCTGTCAGAGACCCCGTATCGTAACTGCATGATTTGGTAATTAGCCTTGGACAAGCGCGGGCGGGGACGCCCGCACTACAGCCGGCCGGGAGGCCGGCGCTACATGACCAAATCACGCGGTCACGGTACTAGCGTCCTGCGGAGCGCTTCGCCCAAGTCTCAAGATTGAGGCGCCCGCGGAAGACGGGTTTCGCGTTGTTCCGCGGCCAGCGTCTTTTCCGCCCAACTCTCATACGTCAGTTGTGCGCGAAGCCGCTCCCAATCGCTGGCAGGCAGCGCCATCAAACGGTCGCGTTCAATCCCTGGCAGCGACCCGCCCAGCGCCATCAACCCACCCTCACGATCCTGTCGCTGATAGTTCGTTGGAATCGCGACGCCATTGGCCTTGGCCCAGTCGCCGATGCGGATCACGGGTCTGCTCGCAATCGTCGCGGCACTCCAGTTTGCGAAGTGAATCTGCTGGTTGAGCCAAAGAACACCGGCGCGTTCGACCCATGCCGGACGATGGCCTTGACCAGCATCGACATGGGTCGTGAAGATATTGCGATCAGTCTTCCGCAAGGCAATCGCCTGCGCCTTGAGGCTCACAAACCACTCCGGCCCGCGATGCGGAATATCCATGACTTCATCTTCCGAGCCATTCTCCACCAGCATCGCGCCTCGATCCGCGTTCAAGGCATAAATGACGGCGCCGCGCAGGTGCGGAACGGAACCCAGGACGCGCAGCGATCTCCACGGCGGCGTCTGGCACGGCAGCTTGCCGCGATCAAAAGCCTTTCCCGCATCCTGTTCGTCGTCATATGTCCCGCCGCCGCTGAGAAGAACCGCGTGAATGCGAGGATCGATGGCTCCGGCAATTCCACTGACGAACGCGCCCATGGAGTAACCCAGCACGGCGATCCGGTTGGCATCGACCTCCGGCCTTTGGGTCAAATAGGTGACGGCTTGCATCAGGTCAACTTGCATCAAGCCCGCCAACCTTTGCCCCCAATCGCTGGCTGGAATCCCCGCCGGGGTTTGCACGATTCGATCATGCGACCCGGCCTGGGATTTTTTCTCGATGTTTCTTTCTCCCTCGCCAATCGGGTCGTAGGTCACGACTTCCGCACCCGCCTGCGCGAACATCATCCCCGAATAGAAGGCATACCAACTGAACTTATCGGCCCCATGCCCGTTGACGATGACGATTCCGGGCAACTTGACGCCCCGGCGCTGACCGGCCCAGTGTTCGGGCCGGTAAATGATGGCTGGAACCAGCATCCCGCCCGCGGTTCGATACGTGACCCGGTCCGCAATCACGCTCTTAACCGGCGAAATACTCGACCATGTCTTCGCTTCCAGAGGTGGTAGCTTATCCGGGACATAGAGCGCCTTCCTGATCCGTTGCCGCCAGTGCTCCGATACGTGCGCGTAATCTTCTGTTACCTGCGCTGGCAGGATTCCGCTCGACAGCACAGCTAGGGCAACAAAAGGCAAAAGGATCTTATAGAGGATGGTCGATTTCATTTAGATGGCCTTTTTCACTGCATTTTCCCTCACGACGGCGGTTGCACTCTTCATTTGTAGCCGGCAAGCGGATGAGGCGTGTACGGCTCCTCAAGAGAAGCAATTTCCTCCGGCGTCAGATGCACGGAAAGCGCATCCACTGCGTTCTGGAGATGATGCGGCTTGGTTGCGCCCACGATGGGAGCGGTTACCGCAGTCTTGCCGAGCAGCCAGGCCAGCGCAATCTCGGCGCGCGGAAGGCCGCGCTTTTCCGCAACCTGACCGAGGCGGTCCACAACTCGGTGGTCCGTTTCTTCGGTCTGCGAGTAGATTGTCTTCGCGTATTGGTCGGTTTCGTAGCGCTTGGTGCTTTCACTCTGCCAGGGGCGCGCCAAGCGGCCGCGCGCCAGAGGACTCCAGGGAATGACGCCAATGCCTTCCGACTGGCAAAGGCCGATCATTTCCCGCTCTTCTTCCCGGTAGAGCAGGTTGTAATGATTCTGCATGGAAACGAAACGGGTCCAGCCGTGGAGGTCGGCAAGATAGAGGGCCTTGGCAAATTGCCACGCATACATGGACGAAGCGCCGATATAGCGAACCTTGCCCGCCTTCACCACATCATGCAGCGCCTCCAGCGTTTCCTCGATGGGTGTTTCATCGTCCCAGCGGTGAATCTGGTAAAGGTCCACATGGTCCGTCTGCAGGCGGCGAAGGCTCTGGTCTAGTTCATAAAAAATAGCCCTGCGCGAGAGGCCGTGCCCATTGGGATCGTCGCGCATGATGCCGTGGATCTTGGTGGCGATAACCACGGCTTCGCGCCGCGCGTTGGCCTTCAGGAAGCGCCCAAGCACAACCTCGCCGATGCCGCCTGAATAGACATTGGCCGTGTCAAAGAAATTGATTCCCAGGTCGAGCGCCTGACGAAGAAATGGCTGGCTCTCTTCCTCATTCAGCACCCAGGCGTGCCGTCCAACTTTCGGTTTGCCGATGGCGGGCTCTCCATACGTCATGCAACCGAGAGCAATGCGAGAAACTTTCAGCCCGGTCTTGCCAAGATTGATATAGTCCATAGCTCCTCCTGAAGGCTGTGCGAATCATCCAGGCCGTGGTGACCCGCTGAGTTCGATATCCCGTTCAGTTCACGCCGGAGCGACGTCGACGGGAACGCGCTGGCAGAAGAATCGCCTGCGGATGCGCTGACAAATCCACACGAGGGTCGCACTCGCGATGAGGATGCATAGCCCTTCGACCGGGTAACGGAAGCGCGAAGATCCCCAGAAGATCAGAGCCGTGAAGACAAAATGAAGCACGCCCAAGTGGATAATCCAACCCGGATTGCCTGTCCTCAGAAAATAGATTGCGCTCGGGAAGAAGCCAAGCGCAAGGAGAATCAGAATCGGGCTCCACGATACCAACATGCCAACCCGGAAAAGCCTGGGGCTTTTCGGTTGCAGAAACGGGGTCCACGAACGGCGAAACCGCGATTCAACAAGGTACCACCACTTTTCAGGATGATTGCGCGTCCACTGCATGGCCAGTTGCTTTTCGACATGATCGCGAACGACTTCGTTGTTGGGAGCGATAATCTGCGCCCGGTACTCAGGCAGTTCGGAGGTCGGATAGACCCAGTAGCCGTAATAGAGCGGGTCGGAGGCTACGATTCGGTTGTAACTGCCGAGCGCAACATCTCCTCCTCCTGTTTCGAACGGGATCAAGGTGTGAAACACGCAATAGTTGCGAAGAGTCCAGGGCGCAAGCACAGCCACGGCCACCAATGAAATGGCCAGGCCTCGGACGATCAGCCGGGGTGTCTTTCTGAATTGCCAAACGGACCACGGGACAAGCAGCGCCACCATGAGCACCGCGTTTCCCCGCGTCAGCATGGCTAGCCCCAGAAGGATGCCCGCTGCAATCGCACGCAGCCAGGTCGCATGATCGGCAAATCGCAGCGCAAGCCAGAGGAAGCTGCAGAACAGGAAGGTGTACAGCGGCTCAGATCCCAATTGACTCGAATACTGCAACGCTGTCGGCCATACAGCGTAAATTGCGGCGGCCAGAAGCGCGACGGTATCACTGAAACACTTGCGTCCAATTCCGTAGAGAAGAAGGATCGTCAGCGTGTCCAAAACACACTGAAAAATCCGCACGACACCATATCGATGTCCAAAGGGCTCATACAGACCCGCCCACGCCACCGATGTTGCAGGAACGCGATAGGCGGTCAGATGCTCCAGGGACTTACCGTCGGGCCCTTTGACGTCGGGGCTGATGCCGCTGAAGCCATGTCCTTGAACCAGATTCCAGGCATACCCGTCGTATTCACTGGCATCCGAGCCAGGTACGGGCGGCGCGGCCCACCCGCCATGAATCGTGATGGCAACGCGAGACGCCAACCCGACAACCAGGATCGCGAGCAGAAGCCGCAGATGCAAACCACAAAGAGTACGACTCATGATGCTGTTGCTGGATAGGGATTCATTGCAAAGGCTCATGGTCGTTGTCTCCGATTGGGGGGCATTTTATTCAGGATTTCCTTGAACCTGAAGATTCAGCCTGAATTTTCCTTTTGAGTTGCAGTCGCATCGAATTGTACCGCTTTCGACCACTCGGAGCCCATCGGGAAAGCCTTGGAAGCAGGTCCGTGTGAAGCCATGCTTCCACCGCCTTGCAGCAGTTTCTCCGCTCGCGCGTCCAATACCAGTAGCGGGCAAAGTGCGTAGAATCGGTGCAGCACAACGTACACATTTCGAAGGGGGCAATTCGTATGAGGAATATCGAAATGGCCATTTGGGTGGCCGCCTTTGCGCTGATTGGCTCAGCGCCAGGGTTTTCCCAGAACGAAAGTCATATGGGGCAGGGGCAAGCCGTCGTAACCGTCCTCCCGAAACATGAAGGCGCTTTGCCTCCGAGCGTCACAGGGCAGGATCTGTCGATCAAGGTGAATGGAAAACAGGCCAGGGTCACGAGCTGGAAGCCGCTCCAGAGCCCTGTAAACAGCCTGGAACTGGTGGTGCTGATCGACAGTGGCGCCCGCAGCGGCCTGGCAGGCCAGTTCGACGACATCACGCGTTTCATCAAGAGCCTTCCGCCAAATACGAAGGCCACGGTCGCCTATATGCAGAATGGACAAGCCTTGCTTGCCGGCCCGCTCACCGCAGACCCGGCGCAGGTCTTGCGTGGACTGCATCTGACCATGGGCTCTCCCGGCGCCAATGCAAGCCCTTATTTTTGTCTCTCCGATCTGGCGAATCACTGGCCTTCCGGGAATCACGCGGCACGACGCGAAGTGCTGATGGTGACCGACGGCGTGGACAATTACAACAGGCAATACAATCCCGACGACCCATATGTCCAAGCAGCGGTTCACGATTCCGTTCGCGCGGGACTGATCATCTACTCGATCTATTGGCAAGACAGGGGCCGCTTCAACAGCACCGAATACGAAACCAATGCCGGCCAGAACTACCTGGGTCAAGTGGCCGAGGCGACGGGCGGCAAAAGCTTCTGGATGGGAATGGGCAATCCGGTTTCCTTCGAGCCGTTTCTCGACGAACTCACCCGCCGCTTTCGGAATCAGTACGAGCTCAGGTTTGCGGTTGGCCTGACCGGCAAGCCTGAGGTCGAGCCTATGAAACTGAAGCTCAGCGCTCCGGGCACGGAAGTCAACGCGCCGGAGCAGGTTCTTGTCTTCCCTGCTGACTCGGATCAGAAGGCTGTCCCCGGCCAGAAGTAACTACAGCGTGTTTCAAAAATGACTCGGCAGATTTGAGAGGTCATTCCTCAGGGGCTAAACAGGCTGCGGAAAAAGGCACAGAATCAGGCTGTTCGCGAAGGAAGGTTTGGCAGGGGCTAAAGCCCGCATCTTTACCTATTTGCAGTTACGGCACGACTGAAGTCTTGCCCTGTTACAAAGCAGCCTTTTGAAACACCTTCTACGAGTTTTCCCGCAGCCTGTAAAGCCCCTTGTTTTTGCGGACTTTATCGGCACGACTGAAGTCGCGCCCTGACACAAAGCGGATTTTTGAAACACGCTCTAAGCTCAGGCGCCAAGCATGGGCAGCAGCGCCTGAAGCGCACGGCCTCGATGACTAAGCGTGTTCTTGGTTTCCAGGTCCAGTTCCGCCATGGTGCAGTTCAACTCGGGCAGATAGAAGAGCGGATCGTAGCCAAAGCCGCCCGTGCCGCGAGGAGAGTCCAGAATCATCCCCTCGACCGTGCCCTCGGCAGTGTGCAGCGGCTGACCATCTCGGGCGACCACCAGCACGCAACGATAGCGCGCCGTGCGCTGGACCGCACGAACGCCGGCCAGCCGCTGCAACAGCACCACATTGTTCCACACGTCGGTGTTGTCATTGGCGTCCGGCGAGTCCATCACACCGGCGTCAGAGGCAAAGCGGGCCGAACGCACGCCGGGAGCGCCTTCGAGAGCGTCCACCTCAAGGCCGGAGTCGTCGGCCACGACCAGCGCGCCGGGGGCAAAGCGCGAGTAGTAGACGGCCTTCAGCGTGGCGTTGGCGGCAAAAGTCAGGCCGTCCTCCTCCGGCGCGGGGATTTCTTTCAGTCCCGGAAGAGCTTCGATCTTCAGAGAAGAAGCCATGGCGGCTGTGTGAAAATCACGCAGCTTTCCCTGGCTGGTGGTAGCGGCATAGAGAACGAGAGCCATAGGAAAAGTGTAACGGACGTGGATGCGATTCGAAGGATGCGGGGAAAAGTCATAAAAAACTGTCGATAAAGATCGATAAAAACTGCAGATAAGAATCAATGAGAAGCTATAAATAGAGAACAATAAAAAACTGTACCTATAGGTGCCCCACCTTCGCCAATTCGCAAACTACGCGAATTGGCGAAGGTGGGGCACCCTACTCAATTGTCTTAATCTATGACCTGCTCGACGCGCAGATCGCGGCTGGAAGCGCCGACGCTGACCGTGCGCTTGCCTTTGGCCGTCGCCCACTTGCCATCCTTTGTGGACCAATACTGCAACTGCCGCGGCTCAACACGCAGCGTGACGGTTCTGGCCTCGCCTGCGGCAAGATGAACACGATCGAAAGCAGCCAGAGCACGGACCGGGAATTGCACTCCTGCCGGGATCTTGCTGGGCGTGCCCAAATAAACCTGCGGAACTTCGTCCGAGTCCACGCTGCCGGTGTTCTTGACGTCCACCTTCACATCCAAGCCGCCATCCGAGGCTTTCTCGATCTTCAGCCCGGAGTAGGCAAAGGTGGTGTAGCTCAGGCCGTGGCCAAAGGCGAACAGCGGATCGATCTTCTCGCGATCAAACCAGCGATAGCCCACGTTCACGCCTTCGCTGTAGGTCGTCTTGCCATCCACGCCCTTGAGCGAACGCTCGGGGTGCGTGGGGTCGGTGGCGGGGTAGTCTTGCAGACGCTTGCCCCAGGTAACCGGCAGACGGCCAGCAGGACTGGTCTTGCCCGCCAGCAGGTTGGCCGTGGCCCAGCCGCCCTCATCGCCCGGCCACCACATTTCCAGAACCGCCTTCGCCTTGTCCACCCAGGGCAGCGCAACCGGCTGGCTGGTGTTGAGGACCACGATGGTGTTGGGATTGACCGCGGCGACCTCTTCCACGAGCTCGTTCTGTTCGCCGGGCAGGCCGAAGACCGGCTGCAGGCGCGTCCACACAAAGACAACCGCGACCTTGGCGCTTTTTGCCGCGGCAATGGCAGCATCGTGGTCGGCCTTGCGCTGTTCCGGGGTATACCAGTTGAGCCGCACCTGGACCGGTGAGTTGGAGGTGTCGGGACTGGTCTTGATCTCGATGGTGTGAGGCCCGGCGGTCAACTCAACCGCGCGGCGCACGTTGTCGAGGCCATCGACGGTGGGAACGGCGTTGTCCTGATTGGCTTGCAGGATGTCACCATGGACACCGCCCTGTTGAACGCCGGTGACGGCCAGTTGCTTGCCGTCGAGGGCGATCGTGGCGTTGGTTCCCAGCGCCTGGAGATAGAGCCAGTACGTGCCGGCATGAGGCGCGGTCAACGAGCCCTTCCAGGTGACGGTGGAGTTGGGGTCCAGAGCCTTTGCGCCCGCAAAATCGACCTGCGCGTCGGTCTGCGCGGCGCCCGAGCCGGTGCGGAGCAGACCCGGCTCACCTTCGTGGCTCAAGGCGCTGGCTGGCACGGGTGTGCCGGTCATGTCGTCGTCCACGGCAAACTTGATGTTCGCGTTGCCGGTAATCTTTTTGAGCGCCGCCAGCGGGCCAACCTGCCGCTGAGGCAATCCGACGGAGCGTTCGCCGTTGATGCCGATCGCGTCCACCTGAAGAGCCGTGGGACCGATGAGGACCACGGAATCCAGATCGGCAGCCTTCAAGGGCAGCGCGCCGCCTTCGTTCTTCAGCAGCACAGCGGCATCCTCGCCTGTCTTTTCGATGATCTTGGCGTTGGCCTCGATGGACTGCGCAGTGATCTCGTGTTTGGACTGGCCATCGAGGTAGCCGAAGCGGACCATCTCATAAAGAACGCGTCCGGCGGCGCGGGTGATGGCGGCCTCGTTGACCGTGCCGTCCTTCAGGGCTTCGGCCATCTTCTTCGGGTCAAGCCTTACGCCAAAGTCGCTCGGGTCGTCGCGTTTCAGGGTCGGTTCCTCGGGAATATGCCCGCCGAACATATCAGCGCCTTTTTCATCGGCGGCAACTGGAGCAGGAGGAGGAGGCACGGGCTCCAGGTCAAAGAACGATGGCATTTTCCATTCTTTAGCCACCGGGATCGTGCCAGGCATTTCCATATCCAGGCCGGCGTTGATGAATCTCACGGCGTGAACCGCACCCCAGTCCGAAGTCACAAAACCTTTGAAGCCGATCTCGTCGCGCAGGATCTTGGTCAGCGTGGACTCGTTGCCGCAGGCAAAGGTCCCGTTGATGCGGTTGTAAGAGCACATGATGGACGAAACGCCGGCCTTGACAGCGGCCTCGAAGGGCGCCACATAGACTTCGTGGAGCGTCTGGTCGTCAATGTACGTGCTGGTGCCATTGGAGTCGTAACCGACATAGTGTTTGATCTGGGCCATGACCTTTTGCGACTGGATGCCCTTGACCTCAGCCACGCCCATCACGGTGGTAAGGAACGGGTCCTCGCCGAAGGTGTTATAGCCGCGATTGAATTCGAGGTCGCGGTCGATATTCACAAAGGGCTGGAGGGCAACGTCGATGCCCAGCGCGCGGGCTTCCCGGCCAATCACCAGCCCGTTCTCCTCGGCCGTCTGGCGACTGAAGGTCGCAGCCACGCCCATGGTGGCCGTCTCGGCCTGCGACGGATGGCGCGTCAGCACGCCTGGAGGTCCGTCGGCAAAGCGCATCCCCGGAATGCCCAGCCGCGGAACGCCGCCAAGGTAACCGGCCTGGCCCTGGTAGACTGCCGGGGCTTCCTGCGCGCCTTGGATCAACGCTAGTTTTTCGTTGAGCGTCATCTGGCTCAACAGCTTGTCAACCCGCGCGTCGCCCGTAACCACCGGCACGCTCTGCCCAAGCACCCTGCCTGCACTCAGGGCCATGGAAGCCCCCAGCACAACCGAAACCACCGTGCGCACTGCCTTTGTTGTCTGCAATGGAATCACCTTCTTGGCTCTTTGACCTTTGTCTGGACGAATGAGCCTGTCACGAAGATGCAGCCGGCCCATCCGCTTCTTTCTGCATCCATCTGTCATCCTAGAGCGGAACCACAGCAGGTGTAGCCCAATGAAATCCACGAAGGTCGCCGCTTCCTGCTGGTCGCGTCGACTCGAGTGCTTCAACTTCTGGATATAGCAACTGTGGTTTCGCTCTATCCTCGGCCGTACCGGCCTGGAGGATTATCGTTTTACTTCTTACTGTTGTACCAAAACTGAGGCCCACCGCGGCTATCATTCTGAGCAAAGCGCGGTAAAAAACTATCTCTTGACCCTTTGCGCCCAAGATGGAAGGCCGGGCTCACCCGTTTTCTGGACCTTGGAAACGGCCAATGTGCGGAATCATGCCGTCAGAAACCGCGTTCTGGCCTCAGGCGGGCAGCGGAAGCGCGCTGTCCAGCCCTGCGGAAATCAACTCCTGGCGCAGCCGTTCCACGCTGAAAAATTGGATTGCCTGGATACCCAGCGCCTGTGCGGCCTCAATGTTTTCCAGCTTGTCATCGATAAAGAGCGTCTCCGCGGGCAGCGTCCCGAGCTGGGCGAGCGTATGGCGATAGATAGCCGGGTCGGGCTTGGCAATGCGCAGTTGATAGCTCCACACACGCACGTCGAAGCGGTGAATCCAGTCGAACGCGCGCTCGATACTGGCCAGCGTGCTGTCGCCCATATTGGAGAGGATGCCGGTAAGCAGTCCGCGCTGCTTGAGCGCAAGCTGCCAAGCCACCATGGCGGGGTTCTGGACGGTCCAAAAGCGGCAATCCCATTGGTTTAGCTCCTCGGCCATGGCTTGATCCGGCGGCAGCCCTGCGTTGCGCAAGAACTTCTGCCAAAAGGCGATACCGGTCAGCTTGCCTTCATCATAGGCCGCCCGGTCGGCCCAGTAGAGAGGCTCGAAGCGCTCCTCCGTCAGGCCGGTGATGCGCCGCATAACCGCCCACGCCGCTGGGTCCGGCGGCCCGGTCAGTACCATTCCATAGTCGAAGACAACCGCACGCAAGGCCAATTCCCCTCCCCAGTACGCCCGTGTAATGTTGAAAGGGACGCCTGCTTCTATTGTGCCTGATTCACTGGAACATTTTCGGAAGATCCGTCGCAGGCGGGAGTTCGCAAGCAGGACCCCACAAGCGAGACAAAGACAAATGCGCTTTTCACGAAGAACGAACTGGGAGACAAAAGAGACCGAACTGGCGCGGGCGCACCGGCTGCGCGTCGAGGCCGGTCTGCCGCTGGCCGACCTGACGGCCTCAAACCCCACCCGCTGCGGATTCGCCTACGATCCCAACCTGCTGGCGGCGCTTACCGATCCGCGAGCGCTCGACTACAGTCCGCAGCCGCGCGGCCTGAAGCCAGCGCGCAAGGCCGTCTGCGCCTACTATGCGGAGCACGGCGTCACACTCCAGCCCGAACAGATTGTGCTGACGACCAGCACCAGCGAGGCCTACAGCTTCCTGTTCCGGCTGCTCTGCGATCCTGGCGACGAGATTGTCCTCAATCAGCCCGGCTATCCCCTCTTCGACTTTCTGGCCGAGTTGGACGACGTGCGGCTCACCGCCGCGTCGCTGGTCTACGACAACGGCTGGCAGATCGATCCGGAGGGCCTTCGCCGCGCAATCACGCCCCGGACACGGGCCATCGTCCTGGTGCATCCCAACAACCCCACCGGCCACTACACCAAGCCGTGGGAGGCGGAGGCTCTGGCGCAGCTCTGCCGGGAGTTCGATCTTTCCCTGATTGTGGATGAGGTTTTTCTGGATTACGAGCTGGCCGCGCCAGCAAAGAGCTTTGCCGCCGGCCTGGAAGGCGTTCCGGTCTATGTGGTCAGCGGAATGAGCAAGATTGCCGGGCTGCCGCAGATGAAAGCCGCCTGGATTGCAGCCACCGGGCCGCAGGCCACTCTAGCTCTGGATCGGCTGGAGATTATCGCCGACACCTTCCTCTCCATGAACGCGCCGGTGCAGTGGGCTCTGCCGGCGTGGCTGGAAAGCCGCGAATCAGTCCGGCAGCAGATCCGCGCGCGCGTCGAGGCCAACCTGGCCGAACTGGACCAGCAGCTTCCTCAGTTGCCGGTGGCGAGCCGCTTGAAGGTCGAGGGCGGCTGGTACGCAGTCGTGCGCATCCCGGCGCTCGAGCCAGACGAACAGACGGCGCTGGCACTGCTCGAACGAGGCGTATGGGTCCATCCCGGCTACTTCTTCGGGATGCCTGAGTCGGGCTGGCTGGTGGTGAGCCTGCTGGGGCCGGAGGCGGAATTCAGACGCGGCTTCGCTGGGCTGGTGGAATATCTCAAGCGGCGCGAGCAAACGGAAATTCTGAAGCTTGCCGGAAGCATCGACTACGATCCATCCTGCGACGCTCGAGAAGAATCAGAGTGACCGTAGAGGAAATTGAGAAAGCTAAGTGCTGATCTCCTGTTACTGACAACGAATCGAGGCTCACAGCCCGCGCAGAAATGGATTGCTCCTGCGTTCCTGACCGATGGTGGTTTCCGGGCCATGGCCGGGGAGAACGCAGGTTTCGTCGGGCAGCGGAAGCAATTGCGTCCGGATGGATCGGATGATCTGCATGGAATTGCCGCCGGGCAGGTCGCTGCGGCCAATGCTGCCATTAAAGAGCGTGTCGCCGGAAATCAGCAGCTTGAGCGCGGCAAAATAGAAGCAGACGGAGCCGGGCGAGTGGCCGGGCGTGCACAAGACCTGCGCGGAATAGCGCGCCAGCCCCACGCTCTGGCCTTCGGTCAGGTACTGGTCGGGCTTGGCAGCCTCATCCGGCGCCGGAAGGCCGAAAAACGAGGCCTGCGCATTCAGCATCTTCAACAGCGGCAGGTCACTCTCGTTCAACAGGATAGGCGCACCAGTCAGGCGCTTGAGCTCGAAGGCACCGCCCACGTGGTCGATGTGGCCATGGGTCAGCAGAATCTGCTTCAGCGTAAGGCCCGCCTCGGTCAGCCGACCGGAAATGCGGTCCGCATCGCCGCCGGGATCGATGACAATGGCCTCGCCAGCATCTTCGTCGCCCAGAAGAGTGCAATTGGCTTGCAACGGACCGAGAGGGTGGGTCTCAAGAATCATGATTCCCATTTTATAGGTTTTCGATCGCTCGTCGTCGCATGTACTCAAGACGCCCCACCACAAGCTGGCTTGCGAAAGAGCTGCTCACGCAAAAACGGCAGACCGTGTGGCCTGCCGTTCTCTGGAGATCTGGGATGGAGGAAAGTCTTGCTGTTTACTTGCCGGACTTGGCCGGGGCCGAGGCAGGCGGATTGGTCTTGTCCAGCACCGAATGAGAACCAGGGCCGACGCCTGAAGAGCGCACGAACAGCACCGTCAGGGTGATCGAGGTCAGCATGAAGATGATCGCGGCCCAAGTGGTAAGCCGTGTGAGCACGTTGGCCGCGGCACGGGGACCAAAAGCGGTCTGTGAGCCCTGCCCGCCGAAAGCGCCTGCCAGATCGGCCGAGCGGCCTTGCTGCAGGAGGACGACGCCAATCAGGAAAAAGCACACAATCACATGCACGACAATGACAAAGCCAAGAAACAAATTCATATTGAAAGCTGCTTTCCAGGTCAGTCCGGCTGACCCGGACGCAAAAAATTTGGTGCGGAGGAGGGGACTTGAACCCCTATGCCTTGCGGCGTCAGCACCTCAAGCTGGTGTGTCTGCCAATTTCACCACCTCCGCACTGGGGTGAACTATCAGAGTATAGCAAAAAAACGCTGTAGTGCGTTTTTCGCTTGACACTGTAGTGCGGCTCGGAAACCACGCATAATGTGGAAATCATAGAATTTCCACATTATGCCCGGCCAACTACTTTTTACTGTATACGATCGAAGCCAAAACCGGCTTCGCCAAGGGCATGGCGAATGGCCGCAATGTGGCCTGCACCGCGGGTTTCCAGGGTTACATCGACGACGGTTTCACCCAGGCTGACGCCGTAGTAGGCGCGATTGTGAATAATTTCAACGATGTTGGCGCGCTCGCGGGCCAGGATCTGGATCAGGTCGAGCAGCCCGCCCGGCCGGTCCTGCAGGGAAACGCGAATACGCAACAGGCGGCCGTCTTTCACCAAGCCGCGCTCGATAATTTTGGCCAGCAGGGTCACGTCGATGTTGCCGCCGGAGACCAGAGCCACCGTGCGGCGCTGGCCAAGCCTGGTCTTCGACTGAAGCACGGCAGCCAAGGCCGCGGCTCCCGCTCCCTCGGCCAGCGTCTTTTCCTTCTCCAGCAGGACGAGAATGGCATTGGCGATCTCCTCGTCGTCTACGGTGACAATCTCGTCCACGTAGTGCGAGACGAGCGGCAGCGTCAGGTCTCCGACGCGGCACACGGCCAAGCCGTCGGCAATGGTAGCTTCCGTCGCAATAGTGACCGGGGCGCCGGTTTCGTGGGCTCGCAGCATCGAAGGCAACTTTTCCGGTTCTACGCCGATGACGCGAATTTTGGGGTTCGTCTCTTTCAGCGCGCAGGCAATGCCACCGATGAGGCCGCCGCCGCCGATGGGCACGACCACGGCTTCCAGATCGGGAACCTGTTCGAAAAGCTCGAGGCCGATGGTTCCTTGGCCACTGATGATCTCGGCATCGTCAAATGCATGAATGAAGATGCGCCCTTCTTCGCTGCAGATGCGCTGCGCCTCTTTGAACGACGCGTCGTAGTTGGCGCCATGAAGGATTACCTCAGCTCCGAAGCCGCGCGTGGCCTCGACCTTGATCTGCGGCGTAGCCTGCGGCATCACAATCTGCGCGCGAATGCCGAGAGCCGAGGCGTGAAAGGCGACGCCTTGGGCGTGGTTGCCGGCGCTGGCCGCGATGACGCCGCGCTTGCGCTCCTCCTCGCTCAGGGTCAGCAGTTTGTTCAGCGCGCCGCGCTCCTTGAAGGAGCCTGTACGTTGCAGATTTTCGAGCTTCAAGTACAACGGCACGCCGGTCATTCCGGAAAGATCGTTGGACTGTTGGCAGGGAGAAACGTAGATAGACTTCGCGATGCGCGCGCGTGCTGCCTGAATACTGGCGAGTGTAACGGAATTCAAAAGATGCCTCCTTGGCTAAGCGAAAGATCAGATGGAAGAGATTTTCAAACGGTGCGGAAAACAGAAAAGCCACCAGCCGCGTTTGCGGGTGGTGGCCTGTGAATCACAAAACTGGAAAATCAGGTTTGTCAGGCTTCCTTTTCCGCGCGCGCGCTGGCGTTGCTCATTCGCATGGCGGGAATAATCGGCATGGCAATGCTCAGGACCCGGAAGAAGCTCGCCTTGGCGCCGAAGAAGCACATATCGTCACTTCATTATAGAGGTCCTACGGCGGCTTCAGCCATCGAGCGCCGGAAGTAATTTATACAGATCTGACAACCAATTGATTCCGTTCGACTTCTAATTGAGCAGTAGATTGATGTATAAGTAGTTGTTCTGTTTTCCCGCTCTTCTGCTGCAAGTCTACAGAATGAGGTAAAAGCGCGTGATATGTATAGTCTGCCATAGCCATAGGTTGCGCCGCATCAGGCGGGCAGGATTCTTTCGTCTGGAAGTGGCTCCGCTTTTCGGTTTCTACCCCTGGAAATGCTCCAACTGCGGCACAACGCAACTGCACCACTCACGGGGACAGGGGGAGCATGTTCATGATTCCAACATCCCGCAAGCGACAGCTTCACGCGAAACAGAAAGCAAAAACACTGCCGATTGATTGTGAAAGTTCACCGCTTGCGGCGTTGCCGGAAGTTCGCCATCGGAATCAATGCGCCATCAGCAGGCAGCCTTCAGCGTACAGCGGCTTTTGCCTGTTTCGCGACCAGCGGATTCGGACAGCCCGTGGTGACATCGGACGGCCTGTAGGAGTCCTTCCCTCCGCACAGCGGGCAGGTAACATCGATGGAATGAAACGGGAAATCGCGAACCCCGACCGGTACATCACGGCGGCAGCTCTTGCAGGTCACGATATATTCTTTATGCTCTCGAATTCCTAGGCCAAACACATTACCAGTGTAGGGGAATGGATGGCAAAAGTCCATTCCAGGCGCCCCGACGGCGCCTTGATGTTGCCAGATGATTTTCCGGCGCGCCCTGTTCATAAAGCAAAAATCAAAGTGGACAGGGCTTTACGGCTGCAGGTTTCTTCGCAGCCTGTTTGGCGTCTAATTTCTATGAGCGCACCGCTCCGCAACTGTCGCTCACCGCGCGCCATCCCGTATGCTGTTGAAGATGGAGGCTGTCATGCATCCCGTGTGCCCATTTCTCTCCGTTCCTCGCCGCTTTTCGCTTTCCTTCGCGCTTCTGGCCCTCCTGATTTTCACATCTGCTCCGTTGACCCGTGCCCAAGCCCCCACGCCGCCCACCCCCCAGCAGCCGGCCGATCAGGCCACGCCCGACTCCGGCGGGCCCAGCGGCGACACCGGAGTCATCGCCCTGCCAAAAAAGAAGGAGAACTCCGACAACGTGGCTCCGCCCGCTCCAGTCGCGCCCAGAATCAAGACTCCCGAAGGTATGCCCAGCTACTCCCTGCGCATTGATGTTCCCGAGGTCACAGTCGACGTAGGCGTGCTTCTGGAAAAGACCGGCCAGTTCGTGCCCAATCTGAAGCCCGGAAACTTTCGCGTCTATGAGAATGGAGAGCTGCAAAAGATCGCCGGTTTCAAGCGCACCGAAGCCCCCATCACCGCCCTGCTGCTCTGCGAATTCGCCTCAACCAACTACAACTTTATCTATGACATGCGTAACGCAGCCTTCGCCTTTGCAAACCAGTTGCGGCCCAACGACTACGTGGCCATGATGACCTTCGATATGCGCACGCAGATTGTCTCGGATTTCACCCAGGACAAAACCCAACTTCAGCAGGCGATCAACTCCCTGCGCATCCCCGGTTTCAGCGAGCGCAACCTCTTCGACGCTCTCTATGAAGCCGAAGACCGCCTCAGCCGCATTGAAGGCCGCAAGTACATCATTCTGATCGCTTCCGGCCGCGACACATTCTCCAAAATCAACCTCGACAAGATTTTGCAGAAAATCAAGTCCACCCCCGACATCACCATCTTCGCCGTCTCCACCGGCGGCGCCATGCGCGTCATGACCGAAGGCCGCGGCGGCTTCGGGTCCCAAATGCGCGACATGGATTATCTACAGGCAGACAACGAAATGCAGACCTTCGCCAAACTCACCGGCGGCATGTGGTTCCATCCCCGCTTCGGCGCGGAGATGCCGGAAATCTTTTCGGCTATCAACCAGAACATCCGCTCCAAGTACCAATTGGTCTACCACCCCGCCAACGCCAAGCAGGACGGCACCTATCGCAAGTTGCGCGTCGAACTGGTGGACGACGAGGGACAACCCCTGCGCATTCAGGACGAGAAGCACAAGCCGCTCAAGTACGACATCATCGCCCGCGACGGCTATCGCGCCAAGCAGGTCGTGGAATAGAGCGGGGTTCGAAGCAAACGCAGGCACAAAAAGGCTGGCGGATGCCCTTCGGCCGCCGCCAGCCAATTGGGAACAGAAAAAGCCGCCTTCTTAGAAATGTTTGACGATGTCGATGATGTAGTACACGATCACAAATACCGTCGCCGCAGCGGCCACCCACTCCAAAATCCGCAGCGGGGGATCGACCTTGGCCACCTTGGCTGCGATGATTGCCTGCTCGGCCTTCTCCTTCGCAAAAGCATCGTCCAGATAGATCTGATCGTCTTCGTCACTGGTAAGCCTGGAACGATAAAGATAAAGAGCGAACGTAATCAAAACAATGATTGCCCAACCAATCCACATGTCCCAAACAAATGACATACGCCACCTCCTGAAAACTCTCAGCCCCGAACACCGGTGGATCTAAGAAAAATCCAAGTCCCATCCCGCAGGGGGAGCCGTCTGGCTGATCATGATAGCGCCGATTGGGTACTGCTGTGAATGGATTCTGCTGTGATAGCAAAAATTGGAGCAATTTTACGTCCTCATGGCCTCTGCGCCCGCTTTTACTGAAGACGACCGGCGGCAGAAGTCGAACTTTCGGCCCGTGTTTGCCACTTTTGCGACTTTCCTACTTTTCGTTGCATCAATTAAGTGATGACGTGAAGGGGCCTTGAATCCCCGTTCGCGGGGCTGTACAGTTAAATTTTCGGCAAGCATTTCACGTTAGGAGAATCCATGGCCACTGTAGCCACTACCCCCACACAGGAAACCGTCAAGAAGCCACCCCTCACCCTGACCCCTCAGGCCATTGCCAAAGTGCGCGAGGTCATGGCAACCCAGGACCCGCTGCCCGCAGGGCTGCGCATCGGCGTGGCTGGCGGCGGCTGCTCGGGATTCCAGTACTCCATGGCATTTGAGAACCAGAGCGGCATGATGGACAAGGTTTTCAGCTTCGAGGATCTCAAGGTGTTCATTGACGCCACCTCGCTGATGTACCTGGACGGCTGCGTCGTAGACTACGTCGAGAGCAACGAGGCCTCCGGCTTCAAATTCGACAACCCCAATGTAAGAAGCACCTGCGGCTGCGGCTCCTCTTTCAACGTGTAACGGCTGCTTCCCTGCCCCGCTTCTCCGTTTTGATTTGCATCGCAACAAGGCCCGTCCTCATCCCTGGAGGCGGGCCTTTTTGCGTGCTGATTCGATCCGGGCGCTCTCTACGGCTGTGTAGTCGTCGTGGTTGCGGTAGAGCTGGAACTGCTGCTGGATGTGGCGCCAACGGGCGTCGAGGTGCTGGCTGCGGACTGGCCGATGGTCCCCGTATTGCCGGTGCCGTACATCTGTTCCACGAGCGGATCATACACAAATTCCCACTCGTTGTAGTGGTTTTTCTTCTTGTAAACCAGGATGGACTGCTTCGGGCTGTTGGGCGAGAAACCGATAATGCCCCCGCCGCCGAAGGTCTGTCCGGTCAGGCCGGTGGTTGATCCGGCGGTGGTCGTCGTGCTGCCGGTCGTACTGCTCGCTGTCTGCGACTGCGTGGCGCTGGAATCGGTCGTGGACGTATTTGAAGAGAAGCCGAGTCCGCTTTGGCCGTTGGGTCCGATGCCGGCAATCGACGAGCCAGCGAGCGGCTGCCCGAAAAATCCCATGGCCGTCGGACACTTGTTCTGGCCAAACCGAATCGGCTTCCAATCTTCCTTGCCAGTCGTCGGGTCCACATATTTCTTGCGTAGAAAGCGGATGTTGTTCGTTGGCTTGGCCAGCGCATCGACGGTGGGCGGATAAGCCCCAAATTTCTTGTAATACATCCTGATGGCGCGGATATATTGCTTGCCGCGCTGCATCGTTTCCAGATCGCGGTCGCGCTGAATCTCCTTGGACATCTTCGGCAGAGCAACGGCCAGGGAGATGGTCAGCAGCACCAGCAGGAACATGACCGCCAGCAGGACGTAGCCCTCTTCGGACGGCTTGGAACGGCGAATTGAAGCGGGCTTCATCATTCTGCTTTAACCACTGACACCGACCCCCAGTGCTGGTACAACTCCATGTAGTCAGAGCCCTACTTTGCCTGCAGGGGCAGGGTTTCGGTGTTGTTGTAGCTCAGGTCGGTGACCCGGACACTCAAGGGCTCGATGGATTCCACCTTGTAGCGATGGTCAATAATCTCGCCGGGACGGGCAGCGAAAATATCCTCCCCGTGAACAAAAAAGGCCTTGATCGACTTGTCCTTGCCCTGGGTGTAGCCGAAATACTTCAGGGCGATAGCCGGAGGCCGGGGCTTTTCTGGCACCACCAGCCCCGCATTCACAACGGGATGGATGGCCACGGGCCGCGGGCTCGACATGGGCTTCTCAATGTGCGCGATCCCAGGCGCCATCGTGGAGCCGAAGATGCTCCGGCCGGTGCCACGGTATTGCACGCCTTCGCTCAGGGCAAGCCTGTCGAGATGCAGCGCAGGATCGATGCCATCGTTGGAGAACTTCTGGGCTTCCTTCCCACCGCTCGCGGACGCCACCGGGATTGCCGGCCTCGTGCTGCTGGCGGTCTGGATGGCGGCGGGACGAACTGGCAGTGGCGTCGGCTTGGGCGTTGAAGATCCTCCAAAAAGCTCATAGCCGCCCACCAGGACGATCACCACAAAAAGGGCGATCAGCATATAAACTTGGCGCTTGTTTTCCGTTCCCAGACGCATGGCCATGGCTACTCACCCTGCTTTCTTGGGGTGTCAGGCGTGGCGGGTGCGTCTTCGGCGGGCGTTAACGGCAAACCGCTAGCCGCTGCGTCAGCCGGCCGTAGCCAGGTCGAAACCCGCAACCGCAGATTGACCAGGCCACCCTGCTGGCCGGTCAGCGACATGGCGCGGATGACAAAAAAGGTCTGATCGCGCTCCAGGCTGTTCACAAAGCGCATGATCTCTGGATAGTTGCCGGTAATGCCCGCGTCCATGGAAATTTCCGTCAGATCGGCGCCGGGAGGGTTCTGCGTGAACTGCACACGGGTCAGCTTCACGGGGCCTTTCAGCGCCAGCTCGCCAATGCGGCGGTCGATGGAAGAGTAGCTGGGCGGAATGCGTTTCACGTAGAAGCCCAGCATCTGAGAGCGCGCATCCTCGACACGCTGGTCCAGACCCCGCAGGGGAATGGTTTCCAGCTCCAGCGCCTTCAACTGCACCTGCTTGGCTTCTTGCGCGTCCGCCGACCGGCCGCTGGTGGCGGCCCAGTCCAGGCCAAAGCGAATGGAAAGGCAGATGACTGCAACCAGCAGCACAATAAAGGCGATGATGTGCCATGTAAGCGGGGAGACCAAACGTTCGCGCCACAGAGAGAATGTGCGGCTGCTCATAGCGCGCCTCCGGGATGGGGCTTGGAGTTGGACGTGGACTTCTGCAGCGACGGCAGGGGCCGGTTCTGCGCCGGGCCGGTGTATGGCGTTCTGCCGCGTTGCTGTCCCGGCACATGAATCACGTGAGGCGGCGGCGCGCTTTGTCCGATGCGCTCTCCGTCGGCCTGGGGCTTTCCGTCCTCAAGCACTCCCGCCTTGCGATCCGCCGGTAAGGACGAATTGTAGTCGGCCAGCAGCTCGTAGTTGAAGCGGTTCGAGGCGCTCACCGGCTCCAGTTTTTCGTTCGGGCCGCCGCTCGATTCAGAGCTTTCGCCCACGATGTGCGGCTGCACGAAGTGCTTGGAGCGTTCAAGGTTCTGCACCAGATCGTCGGCGTGGTCACGGGGTCCAACGACGCGCAGCTTCAGCGTGATCTGGCCAGTCTTGGCGTCGCGGATCGGTTCCAGGTTGGTCACCTCGACCCCGGCGGGCAGAACGGTTTCCAAGTCTTCAATGGCCAGAGTCCAGGAAAAAATCTTTTCGTCGAAAAGCTTGTTGAGCGTACTGATCTGGGCCAGCAGTTGGGCGTTGTCCGGCTGGTTCATCATCGCCTGGTAGCCTTGCCGTTCCAGGTTGATGCTGTCGATCTGGCGCTGAACCTGCAACTCGGCGGCCCGCGCCTGTTCGGCTTTCTGGTGAAAGGCGCGCAGGCCCAGGCACAGGATAAGCCCCAGCGCAACCAGCACAGCGATGCCGATGCGCAGGCGCTTCAGTGCCGGCCTGAGGTCGATGTAGGGACGGGTGGCGAGATTGAGAGAAATATTCACTATGCGGTCTCCGCCAGCGCGCCGATGACGCCCGCCAGGCTCAGAAGATTGCCCAGCGGCGTCGTGGCTCCGGTTTCAGGCCGCGGCGCTAGATCGACGACCTTCAGTTCGGGCGGCGCGTCAATCCAGCGGGAAAAACCTTCCGCCGCGCTCACGCCTTCCGCTCCGATGCCGACGTAATACAACAGCTTGGGAGCGGCTCCGAGTTTGTCTTCATAGTAGGCGGATGCCACGGCAATGTCGCGCTGCACTTCCTGAAGACGCACGTCCGGATCTTCAGGCAAATCGAGCGTGCGATAGAGCAGCAGGTCTGAGCCGTGGGTAATGGCCGTGGTCAGCGACTTCGCGCCCAGGTTGGCGGCCAGCACGGGCTCGGCCGAGTCAATCACGGCCAGCGCCGCAAGACTGGTCGACAGCACCGCTCCCGGCTCATAGCCGGCCTGCCGCACCACGGCTTCATATTCCTGCAAAACGGCGCCGGGAATGACGGCCACCAACACCTTGCATCCCGCCTTGTCCTCGGTCAGTATTTGATAGCTCACCCCGGCTTGCTCCACGTCAAAAGGAACAGCCTTGCGCAGACGGAAACGGAGAATAGAAACTGCTTCCGCAGTGCGGCTGGGCATGGAATCAAAGTCCAGCACGAAGACGCGGAGCACAGCGTCGGGCACGACCAACGTGACGGCGCGGGCGCGGGGTGAAACCTGGCCGACGGCGCTGCGAATCGCCTGGGCCACAGCCTCCGGCGCGCGCAGATTCGGCTCGCCGATGCCGGGCGCTAGAGCGTCTGCCGCCAGCGACTGAAAGGCGTAGACAGGCGCCTGGCCCGACCCCAGCGAAGCGGCTGCCAGCACGCCCTGCGGCGAAAGCTCCACTGCGACCGGGGGCCGGGCTCCTGGCTCGGAACCGAAGCCGAATTTGATCTTGCTGAAAATTGAATTCACTATCGGTTCGCCTCGATAAACGTAACCTTGTTGATTTCCTTGAGCGTGGTCAGGCCGCGGCGGACACGATCAATCGCCGACTCGCGCAGAAAGTTCATGCCTTCCCTCTTGGCCATGCGGCGAATCTCGGAGCTGGGTTTCTTGGCCAGAATGATCTCGCGGATCGGGTCGGTCAGGTCCAGCAGTTCGTGAATGGCGGTGCGGCCGTGATAGCCGGTGCCGTTGCACTCCATGCAGCCGGCGCCCTCGCGGAACTCAAAGCCGCGCCACTCGTCCGGCTCCAGGCCGCTGGCCAGCAGTTGATCGTCGGTGTATGTGACCGTCTGAGCGCAGTGGTCGCAGATGGTGCGCACCAGCCGCTGGGCCAGAATGCAGTTCAACGCGGAAACAAAGTTGTAAATCTCGACGCCCATGTTCACGAAACGGCCCAGGACATCCACCACGTTGTTGGCGTGGACGGTGGTGAAAACCAGGTGCCCGGTCAGCGCGGAGTTGATGGCAATCTGCGCCGTCTCATTGTCGCGGATTTCGCCCACCAGGATCTTGTCCGGGTCATGGCGCAGAATCGACCGCAGGCCGCGGGCAAAGGTCAGCCCCTTCTTCTCGTTGACGGGAATCTGCGTGATGCCGCGGATCTGGTACTCGACCGGATCCTCGATGGTAATGATTTTTTCCTCGTCGCACTTGATCTCGTTCAGCGCGGCATAGAGGGTGGTGGTTTTGCCGGAGCCGGTCGGGCCCGTGACCAGCACCATGCCGTAAGGCTCGCGAATATAGCGCCGGAAGCGTTTCAAATCATCCTCGGCAAAGCCCACCACATCGAGCGTCAGATTGTGGAACTTCTCGCTCATCGACTCTTTGTCCAGCACGCGCAGCACGGCGTTTTCGCCGTAAATCGTCGGCATGATGGAAACGCGGAAGTCGATCATACGGCCCTTGTAACGCACTCGGAAGCGGCCGTCCTGCGGCACGCGGCGCTCGGCAATATCCAGCTCGCTCATGATCTTGATGCGCGAAAGAATGGTCGAGTGATGCTCGCGGGCAATCGGCGCCATGGCCTCTTGCAACACGCCGTCGATGCGGTACTTGATGTGCACCGAGTCGTCGTAGGTTTCGATGTGAATATCGGAGGCGCGCCGTTCGAGAGCCGTGAAGATGGTTGTGTCCACCAGCCGGATGATGGGGCTGATGTCCTCTTCGCTGGTCAGCTTCTCGATGGAGATGTTCTCGTCGCTCGAGTCCTCGCCGGTCAGCACGTCGAAGGTCAGTCCCTCGCTGGCTTCATCCAGCACGCGCTGCGACTGCTCGGTCTTCTTCAGCAGTTCGGTGATCTGCGAGAGCGTCGCCACGCGCGGCGTGATGCGGTGCCCGAGCAGCCCGGCAATCTCGTCCAGCACCATCAGCTGCGAGGGATCGCTGACCGCAATCACCAGCGCGCCACCCTGCATCTCAATGGGCACGAAGTTGTAGCGGAACATCAGTTCCACCGGAACCGTTTTCAGCAGGTCGTGCTGAATCTTGAAGTTCTTCAGATCGACAAACGCGGCGTGATAGCGCTTGGCCAGCGTTTCCGCCTGGGCGCGCTCCTCCGGGCTGCCGGCCGTGGGACCAGCGGGCAGCGCAACCGCGGGAGGAACCGAAATCAGTGTGGTGTCAGCCATGATTTATCCCTGTCCTCCGCCGGGTCCGCCCATCGAGAAGATGGGCAGGTAAAGCGAAACCAGAATGAAGAGCACAACCACGCCCATAACAATGAGAATGGCCGGCTCGATAAGCGTCAGCGCGGCGGCCAGAGCCGTCGCCACATCTTCCTCAAAGAACTCGGCAACCGAGTTGAGCATCTGCGGCAAGGCGCCGGTCTGCTCGCCCACGGAGATCATCTCCGAGGCCAGATCGGGAATAATCTTGGTCTGGGTCAGCGCCTCGGCCAGCGGCTTGCCCTCGCGCACCGTTGAAACGGAACTCATGACAGCCCTGGAAACGTGACGCGAGGAGATGGAACGGGCCGCGGTCTCCAGTGACGGCACCAGCGGCAAACCGCCCGTCAGCAGCGTCGAGAGCGTGCGCGCAAACAGCGCCACCTGGTACTTCAGCCAGATCTTGCCCAGCACAGGCATCTTGATGCGGAAGGCGTCGATAAAGTCGCGTCCCCGCTCGGTGATCGAAAAACGGTAGCTGCCAAAAGCTACGCTGCCGATGGCGAGCAGAATCCAGAGAATATTGTGATGCAGAAACTTGCCGAAACTCAGCAGCTCCATGGTCATCTTCGGCAGCTTGTTGCCCATCTGGTCATAGAGAACGGCAAACTCCGGAACCACAAAGACGAACATGAAGAACATCAGCCCGCCCACCAGGCAAAGCAGCACGATGGGATAGATCAGCGAGGCGATCAATTTTTTGCGGAAGGTGAGCGAGGTGCGCTGAAAGCTGACGTAGCGTTCCAATACCTCTTCCAGGTTGCCGGAGCGCTCGCCGGCCTGCAGCGTGGTCGTGTACATAATCGGAAAGCCGCTCTGCGACTCGAAGGCCTCCGAAAGCGCGTCGCCGTTCTTCACGCGGTCACAAACGTCGTCCAGTTGCGCGGCGAAGTGGACATTCTTCTGGTTCTTGGCCAGCATCTGGATCGAACCAAGAATGGGCAGACCGGCGCGAATCAGTGTCAGGAATTGCTGATTGAAGATGAGAAACTGTTCGAGCTTGACCTTGCCCTTTTTCAGGCCGCCGAAACCGGAGTGAACGCGCACGGAAAAGACATGGTAGCCGGCATGAACAAAGCGGGTGCGCAGCTCCTCCGACGTGGCCGCCGTCTGCACAACCTCCTGCACGCGGCCGCGCTCGTCGGCCATTCTGATGACAAATTCCGCCATATCTCCGCTCGCCGGGTCGATATGCATGAGCCTGGCGGGGATGCCCGGCTTTTCCCAGCATTTCTTCTCAGGATTAAGGTTACCAGTTCCCGCCCGCTGTTTTCGTAACGGCCCGCTGTTGTTCTTGCAACTGATAGACGCGATGAGCCAAAGCAGCGCTCACCCGGGGCGCCCGCCCTCGCTTATTTACTGAAGGCCAAACAACCCCAACGAACAAAACCTCCTGCTCCGATGTGCGTGACCACACCGGGACAGGAGGTTTCGTTCTTGCCTTCAATCTGTAAACCGCTCTCTTGATCCGGCCCGCAAAGAGTGTGATGGTTTCCCACCCTTTCGCCAGAAAAAAGGCGAAAGGATGGGGCACTGGGCTTGTATTTGAGAGCCGGATCCCTAGCGGCGGGAGTAGGCTGTTTCTTCCCAGCGGAGAAGGCGACGGAAATCATTGATCTTCGTTTCGCCATCAATCGGGATCAGCTCCACGCCTGCGATTTCGCAGAAGTCGACCAGATGCTCCATCGTCAGCGCCTGGCTAAAGCTGGTGTGATGCGCGCCGCCGGCGTAAATCCAGGCCGTCGAAGAAACCTTCAGGTTCGGCCTGGGAACCCAGACAGCGCTGGCAACGGGCAGATTGGGTAGCGACTGCGGGGGCTCGATAACATCGATTTCGTTGACGATCATGCGGAAGCGGTTTCCCATGTCGATCAACGAGGCGACGATGCCCGGTCCGGAAGGCGTGGTGAAGACCAGCCGCGCCGGGTCGGACTTGCCGCCGATGCCAAGCGGGTGGATTTCCAGCGACGGCTTGCCAGCCGCAATCGAGGGGCAGACCTCCAGCATGTGCGCCGAAAGCTCCTTCGGCGTGCCGGTAAAGTCGTAGGTGTAGTCCTCCATGAACGAGGTGCCGCCCTTGAGGCCGGTGGCCATCACCTTCATGATGCGAAGCAGCGCAGCGGTCTTCCAGTCGCCCTCGGCGCCGAAGCCGTAGCCGTCGGCCATCAAGCGCTGGACTGCGATGCCAGGCAGTTGCGTCAGGCCGTGGAGAATCATGAAATTGTCGGTGAAAGCGCCAAAATCGCCCTCTTCCAGGAAGGCGCGCAGACCGAGTTCGATCCTGGCCGCCTCACGCAGCACATCGGGGCGGTCATGTTTCTTGGTCAGCGTGTAGGTGTCGCGGTAAACCTGCACCAGCTTGTCGGCGTCGGCATCGGAGAACTTGTTGATGCTCTCCACCAGGTCGCCTATGCCATACCCATTAACGCTGTAGCCAAACTGCGACTGGGCTTCGACCTTGTCGCCTTCGGTCACGGCCACTTCGCGCATCTTGTCGTCAAAGCTGGCGACCTTCAGGTTCTGCGACTCGTGCCAGCCGGCGGCGGCGCGCGACCAGGAAGCGATTCCCGCTACCGTTTCAGCGTCTTCCCAGTAACCGGCAACCACCTTGCGCGGCAGGCCCAGACGGGCGGTGATAAAGCCGAATTCGCGGTCGCCGTGCGCGGCCTGATTCAGGTTCATGAAGTCCATGTCGATCGTCGCCCAGGGCAGCGCCTTGTTGAACTGGGTGTGCAGATGCAGGATGGGCTTGGTCAGCGACTTCAGGCCGGCAATCCACATCTTGGCCGGCGAGAAGGTATGCATCCAGAGCACCAGCCCGATACAGTTCTCGGCGTTGTTGGCTTCGCGGCAGAGCGAGCGAATGGCTTCCGGCGAGGTCATCACCGGCTTGAAAACCACGCGCACCGGAATCGATTCCTGGGAATCGAAATAAGCGGCGATCTTTTGAGAATTGATGGCGACCTGCGCCAGTGCCTCTTCTCCGTAAAGGTACTGACTACCCGTAACAAACCAGACTTCCAGTTGATCGATGTGTTTCATATCCTCAGCCTTTCTTGTGCTGCATTCATTCGTCTCTGCGCGGCTCCCAGGCGGCGAGGCCTGTGGAGTCTCAAGGTTTCCGCTGGGGCTCTGGATCGATCCTTGCTGAAAAGCTTCGAGCCTGGTTCCCGGTCGAGATCGCGGAGCGGGGAAACGTTTCCTACGAATTGTACCCCACCCAATCCAAGCTCTGTCAAGGACCAAATCAACAGCCTATAACCAGCCAGGAAATGTTTTTCTGATACGCCCTGTTTTCATCTGGGTGCCCCACCGCGGCGCGTCCTGATTTTTCACGCTACGCTGGGTGTCCCAAATTACACTTTTGGAAAGTGTAAGACAACCAACCCAACTCGCTGCCTCGCTGACCTTGTATCCTGATTGCATTACATCTTGCAGCAAGGAAGAGGCCTAATTTGGCGCAGGCAATGAATTGGACGATGCGCTGTGGTCAGCTAGGAAAGAGCTTCGGCGCGAGGCTCACTCCCGGTCTGCGCAAGCGCTGGCGTCTCACCAGCGCCTGCACTTTGCTGCTGGCCTTGGCGGCCTTCGGCGCGGTCTTGCTGGCCGGCTCGCATGGCAGCCGTCCGGCGGCGGCCAGCCTTCCCTATCCGCACGAACTGGCGCAGGTGAGCTTTGCCGTAGCTGGCGACGTGATTCCGCACGAACCGGTGCGGGCCGCAGCAGCCGCAGCTGGCGAGGGCGCCGTGGGCTGGGGCGCGCTCTTCTCGGATGCGAGCGATGTCTTCAAGGGAGCCGACTTCGGCTTCGTCAATCTCGAAACCCCTGTGGCTCCGGCGCACTCGCATGGCTCCAAGGCGTTTCTCTTCGACGCGCCTATCGCGCTGATTGACGCTTTGAAGGCCAACGGCATCAAGATCGTTTCCTCGGCCAACAATCACATGATGGACCAGGGCTGGGCGGGCTTTGCCGAGACGCGCGAGCACCTGCACGAGCGGGGGCTGCTGTTTGCCGGCACGGGCGAGACGGCGCAGCAAGGCTGGCAGCCGGTCATCGTCGAAGCGCATGGAATCAAAGTGGGCTGGCTCGGAATGACGCGCTGGCTCAACGGCGGCCGCAATCCCGACAAGGACGACCTGCCGCATGTGAACTTCTTCCCCTATCCAGGCGAGTCGGACGGAGCGCCGGGCATGGACGAAACCGGCGTTCTGGAAGCGATCAAAAAGGCCCGCTCCCAATGCGATCTGCTGGTCGTTTCCATTCACTGGGGCACGGAATACGCACCCGCTCCCAGGCCAGCGGACGTGGAAACGGCGCACAAGATGCTGGAAGCCGGAGCAACGGTCATCGTGGGCCATCACCCGCACGTTCTGCAACCGGTGGAGACCTATCGCACGCAGGACGGGCGCAACACGGTCATTTTTTACTCGCTGGGGAATTTTCTATCGAACCAGTCGCGGAATTATGTGGACGGCCTGATGCCGGACACGGACGGCGATCCGCGCGACTCGATGATTGGCCTGTTTTCCGCCGTCCGCAAGGACTACGGGCCGGCCGGCGTTCGGGTCGAACTGGGCCATGTGGGAGTTCTGCCCGTATGGGGAGAGAATAATCGCCACGAGCTGGCCAGTGGACGCGCAAAAACCGCCATCATTCATCCTATTCTGATCGACCGCGAGATTCCGCGCCTGGATACGCGCTTGGATGAGTTGAGCAAACTGAGCCAGGGCGGGACGCCGTTGACCGCCGCGCAGAAGCAGGAGTTCATCGACCTGACCAACCAGAGGAAGCTGCTGGAGGATCGCCGCAGACTGATCTTGGAGCGCCTCGGCGACGAGTACGTCACCGCGCCGCCCCGGCTGGCGGCGAAACCGTAGAGCATTTTCAAAGACCTGCGCCATATCAGAGCGCAATTTTCATCCGCGCCATACGAGACACTTGGGATCGTGGGCTTTTGGCCGGTCTTTACTGCACGGTTCCCTGCGGCCGCAGACGGCGCAGGTCCAGGGCGCACTTGACGGCGTTCTGCGCATTGAGGCGCAGATTGTCCGAGGCGGCCCACAGCCACAGGCGGGAAACCTGGCTGGAGTTGCGGGCATCCAGCTCGGGACGCATCCGGACCAGCACGTCATCCTGACCGGTGACGGCCAGGTTGGAGGGCGAATCGGTGTCTTCCAGGACCAGGTCCACGTGGCTACCGTTCAAAGCCTCTTCCAGCGCGGCAATCTCCACCGGCCGTTCCAGTTCGATGCCAATCGAGAAGGTGTGGCCATGGAAGACCGGCGCATGAATCACATGCAACGCCAGAACCGGCCAACGGCCGGCCGACAGCGCGGCGTAGTGGCGGCGAACCCGCGCCTCAACCGCGCTCAGGCTGAACTTGGCAGTTTCGCCCAGGCCGGAAAGCAGGTTATAGGCCGCCTGCGCGTCGTAGAGGTCGCGCGGCGCATTCTTGAAACTGAGCAGGCTCACGGTCTGCTGGTGCAGCTCATCCATGGCGGCACGGCCAAATTCGCTGGCCGGCTCCAGCAGCGTGGCGAAGGCTGTGCGAACAGGAGCGGTCTGATGAACCCGATCGAGCAGCAAAGCCAGAGCCAGCACCGCGGGATGCGCCGGGACCACGGCGGGAGTGAACAGGTCGGGGGCAGCCGCCTCGGCGCCCAGCCTCTCAAAGTCCAGCCAGGGCGCGCGCACCACGACACCCGTCTCCTGGTCGAGAGCGCCAGAAAGGTCGAGCACCGTCGAGCCAGCCCTGAGCGCATTCCGCCAGTGCTTGCGGGTCATCTCCTCCGTGCCGCAGAAAAAGGTGAAGTCGATATGATCAAAGGCGTCGGGAGCGATGGCTTGGAGAAAGGTGACCTCGTCACCCACCTGCTCCAACTGGCCCCGCGCCTCTTCCTCGTCCAGCAGCACGATGTTGGACGCCGCCAGGGGCGACTCCGACAGGGCATCCTTCAACTCCTGGCCTAACAAGCTTGAGGCTCCGGCAATGGCAATCTTATACACAGGCATCCTTCTTTTCTATGGCTACTACTACAGGCGGCTCAGCGGATCGGTTTCATCCGCAGCGGGTTCAGCAGCAAGTACGGGAGCGGGCTTCCTGCGCCTGCGACGCGACCACGAGTAGGCCGCCCGCGCCCAGATGCCGGAGAACATATAGACCAGAGTGATCGAAAAGATCGCCCAATCCGAAAACTTGACGATCAGGAACAGCACAATCGCAATGAGAAGCAGGATCTGGTAGGGATGACTGCGGGAGAGGCTGAGTTCCTTGCCGGACCAAAAGCGCCAGGTGCTGACCATCAGGAAGCCGCTAGTGCCCACAAGCCCCATCCAGATCAGGGCGATCCACCAGGCCTGCACTGGAATGCCCCATTCAAAGTGAACGGTGGCAGCCAGCAATCCCGCCGCCGCCGGGATCGGCATGCCCACAAAATACTTGCGGTCCGGACGCCCCGGATTGCGCGGCTGGGCATCGTGGCTGATGTTGAAGCGCGCCAGCCGCGAGACCCCGCCGATAAGAAACAGGAAGCAAATGAACGTTCCGATATGAAGCAGGTTCTGGTGCAACGCAGGATTGATGGTATCGGGCAGGAAATGGAAGCCCCAGACCAGCGCCAGCAGGCTGGGCGCCACGCCAAAGGTGATCGCGTCGGCCAGCGAATCCAGTTCCTTGCCAAAGTCGCTGCAGGTGTTCGTCATGCGGGCAATGCGGCCGTCGAGCGTGTCGAAGGGAATGGCCAGGAGAATGGCAATGGCCGCCCAGTCAAGGTGCGTGTGCGCCTCGCCGGCGCCGCCGAGGGCCGCCAGGGTCTGAGTGATGGAAAAGTAGCCGGCGGCAATGTTGCCCATGGTAAACAGCGAGGGCAGCAGAAACATGCCACGGCGCAGCCTTGCCTGTGCATTGGCCTTGGCCTGTGCGGGGTTCACGAGCGGTCTCCTTGGGGCATGACTGCCAGCACACTGGCTCCGCCCTTGACGCGTTGGCCCACGCCAATACGCAGTTCAGCCTCGGCCGGCAGCAGCACGTTCACGCGGGAGCCGAACTTGATGAGCCCCACGCGCTGGCCGCGCTCAACCGTGTCGCCCTGGCGCAGATTGAAGACGATACGCCGTGCCAGCAACCCGGCAATCTGTTTGAAAGTAACTTCAATACCGTCCTCGCCGCGCACGGTAGCGATGTTCTGCTCATTCCGGTCGGCGGAATCAGGATTCATGGCGTTCAGGTATTTGCCCTTTTGATAACGCACACTGGTCAGCACACCGGCGATGGGCGCGCGATTGATGTGCACGTCAAATACGCTGAGAAAAATGCTGATCCGCTGCCGCGGCCCTTCGGGCGTGTTAATCGTGACCGTTTCGGTCACCAGCCCGTCTCCGGGCGACACAATCAGGCCGGGCTCCGAAGGAACTGTCCGCTCGGGATCGCGGAAGAACCATAGAAAAAATACCGCCAGAAGCACGGGCGCAATGCTCCACGCCCAGTAACCTGTGGCCCACGCCAGCACAACCGCCACTGCCAGCAAGCTCAAACCGTAGATGTAACCATCACGAACCATCGTCCCAACGATTATACGGTGGTTCCGCGCCGCCGCCACTTGAACCAGGGCTGGCAAATCACGAATTCAGGAACGCACACCACTTACCAAGGCCAGCGCATGGCTGGCACTCGGACAATTTCGCCTGCATACCCCTGCGGTTTCAAGCCCTGAAGCATTTTCACAGAGAGTGGCCAGTCATAGCGCCCCACCCTCGCCGCTGTCATTCTGAGCGAAACGCAGCCGAGTCGAAGAACCTGCGTTTCGTTCCCTTGCGGCCAGGGCGGGATGCCACAACTCCGCCATTCCAAAAACAGTGAAGATGCAGTTCCGAAGCCGATCTAGGCTACAACCGGCAATTTGTGCTCAAGAGCTTTGATTTCATCCTTGATGCGCAGCTTGAGCTTCTTCAGTTTGACTTCCTCGAGCTGCTCCTCTTCGGAGAGATAGGGCTTTTGCAGCAATTCTTCCAGCCGCTGAGCGTAGCGTTGATGTTCGGTCTGCAGGCGATTGATTTCTTCACTCAGCGTGGGATCCTGTATTTCGTCCATCAGGCACCTCCGTGAACTATCGAACACCTAGGTATATCGCCATCGCATTGCAAACGGCAAGCGCAAAAAAAACCTAAGGTAACTTGAGCTGTGGAATTTCGGACAAGAACTCATTCCGAGGAACGCAATCACAGTTTGTTCCGTTGTCCGTACCAGCGAACCAGGGGCCGGACGCCCTTAAAATTTCAAGCGCATCAGGACCGCATCCTCAACAGGATCATGGTAGTAGCGTGGCCGGCGGCCGGTTTCGGCGAACCCCAGCAGCCGGTAGAGCCCAAGCGCCGCGGCATTGGAGGCGCGAACTTCCAGAATGATCTCTAAAATCCCGGCCAAAGCCAGTTCGACGGCCAGCGCTGCAAACAGATGCCGGGCCAAGCCATGGCGCTGGGCTGCGGGAGCGACGGCGATTATCTCCAATTCCGCCTGGGGCGGGAGCAGGCTGGCCACGGCAAACCCCGCCAATCTCCCGGAACCAGGCTCCTCGGCCACCAGCGCAATGCGGCGCCTCGCTGCCTTTGGATCAACGGCGGCCTCGTAAGCCGCGCGCGACCAGTGGGGCGCTTCCTTCAGGCTCCCGGCGATCTCGATCACAGAATCGAGATCCGCCAGCGTCATGCAGCGCACACGCACGGCGGAAGAAAGAGGAATCATGGGCGCGCGGGCGCTCCCGGCTCGCCGAAGATTTCCGCATCGGAACGGCGCAGATAGTGGCCATCGAGCAGGATCAGATCAACGAACTCCCCGGCAGCCACGCGCGGCGCGCAAAGCGCGAGAGCATCGGCGGCGGTGGGCGCCGGAGCGCGGACCAATTGCGCAGCCGGCCACGCCGAGCCCAGCAGCAGGGCGGCGGCCTCATCGCATACAGCAATCCGCGCGGGCGGCTCGATCGCCACAAACTCAGTGGCTCCGGCGAGCAGTTCCCTGGCCTGCTTTCCAGGCTGGGTCAGTCGCAAATAAACTTCACGGCGATGCGCGTCAATGGCCGCTGACGCGATTCCACTTTTCGCGGCCAGAACTTCCAGCCGCGAAACCGCCGCCACCGGAATCTGCGTGGCCTCGGCAAGGCCCTTCACGGCACTCAATCCGACGCGCACGCCGGTAAAGCTGCCCGGCCCGTTCACGGCCACAATGGCATTTACCTCACTCAGAGCCGCGCCAGCCTTCGTCAGCAACTCGCCGACAGCCGCCACCAGCGTGGAAGAATACTTGCGGCCTTCCAGGTCAATCTGGCCCAGAATCTCAACAGTCTGGCCGTTCGAGCGGCCCAGAGCCACCGAACCGGCAGGTCCGCAGGTGTCAATGCCCAGCAATAATTTCAATTCAGACATGAGCATCCCTTTACACCATCGCCAGGGCTTGCTTCAGGTCGGCGATCAGGTCGTCCTTGTCCTCGATGCCCACAGACAGGCGTATCCGCCCCTGGGTGATACCCATCGACACACGAACATCCTCGCTCACTGAAGCATGCGTGGTGGTGGCCGAGTGCGAGGCCAGCGATTCGACCCCGCCCAGGGACTCGGCAACCAGAAATATTTTTAGAGCCGCCAGGAAGCGTCCAGCGGCCTCGCGCGATTCCACTTCAAAGCTCATCATCGACCCGAACCCCCTCTGCTGCCGAACGGCAAGATCGTATTGCGGATGACTCTTCAGTCCCGGATAAGCCAAATTCCGCACCTTGGGATGTGTCGAAAGAAACTCCGCCACAGAGCGGCCATTCTCCTCATGCTGCCTGATGCGCAAGGGCAACGTTCTGATACCGCGCAGCACCAGGAAGCACTCGAAGGGCGACAACACCGCGCCAGCGGCCTTCTGCACCAACTGAAAACGCTCTTTGTGCTCAGGCTTGGAACCAATCAACGCGCCACCCAGCCCATCCGAATGACCGTTCAGGTACTTGGTCGTCGAATGCATCACGATATCAGCGCCCAGAGCCAGCGGACTCTGCAAGACCGGCGACATGAACGTGTTGTCCACGCTGACTTCGATCCCGTGCGCATGAGCAATCTGGCTGACCGCGGCAATGTCAGTCAAAACCATCAGCGGATTGCTGGGCGTTTCAATGTGAATCAGCTTGGTATTGGGCCGGATGGCTGCCTCCACCGCAGCCAGATTACTCGTGTCCACGTACTGCACACCGATGCCGTAGCCCGTCACGATCTGATCGAAAAGCCGCACGGTACCGCCATACACATCCTTGGAACAAATCAGGTGGTCGCCCGAGTGCAGCATGGCCACCAGCGCAGAGATGGCTGCCATGCCGGTTGCGAATGCATGGCCGCTGGTCCCGCCTTCGAGCGCCACCAGCGCCTCTTCCAGCCGGTCGCGCGTCGGGTTGCCGGCGCGCGAGTAGTCCCAGCCGCGATCCGTGCCGATACCGGTCAATTCAAAGGTCGAGGTGAGGTAGACAGGCACGTTGACAGCACCGGTCAGCGGATCAGGGTATTGGCCGGCATGAACAGCAAGGGTCGCATATTTATACGAAGAAGTCGCCATAGTCTGTTTGTTCACTCCCAGTTCCAGCTTATCGCGGCGCGACGGTGTGACTGGAAACATGCACCACCGGGAAGTAGCCGGTCCTGGTGCGGACGATCAGCTTGCCCTGCCCTTTGCCCTCGGCGGTCACCTGAACGCGGCGGAAGCCCGGCTCGGTGGTCGGCTTGGTGGAGTGATAGCCCAGCGTGTACTGGTTGCGAATATCCCGCGCCACCTCGGCGGCGATCTGGTCGATCTGCTCGATGTTCTTGGGGAAGAAGGCGATGCCGCCGGTTTCGGTGGAAAGCATTTCCAGGGCGCGATGCGCGTGCTTCACTTCGGAACGGCTCATCTCGTCGCCAAAAAGCAATCCGATGGAGTAGATGACCGGCCCGGAAAGCTGCTGCACGCGGCGGATGGTCTGCTCCAGGTTCAGCGTCGAGGCATTGTCTTCGCCGTCGGTGATGAGAATCAGAACCTGCTTGGGACGCTTGGCATCGGTCACCAGCTTGTCGGCCGAGGCCACCACGGCGTCATAGAGCGCCGTGCCGCCGTGCGACTCGATGTGGCTGAGGCCGTCGCGCAGCTTGGCAACGTCGGAGGTGAAATCCTGGTCGATGAAGGCTTCATCGGTGAAGTTGACCACGAAAGCTTCGTCCTGAGGATTGGAAGCCTGAATCAGGTCGAGGGCGCTCTTGTTCACCGAGGAGCGCTTGCGTGCCATGGAGCCGGAATTATCCACAACCATGGCGATCGAAACGGGAAGGTCAGTGTGCTGGAAGCTGATGAGCTTCTGCTTGACGCCATCCTCGGTAACCTGAAAATTCTCTTTTTTCAAATCTGGAACCAGGCGATTGCCTTCGAGAACGGTGCAGTTGAGCAGCACCTCTTCAACGTCGGTGTGCAGAACGTAACCTCCGCCCTGCTTGGTCAGAGGCGGAGGCGCGGGCGGTTCGCCATCCGGCGAACGCACTGGGTCCCGGTCCACTGTAAGTGACGGAGCCTGGGCCTGAGTGGGCGCTTGCTGCGCGGGCAGCGCGAGCGCCGCTGCGGCAAGAAGTAGCACAAAAATCGCGTTATTGCAGTGGCGCATAGTAACCCGTACGAGCATGGACCGTCAGCGGAGGCAATCCCGCTGGAGGATTGACTTTCACCTTCACTTTACGCCACTTGCCGTCGCGGGTCAGGTCCCTGGGCCGGTAACCAATGATGTACTGGTTGCGCAGCTCATTGGAAATCTTTTCGGCAATATCGCCCATCTCCGCCAGATCGTCGACGCGGAAGAGGCGTCCGCCGGTCTGCTCGCTCAAATCGGAGAGCATTTGCGGGCCCATGCGCTCTTCGGGAGTGGCCGCATAGGGGTCGAAGATGCCGATCGAATAGATCTCGATGTCCGACTCCCGCACCTGCGCACGCACTTCGCCCACGGTATAGCGAGAGTTATTGTCGCCGCCGTCGGAGACAATCAGCAGCGCCTTGCGCTCGTGACGAGCTTCTCTCATTTTGACCATGCCAAAGTAGATGGCGTCCAGCAAGGCGGTCCGATGGCCGCTACGCACCGTGGCCAGACGAGCCTCAATATCCTCGGCAGAATTGGTGAAATCTTCGATCAGCTCCGGCCTGTCATTGAAACCGACGACGAAGAACTCGTCCTGGGGATTAGCGGTCTTGATGAGCTGCAAAATCGACTCGCGGGCGCGGTTCAACTTGGAGTTCATGGAGCCGGACAGGTCGAAGACAATACCAATGGAAACCGGCGCGTCTTCGCAGGCAAAGGAACGGATCTTCTGCTGGACGCTTTTCTCGAAAATCTGAAAGTCTTCCTGATCAAGGCCGGTGACCAGCCGGTTCATCGGATCGGTGACCGTGACCGGAATCAGCACCAAGTCCACGTTCATCCGGAGGCGCTCGCCGGGATGGATCTTCAAGGCATCCGGGCCGGTTTCGGCCGGAGCCTCTGCGCCCGCGGGCTCTCCTGTCTCCGGTGTGGCAGTCGCAGGCAAGGGCACATGCGCATTGTCAAGCGGGTTGTCCTGCGCCGGGGCGCGTGTCAACAACAGCACTGCCGCCAATCCGCAGATCCACAGCCAGCAGCCGAGCCGATGCCAAGGGCCGTGCCCACTGATGATCTTGCGTTGGAGGAAGGTGTTCTTCATGCCGCAATACCAGCGAACGATGGCGATAGTAGCACGACTGGAACAGCGCCGGCGCAACTGTTTCGCGGCCATTCGATACACCGTCCCTCCGTATCCGCGCGCAAGAAACGCACAGGCAACTGGGATACAATCGACCCTGAGCGCGCAGCAGTCCCGGAGTCAGCAGGATGGGGGCTCTTGAGCGCAATTTCAGCCGTTCGAGCAGGGGGCAAAACCTACATTATGGCCAACATTTATCCTTTTCGCGCCTGGCGCTACAATTCTTCGACCGTTCGTCTGGATGACGTGGTCACCCAGCCCTATGACAAGATTTCTCCGGCCATGCAGCAGGCCTACTACGACCGCAGCCCCTACAATCTGGTGCGCATCACGCTGGGTCTGCCGGAACTGTTCGACAGCGAAAACGGCGAGAACGTTTATACGCGGGCCGCGCGCGACTTTCACGCATGGCGCGAGCAGGGTGTGCTGGTGCAGGAAAAGTCCCCCTCGATCTTCGCCTACTCGCAGCGTTTCAAGGTTCCCGGCACCAACATCGTCAAGGAGCGGCGCGGCTTTATCGCCCTGGGCAAGGTGCATGACTACAGTGAAAAGGTCGTCTTCCGCCATGAGCAGACGCTCAGCAAGCCCAAGAGCGACCGGCTCAACCTGTTGAAAGCCACGCACGCGCACTTCGGACAGATTTTCATGCTCTATTCCGACCCCGCCGGCAGCATCGAGAAGATTCTCTATGACGGCGCCGGTCCGGCCGAGGCTGAAGTCACCGACGAGTACGGCGTGCTACATCGCCTGTGGAAGGTCAGCGACCCGGCGGCCATCCGCCTGCTGGTTTCCGCCATGGACGACAAGAAGCTGATTATCGCCGACGGGCACCATCGCTACGAGACCGCGCTGAATTACTCGAAAGAGCACGCGGCCACGGCTCCTGCCAAGGCGGAGACCAGCACCAGCCAGTTGCCCCAGCCACCCTATCCCGAGGCCGCTGTGATGATGACCTTCGTCAACATGGACTCCGACGGACTGGTGGTTCTGCCCACTCATCGCGTGGTTCACAGCTTGACGAACTTCGATCCGGCCGCCTTTACGAGCGCCGCCGAGCAGTTCTTCTCGATCGAAAAATTGCCCACGGCGGAGGCCCCGGACTACGTCGCCAAACTGACAGCTCAGCAGGGCACGGCCTTTGTCGCCGTCACCCGCGCCGGAGCGTTTTTGCTGCGCGCCAAGCCTGAGCCTGTGGCTGCCGCGCTGGCAGCTCTGCCCGAACGCCAGCGACAGCTCGATCTGAGCTGCCTGCACTCGATTGTGCTCGACCGGCTGCTGGGCCTGGACGCCGAAAAAGTCAGCCAACAGACCAACCTCCGTTATCTGCGCGACGCCGCCGAAGCCGTCGAGCAGGTTCGCAAAGGCGAGGCCGATGTCGCCTTCCTCACCAACCCCGTTTCCATGGAGCAACTGAAGGAAGTGGCCTTTGCCGGCGACGTGATGCCGCAAAAATCCACCGATTTCTACCCCAAGCTGCTCAGCGGTTTAGCTATCTATGCGTTGGATTAATTGGGTATTGACGACTCTGGTTGCGGGCGGACTGGCCGGAGCACCGGCCGCCGCGCAGCAGCCTTCGGCCGCCCCTCAGCCTCGGTTTGTGGTGGTGCTGGATGCGGCCCACGGCGGCGATGACTCCGGCGGACGCCTCGGCAGCCAGTTCGAAAAGAACTTCACTCTGGCGTTGAGCGTGCGCCTGCGGTCGCTTCTGGCGGCGCGCGGCATCCAGGTGGTGACCACCCGCGACTCCGATGCGGCAGTCGAGCCGAACCGGCGGACAGAGATCGCCAATCACGCCCAAGCGCAGGCTTGCCTGAGTCTGCACGCTTCGGAGAGCGGCGCGGGCCTTCACCTGTTTACCTCTTCGCTGACGCCAGCCCAGCCCTCGCGCTTCGTGCCCTGGAAGACCGCGCAGGCCGCCTGGGTGACGCGCTCGCTGGCTCTGGCCGGAGTACTCAACTCCGCCCTGCTGCATAGCGGCATGAGCGTGACTCTGGGCCGCACCACGCTGCCAGCAATCGACAGCATGACCTGTCCAACGGTGGCCGTCGAGATCGCGCCGGAGCGGAACTCAGGCCATAAGGCAGCCGCCGGGCTGGACAGCAAGGACTACCAAACACGCGTGGCCGCTGCCTTGGCCGCGGCGCTTGTCGAGTGGCGCGCGGAGGCCAATCAGCCGTGATTCCCCGCTACCAGAAATATCTTTTTACCATCCTGCTGGTGGCCTCTGTGGCCATGGGCGTGGGGCTGTGGCAATTGCGCGAGCGCGCCCACCAGCGGTTGCTCGAAGGCCAAGACTCGGCTCCCACCAGCGCACCCCAGGTGGCATCGTCCGAGCCGGCCACTTTGCTGGTGGCCAGCGACAATGACAGTTCCCTGCTCACTCAGGTCCAATCCCTGCCGCTGCCGATCGACCCCGGCGCTCGCGCTCGCGCCGTGCTGAGCAAGCTGCTGGATCTCTATGCCGCACCCAATGCCGCCCACCCCGTCCCCGGCGGCGGAAGCTCCGTGACCCAGGTTTTTTTGCTGCCCGCCCCGGCACTCGGAACTGGCGCGCCAAAGCCTTCCTTCGGCGCACCGCAGAACACGCAGCAGTCCGGCCAGCAACTGGCGGTCGTCAACCTGACCGGTAACTTTGCGGCCAGCCATCCCTCGGGCATCGAGACCGAAACGCTTACGATTCTTTCCATCTGCGGCACCCTGCACGCCAACCTGCCCAGCATCACCCAGGTGCGTTTTCTGGTCAACGGCGTTGAGCGCCCCACTCTCGCCGGCCACGCCGACCTGACCCGCACCTACATGGCCGCCGACGCCGTGCCCGCCGAAGGAGCGCATCCATGAGCAATGCTGAAAACAGAACCGGAGCGAAGGCCCCCACCATTGGCGTCTTCGATTCCGGCTTCGGCGGGCTCACCGTGCTGCGCGCCCTGATCGCCCGTCTGCCCCGCGACCGCTTTGTCTTTCTCGGCGACTCGGCCCGCTTGCCTTACGGCTCCAAGTCCCGCCGCACCATCGCCCGCTATGCAGCCCAGAGCGCGCAATTCCTGGTCAATGAACAGGGCGCGGAGTTCCTGGTGATCGCCTGCAATACGGCCAGCGCCTTGGCCCTGGATGCAATTCAGCAGGCGGTGCCGGTGCCAGTGCTGGGCGTGATCGAACCAGGAGCCGAGGCTGCACGCGCCGCCTCGCGCACCGGCGACGTGCTGGTCATCGCCACCGACGCCACCGTACAAAGCCACGCCTATGCGGCCGCCTGCCGCGCCCAAGGGCTGCGCGCGCTCGAAAAACCCTGCCCGCTGCTGGTTCCGCTCGTCGAGGAGGGCTGGACCTGGCCCCCAGCCGCCACTGCGGCGCAAGCCGCGTCTCTCCCACCGCAGGTGGCAGTCACCGCCGAGGTCATCCGCATCTATCTTGCAGAACTGACCGCCGAAGCCGACGCACTGGGCATGAACCCCGACACGCTGGTACTGGGCTGCACCCACTACCCTCTGCTGCGACCGCTGATCGAGCGCACCGTGCCCGCTGGGATGCGGGTGATCGACTCCGCCGAGGCCACGGCCGAAACCGCCGCGCGCCGCTTCGGCCAGCCGGAAGCCGAAAAGCCTACGCCAACCGCGCAGGTTTCGGCCCCGCAACTCCGCGTTTTTGCCACCGATTCGGTGGAGAAGTTCGAGCGGCTTGGCTCCCGCTTTCTCCATCAGCCCACTGGCAAGGTTGAGCTTGTGGACCTGGGCGGCTGATATTCTAGCTCTGCCTTGGGTATTCCAAGTCTTTGGATGCCCCAGGTCCGGATTTTCGGACCTGGGAATCATAAACTCAAAGCGCGGCATCACACGGTTTAGAACTGGGTAGAGAACGATCCATCTTCCCCAAAACACGGACCATGGAGAAAAGAACAAGCATGATTAATCTGACGGGTAAAACGGCCGTTGTCTTCGGGCTGGCCAACAAGCGTTCCATTGCCTGGGGCATCGCCCAGCAACTCCACGAGGCCGGCGCCACTCTGGTTCTCTGCTACAAGAGCGAACGGCGGAAGCGCGACGCCGAGGGGCTCATCGCCGAGTTGCCCGGCTCCTGCGGTTTTCAGTGCGATCTCTCGAACGACGACGAAATCGAGGCTCTCTTTGCCACGCTCAAGCAGAAATTTGGCAAGCTCGACATTCTGATTCACGCCGTGGCTTTTGCTCCGGCCGACGCCTTGCACGGCGACTTCCTCGACACGAGCCGCGAGAGCTTCCGCATCGCCCACGATGTCAGCGTCTATTCGCTGATTGCCGTCAGCCGTGCCGCCGCGCCTCTGATGACCGAGGGCGGCAGCATCATCACGCTCAGCTTCTATGCCGCAGAAAAAGTCGTTCCCCACTACAACATCATGGGCGTGGCCAAGGCCGCGCTGGAGTCCACGGTCCGCTATCTGGCCTGGGACCTGGGCCCCCGGGACATTCGCGTCAACGCCATCTCCGCCGGCCCCATCAAGACCCTGGCCGCACGCGGCGTAGGCGCCCTGGGCGACATGCTCAAGTTTCACGCCGACCGCGCGCCCCTGCATCGCAATGTGAACCAAACGGAAGTCGGCGGTGCGGCCCTGTTTCTGGCCAGCGATCTCTCCAGCGCCACCACCGGCGAAACCCTCTACGTCGACTGCGGCTACAACATTATGGCGAACTAGGAAACCTGATTGCTTACAGATAGATTAGTTTTTGGGTGCCCCAGGTCCAGATTTTTGGACCTGGGCTATGCAGACGTTCGCATCAGCTAGATTTTCGATGGATTGAAGTTCGACAGATTCAAAGAAAAAGCTCAACAGGTTTGAAGCGGTTACGCTTTCAGCGTCACTGTAATCTTGCGCGCGTCGCCGCCTTCGGCCGTGATGAGGATTTCGCCTGTACAGCGCTTGCGGATGCTCTTGAACTTCTCGCCCCATTCGACCAGGACCAAGGCGTCTGGAGTAAGCAAATCGTCCAAGCCCAGCGTCTCCAGTTGGCGTTCGCCTTCCAGGCGGTAGACGTCCAGATGAAAGAGCTTGACCGGTTTGCCATCCTGAGCGCCATCGTACTCGTGCAGCAGGGTGAAGGTGGGGCTGGTCACTTCGTCGGGCTCGGCGGCATCCAGAGCCTGCGCAATACCCTTCACCAGCGTCGTCTTGCCGGTACCCAGATCGCCGCGCAGAATGAGCAGTTGCGGCGGAGCCAGCAGACGGGCCAGCTTGCGGCCCACTTCGATCGTATCCGCACCGTTGTGCGTGATGAACTGGTGCGTCCGGCCTTCGGCGGGAGGGGCCACATTGGTCATTTTGCTGCCTCGCAGGAGGCCGCGGCCGGTGACGATTCAACCGGCAGGCCCTGTATCCAAAGATAACTGGTTCGACCACCTGCGCGAAAGCGAAAAGCCCGCGAAAGTTGTGTCAGACTGTCGGTGGCCAGCAAGGTGTGCTCATCGGCCGCGCGCACCGTCAGATCGGCGGCCAGCCCGTGCAGATAAACCGCCGCCTCAACGGCCCGCGCAGCATCATTCGGGAATTGCGCCAGCAGGCCAGCCACCAGCCCCGTGAGCACGTCTCCGCTGCCGCCCTTGGCCATGCCGGGATTACCTGTGGTATTCACGGCCACGCTGCCGTCCGGGTGCGCAATGAGCGTCCGCGCACCCTTCAGCACCAGCGTGACGCCGTTGCGCTGGGCAAAGCCACGCGCTACTTCCAGCCGGTTGGCCTGCAACTCAGCCACAGAGAGGCCAGCCAGCCGCGCCATCTCGCCGGGATGCGGCGTAAGCACCAGCGTGCGTCCCCTGGCCAGCTTGGCCAGCAAGACCGGCTTGGCCGCCAGAATGTTCAGCGCGTCGGCGTCAATCACAGCCGGAATTTTGGTCGCGGAAAGAAAACCAGTGGTGAATTTGACCGTCTCCGGGCTCTGGCCCAGGCCGGGACCGATCGCCAGCACGGTTATGCCCGCCATGAGCGTAGACAAAAATTCCGGCGAAAGATTTTCCGCTGAAATCGAGCCCGCGGCGCTAGCTACAAGCGCGCATGTCATCAACTCCGGCGCGATGGCCGCAACCATCGGCAATATCTGGGCGGGAACCGCAGCCGTTACCAGTCCAGCCCCGGACCGCAAGGCCGACAAAGCCGCCATGGCCGGTGCGCCGGACTTGCCCGCCGAGCCTCCGACTACGAGCACATGGCCGAAGTTGCCCTTGTTGGCGGCGGCCAGTCTGGGCGTCTGCGCCAACGAGAGCGAGGAACCGGCCCAATGCAAGCCCAGCGCAGAAACAATCGCCTCCTCCGGTGAGCCAATCGGCGCCACCACGACCGGCTGCGACCAGTGCCTGGTCAGTTGCCCAAACGCATGCGCAGGTTTGGGCGCGGTAAAGGTAATCACGGCATCGGAGGGAAAGACCGGCCCCTTCACCGTGGCGGAGGTTTCGTCGGCTGGCCAGCCGGAGGGCAAATCCACAGAGAGAACCGGCGCCGCGCAGCCTTCGAGCCACTTGCAGACGGCCAGCGCCAAGCCTTTCAGCGGCGGCTTGAAGCCCGTGCCGACCACGGCGTCCACAATCAGGTCTGCCGCCAGCGCGGCTTTCTGCTGGTCCAGATCCTGCGGCGTCTCGACGATATGCACGAGGCCGCTGGCTGGGCTGGTCAACTCCTGCCAGGCCTGGGCCGCATCGCCCTTGAGCCCGTCGCGCGCGCCCACCAGCAGCGTGGTCACTTCCAAGCCGGCCGAGGCGAGCGACCGCGCCGCCATCATGCCGTCGCCGCCGTTGTTGCCTCGGCCGCAGAGAACCGTGACCCGCCGCGCCCGCGGGAACTGCTCCCGCGCGAATGCCGCCACGGCAGCCGAGGCCGCCCGCATCAACTCGAGAGACGGCACTCCGAACCGCTCGGTGGTCAACCGGTCGCAAGCCTGCATCTCGGCTGCTGAAAGAACGTTCATGGAAACAATGGTACGACAGGAAACAGAAACAGAGATTCGATCCCAGGTTTCAGAAGCAAGATCTGGGGCATCCGGTACCCGCCCGCTCATCGCGATAAAACTGCGATGAACGGGGCACCTACCGTTCTGTGTGAAATGGGAGTAATGCCTTTGAAATGAAGACTTTCATAGTGGCGATACTGAAATGCTTATCCTGTACGGCCGCCGGTTGTTCTGTTGCAAGTCGCTGAGGGGAATGGAGATTACTGGCCTTTACAGGCTTACAGTGCGAATTTCCGCTTTTTTCCGGCGCGGGGCTGGGAATGTTGATGGCCGAGGTTGCGGGCGTGGCCGAAGCGGCGGCGCGGGCGGCGGCCAAGCCAAATTGAGGCCGGCCACCGGGGTAGCGCGCGGCCTTCACTGCTTCGGGCAGGACCAGGAGCAGAAACCTCACCATATCGGTTACGGTGGTGTCGTAGTCGGCAGCAATTCTGCGCGTCTGGCGGTAGAGTTCAGGTTCGACAGCGACGGTGATGTTTCTAACGGTTCTCATGGTCCGGCACTCCAGAGGCGCTCATGAATTTTGCGCTATTGGCAGTGTGCATCCCAGGCGGGTAATTCTCTGCAAAACGGGCTTTTGGGGCAGTGGGTCCGAAAAGAGAGGGCAGGTCAAGGTTCGTGGTCTCCCATCTCTGAAAATCCAGAGATGGCCACCCGGCTTTGGAATAAAAACAACGTGGTACTTGCACTCCCATTTCGAATGGCTTAAGCTTTCATACTCGTCCATCCGGATTCTCCTTGATGTGTGCTTGGCGGCTCACCTCGAAGAGTTTCTGGATGGACTCCCGTAAATGTCAAACCGCTACTGCCTCCCCGGCAGAGCCGGGGGAACTCCCGGTGGATTAGCCAAGATAGATGGCTGTGCTCCATTCATCGCGGCCCTATCGCGATGAGCGGGCCGCGGAGGCTTGCTGTCCACTCGGACTCGATTTCAACTGCTCCTCGAACGCCGGTCGCGTAGTGCCGGAAGCTCGACCAAGCCCAATCCTCAGGCTTTTCTGCCAATCCGCGCTTGACGGGGTTGCGATGAATATAGCGAATCACTTCAGAGCGAGCGGCTTCACCGCGAATGTTGCTATCAAAATAACGTTCCTGCCAGAACTTCTCGCGCTGGCCTCTCAGCTTGCGCGAGGTGATCTGCTTTACGGCTTTGAGAAACTGAGCCACGAGAATCGATGGCGGCTCGTTGATGAGCAAATGAACGTGCTCAGGCATTAGAGCATTTTGTCTATTTCTGTAGAGCATCGAAGGGGAGACGGAACCAAGCCTTTGCGTCCTCATCGGTCAGTTGAGGCAGTAGTAGGGAAATGGCATTGTCGAGAGCTTCCTTTGTCCGGGCC